>Ga0302304_10000004_pt1 | contig 522574 bp, 475 predicted proteins | sample III_Palsa_E2_2_FD_198769 | JGI IMG/M metagenome (GOLD analysis project Ga0302304, IMG submission 198769) | Peat permafrost microbial communities from Stordalen Mire near Abisko, Sweden - III_Palsa_E2_2 | ecosystem: Environmental > Terrestrial > Soil > Palsa > Peat permafrost | place: Sweden...
CGCAAAATTAAAACTATATTTTATATGAAAAAAATGAATTAATTTTGTGTTAATCATTAATAAAAGTAATAATGAATATCGCGATACATCATTTTAGATTGATAGATACCATATCAAAAGACGGAACCCTTACTAAAGCAGCCGCTACATTGCACTTAACACAGTCGGCACTAAGCCACCAGTTAAAGGAGTTGGAAAAGGAATTAGGCATAGATGTATTCAACCGAAATGGCAAAAAATTACATTTATCTGAACAAGGCTATCGTTTTTTGCGCAGCTCTGAGAAGATTCTAGCCGAATTAAAGTCGCTTGAAGAAGATATAAACAACTATAAAAACGGGCAAACCAGTAAGTTATCCATCAGTATGCAGTGCTATACTGCTTACCATTGGTTACCGGGCATTATAAAATACTATAAATCCCGCTGGCCCGATATCAACATTCAAATAATGTCGGAAGCCACCAGCCGTCCATTAGAATATTTAATGAACGGTGATTTAGACATAGGCATCATCCGTACCCAAATGGTGAATACCAAAATACGCTACGAGCCTATTTTTAACGACAGGCTTACCGCTATCATCAGCAAAGATCATCCGCTTGCGCAAAAAGATGTAATAGAGATTGCTGATTTTCAAGACCAGGAATTGATTTTGCCTTTGTATGATCCGTCATACCAGGATACGCCGATGATTGAATCATTAATACAGGCACAGCAGGTTAGGCCAAAAACACTGCATCGTATACATTATACCGATGCAACTATTGAAATGGTAAACGCTAATTTAGGCATAAGCGTAATGGCCGACTGGATTGTTGAGCCTTATTTAAAAAATAAAAACATTGTTTCCAAGCCAATGCATCACAGCGTTGCCAGCCGATCATGGTTTGCGGCTACCTGTAAACAAACGCCCGCCATACAGAATTTTTTAGAGTGTCTGAAGATGTATTTCTCAGGGGCAGATATGAGCATCAACACAACTGAAAAAGAACAACTTATTAAACAACATTCTGTTAAAATACAATATCCTGAAAAGTTAGCAGCAGCTACCGCAGTTTTTACTCGTCCGGCTGTAGCAGCCAGCTTGACACAGGAGTTTAAAAATTACCAATATTAATTTCATTAACCCCTCTTTACCCGGAGGGGTTAATAAACACCTGCAGATGAGGTTCTTTGGCTTGATATGTCTTTTATTTTTCTGTCTTTCAGTAGATGCGCAATTGGCTTATCGGCCCTTCCCGCAGCATTTACATTATACAAAGGGAGTTATCAACCCCGACAAATTTCCTCAATCAAAATTAGATCAAACTGTAGAATCTTTCTATAACCAATGGAAATCTCACTACATAAAATCAATCTCTCATAAGCAGGAGAGTTACATTTGGTTTGAAGACAAAGAGGAGAAACAAGACAAAGAGGATAAACAATGTGTTTCCGAAGGGCAGGGTTATGGCATGATCATAGTAGCCTTAATGGCCGGATTTGATCCATCGGCCAAAAACACATTTAATAATTTATACAGGTATTACCATGAACACCCCAGCAACCGCGGCCGCCATTTAATGGCATGGGCACAAAACACACACGATAAAGATATTGATGAAACATCCGCAAGTGATGGGGATATGGACATTGCTTACTCGTTATTATTAGCCAACGCGCAATGGGGAAGCACAGGCCCTATTAATTATTTACAGGAAGCGAAAAGCACGATTGCTGATATTATGCGATATGACATCAACCGTAAAACATGGTCGGTTTTATTGAGCAATGGGATTGAAGCCGATAGCAGAGACTATTTTGATACCCGGTCATCTGATTTTATGCCTGCTAATTTTAAAGCTTTTGAGCAGGTTACAGGTGATACCCGTTGGAAAAATGTTATAGATAATGAGTACAAGCTTTTTGCCTATATGCAGAAGCAATACAGCCCGGATGCAGGATTAGTACCTGACTTTATAATACGGCTAAACAAAAAAGCAAAACCCGCCCCGGCGCACTACCTGGAATCGGTTTATGACGGTGATTATAACTATAATGCCTGCCGCGTTCCCTGGCGCATAGCTACCGACTATTTATTATCCGGCGATCAGCGGTCGAAAGCATTCGTTCAAAAGATAAATCATTGGATCAGGGAGACAACCAGCAATAGCACTTATAATCTATCCGCAGGGTACACCTTAGCGGGTGATGATATTAAGGATAGCCATTTTGAAGCGTTAAGTTTTATAGCCCCATTCGCTGTATCGGCCATGGTTGATAAAAGTAACCAGCAATGGTTAAACAGTGTTTGGGATTATACAGTGCAGTTTAAACTGAAAGACTTTGATTACTACGACAACACTGTCAAAATGCTCGATATGCTTATCGTATCAGGCAATTACTGGAAGCCTTAGGAGGTGTAAAAAATCATAAAACTATCGTCATTGCTGTAAAGGTCAACTAATTCGGTAACAGAATTAGTTGACCTTTACAGCAATGACGCTTTATTTTTGTATTTACATTGGATCATTTTCAAACAGCCTCTTAAAATACCTGATTATTTAAAATCCTTTTCGCTACATTTTGACCGCTTGTTAAAGCGGCCTCCACCGTTCCCATTGCCGGGCCGTCGTATAAATATTCACCTGCAAAAAACAGGGTATTATCAACACCTGCATCTAATATTGTCCGGGCTTCGGGTGCCGCAACGGTATCATAGCTATAAGAACCGCGCGTGAATGGCTCCGCTGTCCAGTTCATAATACTTGAGGCTATTAACTTAGCCTTCAACTCATCAACACTTAGCTTAAATATATTGCTTAACGATTGAAGCGCCTGTTGTAAAAGCTCTTCGGTGGTATCTCCCTTTTTTTCTGCTGCCCTTGGCCCACCTAACCAGCCGGTAAGCAACGTGGAATGTTTAGGGTATTGAGTCCACCAGGTGGGTATATTTTCATCCGATATTAAGAAGGCCATATCTTTCAAGCTTTTCCCTGCCAGTAATTTGGCACCATTGTTCTCCCAAAAAGCATCTTTAAACTCCAGCAAAAATTTAATTATCGCCCCAAAGCCTAAATCATTTATAGCATTTATCTGCTCCTTTATAGCAGGGTGAAATACCACCGCCCCTTTTTCGCCTCTATTTGCCTGCAAAACACCAAGCGGCATAGCTATAATAATTTTTTCGGCGCTATAAATTTCCCCTGAATCTGTGATCACCTTTACATCACCGGGTTTCCAATCTATTTGCGTAACCACCGAATTTAAATAAACGTTACCCTCATGCTCCTTACATTTATCGGCCAGGTAGTTAATCATGCTGCAATAACCATTATCTAAACGGTGCTGGGCATCATCATCTTCGTTATTCCATTCATTTCGCAAAGCAAAGGAGCTCGCTTTCTTAGGGTCAGCAGTATCATAACCCGCTACAAATTTTGATACACCATCCCGTAAACCAATATAGTTCTCGCCCGGGAAATGCTTTTGCAAAAAACTAGCAATATCAGTATCCTCCTCAAGTTCATTCAGTTTTTGCAATAGCAGCTCCCAGTTTTCAATAAACCCTTCATGATTAATAAAACGCCCTTTATCATATCTCACCATTTCTCCACCGGCAGCACTGTATTTAATATTGGCCTCTTTTAATAAATTTAAGGTCACCGGTAGGTCACCGTGAATAAACTCAGCACCCAGTTCAGCATGCTTAAAAAAAGACTCATGACTTATAGTATGAATACGGCCACCTGTATGATTGCGCGCCTCAAGCACTATTACCTTCCTGCCCGATGCTGAAAGCCTGTAAGCCGCCATTAAACCCGCGGCGCCTGCGCCTATTATTAATATATCCGTCGTCTGCATTAATTATACCTGTATTAGCAAAAATCAATTTCCACAAATAATCAGCCATCTTTCATTAAAACGACCATTTTATTGAAATAACGTTGCATTTAACTGTTGAGCAAATCTATTTCCCAGCAACACGGTTAGCTGTGCTGTACCGAGGTGCAGGTGAAATAAGTGGTACATTTGGTACACTTTTAGCCCCAAAAATGCCCCAAGAGGCATTAAAAAGCTGGTTTTTAACTGCTTTTTGAGTGTATTTTCAGCGTAAAAACAGCTTTTTCCGCCTAAACTATAGCCAAAAATGAATGATTTTTGCTAGTTTTTACCTCATTTTTGATCAAAAAACGACAGTTTTATACTTGTTAGAATCAATTTCAGCACACCGGAAACTGGAATTCACAATGTACGCACAAGGCTGGGAGTTAACCCGGTGGACAGAAGTTTTTTCGGTCTTGATAGAGACACAATATTTACTTAAATTAATTCTAATATATTTGCATTAATCTAAACGATCCGTATGAGAAAAATCTATTATTTTCTTTGTCTTATTATTTTAACAGGCTGTTCGAAAAAATCTGATGTCAGCCTCACTATTCCTAAACCAACCACCAGTGTTGTAATAACTTATAGTTTTAAATCATCTATTGTCGGCACTGATAGTCTTTATTATAGAGATCCAATTACGTTGAAAATAGTGGTAGCTCGCGTTACGGATAGTACATGGTCAAAAACCGATACGGTGAGGGGTATAGATTCGTATGCAAAGGAACAATATACTTTGGAGTTAGGTATAGGAACTATTTCAACAGCTCCCGGTAGTAATTACACATTAAGTATAGCTATCAATAATCACTTAAGGTCGGCAGAGAATTTTGATAAGTACGTTGTCGGTTCTTATGTTGGCTATGATTATCAGACTTGGTTAGCACCATAATGAGTGGTGAAAATGCTCCATTAAAAAACAACCTTTGATTTCCCTATGTAAGTCGGGAATTGCCGCGCTCTGCTTGCGATGACTTTATAATGCGTTGATAAATCTTCAACCTACTCTTCGCTCAAAGCTTCAGCTATCTCCATAAAACCCTTTTCGCGGGCCAGGTCAGCAGGTAGTTTGCCGCCTTCCATACGGATATTGATGTCAGCATTATTCTCCAATAACAATATCAACAATTCAAGATTACCATTTTGCGCGGCAGAGTGGATTGGCGTAACGCCAGCCTGTTGCCTTACGTTAATATTAGCCCCGCTTTCAATTAACAATGCGGCAATATCGGTATGATTACCTGCCGCCGCAGAATGTATAGGATATACATTATAGCCATTATTTGATGCCATGTTAACATCAGCGCCCTTTAAAATCAGGAAACGTGCAATTTCATACTGCCCGAAGTAACAAGCCAAACCAAGCGGGGTAAAACCATCCTCAGCGTAATAATTTATAGCATCTGGGTAGGTATAAACCAGGTGCGCAACCACATCAAATTTACCTGCGGCAACGGCTTCAAACAAATTCACCTCGTCAATATACTTCATTAAAAAAGCAGTAACCTCCGGCTTTTTATAGTAGCACGAAAGCATTAATGGCGATACGTGGTGACTCGTCGCTGTTTTTGCAAGCGCAGGGTTTTGAGCCAATAAAGTATTCAGACCTACTAAATCGCCTGTAGTAATATATTCTTCAAGTTGATTCTGACTCATCCTTATTCTAATCGTTTTGTTATCAATGCAATTTAATATTTATTGCAAATAGAATCTATATCATCTATATCCGTTGTACGCAGAATACACATCTTAGTTCCAAGATAAGTAAAAATTAAAAATTTACCGCCAAATAAGTTTAATCTATTAACTTTATATTTGTAAGCTAAACGCTGTATACAGGGATGCCGGTAAAAGGAAATCAGTTCAAATCAAATAGTTTTAAAGAAGATAACGAGCCTCGCCAAAGCGCAAAAAGCGAGAAGGAAAAGTATGCAAGGGCTAAAGTGCCTAAAATGCCAACCTTTGACCTTAATAACGGGCGATTGGTAAAAATTGTCGGCTTGTTTTTTCTGATCCTGACTATCTTTTTCCTGGTTGCATTCACTTCTTATCTTTTCACATGGCAACAGGATCAAAGCTATGTTTCGCCTGCCAATGGCGGATGGCACAACCTGTTTAAAACCACACAGGAACTGCAGGACAATGGTATAAAAAGCCCTGTAGTAGAAAATTGGCTGGGCAAATTCGGCGCATTACTATCCGATCAGTTTATTTACGAGTGGTTTGGTATTGCCTCATTTATTTTTGTATTTGTATTTTTTGTGATAGGCTACCGTATGCTGTTTAAGGTAAGGCTTTTCTCTATCCCAAGAACACTGGGCTATTCATTTTTCTGCATTATATTTCTTTCCATTTTTATTGGGTTCATTCATGCTTTTATTGGCGATTATCCCCATATGCTTGAAGGTGGTTTCGGTTACTGGACAAACCTGTTGCTTGATGCACAAGTTGGACAAACAGGCACCGGGGGCATTTTGATATTTGCCGCGCTAACCGTATTGATCATCGCTTACAATATCGATTTTAAATTCCCTGAAAGGAAACCAAAAGAAGACACTTTAATGGGCGGCGATGTTGTCACCGATAAAGGCACTGAAATTCTTCCGGATGATCCTATTGAATTGTCGGAAGAAGAACCATCGCTTCCTGTTGAATGGCCCCGCAATACAAACCGCGCCACAAATACTAATATACCCAAAACGGTTGAGCCCCTGGTTCAAAACCCTGTATTTCATGAGCCGGTTGTGTTAACACCTGATCCGGCAAATGCACACGAACCTGAATTTGAGAGCGAGATACCATTAACTGTAGCAGTTGACAGACCAATGCCGATACTCAACATCGAAAAAAGTGATGATGATAAAGCAAAGGATTTAGTAGCCCAATTTGGTGCTTATGATCCAAAACTTGATCTGGCTAAATACAAATATCCAACACTCGATCTATTGGAGAATTACGGCTCCAACAAAATATCGGTAAACTCTGATGAACTGGAAGCCAACAAAAACAAAATTGTTGAAACGCTGAATCATTATAACATCGAGATTGATAAGATTAAAGCAACCATTGGCCCAACAGTTACTTTGTACGAGATCATCCCCGCCCCCGGCGTTCGTATCTCCAAGATCAAAAACTTGGAAGACGATATCGCTTTAAGCCTTGCCGCTTTGGGTATCCGTATCATCGCCCCTATGCCGGGTAAAGGAACTATCGGTATCGAAGTACCTAACCAAAACCCGGAAATGGTTTCCATGCGCTCCGTTTTATCAACTGAGAAATGGCAGAATAATACGATGGATCTGCCAATCGCTTTAGGTAAAACCATATCCAATGAAGTATTTATTGCCGATTTGGCCAAGATGCCTCACTTATTGGTTGCGGGTGCTACCGGTCAGGGTAAATCAGTTGGTATAAATGCTATCCTGGTTTCTCTGCTTTACAAAAAGCATCCCGCCGAACTTAAATTCGTGTTGGTCGATCCTAAAAAGGTGGAGTTAACCTTATTCCGCAAAATAGAAAGACACTTCCTGGCAAAATTGCCCGATGAAGCCGACGCGATCATTACTGATACCAAAAAAGTTGTAAATACGCTAAACTCTCTGTGTATCGAGATGGACCAGCGTTATGATTTGTTGAAGGATGCACAGGTACGTAACTTAAAAGAATACAATGCCAAATACGTTAGCCGCAAAATCAGCGACCCTGAAAAACACCGGTATCTGCCATTCATCGTACTAATCATTGATGAGTTTGCCGACTTAATGATGACTGCTGGCAAAGAGGTTGAAATGCCGATTGCCCGTATAGCGCAGTTAGCCCGTGCGGTGGGTATTCACTTGGTTATCGCTACACAACGCCCATCAGTAAACGTAATTACTGGTACTATCAAAGCTAACTTCCCGGCTCGTTTGGCATTCAGGGTATTATCTAAAATAGATTCACGTACGATATTAGATGCGGGTGGTGCAGATCAGTTGATCGGTCGAGGTGATATGCTGATGTCTACCGGCAGCGATTTGATACGCCTGCAATGCGCATTTGTGGACACACCGGAAGTAGAGCGGATATCGGATTTTATTGGCAGCCAGCAAGGCTACCCAAGTGCCATGCATTTACCTGAATATGTCGGCGAAGGCGAAGCCAGCAGCAGCTCTAAAGAATACGACCCGGATAACCGCGACCCAATGTTTGAAGATGCTGCCAGGTTGATTGTAATGCATCAGCAGGGTTCAACCTCGCTCATCCAACGCAAAATGAAACTGGGCTATAACCGTGCCGGCCGTATTATTGACCAATTAGAAGCCGCAGGCATTGTTGGTCCTTTTGAAGGCAGCAAGGCCCGTGAGGTATTATATCCTGATGAGTATAGTTTGGAAAGATATTTAGAAACTTTGGATAAACCGAAGGGATAAATTAGACTATTCTCTGTCCTGCCTTTTTTTGTCAGCCCTGTTTGTCATTCTGAGGCACGAAGAATCTAATAACTTTGCTCAACGCCATATATACCGGATAGATTCTTCACTCCGTTCAGAATGACAAATGTAAAAGCAATGACAAAGCAATTAAACCTTACAAACATCTAACCCTCTAAACTGTATATTTAGCAAATCCATCTACCAACGAAAATGAAAAGAATCACTCTATACTTATTATTAGTTTTAGGAATAAACGCTACTGCATTCGCCCAAAAAGATGCTGAAGCAAAAGTTATTTTAAACCAGGTAAGCGCCAAATACAAAGCCTATAACATTGTAAAAAGTGATTTTACTTTTGTGATAGATAACCCACAATCACAAACAACCATTACACAGGAAGGAACCATCATTGTTCAATCCAAAACAAATAAATACAAATTAAGTCTTTACAGTCAGGACCCGACCGCCAAAAATCAGGTTGAACAGGAAATAATAACCGATGGCAAAAACCAATGGACTTATACCAAAAAAGACAAAGAAGTACAATTGAACAAGGTTGATAATGCAGGTGAGAGCTTTAATCCGGCGCAGATCTTCACGATGTATGAGAAAGGCTACAAGTACATTTACACCGGCAGCGAAACCTTAAAAGGGCGTGTTTATCAAATTATCGACCTAACACCTGAAGATATCGACAAGTCTTTTTTCAAGATCAGACTGATGATCGATAAAACTAAGAAACAAATCTACAGCGCGCTTATATTTGATAAATCAGGTAATAAATACAGCTATACCATCAAAACATTTGTACCTAATGTACAAGTTCCTGAAAGTACCTTTACTTTTGATACCAAAGCACACCCGGGAGTTGAGGTTGTGGATTTGAGGCAGTAAATTTACCTTTAGATTGGTTTAGGCATCGTTAAATTCAATCCCGAATCGTAAATTTGAATAATGCTATCCCTCACTAACCACACACTTGAAAAACTGGAAATGCTGTTAAAAACAGCAGGTTACAAGGTGAGGTACGAGAAAGGTAATTTTAAAACAAATGCCTGCCTATTGCAAAACAGCAAGGTAATTGTGATCAATAAATTCTCGAACCTCGAGAGCAGGATTAACTCCATAACCGAACTGGCACGTGAGCTGGAAATAGATTATAAACTTTTGGATGATAAACAGGTTGCATTTTTGCAGCAACTAAAACAAACTAACCTGCAACTGTGACCATTACTTTTTTAGGCACCGGAACTTCACAGGGCGTACCTGTTATTGCATGCGATTGCGAGGTTTGCACCTCAACCGATCCGCGTGATAATCGCCTACGTTCATCTATCCTGATCGAAACCGCTGACAAAACGGTAGTTATTGATTCCGGCCCTGATTTCCGCTATCAGATGCTCCGCGAAAAGGTAAAAAAGCTTGATGCCATAGTCTTCACCCACGAGCACAAAGACCATGTAGCAGGAATGGATGATATACGTGCCTTTAATTATCACCAAAACGCACCAATAGATGTTTACGCTACCGAGCGCGTGCAAGAAGCCTTAAAACGTGAATTCTCGTATATTTTTGCCGAATTTAAATATCCGGGGATCCCACAGATCAATATGCACACTATTGATTTAACACCGTTTGATATTGGATCACTACACTTGATACCTGTTGAGGTGATGCATTACAAGCTCCCGGTACTAGGTTTCCGCATAAATGATTTCACTTACATAACCGATGCTAAAACAGTAGCTGAAAGTGAAATAGAAAAAATAAAGGGTACAAAAATCCTGGTAATAAACGCGCTGCAAACGCAAAACCATATCTCGCATTTTACGCTGGATGAAGCCGTCGCTTTTGCACAGTTAATAGGTGCTGAGAAAACGTATCTGACACATATCAGTCACCGGCTCGGCTTGTATGAAACAATGTCGGCCGATTTACCTTATGGTATTGAGTTTGCTTATGATGGCTTAAAGCTTGATCTTCACTAAGACTTAGCCCCCGGTTTAAAGGCTAACATAGCTAATATGCTCAATTGTACCTTTATAAGCATTAAGGTGGCCTTTATTACGACTGTTTATTTTCCCCCTTATGGTTATGGTTTTATTATTAACAGGTGTTAGCTGCCCGTTGTTGGCATCATAATCAAAGAAACCTGTTCTGGTTGCTTTTAAAAACAAAGGGCAATCCTGGCTAAAATCAACCAAAATCACTTTTTTATTTCCTTTACTTACCAGGCTATCATCAATTAGTACTGATAGGTCTTTTTCCTGTTCATACTTGCCTTCTACCTCTACATATTGATTATCGTAGTTTGCAAAACTGTCAACCAAATTCTTAAAGCTTATCTGTTTAAATGTGCGCTCATCATCGCAACTGCTTTCATAAATCTTTTTTGGATGGTTACAGGCCTGAAGTGTTAGCACCGTCGCCACAAAGGCGAAAGTTTTAGCATCAAATATGGATTTTAGGGGTATCATAGTATGAAGGTAAATATATTTATTATAAGTGCCGCCCATATGACTATCTGATTGGTGTAAAAGTTTAATCGCATAACCACTTAATATTCATTAAGCAATTTTATATTTATACTATAATCTGACTTTAAAGTTTTAACATTCACTATCATTTCAATAATATATTCATGAATAAGAAACTATTACTCCCACTATTTCTATTATTCGCTTTTGTAGCAAAAGCTCAACAAAAGGTAGTTCAATTATATAATGGTGCAGCCCCGGGTTCTGAAAGCTGGACGTGGAACCAATCTGAAAGCGCGGATAATGTATATCACAGCAATGTGGTTTACAATGTAAGCCACCCTACCCTTACTGTTTATTTGCCCGATAGTACAGTTGCCAACACAGGTACTGCTGTTATTATTTGTCCGGGCGGTGGTTTACAAACGCTATCTATAAATCATGAGGGTTATGAGGTTGGCAAATGGTTGCAGAAACACGGCATAACTGCATTTTTATTAGAATACAGGTTAATGCACACACTAGGCCCTGATCCATATAAAGAGATGCTGGCAAAAATGAAAGCTAACACAGTACTACAGGAACAAGCACCTGTTGCACCACTGGCTGTAGCTGATGGGCGTGCCGCAATAGCTTATGTACGCAGTCATGCTGTTGAATATGGAATTTCGCCGGACCGTATTGGTATAATAGGTTTTTCGGCAGGCGGTACTATTGCCGCGGCAACAGCGTATGGCTATACTCCGCAAAACCGACCTGATTTTGTGGCCCCGGTATATGCATATTTTCCACCCGAAATGCAGGTTAATGTACCAGCAGATGCACCACCAATGTTTTTGGCAGCCGCCAGCGATGATGGCTCATCTGTATACAGCGTTCAACTTTATAGCACGTGGATAGCGGCCAAACATCCTGCCGAGTTACATATATTTTTAAATGGGGGTCACGGTTTCGGCATGAAAAAACAAAACCTGGCAAGCGATAGCTGGCCGGGTTTATTTGAAACATGGTTGAAACTAAGTGGTTTTTAAAACCGTATTATTTATTCAATGCCCTTAATAATTTTCGCAGATAGATACCATCCGGGGTTAACTCATCTTCTGTCCAGCCACCATTGAGTGGTGCTCCCGGTTTTAACAACGCGGTAGTTTCATCTTTATCGGTGATGTTCCAGTTTACCCAGCTTAATTTATGGGTGCCCATCCACTTTATCCAGGTTTCGTTTTCAGCAATATCAAATACACCGTTGCCGCTTGCTTCGCCAACACCCCATTCCGTAATTAGTAAGGGTAAACCCATTTGTATCGCTTTGTCCCCCTTGGCTCTTAATTGGTCCTGATGATTTGGATCGCTTGCATAAAAATGGAAGGAATAAGCGATATTCTTAAATCCCGTAATAGGATTTGCCGCTGCAACATCTACATCCTGATCCCAATGCGGGCTGCCCACAACAATTAAATTATCCGGATCATATTTACGTATTTCAGCGATCACTTGTACTGCGTAATTTTTCACCGTATCCCAGCTTACGCGTTCAGGTTCGTTCCAAACCTCATAAATTACATTAGGCACGCCTTTATATTTTTGTGCCATCTCCGCGAAAAAAGCTTTTGATTGAGGTATATGCAGGTAACCGTTGTGGTCATGCCAATCTATCAATACATAAATTCCCTTTTTAATAGCTTCATTAACTACGCTTACAATAAGTTGCTTTTGCGAATCTGGCTCTTCCAAATAGCCATGTTCGGGTTGTACGGCCATGGCTGCTCTGATAAACGATACTTTAAAATCCTTAGTTATCCAATCAACAACATCGGTATTATAATATTTCCTGCCCTGCCAAATACTCCACGAAAAACTAAGCCCCCGCAACTCCGGAGGCATCCCATATTGATTAACTACCTGGCCATCTTTTACACTTAACGCGCCATTTCGCGCTACAGGAGTTTGTGCCGATAGCAAACTATTTGCACAAATAACTATCAGGAAAATAAATACTGCTTTTTTCATAATTGATAAAACAAGATAGGATATTTTTTGGGGTGAAGATTAATGTTGTAAAAAAACTATCACATAAGGTTAAAATCACACAAACTTCATACTACTTAACAGTTCCATAACCTTATTTATATAAATTTGGATTATTAACTGATCGTTCATGAAATATTACTTATCATTTTTGTTTTTCCTTTTTATTACCTCAACCAGTTTTGGCCAGGTAGATACCACACAAAAGATTATTCCGGGACGTACAAACAGCCCCGAGCAACAACAAAAACCCTATGTAATATTAATTTCTGCAGATGGCTTTCGCTGGGATTATGCGCAAAAATATCATGCTGAGCATCTGCTCGCTTTGGCAAAATCAGGCGTTCAGGCAGAATCAATGTTACCATCTTATCCATCGGTAACTTTTCCAAATCATTATTCTATTGTTACGGGCTTATATCCATCACACGAGGGCTTGGTAAATAATTCGTTTTACGATGCCGATACAAAATCATTCTTTTCTTATAAAGGCAAAACCGGTACCGATGCTATCTGGTACAAGGGTGGAACACCTATTTGGGTATTAGCAGAACAGCAAAAAATGTTATCAGCAAGCTTTTACTGGGTGGGCTCAGAAGCTGAGGTGCAGGGTGTACGCCCAACTTATTACTACAAATACAATGAGAAAATAGAAATGCATAATCGCATACAAACTGTAGTAAACTGGTTAGATATGCCTGCCGATAAACGCCCCCATATCATCACCTTCTACTTCCCGCAGGTCGACCATGAAGGGCATAAACACGGCCCTGACTCACGCGAAGTTGCCGATGCTGTACATTTGATCGATTCGTCGGTATATGAGCTAACCAAAGCCGTTAAAACAACCGGATTAAACGTGAATTATGTTTTTGTATCAGATCATGGTATGACTAAAGCCGATACCGAACACCCGATAGAGACACCCGCAGGTATTGACACTTCAAAGTTTATTGTTTCGGGCGATGGGTTATTGGTTGAGCTATATGCGAAAGACCCTAAATATATTCAAACTACTTACGACGAGCTTTTAAAGAATAAAACGGCTGATTATGCCGTCTATTTAAAAACAAACGTACCTGAAAAACTACATTACGGCGCAAAAGACGACTGGCATAACCGCATAGGCGATATTTTATTAATACCTAACTGGCCAAAAGTATTCGACCTGTATCACAGAAAAATGGATCCAGGCTGGCATGGTTATGATCCTACTGTAGTTAAAGATATGCATGCCACTTTTTATGCCTGGGGGCCGGCATTTAAAAGTGATCTAATTATCCCGGCTTTTAATAACGTGGATGTTTTCCCGATGATCAACCAGTTATTAGGCTTAACCTACACCAACAAAGTTGACGGCACAAAGAAATTAGCTAACGAGATTTTAAAATAGTAAGGTATTATTTTCACCTCTTTCCGCCAAAGGCGGAGAGAGGTCGACCAGCGAAGCATCGTCGGGTGAGTAAAAGACGGTGCAAAGACAACTTACAAATACTTGCCTATTTCCGTCAACACAGTCCGTATATCTGTCAATATCTGCCTATTCTCAAACCTTAAAATAGTTAGTCCCAACAAGCCTAGTACTTCGTCACGGTTTTTATCATATTCTTTTTTTAATTGATGAATCGAACCATCGGCCTCAATAACCAATTTAGCTTTAGCGCAATAAAAATCAGGGATATAATATAAATCTTTATCAAAGGTTGACTTTGCACAAATTGGATATTGCCGTAAAAATTTATGATCAAATAATTTGCGGTTCCTGAGATGATACCAAAGAACCCTTTCGGCAGGAGTTTCTCGCTGCCTTAATTCCCTGCATAATTCGGTTATAGATTGCACAGCTAAAAATAATAAAATATTTTTTCACCTCTTTGGGCGAAGGCATAGAAAAGGAAATTGGATTTAAAGTTTTTTACCTCTTTGTCGCGTAGCGATAGAGAGGTCAGCGAGCGAAGCGTTGCTGGGTGAGTTGACACCGCCGCTTATAGAGTACTCACCCGGTCTTGCTGCGCTCGACCACCCTCTCTGCCGCGAGCGGCAAAGAGGGAATTTGGATTTGCACTTTTACCGCTTTGTACTGAAGTTAAACAAGGGAAATTGAATTTATATTTTCCACCTCTTTGTCGCACAGCGATAGAGAGGTCGACCAGCGAAGCGTCGTCGGGTGAGTTAACTACTTATACTTTTTCAATAACTGGTTATCATATACCGCTTTTGCAATTTTTGCGATAACCTGATCGCGTGTAGCTTCATCAGCGGTTGAACTTGTTATAAATATAGCGATAGCCACATGTTTGCCATTAGGTAAAGTAATAATACCAACATCGTTTGTACCAAGGGCCAAACCAGCATCATTAGTTCCTGATGTGCCTGTTTTGTGTGCAACCACGGTACCTGCAGGTAATAAGCTCTTAATTCGGTTAGGGCCTGTTGTAGTTTCAACCATTAATTTGTTTAAATAGTCCCTGCTGGCAGGTTTTAAAACACTCCCGGTGTATAAAGTATCCAAAAGTTGTATAATGGCCTTCGGTTTAGCCCAATCAGTATATTGAGATTGCGGTGTTTTCGCCATATCTTCTTCAGTAGCTTCAATATTTATGCCTCTAACCTTAATCATGTGTAAGTAATACTCCACCTGATCGGTGCCGCCTAATTTCTTAATTAAAATATCACAAGCATCGTTATCGCTTTGCGATACCATATAGCTCATTAGATCATTTATCGAAACATCAACATCTCCATCAGGGTATTTATCACGTAGCGGGCTATATGTTTTAGGCAGATCTTTCTTTTTGATGCGGATTGTTTGATTCAGTGTTAACACACCCGAATCAACCAGGTGCAATACCGCCATAGCAACCGGCAATTTGATTACGCTTTCCATTACCAAACGGGCGTTACCATTATAATTTACTGTATCTCTATCTTCTAAACCCAAAACAGATACGCCAACAATGCCTTTTGCTGATTTGGCAATTTCTGCAATTTGAGGACGAAGAACACTTGATTGTGCGAATGAGGTATTAATTACTAACGCGAGTGCTGCAGTTAACACGGCTTTATACATTGTGGACATATTTTTGGGTAGATTTTATTAGTTATTACATTAACGCTTGGAAAATTAAGAAATTACTGGCAGATAAGCTTTCATTAATGAATACATTTTCACAAAAATTTTGTTTCTTGTAGTTCATTTCACCGACTTTATTATGCACAGAAGAAATTTCCTTAAGACAGGCTCTATAGCCGGGATTACTTTATCGGCCTTAAGTATCAATGCCTGTACTCCGGCAACTAAAAAATCAGTAACCGATACACCTGCAAATGACAACTTTGAGCTTAACGAAGTAACTGTAGCGCAATTACAGGAGTACATGAAAAGCGGTAAATATTCTTCGCACGCTATTACCCAATTATATCTTACCCGTATTAATGATCTTGATAAAAATGGCCCAAAGCTAAATGCCATTATTGAGTTAAATCCCGATGCATTATCTATAGCCGATGAAATGGATAATGAGCGTAAATCAGGCAAAATTCGCGGGCCATTACATGGCATTCCCGTGCTTTTAAAAGATAACATCAACACTAAAGATAAAATTGCCACAACTGCAGGTTCACTCGCTTTAGCTGATAACTATGTGGGTAAGGATGCCTTTATTATAAATCGTCTGCGTGAGGCTGGTGCTGTAATTTTAGGTAAAACAAATTTAAGCGAATGGGCAAATTTCCGATCCACCCGTGCATGCAGCGGCTGGAGTAGCAAAGGCGGACAAACTAAATGCCCTTATATTTTAGATCGTAACCCTAGCGGATCAAGCGCGGGTACAGGATCAGCAGTTTCGGCAAACTTATGTGCGATAGGGATCGGGACTGAAACGGATGGCTCGGTAGTTTCGCCATCATCGGTAAACGGTATTGTAGGTATTAAACCTACTGTAGGTTTATTAAGCCGTACGGGCATCATCCCTATATCAAAAACACAAGATACTGCCGGGCCGATGGCACGTACTGTTACTGATGCTGCGATTTTATTAGGAATATTAGCCGGTATAGATACTGCAGATGCTTACGCACCAAAAGATAAAAGTAAAATACAACCCGATTACACGAAATTTTTAGACATAAATGGTCTTCAAGGCAAACGTTTAGGCATCGAAAAGACCGCCTACACCGGCAACCCTGATATGGAAACATTATTGCAGGAAGCAATCGCAATTTTAAAAAGCAAAGGTGCAACCATTATTGATGTAGAACTGGTAAAGAAATTAAAACCAATAGGCACTGATGAATTTACCGTATTGCTCTATGAATTTAAAGACGGGCTAAACAAATACCTGGGCACTGCTAATTCAAAAGTAAAATCATTAGCGGATGTAATGGCTTTTAATAAAGCGAATGAAGCCAAAGCGATGCCATTTTTTAAACAGGAGATAATGGAGCAGGCACAGGCAAAAGGCGATTTAAACAGCAAAGAATATCTAGATGCCGTAGCAAAAACCACTGGCATCACCCGCAAAGCTATTGATACCATTATGAGCGATAATAAACTCGATGCCATTATCGCACCAACAAACGGTTTCGCCTGCACTATCGACCTGGTAAATGGCGATTATGATAATGGTTTCGGTTTCTCTACCCCTGCTGCAATGGCAGGTTACCCGCATATCACTGTACCTATGGGCGCGGCACATGGCTTGCCAATTGGCTTATCATTTGTAAGTACTGCCTATAAGGAAGCTGATATTATTAAACTGGCATATGCCTATGAGCAGGCATCTAAAAAAAGAATTAAGCCAGAGTTTAAAATTGACTTACTTTCGTAAAAAAACAGATCATGGAATTTGGCAGAGTAACACCGGGAGAGTTAGAGGAAACAGATTTTACCTTACCACCTGACCCAGCGCTAACGATAAAAACGCTTAGTGCCTCAAAAAATGACAAACCTTTCCAGGTTCATGTGGGCTGCGCTAAATGGGGCCGCAAGGAATGGGTTGGTAAAATATATCCACTAAAAACAAAAGACGCCAATTTTTTAGACGAATATGTAAAGCATTTTGATTGCATTGAGTTGAATGCTACATTCTATAACGTGTATCCACCTGCCACCATCAACAAATGGAAGGAAAAAGCTGATAGTAATCCTGCTTTTAAATTCTGTCCAAAATTTTCGCAAAGCATCAGTCATATCCGTCGTTTAAAAAACGCGGATGATATAACCACAATTTATTATGAAGGTATTATGGCCTTCGGCGATAAGTTAGGTCCGCTATTTTTGCAGTTAAGCGATAACTATACACCTAAAAGCCTTCCCGAGTTAAAAGCATACCTCGAAAGCCTGCCAAAAGATGTACCTGTATTTGTGGAATTACGACATAAAGAATGGTTTGCTGATGCAACGATACGTACGCAAGTATTTGAGCTGTTCCATCAATTAAATATAGGCGCGGTAATAACTGATGCCACCGGACGAAGAGATGTTGTACACATGGAATTACCTACCCCACATGCCTTCATCCGTTTTGTGGGTAACAGCCTCCACCGTTCCGATTATGCCCGTTGCGACGAATGGGTGGAACGTATAAAACAATGGCGAAACATGGGCCTGCAATCTGCCTGGTTCTTTATGCACCAGCACGACGAGCGATACTCGCCTGAATTGGCAGACTACGTGATTGAAAAACTAAATAAAGAGTTAGGTACTCAACTGCAACGACCAAAGTTTATTGACAGGGATAAACCAGCACCAGGATTGTTTGATTGAGGGGAACTTATATTAAACAGATTTATTTGATTTACAGGATATAAATTACTTGATTTTATTATTATGAAAATCAGTTCAAATCCAATAAATCCTGGTTCACTATTGCGTTATCAGCCCTGATATCACATTAATACTTAACGCTACTATAGCGGTATTAAAAGCAAAAGAGATAATCCCGTGCAACAAACATAAGCGTCGAATAGTCCTATCGGTAATTTGTACGTCGGATACCTGGAAAGTCATCCCAACAACAAATCCAAAGTAAATAAAGTCGAGAAAATCAGGTTCTTTTGTGTCCGGAAAATCAAGTCCCCCACCCTTTTTAATTCCGCCATCGTCGGTATCTGTATCATAAAACAAATGGGCATATCGTAATGAAAATACAGTATGAACAAGCCACCAAGATACCGCAACCGCCCCAATGGCCAATAAAATATGCTCGTTTTTACCCGTTTCCGAGATGCCTTTAGGCGATTTTAGCAGGAAGATAATAGCAGCCAAACTTATTACAGAGGCTGTTATTATAAAGGCAAATAAAAATGTGCGACTGGAATCCTGTAGTTTGGCTATTTTTTTTACCTCACGGGGATGAGACGTTAAAATGATAATCCAATTAAAAATAATTATGGTAGATGCACAAGCTATCCAGGTAACCAGGGCAAGCTCCGGGATGGTGAGTTTATCCAAAAAAATAAAGAAGACTATTACGCTAACCACCAATGCCATCATTAAGCGGTAGTGCGCATCAATTTTGTAGAAAAACCGTTTATCAGTCGCTATTGTATTTGCCATTATTTATTAATCTTCTTCGATGATTTCAATAACCCGACCAACCTGCCCATCCTCCAATCGCACTTTAATACCACGTGAATGATGCGCTGAGCTTGTCAGTAAATCCTTCACAAACCCACGAGTACGTTTCCCCGAGCGTTGATCTTTTTTTAGGATGATATCAACTTCCAAACCCGGATAAATATCTGCTCTATTTTGGCCGTTCATCTTATTTCACTAATTCTTCAACCGCTTGTTTCACTTTCGCAAAATCAAAACTATTTATCAGTTTATTAAATGCTTCTTCAATATGCTCATTTCCCAGGTTTCCAATGCTGCCTTCGTGGGTATGATTCACTTTTTTATCAGGATTAAATTCACCCTTTTCAATAGCTAAGCCCACTTGCTTGTAAGCATCCCGGAACGGTGTTCCGCTTAATGTAAGGCGGTTCACTTCTTCTACGCTAAACAAATAAGCGTATTTAGGGTCGTTTAATATATCCGTTTTTACGGTAATGTTTTGCAGCATGAAAGTTGCCATGTGCAGGCAGCTTTTCAAATCCGTAAACGCAGGGAACAACAATTCCTTAAGCAACTGTAATTCGCGGTGATAACCTGATGGCAAATTGGTAGTCATCATAGCCACATCATTCGGCAAGGCCTGTATGCGGTTGCATTTGCCACGCATTATCTCCCAAACATCCGGGTTTTTTTTGTGTGGCATAATGCTGCTACCTGTAGTTAAAGTATCAGGATAGCTTACAAAAGCAAAATTCTGACTTAAATATAAAGCCTGATCCATAGCCATTTTAGCCAATGTAGCCGCGATGGATGATAATGCTTGCGCGATGATACGCTCAGTTTTACCACGCCCCATTTGCGCGTAAACCACGTTATAATTTAAGCTATCAAAACCTAATAATTTGGTAGTTAAAGTACGGTTTAACGGAAATGAAGAGCCATAACCTGCCGCCGAACCTAATGGATTTTTATTAGTGATTTTATAAGCAGCCAAAACCAGTTCCAAATCATCCGACAAACTTTCGGCATAGGCACCAAACCATAAGCCGAAGGATGATGGCATGGCTACCTGTAAATGGGTATAACCCGGTAAAAGCACATCCTTATATTTTTCGCTCAACTCAATTAACTGGCGAAACAGAATTTGAGTTTCCTCAACTACTTGTTGCAGTTCATTCCTAAAGAATAATTTGAGGTCAACCAAAACCTGGTCGTTACGGGAACGGCCGCTATGTATTTTTTTACCGGCATCGCCAATACGCTGGGTAAGCAGCATCTCTACTTGCGAGTGCACATCTTCAACACCCGGCTCTATGGTAAAATTACCTTGCTCAATATCTTTATAAATAGCTTTTAATTCGCGCTGAACTAATTCCAGATCATCGCTATTCATTAATCCAATGCTTTCCAGCATTTGGGTATGTGCCAGCGATCCCAACACGTCAAAAGCTGCCATTTGATGGTCAAATTCAGTATCGCGACCAACGGTAAAACTCTCTACCAGTTCATTAACATTTGTAGTTTTTTGCCACAATTTACTCATGCTACAAATATGCTATAAATATTTTATTGATACTTAGGAAAGGTGCAATTGGATAAACATTGGGGCGAGTAATTGCGATTGCTTTTCACCTAACGAAATTTCCCACCTCTTTACCTTGTAATTGACCATGGGTTCGCTATAAGCAAAATTGTCATTCTGAGGTACGAAGAATCTGTACAGGTGTAAACTAATTTACAGATTCTTCGTTCCTCAGAATGACATGGAGTCAAATCCATTACATCAATTGCTCCAGCATTTTTACATACAATTCAATCCCTTCCTTAATCTCATCCACATAAACAAACTCATCGGCAGTATGTGAGCGTGCAGAATCACCAGGACCAACTTTGATGGATTGAATATCTAGTAATGATTGATCTGAAGTAGTAGGCGAACCATAAGTTGTTCTACCCAAAGCTATGCCCGCTTGTACTATTGGGTGTTCTTTATTTATTGATGATGGTTTTAACCTGATCGATCTTGGCTGAACATCGCATTTTACATGCTGACGGATGATTTCCAGCACTTCTTCGTTACGGTATGCATCAGTTACCCTCACATCAACGGTAAATACACAGCTTGCGGGCACCACATTATGTTGTGAGCCCGCATTTATAATAGTAACCGACATTTTTATCGGCCCAAAAACCTCTGATTCCTTAGGGAAGCGGAAGGTGCGGAACCATTCAATATCTGCCAAGGCATTGTAAATAGCATTTTCCCCTTCCTCACGGGCAGCATGGCCGGCTTTTCCGTGTGCAGTACAATCCAACACCATTAAACCGCGTTCGGCAATGGCTAATTGCATAAGGGTTGGCTCACCAACTATGCCAAAATCAAGCTGACCTAATTCAGGGATAATCAGTTCCAAACCATTAACGCCGGAGATTTCTTCTTCGGCAGTAGTGGCTAAACAAAAATTATATTTAAGATTTTCTTTGTTATAAAAATAAAGGAAGCTTACTATCAAGGATACCAAACAGCCACCGGCATCGTTGCTACCTAAGCCATAAAGTTTACCATCTTCAATCTTAGCGTCATAAGGATCGCGGGTATAACCTGAATTTGGCTTTACGGTATCGTGATGCGAATTCAATAAGATAGTAGGCTTCGCCGGATCGAAGTGCTTATTCCAGGCCCAAAGATTATTTAATTTACGATGCATGGTGATACCATGGCTTTTCATAAATTCCTTTATCGTGTCGGCCGTTTTATCCTCTTCTTTGCTAAATGATGGTATCGAGATCAGTTTTTGCAACAACGTTACTGCCTGATCAAAAAGTTTTTCTATCTCGGTCATAAATGTATGTGCGCAAAAATAATGTTTTTATGAAGATAGCGGAATGTATAGTCATTATAATATTACAAACGCAAGAAAGCTGTTTAAACTATAATTTTTAACTTGGCACCATGAAAACTGCCTCCATCATAGCTACGCTATTTTTGTGCTTTGCAATCAACGCGAACGCGCAAAAAACTAATGTTTACAACAATCACGGTTACAAACTTACTTTTATAAATTACGACCCCACGCTTGATAGCGCCGAACAGGCCCGCATGGTAAACACCTTTTATATTGTATACCCCGAACTTGCCAAAGCTTATAATAAAAATACACTAAAGGCTGTTACGATGGTGATTGACACCACTTATAAAGGCGTTGCCGAAACTGATAACGGAAAAGTTACCATAAGCAATGTATGGATGCACAAACACCCGGAAGATATTGATGTGATAACTCACGAGGTGATGCATATTGTACAGGATTATGGCAACAGTAACGGCCCAGGCTGGTTAACTGAAGGTATTGCCGATTATGCCCGCTATAAATTCGGCATTAACAACAAAGCGGCTAACTGGAAATTACCTGATTACAAACCAACTCAAAATTACACCGATGCATACCGCGTAACCGCCCGCTTTTTGGTTTGGATAGAGAAAAACTACAACCCCAAAACTGTGAAATCATTAGATGACCAGATGCGTAAGCATACTTATACCGATGCATCATGGCAACAACTAACAGGTAAATCGCTGGATGATTTATGGAAGGCTTATATCGCTAACCCGGTGATATAGTTTATTCACCTTCTATCTTTGAATGTTTTTGCGTATCAAGCATACTCACATACACTATTAAGGATACGGCTATACAAATTGCAACATACCAGTAAAACCACCCCTGGTGGCCTTCGTTCTTAAATAAAAGTGCAATATATTCAGCAGTACCGCCAAACAGTGATACAGCGATGGCATACGGAAAGCCCACACCCAACGCCCTTACATTTGCTGGGAAAAGTTCGGCTTTCACTACGGCATTTATACTGGTATAAGCGCTAACAATAAACAATGCCAGCATAATTAAAGCAAAAGCTACCCATACATTACGGGTATCTGCCAAAAAATAAAGAATTGGCACTGTAGTAATCCCTCCTAAAACGCCGAATGCTATTAATAAAGGTCTACGCCCAATTTTATCAGATAACAAGCCGATTACAGGTTGTATCAGCATAAAAATCACCAATGTAAGGGTTGATATTAAGGTAGCGCTGCTCTTGGAAAAACCGGAAGTGTTTACCAAAAACTTTTGCATGTAGGTGGTGAACGTGTAAAATGCCACCGTACCGCCAAGTGTTAACCCAATAACCGTTAGTACCGCTTTAGGGTGCTTTAATAACTCGCTAAAGGTGCCGCGTTTGGCTATAGATTGTTCATCTTTTGCTATTTCTACCGACTCCTGTAAACTGCGCCTTAAATACATGGTAATTATCGCCAAAAACGCACCGATACCAAAAGGTATTCGCCAACCCCAGAGATGTAATTGAGCTTCGGTTAAAAATACCCGTTGCAACAAAACCAATACACCCAATGCTATTAATTGCCCCATAATGAGCGTTACATATTGAAAGCTGGAATAAAAGCCCCGATGTTTTTTGGTGGCGATTTCGCTTAAATAGGTGGCGCTGGTACCATATTCACCGCCAACACTTATGCCCTGAATAACGCGGGCTAACACTAATATGATTGGCGCAGCTATACCAATTTGTTTATAACCGGGAATCACCGCTATTATTAATGAGCCTAAACTCATTAGCAATACCGAATAAGTTAAAGCTGTTTTACGCCCCCGCTTATCGGCAAAAGTGCCCATTAACCAGCCACCAATAGGTCGCATTAAAAAACCTATGGCAAATACCCCGGCAGTATCTAATAATTCAGCTGTTTGATTTCCGGACGGGAAAAAAGCATGGGCAAAATACAGCGAAAATGCAGAATAAACATACCAATCGTACCACTCAACCAGGTTACCTAATGACCCACCTATAATTGATTTTATTCGTGATGCTGTTGTTTGCTGCATAATTGGTGATGAAGAAAAGAGGTTTTCAATAGTTTAAAAATACATTTATAAATCATATATTTATTACAACAGAATCAAACTTAAACCTAATCATCAATTCACTGAAATAGAATGCTTTTCACCGAGGACTTTTTACATTATATATGGAAATTCAGGTTATTTGATAACACAGACCTGAAAACTGTTGATGGTGAAGCTATACATATTTACTCCGCCGGTATCCATAATACACATTCAGGCCCTGATTTTAGTAATGCCCGGATACATATTGGCGATACCACCTGGGCGGGTAATGTAGAAATACACGTACCCTCGTCCGATTGGCGAAAGCATAATCATATCAATGACGAAGCCTATAAAAATGTGATACTGCACGTAGTTTACCGGGACGATGAACCGGTTATTACAGCTGATGGCAATAAACTGCCAACTTTAGAACTGGAAAACCGCATATCGCCTGATTTATATAATCGTTTTCATTCTTTGGTGTATGGCAATCAAACTATTATTCCTTGCGAAGGCAGTATTGGGCATATTGATGATATGACCATAGGCACCTGGCTTACCCGAGTATTGGTAGAGCGTTTGGAAAAACGTGCCGAAATAGTAATCAAAGCCCTCGACCAAAATCGTGGCGACTGGGAGGAAACTTTCTATCAATTTTTGGCGGCTAACTTCGGTTTTAAAACCAATGCCCTGCCTTTTGAAATGCTGGCAAAATCATTACCTCAAAACATCCTCGCGAAGCATAAAAACAATACACTACAAATTGAAGCGTTGATATTTGGTCAGGCTGGTTTTTTGGAGGGAGATGTTGTGGATGAATATCCGAAGAAACTAAAAACAGAATATGATTTTCTGCGTAAAAAATACAGCATCACTCCCATCGAAAACCACTTATGGAAGTTTTTACGCATGCGGCCGCAGAATTTCCCAACCATTAGGCTGGCGCAATTCGCCGCGTTAATCATAAAATCTAATCACCTGTTCTCTAAGATTTTAGATATTCGTGAAGTAAAAGGGTTACGTGACCTATTTACTGAAATACAGGTAAATCCCTATTGGGAAGAACACTATCGATTTGATGCACCATCCAAGCCATCATCAAAAAACTTAGGTCAATCATCGGTTGATGTATTGTTGTTAAACACTTTAGCCGTTTTTCTGTTTAGTTATGGAAAGCACTTGCAACTGGAGTATTATATAAGCCGCAGCATGAAGCTTTTGGAGAGTTTACCCAAGGAAGAAAACAATATTATTAACGATTTTGACGTTTTAGGGGTGAAAGTAAAAAATGCCTTCGAGTCGCAGGCTTTATTGGAGTTAAAGAATAATTATTGTAACTTTAAAAAGTGCCTGCAATGCGGTATAGGTAACAAAATATTGAAACTGGCCTGATATGTTACAGCGAATACTTACATTTTTTGAACGATACTCTTTTGGGGTTTGCACCTATTTAGGCCAGCGCTTTAATATATCTATTAATAAAATCAGGCTTTTCTTTATCTACTCGTCGTTCCTGGCGGTAGGTTTCCCGCTCATCTTCTACATATTTGCCGGGATAGTGCTTGATATTCGCAACTACGTAAAACGCGTACATACACGCGTTACTGATCTTTAAATAGGGATACGCCGCGCACTATAAATTGCAGAACGTTGAAAGCTGCCCGCATATTTACAATCCGCTTTGTATCCCAATATCTATCTCCCACCACTTTCCCACCTGCAATCAATTAGCTAATTATTGATTGATATATGATAAGACTCATATTTTCACACTTAGTTGCATTCTATTTTTCACGGCAATAAGTGTTACCTTTATTTATCTGTTAATAAACATTTATTGTTAAAACTAAGCCGCCTTTTTTGCGGTTTATATATACCAACTACTACTTACATAGCTATATGGCTTTTATTGATTATTATAAAATTTTAGGTCTGGATAAGAAAGCATCAGACAAAGACATTAAGAGTGCTTACCGTAAATTGGCCCGTAAGTATCATCCTGATCTTAACCCCAACGATACCGAGGCGCACAAAAAATTCCAGCAACTGAATGAAGCTAATGAAGTATTAAGCGATCCTGAAAAGCGTAAAAAGTACGATCAATACGGCGAAAACTGGCAGCATGGCGAAGCTTACGAACAACAACGCCAGCAGCAACAAAGTCGCCAGCAAAGTTATGGCGGCGCACAAGGCTTTGGCGGATTTGGCGGCGGTAGCGGAGGCGAAGATTTTTCTGATTTCTTTAATTCGATGTTTGGTGGTGCAGCCGGTGGTGGCCGCAGCGGCAGGCAGGCTAAATACCGAGGGCAGGATTATAATGCTGAACTAAATTTGAGCTTGCGCGATGTAAGCGAAACTCAAAAACAAACCATTACCGTTAACGGCAAAAATCTGCGTATAACTATTCCGGCAGGTGTAGAAAATGGCCAAACCATAAAAATTACCGGCCATGGCGGACCGGGCGTTAACGGCGGCCCGGCAGGTGATTTATTTATAGCATTTTCAGTGAGCAACGATCCAAGATTTAAAAGAAGCGGAAACGACCTTTATAATACAATTAAACTTAATTTATATACAGCGGTACTGGGTGGAGAAATAACTGCCGAAACACTTACCGGTAAAGTAAAACTAAAAGTGCCTGCCGAAACGCAGAATGGAACCAAAGTAAAGCTAAAAGGCAAAGGAATGCCGGTATATAAAAAGGAAGGTCAGTTTGGCGATTTGTATTTAACTTACGAGATAGAAATACCAACTAATCTTACCGACAAACAAAAAGAATTATTTGAAGAGTTATCAAAACTGTGATATTAAATAAAACAAGATGGCAACAGGAAATTTAATAGCGATAACTGATTTTTGTGTGTATTATAATATTGAATACACCTTTATCAATTCGTTACAGGAAGCTGGTTTGGTGCAGATCAAAACGGTTAACGAAACTACCTATATACCAGAAACGGAACTACAAAAACTGGAACGTATGATACACCTGCACCATGACCTGGAAATAAACATTGCAGGTATTGAAGCCATCACCCACCTACTTGAGCGTGTAGAGCAAATGCAGGAGAATGTCCGTGGTTTAAGAAACCGCTTGCGTTTGTACGAGGACGAATAGATTACCGTTTACCGCTCAAAAAGCCATGTAAAGCCTGCTGTGTAAATTCAGATAGCACTAGTTCCCCGCTTATAGCTGCCCGTTGGGCTAATAGCTCATCCCAGTTTTCGGTACCCTCCCATAAAATTTGTTTTAAGCCGCTTAATGCTTCCGGGTGATAGGATGCCAGCTTTTCGGCAAGCGCGTTAACCGCTTCATCAAGGCTGGCTATATCAGCATAAACCTCATTAAACAAGCCTTTTTCTTTAGCCCATTGCGCTGTTTGAAAATCAACTGCACGAATGGTAAGCTGAGAAAATGCTGGTAAACCAATTTTACGGGTAACCGCTGGCGATATTACAAACGGACCGATGCCAATAGCCAATTCACTCAATTTGATAGAGGCAGCTTCAGTTGCCAGGCAATAATCGGCTCCGGCAGCAAGCCCTACCCCACCACCTACAGATTTACCCTGTACCCGGGCAATAACAATTTTGGGTGATTTACGGCATGCATTTATAACCCTCGCAAAGCCTGAAAAAAATTGGGCACCTGCCTCTTTATCCTTTATCTGCAACAACTCATCAAAACTTGCGCCTGCACAAAAGGTGCGGTCACCTTCACTTTTTAACAAGATAACACGGGTGTGCGGGTCATTACCTGCACTTTCAATTTTCGCGGTAAGCTCATCCAAAAGTGCTGATGGTAATGAGTTTTGTGCGGGATGATAAAAACTAATGGTTGCAATACCACTATCGCTGATGTTTAAAGATACATTTCCGTTATCGGCTGATGACATATTTAGATAATAAATGGATTTATAAAGATTTATAAAATTACTTATTTTACAGCTTATAAATCAGCAATGTCTCAGTTTGAAATTTAATTTTCACTTGTAGCTTCAACCCCATATCGTATTGCCGCTTCAAGTATATCAATGTTTATATCTTTTAGCGTTTTGAACTTAATGCAATACCCGGTCATGCTCGCCTTGCCTATTTCTTTCCCATAAGTTTGGGCTAAGTATGTCCTATTCTTGATACCAAGGATATAGACAGAGATCCCGGTTGTGTTTGCGCTCATACCAATTTGAAAAAACTCTTTCGTTTTTCCATCAGCATATTTTATGGTGTAAAATCCATAGCCTATAGTGGGGTTACTAACCGTTTTATTTTCGCTGTTTTTACCATTGTCGAACCATAATTTACATTCTGGTAATACATGAAGCATCAGCATATGCAAAGTTTGCATATCACTACGCTTTGGTTCAGATTGGCTGGTAATATACGCTTTGATTTGCTCTTGTACGTCCATATGAAATGTTGAATTACAGGTTACTTACTTTGCCTTTTCAAATTTCGCTTTATTTTTTAGTCATACAATCAAAGGTAAATCGAAATAAAAAGTTGCTCCTTTTCCGGGCTCACTTTCAACACCTATTTTACCATCATGAGCATTGATAATTTCGGTTGATATGTATAATCCCATACCTAAACCACTAGCCATAAATTTCTTATCCTCAACCCGGTAAAAACGTTCAAAAATACGCTCTATCTGTTCATTTGATAAGCCGATTCCAAAATCTGTTACAGACACTCTTACGCTATTTCCAAGTCGAACGGATTTAATAATAACCTTTTTGCTATTGGGAGAATATTTTACCGCATTATTAACAAGATTCATTAATACTTGCTCCAGGCGTTCTGGATTGCCGTTTACCTTATAAGTTTTACAAGCATCATTCTCGAATAATATTTCCGGATAAATATGAGCAGCATTTTCAACACAAGAATAAATAAGATCAGCTAGATCAATCTGGTCAAGCTTATATTCCAACCGACCTGCCTGTATTTTGCTCACATCTAACAAATCATTAACTAAATGCTGTAATTTATTAATGGCAATATTTGCTTTATTGATATAACTTTTAACAGCATCAGGCAATTCTTCTTTCTGGTAGGATGCAACTAATTGTAAATATCCTTTTAAGCTGGTTAATGGCGTTTTTAATTCGTGACTAGCAATGCCAATAAACTCGTCTTTACGCTCCATTTCCTTTTTCTGATCTTCAATATCAGTGGCAGTACCAACCCATAATACAATTTCGCCAGCATCATTTTTCAGGGGAATGGCCCGGTTTAAATGCCAACGATAAATACCATCGCCATTCCTATATCGGTTTTCCACTTCAAATATTTGCCCATTGGCCAATGCGTAATTATATTTTTCGATAGTTACAGGCAAGTCATCCGGGTGAAGTACTGATTTCCATCCCCAATCCTTAGTCTGTTCAAAATTAAGCCCGGTATACTCAAACCATTGTTGGTTATAAAAATTTATTTGGCCGTTTGGCAAACTTGTCCACGTCATCTGAGGGATATTATCCGCCAATAATCTAAAATGCTCCCGGCTTATTAGTAGTTCATTTGTACGTTCCTTTACAGTATCTTCTAACTCATCATTTAATTTCCTGGTTGCATTTTGAGCCACCTCTAACTGCTCATTTTTTTGTTTAAGTTGTTTCTCGTTATATTTTTGAATAGTAAGATCGGTTAATATTAAGCTTAACGCTACACCTTCATCCAATTCGAGTGTGTTACAGGATATAAGGCAAGGAATTTCACCGTTATTGGTCAGCAGGCATAATTCTTCTTTATAATCCTCTTCCCATCCGTTATTAATAACCTCGGTATATTTTTCTTCGTATTCCTTCGGAATAAACCTTTCAAAAGCCAGTCCAAGTACTTTCTCCAACGGCATGCCAATCATAGCTGCAAATCTCGAATTGCTATACAAGATAAGCCCGTCACGATTGAGGGTAACCGCACCCTCATTCATCTTTTCAATGAATACTCTATAAGTTTGATCGGCCGTTTTAAGTGTGTATAACTGATGTCCATTTTCGCCCTGAACAATAAATGCATCAACCTGCCCTGTACGGATTGCATGTATAGTATCATTAGCTTCATTCAACTGAATATGGAGCTCATTATTCTGATTTAAAAGTTCATCGTATGTGTATTTAGCCTGTTCCATTATCAATATTTCTTAAGGCCAAGCCCGATCAATACTTTCTCAGTATCCGATAGATCACCCATTAATCTACGTACAGGTGAAGGGAAAACTTTCAAAAGCATAGGTAGCGCTATAATCTGTTCTTTTTCAGCAATCATGGGTTGCTGGTAAACATCTATTATTTCCAGCTCATAATTATCTTTTAAATAAGTTTCGCATATCTGTTTTAAATTAGATATAGCGCGTGACGAATTTGGAGAAGCGCCCGTTACAAATAATCGTAAAATGTAACTTTGCTGCTCATCTAAACCGTTATAATCCGGATCTTGCTCTACCATCTTTTTATTTTATGCCGGTCTAATATCCAGGCCAACCAGTACTTTTTCTTCATTTGACAGATCGCCGATAATTTTCCGTATCGGCTCAGGTACTTTTCTTACCAATGTTGGTATAGCAAATATTTGATCGCCTTCGGCAAGCTGTGGCTGTACCAAAAGGTCAATCACTTCAATTTTATACTGCCCTTTCAAATGCTCTTCACAGTATTTTTTCAAGTTTTGTAACGCTGTAACAGATTTTGCCGTTTTACCCGCTATATACAACCTTAGCTCATATTTTTTTTCTTCCTCCATCTTATTCAGATCTGTTTATAATTAACCTTTTTCACCACGCCTTTGTGTAATTTCTGCGCGTGTTTTTTCAGCAACTTGTTTTACTAGTTCTTCTTCCTGCGATACTTTGTTCAATTCTTCCTCTATAGATTCAAATTCGGTTTGCAGGCTTGATATTTTTGCTTCAAGCACTTTACGCTTACGCGATATTTCGCGGTCTTTACGGTCATAAGCATAATCACGTAATACTTCTCCGGTTTGCTCATGTAGTATTTGCGCCTCCCTTGCCGATCCTGTTAAAACACCATCCGGGCCAAGGTATACCTCAACCAGGTCAAGACCTTTATCTGTAATTACAAATTCACGTACCTGATTAGAGTGTTTCATTCCGCGCGATTTCATGATATACATGCCCCGGTTGCGTTCGCCATTATACTCAATATCTCTTACCAACAGCCAGGCATCCACTAATGATGAAACCCCCTCATCGGTTTGATCGCTAATAATCGTGTTTAACGTTAAGGCGGTAAACATCACAGTAATCTGTTCTTCCTGTAAAAAATCGATCAAACGGATCAACATTGATTTAACCTCACTTACAGAACCTACTGTTATCAGGTTGGTTATGGGATCAAGTACTACTGCTTTTGGCTTAAACTTTTTGATTGTTTTATACATTGCCACCAAATGCATTTCCAATCCATATAGTGTTGGCCTTGATGCAAAAAACTTTAACAATCCTTTATCAACGTATTGCTGAAGGTTTACTCCGATGGAGTGCATGTTACGGATGATCTGGTTTGGCGACTCTTCAAAAGCGAAATAGATACATTTATTACCCTCGCTGCAGGTTTGGTTAGCAAAATATGCGGCTATACTGGTTTTACCAGTACCAGCGGTACCTGAAACTAAAATGCTACTGCCTTTAAAAAAGCCCTTCCCATCCAACATCTTGTCCAAAGCTGGGATTCCTGATCTTATTCTTTCGGAGGATACTGGCTTTTCTAACTTTAACGAGGTTACAGGTAATACTGAAATTCCTTCCTCATCAATTAAAAAAGGATATTCATTGGTACCATGTACAGAGCCGCGGTATTTTACAATCCTTAATCGCCGTGTTGATATTTGATTAATAACCCGGTGATCAAGCAGTATTACACAATCTGATACATATTCTTCCAATCCTTGTCTTGTTAATTTCCCCTCACCACGTTCACCGGTTATTATCGCGGTAACACCTTTACCTTTTAACCAATGGAATAACCTGCGCAACTCGGCACGTAATACAGCTTCATTAGTTAAGCTCGAAAATAAGTTCTCCAATGTATCCAACACTACTCTTTTGGCGCCTATATTATCAATAGCATAATTTAATCGTATAAATAAACCTTCCAGATCATATTCACCGGTTTCTTCGATCTCACTACGATCGATATGAACATGGTCAAGCTTTATCTTCTTTTCTTCCTGTAGTTTATCTAAATCAAAGCCCAATGATGCAACGTTCATGGCTAACTCTTCCGTTTTTTCTTCAAAAGCCATAAATACTCCTGGCTCATCAAAATCAATAGCCCCTTTGATTATAAATTCAAGCGACATTAAGGTTTTTCCACAACCAGCATCGCCACAAACTAATGTAGGCCTGCCTTTAGGTATCCCACCACCAGTAATTTCATCAAGCCCGGTTATACCTGTAGGTGTTTTAGGCAATGTTGGGTATTTTTCATTTATCTTTTGTTCTTTGGCTTTACTCATTTTGGAATAAACTTTAATAAAACACAATACCTGTTAATAATAAAAGATCCCAGGTTCTTAATACTAAGTGCTAATAATTGTTATAAGCATTAAATTGTTTTAATGAGTTTTTAATTAGCTATAAAATATTTGTAATTAGTTTACTACAGATACTTTTTTATAAGATTGAGGATTTGACCAAATACCGATAGCTTTTAACAATATCATTGTGCGTAAAAGCCATACAACTTTTGGTTAAACATTTAGAGATGTAAGCTGTATATTTATTCACCATATATTATACATTTTACACCCCAAAAATGCCTGCAAAATCCCCACAAAAAAATCCCCGCAAAAAAATTTGGAAATTTTTCACCTTATTAGGTCCGGGCTTAACCACCGGCGCTGCCGATGATGATCCATCCGGCATTGCCACCTACTCGCAAACAGGTGCCCAATTTGGTTACGGGCAACTATGGACAGCCTTATATATGCTGCCATTCATGACTGCCGTGCAAGAGGCCTGCGCACGTATTGGTTTAGTTACCGGCAAAGGAATAGCGGCAGTTGTTAAACAGCACTACAGCCGTAAAGTATTATATGCGGTAGTTGGCCTGGTAGTGGTTGCGAACACTATAAATATAGGTGCTGATATTGGCGCAATGGCATCTGCCGCGCAATTATTGATACCCTCCATCCCATTTGTTATACTCACCTTGTTTTTCACGGTTACAATATTAATTCTGGAAATTTTCACTAATTATAAAGTTTATTCTAAAATACTTAAATGGCTTGCACTGGCACTGTTAGCTTACCCTATAACTGTATTCATTGTGCATCAGCCTTGGTTAACTGTTTTAAAAGCAACGGTTACACCTCATTTCGAGTTCAGTTTTGCATTCCTGTTTATCATTACCGGTGTTTTAGGTACTACAATATCTCCGTATATGTTTTTTTGGGAAGCATCTCAAGAGGTTGAAGAAGTAGAAGAAGAAGACAGGCTAATAGCAGGGAAGCCTGTTATGAGCTGGCAACGCATAAAACGCATGCGGCTTGATAATAATGCCGGTATGATCATATCTGAGATTACAACCTGGTGTATTTTGGTGGTTGCAGGAACCGTTTTACATAATAGTGGCGTGCATGATATTAATACTGCTGCAGATGCCGCTAAAGCATTAGAACCTTTGGTGCATTCATTCCCAAATTCCGGTTTTTTATCAAAGCTGATTTTTTCTATTGGTATAATCGGGTTAGGCTTACTGGCAGTACCGGTGCTTTCAGGTTCGGCAGCTTATGCTGTTGCCGAGGCAGTTAACTGGAAAGCCAGCTTAAATTTTAAGTTAAAACAAGCCCATGGTTTTTATGGCATTATCACTATTGCTACACTTATAGGGTTAATGATAAATTTTGTGGGGATAGATCCTGTTAAAGCATTGGTATACGCTGCTGTATTAAACGGTGTTGCTGCCGTACCGCTATTATTTTTAATTGCTAAAATTGGCAGTAATGAAAAAATTATGGGTGAATACAAAAGTGGCTTACTATCAAATAGTTTAATATGGTTTACGTTTGTTGCTATGGGTGCAGCGGCCGTAGCCATGTTTTTTACACTGTAATTCTCATCTAGGGTTAATAATAACTGCTCTTTCAATAGCGCCAATTCCCAAAAACAATTAATTACAGTGTATTGTTATTAATATGACTAAACAATACGGCCATGGGAATTTTGCAACATGTTGAACATCAGATATCGGCACTAAATGATTTGATTAAAATAAATAATGATCGTGTAACAGGTTATCAAAAAGCGATTGAGGGCACTGAAGAACAAAAGCTAAAAAAACTATTCGCAGATTACATTGAGGACAGCAAAAAATATATAGGTGATTTAACCGGGCACTTACATTTTTTAGGTGGAGACCCGGCAAGCGGAACAACCCTGGCAGGTAAATTCTATCATACCTGGATTGATGTTAAAGCCAAATTCTCTAAAAAAGATAACGTTTCTATATTATCTGATTGCGAATATGGAGAAGATGTGGCTAATACAGCATATCGAAATGCGCTGGATGATAAAGAACTTATATGGAAGGATGAACATATAGTAAACATATTAAGCCGCCATTTAAAGGATCTTAAAGCCACCCATGACCATATTAAAGCGCTACGCGATAGTGCGATCGCATTGGCATTACAAAGCAAAAAGGTGGAAAAGCCGATTTCAGAACCTGCAGATACAGACATCAGCAACTAATTTTATTATAAACAACACCCTACGTAAATGCGCTTCAAATATTGGGCGCATTTTTTATAAATTGATTCATAATATTAATCTTACCAGACCAATAGCGTAATACTGCTTTTTGTAACTTACACACAGCAACACCTATACCAACATAAAATGAGCGCTGAATCACAGCATATTTTGCCTGCAGATATTTTTCAAACTATATTTGAAAAATCACCGGGCTCATTGCTAATTAAGGCTGATATGCCGCGTTTTACCATACTTGCTGCCAGTGATAGTTATTTAGAATTTACAGACACTACCCGCGATGCTATATTAGGCCGTGGCTTTAGCGAAGTGTTTCCGGATAATGGAAATATAGATGAGCAAACCAAAGCACACAATGTGTTTATCCGTGTAGTTAATACCGGGGAAAAGATAGATATTCCGCGTTACAGATATGACATTTTTAATCAGCAGAGCAAATGTTATGAAGAGCATCACTGGTCGTGCAGTAACGTACCTATAATTGGAGTTGACGGCGAGATAGTCTATATTTTAAATACTGTAGTAGATATTACCGGCGAGGTAAAAGCCAAGGAAACGGCCCTGGAGAATGAAAAACGCCTAAATCTTGCTCTTGAAGCAACCGGCTTGGCAACATGGGAAGTGAGTCTGATTGATAACACTTTTTCTTATTCTGCGGGCATGACCGAGATATTTGGGTTTAATCCCGGCACATCACTTACAATTGATATGTTGCGCAGCCAGATAGCGGAAGAAGATATGAAAAACATTATTCTGCCATCCTATCAACAAGCATTGATCTCAGGTGAATATTTGTTTGAAGTGAAAGTGGTATGGCCGGATAAATCACAACATTGGATAAGAACACAAGGGATTATTATTTTTAATGAGAATAATATACCTGAAACCATGCTGGGAACCACACTGGATATAACCGAAAGCAAACGCGATGAGATCAGAAAGAATGACTTTATTGCAATGGCAAGTCATGAACTAAAAACTCCGCTCACATCTCTTAAGGCATATATTCAACTGCTCGCAAAAAAACTGAATAACAACGATGATGAGTTTGTTGCCAATGCCCTTACCAAAGCAGGTAACCAGGTAAATAAAATGGCCAACCTGATATATGGCTTTCTTGATCTTTCACGCCTGGAATCCGGAAAATTGCAAATTAAAATGCTAGATTTTGATATTAACAAACTACTTGTAGAAAGCATTGCCGAAACTCAACTAACCAACAACGGCCACACAATTATTTTTAATGCAGATGGTATAATTATGGTTCATGCCGACAGAGAAAGAATTGGACAAGTAATTAATAATTTTTTAAGCAACGCCATAAAGTATTCGCCAAAGGATAGTACAATTACCATAACTACTAAAACCTGTGAAAACGAAATACAGGTTTCTGTTTCTGATATGGGTATTGGAATTAAATCCAAAGATCAGGAAAAGCTATTTCAACGCTTTTACAGGGTTGATAACGATGAGATTAAAAACATCTCGGGATTTGGCATTGGCTTATACCTGGCAAGTGAAATTACACAACGCCACAGGGGCAGAATATGGGTTAACAGTGAAGAAAATAAAGGATCAACATTTAGCTTTAGTTTACCAATAGGATAATTCATATTTAACAGATGTCTTTCAAACACAAAAAGGCCACTTCAAATTGAAGTGGCCTTTTTTTATAATAGCAGTTTAGTTTTATTGCTGCCTGCTTAAAACACTGGCAAACTTAGTCTGGTAATCTTTATACTGCGCATTTAATTTATTATACAAGGCGGTTTGGTGCGCCCCTTTTGTAAATTCAGTTAAAGCACCTATCAGTTGTACACCAATATTAATATCGCGCGGATTTAAATCATCACCATTGTTTTGCAGCTGGTAATAATTGAAATCCAGCTGATCTGTTAGGTAATCATCAATATCCTCGGTAAACTTATTGCCTACCACCACGTCATTCAATTTATAGGCAGCATCCGCTAAATACAATTTGCGAACATTCACATCAATGTATGGGTTAATATCAGGTAAAACCTGTTGGCATTTCTCTAAAACCTTCACAGCAAGATCAGGGCGTTTTTGCGTTATTAAATCATTAGTCAAATCCAGGAACGTCTCTAATAAAACAGGATAAAACATATTGGTTGACTCATGATCCAAGTATTTGGCAGTTTTAAAATTACCCCATTTAAACTTGTTCATTACGTTGTTATACATTACCATGGCATTGGTTTTACCCATCTGATCTCTATTAGCAGTATCAGGAGTGAATGGAATAAGATGGAATACAAAGCCTTCTCTATATAAATATGGTTGCAAACCTATAAGGTTTTCAGGGCCAACAGTTACGGTAAAGCATATAGGCCGTTTCCAATGGTTGTGAGCCAGAACATCAAGCATACCTAAATTGCCCTTCATTACGTAGTTAGATGTGTATTTAAACTTCAGCGTATCAGTCAACTTACTTCTGTCGCTATCAGGCACTACACCATTCTTTATAACTTCATCCTTATTAATGGTAATTTTGAAATTTTTAGTTGGCAAATAATTCGCGCTTTCGCCATTTTGATATTGTACCATAGCAGCCGGATTATCTGATGTTATAAAATCAAACACCTCACTCAACTCAGTAAAACCAGGTATCTTTCTATCATCAAAATAAATAACATCACGCACTCCATCTTCATACTTTTCAAAAGGCATGGTGATAGGCAAAGCGTCTGCATCATTCATTTTACGTGTCATTTGCTTAATATTCCAATCGGCGGAGAATAAGCTCAGATTCACAATACGCACATCCGGCCTTATGCCTTCAACTTCCTGGTCGTACCATAATGAATAAGTATCATTATCGCCATAAGTAAACAAAATAGCATTTGGTGGGCATGATATTAAATAATCATAAGCCATATCATGCGGTGTCAGTTTGGTTGAACGGTCATGATCTTTCCATTCTTGTTTAGCCAGTACAACAGGGCCCGCTAACAAGCATATGGCAGTAGCAGTAAAGGCTGCGGTTTTAGCATTTATCTTTCTTCGTAACAAGTCGGCAATACAAATTACACCAAGGCCTATCCAGATGGAAAAAGCATAGAATGAGCCTACATAACTATAATCACGCTCACGCGGTTGTATAGATGGCTGGTTAACATATAGTACAATTGCAATCCCGGTGAAGAACCACAGTAAGGTAACAACCAGCGCATCTTCTTTACGTCGGTTAAAATGGAATATTAAACCAAATAAGCCGATGATTAAAGGTAAAGCGAATAATGGCGTATATGTAACACCTGCTAACGGATTTCTGGCATCACCTCCTATAACAGATTTTGGCAAATGCCTGCCGCCATCAAATATTCCGGTAGTCCAGTTACCATCAATTCCTGCCATACTTGCTTGTCCGTCGGCATCATTATAGCGTCCTGCAAAGTTCCATAAAAAGTAGCGCCAGTACATCTGGTATATTTGCCAACTGAACATAAACTTAATGTTATCAGCAAAAGTAGGCGCCTGGCCATCAGGTATTCTTAACCATTCTTTATAGAATTGCGGGTCCTGACCGTCGCTGCTATACATACGTGGCAGAATAGTTGTATGATCATAAACGGTATTTGTTTTTTTACCGGCTACTTCATATTTTGTTTTTCCTTTACGGTAGATGTTTCCACCTTCAGTTTGATCAATAGGTTTAGCATCAAAATAAGGCCCGTAAAGTAAAGGTGTCTCACCGTATTGCTCACGATTTAAATAACTGTTTAACGTGAATGCATTATCCGGGTGCGCGTTATCCAAATTGGTATTAGCCGTTGCCCTGATTGGGATGTAAGCAAATGAACTGTAACCTAAATAAATAAAAGTACAGCATAAAAAGGCCAGGTTCAACATTGGCTTTTTATATTTAATGCTATAATATATACCGCCTACTAATACTGTTATTAATAATATAAGGAATACAGCAGCACCACTTCCAAAACCAAAGCCCAAAGTATTTACAAAGAACAAATCAAAGTAAGCTGCGCCAACAACGGTATAATTTCTGATGCCATATTGAATAAATACCAATATAACTATGCCCGCCAAAATGGCTAAAAGACTGCTTTTTAGGTTGATCTTTTGTGTCCTGCGCAGGTAATAAACCAATGCTAACGCAGGTATGGTTAATAAGTTAAGTAAGTGTATACCTATTGATAAACCTATTACATAGGCAATAAATATGATCCATTTGTCGGCACCCGGTTCGTCAGCATGGGCATCCCATTTTAAAATGGCCCAAAATACTAAGGCTGTACAGAATGATGACCATGCAAATACGATGGTTTCAACAGCCGAGAACCAAAAGGTATCGGTATAAGCGAATGCTAAAGCACCCACCAAACCGGCTCCCATAATCATGTAGAACTTCGATTGATCGGCATCTTCGCTTTCCTTATAAGCAAGTAGTTTTTTCGCTAATGCCGTTATCGTCCAAAACAACAGCATAATGGTTGCGCCACTTGCTAATGCCGAACCCATATTGGTAAAAAATGGAACTTTCTCATTATTTCCCATTGATAGTAATGAGAATGCTTTACCAAGCATCGCAAACACCGGGTAACCCGGTTGGTGCGCTACCTGTAAGCGATATGCACAAGAAATAAACTCGCCGCAATCCCAAAAGCTTACTGAGGGTTCCAGCGTCATGATATAACTAATTGAGGCGATAGCAAAACACAACCAGCCTAATAAATTATTAATTTTTTTGTATTGCATGTATAAGGATTTTAAAAGCAGGGGTAAATATCAGAATTTTTATAGGTTATTTTAAAAAAACGGTATTACAATAACACAATTTAACAGAAATTAACTTTTCAATTTGAATAAAGTGCGAATATCATAATTTTTTTCAGGCTTCATTAATTTATCTCTCACTATATTGATATTATTAAAACTTACTAGATAATACATCGTTAAGAATTTAATACCCACTTTTATATTTTATTATCTTTGACTTTTAGATTGTAAAAACAACCCTTATTTATTGAGCATGATAAAAGCTTACCACTTACCTATTAAAAAAATATTATTGCTCCTAGGTGTTATAATTACCTTAACGCAGATAAGCCGTTCACAATCGGTATACGCGCCTTATTCCTACGAGTTTTATCAAAAATTTAATGCCGACGTTTATAGCGTTAACAGTTCTTTTCATACCTCTTTAAAGCCGTACCTTATTGATAGTATTATCGCTCCAAAATATAACGCTATAACCAGTATAGGTGTTGACAGCAGCCGTAAGAACTATTTTTTACGTAAAATATTTAATGAACACGTTTTTGATGAGCGAACCAGTGAATATACTTTTTATGCAGATTACATAGCTGATTTACAGGTAGGGCGAGATTTCGCGAACAAAACTACCACCTATCTTAATACACGTGGTTACCAACTTGGCGGAACAATTGGCGACAAGTTTTCCTTTTACACCAGCGGCTATGAAGATCAGGCGCGGTTTGCAAACTATTATCAGGCAGTGGTGCTAAAAACCGGGTTTATACCAGGCGAATCTTATAACAGAGATTATACCACTACAACCGAAGATGATTGGTCTTACGTTACAGCTATTCTATCTTATGCACCTATAAAACAAATAAATATTACCCTGGGTGAGGATAAAACCTTTATTGGTGATGGTTATAGGTCGTTATTATTATCAGATTATGCTGCTAATTATCCCTTACTACGATTCACCGCTACTTTGGGCCGGGTTCAGTATATGATGATGTGGGCTAACCTTGAGGATCTGAACGTCCCTAAATATGATACTTATGGTAATAACCGTCGCAAATGGGCAGCATTTCATTATGTAGACTGGAATGTAACTAACCGGTTTTCGTTAGGATATTTTAATGCAATGATCGCGGCCGAAGCTGATGACAATGGTAACTCGCACGGGTTTGATGCTAATTATGTTAATCCTTTAGTATTTGCAGCCGCTTTAGGCCCTAAAACGCCATATCCTGATAATATATTAACCGGATTTACCGGTAAGTATAAAATCTTCAATAAAACAGCTATCTACGCGCAGTTATTACTAGATAGAGTAAACCAAAATGTTGCTCCTAAAAACACAGGCGGCTACCAAATAGGTATCCGCGGAGCTGACCTTTTTAATGTGACTAACTTTAACTATTTGTTTGAGTTTAATACAGTAAAGCCATACACCTATTCATCGCCGCAGGTAATTACTAATTATACTGATTACAGCGAACCACTTGGCGACCCGCTGGGCTCTAACTTTAAAGAAGCGATAGCAATATTGGATTATTCAATAGGCCGTTTCAGTTTCCAGGGGCAGATAAATTATGCATCGTTCGGGCTTGATCCGAATACTTCGGTTAATTATGGGCAGAATGTAATGCTTGCTTTTGACCCGGCCACGGTTGAGGGCAGCACCACCGGGCAAGGTTTAGCTACTCACCTTTATTATGGTGAAGGTACTATTGCTTATTTGATCAACCCTAAATATAATCTTCGGTTTGAATTAGGTGGTTTATACCGCAAACAAGAAAATAGCCAGGGAACTCAAAACACAAAGTTGGTAACCTTTGGAGTAAGAGCATCATTCAGACAGTTGTACCATGACTTTTAATCACGGTATAACTGTAATTAATATTGAGCAGGATTAAAATTTTAGAGACAGGCCAGTTTCAAAGTAAACTATATCATTATTATTAGATAAACCCACCGCTTTTGCCACTGCTGCGGATTTAAATCCGTTTTGCACAACGGCATAGGTAGGTATAAACTCAAACATCAGGTGGCCAATCTTATATTCTAAAGGAACTGAAAACTCATAATCCAATGTTTCAAATTTGCCTAGATTAGATTCAAATGCTGCTACCGCGGCACCTACCTTTTTACTTTTGAATACTTTCTTCTTGATATAAGCATCATAAAAGTTTTGTGTGCCTAAATTGATGGCTACAGTTGGCGAAATGATTAAATCATCATTATTTGCAAATGGCTTAACTGCAATAAAATCATGCGAGATACCCCCATTTATAAAAATATCAGCATTGGCGCCGCTATTTAAACTATAATTAGCACTTATACTCGGTGTAATTATATCACCTATTTCATAATCAAAATCAGCACTAAATGTGTTGGTTATTGATGACCCTATTAAGGTACTGTTTGGGTTATAAAACATTTTGCTGTATGATATTCCACCCGAAAAATCATCAGTAATATCAAAATCATAACCAGCGGTCAAGTTTCCGCCGTCTACTTTATTTTTTTTATTATCAGGCAGAATATCCATACCGCCGGATATATATATTCCCGGTTTAAAAGTATATTTAATATCCGGGCTTATAATTGGTGTGGTAGTAAGGCCGGTCCGGCCCATAAAAACATTGTTGTTTAAATAATCCGCGCCTATTTTAAATGAGGACTTTTTGGTTGATTTGGCTTTAACTGTGTCTGTAGCAGCGGAATCCGTAACTTTCTGGCAATAGCTATTGAAGCTGATTCCTAAAAATAATAAAACAAGCAAATTTTTGTAAAGGAAGTTGTGCATTAGGGGTATTTTAAGTTGATATGAGCCTAAGACATATATTTTATGCTATGGTTTAACATCAAAAAATATTTATATATATATTAAACCATGTATTAAATATTTAGTCTGTAAGGGCAATGAGTTATCAATCATTATAAAAACCCCAAAAATGAAGAAACTAGGATTATTAGTTGTTGCCGCAATGTTTTCGGCTGCATCTTTTGCACAAACAACCACACCAGCCACTACTACATCGGCTACCACTACCCCAACAGAAAAAACACAGATGAAAGATCTGCGTAAAGACGTACGTGCTTACGACAACAAAAAGGCGGAAGCAAAGGCTCAAATTAAAAAGGGCAACTTAACTGCCGCCCAAACTGACCTGGCAGCTGCAAAAACCGACAAGGCCGACATTAAAACCGATGCAAAAACCTTAAAAAGCGAAGGAGTAGCTCATCCTGTAAAATTAGCTAACAAAGAAGTTAAGAAAGCCGACGTAAAGAAGGTTGAAGCAACTAAAGCTGATTTAAAAACAGCTAAGGCTACAGAACAGACAGATGTTAAAGCCGGTAATATTACAGGCGCACAAGCTGCTCAAGCTGCAGCCGCAGCCGACAAAAAGGATCTGAAGAAAGATATACGCGAAGCTAAACGCGACGGTGTTAAACGTCACCTGCATAAGGCATAAATTATAAATAGCTAAAGAGGATGTTGAAAATCGACATCCTCTTTTTACGTTACACCTGTTTACCATTTTATTGTAAAGTGTTTGTTGTAAACTATTAAACGATGCAATCACGCTTACAATAATTCGTTATAAAAATACCCCTTACCTAATTATTTATGCAAAAGCGAATCTTATTACTTGATGATAACCAGGATATTTTGGATATAATGCAGGAGGCCTTATCCTACCAGGAATACGAAGTTAAAGTAGCCCTGGATAGTAATAATATGATCAATTTAATACTTGATTATCAGCCAGACCTGGTAATACTAGACTACCACTTAACTGGCCGAAACGGATACGAAATTTGCCGGCAGTTAAAAACACACCCCGAACTTGGGCATATACCTGTTATTATATGTTCAGCTTATGTTAATAAAGACGAGAATTTATCTGCCTGGGGCTGCGATGCTGTGATAGCAAAACCTTTCGGTTTAGATGAACTTACAAAGAAGGTGAATAATTTAATATTGGGTTAAGCTTAGTATTTTATATTAAAACGTTTCACCACCAAATGCACCAAAAACAAAGGTGCTACCAGTATATTTTTGTACCGATACTCAAAAGAAAGCTTTTTACCTTCTTTTTTATAGCCTCCATATAACGCGACACATGATATTACAAATATCAGCCCGCACAAAGCCCCCAGCTGCGGCCCTCCGGCTTTTTGCCACTGCACCAGCAGGGTGATGATATAGTAATAGGCCAGCATAATAAACAGCATAAAATAGCTTAAAACAGGTGAAAGCTTTAAATAGTAATAAATACTGAACGCCAATAAAAATGACGACCAGTTAAAATCAGCATTATACTGCCCAAGAAATTTGATGTAAGGGAAAGGTATCGCCCACAATAAGCCAAACAAGCTAAACAGCAATAGCGGAATAAATACAATGTGGATAACAATGTTTGCCGGATCCTGATGCGCTGCAGCGAATTTGTCAAAATAAAATTCCACGCTACCGGGCTTTACTTCGGGCTCTGTTTGTTTTTTTTCAACTTTCTTTTTACTCACAACTACGGAATAGATTAATTATTGAATAATGAACGCCGAAGCTTTTACACTTCGGCGTTCGGTATTTTAAAATCAAATATGATGCTTTGTTATTTAGCGAAAGCTACTGACCTGGTTTCCCTGATCACCGTAACTTTAATTTGACCAGGATAAGTCATTTCAGTTTGAATACGGTTAGAGATATCAGCCGCTAACACTTCTGATTCCGCATCGCTTATCTTCTCGCTTTCAACTACTACACGTAACTCACGGCCTGCCTGTATAGCGAATGTTTTTTCAACACCCGGATACGACATAGCAAGCTCCTCAAGCTCTTTTAAGCGTTTAATATAACCTTCAACAACTTCGCGCCTTGCACCCGGTCTTGCGCCCGAAATAGCGTCACAAACCTGTATTATTGGCGATATCATCGACGTCATTTCTATTTCGTCGTGGTGAGCGCCAATAGCATTACAAACTTCAGGATGTTCCTTATATTTTTCGGCTAATTGCATACCTAAAATAGCGTGTGGCAATTCCGGGTTATCATCAGGTACTTTACCAATATCATGCAGTAAGCCTGCACGTTTAGCTAATTTCACGTTAAGGCCTAATTCTGCAGCCATAGTAGCGCAGAAGTTAGCCACCTCGCGCGAGTGCTGTAACAGGTTCTGTCCGTAAGATGACCGGTAACGCATACGGCCAACCATACGGATTAATTCCGGATGTAAGCCTGTGATACCTAAGTCGATCACAGTACGCTCACCTATCTCTACAATTTCTTCTTCGATTTGCTTTTTAGTTTTGGCAACAACCTCTTCAATACGTGCCGGGTGTATACGACCATCGGTTACCAAACGGTGCATCGCCAAACGGGCAATCTCGCGCCTAACCGGGTCGAAACCTGACAAGATAATCGCTTCCGGGGTATCATCAACAATGATCTCAATACCGGTAGCTGCTTCCAGCGCACGGATGTTACGACCTTCGCGACCAATGATACGGCCTTTGATCTCGTCATTCTCAATATTAAAAATTGAAACAGTGTTCTCAATAGCGGCTTCGGTGGCGGTACGTTGTATAGTTTGGATAACTATCTTTTTAGCTTCTTTGGTAGCAGTAAGCTTCGCTTCGTCAACAATATCCTTTATCTGCGCCATAGCTTTGCTGCGGGCTTCTTCGCGCAAATTGTCAACCAATTGGTTACGCGCTTCTTCGGCAGATACGCCTGCAATTGTTTCCAATTGCTGTACGTGTTGATTTTTCAGAATCTCAACTTCTTCCTGTTTTTTAACAGCGATATCGGTTTGTTTTTCCAGGTTTTTACGCACGTTATCCATTTCATTTTCCTTACGGGTAAGGTTTTCTAAACGAGAATTTAACGACTGCTCTTTTTGTTTAAAGCTGTTTTCGCGTTGGTTATAAGCGTTGTTTTTAGCATTCAATTCCTGCTCGTGCTCAGCTTTTAATTGTAAAAAGCGCTCTTTTGCTTCAAGCAGTTTGTTCTTTTTAAGAATTTCCGCGTTGTTTTCAGCGTCTTTTAAAATAAGTTTCGCTTTGTTTTGGGCCTGATTTTCCTGAGATTTAAATAGCTTACGCAACAGGAAACGGCCAACGATGATGCCCACACCCACCCCAATCAGGAGCCCGATGATAACATATAATGATGAATTCATTCTTCTTTTAGGTTATATAAATAAAAAAACCGCAACTAACTTTTAAGTATCATGTATTGAAAAACTTCGTCACAGATATTGGGACCATGGGTTACCGTTAATGTTCGACGAATAACGCATGCCTCTTGATCCGCTGAATATTGAAGCGTTAAGTTTTTAATAGTGAAACCTAAAATTTAACTGCGGTTAAATCTTAAATGCTCTGTTTTTATGTAAAGAACGTTATTACTTCGAGAAAAACTCGGTCAGTAAATGATCTAACTGATAAACTTTTTCGGCTACGTCTGTATCATCTACAGTAACCTTTTTCTCTGCTTTTAATGATGATGTTGCAAAATGCAGCACACTCATTGCAAGCAAATCCTGTTTATCCCTTACCGCATAATTCTCCTGATATTCCTTTATGCGGTCGTTGATCAGCTTAGCTGCCCTACGTATTATTTCTTCCTCCTCCATGTTCACCTTTAAGGGGTAAACTCTGTCAGCAATATTTATTTTTATAGAGATTTCTCCCATTGAGCTTTTTCACTATTTATATTACTTTTTCAGCAATACAATGCACTTATCTATTTCCTGCACAAATTCGTTAATTTTTTGCTTAATATCAACACTTTTTTCATTTGTTTCTGAAAAAGATTTTGCCAACTTCAATACACGAAGCTTTTCTTCCAATTCTTTCGTCTTATTTTTACTGGCGTTTAGTGCTGCCGTAAAGCTATCATTCTCCAATTTTAGCAGGTCATTCTCTTCCTGCAGGGCAGCACAAAGCTCAATCAACCTCTCGGTTTTATCAATAACTTTATTTAATTGTTCTGCTACCTGGCTCATGGTTCAATTGGTGATGGACTGATTGAGTGATGGACTGAATGTGAAAAGTAATCACTCAATCGCTCATTCACACATTACTTGCGGATCTCCGCTCCTGCTTCTTTCTCTAAATTATAAATTAATTTCTGCATTATCGCATCAATTGCTTTATCGGTAAGGGTTTTCTCTATATCCTCGATGATAAAACTCAATGCGTATGATTTTTTGCCTGCGGGTAATTTATCACCCTGGTAAACATCAAACACATTCACCTCTTTCAACAGCTTGCGCTCTGTTTTTTGGGCAATTTGTTTTAACGCACCGAACGAAACATTTTGATCGATCAGCATGGAAAGATCTCGCCTAACCGCAGGGAATTTTGAGATCTCCTGATACACTATCTTGTTCTTGCGGGCAAGGTTAATAATCAGGTCGAAATTAAAGTCGGCATAAAAAACTTCCTTACTTACATCAGCTTTTTTAAGTGCCGATGGTGCTACTGAGCCGAATTTAACCAATTGCTTATTGCCGCGCATGTATTGCAAGCCATAAGCAAGCTTTTTACAGGTTGAATCTTCAACAGTAATATCTTTAACGTTTAACTTTTCGATAATGCCATCAACAGTTGCCTTCAGGTTATAAAAAGAAACCGCTTTGGCTTTTTGATTCCAGGCTTCAGCTGTATCGGCGCCGGTAATAAAAATACTGAAACGTTGTGTTTCGGTATACTTATCTTCCTGTACACTGTAAACTTTACCAAACTCATAAAGCTTTAAATCGGCAGCGCGCCTGTTTTGGTTGTAGGCAACAGCCTCCAAGCCAGAATACAGCATAGTTTGGCGCATTACGTCCAAATCGCTGCTTAGTGGATTTAATATTTTAACCGCAGTATCTAAATTATCAGAATAAGCTGATTTGGTTAACGAGTTCGACATGATCTCATTAAAACCATTAGCCGTTAACAGATCTGATAGCTGATTTTGTACAGCATCCTTATCCGGCCTGATAGAGGTATTTAACGATGCCCTGATCTGCGTTGGGATATGAATATTATTATAACCATATATGCGTAATATCTCTTCAACAATATCTACATCACGGGTTACATCAACACGGTAAGGGGGCACTTTTAATGAGAGGCCTTCGGCAGTTTCATTTACGATTTCGATATCCAGCCCAACTAAAATAGCTTTGATTTCTTCGTGAGTGATTTTCTGACCGATCAACCTATCGATATTGTGGTAAGTTATTTCAACCTCAAACGCTGCAACGGGAGCAGGGTAATTATCAAAAATATCAGATGAGATAGTTCCTCCTGCAATTTCTTGTATCAACAATGCTGCACGCTTTAATGCGAATACCGGCATGTTTGGATCGGTACCACGCTCAAACCTAAACGAAGCATCGGTTTTTAAACCGTGGCGCTTCGCCGTTTTACGCACTGATACTGAATTGAAGTAAGCACTCTCTAAAAATATATTTTTGGTTGATGCGCTGACGCCAGAATCCGCACCGCCGAATACACCGGCAATACACATTGGTTTTTCAGCATCGCATATCATTAAGTCATCAGCAGATAATTTGCGTTCTACATCATCCAATGTTTTAAACAAGGTTCCTTCAGCACAATTTTTAACGATTACTTTGCCGGCTGCAATTTTATCGGCATCAAAAGCATGTAATGGCTGACCCAGATCATGTAGCACATAATTGGTAGCATCCACAATATTGTTGATGGCCCGCACGCCAATTACAGCCAAACGCTCTCTCAACCATTTTGGTGATTCTTTTACTTCGACACCTGAAATGGTTATGCCTGCATACCTTGGAGCTGCTTGCTCGTTCTCAACTATTACTTCTACCTTAAGATTTGTATTATCTACCTTAAAAGCAGAAACATCAGGCTTTTTAATATTGATTTTCAGGAATGCTGCAATATCACGTGCAGTACCTAAGTGTGAAACGGCATCAGCACGGTTAGGAGTTAAACCTATTTCGTACAAATAATCATCCTTAACCTTAAAAAAGTGTTTAGCCAAAGTACCGGGGACAGCATCATCAGCCAAAACCATAATACCATCGTGCGATTTGCCTAAGCTTATTTCATCCTCAGCGCAGATCATCCCTTCGGAAACCTCGCCACGTATTTTTGATTTGTTGATCTTGAATTTCTCACCTTCCAGCGGATGCACATAAGCACCAACAATGGCTACAACCACTTTTTGTCCGGCTGCTACGTTAGCTGCACCGCAAACAATTTGCAGGTCATCACCAGTACCAACATCAACTTTGGTAATATGCAGGTGATCGGAATTAGGGTGATCGGCGCATTCTTTTACATGCCCGATAACTAAACCCTCCAGGCCACCGGGGATGGCCTGTACTTTTTCCAAACTCTCCACTTCTAACCCTGTTCCGGTTAAAATGGTTGAAATTTCTTCGGGAGTTTTATCCGTATCAATAAATTCTTTGAGCCAATTATAAGATATCTTCATTATATCGAAATGATAATCGGCAAAGATAGGATTTAAGGTGAAAGGTTGAAAGGATAAAGGCGAAAGGTTGTTGTAGAATTTAGTTTGTCATTCTGGGGAACGAAGAATCTTCTACACCGAGCAAGTTCGTTGTGCTTATCGAAGAAGATTCTTCGTTCCTCAGAATGACAAAGCGGATTGAGTGACATTAGTCATCCAAATCATCGTCATCATCAAAATCAAGCGTATAGGATGGTTCTGAGGCATCATAAGCTTGTTTTAATTCAGCGGGATCCGCATCATCATCTAAATTGTTGTAATCTGGTTCATCTTCTTCATCAAAACCATTGGAATGGATATCTTCCTGACTTTGCTGATCTTCCGAATCATTTTCATATGAATCGTCTAACGGTATTTCGTCTCCTGGAGTTATCATGATCGTTTTGTTTTAGTTTTATAAATGTAACGATATAGTTTGAGGGTTGTTTATGAAATTTTAATTTGATTTTCCCTCTTGTAATTCTGAGCAGGGCAAAGAATCTTCTTCGATAAGCATGGCGGACTTGCTTGGTTTAGAAGATTCTTCGCTCCGCTCAGAATGACAAGAAAAAGGGCTATATCACTCCCTCATCAGCAAAACTATAATAACTGCTATCGGTAATAATCAGGTGATCCAACACTTTAATATCCAGCAACCTGCCTGCGGCGGATATTTTCTTGGTTAATTCAATATCCTGGTGACTTGGTTTTAAACTGCCTGAGGGATGGTTATGCGCCATCATAATACTGGCTGCGGAATGCCGTAATGCTGATGAGAAGATCACTTTAGGATCGGCCACGGTAGCATTTAACCCGCCCTTGCTGATCAACTCTTTGCCTAATACTTTACAATTTTGGGTGAGCAGCAATATCCAGAATTCTTCGTGCGGTAAATCAACCAAAAAGCGTTTCAAAAAATTATAGGCATCCTTGCTACAAGTGACTAGCTCTGGAGCTTTTTCTTCGGTATCGTTACGGCGGCGGCCTATCTCGAGCGCGGCGATGATAGAGATTGCTTTGGCTTCGCCGATGCCTTTAAATTTGGAAAGTTCTTCTATGGAAGCACGACCTAATACGTTCAAATCGTTTTCATAATGGCGCAGGATGCGTTTACTTAATTCAACTGCTGATTCATCACGGTTACCAGAACCTATGAGTATGGCAATCAGTTCCGCGTCGGTTAAAGCACGGCGGCCTTGTCCGCTTAGTTTTTCGCGGGGGCGGTCTTCTTCAGCCCAGGATTTTATGCTAATCTTATTTTCGTAGGGAGTCTGAACCATGATTCGTCGGATTTAAAAGATTTGCATGACAAGGTTTAATAACATATGCAAAATAGCAATCTTTTTTAAATCCTTAAATCTTGTAGAGAAAATCCTATAAGTTGGGGCTAAAGCCCCCCTCTCATTTAATCTTAACCGGCAATGAACTAAACCATATATCTGATTCATTGCCAATCTATTTATTGGGCGTAAGAAATAACGATATGAACTAAAAATCATATATCTGATTCATTGCCGTCCCATTTATGAGGCGGAGAACAGGAAACCAATCAAATGGCTTTAGCCAAATAAAATAATGCAGTGCCAATAATTAAAAACGCAAAAAGGCGATGAGTGTTAAACTCATCGCCTTTTTTTATAAAAGTATAACCTAATTATTTTAAGGTATTTACAAACTTAGTAAGCTTTGATTTATTGTTTGAAGCCTTATTCTTGTGAATAACGTTCTTTTTGGCTAAACGATCAAGCATTGAGATCACTTTTGATAAAAGTTCACTTGCTTCAACTTTTGTAGTTGTGCCTCTTAATTTTTTGATGGCATTCCTAGTGGTTTTTGCCTGATACCTGTTACGTAAGCGCTTCGCAGCGTTAGAGCGGATCCTTTTTAATGATGATTTATGATTTGCCATTGTATAGCCTTATTATTCTACTTTTATTTAAGGACTGCAAATATAGGATGATAAATTTAATTATGCAAACGTTTTTTCAACAAAAAACTTTGAGGTTATTAACAAGCTTTAATGTTAATTCAACTTAATATTCATCATTTAAAGCAAACTTACTTACCCGGTCTTTCCATTTACCCTTCGTAAAATCAGGGAATTGCTGAGGCATATTGCCCTCGGCGATTGATTTTTCGGAAAGTGGTGTAATCACGCTCATCGTTACTGAGTCGTAAACATCAATTGGTGTTTGCACTTTACGTTTAACCGATTCTACAAATGAATTGAATACAAACCAATCCATACCGCCGTGGCCTGCCCCTTCGGCAAATTTGTTATATTTTTTCCAAAGGGGATGATCGTACTTGTCCAGCCATTCATCAGCCTTATCCCATTCATCGTCTTGTTTAGATTTACCTTCGATATAAATAGAGTTGTTTACATCCATCCATAAACCTTTTGTACCCTGCACCCTAAAGCCTAGTGAATAAGGTCTTGGCAGATGTGTATCGTGCGATAGCATTACGGTTTCGCCATTGGCACAGTTGATCATGGTAGTGATTACATCACCATTCTTGTAATTTATTTTAGCATTTGGATTACCGGGCGATATTTCTTCTACATAAGCCGCCAAGCCCCGTGCTTTTGAGGAAAATGATACGAGGTTAGTAAACCTATTCCCATAATTGATATTGGTATAGTGCATTAACGGCCCTACCCCATGTGTTGGATAAATATCCGCATTGCGATCAATATTAAACTGCGTGCGCCATTGCGCTTCGCTGATAGCCTTCGGACCAAATTCGGCACCGTGTCCGTAGTAATGCTGCCCGTCATTAAATAATACAGCCCGAAGGTTATGCTGATAACCGCCTTCCAGATGGATCATCTCGCCAAACAGGTTTTGCCGCTGCATATTTAAAATAGCCATCACATCTCGGCGATAACAAACATTTTCTAAGGTCATGTAGGGCATACCGGTTTCTTCATGCACTTTAACAATATCCCAGTGATCTTCTAAAGTTATACCTGCAATCACCTCACAGCCTACATATTTGCCTGATCGCATAGCATCAATGGCCATTGGTTTGTGAAACTGCCATGGTGTGGCAATAATAACGGCATCAATATCTTTACGGTCGAGTAATCGTTTATAAGCATCAACGCTACCGGTATATTCCTGCGGCATTTTTTTGCCTGATTTGGTAAACTGGGCGCGGCATTCTTTAAGAGATTGCTCTTGCGTATCGCAAATAGCTACGATGTCCACATCATCACGAAGTAAGCCTTCATCTATGTGGTTTCGCCCGCGAAGGCCGACACCAATATAGCCTAATCTAACTTTTTGCATGCTTCTACCAAACACAACGCTGGAGGGTAAAATACTGATGCCCGCGGCAAGCACAGTGCCCGAGCTGATAAATTTTCTTCTATCCATATTTTAATGAGGTTATAAAGGCTAATTTGAGTAAATTATCTAAGTATTTTATCATAATTTTACAATGCAGATCATTAACAGCTACCAAAACTTATGAAACAGCAATTCCACTACGCCACCGTTACCGAAGCTATTGAGCTATTAAGAGACCAAGGCTTCACGTTTGATTTCAATTTGAAAGAAAACCAGTTTATAGTAGGCGACAAAGCTTACACGGCCAATGAGTTTGAGATAGTGGATGTATACCGCTACGAAGGCCCATCGGACCCGGGAGATGAGGCTACCGTTTATGCCCTTGCTAATAAAGAAGGTGTAAAAGGCATCCTGGTAGCAGGTTACGGCGCATCATCTGACGAAGCATCTGAAGAAGCGCTTAAACAACTGCATTATAAATATCAGCAATCGCAAAAATAACAAACCTGTAATGAAACAAGCCGGCAGGTTACTAAGCGGGTTGCTGCTGGTTGTGTTATGCTCTTCGTGGGGCTTCTTCGCGCATTACCGAATTAACCGGCTGGCCGTTTTTACGTTACCTAAAGGCATGTCGGGCTTTTACAAGGCCAATATTGAATACATTACAGAACATGCCGTAAGCGCCGACAAACGCCGCTATGTTGACTCTACCGAAGCTCCCAGGCATTTTTTGGATGCCGACCATTACGGCAAAAACCCATTTAGTCGTATCCCGCAAAACTGGGGCGATGCTGTTCATAAATACACAGCTGATACATTAGATAAATATGGCACCGTTCCGTGGGCTATTCAATACAATTATTATAAGCTGGTAAAAGCCTTTAAAGCACATGACACCACCGAGATACTAAATGCTTCGGCCAACTTGGGCCACTATGTTGCAGATGCACATGTGCCCTTACATCTCACTTTAAATTATAACGGACAACTGACCAATCAAACCGGGATACATGCTTTATGGGAAAGTCGGCTACCTGAGTTATTTGGCGCCCATTATAACTACTTTGCGGGCAAGACCAGGTATATTGATGATCCGCTGAAAGAAGCTTTCAGAATATGCCGCAGCTCGTTTATTGAGGTTGATTCTGTTTTACGATTTGAGCGGATGCTGAGCAAAACCTTCCCTCCTGATAAAAAGTATATAACTACAAAACGTGGCCGCAAGCAGGTGCAGGATTATTCGCCGGAATATAGCCTCGCTTATCAGAAAATGCTGAATGGAATGGTTCAGCGACGATTCCGATCATCTATACAGTCGGTTGGCAGCTATTGGTATTCAGCTTGGGTAGATGCCGGGCAACCTAATTTAGACCGGCTAATAGCTGTACGACTTAGTATAGACCAAAAGAAAGAAATTGAACAGGAAGAAGCTATGTATAGAAGCGGGAAAGTGTTAGATTTAAGGAAGAATTGATCTATCCAAATAAAGCTAATTTAATTTCATGACAACCCGAACAAAAGCAGCAACCTTAACTGATAGCGCACAAGGCATTCGCTGGCGCAGCCACGACTCATCACGCTTGGAGGCATTCAGTGATTCGGTATTTGCATTAGCCATTACACTGGTAATTGTATCTACCGATGTGCCAAAGTCCTTTGATCAATTGTATGAAACCATGAAAGGCATGTTAAGCTTTGCTATCTGCTTCCTGGTTCTTTTTCTAATCTGGGACCAGCAGAATATCTTTTTCAGGCGATACGGTTTAAAGGGGTCGTATGTGACTTTTTTAAACGCGGTGTTATTGTTTATGGTGCTGATGTATGCTTACCCGCTTAGGTTTTTGTTCTTTCTGTTTTTATCGTCCAAAACATATATGCTCAACGGGCATCCCCATCCAATGATATATAGCTGGCAGCAACCCATGCTAATGATGATATATGGCGCCGGCTTCACTGTTATTTATACGCTATTTTACCTGATGTACCTGCACGTTGAAAAAAATGCGGACGCTCTTGAATTAACGCCCCGTGAAAGGTTTATTACACGCACTACAACATGGTCTAATTTTCAGTTGATTGTAATTGGTGTTATGGCTTTTGCCGCTGCTTATTTAGTTCCTGTAGCATACGCAGGCTATACCAGTTATATTTATTTGATTGTACCGATTAAACGTTTTTTATGGCGCAGTTATCGCAGCAAAAAAGAAAAAAAATTATATGGCGCTGGTTAACTAAGCTTTCTTTTTTTGTAAGGCTGCAAATATTGGCGGAACAATAGAAAGTAAAATAACAATTATCCCAATTGCTGAAATATGATCTTTTAAAAAAGGCATATTTCCCAATTCATAACCTGCGAATAGGAATAATATGATCCACGAAGCACCGCCAATAATATTGTAAAGACTGTAACGTAAAAATGGCATACCACTAACTCCTGCAACAAATGGTGCTATGGTACGAATAATTGGCATAAACCGGCTGAATATAACCGCTTTTCCGCCATGTTTATCAAAAAAAGCTTTAGTACGCGTGTAGTAATCTAATTTAAGCACTTTATTTTCGGGCTTAAATACTTTGGGGCCGAAGTAGCCACCGAGTAAATAATTTAATGTATTACCTGCAAAAGCGGCAATAATTAAAATTATACCCATATAGATAATATCTAACCCTGATTTGCCGCTGGCAATTAGAGCCCCTGCAGCAAATAAAAGAGAATCGCCGGGCAAGAATGGGGTAACCACAAAACCGGTTTCAGCAAATATTATAGCGAAAATAAACAGGTAGGTCCACCCATTGTACAGGCTGCTGATGTGTTCAAGATGCTTATCAATATGTAATATGAAATCGATAGCGCTTTTTATGAGTTCCAATATTTTTAATTTTCAGCAAAAATATAAATATATATTACAATAGCGCTTACCTGTTTGTAATCAAACCGGTATTGAATGCAGATGAATCGGTACGAAGCGGGATACCGTAAGCATATAAGGTATACAAATGCCCATCCTGTATAGTGGTTGAGCCTAAAGTTGTGCTAAGTATGGTACCTGGTATACCGGTTTGCGTTACCTGAAAAATATAATTACCCGCCGCTAATTCGACATATGGCGAAATTTGAGCAAATTTAGTAGCAGAAAAAGCAAGGGTTCCATTTGCTGTAACATCCAGGCCTGTACTTTGTATAGCGGCATTAACAAACCTTACTTTACCAAAACCAACCGGAGGGATGCTTGCTGTATCGTCTGTGGTTAATACTGTGGTTAAAGTACTTTGGGATGTGTCAGATGAATTATAAAGACCGGTAATAAACAAGGAATATTTATGATTCGCCTGGAAACCAAGGTGATTGATAGTGAAAAAATTACTACTTGCAAGAGTGGTTGACGCTGATCTGATCTGCAAAGGTGTATCAATAGAGTTAAGGTAGAAATATCCGGAAGAGACTGGATAATAATAGGAATTAGTATTCTGTTTTATATAACCAAGATATAAATTAACCGGCTGAATATTAGGGCTAAGGTTTAATACCTCAAACTGCACGTTTAAACCCACGCTGCTCGCGTTGCCAGATTTGCCGCAAGACGATAGGTATGGAGTTAAAAATACTGCTGTTATAATCAACAATAATAACCCGTTTAAAGTATTTTTTTTGCTACCGATCATTGATTTAAAGGAATATATTGATTAATGGTTAAGCCTATGTCGAACGCGGCGTTACCTGTACCTTTCGGCGAGCCTTTTGTATATAACGTGTAGATTAACCCTGTTTGAAAAGCTATAGTTGTATCAAGCTGGGTTGTGGTACTGTTGGACAGGTAAATTTTCACGTCCTGGCTGGTAGATGCATTAAATTTCATAAATGGTGTAGCTGTACCAAAAGCCAAACTTTTAACAGTATCCGCTGTACCCACAGTTACAGTAAGTGGGCCCGAATCATAGGAAGCATTCACGATTCTTATTACAGAGCGGGTAAAGGTAGCATCATTCGCGACAGTATCATATGCAGCCGCAATTGGGTCAATTGTTGTAAAAAACTTATCGGCGGTAGTACCTGCTACAAAAAAAGTATAACTAATGGCAGAATCAATTGTGACAGCCTTGGTAAATAATACATCTGTAGTGCCTGTGCGCCTAATCTGAAAATTTTGGGTACCGCGTAAAAAGGCCAAATAGCCTGTTGCCCCACCGGGATAGATACTTGAAGTATTGTTTTGCCTTATATTATTCTGGTAGATATTTATGGTATCGGTGGTGGTATTAACTGTAATTACTTCAGGCGGATTTTTATCCAATGGAGCGACGGTGTCCTTCCCCTTACATGCAGAAAAGCCTGTAATAACAACAATAAATAATATTGGTATCCTGAAATTCATATAAGTAAATGCTATATAACTGCTATTACTGTGTATTTGTTATCTTAACGAACAAAAAAGTCCGGTTTTTACACCGGACTCATTTGGGATTTATAATTTAAGTTTACAACTTAAGCGTAACTATTAAGCATTACCGGCATTACCAACATCAATACATCCTCGTTCTCATCTCCACCTTGTGGTAATAATAAGCCGGCACGGTTAGGTGTCGACATTTCCAGCGATACTTCTTCACAGGCAAGATTTTTTAACATTTCTATTAAAAATCTCGCATTAAAACCAATTTCCATATCCTCACCCTCGTACTGACAGCTTAAACGCTCATGAGCTTCGTTTGCAAAGTCAATATCTTCTGATGATATGTTTAACTCGCTGCCATTGATTTTTAAACGTACCTGGTGCGTGGTTTTATTGGCGTAAATAGCAACACGGCTCAGTGACCCTAAAAAGGACTGGCGGTCGATACTTAGTTTATTCGGGTTATTTAAAGGTATTACAGCTTCATAATCAGGGTAGCGCTCATCAATTAAACGGCACACCATGTTGATGTTGCCAAATTTAAAAAATGCGCTGGTAGTATTATATTCAACCGATACATTTACATCATCAGTTGGTAAAGCCGATTTTAAAAGTGTTAAAGCCTTTTTAGGCAATATGAATGATGTTGTGCTGGCTGCCTTAGCATCTTTACGACGGTAACGCACTAACTTATGCGCATCGGTAGCTACAAAAGTTAATGAGTCTGTTGTTAACTGGCAGAAAACACCTGTCATAGCCGGGCGCAACTCATCGTTACTTACCGCGAAGATGGTTTTATTGATAGCCTCGGCTAATACTGATGCCGGAAGATTTACTGATGAAGCATTTTCAACAGTAGGTATTTTAGGGAAATCCTCACCATTCTCGCCACTTAGTTTGTATTTACCATCGCCTGCGCTTATTTCAATAGCAAAGGTGCTGTCATCAACCGAAAAAGTAACCGGTTGCTCAGGCAGCGATTTTAATGTCTCTAATAATATGCGCGATGGTATAGCAATGCGGCCATTCTCTTTAGCTTCAACGCTTAAAGAAGTGGTCATGCTGGTTTGCAGGTCGGTAGCCGAAATGGTTAAGTTTCCATCTTTTATCTCAAACAAAAAGTTCTCTAATATAGGCAATACGGTACTGTTGCTTAACGCGCCACTAACCGACTGTAGTTGCTTGAGTAATGTTGATGTAGAAACAATGAATCTCATATATAACGTTATAATTAATCACTCAAAAGTATAAAATTTAACGGGCATACTTCCGCTTACGAATATAATGTTGAAAAATAGCAAATATTAACACTAAACACAAAGGTAAAATGGTATTAATTAGTTGCCATTTCAGTTTTTCGGCACGTATGCGGGCGCGATCAAGCAGGCGGATCTGTATTTCTTTTGTACGCAGGGCGATAAGACCAGAATCATCGGTCATGTAATCGGCGATATTCAGTAATAAATTTTTGTTACCAAAGGTTTGCTGGGTGTAATGATCATATCCCAATGGATATGGTGAACCATCCGCCCCTACCTGGTTTTTAAACACATCGCCATCACTGATGACAATCATTTTAGTGGCTTTGCTTATTGGGAGCTGAGGGATATTTTCGTTTAATCCTTCAGGGATTGGTCTATTCAGGAAATCGGATGGGAAAGAGCCTTCGAGCAATACCGCTACTGTTTTTGGCGTGCTTTGGAATTCCTTAGGATCGGGCTCCTGCTCTATTGCCTGTAAAGACAATAGCTTCGGTGTGCTTAGTTTTTTATTGTATGGAGATGATGATAACAGTATTGTTTTCTTTACTCCTTTAACCGCAAGCGTATCAATGGTGCTGGCGAATTCGCTGCGGATACCGTCGAGGTTTTTTACGATTGGATGTTTAGATGTAGGCATAAACACCGGGTAAAACAACCAGGGTACCATTTGTATTTGTGCTTGTCCGCCAACGTTACCTGTACTCAACGGAATTTGGGCACATTCTAAATCAGCAATCAAATCATAATTCAGGCGGATGCCATAAGTAAATAACTGATCATCCAGATTTAATTGCTTAGGGAAGGCCATTTCTTCGCCGCCATGACCACGAAGACTATCCAATTCGGCACTTACAGGATCTATCGTCCATAAAACACGACCACCACGCATAATGTATTGGTCGAGCTTATATTTTTCCTGCTCGGTGAATGGTTTATCCGGTTTTGGGATAACTAATAATTTGAGACCCATCAAACCTGCAAAAGGAATAGTTTTCAGATCTACCCTACCTACATCAAAGCCATCGGATAGGGTTTTCATGCCATCTTCCAATTGGATATCGCTTAGCTCGTTATGACCTTCGGTAAAACCAATCTCGGGTTTGCCGCCACTGCTGATTTTTTTTATGGCTGATGAAAAAGCATATTCCAGATTTTGGATAGAGTTATTGATCACTTCATCATCAGATAAACCAATGCGCGATTGCATTAAATTTACCACAATCTGTCTTCCCCTATATTGGATCAGTGCTTCAGGAAACAATAGCAATTGTGATACACCATTATCCGTTTTAACGCTGTAGCCCTGCCCTACTATGCCTTTTTCCTCTAAAGAATCATAAACGGCTTTTTGCGCGGTATCTGGTAGTGCCTTAATATCGGCTATCGGATCAACAATATCATAAGTTAGGTTGCCATGGGAGTAAGCTTGCAGGTCGTTCAGCATATCACGGGTTGAGTGCTGTAAACGTTTGGCCCATGACGGGAAATTATCGCCTTTTAAATAAACGGTAACTTTAATAGGTTGCGTTAAGCCGCCCATAATTTGCCTGCTGATTGGCGATATGGTATAGCGTTTCTCTTTAGTAAAATCGAAACGGGTAAATGTTACTGCGGATACTATTCCTAATACAATCAGCACCCCTATCCAACCAAAAGTAAATTTATTGAATACCGTTTTTTGGCGTTGTTTAAGCAGTACAAATAGGGTTAGCCAAAGAAATATCCCTGCAAGGATAATGAAGTAAGCCAAATCGCGGGTATCTAATACGCCACGACTTACCGATTGATAATGCTCCGTAATACCAAAATTCTCCAATGTTAGGTTTTGCAGAGATAGTATCTGACTTAATGAATCGAATCCACTGTAGAAAAAGAAACAAAGGAATACGGCGATGGTAAAGGCGATGATCTGATTTTTGCTGATGGATGAAGCAAATATGCCGATAGCTGCAAACGAAGCTCCTAACAAAAATAAACCGATATAAGAACCGATAACCGCGCCTGTATCAATATTGCCAACCGGGTTACCTAAGGTATAAACTGAATAATAATAAACCAGCGTAGGTACTAAAGCGAATAAGATAATTAATAGCGATGCTAAATATTTACCGATAACAATTTGCCAGTCGGTTAGCGGGCGGGTAAGCAGTAATTCAAATGTACCTTCTCTGCGTTCCTCTGCGAGTGAGCGCATGGTTATGGCGGGTACCAGGAACATGAACAGATATGGCGCGGTGCTGAATAAGCTATCCAAACCGGCATAACCATAATCCAGTATGCTTGAATCGGGGAATACCCATAAAAAAAGACCCAGTACAATTAAAAATACGCCAATGGTTACATAGGCCACCAACGAACTGAGATACGAGGTTATTTCTTTTTTTAGGATACTGTACACGTTGCTTATTTATTCGTTAGTTCAATAAAAATATTTTCAAGGGATTTACCCGCATTCTTGTCGCGCAGGCCTTGCAGACTATCATTAGCCACGATTTTACCTTTGTTGATAATGATCACATTATTGCATACGGCTTCCACCTCCTGCATAATGTGGGTGCTTAATACAATGGTTTTTGTTTTACCCAGATCGGTTATTAATTGGCGGATGCCAATTAATTGGTTTGGATCGAGTCCGGAAGTTGGTTCATCCAAAATCAACACTTCCGGATCGTGCAGAATAGCTTGTGCCAGTCCTACCCTTTGGCGGTAACCTTTGGAAAGCTGACCAACCTTTTTATGCTGCTCAGGGCCTAAGCCGGTTTGCTCAATAACCTGTGCTATGCGTTTTTCGGGTGATGCTATCTTGTGGATGCCCGCGATAAATCCCAATGATTCCTTTACATACATATCCAGGTAAAGCGAATTGCTCTCGGGCAGGTAGCCGATGTGCTTACGGACATCAAGCGATTGCTTTTCTACATCAAAACCGCAAACCGAGGCTGTACCTGATGTTTGTGGGATGAAGCAGGTGAGTATTTTCATGGTGGTTGATTTGCCTGCACCATTGGGGCCCAAAAAACCGAGCACTCCCGGCTCTGCCGAAAAAGAAATGCCATCAACAGCCTTTTGTTTACCGTAAATTTTGGTTAGGGATTCAACACGGATACTCATGGGGTAAAAATAGATTTTAGATTTGAGATATGAGATACGAGATTGAAGATTTTATCATCGTATCTCATTTTCATCAAATCGATACCTCCAAATTTACGCACAAGAATTTAATTAAGTGCTGACAGTGTTTTGTCAGTAGCGCATGGGTATTCGGAAGGTTGCATTTTCAATTCCCTCCCCACGGGAGGGAGATAATTTTTCGACCCTCTTTCCGGCTTGCCGGAGAGAGGGTCGAACAGCGTAGCGTATTCGGGGTGAGTCGACTATGCGCCATGCATTTACGCCAATGTGGCTCGTATAGTTTACTCACCCGGTCTTTGCTTCGCTCGACCACCCTCTCTTTCGCTACGCGACAAAGAGGGTAAAAAGCATCACCAATCACTTCTCAAAAACAACTGAATCAGCTTTTGCACCCAATTTCTCTAGTGTTTCGGAGATTTCCGCGACCATGGGATCGGGGCCGCAAACGTAGAAGTGTGTTTTAAAATCGTCAACCTCGGCTTTTAAAAACGTAGCATTGATACGGCGGTGATCGCCAAGAATTTCCTTGTGTCCTGTCGTGGTAAAAATGGCATTCTCGCCCAACATCTGCTTAAGCTCATCGGCCAAAATAATATCGGCGATAGTTTTGTTGCTGAAAAATAGTTTGTTATAGCCGATCTTGCCGTCTTTATACAACTGCCTTAGTATGGCAATAAAGGGCGTTATACCCGCCCCGCCAGCAATAAAATAACCGGGGCCTTTGTATTCTATCGCTCCCCAGGCATCGCTAATGATGAATTCATCTCCAGGCTTTAACTTCCTTAGATGCTCGGTAACACCTTCCTTGCTGTCGCGATAACTCTTTATGGTAAATTCAAGATAAGGGTCGCTGTTAAGACTGGTGAAGGTAAATGGGTTCTTTTTGTCTTTCCACTTAGGTTGATTAATGCTCAGGTCTGTTGCCTGGCCTGGTGTAAAACTGAAGCCTTTTGGTTTTTCAACTCTGTACCGGTTAACATTATGGGTAACAGGATCTATCGAGATAATTTTGACCGTGTATGACATGATGATTGCTTTTATAGATAATTTATTTAATGGGGATTTGTTTTAGAGATTGGCGGTTTTAAACTAACGGGTTTGCATTGGCGGGGGGACTCACCCGGTTTTCGCTCAGCCGCTCAACCTGCCCTCTCTTTCGCTACGCGACAAAGAGGGCGTGGGAGAATTCGTTTTTTTCACCCTCTTTGCGCCGCAGGCGAAGAGAGGGTCGACCAGCGAAGCGTAGTCGGGGTGAGTAGTTGCAAACGTTTATTAATTGATACTTTCTCACTTGCCTACTAAAAACTATATTTGCCCCTATTATGAGCAATGCACCCGACGAACTTTTTAAAAATGTAATAGCACATGCTAAAGAATATGGTTTTGTTTTCCCATCGAGCGAAATATATGATGGGTTAAGCGCCGTTTACGACTACGGGCAAATGGGCGCCGAGTTGAAAAACAATATTAAAACCTATTGGTGGAAAGCCATGGTCCAAATGAATGATAACATTGTCGGGATTGACAGTGCCATATTTATGCACCCGAAAATTTGGAAAGCAAGCGGCCACGTTGATGGTTTCAGCGATCCGATGATCGATAACAAAGACTCGAACAAACGCTACCGCGCCGACCAGTTACTGGAAGACAAAATAGCTAAATATGATACTGACGGCCAAACTGATAAAGCTGAAACTTTACAGAACGACATGGACGAGGCGCTTAAAAATGAGGATCTGCCTCGCTTAAAAGAGCTAATCATCGAACATAAAATTGCCTGCCCGGTAAGTGGCACTATTAACTGGACCGACGTGCGCCAGTTTAACCTGATGTTCAGTACTCAGATGGGCGCTGTGGCTGATGATGCCGATGTGGTTTATCTTCGCCCGGAAACAGCGCAGGGTATATTTGTAAATTACCTAAATGTGCAGAAATCAGGCAGGATGAAAATTCCGTTTGGTATAGCGCAGATTGGTAAGGCTTTTCGTAATGAGGTTATTGCAAGGCAATTCATTATCCGTATGCGCGAGTTTGAGCAAATGGAGATGCAATTCTTTGTTCGCCCTGGCACACAAGCTGCCTGGTTTGATAAATGGAAACAAGCCCGCCTTGACTGGCATTTGGCTTTAGGTACCGATATTAACAAATACCGTTTTCATGAGCACGTAAAATTGGCGCATTATGCCGATGCTGCTTTTGATATTGAGTTTGAGTTTCCGTTCGGCTTTAAAGAAGTTGAGGGTATACATAGCCGTACTGATTTTGATTTGAGTCAGCATCAGAAATTCTCGGGCAAAAAAATGCAGTATTTTGATCCTGAACTGGATGAGAACGGCAAGCCTTATGGTAATTATGTGCCTTATGTTATTGAGACTTCGATAGGTTTGGATCGTATGTTTTTGCTTACGATGATCAACGCTTTTGAGGAAGAAGACCTAAGCACCGAAGAAAGACAGGATAGTCGTACGGTATTAAGGTTACACCCTTGCCTTGCACCAGTGAAAGCCGCTATATTCCCATTAACTAAAAAAGACGGTCTGCCTGAAAAAGCCCGCGAGATAATGGACAGCCTTAAAACTGATTTCAATCTGCAATACGAAGAGAAAGATGCTATCGGTAAACGTTATCGCCGCCAGGATGCTATCGGTACACCTTTCTGTATCACGGTAGATCATCAAACTTTAGAAGATAATACAGTTACTATCCGCTACCGCGATAAAATGGACCAGGAACGCGTTGCTGCTGATGACTTGAGAAAAATCATCGGCGATATGGTGAGCTGGAGAAACCTTTTGGGATAGCTTATTGGTATCTGTTAATATCATTTATAAAATACTATGCCTGCTTATTAAAATAAGCAGGCTTTTTTATTACCTTTCAGCCTAATTATAATTTAACCTTATGCACAAAACCCTTACCACACTTATTGTTGTTTTATTACTCCCTATTTTAGTATTTGCACAGGATGACAATGTTGTTAAAGATTTCGCAAAACGCGCTATCGACCTTCAATCGGTACAAATAAATGAACACCTGAATGTTTTACAGATAACCTACGACGATAACGCGTTCGAACTTGTAGGCATGAATGATCAGATGCAAACTGTTTGGAGAAGTACATTTAAAGGCCACCCATATCAAACAGCCAAATTTAAAGGCAATGTAATAACTATTGCTTCTACCGAATATAATTTAAAAGGCCCAAATAACACATACAATGCCTTTTTGGTTGATGTTGCAACCGGTAAATTGATTGCCCAAAACCAAATATTTACTAACCCTGACACCTATCAACAATTCCCTGAAATAGCTACCGGCGATGGAAATTTTTGTAAGATTTTGATAAGGCAGAGTGCATTAGAACGCAGGGGGCTTTATTCTTATGCATTCGGATACAACAAAAAGATGAAAGAGGTGAACACAATTACCGACCTGCAAACATTTGAATTAAATGATAAACTTGAGGTTGTTAATAGTTTTAAACCGGAAATTGATGCAGGAATGTATCTGAGTTCAACATTTAACAATAACGGCGATCTTTTTATTTCCTGGCTTAATGGCCCCACCATTAATGTTTATAAATATGCAAAAGAAAAAGCTGTTCCATCAAAAAAGCTAATTTTCGACATACCTGCTGAAAGTATAGAAGCAGGTGAAAATGATGATCACCATATTATGGCTCTTATTCCGGATGAAAAAGATCCAAATAAGGTTTATTACGCTATAATTTATAAAAACATGAATAAAAATCCAGAATTGAACGTTGGCAAGTTTGATTTTGCAAATGGAAAAGAAAATTCGACCACAGAAGAATTTACCAAGAAAGAAGTGAAAAAACTGGAAAAAAGTTTTGTAAAGGTAAATAAGAAGATAGACGACCCTGATTTCAGCTCATTTCAATTAGAGTTGAAATATGCAAATGAAATTAATGGGAAATTAATAATAGCATTAGCGTCGTATAGCATGTATTCATCTAATAAAGGCACCGTAGCAATAGATTATGCGACTTTAATAAATGGCTACGATTTGGATCTAAATCAAAAATTCCAACAATTAATGCCAATTAAATCATCCAATCCATTTATTAAGCTTTATAGCGGATACCACATTGCCAATGATAAACTAAATGTGATATTTAATTATTCATCAAGCATGCTCAATGGACACTACCAGGCACTTGGAATTTTGGACTTGAATACAGGCGAATGGGATAAAATGGATATCCTTTCAAAAAAGCATGTTAACAACAGTGATTTTACTGATGGCAGGGGTCTAATGTGGTTTGGTAACAGCTATATAGCACCATATTGTAATCCAAAATCTATGGTTAGTTATTATAGGTCTGAGATAACACTACAGCAAAATCAATATTAAAATACAAGTCGACTATTATAAAAAAAGCCCCGAAGTAACTTCGGGGCTTTTTGCAATTAACCAATTAGGAATTAATTATTCACCGGGTTATCGCCAGTATGCAGTGTTCCGTTTTTATATAATGTCGGATCAACTTTTTTGGTATCGCCCTGATAAACCCAAATTATATTGCCAATGTATTTTACAAAAGCATTATTGATGTCAGCGAGGGTAACTTTTTTAACATTATCAATTAACGTTAATGATTTTCTCCAATCGTTATGCAATACCTCGTTGGATACAATTGATGATGCCTGCGCAGCGTTGGTTTCGTTTTTATAGTAGAAACCGGTAAGGTAGGTTACCTTCATATCAGCCAGTTCGGCTGGTGTAAAGCCATTGTGTTTGGTGCTGTCAACAAGTTTATCAAATACAGCTATGTATTTATTAGGCTGTGTGGTTGATACCGAGAACTTAGCCACTGATATGGAACCTGAGCTAAACCATGCCTGTGGTGCGTATGATAATCCGTTATTGGTACGAACATCAAGGAAATGCCTGTCGGCAAAAATGCGCATCGCTATTTGGAAAGCGTAATAATCAGGCGCGCTTACCTGCGGGCCGCTGGTTACTCCCTCAACATAATTCGTTGCCAATTCTTTCGATTCCTCATTAAATGAGTTATTGTAAGCCCTGAAGAAAGATTCCTTCATCGCGTAAGGCGCACCTTTTTTAATGGTAGACAATAAACCTTTAACCTTACTTTCAATATCAGCCTGACTTATATCGCCCACAATAACAATAAACATGCGCGACTTGGTTAAAACAGAATTGTAATAGGTTTTAGTTTCAGCGGCAGTTAAGCTATTAATGATTTCGGGAGTTCCTTGTGGTTCTTTGGCGTAATCTCTACCTGCAAAAGCTATCTGATTGGCCATTTTATCAATAGATGCATCCGGTTGCGATTCATTTGCCCGCAGGGCGTTTATCGCATCCTGTTTAATACGTGTGAATTCCGTTGTATCAAACTTGGGTTCAGTTATAGCCTCAGTATAAAGTGGCCAAACGGTATCAAAGTCAGGTTTTACACAGCTCATCGCAATAACTGCGTAATCTTTACCTGCATAACCATTTACAGATGCGCTAACTTTATCTAATGCATCTTTAAAACTGTTTTTATCATGTTTGGCGGTACCGCATTCTGTTAAAGCACGCATTGCCATGGCCTCAATACCCATTTTACTAGCCGGGTAAGTATCAACGCCGCCCTTTATTACAGTTTGTATCTCAATAATATCGTTACCGCTTGGCTGCACAATAACCTTAACGCCATCAACTATGGTTTCATAGGCTTTAGTTTGCGCCATTGCCGGTTTTATGTTTCCTATTGCTGATGCGATCAGCAGGGTGTATATGTATTTCTTCATGTGTGATAAAGTTTAAATTATTGTGCCGCAAAAAATGAAGCAGCGTTAACTGTTTTATTTAATTCGGGATTTATAATGATACCGCCAATAAATGGTTTAGCTACAACATAGGTGTCCAAATATCTTTTGATGTCTTCGCGCGTTACTTTCTGGTAATCGTCGGTATTATCAGTATAATAATTTAACGATGTACTTGCCCATGAATAGCTTAACTGACTTGGTAATGAGGATGGTTTTTCCTTAGCGTACTCATCATTACGCAATAATATCGCCTTGGCATCTTTTAACTGTTCATCAGTATAATAATCTGCCTGGCTCCACATGTTTATTTGCTTGTTTAGCTCGTAATAGCATTCCTTAACCTTGTTTGGATTTGGTACAACGCTTACTGTAATAGGGCCAACGTATCTACTGGTTGAATAATCAAGGCTTACGCTGCTTGCCAAACCTTTATCAACTAAAGCTTGCTGTAATTTTGATGAATTTAAACCTACAATAGTTGAGAATACATCTGCAGCAATGGTGGATGCTGAATCAGTTTCGTAAGACGGGCCTTGCCATACGTACATAACAAATGGCACTTGGGCTAAGCTTGATTCTTTTACAAACAAGTCTGTTTTTACGATTGGTTTAAATTTCGGTATCGGGAATTTTGTTATTGGGTCGAAGCCACTGCTTTCCCAATCGCCAAATATTTTATCTGCCATTGCAAAAGCTTGTTCGTGCTTAACATCGCCACAAATAGTAAGTAAGCTATTGTTAGGGAAATAGTATTTATTTTTTATCACCATCATCTTTTCTGGTGTAGCAGTATTGATAATCTCGTGGATACCAATTGGGTTTTTACGGGTATATAAATCGCCCCAAACCTTTTTATTAACCGCTATATATAACTGTGCAAACGGATTGCTTTCCATACGCTGAAACTCGCCATCAACCACTACTCTTTCTTTCTTCATGTCCTCAACACGATATATTGGAAAACGGATGGCAGCATTCAGGAATTTTAAGCCTTGATAAAGGCTGTCGGTATCAAACGTGAAAAAATAATTAACACGTTCATTTCCGGTAGTACCGTTCCATATAGCGCCTAACTCCTGCGTACGTTTTAAAAACTGCGCCTGGGTAGGGTAATCCTTATTCGCTTTAAAAAACATATGCTCAAATAGGTGCGAAAGTCCGTTATATACCGAATCTTCGGTAAACGATCCGTTCTTAACCGCTATCTCTACAGTTGCCAGGGGCACTTTGCTGTTTTCTATCACAACTACCTGTAAGCCGTTTGGCAGCTTCTTGTAGTAATAACCGGCAGGCAGCCGCAGCTGGGCAAATGAACCGGCCGCAATAAACAGCAAAGCCATACTTAAAGTAATGCTTTTAATAAGTTTTGAGGTCATAAAAATTAAGATTTAGTTTAGTTTGATAAATATATCAGTAATTATTAAAATGAAGATGGAATTAACATTTTTTAAGACTCCAGATAAGCCAATTTGTTACAATTACTGTAAAATAAAAAGGGCAACCGTAATTAAACGATCGCCCTTTCTGTAAAATTTGATATTGTTATTTATATTGAATATCCAAAGTAATTGGCACATTTAGAGCTTTTGATATAATGCAATTAGCTTTAGCGCCTTCGGCAATTTCTTTAAACTTATCTTCAGATACACCGTCGATAGCAGAGCCTACTAATGACAAATGGATACCGGTGATACTTAATGCCTGCATGTCCAAATCTAAAACCGCTTCGGTATTTAAATCGCCTGGAGTAAAACCAGCCTGGGTTAAAGCCGCACCAACTGCCATGGTAAAGCAACCTGCATGCGCTGCGGCAATTAGTTCTTCAGGATTGGTACCTATACCATCTGCGAAACGGGTTTTAAATGAATACTGGGTATTATTAAGAATGGTGCTTTGGGTGGTTATTTCGCCTTTACCATCCATTAAGTTTCCATTCCAATGTGCTTTTGCTGTGCGTTTCATAGTAATGTTTTTTTAGTTTTTGTTGATGTAAAATTACGGTTTTGTTTGATAGTTGTATATCGATAATATCTATGTGATATAGCTTATTTATGCCATTTGGCACGCTCATATTGTACCGGCCATTTCACTTCGTGGTTAAGCTCATGTGCCGCGCGTAACGGAAAATATGGATCTCGCAGGAACTCTCTGGCAATAATTATCATATCGGCGTGACCATTCCTGATGATACTATCGGCCTGTAGTGGTTCGGTTATCATACCTACCGCACCCGTTAATATATCGGCTTCTTTACGTACCTGTTCTGAAAACGGCACCTGGTAACCCGGCCCAACCGGAATTTTAGCGGTTGCCACGTTCCCGCCTGTTGAGCAATCGATCAAATCAACACCTTTGTTTTTTAAAATTTTAGCCAATGCCACAGAATCATCACCGATCCAACCGCCTTCTGTCCAGTCGGTTGCGGAGATCCTTACAAACAATGGCAAGTCCTCGGGCCAAACCTCCTGAACTGACGCAACAACCTCCAACAACAGTCGGATACGGTTTTCAAATGAGCCACCATACTCATCCGTACGTTGGTTGCTTAACGGCGAAAGAAATTCATGTAATAAATAGCCATGCGCGCCATGCAATTCTATCACTTTAAAACCCGCTTTAATTGCCCTTGCAGCTGCGGCTTTAAAATCGGCTTTTACTTTTTCAATGCCTGCTTTGTCCAGTTGTAACGGAGCGTCCTCGTTATCTGTAAATGCAATAGCACTTGGGCCTACTGATTCCCATCCGCCGGGCTGGTCGGTTTTTATCTGCTTGCCGCCAACCCAAGGAGCCTGGTGACTGGCTTTACGGCCAGCGTGCGCTAATTGCGTTCCGGCTATAGCACCATGGGCATGTATAAAATCTGTGATTTGCTTCAGCTTTTCAATATGCTCGTCTTTGTAAATTCCTAAATCCGAAGCTGTAATACGACCCTCCGGGGATACAGCGGTAGCTTCGGTAATGATTAATCCGGCACCACCAACCGCCCTGCTGCCCAGGTGAACCAAGTGCCAATCGTTAGCAAAACCATCTTCGCTGGAGTATTCACACATCGGCGATACGACAATACGATTTTTAAATTCGATGCTTTTTATTTTTAAAGGGGAAAACAAATGTGCCATATATTCTTTTTGTACAAATATGAAGAGTAACATCTACTGCAATCTCATCGCTTTGTAAATTGTATTTTACAAAACCCCGCCCGATGATAAATGCATAAACCCATATATTTGTTTCATACAGACACTACAATATGACAAACGAAAAGAACTATGTTGACCTGGCTATAAGTGATGGCTCGGAAATGGCAGCCTACATTGCACTACCCGAGAACTTGCAAGCCGGTACACCAGCTATTATTTTAATACAGGAAGCTTTTGGTGTAAACCATCATATACGTAACGTGGCCAATCATTTTGCTAAAGATGGTTACGTGGTGATAGCCCCGGAGATATTCCATCGCAGCGCCCCAAAATATTTTGAAGGCCCATATGATAACTTTCAGGCGGTTATGCCCCACTACGCTGCAATAACTAACGAAGGCCTGGAGGCTGATCTTAAAGCCTGCTACGAATGGCTAACTAAACAAGGTAATGTTGATACCAGCAGGGTATTTAGCATTGGTTATTGTTTAGGTGGCAGGGTATCATTTTTAGCTAATGCAGTATTGCCATTAAAAGCAGCTGTATCTTATTACGGCGGCGGCATCGAGCAGATTGCCGACAAAGCAAAAGATTTGCACGGCAGGCATTTATTCTTTTGGGGTGGAAAGGATACCCACATTCCGGATGAAACCGTAAACAAAACTTTAAAAGCTTTGGATGAAGCCGGTAAGGATTACATCAACGTAAAAATATCATTTGTAGGCCATGCATTCAGTTGCGACGAAAGACCTTCATACAATGAAATGGCATCTAAAGATGCCTTGGCACTTACTTTAGCTTTTATGAAAAACAGCTAAGGGATGGAATCAAGATGTAAGAGTCATGGATCAAGATAGGTGCATTAATCCTCATATCTTGGTTCTTGATTCTAAACTTCTATATTTACTAATAACAATAAGCTGAATATGACATCGTACACCACCTTAATCATATTAAGCGGACTGGTAATATTTTCTTATCTGTTTGATCTGATTAGCGGGAAAACAAAAATCCCCTCAGTTATTTTATTAATGTGCCTGGGCATTGGCATTAAACAGATACTGGATTATTTCAGCTTTACTGCACTAAATTTCACCAATATTTTACCCACACTGGGTACGCTCGGGCTTGTGCTTATCGTTTTTGAAGGGGCGCTTGAGTTGAGGTATAGTAAGGATAAAAATAGCATTATTAAGAAGTCGTTTTTTTCGGCATTAATTATTTTACTGGTTACCTCGCTGGTTGTCACCTTAATTATTCAATATATCAGCGGCCAGGATTTTTATCGTTGCTTTATAAACTCAATCCCATTTTGTGTAATCAGCTCGGCGGTAGCCATACCGGCGGCGGCCAACATGAGTAAGGAGAAAAAAGAGTTTATTGTTTATGAATCGTCTTTTTCCGACATCCTCACCGTTGTGTTATTCAACTTTATGGTGAATAACCGGCAAATTAGCTTTTCATCATTCACTAAACTGGGCGCTGAATTAGGTGTAATTTCCGTGGTAGTGATTTGCTCTTGTTTGCTACTGCTTTACCTCATCGGCAGGTTAACACACCATGTAAAATCGTTTCTTGTAATATCCATATTGATATTGGTTTATTCAATCGGGCAGATGTTCCACTTGTCATCACTTATCATAGTTTTGGCGTTGGGCTTATTCCTGAATAACGCCAGCCAAATCAAACTTCCAATCTTCAGAAAATACTTTATCTACCCCAAATTAAGATATGATATTAAGCAGCTATTTCAATTATCAGCAGAAAGCGCGTTTTTAATGCGGACGTTCTTCTTCATCATGTTTGGCTATACGATGGATATTTATCAGCTGCAAAACTGGTCGGTTTTACTTTCCGGCACAGCGATGTTAGTTGGGATATATTTGGTGAGGTTTCTTTACATCAAACTGGTATCAAAAACCGACTTGATGCCCGAGCTGGTATTGATACCACGTGGGTTAATAAGTGTGTTGTTGTTTTATAGCCTCCCGGCTGAACTAAAAATTAAAGGAATTGAAACAGGTTTACTTTTTGTGGTGATATTAGGCACCAGCTTAATACTGAGTCTAGGTTTACTGATTACCAAACGACAAGGGTTAAGCACCCAGCAGGCCGACACTGATTTTGAAAGCTAGTTTGACTTTCAAAATCAAGTTAAGATAATGTTATTCACTCTTATCTTCCCGCTTAACCAATAGCAGATCATCGCCGTCCAACGGTAAGTAAGCATATTCATAGCAAAAATGGTATCGTTTATCATTTTTAGTTTGGTAGATGCTGGTGAAATAATCAAAATCGAATCCTTTAACCAGCATTTTCTCGCGCGTAGTTCTTGTTTTGCCGGATGGATTAAGCTCTTCCATAATCCGGCGGTTACGGCGTAATATGTTGTTAATATTGCGGATTAAATTATAACTGCTGCTATTGAGCTGGTTATTATAATTATTGCGGCACATATCGTTACAAAACTTCTTATCTGCCCGGCCGTGTATTACTTCGCCGCAATCCAAACAGTGTTTTTCGGTATTCATAATGCTAATATAGGCAAATCATTATCCGTTTGCAAACGCTTGCAAATGGGAATTGTCGACTATAAGCACTTAGTAACCGATTAATTTTCATCGCCACCCTCACCTTTGTATCAAGCAATAACAAACGATAAAATAAAAATTAGCAATATGAATACATTAAGAAACAGTGTGCGCCTTGTAGGTAACCTGGGTATGGACCCAGATGTGAAAAACCTTGAAAACAACAAAAAACTAACCCGCCTATCAATTGCTACAAATGAAAGCTACAAAAATGACAAAGGCGAAAAGATTGTTGATACACAATGGCACTCGCTGATATTTTGGGGTGCACAGGCCAAACTTGCTGAAGACTACTTAAAGAAAGGTGATGAAGTAGCTATTGAAGGTAAATTAGCCACCCGCAGTTATACCGATAAAGACGGCAACAAACGCTATGTAACAGAAGTTGTGGTGAACGAGTTTTTAAAGATGAATAAGCAAGCCTAAATACTTATACCTATCCTTATCACAAACAGGGGAGCGCGTAAGCGTTCTTCTGTTTTTTTGCGTTGGGTGCACAAAAAACTTAACCGCTCTTTTTGAAGAGCTATAAAAACATTATTCCTCTGAGTTTTAGTCAAGTAACTTCTTACCGCGTAAAACTAATGTTCTGATGATCATAAACACCGGAGCCGCTACCAGTAGCGCTTCGATAATAAATGTGCTGTTCATTGCTTAAAAATTAATATAAGTTGAAATTGTGATGTATTATGTATACCAAATATTATTCCTATTTTATAATATACGATAACGCAATAGCTTATAGACTTATTTACTTTGGCAATGAATATAATGAACGAAATATGTATATATTATTCCCCAAAAAGAGAATTACTATACACGTTATGAGAAATAAATTCTACACAAATAATGGACTTTATGAGTTATTAGCTCTAAAAAGCTAAAAGTTTAGCAACTTAAGGTGTAGATAATGCTACCGGCAATACTTTGCCATTAAAAAACTGATGCCCGGTTAATGCAAAATCAGCAATATATTTACCCATCTCAAAGGCCATAACCGGCGATTGGTAACCGGGGAAAGCTTTCTCAAGCATTTCCGTTTGCGCCGAACCGAGCGCAAGACAATTCACTTTAACACCTTGCTCTATAAACTCTTGCGCCAAACACTCTGTAAGCGTATGTAACGCAGCTTTACTTGCCGAGTAGGCAGACAGGCCCGGAAACTTAGCACTCCCCTGATAGCCGCCCATACTGCCAATATTTACAATATGAGACCCGGAAGGCATTAATGGCAAAACGCCCTGTATCATGCGCACGTGACCTATAAAATTACCTTGCAGCATTTCCACAAAATCCGTTTCTAGCATTTGCGCAAATGGCTTATTGATTAGCACGCCTGCATTATTAATTAGGGCATCTATCCGATTATCAAAATTAGTGGCAATAAACTGCTGCAGGCTATCGTAATCGTCATGCACAATATCAAAAGCGATGGCATACAGGTTACATTCCGGATTTAGATTATTGGCAATTTCCAATAATCGCTCTAATTTGTCCTGCGAACGTGCAAGGGCAATCACCTTATGCTTGCCTGATAATATTAGCTCGATAACCGCTTCAAAACCAACACCACTGCTGGCACCTGTTATTATAATATTCATAAGTCCGCTCCCAGCTAAAGGAAGAATAATTTTTAATAATGCTAAAATATCAAATTTTGCTCAACCGGATGCTTTATTAAATATAATCCATCATTAATAAGTTTAGTAAATTCAGGTTCATGGGCAGCTTTTTGTTCAAGAAAGCTCCTGATCTCAATAGCTAACTGAGGTTCAGCATTTTCATGATCCAATAGTTCCAATATTTCAAGCGGGCAAAGCCAGTCGTCATGATGATTAGCTTGCAGTTTGCGCCAAACATTACCTAAGAATCCATAATCACCACCGGTATGCCTGCGATTGCGCACCTGTTGATACAATTGATGCAACTCGAGTGTACGATTATCATACTGAACATGGTGTGTACCCGTTGTGGATTTATGCGGAACCTCAATAAATTCTTCCTTATCGGCAGCGCCACAAAAAACAGAAACTATTTTCTCCCCTACAGCCATATCATAAACACCCCAGGTTGGATCGAATAATATGTCACGTTCCTGGTCTTTAACAGTACAATCAGTAAAGGTGATCAACTGTACCTTTTCGTTGTTTATTAAAATTAATTTTACAAGCCCACTTACTGTTATACCACTCTCAAAATTGAGTACCGCTGTTTCATTTTCTTTTATGCCGATGGCGGATAGCTCCTCTTCCGAAAAATCCTCCAAGGGCTTATCATTTCCTTTCAACTTTCCAACCGGCGAACTGAAACCATCTTTATGATAATCTTTACCATGACCATGCAGTTGCTTGTTGTTTACTGATAAAGCGCTTGGGCCACTTGTTTTTATAAAATAGGGCTCGTTGCTTTTATCTGTTTTAAACTCGGCAATGGTGCCTGTAACTTGCAAACCTGAGCTATAAACCGCTGTACAGGTATTTTTACTATCGAGTGCTTTTTTCAGCCCACTTGCACCACCTACCCTAAATGCCATAGTATCGGCATATTGTTCCAATACATCTATCAAGTTTTGAAACGTTGGGGTTACAAATAGATGCGGTTGGGGCTTGGTGATGTCATAAGAGTATTTTATAGCGTCAATTGTATACCAAAGCTTTTCAACATCTGGGTTCATACAGCTCGCACTTTCGCCAATAGATGAAAGTAAGCCCGCTCCATATATTTTTGGATTTTCTAGAGTTCCTATCAGGCCATATTCAACCGTCCACCAATGCAGGCGACTTAATAATGCCATTTCTGATGGCTCACCCATATTTTCCTGTTGCCAGGCAACCAGATCTTCTGCTTTTTTAAGTTCATTCTCATCGGCATTTGGCATTTCTTTTAATATCGATAATGCGCGAATAGCTTCGTACAGATCAAAATCTTGCGCCGAGAACATAGCCTTAGCCCCTATCGACCCAAAATAACTGAGGTATTGATGATAATCATGATCTGCAATTATGGGTGCATGGCCTGCAGACTCATGGATAATATCAGGCGCAGGTGTGTATTCAATATGGTTTAACTGACGAATATCCGCCGCAATAACCAAAACCCGGTAAGCTTGATACTCCATAAAAGCAGCGGGCGGGATAAATCCATCAACCGTAACAGCCCCCCAACCTATTTTAGCAAGGGCATCATTCATTTCCTGTAAGTTGGGTATTTTCTCTATGGAAAGTCCAGCTTTAGTTAATCCGGGTATGTAGGGGTAGTAAGCTATATCTTTTAAATAGCTATAATTTTGGCGCATTACATACCGCCAAACAGCATGATCTACAGTGGTGTAATGATCATAGTTTTGCTCAACAATAAATTGTTTTAAATGCGCAGGCAATGCGGCAACCTGCGGGTTGCCAAAATCATTAAAAGAAGCCATTGGTCAGTCAGTTTATAAAAAGTGCAAATTAAGAAAATAGCTTTACTATTCCTTAATTTCTTCTGCTTTTGGCAAGCCTTCTTGTAAACGACTCGGGCGTATTAAGTAATAGATACCACTTAAGGCAACTAATAATGAGATTAAAAAGAATGAGATGCTAAGATAAATACCCAAACTGGCATCGATATGGAAGAAACCAGCTGATTTTTGGAAAACAAGTTCACGTGCACCAGCACCGCCTATATTTATAGGCACTACCGCTGCAAGTGCAGAAACTAAGAATGCTAACAGGTACGGTGCAAATTTACCGGTAAAATCCTGCCCCAAAAGTACCATAATGATGGTTAACACCTGGAAAGCCTGCACTACAATAGCTTTTGCATGTCCTTTAAAAAAATGCTTGCCAAATTCTTTAAAAAAGATTCTTACAACTACATAATAGATGATGCTGCCCACAACAAAAATGCTTGCAGGAATGGCAAAATTAATTGGTATTTGAGGAATAAAAATTTTAAGGCAAACGATGATTAATCCTATTGCCCATAAACCGCTAAGTCTATCAAAAAGAATTGCCCAGAATACCTTTTTTGCCGGTAATTTATACGTTTTATTCAACAGATATATTTTATAGCCATCGCCACCGATACCGCCAGGAAGTAAGAAATTATAGAAGATGCCTAAGAGATACAACCTGAAATTGAATCTTGAATCAAGCCGTAAATTTATCGACTTAAAAAAGCTCAACAAACGCCATGAAGATGCCACCATTGAAGCGAAATAGAATACGACACCTGCAAACATCCACCAGTAATTTGCATGTACAAACCTCGCCGCTACTGAATCAAACGGTACCTTTTTAAATACATAGTATAAAAGTGCAGCGGTGATAACAATTTTTAATACTGTTTTGGTGATATTCCAAAGTGTCTGTTTCCAGGTTTTGGGCTTAATATCCTCCTCAACACCTTCAACTATGGAGTCTTCGATATGTGTCATGCTGTTGCAAAACTAAGTATTTTTTAATTGAGCATTTCACCAAAATTTCATATTGAAGCCAATGACGCTTATTTATAAAAAAAGCCCCCAGAAATTAACTGAGGGCTTTCATCATTGAATATTTCAACCTTATGACATCACCAACTCGCCTAAAGCGGCAGGAGAGAAACCTTTTAATTCACCTGTACGGCCTTCGTGTATTTTTTTAGGCCAGAAAGGATCGGCTAATATTGGCCTACCAACACCTACCAAATCAAAATCACCGCGATCAAAACGTTTAATTAATTCATCCAGTGAACTTGTCTCTGAACTTTCGCCTCTGAATGAGCCAAAGAAATCACCTGATAAACCTACCGAGCCAACAGTGATCGTAGCTTTGCCACTCACTTTTTTAGCCCAGCCCGCAAAGTTCAGATCAGCACCTTCAAACTCAGGTTCCCAGAAACGGCGTTGTGAGCAATGGAAAATATCGACACCAGCATCAGCCAATGGGTTGATCCAAGCTTCCAGTTCCTGCGGTGATTTGGCTAACTGATTGGTATAAGCAGATGGTTTAAATTGTGACAAACGGATAATCACCGCGAAATCTTCGCCTACACGTTTACGCACCTCTTTAATAACTTCTATCGCAAAGCGGCTGCGTTCAGGCAATGTTTTACCACCAAAAATATCAGTACGTTCGTTAGTGCCTTCCCAAAAGAACTGGTCGATTAAATACCCATGCGCCCCATGTATTTCCACGCAATCAAAACCTAATGCTTTGGCATCGGCAGCTGCCTGGCCAAAAGCTTTTATGGTCTCGGCAATATCGCTATCAGTCATGGTATTACCATTGTTGAAACCCGGCCTGTTTAAGCCCGACGGCCCTTCGAATGGCTGAGATGGAACCCAACCCGAAGCGTGGTTATCCATAATACCCATATGCCATATTTGCGGACCCATTGCGCCGCCTGCTGCATGCACGCCATCAATAACATTTTTCCATCCGGCTAACGCCTCAGCACCATAAAAATGCGGAATATTAGCATCATTTGATGATGATACACGATTGATCACTGTTCCTTCTGAAAGAATCAATCCGGCTTCACCTTCTGCGCGTTTACGGTAGTAAGCCGCAACATCAGCAGTCGGTACACCATTGGGTGAAAATGAACGCGTCATTGGCGCCATTACTATACGATTTTTTATGTTTAATGATTTTAGGCTAAATGGCCTGAATAAGCTATCGGTACTCATATAATTTTTAATTTAAATTTCTGATTGAATGATCTGGTTCAGCAGAGCAAAACCTTCTTCGTTGCGCTGGTAGTAGGTCCACTGCCCTACCCGGTTTGATTTAACCAGACCTGCACGTTGCAGCGTTGACAAATATTCGGACACGGTTGATTGCGTTAACCCGGCTTTCATTTGTATCTGCCCCACACAAACGCCATTAGCATAACCGTGCACGGCCTGATCCGGGAAGTTAGTTTCCGGTTCTTTAAGCCAGTTAAGTATTTGCAAACGCGACTTATTTGAAAGTGCTTTGAATATTTCTACCTGATCCATCCCACAAAGATATATCGACTTTTCCCGATATGCCAATTATATGTTTGGATATGACAGTTGGTTGATAAACGAAAAAGCCTGCGGATATGATCTGCAGGCTTTTTGTTTATTGTCATTTCGACCAGAGGGAGAAATCTTCTTCGCCTTGCATGGTCCGCTATGCTTCTTGTAGAAGATTTCTCCCTCCGGTCGAAATGACAAGGAGGAGAATTTTGGGTTTACTTGCCTTTGTACTCGTCAATAGCTACTTCAGGTTTTAAAACGTTGTGATCTTTTTCAACCACGATAGTTTTCAAAACTTTGAAGTCTGCTGTTTGCCTAATGTCGCGTGATGAAGCGCCTGCTTTAAGTACATAGCTACCTGCATCAGTAATCCACGATGATGCATCGGTGTGGAATGAGGCAAGATCAGCCGCATTTATTTTGAAGGTTAATATTTGCGATTCGCCCGGCTGCAACAAGCGGGTTTTGCCGAATGCTTTTAACTCCTGCGCAGGCTTGTCGATGGTTTTGGTTGGCGCGCTGATATAAACCTGCACCACCTCTTTACCCGCAACCTTACCTGTATTCTTTACGGTTACGGTAGCAGTTAACAATCCATTGAATATGGGTGAGCTTATTTTTAAGTTATTTATGGAGAAATTGGTGTATGATAACCCATAACCAAACTCATACATCGGTTTTACTTTGTAAGTATCATAGTAACGGTAACCCACATAAATTCCTTCCTGATAAATTACATGATCGGGGTTGCCTGCCGGTAGACCCGGGAAGTTTTTAGCTGAAGGCACATCCTCATATTTAACAGGGAAAGTGGTTGCTAATTTACCTGATGGATCAACTTTACCGGTCAATATATCAGCAATAGCATTACCGGCTTCTTCGCCCGGTTGCCATGCTAATAGGATGCCATCGGCATTATCTTTCCAGCCATTCATATCAATTACACCACCTATATTTAATACAATTACAACTTTCTTGCCTTTAGCGTGGAAACTGTCTGCAATCTTTTTGATCTGTTGTTGTTCGCTCGGTGTTAGGGTATAATTAGTTTCCAGGTTACGGTCTGATCCTTCACCGGCATTTCTGCCTATAGTAATTAACGCCATATCACTGTTATCAGCTTTTTGGTTGATAGTTTCATCGGTTGCTATCATTTCAGGCACCGGGCCCGGCCAATGATGTGCTGCCCTTGCTATTGCCCGTAATTTTTGGGTGGTATCATTAATGAAAGTGGTATAGCTTGTTTCTAAGTTAGCATCCAAAGTATAACCAGCATTTGCCAGACCTTTAGTTACTGAAATTACATAGGCTTTGTTTACATCTCCACTACCTGTACCGCCTGCAATGGTAAAATATGATGCATTACCAAAAGCAGCAATTGATTTTATGTTTTTGCTGATAGGCAATGCATGGTCTTCATTTTTCAATAAGATCATACCTTCTGTAGCCGCTTTGCGGGATACAATGGCATGCGCTTTCAGATCAGGTTTATCGGAGTAGGCGTATTTTTTGAATGATGGCGATTTTAGGATGATGTTTAAAATATGCGCCACATTTTCATCCAGAACTTTCATACTCAGCGAATCGTGTTGAACCGCGCTCATCAAGTCTTCAATCTGATCTGGGCGACCGGGCATGATCAGGTCGTTTCCGGCACGTTCTTCAGCTACTGCGCTGTAACCACCGCCCCAGTCTGTCATTACAAAACCTTTGAATTTCCACTCATCACGCAAAACAGTAGTGATTAAATCGTGCCTTTCAGCGGTGTATGTACCATTTAGTTTATTGTATGATGACATTACCGTCCAAGGTTGTGATTCAGTAATGGCAATACGGAAATTCCTGAGGTATAATTCTCTTAAAGCCCTTTGGCTTATGATCGCGTTAACAGAATTACGATTTGTCTCCTGATTATTCGCGTCAAAGTGTTTGATAGATGTACCTACACCGTTTGATTGCACACCATTGATTAAGGCTGCTGCCATTTTACCTGCAATCAGCGGATCTTCAGAGTAGTATTCAAAATTACGTCCGTTTAAAGGGTTACGATGAATATTTACACCAGGTGCTAATAAAATATCAATACCATATTCTTTAACCTCATTACCGAAAGCGCGTCCTACTTGTTCCACTACAGATGGGTCCCAGGTTGATGCCAATAGCGTTCCTACCGGGAAAGCGGTAGCAAAATAAGTATGAGTACTATCGCCTTTGCGATGCGGGTCAATTCTAACTCCGGCAGGGCCATCGCTTAATACTAATGACGGGATACCTAACCGCGGAATGGCGGTAGTATTACCTGCTGCACCCGGAACTTTACGTTCTGTTTTACCGATCATCGGCGGTGGAGCTACATAGCCGCTGCTTACACCGGCTTTCATAGCAGGTCTGGGTGCTTTACCCGAACCTACTACAAGGGAGCATTTCTCTTGCAGTGTCATGGCGGCAATAACTTCTTGTATGGTATTTTTACCCAACTGGGGTACAGGTTTTGTTTGCGCTTTTACTGTGATGGAACTCGCAGTAAGCATTGCCAGCATTATACCGGCTGCATAATTTTTACAAAGGCTCATAACGTAGGATTTGTTGAGGTTGTAAATATATAATTTTAACCAATATCATTGCTTCATAATTAAACAATGTGTTGAAAATATTACTTATTCACTATCTCAGCAAAATTAAAGCCAGCGATCACTTTCATTTATAGCCAGATCATTAATACTGGCAAAACGCTTTTTCATTAAGCCATTTTCGTCAAACTCCCAATTTTCGTTACCATAGGCACGAAACCATTGCCCGGTATGATCGTGGTATTCGTACTCAAACCTTACAGCTATTTTATTTTCGGTAAATGCCCACAACTCCTTTTTTAATTTATAGCTGAGTTCTTTTTTCCACTTTTCGGTTAAGAATTTGATCACTTCATCCCTACCGTTTATAAAAGCCGAACGATTACGCCATTCCGTATCAATAGTATAAGCAAGCGCGATGCGCTGTGGGTCCTGACTGTTCCAGGCATCTTCGGCTAGTTGAACTTTTTGTGTGGCAGTTTCAAAAGTAAAAGGCGGCAAAGGTAGTTTTTGTTCCATTATGCAAGCTAGGGTAATTTCACCGACGTATTATGGTAATATTTATGGCTTGTATGGTATTAATCTTACAAATTGCAGGCATCAACCCTAAATTAAAACCTGTAATTTAGGGCGATAATATATTTTAATGCAGGCATACTTATTAGGTATTGATATTGGCACCGGCAGTACAAAAGCGGTGGCTGTTGATCTGGATGGAAAATCAGTTGGGAGTTCACAACACCATTACCCCGTGGATAGTCGGCAAGCTGGTTATAGTGAACAAGACCCTGAAATTATTTTCAAAGCCTTTGTTAATTGTATTACCGATGTGGTGAAAGCAATCGGCAATTCTCCTATAGCCATAAGCTTAAGCAGCGCCATGCATAGCGTTATCCCGGTTGATAAAAATGGCAATGCTTTGGCCCCCATGATTACCTGGGCAGATTCCAGAAGTGAGAACGTAGCAGAGCGAATAAGAAATTCAGACCAAGGCCCTAATATTTATAAAACATCCGGCACACCGATACATGCCATGACGCCGCTTTGCAAAATCATCTGGCTAAAGGAAAATAAGCCCGAATTATTTGCAGCCAGCTATAAGTTTATTTCCATAAAGGAATATATATGGCACCGGTTATTTAATGTTTTTGAGGTTGATTATGCCATTGCCTCCGCAACGGGATTGTTTGATATTATAAAACTTGATTGGAATACTGTTGCCTGTGATTTGGCGGGGATAATAAAAGATCAGCTTTCGGCACCGGTAAATACCACTTATAAAAGAGCAGATTTTAGTACTTCGATAGCCGGAATGCTATCTATTGATGCCAGCACACAATTTGTTATTGGCGCCAGCGATGGTTGCTGTGCCAACCTGGGTAGTTATGTTACAGAACCGGGCGTAGCATCGCTAACCATTGGCACAAGTGGCGCAGTGCGTATAACCAGCAAACAGCCTGTATATAATTATCAGAGCATGATATTTAACTATCTGCTGAATGAAAATACTTTTGTTTGCGGCGGGGCAATTAACAATGGCGGCATTGTGTTGGATTGGTTATTCAAAACATTCTCAGGCAAAAGCCCGTTAACCCACGTAGATTATGAATTGCTATTTGAAGATATTGCCAATATCCCTGCAGGCAGTGAAGAATTGATATTCCTGCCTTATTTATATGGTGAGCGGGCTCCTATTTGGGATACCAAAAGCTGCGGTGTATTCTTCAACATCAAACCGCAACATACACAATCACATTTTTTACGTGCAGGATTGGAAGGCATTTGCTTTGCCCTGAATAATGTAATAGAATCGGTTGAGAAATCATCACCTGTCGAACGAATTCACATTAGTGGTGGATTTATAAGTTCACCTGTTTGGGTGCAAATTCTGGCCGATATTACCCAAAAACAATTAATTACCATTCAGCAGGACGATGCATCCGCTTTAGGGGCCATATTCCTGGCTGATGAGGCATTGGGTCTAAATAAACTTGGTAAGCGGCCCAAAATGGATAACGATGTAATGGCATCGCCCAATAAAAGCAACAAGCAAGTTTATAAAGACCGCTTTTCGATATTTAAAAAATTGTACCAGGATTTGAAAGAGACAATGCATTGGATGCATGAAAACAATCAATAACCTCTCGCCCTGCTACAATTTTGATAATACCCCCCAACCTGAACAAGCATCCCAGCCCGGCCCGGCGGTATATCCTGTATCGGCAGATGTAGTTTTATTATTACCGCTTGTTATATCCCGACATAAACCGGGGGTACTATAAAGTTGCGGATGAATATACCCTGATGGTTTTCCGTTTTGCTGATTAAGCAATGCTATTAAACCTGCCATTAGCGGGGCTACCGCACTGGTGCCTCCTATAACCAACTCCTGTCCATCAACCAAAACCTTGTACCCTGTATCCGGGTCAGCATTCGCGGCTACATCGGGTACCCCACGACCTTTGAATTGAGTATCTATTTCTAAAGGTACGTTAGCACTGGCCTGATAATCGGGTAAAGGGAAATAACTGCTTACGCCGCCACCAGAGGCTGAGGTATTGGAATCATGCCAAACTACTTCCGAAGTAATAACATTGTTGTTAACCGTCAAACTGGTGCCACCACAAGCCAAGGCATAAGGGCTTGACGCCGGGAAATCCACGTGCACTTTGCCATCGGTTTCACCATCGCTTGAGCCACTATCGCCAGCGGCAATACAAATACTAACCCCTAATGATGCAGCGGTTTGAAATGCTTCGTTAAAGTTATCCATAGCCTGCTGTGTCCAATTAACCTCTGCCGACCCCCAACTGATTGAAATAACGGATGGATTATTAGTAGTGTCGTGTATCGCGGTGGTTATGGCATCCAAAAAGCCCTGATCGGTATTTGTAGTAAAGTAGACTACAATGTTTGCGCCGGGTGCAACGGCACCAGCTACTTCAATATCCAGCATCACTTCTCCATCCGCACCATTGGCTGTGGTTGGATCGTTTTTTCCACCATCAACAGCTATTGCTTTAACCTGGGGCGCAGTAATATTTAAGCTCTTAAAATAATTAGTAATATCGGCAGGCCGGAATCCGCCACCAAGTTCAATTATAGCTATACATTCCCCACTGCCATTAACATTTTGTGGGAAGCCATAAATTTTGGATAATTGATCAGGCGTAAATGCCTGGGGTGCCTCGGCGTGCGAAATGATTTTACCGTTTTTTTTAGCTACCTGAAACATTGGGCGCGCTATAGGTTTATTTTGCAATCCAAATACACCAACAACAATATTTTTTAGCTCATCCGGGATTTGTACCTCCGGACTAAAATCACGATAGTTGTTATGCTTTTTAAATTTGATATTGAACGCTGTTTCAAAATCACTAAGCTTACCGGTAAGCATTACACTTCGGCGGGCCAGATCAATTCCAGCAGTACTCAACAGGTGTTCATGAGCAAAAGCCTCAACCTTTGCCGCATCTTCCTGTGCTGAAGAATAATCGTTTAGATATTGCTCGCGTGTAAGTAGTTTACCTATTGGTGGCAGATCTTTTTTTCTACGCAGGCGTATTGTTACTGTGATATTTTCATCCTGTAAATCCATATAATTACAATACAGTTAAACAAGAAAAGTTTGAATATTTTTTAAATAAATCAAGAAAGATATATCCAGTATTTAACTAGATAATTTGCTTAAGCGTTCGTTTATCGTATCCTGTATAACAGTAATCATATTGCTTACAGCTTTATCCAACATAAAATGCTTTTTGAATGACTCTGTGGCTCTTTCACCCATTTTTAATTTTTCATCGGTAGTTAAACTCAGCCACTGCTTTAACATGTTTTCCGTACCAATTAAATTATCATCTTCAACTATTCCTGCCCCTCCATTACTTATTTCATGCCAGATATTTACCTGGTTTGATATCAGAACGGGTTTTCCACACGCCATTGCCTCAACTACTGCTATTCCAAAATTCTCCTGATGACTAGGCAATACGAATGCCTCACAACCATAAAATGCCCCCCATTTGCTTCCACCACTTAACATACCGGGGAAGTAAATTTCATTTTTCAGTTCAGGATATTTTTTTACTTCAAGCCATATTTTCTCAGCAAAATTAGTGTCCAAACCCGGGCCGGCTACTACTAGTTTGGGTAATTGAGTATTGGTTACTTTTGCAGCTTCCAGCAGCTTCAAATATGTCTTTATTAATAAATCAACACCTTTTTTTAAGTCAATACGGCCGAGGAATAAAAGATAAGGCTGATTTCCTAATCCTTCGCAAGATTGATTGAAAGCAAGTTTCATATCCTGGTTATATTCTGGCGGGTTATTAATACCATAACCTACATTGTATTCCTTTTTAGGCTTGTATGATTTGAATGTTTCACGAGCTAACAGCAATTCTGTTTCAGTGGTAAATAACAGCCCATCAGCATCGTTTATTACATCTCTTTCAACTATTGCCCAATACAATATGTTCCTTAAAGCTTTAAAGCGCCGTTCTTTAGCCCGTTGAAAATAGGGATCAAGCATGCCGTGAGGCATAACAAAAATGCTCGGAAGTTTATTTGCAGAACCTCTTTTTTTAAGCTTGTGCACTGCTTTCCATACAGCATAACTATGAAAACCCCATAAGCCATTAATAATAACCGCATCAAAGCGTGTAATATTTTCGGTTAACCAAGGTATTAGCTGTTTGGTATGATTTAAAAACCCATAGCTCGGCCCAAGGGAATGAAAAGGTGTAATATTGGATTTTAAATAATCAACCCCTGGAGGATCTAACGTAACAACTTCATTAGAAACCGATTTTTGCTCAGATATTGAGATAAAAGATTTTACAGCTTCAGCAACACCACCCATGGCGGGATTAAGAGAAGGGGTAATATGTAGAATTTTCACTATTTAAATAGGGGTATATTTCTACAAAAGTATTTAATTATTAGTAATTTAATATAAATTAAATGTTATTAAAATAATATTAATAAATAGCCCATAAATATTATTACGTTTTCTTGAGCAAAAATGCGCTTAATAAGTATTATTGAGCTGGAATTGATAGAAAGGCGAGGTATTATTGAATTATTGAAGATTTATATTAAATGAGAGCCCCTGGTTTTAAGCAATGAATTATTAATAAGCGATGGGTTATTAAAAGAAATTATAATTTAATAAGCTCGCTTTTGAGTGCTGAAATCACCAGACCTGTTCTTGATTTTGTTTCAAATTTTTCAAAAAGTGCTTCCCTGTAATTATTAATGGTGAATGGACTTAAATTCATCATATCAGCTATTTCTTTATAAGTAAGATCAGAGCAGCATAGTTCCAAAAACTTCAATTCATTTGCACTTACCTGTATCTTAGATGTTTTTACAGGCACATTATTTTGAATATTATTCAGCAACTTACCCGAGACAAGATCATTAATAAAGAAGGTTTGTTTTTCAATAGTTTTAATAGCGTTAATTAGATCCGCTGCTTTTGCTTGTTTAAGCATGTACCCACCTGCGCCACTTTTTAACATATTTATTATGGGCGTATCTTCTTCAAACATACTTAAGGCCAGCACCTTAATTTGTGGGTAATTTTGTTTTATCCATCGGGTACTTTCATATCCGTCCATTACTGGCATGGTAATATCCATAAGTATAACGTCGGGCAAGGGCTGCATGGGCAGTTTCCGTATCATTTCTGCACCATCACCTGCATCAAAAACCACCTCGATCTCGTTTGACTCGGTGAGCAAATGAGCTAAACCCTGCCTAAATAAAGTATGATCATCGACTATTCCTATTGCTATTTTTTGTGTTTGCATTATTAGTTAGAGGGTGCTGTAATTACAATAACAGACCCGTTACCAGGTATTGAAGTGATTGTGGCTGTACCATTTATCATAGCTGCACGTCTTTTTATATTGTAAAGACCCATTCCCATCTTAAGATTTAATTTTTCATCAACATTAAATCCAATACCATTATCACTAATAGTTAGTTTAAAGGAGCTGTTATCCTGCTCTAAAATAATAACTATTTTTGATGCTTTAGCATGCTGTATTATATTATTTATAACCTCCTGAAATAAGCGAAAAACCATCGTTTCTTTAGCACTATCTGCAATTGATTCAAAATTATTTTTCTCGAAACTTATTTGATATCGTTCAGATCTTTTTAGCCATTCCAGTTCAAACTCAATGGCTGCGGCAAGCCCCTTGCTAATCAATTCTTCGCCATGTAATAAGCGGGATAGCGCTTTCAGTTCATTTATAGAACGCCTTGTGAGGTCATCAGTAAGTGTTATTTTGCTGGCTATTTTGCTATTTTCTTCTAAATCAATAGTACTTAATGTAATAGTGATCAGGCTTAACAGCTGGCCAATATTATCGTGAAGATCATTGGCAACAGTTTTCAGTGTTTGCTCCTGAACCTCCATTTGAGTTTTCAGCAACTCATTTTCAAATGTTGTTTTTAGCCAAACTTTTTCTTCCAGATGCTTCTTTTTCCTGCGATTGTAGGATAGCACGTACAAGATCAAAAAGCATGGAGCTATTAAAAATATGATAGAGGTTAGGCCTATCAGGAATATGATTTCCTCTGAAGATATCTGCATATAAAAGCGTAAGACCAAAAGGAGTACAGAATTACATCTAATATACAAAAAATGATATACCTAATAGAGAATTCGTAGCTAATGGAAGGATATTTAATAAGGTAATCAAAAAACAAGTTACATGCTGTGCTTCCGAAATAGAAGAACAGCGTACCGCTAACCCACCAAAAAGGAGCATAAAACAATAACCTTTCAAAATGCTCGTCTTTTAGTTTTAGGTAATAATAGTAAAGGCTTGCCAATACAAATACAACCGACATAACGGAGGCAGTTATAGACACAAAGTTGTTAAAGTGATTTAGGACAAGCTCAGTAAAATACATAATCAGGAAAATACTGAGCCAGATTATTAACCACTTAATTTTAGGATGATAGGCTTTGTATAGACTATAAAAAAAGTAGCTGGTAGCAAAACACTCCGGTATAACAGATAGGTTATAAAGCGGAATATTTGATACATGTAATGATGTACGGATATATATACCGGCAACTTCAACAATACAGGTTAATAATAAATACCATATCAGCAGCCTCCAGGCCGGATCTTTATCTTTAAATAAAAATATTAATCCGGCCAGAAAGCATGCAAGTTCTGATATTGTATTAAATGTTATAAATATCATTGAGTAATTAAAGTAGCTCCGATAGTAGCACAGTTGCTTGGCGGCGGGCACATCTCTCCGCGATTTTCAGGTGATGTACCTACACTAAGTATAAATCCTTTTGAATCGGATTTTGAGTTAGATGTTGGATCAATATTATTACCATAATAATCACGGTGAAATTTAAGACTATCTTTGGTAGATACCATTACCAGCGTGGTATGCCCCCAGTATTTACGCGCAGGTATATGGCCGAACTTATCATTTGGAGTATAAACACTGTCGTACGTAGCCAGATAAAAACGTACACCATCGCCACCCTCAGCTTTTATCTTGTTTACCATTGCCTGCAACCTGTCGATACCAAACCATATGGTACGGCTATTAGGTAACTTTTTTACTTTGTTCAACTGCTCACCAGTGTAAACAGAATCAACATAGCCTGCATGTTTCGCGTAATTGTCTACGTATTTTTTTGCCACAGTTACGCTCACCGTGTCAGAATCTAATGAACTGACTTTAGCAGCTACGTCGGCATGTTGGTTTTGCTGGCATGAACTAAAGCCAAATACAGCTAAACCCAGATAAATTAATGTGTTTTTAATTGTCATGATAGTTATAAATTAAGGTTTACCGAAAATGATTATTTATATGTGGATAAACAATGCATTTCAAACTTTTTTTATCCCTAAAAACAACTTGATAAAAAGGCAATTCTACCCTGTTAGCTGCCGGACTTCGTTCCTAAATTTACATAACAAATCCGAAGGGATAACCTAAACCTTTTCAAATAAACAATGCGTACCGGCTTATGCCGGTGCGCTTGTTTATCTTATAAATTATCGCTCATTATTCTACCTTATTTCTCTACCGACGCTACTATAGCCGGCATTTGTGTGGAAACAGTGGTAATTTCCAATTTATTTTCTTTGAGTCCTGGTGATGTTGATGTTAAAACAATTCGTCCGGGTTCGCCGGTTGATTGTACAATTACCTGCGCCAGGCCGTTGAATAGTTTTCGTTTCCATTGCGCTGGTGGTATGATGATTTGCACGGTACCGGGGTTTGTATTATTATAATCCCAGCTATTTTTATTGATGAAAGGCGTAGTAACAATGGCTATACTATTCTTTCCGGGATGAAAGATATTTTTTGTGAGCTTAAGCTCCTTACGCGCAGCTGAACTATCGTTGCTTTGTACAAACTGCCCATTAATATAAATAGATTGTGTTTTGCCGATATTGTTATAAAACAAGGTAAGCGCAGCATCATCAATATTATCCGGCATTTGGATGGCACCACGATAAACCACCGCTTTGGCCGTTTCGGGAAATCTGATGCTTTTAAACGCAGGCGGCCAGTTTGCATCATCAAAATCGGTGGCGACTTCGGGGCGGTTTTCGATGTTTTCAACCACTTTCTCTTTCAGGTTTTCAATATTAACCGGGATCACCTGCTCTATATATTGGTCAGGTTCCAGTGATGTTTCACTGCCATTGCCTACCCCGATTATTTTTCCAGGGCCTTGTATACTAAATGCGATTTGATTATCGGCGGTAGGTACCCACAAGCCGTTTTTATCATTTACCTGAATTTTTATGACAGATATATCTGCCCTATTCGCTTTTATCACTGAGCGATCAGCTGTGGCTAATAATGCTGCCGGGGCATCGGTTGTTTGTACTATATCATCAGCTACTTTTTTACCTGCCTTATAGCCAATAGCTTCTAACATGCCAGGTTGGTAAGCTACCGACCATTCCAGATGCCCGTTGCGTGGCATAGTTTTTTTGCCAAGGCTTTTTTTGTTTAGGAACAGCTCCACTTCATCGCTATTACTGTAAACCCAAACGGGTATATCCTGTCCTTCTTTTCCTTTCCAGTTCCAATGCGGTAAAATGTGTACGACATCTTTATCCATCCACCACGACTTTAAATACCAAACATCATCCTTCGGAAATCCACAGGCATCCAACATACCATGGTATGAATAAATTGACGGCCAACCGAATGGAGTAGGTTCGCCACGATAATCAAAACCTGTCCAGATAAACATACCGGCTAAATACGAGCGTGTCGCGTAATGTTTCCAGCCTTGTTCAATACTGAAAGATTCACTATTTCGAGGCCGATCATAGGCTGCTAATTGATGTTTAGCTAGGTCATCAACGTAAATCCCCCGGGATGCTGTTGTAGCCCCTTCTTCAGTGCCCCAGCTAAGCTGGTTAGGGAATTTTTGATGTTGCTCATCGGTATTTTTGTTGACCACATAATTATAGCCCATTAAATCCATAACAGTTGAAATACCATTACTACCAATTCCACCGCTGTACGCAGCCGTAATGTACCTAGTCGAATCAATTGTTTTTGCATAAGCCTGCATAGTGGTTGCTACCCGTGCTCCAGTAACCGTTCCTTCCATATTCCACTCCTCATTACCTATCGACCAGGCTATTATGCATGGATGATTCCTATCGCGGAGCATCATTTGTTTTAATTCATTCAAATGATAATCGGTTACGCCCATTAAACGATTTTCGTCTAACACCAACATTCCCAATCTGTCGCAAGCATCCAAAAACTCAGGTGTAGGCGGATTGTGCGAGCAACGGATGGCATTACAGCCGAAAGCTTTCTGGGCTTTGATCCTAAAATCCTGCAAAGCATCGGGCATGGCTACGCCTACGCCGGCATGATCCTGATGATTGTCAGCTCCGGTAATTTCAAGGTGCTTTCCGTTTAAAAAGAAACCATGGTTGGCATCAAACCGAATGGTACGTATGCCGAAAGTAGTTTCGTATTGATCCACAATAGCGCCGTCCTTACTTACCGTAGTTATCAGCTTGTGCAAATAAGGTGTATCTATCGACCAGAGTTTAGGATTTGTTATGTTGAGATTGCTTGAAAAATCTTTTTCCCCTAATAAATTAAGGTTCAAATCCTTTTGCTCATCAGATGCGATGACTTTGCCATCAGCATTAAGAATTGTTTGTTTTACACTAAAATTAGATACGCTGCTATCAGCATCATTATCCACCGTTACATGGGTTGATATTATAGCCTGACCATCCTTTAATTTAGTGGTTACAAAAGTACCATTACGTGCTATATGCAATCGATTGGATTTATTTAGCCAAACATGGCGATAAATACCTGCCCCCTCATAAAACCAGCCTTCTTCCATAGTTGCATCAACCCTTACTGCTATAACGTTAGTGCCTCCGTAATTGAGATATTCAGAAATATTATACTCAAAACTACTATACCCGCTTTCTTCTGTGCCTAAATAATGTCCGTTTACCCATACAAGGGAGTTACGAAAAACACCATCAAATGCGACGCTGATATGTTTGCCTAAATCTGAAGCCGGAATAAAGAAAGTTTTACGATACCAGCCTACGCTTGCGTCAGGGAAGTTACGGCCGATGGCCTTGAACCCATGACTAAAACTTCCTTTGGGAGAGAATGGCTGCTCCACGGCCCAGTCATGGGGTAGGTTAACTTTTCGCCATGCACGATCATCAAAACGAGGATCGGCAGCTCCATCGCCATAACCAGCCTTTGCGAAATAGGAAAAATAGCTTGTGCCGTTGTTAAAATCCTTATTTGTATCGTATGGATGCCCAAATGCAAAATGCCAGTTGTAATCCATCAACAAATGCTCACGCGGCGAAGGTTGTGTTTGGCCGAATGTATACTTAGTGGTTATTATCGCAAGAAACAAGAATAATATTTTCTTAAACTGAATCATATTTTTATGTAAAGGATTATCAATAGCGCAGGTACAATTTAATTTCTAAATCATCGGTTGCAATAAATACAAAACCGAACATATAACGTATAACAAGAAAATGCGACTCATGGCAATAAAGCCATTGCATGTATCTTTAAGATCATAAATGTTCGATTGACAATTAAGTTTATGGAGCTAAAAGTACTTAACATTTTCTTTTCATCCAAGAAAACGATTAGGTATTAATCTGATAAGATTTGGCTAGTCAAATTGTTATTTATTATTCAATAAAAAAGCAGGGGACTTCCCCTGCTTTTTTATTGAATAATAAGAGATGAGATACTTATTTATTTAAGTATCCACATAATGCCATTGATGTCATCATTACCACCATATTGGCTGGCTAATGCTTTCTGATAATTTACTGTATTTCCTGTTCTATCACTTAAAGGATATAAGAACCGGGTTGCTATACGCTGACCATTATCAGTGCCAGGTCCGGTACTGAAATTAGGCACCCCTGTTCTGCGATAGTTAAAATAAGCTTCTAAACCTGAATGGCGGAATAAGGCTATATATTTTTGTTGCAAAATTTGTTTTAACCCTACTGCGCCACTTGCATATTGTACATTAATCTGTGAATAATAAGTACTCCAGTTAACACTTATATTATAGGTATCATAATTTGTTAAATCGGCAACGCCAGTTGTTGAACTTGCCGCTGGATGATAAAAATACGCAGTATATGTTCCGGTAAGCGGGATGCTGTAAGATGCCATTGAGGCTTGTATACCTGCTATGTAATAAGTTTCGGCATTACCACTTGCCCAACCGCGGTTAATACCTTCGGCAATATTAAACATTAATTCAGGGTAACCAATTTGTATGCTTGGTTCACCTGTATAGGTTGAGTAATACCGTTTCCTATTGATAAATGAGTAGCGTTGCAGCCCCGCATTACTATACATTGTACCCAAATCTAATCCCGGATCAGCACCTGCAAATGATGAAAATGCTGTAGGACTTTGATGCAATGTATCAACCTGGTAGCGTGAAGGTTCTGCAACAGCAAAAACCCTCGGATCCTGCAACAAATCAAGCAGGCCAACATAAGTTTGAGACATGTTTTGCCTTGAACCGCTCTGACCAAAAATATCCGGATACTGCGGATAGTAATTGGTATTAATTGTTGAGATAAATGTATATTGAAGATTATCTGTAGCGCTTTGCATCAACGGATATTTAGTGGGGTTGCCAATAATCGAAGCAAATTGAGCCGGAACATTTAAATCAGGATCGGCGGATTGCTTGCTTAATTCAATCAGCAATCTAATTCTGAAGGTATTTACTACTTTTTGCCATTGAGTTAAACTATTTCCATAAAATATATCTCCGCCTAACGTTGACCCTAAACCTGTTCCACCCACACTTGGGTTAGCAATTAGCTGAGTAAGATCAGCATTAGCGCTTTCTAACCATGCTAATGATTGCAGCATTACTGCTTTCTGAGTATCATATGCAGGGGTAAGATTAGCAAGGCCTTGTAAAGCCTGGGTCATTGGAATATCACCTCTTTCCAAACTCATTTTACTGAAAAAGTATGCTCTGAAGAATTTCCCCATTGCTTCATATGGGTTAACAGCAGCCCCGCCCGAAGCAGCTGCCTTACTTTCCATTGCCAAAACATTTGTTAACGTAGAATAGTAATCAGCTCCCGGATCAAAATCATAGGTATTATTACCATAATAATCGTAGTTATAAATGTAATACTGCCCCCATATTTCATCTTTATTTGATGCATTGGGATATACCATACTACTTTGTGTACTGCTGCTGTAAGCACCATCAGGTAAATCAACCATATTAGTTAATACTCCTGTTAAAAGCAAAGATGCAGATACGCTATTGGGTAAGTTGTTATTGGTAGTATCGTCAATAAAACTTTTTTTGCAGCTGCTTACTGTCAGCAAGATCATTACCGGCAGAAAATAAATTATTAATATCTTTTTCATGATCATTTATCCTCTTTTGATTAAAATGTTAATTTAAAGTTGATGCCATAGCTACGTATGGTAGGTGATTGCAATACAGATTGACCTGTAGTACCATTATATTGGTTTAGATCGACGTCTTCAAACTCCTTATCAGCATAGAAGTACAATAAATTACGACCGTATATAGAGGCTGTGGCTGTGGAGATAAAAGATTTCTCTAACCATTTTTTAGGGAATGAATATCCAAATGTTACCTCACGAAGCTCTGCATAAGTTTTACTCATCAGGTTAGCTTCATCAACATTGTAGTAGGAGCTAACATATCCCTGGATAAAGGCTGTTTGGGTATTTGGCGCGAACTGCAAACTACTATAATTAAGTATTTGCCCTGTTTTGGAATCGTAATTGGGAGCAACTCCGTTAGATATTACTACTCCCGGGCCAACATATGTGCCCTTGTAACCAGGTTTCCCGTAATTCAACCAGTCTTGGTAGCGAGCAGCACCAATTGCACCTTCAGCAGTTATTGCATTTGAACCACCAACAGTAGTTTTCAGGTGCATGTAATCTATCATGTGCCCACCAACTGAGCCATCAAACTGAAAACCGAAATTGAATTGTTTGTAAGTAAAGTTATTGGCAATTGTCCAACTGTAGTCAGCATTAGCATTTCCTAAAAACTGATTTACAGGGTTAACCATTGGCGTGCCGTTGGCATTATTAATAATTTGGCCTGATTTTGTGCGAACAAATGCGGTACCAAAGAATTCATCTGTACGGTCGCCAACACTTACATAGCCACCGTTGTAAGCATATGAGGTTTGCCCGGCGGGTAATTTTTCAAAATACTGTTGGAAACGAGACCAGTTAACCAACACGCTCCAGCTAAAATCTGAAGATTTAACAGGTAAGCCGCTTAAAGAAACTTCCTGACCGGTTTTTCTGGTTTTTAAAGCATTCAGATATTCAGTGGTGTAACCTGTTGAAGTTGCTACGGGGTTTGCCAAAATTTGAGGTCCGTCAATATATTGAAATGCTGTTGCACTTAAACCTAAACGGTTCTGCAAAAATTTAGCATCAAATCCTTCTTCGTAATTAACGCGGGTTGATGTTTGAATATTTGATTGGTATAATGAAGTAGTAGAATAACCCGCTGTTTGGTTATTGTACGGTTTACTTGTAGAATAAGATGGATTTAGCGCATAGTTTGGTCCATTATATGGTGACAGATATGTAGCACCATAATCAAGTGGATTATCATAAAGTGACGGGCCAGTGCTGCCTCCAAAAGCCGTTATTGAGCTAAATGGAGCAGGGCCTATAGTTGGGCTAGTTTCGTCGGCACGAACATTTGAATAGGATGCTCTTACTTTTAAGAAAGTAATAAACTTCGGCATCTCAATATAATCAGAAACTACTGACGCTAAAGATAAACTTGGGTAGTAATATGTAGTTGGCACCTGGAACGCGGATGTTTTATCAACGCGACCTGTGCTCGAAAGGGTGGCGTATTTGCCAAAGCTTGCATCTAAGGAATAAAAAGCGCTCGCCACCATCATGTACGAGCTAAAGCTTGTAGCCTGTAGTGCGTTTTCGGAGTTACTGAATGCATAAACACCGGGTACATTTAAATAATTGGTTGATACCCAGCTTGAGTTGTAAGAAAAATCGCGAAAGTTACCACCTACTAAACCAGATAGGTTGAGGAACTTTTTAACAGTATAATCGTAATTTAATAAAGCCTCAGTATTGTTATCAAACAAATCACGGCGATCTTCACGATAATCACCCATATTGCCTTCACGGCCATAAGGGTGGGCAGAATAAGGCAGATCTTCCGTATGTAACAAGTTGTACGTATCAATCGCGCTTCTTAAAGTAACATTCAAATGATCGTCGATCTTAAAGTTACCTGATAAGTATCCATCAAAATCATTTTTATAATGCCCACGTGTCCAATCCTGAACCATGAAGTATGGGTTTTGATACCTGGTGTATTCCTCAAACTCTGATTGCACACCTACTTTGCCCGGCTGCCATACAGCTTTAATTATCGGCTGATTAACACTCCAGTCAGCACCTGTCCAAATAGCTAAATTGTATATTAAGCTGTTAGGGCCATAAGTAACATCGGGATAGTTATCAGTACTTTGCCTGTTATAATCAACATTTGCTTCGATCTTAAAACGTTTGCTCGGATTGAATGAAGCATATAGATTAACATTAGCAATATCCAGGTATTCATCAGGAATATAACTTTGCTGATGTTGCTGTGAGAATGAAAACCGGGTTGTGTAATTATCGCCATTGGCTGATAAGGCAACCTGATTATTGGTTTGAAAACCTGTTTGCAGGAAATCAGAAAGGTTGTTAGCTCCGCGAGCTGTCCAAGGTGTCCCTTGACGAACGCCATTAACAACAGGACTATCAAATTGTGGAATTAACTGACCTGCAAAATATGGGCCCCAGATATCATAATCACTATCTACACCACCTGGTGCGCCACCTTTACCATCAACAAACTCGTAAAACTCGTTTTCGCCCGGGCCGTATGAGTGTTGTGTTTTAGGAAAAGTAAGAAAACCTTTGTTGATTTCCGTACTGCTGTTCAATTCAACAGTAAAGCCTTTCTTGTTTTTATCACCTTTTTTGGTTGTGATTAATATGGCGCCATTTTGCGCACGGCTACCATATAAAGCCGCCGCTGCGGGGCCTTTTAATACGGTGATTGTTTCAATATCATCAGGGCTAAGGTTAAATGTATCCGTGTTGATCGGGAAACCGTCAACTACGTATAGTGTAACAGCATCTCCCCGCATTAAAACACTAGGTACGCCCAGTAATTCTGCCGATGCGCCTACAGATAAACCTGCAACTTTACCTGTTAAACCGGTAATAGGATTAGGGTCACGCGCGGTTGTAAGGTCGCTGCCTTGTACGGTCTGAGTGGCATAACCTATCCGGCGTACTTCTTTTTTAACACCCAGAGCGGTTACTACCACCTCATTTAATGTTTTGCTACTCTCTTTAAGGTCAACATCTATAACCGGCTCATCGCCAACTACAACTTCTTGCTTTTCAAAGCCTACAAAAGTGAAGGATAGTTTTTGTCCTTTGCTGGCTGATAACAAATAATGCCCGTTAACGTCGGTAGTGCTTGCTTTAGCAGTACCTGCTACTTTCACAGTCACACCGGGTAAGGGTTGTTTGGTATCGTCGGTTACTGTACCCGAAATTTTTGTTTGCGCCCATAGGAGTGATGGGGTAATACAGAATAACACCACCGTAAAAACGGCTCGCAATAGTTTGTAACTTTGTTTCATCTGCTAAATTTTAATGGTGAAGAAGGATAATTCATGCAGCAATACTAAACTTTGTTTATTATTAGTAAACTAATTTTATATTATCCTATCTTCAAGATTATGTGTAGAAGATGTTAAGCCGATAGAATTATGGTAACAGGAGCGTTACAAATGGCTTACAATAAGTTAATTTGATTGCAGAAAAGTTAGTTACTGCCATCTAAATGGCTGATAGCTAATGATTTTAAATGTGGAATATTATTTACTGGTATATTCATCTCTTTAGCGGCGTCGTCCCACAATCTTAATTTAACAGTTAATTCCGCATCAGGATTTGCCTCAAAAGCAATAGCTTCATCTGCACTCATCACCCCACCTTGAAATTCAAGTGTTGTTTTACTTGCCTCGGACAATTTATTATAGTATTCAGGATATTTGTAAGTGAGGTAGCGTTTAGCCACAACATGGCTTTTTACAAGCGATGCCAACCTTTCAGAAAAACCAAAACTTAGTAAATAATCAGCGCCCAGTTTTTCATGGTCAACATTACCCATACCATCCATACTTTCTGCTTCTCCATCTGTTGCACATAAGTGCCCTATGTCATGAAAAAATGCAGCCAATATTACTTCATCATCATACCCCTCTGCTTGTGCCAATGCGGCGGCCTGCGACATATGTTCTAATTGAGAAACAGGCTCGCCGATATAATCTTCATCGCCATATTTTTCATATAAGGAAAAGATTTTGTTTACTCTGGCTAAACTAGATAATGGTTGCATAAAATAAATTTCAGTAAAAAAAGCTCATTCAAATTAGCTAATTGTTAAATTTTCATCATTAATTAAAATAAGACATGGTTTAACATTTATTAACAAAAAAAGATATTTACACAAAAAACTAATATTTACTTTGCAACATATAATACAACAATGGAAGAAGATATTATTATACAGATAAGCAACCACATTAAAGAAAAACGCCGCGAAAAAAACATAACCGTGCAGGAACTTGCAGCGCGTGCCAATGTAAGTAAGGGGCTTATATCACAAATAGAAAACAGCCGTACCGTACCATCGCTTATTGTACTGATTGACATTATAAAAGCGCTTGAGATAGATTTGAACATCTTTTTCAAGGATATACACAACAAAAGCAAACAGCCGGTTATATTGGTAAAAAGGAAAAATGAATATGAGCATTTTGAGAAGGAACATGCAACAGGCTTTCATTATCAGCGTGTATTTACACAGTTTATTACTCAATCAACCGTTGATATTGTGATACTTGAACTTGAACCAGATGCCAGTAGGCCTATGGTTGAAACCGAAGCATTTGAGTACAAATATTTATTATCAGGGCAGGTAGATTATGTGTTTGAAGAGCAAACAATAAGCCTTTCACAAGGGGACTCTTTACTTTTTGACGGGCGTATTTCGCATACACCTAAAAATACCGGCAAAAATACTGCTACGATGTTGGTGGTTTACTTTTTTGAAGAACATAAATAACGTATCTAGGCTACTCAGCAGAATATATTTTAATTATTAGATGATAGTTGCAATTACAAATCAATTATAATAAATTTATACTCAGGTAATTACTTCAAAATCTAAACCATGCCAAGTATTCTCGCTGAAAAGAACTCATATACCGCCTCAAAATCCATTGCTAGTCAAAATACCGGCAATAATGGTAGTAGTATGGCGGCAGTACCCGCATTACAAAAAAAAGAAGTATCACAAGAAGAATTGCAAATGAAAGCTGTTCAGTTAAAAAGTGATACATTTCAAAGAAAAGAGCTTGGCGATGAGGAAGAATTACCTGTACAAGGCAAATTTACTATCCAGAAACAGAGCGAGACGGAAGAAGAGCCGTTGCAAATGATGCCATTTCAGCTAAAAAGTGATACGGTACAAAAAGCAGGATTACCCGAAGAAGATCCACTGCAAAAAAAACCTTTTCAGTTAAAAAGTGATCCTGTTCAAAAGGCAGGCATACCCGAAGAAGAATTACCTGTACAAGGTAAATTCCAAGCTGTTCAAAAAAAGGGAAACAAAACCGGGTTACCTGATAATTTAAAGTCAGGTGTTGAAAACCTATCGGGTTTTAGCATGGACGATGTAAAGGTGCATTATAACTCATCACAACCTGCTCAATTGAATGCACTAGCCTATGCGCAAGGCACTGATATACACGTTGCACCCGGGCAAGAGAAACATTTACCGCACGAAGCCTGGCACGTGGCACAACAAAAACAAGGTCGCGTACAGCCAACTATTCAAATGAAAACCGGAGTTGCGGTTAATGATGATCCGGGGCTGGAAAACGAGGCTGATGTAATGGGAGCAAAGGCTATGCAAATGAAATTCATGGCGGACAAAAAAGGCACTGACTTGACAGAGAATAAAGTCGAGTCATCGTCAATAAGCCCGCTGCGCCTATTGCGTAACAATACAACAATACAAAAAACAAAAAAAACGGCTAAAAACTATGTCAAAAAAGAAAAATTAAATATTGAAGTTAGCTTTATAACAATAACCGAGTATGTAAATAACACAAAAAACCCTCAGGAACATAGGACAAACCTACTGAGAGCGTGGAATATTAAATCGGGAAAGAGTAAGCAAAATCCACGATACATAATTCCAACTCCCAAAGATTTGATCCCTACCGGAGTGGAGCTATCTGGCCTGGAAGATTTTTCAAACTGGGACTCGGATGATGAGAACGATCTGGACCTACCTGAAGTAATTAATAAAAGTAAAATAGGTGAAATAACATTGGAGCGCGGCAAAGGACAATTAGTGCGTAACGTACCTATTTTAAGTTTGAAAGATTGTATAAGATTATGCAGGCAAATTGTGAAACGGGATGACTATAAACTGCTTCCGTTTATAGTACAAATAGGCCCGGGATATTTTGAATATAAGGACCCAGGTACGAAAGATATTTATGCTACGCCATTAGTAGAAAGCAATGATAAAAAATCCTATAAACGCAAAGGAACAAGTTCAGAATTCAATTACAAAAATTTAACTTCTGAATTAGAAAAAGAGTTCACTTCATCAACAAAGGATGATGAGTCTGAAAATGAAACGAGTGTCCCTGAGCGTAAAAAGCAAAAACTTGAAACCATCTTTAACACCTTTTTTGGTGAAACCGGTACAATTACTGAAGATATGGCTGAAACTATAGGTGCAATATCATGTGATTTTATAAAAGGCAGTTCTGCCATAGATTATGTTAATGAGGCAAAAGAATTGATTGGGAAATCTGTTGAAAAATTTTCAGACGTGTTTATAGGAGAAAACCCCTTTTATCATCCGGCCCGCAAAAAAGGCCGCAGTTTGGTGACAGAAAAAACAAGGAAAAAAAAGACAAGAGAACGATATGAACAAGAGGTAAGTTATTTGATAGAAATTAACAATTGCCTGATCAATGCTATTGCACAAAATAGGTTAAACAGAAATGCAAATTTAGGTGAACTTATAAGAATTAGAAGTAGAGTGGGCCAAATTGGCGAAATGCTTGTTGCGAGCCCTGAAACTATTGCAATTATCAATGAAGAATTAGGCATCGATCAGGATATCATTATTCATTATAATATTAATAGCCAGATACCAAATGAAACCATTGGAGAACAAGGCGGAACCGCAATTCATATTTTCCATACCGGTGGGAATCATTTTGAAGCGGATTGCCCTGATAAGAAATCGTACTATTATGATTAGTTACTTATACATCCAAACCGTAAAATCATCATTAAAATATTCCTGGTGTAATACCACGTTATCAGTTAAGGTACGGCAATACTTTACAATCACTTCCGGAGCATAAGCCATTAAAATACCACCGGGCTCATCTACCCTGCTTAATAAGTTAAACCCTAATGCAATTCGGCAGGTGTTAAATAATTTGCTGATCATCTGCTCTATAAAATCTTCATCGCTATTACGATAACTCAAACTGCCGCAGGCCAGCACATAATCCATACCTGGCAACTCCGCCGAATAACAATCGCCATGATAAAAAGCGGTATCGGGCAAGTGCGCGTAACGGTCTATCGCAATGTCCAGAAAGCTTTCCATCTGATCGATACCTGCGTATCGCAATCTGGGATATTTATCGTCGAGATAAGCACGCAGATCACCATGGCCGCATCCAATATCCAATACTGAGCAATCATTCATATCGCCAATATCTTCCAGCATGGCAAAACGAGCCTGTTGGCTGTGAAAATTTTTCCAGCCTAAGGACTGTGTGGTACCTTCACCATGTTGGTCGGTACGTATTTCGTGAAAACGACGAACTGTAAGTCTATCAACTATTGTCATACTGTTTTACCATCTTTACGGTATTCTTTACGGATGCCTTCCAATACATCGTCATACCTGATTACATTATTACCGCGCTTTAATGCCATTAATGATGCATACCGCACTACATTAATAATCGCGCCACCGGCCATTTCATACTTACTGGCTATTTCGTCAAACTTTTGTATAAGCTTTGACTCAAATTGTGTTTTATCTGAGAAAGCCGTTTGCCACAGCTGCTTACGCTGGTTGGGGCCGGGCATGGCAAAATAGATCATGGATTGAAAACGACGACTAAAAGCCTCATCAAGGTTAGCCCTTATATTGGTGGCCAATATAACCACTCCCGGAAAGTCTTCAACCCTTTGCAACAGGTATGCCACTTCCTGGTTGGCATGTTTGTCATTAGAGCTGCTGGTTTGTGTCCGTTTGCCAAACAAAGCATCAGCCTCATCAAAAAATAAGATCCAATTTTTGCTTTCGGCCTGATCAAAAATATTGGCCATATTCTTTTCTGTTTCGCCAATAAACTTTGATACCACCATTGATAGATCAATGCAATAAACATCAAGCCCAGTTGCTTTACCCAGCAAACTTGCCGTTAAGGTTTTACCTGTGCCCGGTGGCCCATAAAACAAAGTACGGAAACCCGGTTTTATTTTACCCCCCATCCCCCAATCATCAATAAGTGTTTTACCATGCACTATCCAGTCCTGTATCTCTCCTACTTCGTTTAACACCGCGTCATCCAATACCAAGTCATCCCATCCAAGCAGTGTGGTAATACGCTTTGCCGGAAAATTGGCACTATAATCGGGCCTGCGATTTTCGCCTGTAGTAAAAAGGCTTAAATATTCAGTTGAGATACGGAGCACACCGCTTAAAAGGGGTTCGCCGGGATGATGATTTTCGAGTTTTAGTATGTTGAATTTACTGAAGAAGTGGTCGGCACTAAAAATATTAAATAACGCAAACCGCAGGTTCAGATCATTCGGATCGAGTATAAAGGCGATAGTTTCGCCGGTGGGAATAAAGCCATTGTGATTTTGCCCCTTAACACCACCAAACTCGGTAAAAACCCGGTCGTAATCAGCATTTTTTTTAAAAAAAACATCCAGCAAATGGGGTTGAACATGTGGAGCAAGCGCCATTAGTAAAATCAGACGTTCTGCGAAATCCATTTGGTAATGCTCTACAATACGCCCAAAAATTGAGTTGTCATCAACTGTAATAACCGCCGGAATATCGAATATAGAATTATATTCACAAGGCAATTGCCAATATAAAAGCATACGGGTATCAATTACCTGTGCCAACCACTGCATCTGGGTACTAAGCGCAGAAGCGTTATCGCCTATTGGGTTTATGTCCATTCAACATATAAAAAATTGTCCATCCATGGTGTTTTTATCATCCCGATTGTCCAGGGGAGTGTTTGCAGCAGTACATCATAGCCACGCTGCTCAACTTTCAGGTGCCAGGCATCATCTTTAAAAACAAGCGCGCCATCGCGTTGCAAAAACGACTCCTGTAAACCTTCGATACTTGTATTTTTTAACTTATCCCAATTACCTATTACTGCTCTTAATAATTGTTCAGATGTTTCTTTCTCTCTATCTGTAAGGGTTATTTCTGCGGGAACAGGCTCTTCAACCGGCACATTGCAAAATACTTTATTTAAAACTAAAAAATGCTCGGGATTGTTGCTTTTGCCGTTAACAAGGTATTGAAGTAAATGCACTGCACGTAATTGCGCATCAGCGTTAATGAACTTACCACCTACCATCATATCCAGGCGTACAAAATACGTGGCTAAAAAAGGGTTTAATAAAACCAGGCCTGCATTATTAATGTAAATGGTATCCTTAGAATTAACCAGCAACTGCTTATTTTCATCTTTCATTATATCTTCTGTTATCTGTATATTTTGTTTGATTTCTTCTTTAAGTTGTTTGGCCTCAATATTTTTTTTATCTGCATTTATACCTATGGCGTTTTGTATGGCGATGTCATCGGCTTTAACTAATTGCTGTTTTATACGCTGCTCTGTTTTATAACTATCATTATAAATCCGCATCTCAGTTAAAACTACCGATAGTTTTGATGTAAACACGGGCGATAAACCGGGAGTTGATACAGCCTTAAGCATTACATTAGATAAAGCAGTAAAAAGCGAATAATTGGCAGATGAAATAAAGTTAAGAAGCTGTTTTAAATAAACTGAAAAAGAATTTATAGTGATATGCCTGCCCAATATAAGCAGGTTAAACTCGCGCAATAAAGTAACCAATCGTTCACGTTGCAAGGTATCGGTAATGTTATTGGCGATAAGCAATTGCAAATCGTTTATCCAGGTTAAGTTTTCGGAACCGCCAATTAAAGTGATGTTATTATTTAGCAAACTGCTCACTTGTGCATCATTATAGTGCCGTGCTATGTACCGGGCTGTAGCCTGATTTTTTAATAGCGGCATAATTAAATTATGCTGACCCTGAGATTGTTTAATATATCGATCAAGTATAACAGCAATCGTTTCGTCACCATTAAAAACAAAACCGGGCTGCTGGTCTATATATTTGATGATATCCCTTTCGAGATATTCTTTCAGGCTACGGCTAACATTACTTTCGGCAGTATTTGCAGTTGTGGCGAATAGATTATGCAATAGCATAAGAGCATCAATAAGATATCCATCGCGCTGTAAAATATTGTTAAGCGTTGCTGGTCGCCCATAGTTAAGTAGCAGCAATAATTGTTTTAATATCTGCGGTATATTGGCGCCTGCAAATGGCTCGGGCAGCTTGCCTGTAGTTAAAAAATATTCCAGTATACTTAATGCCTCGTTTAATATATCTTCTTTTTGGGGTTGATAATCGAGGAGTAAATAATCGCTTATTAATTGTTCAATACTGCCGTTAATCAGTATTGCAGTATCAGCATTATCCTTTACATATATTTTAAACTCTTTATTGTTTAATAGCAGCTGTTTATATGCTTTGATATCCGATTTCTTTAATAATTGCAGTAACTGTTCAATAACCGCTTTAACATATGCCGGATTAGTACCTTTAAATTGTTGCGGGAGCTGTTTATTATTGTGTAAGAAGTATTTCAGGATAAGCAACACTTCGTCAATAATAGCTTGTTGACTTGGCGCCTTGACTGAGAGGTAACGTATCAGAGATTGCCGAACATCTACAGTTGTGTTAAATGATTCTTCTAATATTAAATTGACATCTGCATGCTCAGTTATTGCAATTGCATCCAGATTTTTCAAATAAGTTGTTTCGTTAGCCGCGCTAAATACATTTTTGAGTGCTCCAATAATAGTTTGATAATGAATATCACCCTGATCAATTTCTTTCTGATCAACATCTTTTTGATCAATATTTTGTTGTTTTATTAAACCGTAAATACCTTTTTTAATAAAGGAAACAGTATCAAACTTTTTGTATTCTCCGGCAATATACACCTCCCAAAAGATGAGTAATAATATGTTGGATGAACCGGACAAATCATGATTGCCATTGACTTTGTTAAAAGCCTGCAATAAATAGTGATACAGCTTAACCGCAATCTCGCCGCCGGGCTGCTTGCTCAGCAAGGTAATAATCAGTTGTTCCGGGATTTGATAAATTACACGTTTACGAATATTGGATATGGTACCGGCGTACTTCAATAACAAAAATGCTTCAGCAGGGGCAGTTGTAAACAAAGCTTGAAACATTGCTACCGGCCCTTGTTCAAAATATTTGCTACCCCACCAGGGTATGCTGCCGTATGTAAGCCAGTGCAGCAATACATCTTTTAATACAACGGTGCGGGATGTATCGGTATAGGTACTTAATCCAATGTTATTTTTTGACTCTACAAAATTAGTTGTGTGCTGATTAAGATCATTAAGTAAACTCGCAAGCAATTGAAACAATGGAGCTTGCTCAATGCTGGCCTGATGTACCTGTCCGATGCTTTGCACAAGGTATAGCAGCATCTCGGCATATTGCACGTTGTAGCTATTAGCCAGTTTACGGATGTTACTCTCTAAAAACATCCGCTCATTAAATACCGAGCCCCTTTCTATCAATAAAAAATCAAATATGAATTTCCAGACAGCCTTCTTAAAATATTTGCCATCGGTATAAACAACAGGTTTTTTTGTGTGGATAACCTGCACTTCGGCAACGTAATTAATAATAAAAGTAGCGTCGGCAGGTTCGAGTAGTCTTACTATTACAGTGATCACCTCGTCATCAAATACGGTCGTTATTCTTTTGCGTACCTCCTCATTTTGGCCAACAGCTTTAATCAGTTTTGAAAAGGCTTTGGGAACTACCTTAATCAAATCCAGTAGTATATTAACCAAATTACTTTCGGAATAAGGTTCGGACCACCAGGGCAGGCTGCCAAAAACAAGGTAGTATCTGATCAGTTCGATATTTTGCAGAACAATCTTTTCCGCGGCCGTGCCTGTCTTTGTAATGTTTAATGCAGGACCTCTCCTATCATCAAACTCATCAACCGACAGATCGCTAATAATTAGGGCAAGATTACTGTTTTGTACATCAGTTAAATTGTGTAACGCCAGCGCTTTTGACAATAAAGCCAATATTTGGGGATAACTAAGGTTATAATGGTGGGCCATTTGCCCAAGTGTCGATTTTACAAATATCTTTTGATTAAAAATCGAGCCGCGATCGACCAAAATGTAGGTTAAAATGAATAGCCACAATGCCTTATCAAACTCGGTATTGGTGATACCTTCAATTAATTTTTCCTGCCGATGGGTATAAACTACCGATGTATGGTAATCGAATATAAATGCAGCTTGTCCAGGTTCTAGAATAGTGATAATATTACGGATCACTTGTTCAGAAAATTGGTAAACCAGTCGTTGCCGCACATAATTGTGTTGGCCTACTTTTATAATCAATTGTTTTAGTATGGTGGCATCTTTAGCTATAAGATGTTCCATAATAGTTATCGGATCGTTCAATAGCTCACCGGTTGCCCACCAGGGAATTGCGCCGGTAAGCAAAAAATATTCAAGTAAATCTGTGTAACCCGATTCAATCTTTTTTAATTGTTGCCCGCTATTTTCATCTCCGTTTTTTGAAGGTATTAAAGCCAGCCTGTAGTTAATTTCATGTTCAAGTTCATCCAATATGCGGTCAACAAGATCATACTCTATCCAATTGTAGGGTATGTTCCCTATATCAATGTTTACATCGCCTAAAGTAAGTAAGGTATCAGCGGCAACAAGGCGACTAAAAAGTTGCTCCATGCCATCCATTAACTGATTATTAAAAATATCGGATATTTTATTTTGAAGCTCATATGATCTGCCGGCATTTGTAAAAGCCACATCAAACACCTGGTACTGAACTATATGATGCTGCATATCAAATTAAATAATTAATGAAGATGGCTGCTATCAGACCGATCGTTTAAAAGCGATATTATTTCGAAAGCGTCATTACTGTTTCTATTGGTAGCAAGGCTTTGTTTCCATTCTAAAAAAACCGGTTCAAATTTTATCATTTTATTTACATTGAACCATTGGATATGAAGTTTAAGATGTGCTGGCGCATGATATTTAAACAAGCCTTCAAGGCACGACCGGAAGCTTAAATTTTGAAAACGAGCGGGCCAATCCGGTAAAACCACACTCATGTTAAAACTAAAAAAGTCTTCATTGATAAGTTTATTTTCCTTTACATTAACCAGCATTTTTAACCTCGGGTACGATTGATCGCCGTAGGCCTTAATATTATTAAATAAAGCATCCAAATCATTATAAGTATTACCCGAAGAAATGAGTTTACCGGCACCTGCTAATTGGCTCAATATAATATTGTTTACATCCTCTGCCTGGCTTTTTGCAGCCTGTTCCTGTAGCGTGGCTTGTTTAAGCAGCTTTTCAACATCAGCATAATATTTAGCAATTAGCTTTTGTACCTCTTTTTCAAGATTGGATTTATCTGTATGCGATAAGATAACTCCTGGTACATTTTTACTTTTATTGGTGACTGTCAAAAACTGATCGGCAATATCTTTATTGGTTGTAGCAATTATTTTGTTTTGCTCGGCAATAGATTTGTTTTGGTTTGCCGTTGCTAGCTTTTGAGCTGTTGCCTTATCGGCCAGCGTTATTGACATGTTAAAAATATTCGTAGCCTGCTTTAACTGTTGATCTGCCCGATGCACAAACTGGTCGACACGATCAGTCCATTTTTTGTTGTGAATTTGCGCATTGGCTATGGCCATGTCAATATTTTGCTGGGCGAGGTAAAACTCTTCACCTGGTTTAAAATTCAACAGTTTGGTAATAGCATCCTCACGTTCATAAAAGGTAAGCAATTGGGCATGCTCGAAAATAATATGATGTTCATCCTTGTATAACTTAAACCCATAGGCTTTAGAATTTAAATCCGGCCTAAGCAGAATGTGTTCTACCAAATAAAATCCTTCTGAGCTGGTACTCATTTTGATTAAATTGTTAACCAGTTTTTTGAGGGTGATTACGGCTGGTTCCTTTTTATTTGAATATCTGCTGATGATGCTCCAATACACGTCTGCCGGGGATTTATAAAGCACCAGGTTATCGCCATCCTGGTAAGGGTCGGGGCCTACGCGATAATTATTGATGTTAATGGCGTATTTAAGTACAGATATATCCTGACTTCTGAAAACGAAGGCTTTCTTATGCCTGCTCTCAGCACCAGCCAATAGGTTATTTTCTATCAAATCGTTCACATCCTTTTTACTCAGGATAATATTCTGAAACTCGGGGCTCCAATCTGTTTCGTCGTTAACATCGTTAACACCATACGCGCTGTCACCGCTCGTCTGCTTCTTTTTACCGGCGTTTTCTAATGTTACTTTAGCCGGATCAAAAACAGCGGTTAGCTGCCTGTCTTTATTATTGACGATATATAGCAGTTTACGCATTTTCGCTTCAAAATTATAATCACTGTCGTCGGCCTTTAAATAATTAAAGGCGCGTGCCCTGTTATAATTTAGCTTGCTAAAGTCTTTTAAAATAGAGGACTTCCACTTAATCTCTGGCGAAACACGATGTTTCTTTTGATTACTCCGATACAATAGGTTGTATAGTTTAATCGGGTAAGTAATGCTTACTTCGTTAAACCGGGCCAGCAAATGATCAAGCATTTGGTTTTTGCGGGTATCAAAAGAAACATCAGACTCTATCGAACTGTTTAATGCAGCTATATAGCCATTTGATATATCGTTTTTAAATTTCTCCCATCCCGCATCGCCATCAGCATAATTACCTGCTGTATATGCGCCGATAATATCTTGGCCGCCCGGTACATTATACAAAGGGTTAGCGAAATAGGTTTTGTTATCAAGCATGGATACATCGTTTGAAAAAAATGCATCCAAATGATTTAGTTGAGCAAGGTAATTAGCCAATACCTGTTCAAATAGCATCAGGTAGGCTTTTAATTGTTTGGCCTGCGCCTTACGCTCATCAGTTGCAGATTTTAGTAACCCTTCTTCGCCAATACCATAAACTAAAGGGAAATAATTTTGGATTGAATAGTATGCGGAGTTATCATGATAAGTACCAGTAAGCTGACTGCCCGATCTGTAAAATGATTTTACATAATCGCGGTATGAATTCTCAATAACGTTTTGCAACAAGTCGGCAAACATTGTTTTCCGGATGGGCGGAACACGGTATTTATCGATAAATAAATTAATATTTAATGCAGATACGGCTTCAATATCCAAAAAGGCGTATTCCGAATCATCAAGCACCAGCATCTTTGATGGTTCGCCGTCAGCGTTTCGGGCTATTGATAATTTTTTAACCAAAACCACACCTGGGACGTTGGTAATGCTTTGAATAATATTAACAGCCTCAATATTTTGCTGTTTGTCTTTTAACTCTGAATCTGGGATGAGGCCATTTTTAAGTAGCGGACCGCAATACATCTGATCGATTGTATAGCCTTTTTTCAGCATCTCCATTTCGGTAAGATATTTTACCGGCCGGTTTACCGCATCCCTCAAACCCAGATATATTTGGGTAAGTACATTTTCTGGCACCTGGCCCGGCTCAATCTGTATATCTGCCTGTATAGCTACCTCTACCGGTTTAAGTATAATAATTTCATCAAAAATATCTTCGCATAAATTACGCTTGGAGTTGTAAGCGCTACGAATTTTATCTTTGATAAATTCTTCGTTCTGTATGCCTGCAAGCCATTCTTTTGCAAATGCGATTTTTACCTGTACCATTATTTTGTACAGGCCCTGCATGGTGTTGGCACCGGTAGCCGATGTTACTGGTGTAAACCATATATTATCTATCTCACTAACTTCATCAATAATAGCCTTGCGGTAATCTGTTATAGTTACCGGGTTACTGGTGAGTATATGTTGTTTAGGAAAAAAAGAATTGGATTTGTAATTAATGTTGCCGTCTTTATCTGATAAAAGATCGGTTATATCAAAATCGGTTTGGTAAGCCAGATCGGTTATCGCATAGCATAATTGCTCTAAGATGGTTACACCCGGATCATGAAGGTTAAAATCTGTCCATATATTGCCGGCCATTTTTTGGATAAGTTCAATCCCATGGCTTCTGAGTGATTCGAAGTTAAGAGGAATGTTCTGATCCTTATTATCATTAAAAATGGCATCAATCATCTGTTAAACCTTATCGCTATAATAATAATCGGTATTCAAAAAAAGCTGGTCGTCCCAAAGCCGTGTAATGGTATAATAAATATCAACACCATCTCCATAATTTGAATTTGACTTAATTTCGAGGGTATAACTTTTCGAATTACCTGTCCAGCGCAAATTAAGTTTGTTCCAATAAAAGCCATAATGGGCATTAGTTCGTCGTATTTTGCCCCCCTTTGGGCCAAACACACTTAATGCTGTGGCATGCATAATGGCAAACTTACCTGTCCCTTTTTTGCCTGCACGGGCAACAACTTCAAATGCTTGTCCATTTTTCAAATTAGGTATTATGGGTTGCCAGGTTCCATCAGCAGCTACGCTGCCGCTTTTAAATGTACCTATACGGCCCTGCATACCTACAAAACCATCAATATCAATTTTATATTGATCCTCGCAGGTTTTACCGATACCTACTTTACCATCAGTATGAAAAAAGACCGCTGTTGAATCATCCTCCCTGGCATCTCCTGAGTCATCAAAAGCCTGTAATTTTAAACAATCGGGATCGGTTTTATCCTTAGATATTACGTAAAATGGGTCGATAGAGTTAATATCCTTATAAAACGAAACCAGACTGTTGGATGAATCGTCTGAATAGATCTTAAGACCATTCTCTTTATCCTTAGAAAACCCATCGTCATCCTTATGTACCATGGAGTTGATCAGATCAGAATAATGCTCTTCGGTTGGTATTTTACCATTCCTGAAATATGCCAGCAATCTTTGCCTGCCCGAAATTTTAATTGTTTTATTTCCCATTTCGCTTAATCTAAGTTATGAGGTATTATCAGGTCAAAAAGGTTTCGCGTGGCGTTAGCTTGATTACGTTCATCCTCTTTTTCACGTATTAGCTCACTTTTATCGTATTTGCTTACCAAAAGCTCATCCATTATAGCCAATTCACTAATACCCGATTTTTTTGCTTTTACATGTTTAACATCATCTTCAACGGTAATTAAATGTGTGGTGCTGGGTATCAATACAGTTTCGGGTAGTGTGCCTTTTATATATGCGTCATTATTATTTGCATAGTCAACAATCCTGGCTTTTCTATCATCATCTTCCAGCGCATTGTTATAATAAAAATGGACTAATGAGAAACCCGTAATATATTTTATATAAGGCAGTTTTTTTAAATAATTAAGCATCTCGCCTATGTATATACTGGTACCTATTTTAAATACCGATGCCCCATCATACAGCCAGGGGCATAAATAACGCTTGATGTCATCATTCAATTTACGGATGTACATCCCGGTATCAGTTAGGCCATCGCTCTTAAATTTTATTGTGCATACTACTTTAATGCGTTCGTAAACCGTGTTTTCCACATCTATTTTCACAAAGGATGAAACCGATTTTTCTAAAAACTTTTTCACCTGGTAACGGATGGAAAGATTAACCTTAGGCTCATCGCTTAAAAACAAACCATTAACCTGTTCGCGCGGTATTAATACAACCCTTGGGTTAGGTCTGTGTTTTTCTATATATGCTTTTGTATATTCCTGTGGGCTGATACATTTAACCAGCAATATTTCAGGGAAACGATCTAATATAGCCTGTTCAATATCGCGGCTGGTGAGTAATTTTTGATTGTGGCGTAGCCGTTCGCTCACGCGGATATAAAACTGCTCATCCGTTTCAGCTTTCTTCCCTCCGAATGATTGAAATGGTTGGGTTATACTCTGGATACCGGTAATTTTATTCTTTAATGATTTTATTGCCCCTGGCGGAATATGCGATGCATTGGGGTTATTAGTAACCACCCTTGTTGCCACAACCACCTGGGGGTAAATAGCAATAATTTTAGATTTAACATTAGCATTACCTTTAGCCGATGCCCTGATCCAATACAACTGTGATGACAGTACGGTATTGCCTGTTTTCAGATCGGTGGGCAGCTTAATTTTAATAATTCCTGTATTTATAAAATTATTGGTATTATCAACTAAAACATCCTTCTCGGTTAAGTAAACCCAGGTATTATCATCAAGGTAACTCCATACTATAGGTTCGGTTTCCTTGGCCAGGTTAGTAAAGTTGTTCTCTTCTAATTGAAATAACAAGGATAGCACCTGCCCTGGTTTTATGCCGGTAAGGCCTATATACAAGTTGTTCCCCTGATCAAAATCGGGGATCAAGCTATATGGCGAATTTCGCTTACCAGGATAAACCTCTTTAGCACCGAAAGGGTAGATATGAAAAACTTTCAAATCAATATCATCAACATTTTTAGCGCTCCCGGCGCCAAGCGTTTCAGAATGCTCAAGTAAGTAATCAACCGTTAAAGACCGGATCAGTGCGATATAGGGCGGATTAGGTAACGGAAGTTTCTTAGATTTTTTAGCATTATGAAGCACCACTTCAGGGAATATTATTGGATAAAGCCTCTGCCCAAAGCCATCTTTTGGCGAAATCAATTCAAGCCGTACCGCGCCTTCGGCAAAGTTTTTATCCTTTACAGTATCTTCTTTATCCAATAGCGGCTTTTTAACAAAATCAAGCCTTTTAACATCAATATCTTTTATTTGGGTTGAATTACTTAACACCCCCATACCGCTGTCATCCGTTTCAAATAGACTAAATTCTTGTTGTTGATCCTCTTTCGGAACAAACTTTCCGTCGGTTAGCACGCTTATATTTATGCGGAATGACCCATTGGTTATATTGTTATTGTAGGCCTTGTAATAAGTTTCCCATCCGCCGGGCTCTTTTGGCAAATCAGACCAATCAAGGCGGATACAAAATCCCCTTGTATAGCGATTAAAAATATTAGAGTTTTTAATGTCGATATATGACCCTACCGCAGGCAGCGGACCAAATATTTGACTGGGGCTTGAGGCATTTAAAGCGCCAACATTATTTTGAAGTTTAACAGCCCGGCTACCTTTCACATCCGCGGCAATGCTTATGCGGTCTATTTTAATCGTCCGCAAAAATGTAAATGCATTATTTGCAGCATAGTTTTTTAATAAAAACTTAAAAAGTGGCCAGGTAGTATCAAAATTACCACCGTGAATTTCGGGCTTATAAACATCAATAACTTGCTCGGCTTTATTAATTTGCACCTCAATTTCCAACCTCTTTTCATCTTCGTTTAAATTAGCGGTGTATTTTGGAATCTCAACCCAACCCAGTGTATCGGTATAATCAATCACAAAAGCATCAGATAATAACTGATGGCTAACGGCTGTTGGTTCTTTACGGGTAACCTTAGCATAATTTACAAAATAAGCTATGAGTTTGTTAAAAGAAACATCCTCAATATAAATATGAAAAGTGATGGTACGACGACCCTCTATTTGATACAGCACCGGCGAGGACATCATCAAACCAATGTTGGAAATATCCATTGATTTGCTGGCATCTGCCAAACCATCCTGATCTTCGCCAAGCACCGGCCATGTTTGTACAGGTAATTTATTTTTCAGAAAGTTAGCAGCCGTGCTGCAAGGATAGTTACCATTATAAACTTGAATTTCCTTTACTACACCATTATCCGTTTTTTCCTGAATATGCTCTGCAAGGTACACTGTTTTCAATTCTGCAATTTGGGCACCAGTTACCAGCAATGATTCATTCAACGTAAAAAAAGCGGGGGTTTGCTGGCCTGCTATTTGTGCCACCACTTCTTCACCCGCCATTAACGATACCTGCGTTGCAACAACATCCTTTTCAAAAACAACATGTACACTATCGGGTAAAGCATTATTAGGGTTCAGTCCCAATATCCGTTTATAATATAAATCAAGGTGGTCTTTAGTACTTAAATTCAGTTTTTTCTGCAGATGCTCGTACAAATGCAAAAATGCAATATACAGGGCTAAATGAGGTGCATATTCCTGGTTAAGCAGGTCGTGATTTTTGAGGTAGAATTTGGTAAAGCCAAGGAGATGATTACATTTCTTGGCCATTTCATTAAAAATATCCTTAATAGGAGGCAAAGCGTTAATGATACGCTCTTTGATTGATGAACCTGTAAATATGGATTCATCTGTTAATTGACTAGTATTGATTTTGATAAAATACGCCGGTAAGTTAAGGTGTAGCTTTTCGCCAAACACATTACTGGCTTCTTGTGTGTATTTATTCAGTTTTAGTAATTCATCATCAAAACTATCTACTATATTCAGCAGCTCTTCAGACATTTTACTGCTGTTAGAAATAGTGAGCAGTCTGTCGCGCAGGGCTTTCAATAAATCAAATACGTGTAAAACAAAATTAAACAGGTTTTTCAGGCTATTTAAAAGTTCTTGCTCAGTTTCCGCTATGTATAATTCATCACGATATTTTGAGAACAGATTTGTGTAGGTCGACATATCAAATTTTGATATGTTGATTAATAAAATATTGGGATCCGATCTGAAAAAATCTTCCCAATTGCCCTCTATTTTATTATTGATATTGTAATAATTAAACTGGGCCGACAATTCCGTGGCGAAACGGAGCATTTCCGGAATATCGCGTTCATCAATTTTGATAAAATCGGGCATAAGCGCCTCCATGCGCCTTTCATCTTGTGTTATGCCGTCGTTTAAAATTGATTGGTCGATATACATTTTACGCTAATTACTAAATAGAAACATTGGTACCCTCGCCCTGCAGATAAAATGGAAATACAATATTGTGCCTGGTATTGGTTGTGATGATCTCAAAATTTACCTGTACCTGCAATACACCATCCAACTCATCGCGGTTGATGATTAGTGCTTCAATAAAATTAACCCGTGGTTCAAAATTGAGTAAAGCATGATATATAATGTGATTAAAATTAGCAATAAGGGTAGAGTCGTTTATCTCGAACACCAAGCGCTTTAAATCGCAACCAAATTCGGGGCGCATAATGCGCTCACCGGGTATGGTACTTAAAATAAGTAGCAGGCTTTGCTCAATATCCTGCACATTAGAAACCATTTGCACCTTATCTGTAGATTTGGTAAATGTTGGCGGGAAGCCCCAGCCTGTACCTAAAAATGATTGCAGTTCATCAGCCATAAATTTTATCCTCCTATTAATACTGTAGGGCAGCCTAATACGATAGAACCGCCATGACCTGTACTGTCACCCATACGCACAGCAGGTTTATTACAAATCAATACCGTTGCCGAACCCTTAATAATAGGATCAGGCGGGCCAACACAAACCGCATTATCGCCCATTACAGCGGCAGGTAAACCGCCTATTAAAACAGTCGGCGCGCCGGGGCCAACTATAGGCCCGCCAACGTGCGGTATTGGTGGTACGCCCGGTGTTACCATTGGGCATACATGCATATCTGTTAATCTAGCAGCTGGTGCTCCCATATTTATAATATTATTAATTAATCATTACTATGCCGCCTTTTACGGTTGTTTGTCCTGACGCTGAAAGCTCGGCAGTAGCCGTTCCTTTGGCGGTGAAACCCATTTGTGCTGTATTAGTGACGTTCATACCGGTTATTGCGGCGTCCTGCGTTGCTGTTATCTCTATCTTGCCTGTTGCCTTAAGTGTGATATTGCCTGTTGCATCGAGGGTTATATCTTTACCACTTTTTAGGGTGATGCCGGCTGATGTCATTTTGATGGAATTGCTGTTTTGATCAACAATTTCAATCGACTTGGCATCATCGCTCAGAGTAATTGAATTAGCCCCGGGTGTTTCAATTTTGGTAATCTTTTTCTCATCATCAAAGCTGATCTTAAGGTTACTTTTTGTTGTTATTGTTTTAATGTAATTATTATCGTCTTTAGCCGGATTTGATGTTTTACGGGTATTACTGTATAGGGAACCGAGTATTACCGGATACCGCGGGTTGCTTTCTAAAAAGCCTATTACTACTTCATCGCCAACCTCGGGCATAAAGCCGGCCCCGAAGCCTGCTGTTGCGTAAAAGTTTGCCATACGGGCCCATATACCATCCTTGCTTGTGGCATTTGATACGAGAGTGACTAATACCCTGAACTGGCCATCCGGGTCATCAAATAATTTCTTAACCGTAGCTACCTGTAAGCCGTTTATTGCGGGTAACTGGCCTGCCGCTGCCGGGTACGAGAAATCCGCTAATTCTGAAGCGGCAATATTATCGAGGCCAAATTTGGCGAAGGTTGTCCATTCGCCATCTTCAACAACATGGTTAACAGAGGTTACAAATGCATTGCCATTAAATAGCTTGCCCAGATTGGCCAATTCAATAATACTTCCCGGCACGGCTAACGCGCTACCGATAAAACTCACATCGCCTTTTATCGCGCTTAAACGCATTCGGCTTAAGGCACCATCAGCCCAGGCTTTTAGTTCATCTTCGGCCATTGGGGTGCAGGAATTAAGGGTAAGATTTTTTTGGCCGAGTTTTTCTGAAAGTGATTTTGGGGTTAAACTGCCCTGTTTATTTACTGAAGGCTCGGCAGCGGTGGCGGTAAGCAATGCCTGCCCTTTAATATCCCATGCGCTTGCGCTGATACCCGGGGCCTGTTTTTCCGCGTTAACATCTGCATTAAAGGTTCGCACAGCATCACCGGCGGCAATAAGCAATACCGCTGTAGCACTTGTTTTAGGAGCGCCGATGATCATTGCATCGCCATTAAATGTAATAATATAACCGTAAAGCTGTGCCCGGGATAGGATAAAGTCCCAGTCGGTAGCCAGTTTTTGGAATACGGTTTCCTGCGTTACTGAGGTACTGTCAACAGTAACAGTTACACCATAATCACCTATGATAGATGTTATAATATCGCTATCAGTTTTATTAGAAAACTCTGCTTCAGTTTTATTGTAGGTAAGCGCTACGGCTTTATGCTTGCAGGTAAGCACTACATTATTGGCTGATGTTGCGTTTATACGGATGCCTTGTTTAACAATATTGCCTTTAAATATGGTAGTAGTAACACCACCATAACCTGCTTTAATCTCTATTGGGTTACCGGGGGCAAAGCCGGCGCTGTCACTTAGTGGGAAAGTATTGGTCTGCGGATCACCATCTACAAACACTAATTCAGCATAAGGTATGCGGTTAACTTCGTTAATAACATTTAATGATACCAGCGCATAAGCATCGTCAACAGCCGTTCCGTTTATTAAAACAGAGATTGACAGTACAACCGGGCCACTAAAATCAACTGGTGATGGTGCAGGCATAGTTTATTTATTAGTTAAGGGATGGAAATATAATACATCCCCAGGTTTTATAGCATTAAAACTGCTTAAATTATTCCGTTTGGCAACCTCTACATAGTATGAGCTGTCGCCATAAATATTATAAGTCATTAGTGGCAAGGTATCGCCTGCCTTAACAACCCGCATATGGGTTAAATCGGGCGATGATTTGGCGGCTTCTTTAGCTTTGGTTTTATAATCGACGCTCTCGGTTAAAATAACATCAATAGTTGCCCTTAGGGCTTTACCATCAGGTGTAAATAAATTGTATGTAACATCAAAGCTGCTACATATACCGGTAAACTTAAGGCTGCCCCAGGTAACTAAAAGATAGTATGGACGATGTATATTGCCTTTAAAACTATACACCAGATCAGTAAATGCAGTAATGTACGCGTCAACATCGGCATACATTTTCCCCAATGGTACTATTCCTGTGCCGTCAACAAAAAAGCTCAGTTTAAGATCGCTTTCACCAATACGCTTAAATATTTGCGTTGACTTATTAGCATCAACTTCCTTACTACTTTCGTAAATAGTTTTAAAGTTGCGCTTATAGGTTGATGGGTTTATAAAAGCTATTATCTCGCCTCTTTTTTTGGCTACGCAGGCAGGATCTTCAAAGCCTTCTATCTTTAATTTAACCAGGCTCGGCATATCATCTTTCCGTTAAATTATTCAATTTCATCATTACCTTATCCACGCACTCTTTAACTATTTTATTTTTTAACGCGTCGAGATCTTTAATTTCGGTAACATTTCTTTTCTGCGCGTTTTCGTCAACCGTTACCTTTATCTTTAATTCCCTTATCTCTATCGGCATAATTACTTCACTTTATCAAAATAATCAAAACTTAACTCCAGCGTTTCAACCGCTATGGCGTTTTCCTGTGCCTTAAAGGCAGATACATTTAAGCCCACAGGGATGGCATTTATCAGCTTCCAGGTGGCAATGGGTGCAGATGTTTCATCCATTAAGTTAATAACTACAGTTACCGGTTTAAAGGAGAATTGCCCTACACTGGTTTGCGCCCAGGTAATAAGGGGGGAGCCAATCAGCATCCCCCGCTTTAATATCAGGTTTTCGTACTTAGCAGGCACGGGAAATTTGTGTATAAAGCGGTTTTCGCCGCCTTCGGGTACTTCCTTTACACCAAATTTGAAGTTGAGCCCGCTAACCTCCTGAAAATTACCTTCGCCATTAGCTGTCAATGTGCCAATATTCACCTTAAAATAAAAACCAACGGGCGGATATGGAGATGGCACAGGCATAGCTAAAAGTTAATTACTTTTTAATAGTTAAGCCTTCATGAGCCACTTCCATACTTTCAACAGCAACCTCATTTCCGTCTGACTTCATATCGGTTACTGTAATTTTGCAAGGGAAAGCGTTTAAAAGGCTCCAACTCATGGCCACCGCATTGCTTTCATCTAACAAGCTTATTAAAATTGTCGACCGTTTTATGGTATTCATTTTAATCAAGTTGTAGTTATCCCATAATGCTGTATCGCCTTTAAAGATTCCTTTTTTGAAGGTTATGTTTCCAAATTTTTGGATACCCGGCATTTTTACTGTCGAGTAAACCTTGCTGCTGCCGCCACGGTATTCTATAACCTGCGTTTCAGAAGATAAGCCTGTTACTTCCTGAAAAATTAATTCCTTATCGTCCCATTTAACCTGGAATGAGAACTTTACTAAAGGCCACGTTGCCGCTGACTGGGTTGATCCATCATCTGCCATAATTGTATGTTTTAAAGATTTAGTTGAAAATTATGTTAATTGTGATTTTTTATGATTGTTGCATTTGTTGCTGGAAAGTAATAACGATAAACTCTGCCGGGCGAACGATAGCCACTTTTACAGTGATCAGCATTTTACCGTCAAGTATATCATTACCCGTCATGGTTGAACCAAGGCCTATCTGTACATCAAAAGCCTGCTCAGGTGCAGCACCGGCAAGCGCGCCCTGTTTCCATAGATTAACCAGGAAGTTATCGAACATACTTTTTACAGTGATCCAGGTATTGGCATCATTGGGTTCGAAAACATAAGCACGTGCGGCTAATTTAAGCGACTGCTCAATCATGATCAATGTACGGCGAACGTTGATGTAGCGCCAATCCTGGCTGTTGCCATCAAGTGTGCGACCACCCCATACTAAAGTACCTACGCCCGGGAACGACCTGATAACGTTGATGGATTTACCAGCCATAACATCCACATTAAGGTTTTGCTGGCCCTCATTTGATATGTTTACTGATGGCGCGTTAACCATGTTTACTGAAACGTTGGCCGGAGCTTTCCAAACACCACGGTTGTTATCAACTGCAGTATATAAACCTGCCATTGCTCCGCTTGGTGGTAATTCGTTTAATTGGGTACGTACTTTTTCGAGCACGGCGTTATAAGTTGGGCTAACCGCTTTTAATGACTGCAGGTAGCTTTGTTTTATATTAGCAAGCTGTGTTTGCAGGTCAATAATTTGTACAGTAGCAGTAGCAATATCAGCGGCATTATTAGCAGTTTGCGCAGTAACTAACGCGGCCTGAGCTGTAGCTAAATCGGCATTAGGGCCTGTAGTATCGGTAGTATATTTAGTAATAACTTTTTGCGCTATTGGCTCTGGTAAAAATTCCGCTAATGTTACTGTGCCCAGATCAAGGTTATCCAGGTCAACTTCACCAGGTTGTACAAGAGCCGATTTTAACCATGGATAATAAGCGGCCCCATAATTTAAGTTATTTACACCAATATCGTCTCTAAATTCGCTAACAACAGCATCCGTTGTATCTGTTGATATTTGTTTTTTAAGATCAAGTATAGCAAAACGGCTCTGCATATCATTGCAATGCTGTAAAACTGCTGTGTATACTGTATTATATGCCGCAGCCCCTAAAGCAATGGCATCGGGTACAAGAACTAATGTAGGCTCATTTTCTTTTTTAAGCAGATCAAATGGGCTGATGGGATTAGCATCAGATCCTAAAAAATCAGCCCCGGATACTGTTAAACTGGTTTTACCGGCGTAAGTACCTACAGATAAAATGTAGCAGTTTGCACCGCCGTTTGCATAAAACATACGTACACTATTATATAGGTATAATGTATTATCGGTAGCCACCTCAATATACCATTTAGCGTTGTTAGCCACAACGGTATTTTCAACAAGGCTTACCGCTTTGGTTTGGATGGCTTTGGCGGCCTCTTGTTGTGTTGCATCGGTAATGGCTGTAACATCAGCATCCGACGGTACTTTTGTAACAGTGTACTTTGATTTAAAACCAGCACCAAATCTTTCCATGTACTCGGCAAACGAGGTAATGCGAACAGGTTGGTTTAATAATGAATTGCTGTTGAACTCTGCTGTTTCGGTATAACCGATAAATACGGGTACTGCGGTTTCTACCGCTACGGCCGAATTAGGGAAGGCGTTTTTCTCTTCAATGTAAACGCCCGGAGTCATGTAAGTTGATGCCATGGTTTTAAGGTTTAGTTAATAAATAAAAATATCTGAAAAATTTGATGAACTATTAGGTAGCCTGGATATCGCGCTGATATCAGGATAAGGTAACGACCGGATCACCACCTTGTATTTTGATGAACCGGTTTCATAATTTTCGGCCAGTTGAAATGCTTTTGCCGGGCGCTGGCTTAATTGCAACGCATTGCCCGATGTAAAGGCATTAACCTGAAGGTTGCCGGGTAGATTAACTTTTGCAGGTACACCAAAAGCATTCGTGCTATCGGTATCAATTATTGCGGGGTTATTTAGTTCCTGCAAATAATTGCTCATTAATATATACCGCCAGTAGGTTGACTTCGCGTTAAACTTTATAGTATATTCATTTTGCAACCCGCTGTTTAAAGCCAGTATAAGTTTAGCAAAAGGTTTTACAAAAAACTGCTCGGTAAAATATGATAGGGGCTGTACATCATTTTCAGAAACAAAGTCATCTGCATGAAGTGAACCTGACAGATTTAAACTATTATTAAAAAAATAGATGGACTGATCAATTTGTGCCGGAGCATCCGCAGTATAATTGTAGAATAAGGGATCAGTTAATATCAGGGTAAAATCGAGGGTAAGTTTTTCGCTCAACACATCTTCCCTTGTGCGGGTTGTGCCTGCAAAATTTTGATCGTATAGAATATAAAATCCCCCATTAAATGGCTTCATGATTAAATCATGATTGTTAAGCACCTTATTTGTACTATCGCTTACCTTAATAGTAAATCCATTAAATATCCCATCATAAAAATAGCTATGGCTACAATTTACTTTTACGAGGATATCAAATGCAGATAACATAAAGTTTATTTTATTGAATTATCACTATTAATACCAGATACAACAGGCCTGAACTCTTTAATTATAGATTCATCAAACGTGAGCATACGCATTTTATAAATTACCGATGGCATATACTTAGCTCCTATCGATCCCCAGATATTATTTAATTGTTCGGGGGTTATAGATGCTATTTCAAAAACCAATTTATCTATACCACTATCAAGCCTTGGCGTATTTGCCGGCGTGAAAACATTTTTATATTGAAAATAAGCCATAATGAACGAAAGGAACCTAAGCGCCTCGGGATAGTTATTGCTGCTGAAATAAGCCGAAAAAAGTATGTATAAATTAATATTCATGGTTGATGACTTGTTTGCCATTGAACCGCCGGTTATACTACCCGCGTTACTCTTACCTGTGATTTCTTTCTCAATATTTACCAGTGTTATTACTATCTTATTTTCACCCTGTATGGCAATTGTCCCGTCCTGATTAACGATTCCGGATAAAACAGCTTTATCTTCATTAATTCGAAGCTTGTTTCTGAAGTATTCATTAATCTCATCTGTTAAGCATGACAATGCCTCATAAATCATAAAATGTTTTATCTAAAAAAATTAAAATATGTCTATACGATCAGGTTAATAGAAAAGAATCTAAAAACTTGTGTATAAGGTTTAGTTAATGCCCCCTTGTGGGATCATTTTAAATTAAAAAACGGCTTTTTTATACTGTGAATTTTTGTATTGCTGATAAGGCTAAATTCAGCAGTAACATTACGAAAAAAAAGATTTAAAAAAAAACAACTATCTAAATATATTTTTTTTAATCTTTAGATAGTTTTATACGCAACCCTAAACCATGCTAAAGTTTTATCACCTAATTGTTTTATTTTGTGTATTTATTGGTGCTCAAAAATCGTATGCCGGTAGTTTCACCGTTAATAATTATAGCAGCAGCTATCATAATTTACAGCAAATAAGCATTAGTCTTCAGCAAGACTCTTTAGCTAAACGAAAGATAGATTCATTAACAAAAGCCCTCGCCACACAAAAAGCGAAAGAGAAAACAATTTTACAAAAACTGGTTCAGCCGTTTAAATTCAAAAGTAACAGGAAGGCATATACCAGTACCGCTATACACAATTACATCATTACAGATTCCATACATGCGGTAAAGCAACTTGCAAATCTAACTACCGCAGTATCCAGAATACAAACAAACTTTGTTCATCTGGATACTGCAACGCAACATCAACTTGTTAAACTACAGCAAAAAATCAAAGAGGTTAAGCAGCAGCTACGCCAGATAGATAGTATAGCGAAAATTACTAAACCTGGGAATCCAATTAACCCGGCCCCAATTGATACACCGGTAAAAGAAAAAAATCAGGCCCCGGTTATAGCAACCGAAAACACAAGTCAAATACCTAAACCAGAAGATACTAAAGCACTGCAAAAGAAATTAAATACGCTAAGGCTTTTATATAACGGCCCGATAACCATTACCGATACATTAAAAAACAAGGATACCATACTGATTAAAAGCCTCAGCCTATCTCACAAGGTAAAAATTCTGGGCTTTTATGCGGATACGTCGCATGCCAGCCTTAAAAGATTCAATTTTAAATTGATAACCACCTTTGTTTATTCTCTTAACCTACTAGATGGCAGCGGTGAAGATGCGCCCTTAATAACTAATAAATACATAATTGACAGTGCGCTGCGGGCGAAATGCGATATAACATTATCGATATACAATAACAGGCCCGAAAGCATTGCTTCACTTTTGAGTAGCAATGAGGCGATGAATAACCTGATAAAAAAAACATTAAGGTTATTAACTGAAGCCAGGGCCACGGGTCTTAATATCAATTTTAATGGAATGGACTCGCATTTAAATGGATACTTTGTGCGTTTTATTGCCACCTTATACAATGCTTGCCAGGCCACGCCACAAAAGTATAAAATAAGCATTACTGTGCCGGCAGATGATAAAGGAGTGGCCTACGACCTGAATGCACTTAACCATTATACCACAAATTTTATGATTGATTTTAGTAAAAGATCAAGGAAACCCGGACCACTATCCCCTTTAAATAATGGTGCTAATAATAGTATTGAAACTTGCTTATCATTATATCTTGACGAAGGCATAGATCCTTCGAAATTTATTTTAGGGGTATCATATAGTGGTGTTGTATGGCAAAATACCCCTCAAAGTTTTTTACATTATATAGCTTACAATAGTGTACGTGCTAATTATTCAGATGCCACTATAATTTATAATAAGGGAGAATCGGCGGCGCAGATTAAAACACCGTATAACCGCACATACTTGGATATATGGTATGATGATGAAATAACACTGGGCGAAAAATATGATTACGCATTAAAGAATGCCCTTGGCGGTATAGCCATTAAATCGCTCGGCGATGATAACGGATATGCCGAATTACAAAAAGAACTAGCATACAAGCTATTAAACATTGATACTTGTGTTGTAGGTAACATCGTACTTAAACATGGTTTCAGTACTACACTCACTACTATTATTGATCTGCTGACTAAAAATCCATGCGGACAAGATATTCCTCCTGTTTACAGTCGCTATTTATTTATAATTAACCTTTGCTTCATATTATTGATATCAGTGAGCGCAGGTATATTGTATTATAATGTTAAAAAATATAGTGAATCGTGGAAATGGCGGAAGCAATTAATTTATCTGTTATTGGGTTTATTTATTGTTTGGAGTTTCTTTTTATTAATGTGGCTATTCTTCTCATCAAATTTCCCATATTTTGGGCCTAATCCCAAAAATAAGATCGATTGTGTAACCGTGCCATTTATAATATTATACCTTGTTTTGGCAACAGGGATAGCACTTGGTATACTTGCGTGGTGGCTATATAAATTAAATAACGAGGAGGATGTGCCGTAAGGCTATTCTATAAATATTTTGCCATTATTTTAACCAGGCTTTCAATTTCCTTTTTCTATCCTCTTACTTTACTGCTATAATTTAATTGTTTATTAATATTAATTTAGTTTAATTTTAATAAACAAAGTTTAGTATTGCTGAACAATATTAAATCTAATATGTCAGTAAAATTAGTTGTTTTTGATATGGCCGGCACAACGGTCAAAGATGATCAGGATGTTAGCAAAGCATTTCAATCTGCGCTTCTTAAGTATAATTATCATGTACCGTTAACGGTTATTGATCATTTTATGGGATACGAAAAACCATATGCTATAAGCCAGATGCTTCATAAATACGAAGCCGAAAAAGAAAAAATCACAACAGACCTTATTAATGATATCCATGTTGAGTTTGTTGATCAGATGATCGAACATTATCGCTCAACTCCTGATATAGCAGCGTTGCCAAATGTTGAAGATACATTTAAACACCTGCACAATGAGGGGATAAAAATTGGTATTAATACCGGATTCTCTAAAGATATTGCTCAAACGATTATTGATCGCCTTCAATGGCAGCAAAAAGGGCTTATTGATTATATAATGGGATCGGACGAAGTTGAAAAAGGACGCCCTTATCCATTTATGATTCAAAACATGATGCAAAGGGCCGGTATTACAGATCCACAGGAAGTAGTAAAGGTAGGTGATACTGAAGTTGATATTCGTGAAGGGCAAAATGCTAAATGCAAGTTCGTAATTGGCATAACAACCGGATCATTCACCCGCAACGAGTTGGAAGAGTTTGAACCAACCCATATTATAGACAACATAACACAAGTTATTGAAATAATAAGCCAATAACACCATGATTATTGTAGATAACTTGCGTGTTAAGGTTGCGAAATGGCCCTACGGCCTGGTATCTGTTTTTGCAGCAATATCATCATTTGGTGCTTATACCTGTATGTATGCTTTCCGTAAGGCCTATGCAGCCGGCACATTTACCGGACAACAATATTTTCATATCGACTATAAAGTTTGGCTGGTAATTGCGCAAATTATTGGCTACACGCTAAGTAAATTTTATGGAATAAAGTTTATATCGGAACTAAAGCCGGGGCAACGGGCAAAAAGCATACTCTTATTAATAGGTATTGCCTGGCTGGCATTATTATGCTTTGCCATAGTGCCTGCACCTTATAATATCATCTTCCTTTTTATAAATGGATTTCCGTTAGGGTTAATTTGGGGGCTTGTTTTTGGTTATTTGGAGGGGCGTAAATCAACTGAATTTATGGCGGCGGTATTATCCATCAGCCTTATTTTTGCTTCGGGCTTTGTAAAAACAATAGCGCGTAAGCTGATGGGCTCATTTCATATCAGCGAATTTCAAATGCCATTTTTAACAGGGGCTTTATTTGTACTGCCACTAGTATTGTTCGTTTTTTGTCTCGAACTGATCCCCCCTCCTACTACTGAGGATATAAAACTTAGGACCAAAAGACTGCCGATGGATGCAGCCGAACGCAAAGACTTTTTGATCCGGTTTTTACCCGGTATAATTTTAACATTAATTATATATGTGCTACTAACCATTATGCGTGATGTGAGGGATAATTTTGAGGTAGAGATATGGGCGAGTTTAGGGGTTAAAAACAACAGCATATTTACTCAAATCGATTCTATAATTTCAATAGTTGTATTAGTAGCAATGAGTTTACTGATACTTGTAAAACAAAACCTAAAGGCATTCAGCATTATACATTTTATGATAATTGGCGGGTGCATATTGATTGGAGTAGGTACAATTTTATTCACATTGAAACTAATTGACCCAATGATGTGGATGACACTCGCGGGCCTGGGGTTGTATTTTGGTTATGTACCCTATAATGCCGTATTTTTTGAGCGATTGCTTGCCTCTTATCATTATAAAGGCAATGTTGGATTTTTGATCTACGTAGCTGATTCTATGGGGTACTTAGGTAGTGTGAGCGTTTTATTGATAAAAGAAATCGGCAGGCCAAGTATTAGCTGGGGAACGTTTTTCCAGCAAAGCGTAATGACGGTAGCTATTGTAGGTGGTATTTGTGCAGCACTATCTCTATTTTACTTCCTGCATATTGCCCGTAACCAAAAAAACAAGTATACTAAAGTTGATATATCAGTCATATGAAACAAAATTCGGCAATTGTAATAGGTGCGGGCATTGTAGGGTTAGCTACAGCCAGAGCCTTGGCTATACGAGGATATAAAGTAACCGTATTTGAACGCAATGAGCAGGCCGTAGGTGCATCTATCCGCAACTTTGGGATGATATGGCCTATCGGGCAGGCAACAGGGCCATTATTTGAAAGGGCCATGCTATCGCGCAGCATATGGAAAGAAATATGCACAGAAGCTAATATATGGCACAATGAGGTAGGCTCCTTACACCTGGCGTATCACGATGATGAATTGCAGGTAATACAGGAATATGTAGAGGCTAATCATTCATACCGCGAGTGTAGTTTGCTTGATCCCCGGGAGGCGATACTTAAATCCCCCGCTATTAATACCGTTGGACTAAAAGGGGCATTATGGAGCGCTGAGGAAATGATAGTAGAATCAAGGGTTGCTGTTGGGCAGGTTGCCAAATACCTTGCTGAAAAATATGATGTGGAATTTCACTGGAATACTGCTATCAGCAACATTAGCCACCCCAAAGTATTATCAGGGGACAGAGTTTGGGAAGCAGATGAAATATTTGTTTGCAGCGGTGCTGATTTCGAAACTCTTTATCCTGAATTATTTTTAAGTCTGGATATAACTAAATGTAAGCTTCAAATGATGCGTTTGGTAACCCAGCCTGATGAATGGAGAATAGGCCCGTCATTATGTGGTGGTTTATCAATGATACATTACCCCGGTTTCCAGGCTGCTGCGTCCTTGGCAGCATTACGTAAACGTTATGAGGAGCAGTATGCTATTTATTTAAAGTGGGGCATACATGTAATGGTTTCGCAAAATGGCAGTGGTGAGCTTACCATCGGCGACTCGCATGAATATGGTTTGGTACATGACCCTTTCGATAAGGAATTTATTAATAAACTGATAATAGACTACTTACATACCTTCGCTAATTTTAAGGACTGGAAGCTATTACAATCATGGCATGGTATATACCCAAAAATGATGAATGGCGAAACAGAATTAATTAAAGAGGTTGAACCGGGTGTAACGGTGATAAATGGTATAGGCGGCAATGGGATGACCTTGTCGTTTGGTTTATGTGAGCAGTTTATCGCATCCAGATAGATAAAACAAAATTCTTATTAATTGACTACCTATCTTAAAAAGATCAACAATGGATAACAGAAGAGATTTTTTAAAAAAAGCAGCTTTACTTACAGGCGCGGCAAGCGTTAGCGGCATGCTACCGGCATCTATACAAAAAGCAATGGCTATTAATGCCCCGGAGGGCAGTACTTACCTTGATGCTGAACATATCGTTATCCTGATGCAGGAGAATCGTTCTTTTGACCATTGTTATGGCACTTTAAAAGGTGTTAGAGGGTTTAATGATCCCCGCGCAATCGATCTGCCAAATGGCAATAAGGTTTGGTTACAATCCAACGAAAAAGGCGAAACCTATGCTCCTTTTCACCTGGATATAAACAACACTAAAGCTACCTGGATGAGTTCTTTACCACATTCATGGGCCAACCAGGTAAATTCGCGTAATGATGGCAAGTTTGATCAGTGGCTCATCCAAAAAAAGAATAGTATTAAAGAATATAGCGGGATGCCTTTAACGTTAGGCTATCATAACCGTGATGATATTCCTTTTTATTATTCGCTTGCTGATGCATTTACCGTATGCGATCAGAATTTTTGCTCGGCTTTAACAGGCACCAACCCCAACAGGCTTTTTTATTGGACCGGTACAATAAGAGAAGAGCAAAATGAAAATTCGAGAGCGAATGTGTGGAATGATGATATGGATTATGGTACTTTAAAATGGACCACTTTTCCCGAACGTTTAGAGGACCACGGCATATCATGGAAATGCTACCAAAATGAAATGAGCATTGATGTGGGTTTTGAGGGAGAGCAAGACCCATGGCTATCCAATTTTCAGGATAACCCATTAGAGTTTTTTGAACAGTACAATATCCGCCTGCATCAAAAGCATATTGAGGCTTTAGATAAAAGATTAGCGCAGTTGCCTGGAATGATTGATGATCTGCAAAAGAAGATCAATGCATTGCCGCCAAATGATGCGCATATCGATCATTATAAAATTCAATTAAAAGAAATGAAGCATTACCTGGATGCTTTTAAAAAAGAAAAAGAAAGCGTTAAACCGGGTGAATTTGCAAATCTATCTGAAAGAGAGAAGAGCATACATTTAAAAGCTTTCGATACGAATAAAAACGACCCAGATTATCATACATTAATTACGTTGAAATATGATGATAACGGAACAGAACGTGAAGTACAAGTACCTAAGGGCGATGTATTATATCAATTTAGGGATGATGTAAATAATGGCAAGCTGCCAACTGTATCATGGATAACCGCACCCGAGAATTTTAGCGATCACCCGGCTTCGGCTTGGTATGGCGCCTGGTATGTATCAGAGGTTATGGATATACTTACCAAGAACCCAGAAGTTTGGAAGAAGACCATATTCATTCTAACCTATGATGAAAACGATGGTTATTTTGACCATGTACCTCCGTTTGTGGCGCCACACTCGCACAAAAAAGGCACCGGTTTAGTATCCAATGGAATTGATACACGCGTAGAGTTTGTAACAGTTGAACAGGAAAACGAAAGAAAAGATTTCCCCGAAAAATATGACCGTGAAAGCTCGATTGGGTTAGGGTTTCGTGTACCGATGGTTATTGCTTCGCCATGGAGTAAAGGCGGTTGGGTAAATTCCGAGGTTTTCGATCATACCTCTACCCTACAATTTTTGGAAGATTTTCTGAGCAAAAAAACAGGTAAAAAGGTAATCGAGCCTAATATCAGTGATTGGAGAAGAACTGTTTGTGGAAATCTCACATCAGCATTCAGGCCTTACAATGGCAGCGAAATTGCAAAACCAGAATTTGTAAAAAAAGACGCGTTTGTTGAAAATATAACCAATGCTAAGTTCAAAAAACTTCCATCAAATTATAAGCTGCTTACCCAGGATGAAATAGTACAGATTAATCATAACCCCGCTACTTCAGCCTATATGCCACAGCAGGAGAAAGGTATCAAGCCATCGTGCGCATTACCGTATGAACTTTATGCTGATGGCGAGTTAAGTGCTGATAAGAAGTCGTTTGAGGTAAAATTCACAGCCGGTAATAAGGTTTTTGGTGATAAAGCTGTGGGCGCTCCCTTTAATGTATATGCCCCGGGGAAATATCTGCAGGCAAATACAAATCAGCCAGAATTTGAAAATGTTCGTACCTGGGCATATGGATTAACAGCCGGTGACACAATTGCTGATTTGTGGCCACTAAATGAGTTTGCCGATGATCATTATCACTTAAGGGTTTACGGCCCTAATGGTTTTTATCGTGAGTTTAAAGGCAATACAAATGACCCTGGTATAAAAGTACATGTTGAATATCAACGTGAACTTACCAGTAATAAACTGACCGGCAATGTGCTTTTAAGGTTAGTTAATACAACCAATAAACAACAGCATATTGAAATTAATGACAATGCTTACAAAAGCGGTACTATACTGAAATCAATCCTCCCTTCGGGCGAAACAAAGGTAGTTCTGGATCTGGTGAAAAATTTTAACTGGTATGATTTCAGTATAAAAGTAAAAGGACATGATTCGTTTGAGAAAAGATATGCGGGCAGGGTTGAAAGTGGTAAACCAAGTTACAGTGATCCGCATATGGGGAAGGTTGTAGCTTAGAAGCTGTTGAAAAATGAAAAAACTATCGTCATTGCGAGCGAAGCGTGGCAATCTCCTACTTACAGAGCGGTTCTGCATAGCTTGGGATTACCACGCTTCGCTCGCAATGACGGTTGGTTTTAATATAAAATAATTTATATAAGGTAATTTTATCCGAATGTGATATTTAGAAATCAGGATTAAAACTCAATTTAATTCCATATTGAGATACACCGGGATGATCTAAATAATTAAATCTTTTGATCAGGTCGACTCGTATAATTTTATAAATATTGCCTATGCCAACTCCACCTTCAATATAAGGTACATTACCTAATGCGTAAGTACCGTTGGTACCATTCCCCCCTACCGGAAACTTGTATAAACCCGATGAATAGGCCGGATTATTCTCATTACGCAGACCGCCGTATAAAACCTTAAACGAAAAATATTCACGCCATTTAAGGTGATCTATTAAGGGTATTTTATTCAGAAAGAAGCCGTTAAAGCTTTGTGTAAAATTTAACCCTACGTAGTGGTCGCTTACAAACTCCAGGTAGCCCATCTGGTTATAAGCATTAGGATCATAAGCAATAGACCTGTTTGCCGGGCTTATATCCAGCAATGGAAATGGAACTTTGCCAGTAATATAACCACCCAATAAGGCAACATCCGAATAGCCTAACTGTGAAAAATAAAACCGCTTGGCAATATTAGCCGTAATGTTATTATAGTTATATGAACCACCCAAAAATCCGGCAATACCATGATTGATTTGTAAGCTAATGATTGGGTATTTACTATAAATACTAAATCGCACCATACTTCCCTGTATAATTTGTTCATGCGGAGCATAACGCAATCCTAAATCAACTTCGCTGGTTGTTAAGTTACGCACAATGGTATTATCAGCATCATTAAGCTGATACAATAATGTACCCGCGGCTTGCTGGTTCCAATTTTCGAAACCTAAATTGTATGAGAAATGGCTTTCAAAATCCTTTACATAAACCAAGTTGAAAATTTTGTTATACAGCCAATAATCATTTTTACCGGTAGCAAATGATGTAAGCGCGGCTTGCGTATTCACTGCTGCAAGGTCCTGTCCGGGTAAACTAATATCATACATGTACCCTATCTTAAAATAATCATTCGGGAAACGGTAAGGGGCAGTTTTATTTAATGAGAAATAGGTATTTAAATCATATTTGGCAGTTGCATCTTTGGTGCCATAGGCGGCATAACCATCTAAATACACCGTTTTGTTAAATTCAGGTGTTGTTCTGGCCCCTCCTTGAAGGCGAAAACCTTCCTGGTTGTTAAATGCGAATGTCGAACCTATTTGACCAATCTGCACCGGACCGAGATCAGCAAACCCATTAGTAAGTGTAGATGCTATCCAAGTCGTCCTTTTGAACGAACGCATATTTTCCAGCTTATTTATGTGCTCATAAATAAGTTCTTGCTGTTTACTAAGTGTGTCTGTTCTGTGATGCAGCCAGAAGGTGGTATCCGGTTGATTTATGTTACCGGCAGTTTGTAAATCCTTTCCCTTATAAAATGCATCTGATAGTTGTGAATTTAATTTATAATTGGATCGAAAAACCGTTCTCTCACCTATAACACCGAGTCCTTTGTCTTTAAAAATGCCAAAGTCGGCCTTCACATCGCTCTTGTTCAGATAATAGCGGCCATCATCATGTTTCTGAAAATCCAGCACAATCTTCAGGCTGCGCATAAAGTTGATATTGATCTGGCTATTAACATCTAACTCGCATGATTTAACCGCATATCTTCCGTCCATGGTAACCAATAGTTTACCTTCAAATAAAAGGTCGCCTTTGTTACGGGGGGTAAAATTCACTTCAATAAATTTCTCGTTTCCTATTTTGATCGTATCAGCTATAAAAAACTTATAAAAATCAGGTGCGTGATCAGCTATCGGGCTTAGAAACTGGTTGGTGATGATGAAAATATTATTCTCATAGATATCAATATTGTCGCCATATATCCGGTTGATATAAATATTAACCCCTACTGTATCTACAAATTTTATGATGTTGAGTTCTTTTTGCGCCTGTAAAATCTTAATTGATTTTGAAGGCTTTTTGCGGAAATAATTTTGAGATAGCTTTTCACTAAAAAACACAGGTAACGACGTTTGAGTTTCGCCATTGATAACCTGTGTAGTATCTAACATAAATTTGTATTTACTGAAGAAGCTACCGTTTATAAATTTAGGAGATAAGTGAAAAAACGAAAGCCCTATGCGCTCATATTGATCGTATTGCAAATAATCGGCGCTCTGCATCCGGTTAATGTTTTTATGATCAATAATTTCCTGTATAAGCTCAACAGCAGGGTTACCCTTGTTACGATATTTTTTCCGTTTACCGGCCGAAATTCTAACCTCCTGAAGTTGCCGCTGTGAGGACTTTAACCGTATTTGTAATTCATTAACCTGATTGGGCTTTATTTCCTTATTTAATGGTTGCGAACCCATAAGCGAAAAGGAAACCCTTTTATATGCCCCCTGCGCACTTAAAAGAAACTTACCCTGGCTATCCGAACTTGTAGCATAGGTACTTTGGGCAAAAGTAACAGTAACATTTGGTATTGGCTTACCGGTTAACGCATCTGTTATTCGTCCACTCACTGTAGTGGTTCCTAAAACAAGGCTATTATTTTGCTTGGTTGTATCGGGTGCTTTTAAACTATCTTTTGTTTGCTTCAGGCTGTCGATATGCTGGGCTGATGCATTAAAAGAAAAAATCAGCAAATAAAAAAAGAAACACCTTGCTATAAGGTTACCATTTTTAAAGCTTAGGGGTAGAAGAATTTTTCGCCACCAAGTAGTGCCGCTATTTTTAATGTAATCCCAATAAGTAAGTACCAAACTGATTTAATAATTTAAATTTAAACCGGACCAGGGGCAAAGTGTTTTTATAAAATAGGTTTAAACTGAAAAGTATTTTTCTAATATAGCGATCAATTCTGTATTGTTTTTGATTTTTTGTACTATTTATAATAAAATCAGATATAAATCAATTGGTTTATTGGGTAAAGCGGTGGCTTATTTCCCCTATTATTTGGATAGCTACGGTATGAAGTTTGATTATTAAAACTATGCTATTAAACAAAAAAAAGCCCCCTTCCCTGAAGGGGGCTCTAGGTAACAACACCTGTCACTAAACTAATTCAATGATATATGTTATAATCTCTCAATGAGAAAAACTGCCTACATCTTTAATAAATTAGTTTTTATAAGTGCAGAAACGTAACCTCAATTAGTTAGTATATACCGTAGTTTTACCGTACAATTTATTTGATACGCTAGACAAATAGGTGTGTGAATCGGCATCAGGTAAATTATAGTACAGATATACACCATAGCCATTATTTACCGTTTGGGTAGCTAAAGAAGCTGCTGTTGAAGAAGATGTGTTTTGTACATCAATAGCGGCAGGTGCCAGGGCGCTTTTAGCCAGGCCCGGAACATTTGGCACCGAATAAGTACCATAAATTGCATTCCAGCTATAATTTATTTTCGACCCTACAGTTACACCGTTATACGATAAATACGATGCGGCTGGCCCATAATCATAAAAGGAAATGATCTTATTTGGCATCAATTGACGAAGAGCTGTAACCAAATAAACAAATGACGAAGAGTTTACCTGACCGCTGCCACTCGTTGGATAATCAGCATATTCGTCATCAAAATCAATACCATCCAGCCCATAAGTGGTAACGGCATTGCTTAACTGCTGCGCGAAAGCTTGCGCATCGGCCTGGCTTTGAAAATTACATATACCCACTCCTTCATGATTACCCAAAATGGATAACAATACTTTGATCCCTTTTGCCTGCACCGGCTGTATGTAGGTTGATGCATTACTTAATACATTAGTAACTTGTGTGTTGTAATACAATACAGCTTTACCGGTTGAAGGATTGAGATTGATATTAGCCGCAAAGATAATCCCGATATCGAATAATTGTTGTCCGGTAGATAGGGTGTACTTACCTACATCCCTGAAATCATAGTTATTTACCTCCATGTAACAAACACTTTTTGGGCCGCTCACGCCGATAGCAAAGGCATTTGAAGAAGCAGTTGAAGAAGTTTTTAAATTTTCAGGTACAGGGTTTGAACTTGATTTTTTATCGCATGATGACAGAAAAGCAACGGCTGCTATAAGCATTCCATTAGCAGCATTTTTTAAATTAGTTTTATTAAATGTTTTCATAATTTTTGGTTTAAATAATTGGTGATTTTTAAAACATAATTGGGCTGGTTCTTTTCATCTTTTTTTTCTCCATAGGCATTGTGATTGGTTAGGTATTCGGTTAATTATCTTCAGTGATTATATTTTAGGTTTAGGCCCCATTATAAATTCCAGCACGCCTCCGTTCAGCAAATCTTCGTGGGTCACGTACTCTTTGCTGTATGGCTTGCCATTTAAGGTTACAGCCTGGATATATACATTTTTAGCGCTATTATTTCTCGCTTTTACAGTAAACTTTCCATTAGCCGTTTTTATGGTTATCTCATCAGCAGCCGGGCTTCCAAACATATAACGCCCACTGGCCGGATTTACCGGATACAGGCCGGCAATGCTCCATATTGCCCAGGCGCTCATTTGTCCGCAATCTTCATTACCGGCATAACCATCCGGCTGATCGTGGTACAAAGAATCGATGATCATTCTTACCCTTGATTGGGTTTTCCATGGCATCCCCGCATAATCATACAAATAAGCCACATGATGGCTTGGTTCATTACCGTGTGCATACTGACCTATCATTCCGCTGATATCCGGCGATTGATCCTCGCCATGCATAACGGATGTAACCGAGAAAAGCGAATCCAGCCTCCTTACAAAGCGTTGTTTGCCACCATAATGCGCAATAAGTCCGTCAACATCCTGCGGAACAAAAAAGGAATACTGCCAGGCGTCGCCTTCCATAAACATGGCCTTATCCGGATCATGTTCTGAATAAAAAGGATCAAATGGAGTTACCCAAGTACCGTTACTGTTTTTAGCGCGCATAAACCCACTAACTGGGTCGAATACTTGTTTCCAGCTAGCCGACCGTTGCATAAAATATTTATAATCATCAGTGTTGCCCATCTTTTTAGCTACCTGAGCTATACACCAGTCATCATAAGCATATTCAAGCGTGTTGGTTACGCTTGCCCCATATTTATCCTGCGGTACAAAGCCGTACTGCCGGTAATAATTACAGCCTCTGATATTTTCCATCGCGCTTGCCTTCATAGCCTGATAAGCAAGATTAATATCAACCCCTTTTATACCTTTTAGTACAGCATCAGCTAATACCGGTACCGCATGGTACCCTGTCATGCAATTGGTTTCATTGGTGCTCAGATCCCATACCGGCAGCAAACCGTTCTCTTTGTAAAATGCGAGCATGGAATTGACGATACCTGTATATCGCTCTGTTTGAATAACGGTATAAAGCGGATCCAATGCGCGAAAGGTATCCCACAAAGAATAAGCGGTATAGCGCTGCTGCCCTGCAGGCATTTGATGAATTTCTCCTTTGGCATTTTGGTAAGTTCCATCAGCATCTGAATATAGCGAGGGTGCAATGCAAGTATGATAGAGCCCGGTATAAAAAACACGTTTTAAATGGATGTCATTAGTTTTGATCTGCATTTTAGAAAGCTCATGTTCCCATTTCTTTTCTGCATTATCCTTAACGGTATTAAAATCCCAACCCTTAATCTCATTTAATGCAATAAGAGCTTTGTCGGCATTTACTGTTGAAAGTGCTACCTTAAGTTTTATATGATTATATTTTTCTGTATCGAACACTAACTGTCCAACAACATCCTCGGCCTTTGCCTCACCAACCGATATTGGGGAGCCATTTGCAGTAAGGTATAGTTTGTTAAAAGGTTTAGAGCTGCGTAGCGCAAAATATACGCGTTGTACCTGCGCCCACCCCGTAGAGTAACGGTAACCAATAAGCGTTGAATCATTAAGTCGTTTAATATAGGTACCTGTGGGCTTATCCCAGTTTTGATGGTAACCAAGATCTAGCTTGATGACAGGCGAAACACCTGTAGGATAGGCATAATCATGGAAGCCGCAATGTTCGGTAGCCGACAATTTCGCTTCGATGCCGTTATCCATCTTTACACGATAATATCCCGGACTTGCCTGTTCATTTGCATGACTAAAAGTAGTTCGCCCATGGTCTGCTGTATCTGTAATTAGTTTATTTTCAGGCATGACTGATATATCACACCAATCGCCTATCCCGGTACCGCTTAAGTGCATATGGCTGAACCCGGCGATCACAGAGTCGCCATAATAATAGCCACCGCACCAATCCCAGCCTCCATGCCCGTTGTCGGGGCTCAATTGAATCATCCCAAATGGCACAGTAGCGCCCGGAAAAGTATGCCCATGTCCGCCGGTGCCAATAAACGGATCGACATAGGATGTTAATTTTTGCTGAGCTTGAGTATTTATTTTAAATAGCGCTATAAAAATGAGGAGTAGTACGGTCTTTTGTTTCACTGAGGTATTTGTTGTTAATTGATGAGCAAGATTGGTTGAAATAAGCGCTCCGGGTTTTACACCAGAGCGCTCTCATTTAACAATAATCAAAACTCAATTGTGGTAGTATGTAGGATCAAAAATTGTGTTAAAAGTTTGGCGCATTAACGTCCCACCATAAGCGGGTAGTAATATTATCAGGGCCATTTAATAAATTAGCTACCGCGTTACTAAAGGCAGCTGGATCTTTTAGAATGAGCGAGCTCGGATATTGTAAGCGGCGTATCTGAAGTGCTACAGCTCCCGGGATGCCGCTATCATTGTTGATTATTGGAAATAATTTTGGATAGCCTGTACGTCTGTAGTCAGCCCAGGCTTCTTGTCCATCCGGAAATAAAGCCAGCCACTTTTGGGTAATAATCTGTTCCAGCATTTGCTCCTTGGTACCATTCGGGTTCCAGGCTACGCTAATGGTTGATAGCGCGGTCGCATTATTGGCAGGAACAAGAGGATCTACATAATTGGCTTCTGTGGTTGTACCCGCTATATATGCATCAACACCGGATGTAACACCATACTTGGTCATAGAGTTTCTTATGCCGGTTTCATAATCGGTTTGAACATTTTCACTTGTCCACCCGCGTAAAGCAGCCTCAGCCCTCAGGAACCATACTTCAGCAGAAGTAAGAATTGGCTGCGGGAAACTAGGCGTAAAATATGTATTGGGATTTGTGGAAGTTGGTATGTTTCCGGTTGAAAAGTACGCGTAGGTCGCATTATCACTAACATAAGTACCGGTGCGTACTCCGTGATACTGCCCGGCGTATGGAGATGAGCCCGTTGGTGCCGCCGTAGTAGGGGCAAAATAAACTGTAAACCTCGGGTCATTATAACCCTGCATATAACTTTGTATGGCCGCGTCCATAACCATTTGCCCCCCACCGTAAGTAGCAATCGCATAAAAGCCAGTGAAACCGTTTATTGATGATGGTATGTTGGCATCATCAGTAGTCGTCTCTAACAAGCCGCCTGAATTCTGGATCGCTGTTAATGCTTGTGCTTTTGCAGTTACCGCGTCAACCTTTACTATGCGCATAGCCAAACGCAGGCGAAGCGAATTGGCATATTTGAGCCATTGTTTATAGTTCCATCCATAAACATAGTCAGTACTTGCGGTATATGGCGCTGATGTGACACCCGCGCTTATCGCCGCTTGAAGATTTGTTACAGCAGTATCTATTTGTTTAAAGAACTGCTGGTAAATTGCTTGCTGGCTATCAAAAGGAGTTGTTGTTAAAGAGGAACCAGCCTTTGAATATGGAACCGGACCAAACCTATCGGTTACCTTATCCATAGCTGTAACTTGTATAAGCAATCCTATTCCCCATACCGGGGGTTGCGAAGTTTTAATGTTGGTGGTGAGCCCCAACGAGCGCATACTTGGCAAAATATCACCATAAATGTCTCCTAATGCCGGTGCGTTCCAACTTTCATGCATACCATAGTCCAAATTGCTACCTTGATTAAAAGCGCATGCGTCCAGGTATCCGGCATAACCATCCGCGCTAAGATTTTGGGCGCGCTGGTAGTCGTCGAAAATATTTACTTCAAGAGGGCCAAAGAGTGTAGAAGCTATGGCAACGGATTGGGTAGAAGATAATTTAGTAGGATCGGTATTGTATTTTTCAAAATTCTTGGTACACCCTGTCAGCGCTAAGGCTATGAGCATAACACCAATAAACGTGTATTTACCTTTTGGGTTATATGGTATATATTTAAAGTTCCTTTTCATTGTCTTATAAATTAAAATAATCAATATTATTAAAAGCTAACATTAGCCGAAAAACCCAGGTTACGTGTTGCAGGCGGGTTAAATGCGTCCACACCTCCAAGGCCGTTACCTGTAGAGGTACTTACCTCAGGATCGAACGGCGCTTTTTTGTAGAAATAGAACAGGTTGCGGCCTATTAATGAAAATTTCACACTCTTGATGGCACTATTGGTAATTGGCCAAGTGTAGCCAAGTGATGCTTCGCGCAGGCGAACAACCGTAGCGCTATAAATATATTGATCTGTTATACCAGAGAGGCCACCTGCTGCCTGGTACCAGTTTTTCGCGGCAACAGAAGTTACCGACTGGCCTGAGGAGTTAACCCCATTAACTGTAACTGTGCGGTTGGGACCATTGCCGAGGGAAGCCTGTGAAACGCCGAAATAGTCCATCTCTGCCTGGGTATAGGAAAGCACCTGGCCGCCAAATTTTCCGTCAACAAGAAAATTCAGGTTAAAGTGGCCGAAATCAAAACTATTGCTCCACCCCAATTGAAATTTCGGATTAGGATTACCTAAATAACTATATGTGCCAACTTTTTGCGGCGCATAGTTGCTTGCGTTAGTACCCGATAGTACTACCTGGCCATTCGCGTTTTTTAAAGTAGTGTATCCGTATATATCACCCACGGAACCACCATCTGCCATTACCGATTCGTACCCATACTGGCCATTACCACTACCGGTTAAAATAGCTAAAGGTAAACCATCTTTGTCATCAACCTGTATTACTTTATTTTTATTCATGGAAGCATTAAAGGAGGTATTCCATGTTAATGCTTTATCCCGTATCACATCAGCGCCCAAAGTGATTTCAAAACCCTTGTTCTGGATATCGCCCGCATTAACATAAGCGTTTGAAATGAGGGTGAAAGGAGACGGCTGTATGGAGAAATATTGGTTATAAGTATGTGTATCATAATAGGTGGCACTGAAGCTGATACGATTATCTATAAATTTCCAATCCGTACCCAATTCAAAAGAATGGGTCATTTCAGGCTTCAGGGTCTTTAATGGCGCATTGTTATTAAGTACTTCGGCACCGCTGCTATTTTGTGTATTTTGTCCTAAAGTTACATTAAAGGGTACGCCGTTACCAACATTGGCATAACTTCCACGCACTTTAGCGTAGGAAATAGCCTGGGGCATAGTAAACATTTGCGACAAAATAAACGTAAGACCTTCCGAAGCATAATCGTAATGGTCATTAGGCGTAAATGCCAGGGTTGAATTCCATTCAGTACGGTTAGTTAAGGCTAAATACACCCAATTTTTGTAGGAAAGGTTGGCGCTTTCGAAAATTGATTGGGTTTGCGTATGGGAAAAATAGGTGTTTGGAGCAATAGGATTACCTGCAGCATTAAATATATTAGAAAGAGAAAAAAAGTTGGGTGTTAAAAGCTGACCATTATTTCCGTTAGCACCGTCGCCAACAGCTAAACTATTAGTCCTCAAATCACTTATGGAAGCGCCTACTAAACCATCCAGTTTGAATTGGCCCCAGCTTTTTGGGTTAAAATTGGCAATAATATCGCCATACTTTTGCTCAGTTACCCCGTTATTGTAAGCGAACGCCCCATTAGGAGCAGTAACACCATTAAATACGGTTCCGGCGCTTTGATCATAGTTATAAACGTCATTGGTACGGTCAACATTTCCCCTTACCTGTAAATTAAACCACGTGGTAAAATCATATTTCACATTGGCGCTGGCTATTATGCGGTTACGCTGCAAAGTATTCGGATCATTGTTGATAAGCCACCACGGGTTTTGCTGCGGTGGATTAGTTCCCCCCAGGTTCGGCCAGTTCTGTGTAGCCACGCCGGTTGACGAATTAAGATTTTGATAATTGGTTTTGTAGGGTAATATATTAGCCCCTCGCGGAAACAAGTATAGGCCTGTCAATGGGTTAGCACTTACTCCCAATTCCGGGCTATTGGCGATATTTTGATCAATATACGCCATATTGCCATCAACCGTTAATTTATTGTTCAACAATTTTAATGTTTCGTGTAAATTAAAGTTGTTTCTCTTCAGATCGTTTTTGGGTTCAACACCGCTCGCAGTGGTATTGGCGTACGAAAAATAAGTTTGAGCTGTTTCAGAACCGCCGGAAAGGTCAATAGCGTTGGTGAAGTTGGTACCTGTTTGGAAAAATTCTTTTAAATTATTATGGGGTTGGTCAGAAATTGCAGGCCCGTAACTATCGGAGGCACTTGGAGTTTGCCCGTATTGGTTTTGAAACTTAGGCAATGAAACCGCATTTGAAGCCTGAAAACTTGACGAAAAATTTATCTGAGTTTTTCCTGCCTTGCCTTTTTTAGTGGTAATCAAAATTACGCCGTTTGAAGCCTGGCTGCCATATAACGCGGAAGCAGAAGCGCCTTCCAATACAGTAATACTTTCTATATCCTCGGGATTTAAATTTGATATACCATCCCCGCCATCAGGAGAGCCCCCTTGTATACTGGTAGGTTGGCTCCCATTTGATGGACTACCCAGCGGTACACCATCTATCACATACAATGGCTGGTTACTACCTGCGAATGAACGTATACCCCTGAGTTCAACTTTTGTTGAACCGCCAACACCAGAAGCACTGGGTGAAATGGTTACGCCAGCTACTTTGCCGCTTAATGAGTTCATCAGGTTATCCGTTTTTACCGTGTTTATCGCATCGCTGCTAATCGTTTGGGTAGCATAAGTAAGCGATCTTGAAGACCTTTTTATACCCAAAGCTGTTACCACAACCTCGTTAAGCTGGCCTGAATTAGCTCCAAGCGTTACAACTATATTCGTTTCGGTTCCAACAACAACTTGCCTGGTATTATAGCCCACATAGCTAAAAACAAGTATATCACCCGGATTGGCTGATAAAGAAAATTTGCCATTCACATCGGTTTGCGTGCCTGTGGTGGTGCCTTTGATAATGACGGAAACACCCGCAAGCGTTGTTCCTGTACTGTCGCGTACGGTTCCGGTAATTGTTCCCTGAGCATACAAACGCCCGGTGAATTTGGCGGGGTTCGGTAAATGATGATTGATTGCGCTTCCTGATGTAATTACACTGCCGGCAGCAAATGCTCCCGCGGAACTACAAACAATCAAGCATGTAAGTAAGCTTTTTTTCATACTCATGTCTAGATTAATTAAACTGTTAATAATAAATTGGTTTTAGAGCTCGTAGCCGTATAAATGGCGGCCATTAATTGGTTTTGGCGCACCCTTAGTATCCGTTACTAAGGTTATATCCCTTTTTGTTAAAGAATTGCCTACAAGAATTTTTATATTTTTAATTAACGCTGCATTTGTTACATTAAAACGGGCAGCGCGCACCTAAAGGCTATGGAAAATGCCATCATTTATTTTATCATAAAGATGTCAACAAGGCGTCCGGTTAGTACTTAAATTATTCTATTATAATCAGAATTAGTACATTGCGTCTACTTTCATCTGATTATTAAGCCCTAGAAGAGATTGAAACCTGATTTACTGGAACTCTGGAAAAAAATCTGTTTAACGGATGATGTTAAAGCGTTTGAGCAGCTTTATTATACGCTGTTCGGCAAACTGATTAAATTCAGCATCTATTATGTTCATCAGCGTGAGGCTGCTGAAGAAATTGTATCAGAGGTTTTTGTAAAATGCTGGAGTAACAGGAATAACCTGAGCCATATTGAATATCCGGAAAGCTATTTGTTTATCGCTGTTAAAAATCAATCGTTAAAATACCATAAAAAATATTCCAATATACACCTGGTTGAATTAGACGATCATCAGTTTCAGTTGGTTGATCTGGCTGACCCATCCAAAAAATTGGAAATAAAAGAGTTACATCACCGCCTCGATAAAGCCATTGAAACCCTGCCTATGCAGGCGCGTATGGTCTTCAGGCTAATTAAAGAAAACGGCTTAAAGTATAAAGAGGTTGCCCAGATACTGGAGATTTCGCCAAGAACAGTGCAAACGCAGCTTTTCAGAGCAATAGATAAACTGAGACAGGCATTGAAGTCGTTGCCGGAAAACGAGCATAACTCCGGGATAAAAGGTAAAATTGTGAGCATTTTGATCCTGATTTTTTATTCAATAAATTATTTAACCAACTTGTAGGCATCTTTTATAAAAAAAGGATTATCATATTGTACAAAATACACTAATGGAAGAAAAGAGATTTACCGAATTACTTGCAAAAAAATTATCCGGAGAGATTGCTCCTGATGAATTTGCTGAGTTTAACCGGCTTATTGCAGGCAATACCTCTTTTCAAAAAGAATATGAATCAGTAAGGTCTTACTGGATGCAGGATGACGAACCTTATGATAACATGGTGGGCATTCTTGAGAAAATCAAACAACGTGCAGGAATTACGGACACCGACGAAAATACAGCCCGCGTAATTGCAATACAGCGTCCCAAAAAGAGCCGGTTATGGTTGCGCAGTATAGCAGCTGCTGCTATCGCGCTTATTGTGTTATCTGCCTCTTTTTATTTTTTCAGAATATATACCCCGGGAAATGCCGTTTCTGTACGATTAAGCGAGCTGAAAACAAAGAATGGCTCAATTGCTAAAATCAGGCTAGCTGATGGTACTTTGGTTACGTTAAACGCTCTATCAACCCTAACCTATCCGAAAAACTTCACTGGTAAAACAAGAGAAGTTTTTTTAAGCGGGGAGGCTTTTTTTGATGTGGCTAAAGATCATAGTCACCCGTTTATAGTGCATACAAACCAATCAGATATCCAGGTGCTGGGGACTGCATTTGATATTAAGAGCTATAAAAATGACCCTCAATTTGAAGCAACACTTTTTAGAGGAAGCATTCAAGCTACATTAAAAGATAATCCTGCTATAAAAATCATCCTAAAACCAACAGACAAGCTACTCATTCAGCATACAGCTTATTCTTTAACCAAGGAAACTTATTTTGATAATTCGAACAGGTTAAATATCGAAACAGCCTGGATGAATAATAAGCTCGTGTTTAAAAACGAACCCTTTGTGCAACTTGCCAATAGCCTGGAAAGAAAATATGGAAATAACATATTTTTTAAGAATGAAGCGTTAAAATCAGTTAAATTTACCGGTGAGTTTGAAAAAGAAGATATAAATCAGATTTTACTATCGTTACAGATAGTTACCCGATTCAATTACAAATTTTCGGGTAATAACATTTATATTTTTTAACCAATTATTTATTCTTTTTCAAACAATGTCCTGTATAGACCAATCAGGGCTATGGCCGATATGCAAAATGTTTTACAGGTTAATTCATGAAATTAATCAGGTTATTATTATTGTTTCTCATTTTTTGGAGCTCAAAACAGGGGTACTGCCAAACAAAAGTTACACTTAATTTGCGGCATGCAACATTTGAAGATGTAATAAATGATATTAAAAATCAAACAATCTACCATTTTATATATCGCCCTGATCAACTGCCCGGATGGCCCATTACACTGCATATAAAAAATCAGGAAGCGCTAACCCTTCTACATAATCTTTTAACAGGAACAGGCTATTCCTTCCATGTAGTCTCAGATAATTTAATAGCGATCGGCGCCCCAAGAGATACGATCCAAAGGTTACCGATAACCGGTTTTGTAACAGATGAAGACGGTAATCCGCTCAGCAAGCTATCCGTCAGGATAACAAACAATCCTTATGGAACAGAAACAGATGAGAATGGGAAGTTTACTATTAACGCCATTAAGGACAGCACCATTAAAATATCCGGCATTGGATTTATTACCCAGGAAGTAAAGGCGCGCATCACCGGGGAAGCCTTAAGGATAGTTATGCTACCTGCTGCTAATAACCTTGATGAGGTAGTGGTGACTGCCCTAAATATAAAGAAAGCGGACAGGAAAGTAGGCTACTCCGTTTCGACCATACAGGGAATAGACCTGACCGAGGCTCGAGAGTCAAACGTAGCCATGTCGCTTGAAGGGCAGGTGGCAGGATTAAATGTTAGCGGCGTTAATGGCGGGCCGGCATCATCCTCAAGGTTACTGCTTAGGGGCGCTGCCAGCATGAGTGCCGGTTCCCCTCTACTCGTATTGGATGGTATACCAATAGACAATACCCAGCGCGGCGCGGCAAATGAATATGGAGGAGCGGATTACGGTGACGGATTCAGCAATATAAATCCGGATGATATTGAAAGTATTACCGTTTTAAAAGGATCTGCTGCGTCGGCATTGTACGGGGCAAGGGCGGCAAATGGTGTAATACTGATTACGACAAAAACCGGAAAAAAGAATTCAAAAGCATTAATTGAATATAACCTCAATCTTGCCTATAGCCAGGCTGTAAATAATACCGATTTTCAATATGTGTATGGCCAAGGTTCGCAAAACCAAAGGCCTACGGATGTAGCAAGTGCAATAGCATCCGGATTACTGAGCTGGGGGCAAAAGCTGGATGGAAAACCAACAATTCAATTTGATGGTAATTTATACCCCTATTCAGCTGTTAAAAATAACATTGACCAGTTTTACCGGATAGCCCCATCACTTACTAATACCATTGAAGTAAGCGGCGGTAGTTCCAAAGCTACCTTCCGGGCATCCGCTTCAGATCTTCAGGATGAGTCTATTGTTCCCAATAGCGGGCTGAACAGAAAAACCTTCAACCTAAACACCTCCTACGACATTACCGACCGGCTGGAATTCACATTTAATGGCAATTATATTTATGAACTTGATAAAAACAGGTCGTACTTAAGTGACGGCCCAATGAATCCTAATTATGGTATTGAATTATTGGCGACAAGTGCCAGCCAGGCTAGCCTTAAGCCCGGTTACAATCCATCAAACGGCAACGAATCACAGTGGAACAGCGATGTATACATTACCAATCCATATTTTGCTGTAAATAAACAGGTAGATAATTCCACCCGGAACCGCTTTATAACCGCCGGTGTTTTAAAGTACAAATTCTCTGATCATATGTACCTCCAGGGCAGGCTCGGATACGATATTAGTAATGATGGATTGTTAAATGTTCTGCCTACCGGAACAGCGTTCACTGTGAACGAACAGGGTGGACTGAATGGCTTGAGTAAATCACAAACAGCCGAACTGAACACTGACTTGCTCTTTGTCGCTGAAAAAAAATTGGCATCAAACCTTGATTTTGATTTTTCGGCCGGCGGTAATTTCCGCAAACGACAATATAACCTGACAGAGATTACCGGTTCTCAATTTATAACCCCTTATTTATATACTCCTGCAAATCTGGTAAGTATCGCTACAAATTATGACGTATCGGAAATTGTAACGGAGTCTGCTTATTATTCGGCAGATGTTGATTTTCTGCATCTGTTGGACATAACTGCTACCGGCAGGTATGACGTTTTTTCAACATTACCAGCCAATAGCAGAGGAATTTTTGTTCCGGGTATTTCGGGCAGCTTTTTATTTTCAGATCTTTTGCACTTGCCGCAACTGAGTTCAGGGAAATTTAGGATTAGTTATGCTAAAACAAGTGGGGAGCCGTCACAACCTTATACTACGCAATTGTATTTCACCTCCAATAACACAGTAAATGGTATTCCTTTAGGCAGCTTTTCTCCGGAACTACCCAATTACAACCTAAAACCGTTCACGCTTAATGAGTTTGAGACTGGCGTTAATCTAAACTTCTTCCAGAACCGTTTGGGCGTAGACGCCACTTATTTCAACCGGATCACCCATAACGAAATAGCGAATGCCCAACAGTCGGTCGCAACCGGGTTTACATCTGCCTACGTTAATGTGGGTAAAACTAAGAATACAGGCATTGAGTTATTGCTAACCGGGACACTCATAAAAACAGCTTCATTTTACTGGAAGACAAGCATTAACTTTAGCCAGGTTCATAATGTATTGTTATCTATCGATGGTTCAAGCCAGTATCTGCTAACCGGTACTTACCGCCCGTTAAATGCAAATACAGCCCTGGTTGTAGGCAAATCCATCACGCAAATAATGGCTTACGACTACAAAAGAAATGCGGCAGGGCAAATAATCATAGGAAGCGACGGCATACCCGAACGAGGAAATCTAGAAGCAATGGGCGGCACGTTACCGACGTCGTACGGCGGTCTTACCAATTCATTCCAATATAAAAGGTTTAACCTGTCTTTTTTAATCGATTATAAGTTCGGTAATAAGGTACTTTCGGCTACAGAAGATTACTCCTACGTTTATGGATTAAACAAAGCAACTTTACCCGGACGCGAAACAGGTATTGTTGCTAACGGGGTAAATGATAATGGTCAGCGCAATACGATCAATGTACCGGCTTACACCTATTATCCCGACTTAGCTACGAATATTTCAGCGTTATCTGTTTTAAACGGTAGTTTTATCAAATTCAGACAGCTTATTTTGGGATATGAATTTCCGGCACAATCTTTACACAGCTTATTCCAGGCAGTATCTGTTAGCCTTGTTGGCCGAAATTTGTTTACCATTCTGAAATATACTAAGAATATCGATCCAGAATCAGAATTTGCTCCAACTTTGGGCTATGCGGGAATAGAAGGTGAATCGTTACCGGCAGCAAGAACGATCGGGTTAAATTTAAACTTTAAATTCAGGTAAGGCCATGCGAATAATTCCTTTTATATCACTTATCGGACTTGTTTTTTTAACGGGCTGCACCAAAGCACAGTTAAACAATATCAATACAGACCCCACAAAGTCAACCTCTACAAACTTTGATCCCAACAATTTGCTTTCAACTGCTCAGTTAAATTATGCTAATACAGGTTATTACCAACTGGTTTATGAAAGTACGATGATGCAGGTACTTGCGTCTACCTATTTTTATTATAACAATGGTGATAAATATATAAATGAAGGCAATTTTACCGATTATCAGGGTGCTATTTTTAGCCAGGGTTATACCGAAGCAGGAGACATCAGGCAAATGCAGCAGCTTTGTATTCAGAAGGATTCAGCAAGCTATTCCAATCTCATCAATATTGGCAACATTATGTTCGTGATGATCTTACAAAGAGTTACCGATATGTATGGCGATTGCCCCTACTCACAGGCTGACATGGCGGAACAAGGAATAAAATATCCGGTTTATGACCATCAGCAGGACATTTATAACGCCATGCTATCTGATTTGAATAACGCGATTTCCAAACTTGATGTAAATAAGCCCAAACCAACCGCGGACCTTTTCTATAATGGTGATATTAGTAAATGGAAAAAATTTGGTTACTCATTAATGCTAAGAATAGCAATGCGCCTTACAAAAGTTGATCCGGCCACAGCTCAGAAATGGGCACAAACGGCATCCACAGGTGGCACATTTGCCGATATAAGCGACAATGCGATCGTACAAACTGATGGATCTAATGCAAGTAGCCAGAACGGCACCTCAATAGCACTACGAACGCTTACCGACTATGAACAAGTGAGATGGAGTAAAACATTGATTGATTATTTACGGCTAAATAATGATCCGCGATTAAGTGTTATTGGCGAGATTCCTCCGGCCGGCCTTTCAAATAATGGCAACGAAAATCTTGCAGGCAATCCTGACTCATCTCTGCAAAAAGGATTGCCAAATGGCTATGATCTGCTTGGCGGCTCAACAGATATTAAGAATTCGCCCGGTTATCCAGGCGGTACAGGCTCGGGTGCAGATTTTGCGCCGCTTGGGAATTATTCCCGCCCCAGAACAAGCGTTTACCTTAACCTTGGAGGCCCAATATTTGTGCTGACTTATGCAGAAACGGAGCTTTTACTGGCCGAGGCAAGCGCAAGGGGATGGAATATAAACGGGGCCGCCCAACTGCATTACGCTAACGGAGTTACCGGCGCTTTTCAATCGCTTAATCAGTTAAATGCGCAAACGGAGGTAAGTCAAGCGTCGATCACTAATTATTTAAATTCACATCCTTTAGATGTGTCTTCAGAAACCAACTCGCTTCAAATGATCAATATGCAGTATTGGGTAGCAACCGGAACGGATTTTAATTTTATTGAAAACTGGTTTAATTGGAGAAGATCCGGATATCCTAACCTTATCCCTATAAATTATCCCGGAAATATAACCATGGGAACAATCCCCAGAAGAATGATCTACCTGTCTACTGAAATATTGACAAACCCGGTGAATTACAAAGCAGCTGTTGCCCGATTACAGGGTGGCGATGTTTTGACAGCAAGAGTTTGGTGGGATACGGGTAATTAAAAACCGTACTTATGCTCTGAAGGGATACTTTAAAAGAAAAAGCTCCTTAGAATTAACTAAGAAGTTTTTTTGTGATACCACAATTGATTAGAACCAGGGGCACAAGGATTTAGTTTTTTTGTTTTAGAAAAAATATTAAAAAAATTAAAGTCGTATATTACCAAAACATAGCAATATCATTCTTTGCTGAGCCTTAAAACCAGCATTCGTCTTGTTATTGTTTCGTAACCTAAAAACCTTATCATGGAATCTTACACTAACTCAACTACGCCAATCAAAGCTCATGACCTCGCGATGGTCGCTTTCAATTCCAACCCACTAGTGCGGGCCCGAAATGCGGTCTATAATATAGACAGTACAATGCAAACTAATTATGATAGTTTAAAAGCGCAGCTAATTTTGCAGCTTAGCCCTGTCATTGTTGTTCAAAGTGATGGTTCGGGTGGCATTTTCACGCTCGTTTACCAGGGAAAAACTGAAACGGTAAGCCCCGTTTCGCCAATTTTCCAGCTAATGAAATCGGTTAGTCATACGCCGCTTGGCATTTACGTGATCATTGCACCTTATCTTGCTCAACCAGAGGCTGCGGAATAGGTAAAACCGCTTATGGAATTTCATACTGTGTTGGCAGTAGCATTAGCTAATTTGCCAGGAGCCGGATTACCGGAAAAGGCACTGGTATCCTGTAGTGAAGTTATTAAAGGGGGGATGAATTTTATTGACCAGGCGGTGACAGCAAAAACATTTACCATTGATCAGTTCGAAAATTTCACCAGTCAGGTAGCATCGGCTATCGCCACTAATATGAACTTTGCTGCGGAAGCACAGATCGCCGGCGTTGAAGCTTTACTTAAAAGATGGCGTGAAGAGTTGGGGCCCAAACAATGGAAGAATTTATATTCCATTATCCTGGCGATATGGACGACTGAGGTGAAGAATCAAAACTGGCTGATCGTTAAACAAATGATGGATCAGGATAAAGTGGATTCGCAACTTATCACGATCTCTATAGCTTCGTTTGCAGAGAATACCGTCGCCGCCGCTCTTGATAACCTGGCACGGATAGTTCAGGACAATGTTGCAGCAGCTATGATTTTCCCAACTAATGCTGTGATAGCAGATGCCTTAAAAGGCCCCGAGGACCTTTTGGCAGGTTCTATTGAAAAGATATTGAGCTGCCCGCATGCCAGGAAATCAATGTAATACGAATAATTGGCTCAAAACATGCCTAAAACGCCAAAAGCCCAGTTTCTAACGAAAATGGGCTTTTGTATTTTGTGGTACCACCTGGATTCGAACCAGGGACACAAGGATTTTCAGTCCTTTGCTCTACCGACTGAGCTATGGTACCTCCCTTTGAGGAGTGCAAATGTAGCTTGTTTTTTTATTTATCGAAACTTTTTTGTAAAAAAGGTTTTAAATGACTGATTTTCATTGGTAATAATTTAAATTCACGTAGCTATTTGCTAAATCAACCAATTAACTATATTTGAAATATACTATGCACGCATAATGATTGGCCAATTAATCTTTATTATCATACTGGTAGCCGCTATTTACTTATTCAGTAAAAATGTGGGCAAAATACGACGTAATATTTTATTGGGGAAAGATACTGACCGGTCAGATCAGCCTGCAAAGCGCTGGAAGATAATGGCCAGGGTGGCTTTGGGCCAAAGCAAAATGGTTAAGCGCCCGGTTGCCGCGGTAATGCACTTTTTCATTTATGTGGGTTTCATTATCATCAATTTGGAGGTAATGGAAATTATGATTGACGGCATATTTGGTTCACACCGGGTATTTTCAAAACCACTTGGGAGTTTATACGGCTTGCTGATAGGCGGTTTTGAGGTACTGGCAGTTTTGGTGCTTACAGCCTGCGTGGTTTTCCTGATCCGCAGAAACATTATTCACTTAAAGCGCTTTAGCGGCGTAGAGATGACCGAATGGCCAAAATCAGATGCAAACTATATTCTTTGTATCGAGATATTGCTAATGTCGGCATTCCTTACCATGAATGCTGCTGATTATAAATTACAGGCGCTACATTTCGGTGAATATATTAAAGCAGGAAGTTTCCCGATTAGCAGTTTAATTGCTCCGCTATTACCAAGCAGTGCATATGCACTGGTAATTACGGAGCGGGTTTGCTGGTGGTTCCATATTTGCGGGATACTGGCATTTTTAAATTACCTGCCCTACTCCAAGCATTTTCATATCCTGCTGGCTTTTCCGAATGTTTATTATTCTAACTTAAACCTTAAGGGTAAGTTTACCAATATGCCATCGGTTACCAATGAGGTAAAGGCGATGCTTGATCCGTCGTTCATTCCCCCTGCCCCGGCAGACGGTGAGGTAAGCCGTTTTGGAGCAAAAGATGTAACTGATCTTACCTGGAAAAACCTAATGGAAGCTTATACCTGCACCGAATGTGGGCGTTGTACATCGGTTTGTCCGGCAAATATTACCGGCAAGCTATTATCGCCACGAAAGATCATGATGGATACGCGCGACCGGATTACTGAGGTTGGTAAAAACATCGACCTGAATGGTAAAGATCATGATGACGGCAAAACGCTTTTGGATACTTACATAACCCGTGAAGAGATTTGGGCCTGTACCACCTGCAATGCTTGCGTTGAGGCTTGCCCCGTAAATATAAACCCATTGGAGATTATTACAGAGCTACGCCGATATTCTGTGATGGAAGATGCACAGGCGCCTGCCAGCTTAAACAATATGTTTGGCAATATGGAAAATAATGGAGCTCCGTGGAAATATTCGCAGGCGGATAGGTTTAATTGGGCAGAGAACAAATAATGTGCAGATATGCTGATGTGCGTATGTGCAGATGATAGAGAAATTATAAAATGGAAGATATAAATCCTGAAGTGAACAGTAAATCCGAAATTGAAAATTCGAAATCCGAAATCTTTAAAGTGCCTACCATGGCCGAAATGCTTGCCGAAGGCAAAGAGCCAGAAATATTATTTTGGGTTGGATGCGCCGGAAGCTTTGATGAGCGTGCACAAAAAATAACACGCGACATCTGCAAAATATTGCAGCATGTAGGCATGAGCTATGCCGTTTTAGGTACGGAAGAAAGCTGCACCGGTGATCCTGCCAAACGCGCGGGTAATGAGTTCTTATTCCAGATGCAGGCTATGACCAACATTGAAGTGCTGAATAGTTATAATATTAAAAAGATAGTAACCGGTTGTCCGCATTGCTTCAATACTATAAAAAATGAATATCCGGGTTTGGGTGGTACTTACGAGGTGATACACCACACCCAACTAATACAGCAACTGATTGACGAGGGCAAACTAAAAGCCGAAGGCGGCGAAAGCTTTAAAGGCAAGCGTATCACTTACCATGATCCTTGCTATTTAGGTCGTGGTAACAATGTTTATGAAGCTCCGCGCAGGGCTTTGGAAATTTTAGATACCGAACTGGTTGAAATGAAACGCTGCAAATCAAACGGATTGTGCTGCGGTGCAGGTGGTGCGCAAATGTTTAAGGAAGCGGAAAAAGGCAACAAAGAAATAAACGACGAGCGTATTGATGAAGTGATCTCCATCAACGCGACAGTAGTGGCAGCGGCTTGTCCGTTTTGTATGACCATGTTGACCGATGGCGTAAAACATCGCGATAAAGAGGAAGAAATTAAGGTATTGGATATTGCCGAGATAACGGTAAGGGCTAATGGGTTGTAGGTTATAAGCCCGGCTTAAAAAACCATTGTCATTTCGACCAGAGGGAGAAATCTTCTATGACTATCATAGAGGCAATGCAAGACGAAATAACAGGGTGAAGAAGATTTCTCCTCGTACCTCGTTCGAAATGACACTGAAGAACTACAAACTTTTATTCTTAAAATAATTCAATACCATCTGTAAGCTATCCAAGCGCTCCGGTTCCATGTTTTTAACGGGGATATTTAGTTGGGTTGCCATGGTATCGATGTCCTCGCGTGGATCATTATAAGTTTGCACGATGATGTCATCAGCAACGGCTTTTAATTGTAAGGTGCCGTTAACGGTGCTGCCCATGTAATCCATATCTGTAAAACGATGCAGTTGGAAAGAAAAATATTCCTGTTTGCCGTTGGTATAAGTTTTACGCAAGCGGATGAAAGCATCATCGGTTAATACCAGTTCCCATTTTTTTAGTTTGATCTGACCCGATGGATCATAGGATTCCGTTAGGCACTTATTGCTCCAGCTAAGCATCTCCTGCTCAGTCATGGCTGGTTTAAAGCCAAAATGCACTATAGCCAGTACGACTATCGCACCCAGGAAATAAAGTTTTTTCGTTTTTTGCAGAACTGATTTTATCATGACACCACCACTCTTTCCAAAGTTAATAAAATACTAAATTTGCGCATGCAATTTTCACAAAACTCACGGGTTTGGGTATACCAATCGGATAAACAGCTAAACGATGCAGATGTAATTAAGTTGCAAATTATGCTGGATAATTTCACCACCGGCTGGACAGCACACAATAATCAGCTTAAAGCTAAAGCAGAAATTAGATACAACCGCTTTATTATTTTAATTGTGGATGAAAGCCAGGCAGGTGCCAGCGGTTGCTCAATTGATAAATCGGTGCGTTTTATGAAAGATATTGAACAAGAGTTTGGCATCAATTTATTCGACCGGTTTAATTTGGCTTATCGTAGCGGTGAACAGATATTATCTGTGCCACGCCATACTTTTGAGGGGTTAATTTCAAACAAGACGATTGGTACAGATACCATCGTATTTAATAACATGGTGCAAAATTTAACTGAGCTGGAAACTAAATGGGAAGTACCTTTTAAAGATAGCTGGCACATTCAATTATTCAGCTCATTACTTGCCCAATAATCCTATCTGTAATGGATTACGCCGAAACTTTACAATACCTGTATACGCAGCTCCCCATGTTTACCCGCGTGGGATCATCAGCATATAAAGAAGATTTGACCAATACCATCGAGTTATGCAAAAGGCTTGATAACCCACAGGATAAATTTAAAAGTATCCATATAGGCGGTACAAATGGTAAAGGTTCAACCTCGCATATGCTGGCGGCAGTTCTGCAAACAGCGGGCTATAAAACAGGCTTATATACCTCGCCGCACCTGCGCGATTTCAGGGAACGGGTTCGTATCAACGGCGAAATGATCAGCGAACAGCAGGTAATTGATTTTGTGGTCAAGCATCAAAAAGATTTTGAAACTATCAGTCCCTCCTTTTTTGAAATGACGGTTGGATTAGCCTTTGATATTTTCGCGAAGGAAAAAGTTGATATAGCTGTTATTGAAGTTGGATTGGGTGGAAGGCTGGATTCTACCAATATCATTACCCCGCTCCTATCGGTTATTACCAATATTGGTTGGGATCACATGAATATTTTGGGTGATACTTTGCAACTTATTGCGGGTGAGAAAGCCGGAATTATTAAACATGGCGTACCGGTTATTATAGGCGAATATCAGCCGGATATCGCTAACATATTCTTACAAAAAGCAGCTAAAGAAGAAGCGGATATTTCTTTTGCTTCGGACGATTTTGAGGTGGAGTTAAAAGTTGAAAGTGAAAAGTTTAAAGTAAAAAGCCGGGATTTAATAGATCTGCAAATTCAAAGTAACAACTCACAACTTACAACCTACAATCTGCAACTCGACCTAACCGGGAGTTATCAACTTAAAAATATAAAAACGGTTCTTTCCGCTGTTGAGCAATTGCGCGAACAGGGATTTGTGATTACTGATGAGCATTTACAAATAGCCTTACGCCAGGTTAAAACCCTTACAGGTTTACACGGCCGCTGGGAAGTTTTAAGTACCGATCCACTCACTATTTGCGATACCGGGCACAATCCTGAGGGAATACAGGAAGTTTTAAAGAACATTGCCGCTACGCCTTACCAACACCTGCATTTTGTGATTGGCATGGTGAATGATAAAGACATCAGCAAAGTATTAAGCATGCTGCCTACAGATGCTACCTACTATTTTTGCAAACCTGATATCCCGAGAGGTTTAGAGGCTGAAAGTTTGAAACATCAGGCCGAAAGTTTTGGGCTACTTGGCGAGATCTATCCCAACGTAAAAGCAGCCTATCAATCGGCACAAAAAAATGCGCAAAAGGGTGATTTAGTATTTGTTGGCGGCAGTACATTTGTGGTGGCCGAGGTAGTCTGAACCTGGATTTAAGGGATTTAACAGATTTTCAGGATGTATAATTTCTTAGCAGGGTGCGCCGGTCTTTCTTAATCTATTTATCTTGATTAAGCCGCTTATTTCTAAACCAGAGCCGATCCCAGCCAATAAACCTCGAACAAAATGAGGTAAGGGGAACCAATCATTGATTAATGCAGGGATGGTAACCATTAACAATCCAATGCATATTAATAGTCTTATTTGTAATGGATATTTTTTAAATTTCATCGTTATTTATTTGTTTTGATATAGATTCCAATTTCTCTATTTGTGCATTTATTTTTTTTTCTTCCTTTTTAAATACCCGCGGCCGTACTACAAACCATAATATTAAAAGATATAGAACTGTTCCCGTATACGCGCCGATAAATAGCATGGTGTTTTCATAAACACCTTCATACAAATACGCCAGTAAACCTGTGGCGCAAAAACCCATGGCCACAGCCTGCGTACGCTGGTAATAAAACTGTTGCCTCAAACGTGTTTGCTCCAAAAATTGCAGAAACTCCTTGTTGCTACACTCCCTGAGTTTGTAAAACCTCAGTAACGAATTTAGATTAGTAGACACCAGTATGATTCCGGCGATGATCATAAATGCTTCGCCAATACGCGTGCTTAGCATCGTTGATTTATAGATGAACACCACCCAGATCATTCCAATTACCAGTACTATGGCGGTAATAACAAGCGCTGTTATCTTCAGTAATTTTTTGTTACGGAATTTCCGGATGATATGCACCATTTCGTGCGAATCGGGCAGGCTATCGGTTTTCGCGGTTAGCCATATCGCTTTTAAATCATTCAAATTGTCCATGATCCTTAAATTTAGTGGCCAGTTTATCTTTTATGCGGTGAACCTTTGTCCTGATGTTACCATGGCTCAAACCCACAATAGAGGCAATTTCCGCTTGTGGTAAATCTTCCAACACTAAAGAAATGATGATTCTATCAATCTCTTCTAACTCGGCAATACAGTTGTACAAAAAGGTTAGTTTATCTTCATGCGTTTCTTCCGGTACATCGGGCAAATGAAAAGGTAACTCCACTTTGGTTATGCGGCTATTCTTTTCTAAAGCCCTTAGGCAATTATTGGTAGCTATGCGAAATATCCAGGTACTAATTTTGGATTCATTTCTGAACGTTGATAAATTACGCCATACCGAGATAAATGTTTCCTGCGTTAGGTCCTTTGCCTGCTCATGATCATTTACATAGCCCATACACACCCGGAATATTTGGGGCGAGTATTGGTTATATAGTTGTTCAAAATCCATCATGAATATTTATTGCAGCAGGTATTTATTTATTTTTATGCCGGGTTAGATACGGTGACTTTTGAAATGTTACAACTTGTATGAACCGGAATTCTCCGAATTTTTGAATTTACAGAAATAGCTCATTATTCTGTGAATTCTAATTTTGTAATCTCGATTCCGACAGAAAAAATTCTAATTTTACCGCAACTAATACCTATTTTAAAAAATGACATACGCACCTTCTGCTGATAGATATAAAAATATGCAATACCGCCGTTGCGGTAAAAGCGGCATCCTGTTACCGGCGGTTTCGCTGGGCCTGTGGCATAACTTTGGCCATGTGGATGTGATGGAAAATTACCGCAAAATTTTGCACTTAGCATTCGACAGCGGCATCACCCACTTTGATTTAGCTAATAATTACGGCCCGCCTCCGGGATCTGCTGAGACTAATTTTGGCAAGTTATTAAAAGAAGATTTCAGCGCTTACCGCGATGAGTTGATCATTTCAACAAAAGCCGGCTACCATATGTGGGAAGGCCCTTATGGCGACTGGGGATCAAAAAAATATTTGGTATCCAGTTTAGATCAGAGCCTTAAACGCATGGGTTTGGAATATGTAGATATTTTCTATCATCACAGGCCTGACCCGAATACTCCACTTGAGGAGACCATGGGCACTTTAGATTTGATCGTTCGCCAGGGTAAGGCTTTGTATGTTGGTATATCCAACTACCAGGCAGAAGAAGCTGCTAAGGCTATAAAAATATTAAAGCAATTAGGCACACCATGCCTGATCCATCAGCCCAAATACTCCATGTTTGAGCGCTGGGTTGAAGGTGGTTTATTGGATGTATTGGAAGCTGAAGGTGTTGGATGTATACCATTTTCGCCATTGGCACAGGGCATGCTGACTAATAAATATCTGCATGGTATTCCCGAAGATTCGCGCGCTGCAAAAGCAAGCGGCTTTTTGCAAACCAGTCAGATTACACCTGAGCGTTTAGAAGAAATTAAGCAACTGAACGAATTAGCTAAACAACGCGGGCAATCACTGGCGCAAATGGCATTATCGTGGATATTGAAAGACCCTCGTGTTACATCAGTATTGATCGGCGCCAGTAAGCCTGAGCAATTGGCGGATTCGCTGAAATGTTTGGATAATATTGTTTTCTCGAAAGAGGAGTTAGCGAAGATTGAAACTATTTTAAAATAAAAACCTATTGTCATTTCGACCGGAGGGAGAAATCTTCTGTTAAATGCAAAGCGAACTTGCTTGGCGAAGAAGATTTCTCCCTCCGGTCGAAATGACATCGTAATAGAGCATTAAAAAATCATGAGCAATATTAACTGGGGAATAATCGGCTGCGGCGATGTAACCGAAAAAAAAAGCGGACCTGCATTTAACAAAGTACCGGGCAGCAAACTTGTTGCCGTTATGCGCCGTGATGCTGAAAAAGCGGAGGATTATGCCCAAAGACATCAAATAAGCAAATGGTATAGCGATGCGGATAAAATGATGGCAGAAGCGGGTATAAACGCCGTGTATATCGCTACTCCCCCATCATCACATTTAGACTACGCGGTATCAGCATTAAATAAAGGTTTTAATGTTTATGTAGAAAAGCCGGTCACCCGTAATGCTGCCGAGGCAGAACAAATGGCTGATGCTGTTAAGAAAAGCGGCTTAAAACTTACTGTAGCACATTACCGCAGGGCAGTACCTATGTTTTTGCATGTAAAGGCTTTGCTTGATAGTGATGCTATAGGTGATGTACGCACCGTACAGATACGTATGTGGCAGGCGCGTAAACCAAAACTGGTGGCCAATGTAGCAACTAACTGGCGGGTACAACCTGATGTTTCAGGCGGTGGCTATTTTCATGATCTGGCTCCTCACCAGCTAGATTTGATGTTGTATTATTTTGGCGAGACTGAGCTTTATAATGGATTCTCAGTCAATCAATCGGAAGCAACTCCGGCAGATGACCATGTATGCGGACAAATATTGTTTAAAAACAAAGTAGTGGTTAATGGCTCCTGGTGTTTTAATGTGGCGGAAAGCGAAACGATAGATAGTTGCGAGATCATCGGCACAAAAGGAAAAATAACGTTTCCTTTCTTTGGGAATTTTGTCACCTTGAAAACTGATAGCGAAGAAAAAACTGTTGAGTTTGTTCATCCGGAGCATATACAGCAGCCAATGATCACCAAAATTGTGGCTTACTTTAAAGGCGAAGGGCCTAACCCATGCGCTATAGAGGAGGCTGTTACTTTGATGAAAATTATGGATAGCTTTACTACTAAATAACAAAAATTACCAAAGAGGAATTCATTTGCCGTGTAATTGTAGTATCTTCAAAACATATACCATCCAACCATGTTACCCTAACTGATAAATTACAAATATGGCAGTAAAAAAAGCTACTCATCCTTTTTACGAAAAACTTTCATTAGTACTTGTAGGCCTAATCGCGTTAGGGTACCTGGTAATCCAGGCTAAGGATGTACTTGACCCGCTGATGTTTGGCTTTTTGTTTGCTATACTTTTATTGCCTGTATCTAATTTCTTTGAAAGAAAATGCCGTTTGCCCCGTAGTGCATCCTCATTGTTATCTATCCTGTTACTTATCGGTTTTGTTTTTGGCATTGGCTACCTGGTAGGTTCGCAAATATCAAATTTAGCGGATGACTGGCCACAGTTAAAAAGCCAGGTTTCTGATTCGGTTATCAATTTGCAGAGCTGGGTATCGAGCGCGTTCCATATAAACGCCGCCAAACAAATGACTTATGTAAACAATACAACCAAAAAGATCATAGAATCGGGCACTACTGTTTTGGGTACTACTTTTGGGGCAATATCATCGCTTATGTTGTTTTACGTATTCATGATGATATTCACGTTCTTTATCCTGTTTTATCGCAGGTTACTTTTCCGATTTATTGTATGGGTATTTGATGAAACCAACAAATCAATTGTGATGGATATTGCCGAAAATATACAAAGCATTTTAAGGCAATATATATTGGGCTTATTCCTGGAAATGGGTATTGTCGCCACCGTTGCCTGTACTATTTTCTGGATCATCGGCATAAAATACGCGGTACTGCTGGGGCTGCTTGTGGGCTTGTTTAACATTATACCTTACCTGGGTATTTTTTCGGCCTTATTATTAAGTTCTATCATCACATTTGCAACAGGATCTGTTAAAGACGCGATAGAAGTGGCTGTAAGCGTTGTGGCTATACACGCCATCGATTCAAACCTGTTACTACCGACTATAGTAGGTTCAAAAGTGCGCCTTAACGCGTTAATTACCTTTTTAGGGATTGTTTTTGGTGAGATGATATGGGGGTTATCGGGCATGTTTTTATCAATCCCGACCATTGCTATTTTCAAAATCATATTCGACCGCGTTGAGACTCTTAAACCTTGGGGCTTTTTGATGGGTGGCAGCTACGAGTATAAGGCGTCGGCAGAAAAAGACATGAAAACTGAGTAGTTCTTAACTTATCTGCCGGTATACTGCCAAAGCTATTGTTAAAAAATAAGCCAGTAATACCAGCGTATTTACTATCAGTAGCCAGTTAAGATCAACCTGTTTATATTTTTTTATGGTGCACAAAACCAGTAGCGTAACAAAGCCTACTATTAATATAGATGGGAATACCAGTGTCCATTTTTGATGGATAACAAACTGGAAGTTTTGTAACTTTGGATTATTCCCCTCTAAAAAAGGAATGGTAGAAATAAGTAGCAGCAAAAGAAATACACGTACAACAGCTTTTGCCGCAATTTGACTGATTTTCATGATCGGCCTAAATTAAATAAAAAATATTTATCCAGATATGTTTCGCAACCGCGCCCTTATTGTCACCCTGCTTTCAATTGTATTTGCAATTACCGCTCACGCACAAATCAAATTCACAACATCATTCAAAATTGTTCCGCTAGGTGTAAAAGGTGGTATTGATGAAAGTAATTTATCAGCCTATATGGTAGCCGCGGCGGGTACTAATAATTACATTTGCCTGGATGCGGGTACATTACACTATGGCATCGAAAAAGCCATAAGCAACGGCGTATTTAATATTTCTGCCGAACAGGTACTGAGACAATATATTAAGGGTTATTTTATTTCTCATGCCCATTTAGATCATATAGCGGGGCTAATCATCAATTCGCCTGATGATACCGCTAAAAATATTTACGCGTTGGCCAGTTGTATAAAAACCATACAAACCGACTACTTTACCTGGGAGAGCTGGGCAAATTTTGCCGATGCTGGTGAAACACCACAAATAAAGAAATATCATTACGAGGTATTAACACCGGATAGCATCATCGCCATAAAAAATACAGCGATGACGGTGCAGGCATTCCCATTAAGCCACTCCAACTTAACAAGCACTGCTTTTTTGGTTAGAAGTAACGATGCCTATATTTTGTATCTGGGTGATACCGGCCCCGATGAGATTGAGAAAAGCCACAACCTGCATAATTTGTGGGTGGCCATTGCTCCGCTGATTAAAGCCAATAAATTAAAGGCTATAATGATTGAGACATCGTTCCCCGACGAACAACCGGATAAGACCTTGTTTGGTCACTTAACCCCTCATTGGTTAATGAATGAAATGAATAAATTAGCCGAATTAACCGGAAAAGACCAATTAAAAGGTTTTAACATCGTTATTACACACGTTAAACCGCCACAATTAAGTATAAATAAACTCAAAGTACAGCTTCATTCCGAAAACAACCTTAAGTTAAACCTCATCTTCCCCGAGCAGGGTAAGGCAATTACCTTGTAAACAATTCTCATTTCTGAGTATTATACCTTTAATCGCTTGATAATTAACAGCTTTTTACATTTCTTAATAGTTAATTAATTATTTAACGACAACTTATTCAATTCTACATTCGTAATAGGTGTTATGAAGGGCTATGTCAATATTCCAAAAAATATTTATGTAAAGCGTTGCAAGGAGTGTGGTGCGCGCCCGATTATTGCCTTAATAAACGAGGGTGCTTACGTAGTAAAATGCCCAATTAGCGATAAACATTACCATACTCAGCCAGGATTAATAGACCTGGAAGACTGGAATCAGCATAATCCGTCTTCAAACGATTACAACATGAATAGCATGTCGACTATTTAAATAACTGACCATTATATTGAATAAACTATTGTAATTGAGGCATTTTGCTTATAATTACATTGCTAAACCTGATACTGATAGAACCTAGTTAGTTAATTAATGAATAAGTTAAAGCTTTTAATAGGGTATGATGACCCGGACCTTACGCTAGAAAATAAACTTTTTAATGCCGTTGCTTTAATTATCAGCGCTTATATGCTGTTATTCTTTATCATCAATATTATATTAGGATACAGCATTTATTTAGACATAACCATTGTATTAGTAGGGCTATTATCCTGCCTGGCCTACTACCGTAGCCGCTATGTTGGGTACCAGGAAAACATTGTTTTAGCTTACGTTACTGTAGGCATAATATTATTTATACCCGGCTGGTTTTTTAATGGCGGCGTAGAAGGATCGACCCCACAGGAGGGTATTTTTCTGATTGCATTAATCATTATTTTGCTTCAGCGCAAATATCATCTTTTTTTTATTGGTGTGGTAATCGCGCTGTTTCTGGGTTGTTTTTTTACCGAAAAATTTAACCCGCATTTAGTTTCGTTACCCTCTACGCTTACTAAAAAAGAAACTGATATTATTACATCCGCGGTAATAGATATTTTGATAATTGGCCTGTTGCTAAGTGTGTTGAAGAAGAGTCATGAGAATGATAAATTTTTATTGGTAAGGCAGCGCGAAGAATTACGATCATCACAGGTAGAATTATCAACCGCTAAAGATCAGGCAGAAGCTGCCACTTTTGCCAAATCCAACTTCCTGGCAAACATGAGTCATGAGATCCGCACACCCTTAAATGGTATAATTGGCACAGCGCAATTACTATCCACTTCGGAGTTGCTGCCGGGGCAACTGGAGTTATTGCAAACGTTAAATACAAGCAGCAGCCTGTTACTCAATATTATCAGCGACATACTCGATCTATCAAAAATTGAGGCTGACAGACTGGTAATTATACCCACAACTGTTGATATACGTGAATGTGTAAAAACAGTAATTGGTATTTGCAGGCCAGGGATAGCCAATAAAAACTTAATACTGGAGTACGCCATTGATAACCGATTGGCTGATTATGTGAATATAGATGAAAGCCGCTTACAGCAAATTTTAGTAAACCTGATAGGCAATGCTATAAAATTTACAGACAAAGGATTTGTAGAGCTAAAAGTTATAGTCACCCGCAATCGGCTTGATTTTCAAGAAGTTAAATTTCAGATAAGTGATAGCGGCATAGGTATTAGTGAGGAGGCTATTACTCAATTATTTAAACCATTTACACAGGTTAACAGTACGGCTTTACGCAAATACGGCGGCACTGGGTTGGGGTTATCGATCTGTAAAAAAATAGTGGAAATGATGGGTGGTAGACTTTGGGTGGAGAGCAAGGAATCGGAAGGATCGGTATTTAGTTTTAGTTTACCGCTTCCCATTGCCGAGAGTGTTACGAAAGATGTACCTGCCTATTATGAAAAAGCAGATTTTGTTAAAAAACCTTTAACCATTTTACTGGTAGAAGACAACAAAATGAACCAATTGGTAGCAGGTAGAATATTTGAAAAAATAGGCTATAAGATTGATTTTGCTGACAACGGGCAAATAGCCTTAGATAGGGTGGCAGAAAAAAATTATGACCTGATATTTATGGATATACAAATGCCAGTAATGGATGGCTTACAAGCGACTAAATTTATTATTGAAAAATACGGCGACAATACCCCTCCAATTATTGCCATGACGGCCAATGTATTAAGTGAAAATGAAGCTGAATGCCGTGAAGCAGGTATGAAAGACTTTTTAAGTAAACCTTTTACAATTGACAGGCTAAAGTCGATTATTCATAGATGGGGCGTGATGCAGAATGAACTACAGAATAATTAAAACGTATTGCTGCTACCGTTGTTATTGTTACTGAGGAACGATGAAATGGCAAATTTTAAAGAGTTAATAACATCAGACAAACCAGTTTTGGTAGATTTTTCGGCAGAGTGGTGCGGGCCTTGTAAAATGATGCCACCCATACTTAAACAGCTGAAAGATAATATGGGTGATAAAATAACGATCTTAAAAATAGACGTCGACAAAAACCCATCCGCGGCAAGCGAATATAACGTTCAAGGAGTGCCTACGCTTATCGTATTTAAAAATGGGCAAACCAAATGGAGGCAGAGTGGTGTAGTACAAGCCTATCAGTTACAGAAAATTATTGAGCAGTTTGTTTAATAATTACTAACGGTACCCCATTGCTTGCAGATCAAATAACTCTGCATAACGGCCGCCTTTAATAAGTAATTCTTCGTGGCTGCCGATTTCTATTAATTCGCCTTTATCTAAAACTAAAATCCTATCTGCCATACGCACTGTACTGAAACGATGTGAGATAAGCACGGCTGATTTTCCTTTGGTTAACTCGGCAAAGCGTTCAAAAACATTGTACTCGGCACGGGCATCCAGAGCCGATGTTGGTTCATCTAATATTAGCAGCTGCGCATCGCGCATGTAGGCACGGGCTAGGGCTACTTTCTGCCATTCGCCGCCGGATAGTTCAACACCATCTGCAAAGCGTTTGCCTAATTGCTGATCGTAAGCGGCGGGTAATTTTGCAGCTAATACATCGGCCAGACTTTGGCGGGCGGATGATTCTATCAGTGGTCTATTTTCTTTTTCGTTGATATTCCCGACAGCGATATTTTGGGCGAAGCTCATTTGGTAGCGTAGATAATCCTGGAAAATAATGCCGACGTTTAAACGCAGGTCGGCTAGGTCATATTCTTTCAGGTCGATGCCATCTAGTAATATTCGTCCTTCGGATGGATCATATAGGCGGGCCAATAGTTTTACCAGTGTGGTTTTACCTGCACCGTTCTCTCCTACCAAAGCCAGTTTTTCGCCGGGATGCAGGGTGAAGGTTAAATGCCTGTTTGCCCAACGTTCAGAATTTACATACCTAAAACCAACATCCTCAAAAGTAAAGCCTTGTTTAATTGTTTTTGGGAAAGGTATTGGGTTATCGGGCAGTTTTATTTTGGGCTGGATATCGAAAAACTCAAAGAAATCACTCAAGTAAATCGCGCCTTGTGATACCGCGGTGAAGCGGGTTAAAATACCCTCCAATAAGCTTCGTAGCTGGCGAAAAGATCCCGCGAGGAAAACCAAATTACCTATGGTTACTGTACCGTCGATGGTTTTTATAATGATAATCACATAGGCGGCATAGTAACCAATACTACCTAGCATCGCGAAGAATGTGCCCCACAATGAACGTTTGATAGACAAAAGTTTGTTATCAAGATAAAATTTATCCGAAAGCAGTTTAAACCGCTCTATAATAAATCCTGAAAGGTCGAATATCTTAACCTCTTTGGCAGTTTCATCACTAGCACCGAGGTAACGGATATAATCCAGTTCACGGCGTTCAGGCGTTTGTCCGCGGGTTAACGCATAACTTTTATCGTTAAAATGAGATTCGCCTAAAAAAGCAGGGATAATCGCGATCAGCAATAACACAATCAACCACGGATTGAAGGCCATTAAGCCTACCGCCAAAAAGCCCATCGTGATCAGATCCTGCACCTGGCTCATTACTTGCGATAGTAGTATAGTACGGCCAACGGTTTGTTGCCTTGCGCGTTCCAGCTTATCATAAAAAACAGCATCCTCAAACTGATCCAGATCAAGCGTAGCAGCATGCGCCATTAGCTTTACCGAGGTGTGGTTATTAAATAGATCGCCTAGCAAGCTATCCATCAAAGTAATAGCCCGGGATAGCGCATCAGATAAAATAGCCAATGCAAACTCAGCCGCTACTAACTGCCATAAATGATGTGTGTCCGCACCATGTTTATGGGCGATGGAGATTACCTGATCGATGATTAGTTTTCCAACGTATAACAAGCCTAAAGGCATAGCAGATTTCAAAATACGCAGTACGGAGTTAACAACAGTCATCCACGGACTGGTTTGCCATACTAATTTGAAAAACGCAGGCAGGTTGCGTAATGCTTCAAGGCGTTCCTTAAAACTTAATGGTGTGGGTTTTATATTTTTGGGGGGACGGGCGGTGTTCAATGGTGTTTCTTTCTTTTAGATGTCATTTCGAACGAGGTACGAGGAGAAATCTTCTTCGATCTGTAAAGCGGCCTATGCATATCGAAGAAGATTTCTCACTAGCGTTCGAAATGACAAGTTGAATAGAATAAAATTACTCAAAATCAACGTACCAATCCAGTCGCTCCTATTATTGTGAGAACCCAATGACATGCAACAAAAAAAGAGGGATGCTTTTCAACGTCCCTCTTCGATTCTGTTTAGGTTATTGTAATGTTAAATTTTGTTTTTAACAGCCGGTTTCGCAGGCATAACCATTGACTGGATATGTATTTCCCTTTGTAAACGAGGGCTGTGATTTAAATCTTTATGTAAATGCGGCGCGATAACCAATGATACGATCGACATTAGTTTGATCAGGATATTCATTGACGGGCCTGAAGTATCTTTAAACGGATCACCAACGGTATCACCTGTTACAGATGCTTTATGCGGTTCAGATTTTTTGTAATACATCTCGCCGTTGATCTCTACGCCCTTTTCAAATGATTTTTTAGCGTTATCCCATGCACCACCTGCGTTGCTCTGGAATATACCCATCAACACACCTGATACAGTAACACCCGCTAACATCCCACCCAAAACCTCAGGACCAAAAATGAATCCTACAATGATCGGAGAGATCAAAGCGATCAATCCCGGAGCAACCATTTCACGGATAGATGCTTTGGTTGATATAGCTACACATTTTTCGTACTCAGGCTTGGCTTTGTATTCCATAATACCCGGAATCTCGCGGAACTGGCGGCGAACTTCCTCAACCATCGCCATAGCTGCACGGCCTACTGCCGAAATACATAATGCCGAGAATATAAAAGGGATCATCCCACCAACAAATAAACCGGCCAGTACATCGGCTTTATAAATATCAATATGCTCAATACCTGCAACACCCACAAAGGCTGCAAATAAAGCCAGTGAGGTTAACGCGGCCGAAGCAATGGCAAAACCCTTGCCTGTAGCCGCGGTAGTGTTTCCTACGGCATCTAAATTATCTGTACGGTGACGTACTTCTTCGGGTAGGCGGCTCATTTCAGCAATGCCACCCGCGTTATCTGCAATCGGTCCAAACGCATCAATAGCTAATTGCATAGCTGTTGTAGACATCATGCCTGCTGCAGCAATAGCAACACCGTACAAACCTGCAAAATGGTATGAACCATAAATACCTGCTGCCAATACCAAAATTGGCAACACAGTTGATTCCATACCTACGGCCAAACCAGCGATTATGTTGGTAGCGTGCCCTGTTGACGACTGACGAATAATTCCTAATACCGGGCGTTTACCCATCGCAGTATAATATTCGGTTATCATCGACATTAAAGTACCAACTACCAGCCCAACCATTATCGAGTAGATAACACCGGTTTTGGTAAATTCTAATGATCCTTCTTTTAAACCACCCCCCGGAAGTTCGTCTCTTAGCATGTGAAAAGTATCGTTTGGCAACATCCAGTTTACCAGAAATATGGTTGCGATAGCTGTTAATATGATTGATGTCCAGTTACCTATGTTAAGTGCTTTTTGTACACTTGATGTTTCAGTTTTTATTCTTACGAACGATGCTCCAACTATTGAGAAGACCAAACCTAAACCTGCAATCACCATCGGCAATAAAACCGGGGCTATGCCACCAAAATTATCATGTGATACAATTTCGCGACCCAAAACCATCGTAGCCAGCATGGTTGCTACGTATGATCCGAATAAATCGGCACCCATACCTGCTACGTCGCCTACGTTATCACCAACATTATCGGCAATAGTCGCAGGGTTGCGCACATCATCCTCGGGGATACCTGCCTCAACCTTACCCACTAAATCCGCACCTACGTCGGCAGCCTTAGTATATATACCGCCACCTACACGGGCAAATAACGCGATTGACTCGGCACCTAACGAGAATCCTGCCAAAACATCTAATGCTTTAGCCATCGCCTCGCCATTTACATTGCCACCAGTGTTTTTAACATAGATGATAAAAAAAACAATGAACAATGAACCCAAACCTATGATTGCCAAACCGGCAACACCTAAACCCATAACGGTACCACCGGTAAACGATACTTTTAAAGCTTGCGATAAACTTGTACGCGCCGCTTGCGTAGTACGTACGTTAGCTTTAGTAGCTATACGCATCCCCAAAAAGCCGGCGAATGCCGAAAGGAATGCCCCAACTATAAATGATATAGCGATAATCGGGCTTGATGTATGCACCGTTGTGCCCGAATACGCAAGTAGTATACCTGCAACAACAACAAAATAGCTTAATACCTTCCACTCGGCGCGTAAAAAAGCCATGGCACCGTCGGCAATATAACCTGCCAATTGCGCCATATCTCCGTCTCCTGCATCCTGCTTAGTAACCCACGCGGCTTTAACAGCCATCACTGCAATCCCAATGAGCCCAAAAACGGGTATCAGGTAAATTAAATTAGTGTACAAAAAGTCCATGTTAGAAATTTAGTTTATTAAATGTATTTGGTTAGTACTGGTTATATATTGGACTGCAAATTAGCAAATTAATTTATTTACAAAAGGAAACGGCAATAGTTTTTGCATTGATTTTAAGCGTAATACAGACAGTTATTGAATTATTCTTAGAGGTTTGGCTAAAGCCATTTTTTGTACTTATTTATCCGTTGACTAAAGTCAACGGCAATGAATGGAAATTTATATTGAATTGCATTCTTATTTATTGATAATCAGAATTGGAAAATTTACCTGCTGGCTAAAGTCAATGGCAATGAGTACAATTGAACTGGCATTCATTGCCGTCCCATTTATGGGGCGGTGAAAGTGAAAAAGTTAAAATGGCTTTAGCCTAACTTCTGGAACTTAAAAATGATAACTCTTATGTAAGCAAGTAATATTTTAATTTGCGACTTTATTGCTATCTTAACCCACAAAACGAACCTCATTTTATGACTGAAAAAACTACCGAACCCAAACTAAAACATTCTTTAGGCCTGCTTGACGGCACCATGATTGTAGCAGGATCAATGATCGGTTCGGGTATATTCATTGTAAGTGCTGATATTATTCGCAATGTGGGTTCGGCCGGATGGCTGATTGTGGTTTGGGCGCTTACCGGTTTCATGACCCTGACCGCAGCCTTAAGCTATGGCGAACTAAGCGCCATGTACCCCAAAGCAGGCGGCCAATATGTTTATTTAAAAGAGGCATATAATAAATTGATTGCCTTTTTATACGGCTGGAGCTTTTTCGCGGTGATACAAACGGGTACTATTGCGGCGGTTGGTGTGGCGTTTTCGAAATTTACAGCTTATTTGATCCCGGCTTTCAGCGAAGACAATATATTATGGAGGTTACAAACCGGGGTTGATAATGCCGGTGCAGCTAAGTTTTTCACGATAAGCGCGGCGCAAGTTGTCTCTATCCTGCTTATTATCCTGTTAACTTTTATCAATACCCGGGGTGTTAAAAGCGGAAAAATCATTCAAAACACATTCACGTTAACCAAGCTTTTCAGTCTGTTTGGGTTGATCATCTTCGGCTTTATTATGTTGAAGGGCGATGTATGGCATGCCAACTGGACCAATGCATGGCATCTGCAAAAACTAAACACCGACGGCACATTTTCACAATATACTTTAGGTGCAGCATTAGGTGCTGTTGCTGCCGCGATGGTGGGTTCTATATTCAGTAGCGATGCCTGGAATAACGTAACCTTTATAGCCGGTGAAATGCGTAACCCCAAAAGAAATATTGCGTTAAGTCTTTTTTTAGGTACGATGATCGTAACAATTATCTATGTATCGGCCAACTTTGTTTATACAGCAGTACTACCATTGCACGATATTGCTACCGCTGCTAAAGATCGTGTTGCGGTATCTGCTTCGCATGCCATATTTGGTAATGTTGGCACTATTATAATCGCGCTGATGATTATGATCTCAACTTTCGGGTGTAATAACGGGCTGATATTATCAGGTGCGAGGGTATATTACACAATGGCAAAGGATGGCCTGTTTTTTAAACGTACAGGTGAATTAAACAAATTTGCCGTACCGGAATTTGGCTTATGGTTACAATGTATAGTTGCAGGGATACTATGCTTAAGCGGCAGGTATGGCGATCTGTTAGATATGATCTCCTTTGTAGTAGTATTATTTTATGTATTAACGATTATCGGCATATACATTTTAAGAATAAAACACCCCAATGCGGAGCGCCCATACAAAGCCTTTGGTTACCCGGTACTACCCGCTATTTATATTATAATGGGATTAAGCTTTTGCGCGTTATTAATAAAATATAAGCCACAATTTACATGGCCTGGTTTAATTATCGTATTGATAGGCATTCCTATCTATTATATATCACAACGCAACGTGAAGCATGAGGATACAACGGTTACTAACGCTTAGTTTTTTATTTATAGCGGGATATGCCCCCGCGCAGTCACTTCAGCAGAAATTACAGGCAGCCGTAAACAGGTTGCAGGCGGATAGTCAATGTCAATATGCCTCCATATCCTTAACGGTATTGGACGTGAACAGTGGCAAGGAAATATTCTCCGCCAATCCAAGCATGGGACTGGCACCTGCCTCCACCATGAAAACCATTACCACCATAACCGCTTTTAATGTTTTGGGGGCGGATTTCAAATATCAAACGGCTTTCGGTTACAACGGATCAATTACTGATGGCACTTTGAATGGTGACATCATTATCAAAGGTTCCGGCGACCCAACCCTCGGCAGCTGGCGCTACGAAAGCAGCAAGGAAGGGCATATTTTAACTTTAATGGTTGATGCCATCCGCAAAGCGGGAATAAAAAGAATCAACGGAAGAATTATCGGTGATGATTCAATATTTGGGTCGCAATCTATTCCTGATGGGTGGATCTACCAGGATATAGGCAACTACTACGGCGCAGGAACCTCCGGCCTTTGCTGGCGTGAGAACCAATATGATGTTAAGCTGCATGCCGGCGACATTGGTACACCGATAACTGTATCGCGCACCGTACCTGCAATCCCTTACCTTAAGTTTAAAAGCGAGTTACTGAATGCTCCCGCACATACCGGAGATCAATCGTATGCTTACCTGCCGTTGAATGGCAACTTAGTTTACCTGCGCGGCACTTATGCGGAAGATCAAATCAAAAAGAGCATCGCCCTGGCACTACCTGATCCGGCTTATGACGCGGCTTTTCGCTTGGTGGATACATTGAAGCGATTAGGCATCTCTATATCAGGCACAGCCGAATCAATCTCTACCCTAACTGCCAAAGGCGAAACCACGCCAACAGCAAATCAAAATATATTAACCATATCCTCGCCCGAACTCAGCAAGATCATCTATTGGACTAACCAAAAGAGCATCAACCTGTATGCCGAGCAATTGCTCAAAACCATTACCTGGAAAGCCGGTAAACAACCATCCACAGCAAATGGCGTTGTGGCATTGCAGGATTTCTGGAAGCAGCGCGGTATCGACCCAAACTCATTAAACGTATTTGATGGCTCGGGCCTATCCCCTGCCGACCGTGTAACTACCAGAACTTTAGCTACCATACTGCAATCGGCTGCTAAAGCGCCCTGGTATCATGATTTTTATGAGAGCTTGCCCATTTACAACGATATGCACATGAAAAGCGGCAGTATCATCAACGTGCTTAACTATGCAGGCTACCAAACGCATGACGGTAAGCAATTATGCTTCTCTATCATGGTGAACAATTATAACGGATCAGGGAAAGATATCAAAGCCAAGATATTCAGGGTGTTGGATGAATTGAAATAGTAATCCAAAACCTTTTCACGTTTCCAGGCTTAAACAATTAATAGAAAGCACCCATTTATGAACACAGATACCAAAGGCGACAAATCAAAAAAAATAGGATTAGCACTCTCTGGTGGTGGCGTGAGGGGTGTTGCGCATTTGGGGGTGATACAGGCACTTACTGATCACGGTATACAGTTTTCGCATATCTCGGGCACCAGTGCCGGGGCGGTTGCCGCTGCTTTTTTTGCGGCGGGCATGCCACCCAGAGAAATACTGCAGGTTATTAAAGATGCTAAACTGCTTAAGCTGCTTCGCCCTGCGTTGGGTAGCACGGGTTTGGTTTCTATCCTGAATGTGAGCTCATTGATCAAAAAGTATATACCGCATAATACTTTCAACGAGCTTAGCATAAAGGTTACCATCTCCTCTGTTGATCTTGGTGAAAGCAGGCTCGTATACTTTACCGAAGGCGAACTGGATATAGCCATTTTAGCATCCTGTTGCCTGCCCGGTATATTTAAGCCTATCATGATCAGTGGCCATATGTACGTAGATGGCGGCATCCTCAACAACTTCCCGGTTGACCCACTGGTGGGCAACTGCGATTTCATCATCGGCTCATCCTGCAACCATTTGCCGATTGTTACCGAGATCAAATCCTTCGCCAATATGATCGACCGCGCGGCGATGATCAGCATTAACTCCAACCTTAATGCGCATAAGCTCTTGTGCGATGTAGTGATCGAGCCCCAGGACCTTGGCGGCTACGGCATATTCGATACCGATGCTGCCGACGATATTTTCATGATTGGTTATGAAGAAGGCCTGAAAGCGGTTCGTGGAAATACGAAAATTAAAGAGTTATTAGCGGCCAATAAAAACTAAAATATACCACAGAACAAATGGAACAGGCGGTGCATTTGATACACATTTACTGTCATTTATGCCCAAAACCAGGTCAAAAACAGGCTTTTGGGATCGATTTTGAGTCAAAAAAACGTTCTTTTTAGGCTAAAAGAGCAACAAAATCACCCAAAATAGACTAAAAAACGATCTAAAAACATCAGAAAAACAGCAAATTTAAACTGTTTTCACCATCTTTCCGCCGTAGGCGAAGAGAGGGTCGACAAGCAAAGCGATGTCGGGGTGAGTGAACATTTTTAGAGTCTTTATAAGGTGCTAAATTGTCATTGCTGAGGAACGAAGCAATCGCAAACTCTACATATGGGCGATTGCTTCGTTCCTCGCAATGGCAAAAACTAAAGACACCAATATTTTAACACTCCCACCCAAAACCATATCCACATCATTAATGTACTATTAATGAGCAATATTCGGTTATCAAATGGAACTAAACAGCAATCAACCAAGCTACTGGCTTACCCGCTTTGTCATACTTAGGCTGCTGGGTATCATCTATGCTGTAGCTTTTTTAGTTGCCATTAACCAAATTATCACTCTTATCGGCAGCAACGGGCTACTTCCGCTTGGGATCTACCTTAAACAGATCACGGCCACGCTCGGCTCAACCGGTGCAGGTTTTGTTCGCTTACCTTCCGTTTTTTGGTTTTGGCATTCTGATGCCGCGCTTTTAACGGTAGCGTGGGTGGGGCTCCTGCTTTCCTGTATGGTAGTAATTGGCTATGCTAACGTACCGCTGCTCACCATCATTTGGCTGCTCTATATGTCTATCGTACATGCGGGGCAAGACTGGTATGGCTACGGTTGGGAAATTCAACTGAACGAAACCGGTTTCCTGGCGATATTTCTTTGTCCGCTGATCGACATGCGACCATTCCCAAAATATGCGCCGCCATTGCCTATCATTATTTTATTTCGCTGGCTCGCCTTCCGTATTATGCTGGGCGCCGGGTTGATCAAGTTCCGTGGCGATGCAACATGGCGTAACGCTACCGCGCTTTATTACTATTTTGAAACACAGCCCATCCCCGGTCCGCTAACACGATGGTTTCATTTTCTGCCACATACGCTATTGAAAATCGGGGTATGGTTTAACTGGCTTGCCGAACTGGTAGCGCCATGGTTTATATGGTGGCCTCGGCTCTCGCGCCACATTGCCGGGTCGGTTATTGTTGCTTTTCAATTCTTTATCATCCTTAGCGGCAATCTTTCGTTTTTAAACTGGCTAACCATCCTCCCCGCCTTAGCCTGTTTTGATGATAGTTTTTGGTCAAAATTGCTTCCTGCCGTGCTTGTCCGTAAAGCGGAAACTGCTGCCAGCGTTGCCGAAGAATCAAAACCTATGGTAATTACAGCATGGGTAGCTACAGGCTTGGTGGTACTACTCAGCATCCAGCCGGTATTGAACATGCTATCACCCAATCAGGCAATGAATTCCTCCTATGATCCCCTCGATTTGGTAAACACCTATGGCGCCTTCGGCAGCGTTGGTCAGGAACGTATGAACGTTATTTTTGAAGGAACTTCGGATGATACCACTGGTAATAAAGCAGTATGGAAACCCTATATCTACAAAGGCCTGCCTGTATTGTTAGATAAACGTCCACCGCAAATTGCACCCTACCAGCTTCGGCTCGATTGGCAAATGTGGTTTGCCTCCATGTCCACCGCCGACCAATACCCATGGACCTACAATCTGGTATGGAAGCTGCTACACAATGACCCGGATGCTGTTGGACTATTTGCCGAGAACCCATTCCCCAGAAAACCTCCCCGCTACATCCGGGCAGTGTTATACGATTACAAATTTGCCCGTCCCGGCAATCCTAAAGGCCTTTACTGGACAAGGACAGAAGTAAACGAATGGTTGCCTGTTCTTTCTGATAGCGATCCTCGTTTGATAAATTTCCTGGAAAGTCAGGGTTGGATACGTTAGATAATGGGCAACATATTTTCATGCGATTTTTTACCCTCTTTCCGCCGTAGGCGAAGAGAGGGTGGTCGAGCGAAGCAAAGACCGGATGAGTAAACTATGCGAGCGACATTAGCATAAATACCAGGCGCATAGTTTACTCATCCCGAATGTGCTACGCTGTTCGACCCTCTCTCCGGCAAGCCGGAAAGAGGGTGAAAATATTGCTTTGTTTGTCAGCACAATCAGTTAAACGAAGCTCTAAACTCCAGAGGCGAAAGCTCTGTCTTCGTTTTAAACAACTTACTGAACGACTGCGGGTGTTCAAATCCCAACTCATAAGCAATTTCACTTATGGATAAACTGGTGGTAGATAACTTTTCTTTCGCTTTCTCAATCAATTTATCATGTATATGCTGCTGCGTGCTTTGTCCCGTCAACATTTTTAGCGATCCACTCAAATAACTCGGGGATATATTTAATGTATCGGCAATATATTGCACAGTAGGCAATCCTCTTTTTAATAAAGTATCGCTGTTAAAATACTCCGTCAAAATTTCCTCGAGGCGGTTTAGAATTTGATGATTAGCTATTTTCCGGGTGATGAATTGCCGCTGATAAAACCGTTCCGCATAAGAGAGTAGTAACTCTAGTTGAGCGATAATAATAGTCTGACTGAATTTATCAATGTTGGAACGGTACTCCTGCTCCATGCTTTGCATCATACCGATAATAGTTGTTTCTTCCTTTTCAGATAAAAACAAGGCCTCATGCACTGAATAATTAAAATATTCATACTGTTTCATGGTTTTAGCCAAAGAGGTATGCCATAAAAAATCGGGATGGATGAGTAACAACCATCCCGAATGCGTTAAGGGAGAACCTTTATCAATCTCCATTCCGAACACTTGTCCGGGCGAAATAAAAAACATGATCCCTTCGTCAAAATCATATTCTTGCTGCCCGTATTTCATCTTGCCATTAAAATTTCTTTTTAGCGAGATGGAATAGAAATCAAACACCACATTTATCGATTCATCATATGGCAAACGTTTAATCAAATCAAAATTAATCACACTAATCAGCGGGTGCTCCGGTTTTGGAAGCCCCATCACCTGGTGATATTCACTGATGGTTTTGATCCGGTGAGGTTGCGTATTTGCCATGATACAATATAGTTATTTTTGATTGTAGATAGCTGCAAATTCTTTGGCGTAATCGGCCATTTTTACTTTACCCATCACTTTAGGCCAGTGGCGGTAAAAATCCTCAGCCAATGCACCTGTATGCTGACTTGAAAACATCTCAACCAAACCATGCGCCATAGCAGGGCTTAAACCCACAGTTTCCAATTGGCGCTGTCTTTCTTCGCCGGATATTAATATCCATTTCAAATCAGGTTTGCCAATCGCCTCACCCAAAATACGGGCCGTTTCGTTACCGGTCAGCTCATCGCTTGCTACATAACGTACTTTGTGGCCTGTAACAGGCACTTCCAGCTCATCAGCTACAGCCGATGCGATATCGGCAGGTGCAACCCAAATCAGCATATCATCCGCGCCGTAATTAGCCACTATTACACCGGCGGCTTTTATCCCCGGTATAAAACCCAGCAGGTTATAATAAAAACCCGAAGGCCGCATAAATGTAATCGCCACATCCGTAGGCAATTTCTCAAAAATAGTTTCCACTTGTCTGTGCGCCAGGATCAACCCCGAATCCTTCTCCATGTGCGCACCGATACTGCTCAAATGCACTACCCGCTTAACCTCCGACTTTTCGATAGCTTCGGCAAAGTTTTCACCTGTTTCTCTGCAGTAAGCCATCATATCCGCAGCTGCGTAATTAGGCGGCACCATGGTATACACCGCATCTGCACCTGTAAAAGTAGTTGTCAAAAAATCAACATCTGCCAATGTACCTATGGCGGCAATAGCACCTAAAGCTTCAATTTCTTTTTGCTTACCAGGATTGCTGCTAACAACAATAACCTCATGCCCTTTTGCCACTAGTTCTTGTGTTAATGGCTTACTGATGTGTCCTAATGAACCTGTTACTATAATTTTCATTGTTTTAATTTGTTTTTAATGGTAATGAAGCTTCCTCCGGAGGTTTCATTGTTTCAATTTGTTTTGATGATACAAAGTTGTGCATCAACAAAAGAGGAAAAGTAGCCGAATCAACTATTGTTGTAGCCAAAAAAACTGTCATTCTTCATAAAAAAATGAAGAATGACAAGTCAAGTCAAAAGGCCAGCTCCCGGCCCGATGGAAAACCGGGCCGGGAGCTGGCCTTGTGGGCAGAAGGTTTTTTCCGTCTTGAATTTTTGCTTCTTTTGTTTCAAGACAAAAGAAGTAGCCCCCGCGGCAATGAGCGGACAGAATATTTTATTAAAACGGGAATATTTTTTCTAAGCGATAGTGAGGAGCCTCACACTTGTATAATCATAATACAGATTCTTCGTTTCTCAGAATGACAAATTAAAATCTACTCTTTGTCGCGTAGCGAAGGAGGGGGTCGACCAGCGCAGTGTAGTCGGGGATGAGTAGTCTGCGCCATCCATTCGCTTCCTGACTCACCTGGTTTTCGCTCAGCCGCTCAGCCTGCCCGCTCTTCCGCAAGCGGGAAAGAGGGCAAAAACTTTTCCCCACCTCTTTCCGCCGCAGGCGAAGAGAGGTCGACCAGCGCAGCGTAGTCGGGTGAGTCAACATCGCCAGGCAGTCTTCACTAATGTTAATAATTGAAAAATATCTCTTACTGTTAAATATTTATATATCAAATTTTTATTTCCTAATTTTAGGTCTCATCCCATAAACGCTTCATAAAAACTGATACTCATTTATTAATCACCAAAAACAAACACCTATGAGCACAATTAAAGTAAAAGACGGCACCGAAATTTATTACAAAGACTGGGGAACAGGGCAACCGCTTGTTTTTCATCATGGCTGGCCATTATCCGGCGATGACTGGGATGCCCAGCTGATGTTTTTCCTTCAGCATGGATACAGGGTTATCGCCCATGACCGCCGGGGACATGGAAGATCGACCCAATCATCGGGCGGACATGATATGGATACTTACGCGGCAGATGTAGCCGAACTTACCCAAGCGCTTGATCTAAAAGATGCCATCCACATCGGGCACTCTACGGGTGGCGGAGAAGCTATCCACTATGCTGCAAAACATGGAAAAGGCCGGGTAGCCAAAGTAGTACTGATCAGTGCGGTTACGCCGATAATGGTACAATCTGCAACTAACCCGGATGGCGTTCCCATATCAGTATTTGATGAGATCCGTGAAGGTACTGCCTTCAACCGGGCGCAGTATTTTGAGGATTTTACCATCCCTTTTTATGGCTATAACCGTGATGGCGCGAAAATATCAGTAGGTATAAGAAAAAACTGGTGGCGACAGGGAATGATGGGCGGCGTAAAAGCGCACGTTGAGGGCATCAAAGCTTTTTCGGAAACAGATTTTACTGAAGACCTGAAAAGCGTGGACATTCCCGTACTCGTTTTACATGGCGAAGATGACCAGATCGTTCCCTTCCCTATTGCGGGAGCAAAGTCAGTAAAGCTATTAAAAAACGGCAAACTGATCTCCTATCCGGGTTTTCCTCACGGAATGCCGGCTACCGAGGCGGCAACCATTAATAAGGATTTGCTGGAGTTTATTAAATCATAAATTCCTTTGTCATCCTGAGCATAGCAAAGAGCCTGTAAAGTGGTTTACTATAGCCTATTCAAGTGTCTACACTTGAATGCTGCCTTAGTAAGCGTCCACGCTTACTAAATGTTACATGAGCGTGGACGCTCAAAACTAAAAACGTTCAAGTGTGGACACTTGAACGGGCTGAGATACTACTTTACAGACTCTTCGCTACGCTCAAAATGATAATGTGATATAAAGAGTTACTGTGCCCCTAATATTTCCACAATAGCACTCTTTATCTCAGGATTGAAAAAGTTTGGCGCCTGATGGCCTTTTTCATCATTTAACACAATCAGTTTAGCGGGCAATAACTTTGAAAATTCGATAGCAGGGGTGGGATTCACCATGTGATCCTGCAAGGATGAAATGATGAGCATTTTAGCTTTAATATGTTTTGCAGCCTCCTCAAGGGAATTATTAAAATCTTTAGAAATATCGTGATTAATAATAGCATTCAGTTGATAATCGGTATTGTTCCAGTCCTGATCCTTGCGCGTTTTATTGGATACAACCCATTTAGGTACATCTTCTCTTTTAACTGTTTTCACACGGTCGGCAGGAGTTGTTAAAAATACCTCCAGCATCATCGTAGCATTGGGAATGGTTGGGTTGATTTTATACCTCCCATGATCATATCCCGTATTTTCTTCAATCGTTTCGCGAAAAGTATTATAAACCATCAGGTCGAAACTCGACGGTTGCGGGCTACCTACAATAGGTATCAGCACATCCATAAAATCGGGGTAGCTCACCGCCCATTGAAAAGTTTGTATACCACCCATTGATATACCCATTACAGCCTTTACATGGTTAATTTGAAGCTTGGTTGTTAAAAGCACATGTTGGCTGTTCACCATGTCGCGTATAGTAAATCTCGGAAAATCCGCACCGGGTTGTTGCTTGCTGTTAGATGGCGAAGAAGAGACGCCGTCGCCTAAAGCATCAATTATAATCAAACAATATTTGGCAGTATCCACAGCCTCCCACGGGTGGGTCGACTCCACTCCTGCAGCGTCACCTCCGTACCATGTACAAAACACTACCACGTTTGACCGCGCCTCGTTTAAACGTCCATGTACGCGGTAACCTATCTCACAATTATTGATCATAGCGCCCGATTCCAATGCCAGGTTCCCGATAGATGCCACATGAGCGCCACCCGATACGCCAGGCAATGTTTGACTAAATCCAATTGTGGTAAAAAACAACAAGAGTACGGTGAGTGATCGTTTCATCAGGTGTGAATTTAAGTTTTAACAAATATGATAAGTTAATTGTGTTTTTGAATGGGTTGATGATGACATTTTATATCAATAAAATTAGCGTAAGTATGAGATACTTAATGAGCTTTGTCATGCGCAGCGAAGCATCTGCAAACGGTATAGCAAACGTACCTATTCTTTTTTGTCATTGCGAGGAACGAAGCAATCACACGTAGAAAGGCTGCCTTGCAAATTCGCGATTGCTTCGTTCCTCACAATGACAAGAAGATTTAGAATGCGGGCAAAGGCCTGACGGAAAACCGGGCCGGGGGGGGCGGCCTCGCGGGCTGAAGGTTTTTTCCGTCTTGACTTTTTGCTTCTTTTGTGTCAAGACAAAAGAAGTAGCCCAGCGGCAATGAGCGGACAGAATAACTTATATAAACGAGAATTTGTCATTCTTAGGAACGAAGAATATGAATAATGTTAAAAAAAATGTCATTGTGAAGAATCTGTACAGTAGTAGCACACCTTACAGATTCTTCACTCCGTTCAGAATGACAAGTATGTTTATAAAATATTCTCGCCCCCTCATGACAAAGAGAAAATCACCTACGAATTCAGCACCGGCTGCACATTCGTAATACTAAAAATATCAGCCATTAAATCATCACTCGGGTTAACCTTCAAGCTCTTGGAAATCGCTTCCAGTACAATCGTATCCTCTCTATCTTTTACCAAAAACCGTAGCGAACAATTCTTAACCGGGTACTTCTCTATATTCACATCAAGCGCCTGCTGAATGTTGCTTAACAGCGTATCATTTAACGATTGCAGATCAACACATACCGTCAAAGATTTCGTCAGTTTATCGCGCATTTCAGATAGTGGGCTCATGCTTAATATCTTCATGTCCCAGTTATCCTTTTGCCTGAATTTCTCTTCGATGATGCCTTTAATATGCAGGAAATAACCATCAACCAGCAAATACCTGAACTTCATATAATCCTCGCCAAACAGCGCGAATTCGTATGATTCCTTATAATCTTCCAACACAAAAGTCCCGAAAGGCTTACCGTTTTTAGTCATTTTATGTTGAACGTTGGATACCAAGCCGCCCACACGAACATCACCACGTTTCCGCAGCTCGTTAAACGCATTCATAATCTCTTCGCCACCCTCACCGCTGCGGGCTTTCTGCATATTTTTCAGGTCGCTGATGTTGGTGTTGCAATAGCGCTCCATCTCCAGCTTAAAGTTATCCAGCGGGTGCCCGGTAAGGTAAATACCGATAACATCCTTCTCATACTTCAACTTCTCGATCAGCGGCCACTCATCCGCCTCCGGCATTGCAGGCTCCGGAACATAAGAGGCAATCGAACCACCAAATAAAGAAGATTGGTTGCTACTTTGCGTATTCTGGTAGTCGTTGGCATATTTAATTAAACGCTCAACACCAGTTAAAATACCATTCTCTGTTTTGGCGAAGAACTGCGCACGGTTTAATCCCATGCCGTCAAAAGCACCACCATAAATCAGGTTTTCGTACGATTTACGGTTTACGCTCCGCGTATTTGAGCGCTGCGCGAAATCATAAACAGATGTGTAAGGGCCACGCTCTACACGCTCCTCAATAATAGCTTCAACTGCTTTATCACCTACACCCTTCACCCCTGTCAAACCAAAACGGATCTCACCTTTTTTGTTCACCGCGAACGCCAAATCAGATTCATTTACATCAGGACCCAAAACATGCACACCCATGCGGCGGCACTCATCCATAAAAAAGGTAATCTTTTCCATGTTGTTTTGGTTGTTCAATACCGCGGCCATGTATTCGCTTGGATAATGCGCTTTCAGGTAAGCCGTTTGGTACGCCACGAAAGCATAACAGGTAGAGTGCGACTTATTGAACGCATATTGAGCAAATGCTTTCCAGTCGTTCCAAACTTTAGTCAGTTTATCTTTGGGATGACCTTTAGCGGTAGCACCGGTCATAAACTGGGCCTCCATTTTATTCAGTACCTCAATTTGCTTTTTACCCATCGCCTTACGCAAAACGTCGGCATCACCTTTACTAAAGCCAGCCAATTTTTGCGATAAAAGCATCACCTGTTCCTGGTAAACGGTAATACCGTAAGTTTCGCCCAGGTATTCCTCCATATCAGGTAAATCGAACGCGATTGGCTCATAACCATGCTTACGCTTAATAAACAGCGGGATATACTCAATCGGGCCCGGGCGGTAAAGCGCGTTCATCGCGATCAAATCCTCAAACTTATCGGGTTTCAAATCGCGCAGGTACATTTGCATACCATCACTTTCAAACTGGAATGTACCGTTGGTATCGCCTTTTTGATAAAGTTCGAAGGTTTTTTCGTCATCCAGCGGGATATAATCTATATCAATAACAACACCGTAATTTTGTTTGATCAGCCTTAGCGCATCCTTAATAATGGTCAGGGTTTTCAAACCCAAAAAGTCCATCTTGATAACGCCCGCATCCTCAATCACACGACCGTCGTATTGGGTAACCAACAGGTCGGAGTCTTTGGCTACTGCCACCGGCACAATATCCGTTAAATCATAAGGGGCGATGATGATACCCGCCGCATGCACACCCGTATTACGGATGGAACCTTCCAGTTTCCCGGCCTCGCGCAAAACGGTTGCACGCAGGTCGTTACCTTTAAGTATTGCCTGCAATTCGGGTACTTGCTCTATAGCGCCTTGTAAGGTAATACCCAAGGTATCGGGTACTAATTTCTTCAATAAGGTTACTTCGGATAATGGCAGATCCAACACACGGCCTACGTCCTGTATACTGGTACGCGCCGCCATCGAACCATAGGTGATGATCTGCGCAACCTGGTTCTTACCGTATTTTTCAACTACATAGTCAATAACCTTCTGTCTGCCTGCATCGTCAAAATCCGTATCAATATCGGGCATCGACTTACGATCCGGGTTCAGGAATCTTTCGAATAGTAAATTATATTTAAGCGGATCGATATTGGTAATACCGATACAATATGCCACCACCGAACCAGCCGCCGAACCACGGCCCGGGCCAATAAATACGCCCATATCACGGCCTGCCTTGATGAAATCGGCTACAATTAAAAAGTAACCCGCGAAACCCATGGTACGTATGGTGAACAACTCAAAGTTGATGCGTTCTTCTGCCTCCGGCGATATATCAACATAGCGTGCTTTAGCGCCTAAAAAGGTAAGATGCTTCAGGTATTCCCACTGGTTCAGCGTATCCGAATCAGGGGTCATGTCGCTGTGGATCTTAAATTCAGGTGGGATAACGAAGTTGGGCAGTAAAATATCCCGCTTCAGCTTCAATACATCAACCTTATCTACAATCTCGTTGGTGTTATCTAACGATTCCGGCAGATCATGAAACAACTTGCCCATTTCCGACTGCGTTTTAAAGTAAAACTGGTCGTTAGGGAAACCGAAACGATAACCCTTACCGCCTTCTTCATCGGTAGCAATCGGCGTACTCTGCATATCGCCCGTATTCACACACAATAAAATATCATGCGCATTCGAGTCCTGCTGATCCACATAGTGCGAATCATTAGAGCAGATCACCTTTACATTATATTTCTTGGCGTATTTAAGCAATACATTGTTTACCGTATGCTGCTCAGGTATATCGTGGCGTTGCAGCTCGATGTAATAATCTTCGCCAAACAGATCCAGCCACCATTTAAATTCTGCTTCGGCTTCATCTTCGGTCTTGCGCAAAATAGCTTGCGGTACCGACGCGCCAATGCAACAGGTAGTAGCAATTAAGCCTTTATGGTATTTTAATATCAGTTCCTTATCAACACGGGGCCATTTGCTGTAAAGGCCTTCCATGTAACCTAGTGAACATAGTTTCACCAGGTTTTTATAGCCCTCGGCATTTTTAGCCAATAACAACTGGTGATGCCTGATGTCTCTTTTCTCTTTGGTAAATTGTTTTTTGTGCCGATCTTCAACCACATAAAGCTCGCAGCCTACTATGGGTTTTACGTTGTGTTTACCTGCTTCGGCCACAAACTTAAACGCACCGAACATATTGCCGTGGTCGGTAATGGCCAGGGCTTTCATACCATCGGCGGCGGCTTTTTTATATAGCTTACCTATATCGGCGGCACCGTCGAGTAACGAAAATTGGGTATGTACGTGTAAGTGCGAAAAATCGGGCATAGTGGTAAACTAATAAACTTTATGGCGAAATACAAAGTTATTAAAAAACAAATGCTCATGCCGTGGTGTTGAAAACTGTAGAATAGTTTTACAAACAAGTGAAACGACAACAGAATTAAAAGCACAAGCAGCGCGGTTCCCCTCTTGAGAGGGGGCAGGGGTGTGTTATACGCGCAGAAACACACCCCTGCCATTTACACTAGGCCCGCACGCCCCCTCTCAAGAGGGGAATTAAAGCGGGCTTTTAATATATTTTGTTTCAGAATAATTAATAAACAGGTTTAACACATTATTTATATTATTTTAAGCAACAACAATCTTCACCTTTGAAAAACGTAGAAATTTGAAACGATTTGGGCTTATAGCGTTAAAAACTATTCTTTGGATAATTGCAAGCGTACTCTTCCTGGTGCTGCTAGTAGTTGTTTTAATACAGGTACCTGCCGTACAAAACTTCGCTAAAAATAAAGCGGTAAATTTCTTACAGGGGAAAATTCACACCAAAGTACGCATAGACCATATCAGCATCGGGCTGCCAAAAAGCATAGTGCTTGAAGGTGTTTATTTTGAAGACCAAAAACGCGACACATTAATTGCAGGCGATAAACTGGAAGTAGACATCAGCATGCTGAAACTGCTGCACCATACCGTAGAAATAAACGAGATCAACCTGGATGGTGTCACCGCCAAAGTAACCCGCGGACCGGATAGTCTTTTTAATTTCGATTACATTATGCGGGCATTTGCCAGTCAGCAAAAGATCGAACCCAAACCTACGGATACCGCTTCGGCAATGAAGTTTTCGGTGGATAAGATCATCCTCAACAAAATAAACATTGCTTATAAGGATGCCATCACCGGCTATAATGTTAAATTTTTATTAGGTCATTTCGATACCCGGGTAACCACCTTCGATCTGGATAAAATGAAATTCACCATCCCGAAGGTAACCCTATCAGGCTTTAATGCGAGGATCATCCAAACCAATGTTCTGCCGCCTAAGCAAGGTCCGCCGGTAGTGCCAATCACCACTACACATCCGCAGGGGATGACACTTGATATAGGTACTGTTGATATATCAAAAATAAATGTGGATTACGGCGCGCCAACCATGACGGCCAATGTGAATTTAGGACGATTATTGGTGGAGATGAAGAAGATCGACCTGAACAACCAGGTTATTGGCATCAAATCCATCGATCTGGATGATACCAAAGCGGCGCTAACCTTTGCCCAGCCGCAAAAGGTTAAAACAGAAGTGGGAAAAGCCATTAGAAAACTGGATACCCTTGCAAAACCAGCCGCCAGCACCAAAGGTTGGTCGGCTACGCTGGATAGGATCACGTTCAACAACGATAATATTAAATATGATGACAATGCCACCAAAGCCATCCCCAAGGGCCTCGACTTTGCGCACATGAATGTCCATAATCTGAACGCCGACATTGAAAACTTGTCGTATAGCCCGGATACCATGTCTGGCAAAATAAATTCATTTACCTTCTCTGAGAAAAGCGGGCTCGAACTTAAAAAATTTCATACGACGTTTTTCTACGGGCCGAAGAATGCTTATTTGAATGATTTGTATTTGGAAACCCCGCAAACGGTAATTCAAAAACAATTGCAGGTGAGCTACCCATCCATCGCATCATTAAGCACCAATCTGGGTGCGTTAAGTGTGAACGCTAATTTAGATGGAAGCCGGTTAGCGCTAAAAGATGTTTTAATATTGATGCCGACCATGAGCTCTTCCATCGGCAAAGTATCGCCTAACGAAATCTTCAGGATAAACGGCCGTGTATATGGCAAGGTAAACGACCTCCACATCCCGAGCCTGGAAATTACAGGTTTACGTAATACCCACATCAAAGCATCAGCAAACATGCGTGGCTTGCCTAATGTAAACAAAGCTACTTTTGATGTTAACATAGCCGACTTCACCACCAGTCGCGCTGATATTAACACCCTCGCCGCAAAAGGCATGATCCCGGCTAACGTTAGCGTTCCGGAAAACATCAACCTGAAAGGAACTTTCAAAGGCGGTATCAGTAATTTCAACACCAAATTGAACCTGCGCACCAGCTATGGGGCTGTTGATTTGACGGCGGCCATGAAAAACGGCAGCAATAAAAATAACGCGAGTTATACAGCTAATATCCGTGCGAGTAATTTAAATATTGGCGCGTTAACCAAGCAGCCGCAAACAGTGGGCAGCATTACGCTTTCGGCTAATATTTCAGGCACGGGACTTAACCCCAAAACCGCGAACCTTAAATTTAATGGCGATGTTGCCAAGGCTTATGTAAAGGGCTATACCTACCAAAACCTTAAACTAAGCGGTACGGCGCATGATGGTGCATATGCTGCCAAAGTAAATATGGCCGATCCAAACATTCATTTCAGTCTGGATGCCAAGGCGAATATGAATAAGAAATACCCATCTATTTTCGCTACGCTGGATGTGGATAGCATCGATATGCAGAAACTCAATTTCTCCAAAACGCCGATGCGTTTCCACGGTAAAATTGTAGCTAAAGTACCAACTGCTGATCCTAATTATTTAAATGGTGATATTGAAGCGACTGACTTATTAGTAGTTAACGGTACGCAACGCATCAAACTAGATACGGTAAGTTTAATCTCAACCGCCGATGCAGATAGCAGCACCCTAAAATTAAAACTACCAATGCTTACCGCCCACATGGCCGGTAAATACAAACTGCCGGAGATCGGCATCGCCATGCAGGATCTCATCAACAAATACTATAACACCAGTTTAGCAAGCGGCAAGCATGTAGTGAAATATTCACCGGAAAGTTTTGAGTTTGATGTGCACATAGTAAAAACCCCGCTGGTGGCCCAGTTCGCCCCGGATTTAAAACAATTGGATCCCATACTCATCAAAGGTAATTTTGATAGCCAGGCCGGTACATTGGTAGTAAATGGCTCGATGCCGAAAGTAGTTTATGGCACCAATACCATCAACAACTTAAAACTCAATATCAATACCGCCAACAACGCGCTTAATTATGCCATTACCGTGGATGATGTTAAAGCGGGTTCATCACTTGATTTGTTATACACCAGTATATCGGGCAACGCCCAAAACAACAAGCTAAACCTGAATCTGCAGGTGCGTGATGCTGCCAAGAAAGAGCGTTACCGCATAGCGGGTGTATTCAGCGCTTTACCAAATGAGTACCAGTTCAGCTTCCTGCAAAATGGTTTGCTGCTTGATTATACCGAATGGGCGGTAGCCAGTGATAATGCATTACAATTCGGGACTAAAGGGATCATGGCTAAGGATTTCGTGATCAGTAACTCTGGGCAATCACTAGGCGTTACCAGTAATCCGCAGGAGTTTAACGCGCCAATTAAGGTCGACTTTAAAAACTTTCACATCGAAACACTTACCCGCTTAGCTCAGCAGGATTCGTTACAAGTAGGTGGCGTACTTAACGGCGATGCGCATATCAGCAATTTCCAAAAATCTCCGGTATTTACAGCCGCATTAAATGTGGGCGATTTTAACTTTAAAGGTGATACCGTAGGTAACATCGCCCTTAAAGTAAATAATCAAACTGCTGATGCCTACAGTGCCGATATGGATATTACCGGCAAAGGCAACCAGGTAACCCTCAAAGGAATTTACTATACCCAACCGGATAGCCGCTTTGATATGGACCTGAACATTGTGACGCTGAATATGAAGACCATTGAAGGCTTTAGCTTTGGCAACATCCGCAGGGCTACCGGCAATATCACGGGCGATATGAAGATAACGGGCACTCCTGCCGCGCCTGCTATTCGGGGTGATATTAACTTTAATAAGGTTGGCTTTAATGTATCCATGCTCAACTCCTATTTCAGCTTACCGAATGAAAGCATTACTTTCAATAACGATGGTATCCGCTTTAATGATTTTACGCTGATCGATTCTACCGGGAATAAAGCGGTGGTAACAGGCTCTATCTATACCAAAACTTACACCGACTTTAAATTCGGGATGAAGATCCATATGGATAATTTCAGGGTGATCAACTCCACCCAGGCTGATAATAAAATGTATTACGGTAAGCTGTATTTGAACAGCGATGTAAGCATAACCGGCAATACGGATAAACCTATTGTTGATGCTACCTTAACCGTGAATGACAAAACTGATCTGACCATTGTTTTGCCAGAGGATGATCCGGGGGTTGAGGACCGCAAGGGCGTAGTGGAAGTAATCAACGAGAATGCCCCGAAGCTGGATTCTATTTTAATGGCGAGGCAGCTCGATTCGCTGAAACAATCAAACCTGAAAGGCCTTGATGTAAGCGCGACCGTAAACATTAGCAAAGCCGCCCGTTTCACCATTGTTATCGATCCATCTAACGGCGATGTGGTACACATACAAGGTGAAGCACACCTGAATGGCGGTATCGACCCAAGCGGAAAAACAAACCTGACAGGTATTTATACAGTTGAAAGCGGATCATATAACCTTTCTTACGCCACGGTAAAACGTACCTTCCTGTTCAAAAAAGGAAGTAACATAACCTGGACCGGCGACCCAACCAGCGCCAATATTAATTTAACTGCCGTTTACGTAGCCAACGTGCCACCGATTGATTTAGTGCAGCAACAATTGGGTGGTGATAATACCTCCGTAAACGCTACCCAATACAAGCAAAAGCTGCCATTTAATGTTAATTTGAATTTAAAAAACCAACTGTTAAAACCGGATATCAGTTTTGATATTATACTGCCGGATAGTAGTTATGAGGTATCGCCTACAGTAGTACAAACCATTAACGACCGACTGGCCCAAGTACGCCAGGATCCTAACGAAATGAACAAACAGGTATTGGGCGTATTGGTACTGGGCCACTTTATTGGCGATAACCCGCTGCAAAGCAACGGAGGCAGCACAGGTATTAATGGCGTTCTTCGCAACAGCGTGAGCAGCTTGTTATCCGATCAATTGAACAAACTTGCTGGCAACCTGATTGGTGGCGTACAGCTAAGCTTTAACCTTACTTCGGGTGCTGATTACTCCACTGGGGTTGAGCAAAACCGGACTGACTTAAATGTCGGCTTGTCCAAACAGTTTTTAAACGATCGTGTTACGGTAACCGTAGGTAACAACTTTAACCTGGAGGGCCAAAACCAACCGGGGCAAAAAACTACCGACATAGCAGGGAACATATCTGTAAATTATAAACTAACCGAGGATGGCCGCTACATGATCAGGGCTTACCGTAAGGATGAGTTTATAGTAATTGAAGGTCAGGTGGTTGAAACCGGCGTTGGTTTCTCGATAACCTACGAGTACAATAAATTTAAGGAGCTATTCGTCAAAAAATCAAAAGCGGATAAAGAGCGTGAAAGGAAATATAAACAAGATCAAAAAGAGAAAAAGAAAGCACAAAAACAAGCGGAAGAAAAGCATGACGAGGCGGTAACTAACACACAACCAGCCGATCAGCCTGCGCAAAACAAACAACCATCAAACTAACCTATGACAAAACTTAGCTACATATCTATCCTTTTTATTGCTGTTTTTGTTAGCGCGTGCAGTACTACCAAGTTTTTGTCCCCGGGCCAAAAGCTGTATACCGGCGGCGAGGTAAAGATAGTTGATGCTGATATGAAGAAGGGTGATAAAAAAGCTATAACAACTGAGTTAGAAGGTTTGTTAAGGCCAAAAACCAATGCAACCATCCTGGGTTTACGGTACAAACTATACATCTACGAAAAAACAAAAACCAACAAGGAACGCGGGCTTAGGCACTACATAAATACCCATTTAGGCGAACCACCTGTTTTGGCCAGCAGTGTTGATCTGGTTAAAAACAGTACCATTTTACAAAGTCAGCTGCAAAACGAAGGCTATTTTATTGCACAGGTAAGCGGCGATACTGTAAGCAAAAACCGTACTGCTAAAGCGGTATATACCGTGCAGGCAGGCCCGGCTTATCATTACCGTAAAATTGTTTTCCCGCAGGAAAAGGATGATTTGGATACCGCTGTTACTGGAACATCAAAACAAACGTTTCTTAAAGTTGGCGAGCAGTACAACCTTAGTAAAATTGTTAATGAACGCATACGCATTGATGCCAGATTAAAAGAAGAGGGCTACTACTACTTCGCGCCAGAAGACCTGATCATGAAGTACGATAGCACCATTGCCGGCCATCAGATTGATATGTTTGTAAAAGTAAAGGCAACCACGCCAGATGAAGCGAGATGGGTGTATAAGATCAGGAATATATACGTTTACCCGCATTACAGTTTACAGGATACCGCTTTAAAACTGGATTCAGCTGTTAAATACCGCTGGTATAATGTGATAGGCGGCAGAAAAACCGTAAGACCTTTTATGTTTAAAAATACGGTATTGCTGCACCCCGGCGATGTATACAATCGTACCGAACACAATAACTCCTTAAGCCGTTTTATTGAACTGGGCCCCTTCACCTATGTAAAAAACAGGTTCGAAGATGTTACTCCCGATTCGGCATTCCTGGATGTTTATTATTTCCTGACACAGGCAAAACGAAAGTCATTAACCGCCGAAATCCTGGCCCGGCAAACATCTGCCAATTACGATGGTACCCAGCTCGACTTAACCTTCAAAAACAAAAACACCTTTAAAGGTGCCGAGTTGCTTAGCGTTACATTTTTCACCAGTACCGATAAACAATTTGGTAGTTACCAGCATGGCTTTAATGTTTACCAGTTTGGTGTAACCCCATCCCTATCATGGCCGAGATTTATTAGTCCGTTTGACTTTACTACCGATAACGCATTTATCCCGCGCACTATTCTAACAACCGGTTATACGCTAATTGACCGCTCACAACTATACAATTTAAACTCGTTTAGTGCATCATGGGGTTACCAATGGAAACCCAGCCTATACAAACAACACAATCTTGATCTGTTAGATTTTAGTTATGTAAATGCCACTAACGTTACAGCACTTTACCTGGATAGCATCCGCGATACAGGCAACCCTTCGCTTAAACACGTTATCAATAACCAGTTAACTTTTGGCCCAAGCTATGCCTATACCTACGATAATACCAGCGACGATTTTAGGACCAATAGCTTTTACTATATGGGCAAAATAAGCACATCTGCTACGCTATTAGGGCTGGTACTCGGAGCTGACACTCTGGACGGAAAAGCGAAAACAATATTCGGCACACCTTTCGATCAATATGTAAAACTCGAAAACGAAATCCGGTTCTTCCATAAATTAAGTCCGGGTACCAAACTGGCTATGCGTTTATTGGTTGATGTTGGCTTGCCTTATGGCAACTCCACCATTCTGCCTTATACGCAGCAATTCTTTATTGGCGGGCCAAATAGTTTAAGGGGATTCCAGGCACGTACATTGGGGCCCGGTTCGTATGATTATCGTACAGCGGTAGGCTACGGCGGCACCCAGTTTTTACCTGATGAATCGGGCGATATAAAATTAGAAGGTAACGTTGAATACCGGGCCAAACTGTTTAGTATTGTTGAAGGCGCGCTATTTGCTGATGCCGGAAATATATGGCTGCTACATCCGGAAGACGGCCTACCAGGCGCCGCCTTTGGCAAAAATTTTTTAAATCAGGTGGCTGCCGATGCAGGTTTCGGGTTACGCTTTAACCTTTCAGTGTTAATACTACGTACCGATTTGGGCTTCCCATTAATCGATCCATCCAGGCCCGTAGGGCAGCGCGACCGTTTTAATAGCATCAGCATTAATAACTCGGTATTTAACCTGGCAATAGGCTATCCATTTTAACTATTTAGTGAATGAGTGATTGGGTGAATGAGTGATTTTTAAAAACACAAAAATAAGGCGTCGTTGCGAGCGAAGCGTGGCAATCCCAAACTCTACATGTCGAATATCAAAGTCGGGGATTGCCACGCTCCGCTTACAGCAATGACGATAGTTTTATCGTTTTCAACCCCTACTCCCATCCAACACAAAAATTCTTTTTTCACGTATTTAATTTTAACTTTATTAGCATAAGCAATATAAACCCAAGTGTTTAGTGCCTAACCTAAACTTTTGTTGGTTTTAACCGTATTATAGTTAAATGCCCACACCACAAAAAAACAACATTATCGTACTCATAAGCATGGTCACCATGGCTGTGGGACTTATGATTATGATTGGCTGGATTTTTCCGGGTAGCGGGATTTTAGCTATACTTCCCGGCGTAGCTATGCGGTTCAATGCCGCGCTTTGTTTTACATTGTTCGGGGGCGCTCTGGTGGTATCGCAATGGCATTTTAAAAGATGCCACTCCCCATTGTTTTTCATTTTATCATCCTTGGGTATACTAATTGCCCTTCTTACCATAAGTCAGGATTTATTTCACAACGATACAGGTATTGATCAATTGTTTGTCAGGGATAATACACCTGTTTCAGCTGCATTCCCGCATCCTGGCCGCATGGCATTTAATGCTTCGTTAAGTTTTTGCTTTTTAGGGTTAGGCTATCTTTTTTTCTGTACAAAAAATCGCAGGCTGCACACTGTTTCGCAATACCTTTTTCACGCGGTTACCTTAATTGCCGGTACTGCGCTAATAGGTTACATGTACAATGTTTCTTTGTACAACTCCTTATTCTATGTTACCTCTATGGCCTTTACTACGGGCATATTGTTTTTACTGTTATCAATGGCGGCATCACTTCTAAATCCCAACCTCGGGCTTGCCGCTATTTTTACCGGAGATCGCGTAGGCAACCGGGTTGCCCGCCGGCTTTGTTCGATCATTTTTTTAATGATCCTCATTTTTGGAATATTAAAGCTGGAAACAAAAAATTCAAAATTATTTTCGTCTGCGGATATTGGCATGGCGTTATTGGTCATTTGCTTTTTACTGGCTGCTATCGCGCTGATATGGAATACAACCAACTGGTTAAACAGCATTGATGATAAACGAAAACTTGCCGAAGAAGAGGTGATTAACATGAATGCGGAGCTGGAAGAACGGGTAGAACAACGAACCATCGAATATCAAAAAAGCGAAGACCGTTATCACACCCTCATTCAACAAGCCACCGATGCTATTTATGTGGTAGATAACGATAGGAATTTTACCGAGGTAAACGATAGCATGTGCGAGATGACTGGATACACGCGGGAAGAATTACTGCGCATGAACGTAAAAACGTTGCTTGATCCCGAAGAGTTAAAAAGCAGGCCCCTGCCTTTGTTAAGTAGTTATATTGGCCAGGGGCCGATTGAGAGAACATTTATCAGGAAGTCGGGTGAAAAATTTACCGCGGAAGTGAATGTTAAAGTATTCCCTGATAACCGTATTATGGTGGTTGCCCGTGATGTTACCTACCGTAATAAAATGGCCGCGGAGGTTAGCGATGCCGAACTCAAATTCAGGACTATTGCCGATAAATCAATGGTGGGTATATACATGGTTCAGCATGGCAAGTTTACTTATGTAAACCCGCGCTTTGCCGAGATTTTCGGTTATCAACAGGAAGAATTAACAAACACTTTTCCTGTGGATACCATTATTTATGACACACACCGCGAATACACCAACCAGCAGGTAAAACTTCGCATGGAGGGCAAAATTGACAGTGTGCGCTATGAAACAATGGGCAAAAAGAAAGATGGCTCAAGCAATTGGGTCGAATTTTATGGCAGCCGGGCCATGATGGGCGGTGTTCCAACGATCATCGGCTCCATGATGGATGTTACCGAGCGCAGAAAGGCCGAAGGCGAGCTTAAATCATCAGAGCAAAAATATAAGGTGCTATTTGAAAGCAACCCAATGCCAATGTGGATGATAGCTAAAGACAGCCTGAAGATACTTGCGGTAAACGCTGCCGCCGCAAACCACTACGGCTATACCAAAGAAGAGCTAACCAGTATGGATGTAACCGCATTACGATTGCCTGAAGATCGTGAAATACAGTTACGGGGATATGAAGATGATAATGAGAAAACGAGAATTGCCCGCCATCTTAAAAAAGATGGAACTATCATGTATGTACAGTTAACCACACATGATATTACGATTGAAGGCCGCCCGGTAAGGCTATCTCAAACAAATGATATAACCGAACAATTTAAGGCTGAAGAACTATTACAAAAATCAGAAGCAAACTTAAAGGCTATATTAAATACCACTGATACCGCTTACGGCTTATTCGACAAGCATCTTAAGGCGTTGATGTTTAACCCTAAGGCTACCCAGTTTATTAAAAAACAGTACGGCCATAACCCCGAGAACAACAGCCCTCTTTCCGATTATTTTCCACCAGATAAATTCCCGCAATTACATAAGTTTACCAATAAGGTTTTAAATGGCGAGAACATAAATTTTGAAGTTAACTTTCCGCAAGCGGATGGATCAACGTTATGGTACTATGTACGACTGTTCCCCATCACTGGCGATCATACAAACATATTAGGCATATTGATGGCATTATATGATATTACTGAACGCAAGAATGCCGAACAAAACCTTAAAACAGCCTACAAACATATCCAAAGCCACATTAATAGCATAAAGGATATGGCATGGAAGCAATCACACCTTATACGCAGCCCGCTTGCTAACTTAAAAGGATTGATAACAATGCTTAAAACCGATCCCGACCCCGAGATCCTCCACCATATAAAAACTGAATTTGATCGTATGGATTCCATCATCCTGGAAATGGCCGAAGATGCTAATAGTAAAAATTAAGCGCATACCTTTGCATCGTTTATTTTAACCGTCTAATTCCAAATGCGCGTATCAGCTCCACTCCAAATTATTGATCTTAATGGCGATGGCTTTCACCCCTTATTAAACATCAAGGTATATGGCAAAACATTTACAGTGGTTTTAGATACAGGTGCATCAAAAACTGCATTCGATAAAGGACTGTTGCTTAAAGCCAACAAAAAAGCGCTGATAAACGATAGCGACATACTATCAACAGGCCTCGGAACCAACAGTATGCAATCCTTCACCGCGACAATACATGACATGCGCATAGGCCGCTTGAAGATCCCCGAATTCCAGGTAGCCGTACTCGATCTATCAACCATTAACATCGCCTACACACAAATGGGGCATCCGCAGGTTTTAGGTGTATTAGGGGGCGATATTTTGATGAAGTATCAAGCTGTAATTGATTATGGGAAACGGGTAATTAAGTTTACGGTTTAGCTATTCTTCGGCAAGTGCAAATTGCTCAAGCTCCTGTTTACACAAACGCACATAGCTAAAATTATAAATTAACATTAACGCGAGTACAAAAGCTAATATAACCGGGGGTATGTTATATAATTTAAAGGGTGGCTCTTCACCCAATATTTGATAGGGTAATTGGGGGAAACCTATTGCGCAATAAATTATCAAGGTTGGTAAATTAGCCCTTCTTATTGTCTCGATGTATACCAATGATTTTTTTTCGCCCGGGCGCTTGATCCGTTTTAGTTTAAAGTAAACATAAGCGGATGGGGCAAATGCCGCTACAATCAGCAAACCTCCTATTACGCCAAAGGTTAACTTGCCTGTCGGAAGCATTAAACTCATCAGCATAATTAAAACTGTAAACGCCAATGATTTAAAGTTTACATAGTACATAAAATTTGCCCATATCCTTTTCCGTACCTTACGCCTGTAATCTCTTTCCTGTGTTACGGCGAGTTTCCCAATACCCAAATAACCACCAAAATGTGTGGCAATCACCTCATCAAAAATAACCGACAAATTTCTGCTATCGCCTGCGTTTTGCTTTTCTTCAATGGCAGAGCTTATATGGTCAAATAGCTCATCGTAAATCTCCCGGTACTTAATATCGTACTCCTTCATACGCTCATGTATTAAATCCAGGTCCCAATAATTCAGGCTCATTTTATAACAGGTTTAAGGTTTAGTAAAAGTTGTAACTGCTCAATAAAAGCCTGTGCCTCGTTTAGTTTACTGGTAACTTCCTTACCGCCTTGTTCTGTAAGCTTATAATATTTACGCGCACGGTTATCAACTACTTCGGTAAATGTTTCCAGCAAACCATCAGCTTCCAGTTTATGTAGAGCTGGGTATAGGGCACCCTCGGTAAGCGAAATTTCGCCGGCAGTAATCTGTTTTACTTTTTGAGTGATTTCATAACCATACATTTTGTTATTATTTTCTAATAACTTCAAAATAATGGTTTGCAAGGTGCCTTTAAGCATTGGATTTGAACTCATAATATCAAATATAGATTATTTTATATACATAACAAAATTAGGTATATAAAATAAAAAGCTTTTCTCCCGTTTTCTCCCATGTTGGTGTCCTCACCACAGGTGTTCGGAGAATCAAAAAGGGCGTCATACTGAGCGTAGTCGAAGTATGTGGGCAAATGCCTTTACGCTCATGCTTCGACTACGCTCAGCATGACGCCCCCTCTTTTTTATAAAGAATTCATTAGAAAAGAAGCAAATGCAATCTTCCGAACACCTGTGGTGAGGACACCAACAAAAGTGCAGGGAAACTCAACATGCAACGCCTCTACTTTCAAACCCGGTCAAATCACAACAGAGCTTATCATCCCATTTACCGGTCTTCGCTGCTGCTTTATAGGTCGACCTTAAAAATTTCAGCAAAGTACCCTCCGGGTCAGCAGACCGCTGCACCACCTCGTACAGCAAAAAATACTCGCCCATTTCATTACTATAAAAAGCTTCGTTAGGTTCAACCACCTGGTTGCCAAAATCAGCCGGAGTTGGATAGCAATAGCTATAAAATGCAGGATGCGGGAAAGCCTCACCCCCGCCCCAAAAACCTGCGCTGCTCACCTCGTGCGAATAAGCCTCCTGCATCACTCTGATCGGCATATTTGGCGCACCGCCTGGATGCAAGGGCGCTTCCCTGCCAGAAAATCTTGTAACCGCCAGATCAAAAGCCCCCCAAAACAAATGCACAGGACTGCACTTCCCAGTATACTCCGCCCTGAAACGCAGGAACACGGCATTTATCCTCACCAAAGCCTGCCAGTACAAATTCATCTGCACAGCATCATAAGTTTTATGCTGCTTATCCTCAGCAAATGGTATAGCCGGGTCAAGCTCATTTGGTTTTGGGTAGATCCTAGCTTCAATACCCATCACTCCAAGTTTTTCAAACAAGTCCTTATAAAAATCAGCCACCGAACGTGGCTTTAACGCGATACTTTGGGATTTGCCATCGCTTGCAGTTATCAATAACTGATGATCAACAAAATCCATATCTATCTGAAAACTGCCGCCTTCATAAGGGATATTACCTGTAGTTAACCCTCGCGGATACACATACAAGGTAACATGCCAGCTGTGATTAATCCATGGCGTTTTAACCAGTCGTATCTTCCCTACAATTTGCGCCCAAAGTTGTACTGTTTCTAAAGTATCTTTTAAATATTCAAAAGCCAGCTCGGGCCATTGAGACGGGGTTGAGATTTGCGATGCCATTTTTGAGATAGTGTTTTTACTAAATTACAATTAAAGAATATATTATATTTAACAAATGGAATATGACAAAGCTTGTTTTGAGATTATTGATAATGGGAATTTAATAAGAATAATACCTATTAAATTAGCGCATGATAATTCCTCCGATAATTGGGATAAGGATTGGATAAAAACAGAAATAGAAGTTAGTGCCGGTAGTTTCAAAGGGAAATTCCATGGCGATTTAAGGCTGCCTGATCTAAATTACTTTAGATCAGGTCTTGAACATCTTTATACAAATTTAAGTGGTGAATTACTATTCGAAGACATTGAAGGTTATTTAAAAATCAATATCAAAGGTGATGGCGTTGGTCATTTTGAAGCTAGATGCATAGTTTGTGACAATCCAGGTCATATGCCAGAAAAACTTTCATTTTATCTAAATTTTGATCAAACACACATAATGCCAATTATAAGAGAATTGAATAATACATCAATCCAATTTTCAACTAAATAATTAAGGCTTTAAGCGAAGAATAACTGACACGCGCATTTTCTTATCTTTACCACAATTTATGAAGTACCTGCGCTTACTCCTATATCCCTTTTCACTTATTTACGGTTTGGTGGTTATCATCCGTAACTGGTGCTTTGACGCAGGCATATTTAAAAGCCGCAAGTTTTATATCCCGGTAATATCAGTAGGCAACCTTGATGTTGGCGGCGCAGGCAAAAGCCCTATGACGGAGTACCTGGTACGCCTGCTTAAAAATAATTATAAACTGGCAACGCTTAGTCGCGGATACGGCCGTAAAACCAAAGGTTATTTTGTAGCATCGCGCAACTCCCCACGCAGCCTTGCATCACTTATTGGCGATGAGCCTGGACAGTTTCACCAAAAATTTCCGGATATTACCGTAGCTGTTTGTGAAAACCGGGTAGCGGGCATTAAAACCCTCCAAGTTGATCATAACCTTATTATATTGGATGATGCCTATCAGCACCGTGCCGTAAAGCCCGGTTTAAGTTTGTTATTGTTTGATTATAATCGCGTAAAAGAGCCACACCTGCTTTTACCCGCCGGCAACCTGCGCGAGCCATTTAGCGGTCGCAAACGTGCCGATACCATCATTATTACAAAATGCCCGGGGCAACTTACAGCACATGAGCAAACCGTAATTTTGGATCGTATAAAACCATTCACGCATCAGCAAGTATTTTTTACATCGATCAATTATCAGTTGCTGCAAACACTAAAAGGCGAAATAGCCGATATTAAGCTAACCGCCGATACTACTATTTTCTTACTCACCGGGATTGCTAATGCGCATCCGCTGGTGCAACATTTAAAAATCTATACACAGCAAATTATCCACCATAAATATCCCGATCATCATCGCTTTAGCTTAAAAAATATCAGTAAACTTGCTGATGATTTTGCGGCATGCACACAACCTCATAAAGTGATTATCACTACAGAGAAGGACGCGCAACGCCTGGCGACAAATGAATTGCTGCCTTTAGTAAAAGATTTGCCCGTTTTGGTACTACCAATAGGCATCAGTTTTTTAAATAACGGGCAGCAACAGTTCGATCAATTTGTATTAAATTATGTTACAGAATATACAAAACACCACCAGTTACATTAAAAACCGCATTGGCGATTTTGAACCCGAGGTGGGTATAATTTTAGGTACCGGCCTTGGCGCCCTGGTAAAGGAAATTGAAGTTGAGAAGCAACTAATGTATGGCAACATACCCGATTTCCCGATTTCAACATTAGAGTTTCACTCGGGTAAATTAATATTTGGCACACTTGCCGGGGTAAAGGTTGTGGCCATGCAGGGCCGTTTGCATTATTACGAAGGTTATAACATGCAGCAAATCACCTTCCCGGTTAGGGTGATGAAAATGCTGGGTATTAAAAAACTGCTGGTATCAAACGCCAGCGGATCGCTAAATCCGGATTTTAAAAAAGGTGATCTGATGATTATTGATGATCACATTAACCTGCAACCGCAAAACCCTTTAGTTGGCCGTAACGAGGATCAGCTTGGCCCGCGATTTCCGGATATGAGCATGCCTTATAACCCCGACTTTATAAATAAAGCGCTTGATATTGCTAAGGCTAACAATATTACCTGCCATAAAGGAGTTTATGTTGCTGTAACCGGCCCGAATCTTGAAACAAAGGCCGAATATAAATACTTACGAATAATTGGAGGCGACGCCGTAGGAATGAGTACCGTACCCGAAGTAATAGTGGCAAACCACATGGGCCTGCCGGTATTTGCCATATCCGTACTTACGGACGAAGGTTTCCCAGAGGTGCTTAATCCTGTTTCTATAGAAGAAATATTGGCTATAGCGCAGGAAGCCGAACCCAAAATGACTTTAATACTTAAAGAATTAATAGCTGGTTTTTAATGCCTCATAAATTAAAATACTTATTAATATTGCTGATAGCATTAATTGCGCAGGGAGCCTTTGCCCAAATACCAGGGCAAACGGGTTATGGACAAACTGGCCAGCAGGCATCGCCTTTTGCCGATACTACCCACAGGCAAGTTAAACAACTAACCGCCGACCAGGAGATTGATACCCTGCGCAAGCAAGAAGAAGCCAAACGCGACAGCGTAATTTTCACAAATAAATTTGTTAAGGTAACTAACGAGCGCTTGTTGCGGGATAGTACCCAGGTTTTTCCGCTGGATACTACTATCAATAACTTTGAAAATTATAGCCCCCTTTACCAGCCCGGCGACCCTAAAATAAGCCTCGGCCACTTAGGTTTGGATGCCCGCGACCTGCTGTACGAGCCATCAAAAACTATTGGGTTTGACGTTGGGCTGCACACGCTCGACCTGTATGTGCTCCATCCCGAAGATCTGAATTACTATAACACACGGGTACCCTATACTTTGCTTAGCTATGTTAGCGCAGATCAGATATTTAGAGTAATACATACCCAAAACATTAAGCCCAACTGGAATATGGGCTTCAACCTTAACTTTTTGGGTTCGCGTGGTTTTTATTCAACTAATGGTGTGCTCGGGCAAAACGTAAGCAATATAAACGCAGCCTTATTTAGCTGGTATCAATCCAAAAGCAGGCGCTATAACATGCTGGCCAATGTCATATTAAACAACGTTAAAGCGCCCGAAACAGGCAGCCTGTCAAAAGGCTATAATAATTTATTTACAGAATCCGTCTTAGATAAAACTACCATACCTGTAAACCTGCCCAACACCTACGAAAACTGGCGCGACAATGGTCTTTATGTTAAACAATTTTACTATATAGGGCATATTGATACCGCTTTAAAAGGTGGCGATACCGCTAAAGTTATACCTACACAGCGTATATCCTACACTTTTCATTACAGTGTGCAAACGTATGAGTTTTTGCAAAACGACCAGGATACGGCCCATGTGTTTCCCGACTATTATTTCAGCTCAAACCGCTCGCGCGATTCGCTAAGCGTACATCATTTTCAAAACGATTTTGCTTATAGTTTTGCGTTAAGAAGTAAGGCAGCAAAAAATGTAATAAAATTAGACGTAGGGCTTACACAGGATTTTTACCAATATACACAATATGTGAGCGATTCCACCATAAATAAATATGGCGTACAGGTGGTTCAGGCTGATAAACAGCAATCTAATTCGTTTGAAGATTTAACCCTTAAAGGGCGACTCGGATATAGCTTTAGTAACCGTGCAGCATTTGAGGCCAATATTAGCCAAATAGTTCAAGGCCGCGATTTTGGCGACTTTTTATATGATTTTAAGCTGATGCTGGCGGGCAACAACAAAGCCGGTAAAATTATATTGGATGCCTATACTCAAAGCAGCGCGCCACCATTGGTGTATACCGATTGGGTATCCAACCATTACATATTCCACAACTCGTTTGCCAATCAAAAAACCAACAGCGCATCGTTCAACTACATCAATAACGCCCTGCAACTTGATCTGAAAGCTGAATACTTCCTGTTAACCGATTACTTATATTTCACCGCGGATGCTAACAGTAATGATGCCCACCCCGCGCAGTTAAGCAGCCCTATAAACCTGTTAAAAGTAACATTAACAAAAAACCTGGAATGGAGAAGATGGCATTTTAACAATACCATCGTTTATCAAAAAACTGATAATGAGGGCACGCTTCGTACACCTGATTTGTATACTTACACCAGCCTGTACTATTCAAAGTTATTGTTTAACGTACTCAATACCAGCATAGGCACCGATATACGTTATAATACCACCTATCTTGCCCCATCATACGCGGTAGGCTTGGGTCAATTTTATAACGGACCGGATGTTACCTTTTCATCGTACCCAAAAGCAACAGTATTTATAAAAGCCACCTTGATGCGTACCAACCTGTTTGTTATGTATGATTACGCCAACCAGGGCTTGTTTAGCAAAGGTTCTTACAGCGTAAACCGCTACCCTAACGAAGACGCCCAGCTTAAATTTGGCGTATCGTGGACATTCTTTAATTAAAGGAATTATTATTGGTGCAGATACTAACCACTTTGTCATTCTGAAGAACGAAGAATCTTCTTCGATTGGCAAAGCGGTCTTGCATGTTCGCTTGTAACTTTTAGAAGATTCTTCACTGCATTCAGAATGACAAGGGAATAAATCATTATGTCTTCTGTTTCTTCTTATGCGCCGCAGGGAACAACATATTATTCAATATCAATCGATACCCCGGCGAGTTAGGATGCAGGTGCAGATCAGTAGGCGGGTCGCCAACCATATGCTGATAATCTTCCGGGTCGTGACCGCTGTAAAAGGTCCATTGTCCTTTACCATAATCGCCGTGGATATAACGCGCTTCATTACCAGTTTTCATTTCACCCATAATAATCACACCGGGCTTAATCTTACTTTCATCAAAGGCGGTGGTAAGTCCCATAAACCCTTTAATCACTTTCTCATGATCCTGCGTAAGCATACTGGGCACTACATCCCATTTAGCCGAAAAATCAAACAGCGTAAAAAAATCATGCGCTTGGTCAACCTGGCGTGTTGGGGTAACATCAATATTGCTAAAGCTATGCGATAGCGGGTTCATATCGATCGTAAAATTCTGAAAAGCAAAGGTTTCACTAAAATCCAGTTTGGATTGCGCGTTGGGGTCAGCAGCATCACCATCGAACATGCTTTCGCATATATCTGTATTATGGGCAGCAAGGGCAATATCAAACGTATCCGTCCCTGAGCACATCGCGAAAAGAAAACCACCCCCGGCGCAAAAATTCTTAATATTTTCGGCAACAGCCAGCTTCATTTGCGATACCTTTTTAAAGCCCAGCTTATGCGCCATAGCCTCCTGGTTACGTACATCATCATTATACCATTGCGCATATCGGAAGCCCCCGTAAAACTTACTGTACTGCCCCGTAAAATCCTCATGGTGCAAATGCAGCCAATCGTATTTAGGCAGATCGCCGCGGATTACCTCTTCGTCATAAACCACATCATAAGGTATCTCGGCATATTTTAAAACCAGGGTAACGGCATCATCCCAGGGTAGTTTATCTTTGGGTGAATACACCGCCATTTTAGGCGCTTTCTCCAGCTTCACAATATCCATATTCACGGATGGGTCGCTTACCTCTGTGATGATTTCGTTCACCTTGGCATCCGGCAAAACCTCATAGCTTACGCCACGAATGTTGCATTCATCTTCAATCTTTTTATCATACTTCATCATAAAGCTGCCACCACGGTAATTCAGCAGCCAATCCACTTCCTGACTATTCTTCAACACCCAAAAAGCAATACCGTATGATTTTAAACAATCCTTCTGCTCATCATCCATCGGGATAAGGATAGAAGACGCCCTTGTAAAGAGAGTTAAAAGTAAAAAGGTGAAAGTTAAAAGTATTTTGGGGCGAAGCATGTTCAAATTTAACGAATATTTGTGGTTGGTATTATTGAAAAACCGTGTAATTATTCGTTACCGTCATTGCGAACGGAGCATGGCAATCCCAAACTATGCAGAGCCGCTCTGTAAATCGGGGATTGCCACGCTCCGCTCGCAATGACGCACTAAATAAATTTATTTAGCCCCTAGTTGGTGTTTTCACCACCAGTATTTATCCTTTCGGCTTTCACCTCAATTTATTACCTTTGCCAACTATATAAAAATTACAAATGAGTAAAGCGATTATTAAAACCGAAAAAGGCGACATGACTGTCGAGTTTTATGATAATGATGCCCCTATTGCAGTGGCTAATTTTAAAAAACTGGCTAAATCAGGATTTTATGACAACGTAACTTTCCACAGGGTTATCCCTAACTTTATGATACAGGGTGGCGACCCAACCGGCACTGGCGCTGGTGGCCCGGGTTACAAAATTGATTGCGAATTAACAGGCGATAACCAATACCATGATCGTGGTGTATTATCAATGGCTCATGCTGGCCGTAACACTAGTGGTTCACAATTTTTCATTTGCCATAGCCGTGAAAATACCGCGCATTTAGATCGTAACCATACTTGCTTTGGTAAAGTGATTGAAAATGTTGACGTTGTTGACGCTATCCGCCAAAACGATAAGATTTTAACCATTGAAGTAATAGAAGATTAATTTTTGAGTTGAAAGTTAAAAGTCGAAAGTTAACTCTTGGCGTCTTTTAACTTTTAACTTTCAACTTTCAACCAAGTAACATGAACTTACAGGGAATAGTAGCAGTATCCGGCAAACCGGGATTGTGGAAAGCGCTTTCACAAAACAAAACAGGCTTTATATTGGAGAGCCTTGATGCGCAAAAAACTAAATTAGTAGCTAACCTTTCAACAGCTAAACTGGCTGCTTTAGACGAGATTACCATTTTTGGTTTTAACGAAGATATTAAGCTTACCGATGTTTTAGCTAAAATGAAAACCGCGGCAAATGTTCCTGATTCTAAAACTGATGGCAAGAAACTAAGGGAATTTTTCCTGGAAGTTGCCCCGGATCATGATGAGGAAAAGGTTTACGCATCTGATATGAAAAAGATCGTTAACTGGTTCCATATTCTTAAAGATATGCCTCTTTTTAACGAAGTACCCGCTACCGAAGCGCCCGCTGCTGAAGAAGCTGATTCTGATGCTGCAAAACCTGCTGTGGCTGTTAAAAAGCCGGTTGCAACTACTGCACCTAAGGCGGTTACAAAACAAGCTGCCCCAAAGGCTACTGCTAAGCCAAAAGCTACCGCAAAACCCAGAAGAGCAGAGTAATTTACGCTCTCCCTTATTCTATACCCATAGCTGTATACCTCAATACACAGCTATGGGTTATATAACATACCTAAAGCTTATCCCGTATACCTATGCTAAAAGCTATTATAAATTAGAATGTGGATAATTTTTTATGCCCATTAAACTGTACAAATAAATTATTAGGAAATTTTTTATAACGATCGTATTTCCCGATAGTTAATAACAGATTTCTAATTGGTTATACAAAATCGTCCATTCTAAACGTATAAAGGCATCATATTTATTAAAAGAAAAATTCTTTAAAAATTTGCTTTAAAGTATGCCTTATTTAATTAACCATTGGTTACAAACAATTAAGTAATTTGACCAAAATAAGACTTGTAAATAGCTTGTTTATAGCTATTTATACTATATCATTAGTATATTTACCGTCTGTATTTTAATCTATATTATAAAATTAACAACCTGAAGTTTTAAATAAGCGAAATTGATATTAGTGGCACATATTTTACATGTGCATATGCGTTATGAATGGACTAATTAATATATGAGTTTTACTGACGATCACAATCCAACAGATAGTGCATCCCAATTTACTCATGTAGTAAATAATACAAATGCGGGTATCTGGGAGTTTAACATCAATACTAATGAGGTTAAATGGTATGACGGGTTTTACCGGGTGTTAGGTTATGAACCCGGTGAGATTGAATCGTCATACAATTATTTTTTTGAGCATCTGCTCTACCATGGCGATAAGGCCACCTACACTAAATCTATTACTGAGCGCAATCAAAGCAATATATCAACCGTACAAATAAGGCTGTTAACCAAACATGGCTATCAATGGTTTGAAAGTTCGAGCCAGCGAAGCGCTGACCCCTCAATCCCTAAAGTTTATGGCTTTATTGTTAATATAAATGCCTATAAAATAGCCGAATACCAGGCCGCGCAAAAAGACTTATGGCTTAATGAGGCCGGTAAGCTGGCAAAAGTAGCTTTATGGGAGATCGAGGCTCACTCCATGAATTTAATCCTTTCAAAAGAAGGATATGATATATTTGAGATTAGCAATACGGTTAGCCTTACTGTTGATGAAGCTATTAGCTTTTTTGAGCCGAAATATCGGACTCAGGTAAGGAGTGCCATTGAGAACACGCTAAGGTCATGCCATGCATTTGACTTGGAATTACCTTTCCGTACAGCCAAAAACAGGGTAATATGGGTTAGGTTTAAGGCGTTGCCTATTATTGATAACCTGGGTAGGTGCATTAGCATCCGGGGAATACTGCAGGACATTAACGAAAGCAAAAAAAGAGAGTTAACCACACAAAGTTCCTTAACGCTCTCTCACGATCAAAACAAGCGCCTCCAAAATTTCGCCTACATGGTTTCGCATAACCTGCGGTCGCATACCGGCAACCTTGATTTTATGGTTAACCTGTATACCGAAACCGATTCCGCTGAAGAAAGGCTGGAGGTATTTGAACACATAAAAGCAATAAGCTCAAGTCTTAATACCACCGTTAAACACCTGGAAGAGATAGTGCAGATACAGGCCGAGATAAATGATGACAAAACGGTAATCCAGTTCGAAACAACATTTAAACAGGTAATGAGCGCCCTGCAAAGTAATATTACCGATGTTGATGCACGGGTTGAGTTTGATTTTAGCGAAAGCCCCGAAATAAATTACATCCCGGCATATTTGGAAAGCATATTTCAAAATCTGTTAACCAATTCGATAAAATACAGGCAGCAAAATCATGCGCCTTTAATAAAATGCTACACCTTTCAAATGAATGGGCATATCTACATGATATTTGAGGACAATGGAGTTGGCATTGACCTGGAACGGCATGGCGACAAAGTTTTCGGAATGTATAAAACCTTTCACAAAAACGCCGATGCCAAAGGTATAGGCCTGTTTATTACCCGTAGCCAGGTAGAATCATTAGGCGGTACTATTAAGATTGAAAGCACGGTGAATGTAGGCACCAAATTCACATTAAAGCTTACTTAATTTTTAGCGGGAGCCGAACTTAGTTCGATGGTTTGTCTTTCACAATCACAAAAACATCCTCATTATCCTTCTTCATCAGGTACTTTTCACGTGCAAATTTCTCCAATTGTGCCGGGTTTGATGTTAACTCATTCAAATCTTTGGTAACCTGCGCAGTTTGCTTGGTATAAAAATCGCGCTCGGTTTTTAGCTTGCTAACTTCCTGGTGGTATTGGAATTGCGATATCAGATCGTTCTTATCAAAAAACAACATCCACACCAAAAAAGCCGCGGTAACCCAAAAAAACTTATTTCTAAAAAGAAGAAAAAGGCGTTGCATACAACAAGCAATTAATTTATTTAAAATTAAAGCAAAACTTTGATTGCCACAATAGGGATTATTAACTTATTAACAAGTGATGGTTATCAAGTAAATTCCTCTCTTGAGAGGGTGCGCGATGGGTGGTGTAGTAGCAGGGGTGTGTTATGCATCTCACATAACACACCCCTAACCCCTCTCAACAGGGGAACAATTTATCCTTAATCTCTTCTGCCGCCTCTGCTACCCCAGCTGCTGCCTTTACTGGCACCGCTCATGCCGCTGCCACCGCTTCCGGCACGACCACGATCCTTGTTACCATAACCACGGCCACGCTTAGGCGCACCACCACGGCCACCGCCGCCACCGCTTTTTGCAGCTTCGGCTTTAGCAACCATGCTTTGCGGGCTCATCGGGTAAGGATGCTCCTCGTTAACAGGTATTTGTTTGGCAATTAGTTTATGAATATCTTTCAGGAAAGGTAATTCTTCTGCATCGCAAAAAGAAAGCGCTATACCGCTTGCTCCTGCCCTGCCTGTACGGCCAATACGGTGTACATAGGTTTCAGGCACGTTAGGTAATTCGTAGTTTATAACGTGCGTAAGCTCGTCAATATCAATACCGCGAGCGGCAATATCGGTAGCAATTAACACACGTGTAGTACGGTTTTTAAAGTTAGTTAAAGCCCGCTGACGCGCATTTTGCGATTTATTACCGTGGATAGCCTCGGCAGTGATACCAACCTTAACAAGGTCTTTAACCACCTTATCAGCACCATGTTTGGTACGGGTAAATACAAGTGCGGTTTTAATCTCTTTATCTTTTAAAATATGGTTAAGCAACGCACGTTTGTCGTTCTTCTCCACATAAAAAAGTTGTTGTTGTATAGTATCAGCAGTTGATGATACCGGGGTAACCTCAACCTTTTCAGGACGGGTTAATATGGTATCGGCAAGTGTTTGAATTTCTTTAGGCATAGTAGCCGAAAAGAATAATGTTTGCCTTTTTGATGGCACTTTAGCTATGATTTTTTTAACATCATTCACAAAGCCCATATCCAGCATGCGGTCGGCTTCATCCAAAACCAACATTTTAATGTGGTCAAGGTGAACTATGCGTTGCTGCATTAAGTCTAATAAACGACCTGGCGTAGCTACCAAAATATCAACGCCACGGCGGATAGCATCAGCCTGTGGATTTTGTGATACACCACCAAAAACCACTATTTGCTTTAAGCCGGTATGTTTACCATAAGCGGTAAAGCTTTCGCCAATTTGTATAGCTAACTCGCGGGTTGGGGTAAGTATTAGTGCCTTTATTGTTTTTTGTTCTTTGTGCTGCAACCTATCATTATACAATAACTGTAAAATAGGTATAGCAAAAGCCGCGGTTTTACCGGTACCGGTTTGCGCGCAGCCTAGTAAATCTTTTTGTTGTAATATAATAGGGATGGATTGCTCCTGTATTGGCGTGGGTGTAGTATATCCCTCAGTTTTTAAAGCCCTGAGTATAGGCTCAATTAAATTTAATTTTTCGAATGACATGTAATGTTTTTAATATATGTGCTAACGCGATTGCATAAGCGGATCTGAAGAGTTTCAATGATCAAAACCGTAAGCGAACGGGTATTATTCGGCAAAGATACGCTTTTTTATTGGCATGTAGATTTTTGCAAGATTTGTTGCAAATTGAAAGATATAAATAGATAGATTGTCATGCTGAGGCACGAAGCATCTGTACTGATGTAAACTACTTTACAGATTCTTCACTACGTTCAGAATAACAATTTATATTTGAGATTCTACTATTCCTCAACAACCAAATGCTTCTTCTCCTCTTTCCGCTTTAAATAGGAATCAACCAAAATAATTCCCATCCCCGCCATAATCGACATATCGGCAACATTAAACACGCCCGTTTGGAAAATTATAAAATCAATATGCATAAAATCGGTTACCGAACCATGCAATACACGATCATAAAGGTTACCCACGCCACCACCTATAACCATAATAATACCCAATAAAGTGTATTTAGTAATATTGGTTTTAATGATGATATAAACCAAAGCGGCTAATAATGCTAATAAAGGCAATGCCATCAGCAGCACGTATTTAACCGGGCCACCAAGACTATCGCCCATGCTTAAAAATGCGCCTGTATTTTCCGTCTTTTCAAGCGTTACATGGTTAGACAGAAAACCGATAACCTTATTATCCGGTAAATCCCTACGCGCGATGGATTTGGTTACCTGGTCGCAACCGATATTAAAGGCCAGTATAATGATGATGATGGAAGCTCTTACAAACTTGTTTGATTTCATGGGGGCAAAGATAATAGATTGTCTGAACCGGAATTTCTGGAATTAAAGAATTTACAGAATTCTATTAATTCCTTAATTCTAAAAATTCGAGTTCAGACAAAAGCCCCGATAAACGGGGCTTTCAATTGTGTTATTAACTAAATCAGCTGCTCACACAGCTAACTCAATTAGCGTTTTTTGTAGTATTTAAAATCCTTACCAATGAATCTGGCGTTTTCGCCTAATTCTTCTTCTATACGAAGTAATTGGTTGTATTTAGCGATCCTGTCTGAACGTGAAGCTGAACCGGTTTTAATCTGACCGCAATTTAATGCAACTGCCAAATCAGCAATGGTGCTGTCTTCAGTCTCACCTGAACGGTGACTCATTACCGAAGTGTAGCCATTAGTTTGTGCTAAAGTTACCGCGTTAATAGTTTCCGTTAATGAACCAATCTGGTTTACTTTAACTAAAATTGAGTTAGCAGTATCTTCATCGATACCTCTTTGTAAACGTTTGGTGTTGGTTACAAATAAATCGTCACCTACTAACTGCACTTTATCGCCCAGTTTCTCAGTTAACAATTTCCAGCCAGCCCAATCATCCTCAGCCATACCATCTTCGATAGAGATAACCGGGTATTTAGCTACTAATTCAGCCAGATATTGTGCTTGCTCTTCGCTGCTGCGGATAGCACCTTTATCGCCTTCAAATTTAGTGTAGTCGTATTTACCGTCTTTGTAAAACTCAGAAGCAGCACAATCAAATGCGATGAAAATATCAACACCTGGTTTGTAACCTGCTTTTTCAATTGCTTTTAAAATGGTTTCAACGCCATCCTCAGTACCATCAAAAGCTGGTGCGAAACCACCTTCGTCACCTACTGCAGTTGAAAGACCACGATCGTGTAATATCTTTTTCAGGTTGTGGAATACTTCAGTTCCCCAACGCAACGCTTCAGAGAATGATGGCGCGCCAACCGGCATGATCATAAATTCCTGGAACGCGATAGGCGCGTCAGAGTGTGAACCACCGTTAACGATGTTCATCATCGGGATAGGTAAAGTATTAGCGTTTACACCACCAATGTAGCGGTATAAAGGCTGGCGGCTTTCCTGCGCGGCAGCTTTAGCAGCAGCAAGTGATACACCTAAAATAGCGTTAGCACCCAGTTTACCTTTATTTTCAGTACCGTCTAATTCAATCATTATTTTGTCGATAGTACCCTGATCGAATACATCAACACCTTGTAATTCTTTAGCTATAATATCGTTTACGTTAGCAACGGCTTTTAAAACGCCTTTACCCATGTAAACAGCTTTGTCGTTATCACGAAGTTCAACAGCCTCGTGGATACCCGTTGATGCACCTGATGGTACAGCAGCACGGCCAAAGGCGCCATTTTCAGTTAATACATCTACCTCGATGGTAGGATTGCCGCGCGAATCTAAAATCTGGCGGGCATGGACATCAATTATTAAGCTCATTTTCAATAAATTAATTTGATAAATACATAGTGTAAGTAATACACCAGGTTTATATACTTTTCAAATATACACTTTCAAACAAAACTCAGGCAAAATAAATAAAGATTAACGTTAAATTAACATGGGCGGAATGTCTGAACGGGATTGTCTGAACCGGAATTTTTAGAATTAATGAATTTGCAGAATGTGAATTCAAAACCTATTCTGACAATTCCAAAAATTTACTTAAATTCAGGTTCAGACAATTATGCTTCAAAAAGAAGCAATAATATTTTGTTGTTTATCAATATTATACTATTATTACTCCACCAATTAAAACTTACAATTGCATGCAGCCAAAACTTAACTCACGTTTAGTTTCATTAGATGTGTTCAGGGGGATTATTATAGGATTCATGATCCTGGTTACCGACCCCGGCACTTATAGCTATGTGTACCCGCAACTAAGGCATGCCGAATGGGCCGGCGCTACTGCGACTGATATGATATTTCCGGCTTTGCTGTTTATGGTTGGCTTTTCAATTGTGTTGTCTATCAAATCACGTTTGGCGCATCATACGCCTAATAATAATAAAATAGTGTTAAAGATGTTTCACCGCACTATTATCCTTATTATACTGGGGTTGGCAGTTAACGGCTTCCCTTTTTATGATTGGCATAACCTACGCCTGAATGGGATTTTGCAAAGGATAGCTATATGCTACTTGCTATGTGGTTTGTTCTATTTATATGCGGTCAAACCAGCATCCAAAAACACCATAACTAAATTGCTTATCCCGATAGTGGCATTACTTGTAGGTTATTGGCTGATGCTGTTTTTGATCCCTGTGCCGGGCGTGGGTACTTATCATCTGGATTCCTTCGGCAATTTACCTGCTTATATTGACCGCAGCATATTCGGCATTAACCATTTATGGTTTTACGGAACCACACCAGGCATGGGTGTTACTTATGACCCGGAGGGATTATTATCGACCATGCCTGCCATAGCATCAACACTCATTGGTGTTTTAACCGCCCAATACTGGCTCCATACTGCCGACAATCAAAGCAAAAAGATCATCAAAGCAAGTATAACTGGTATAGTGCTGATTATTGTTGCACTAATTCTCGATAAATATTTCCCGATCAACAAACGTATCTGGACCAGCACCTTCACTATGTTAAGCAGCGGTGTGGCCTTGCTGGTGTTTACGTTTGTTTATATTATTGTCGATATTAAAAAATGGCGCAAATGGAGCTATATTTTTATGGTGCTGGGCAGTAACGCGTTGCTGGCTTTCATCCTGTCGAATGTGATTATTGACTTACTAAATATCATAACCATCCACTCATCATTCAGCCCAACAAAACTTGATCTGCATGCCTGGGGAAACCAGTTAGCCTTGTGTACGGGATTATCGCCGGTTAATGCTTCGCTGCTTTACGCGATAGTGCTGGTGTTACTAAATACGCTCATCATTCTGCCGCTTTATAGAAAAAATATATTGGTTAGGGCTTAATTTTCAGAATAGCTTTAGCGTAGGAAAAAAACAACTTTATTATTCATCAATTCGAAATACAAACATCCATATGTCAGCATCAAAAAACGATCAAAAAAATTCAGACAGGAGGAATTTTTTAAAATCAGCCGGTTTAACAGCAGCGGGATTAGCCGCAGCACCCGCACTTGTTTCATTTAAAAGCACTGCGGAACAAATAGCAGCAAATATCAGCGAACGTACTTTTCCTGAAGGCTTCTTATGGGGGACTGCAACCGCGGCCTACCAGGTTGAGGGAGCGGCAAACGAGGATGGTCGCGGTACAACCATATGGGATACTTTTTCACACATCCCCGGCAAGGTTAAGAATAATGATACCGGCGATGTTGCCTGCGATATGTACCACCGTTACCTATCCGACATTAAGTTGATGAAGGATATGAATGTAAAAATATTCCGTTTCTCGGTTGCGTGGTCGCGTATTTTTCCGGATGGTACCGGTACACCAAATCAAAAAGGGATAGATTTTTATAAACGATTGACTGACGATTTGCTGGCAAACGATATACAGCCTTTTGCAACTTTATACCATTGGGACTTGCCACAAGCCCTGCACGATAAATACAAAGGCTGGGAATCGCGCGAGACAGCAAAGGCCTTTGGTGACTATGCGGGCTTTATTTCCAAACAACTGGGAGACAGGGTTAAGCATTATTTTACTCTTAATGAAATGAGCACCTTTGTTGAGCTGGGTTATGGCAATGGTATATTTGCACCCGGCTTACAATTACCGCAAGCCGGCCTTAACCAGGTGCGCCACCATGCGGTGTTGGCTCACGGCCTTGCTGTACAGGCTATACGTGCAAATGCGCCTTCGGGGACTAAGATAGGGCTTGCGGAAAACCTTAGTGTACCGGTGCCAATAATTGATACACCGGAAAACATCAAAGCTGCAGAAATTGCTATGCGAGAGGAGAACGCAGGTTACCTTACCGTGGTAATGGAAGGAAAGTACACCGATAAATTCCTGAAAAAGACCGGTGCTGATGCGCCGAAATTTACAGATGAAGATTTGAAGATCATCAGCTCGCCATTAGATTTTGTGGGGATAAATGTATACAACCCGGCGGGTTATGTACAGGCGGCAGATAATGAAGATGGTTATAAAACGCTCCCATTTGCCAAGTCGCAGCCGCGGAGCACTTCGCAATGGCAGGTATTGGGGCCGGAATCACTTTATTGGGCGCCGAAGAATGTGCATAAGTTATGGGGAGCGAAAGAATTATACATTACCGAAAACGGCACCAGCGGAACAGATGAATTAACTGACGACAAACATATTTACGATACCGACAGGGTATCATTTATGCGCAACTACCTTACCCAGCTACAAAAAGCCACCGCCGAAGGCGTACCGGTAAAAGGTTATTTTTATTGGAGCCTGATGGATAATTTTGAATGGACCAGCGGCTATGGTACCCGCTTCGGTTTGTATTATGTAGATTATAAAACACTGGAACGCATCCCAAAGGAAAGCGCCGCATATTTTAAAGTATTGGCAAGGGATAATAAGGTGGTTTAAGGATGATATGTCTCCGCAGGGTCCTCTACGAGAGACCCTGCGGAGACTTTAAGGAATTAATCTTGCCCCTCAAACTTAAATGTGCCCGTCTTCTTATCGAGATAACCGAATTGGCTGTTATTATATGTAATTCCTATTACTTCAAGTCCGGTCATTCGCGCTTTTATAAAATGGAAATACGCAATAAGTGGTCTTTTTACCCTATATTCCTCTAATTTATTATCTACTGCAGGATCAGTCTTCCATAATTGCTTTCCACTTTTATCTATTGCTTTAACATAGATTCTGTCCTTATCAAGAATGAATTTCACACCTGTTACTGAATCGATTAAAGTATCGTTTTTAATGTGACTTGATACAGTATAATGAGCAATATAAGATTGCCCGCGAGATATTGTCGGAAATGAGAATGCAAGTAGGAAAATTACGACTAGGATCGGTTTCATCTTAAGTTATTTATCCTAAGATATTAAAATCATCCTGCAAATCCCAAAAATCAGTTAAATCCTGGTTCAGACTACTCCCACTTAAACGCCTTAACCGCCACCGCGTAAATACCCACGCCCCAAAGCAACAGGTAAAACAACTGGTGACTAACATCCCACAGGTTCGCGCCTTCGAAGGCTACCTGGCGCATGGCATCGTTTAGGAAAGTTAGCGGCAATACCTTACAAATAGGTTGCAACCAGGTTGGAAAAACGGTGATAGAGAAAAATGTACCCGATAATAAAAATTGCGGCAAAGTAACCAGGTTGGCAATTGGCGGCACAGTGCTTTCATTTTTGGCGATGCCGGATACTGTAAACCCGAATCCCATAAATACCACTACTCCAATAAAGGATAGGATAAGCATGTTAATAAAGGTTACAAACCCATGTATGAGCGTAAAGCCGAAAGCAAACCGCCCGATCAGCAATATAAAGGATGCGCCGATCAGCGCGAAGGTGATCCTCGCCAAAGCTTCGCCAACCACAATACTGTACCGCTTAACCGGGGTAGCAAAAAAACGTTTAATAACCAACGTTTGGCGCAGACTCAAAAACACGAATGCCGTACCAAATACACCTGTACTCAGCAGCGAAAAGCCCAACTGTCCCGGTAAAATAAAGTCGATGGTTTTATAGGCACGAACGGTTACGGTAGTTTCCTTTAACTCAGCCAATGCAGGTGGCGTATTTTTCGCCATCGCGGAGTTCATCTTAAATAGAATACCGCTTACTAAGGAATTCAATATTTTTCCTTTTTCCTGCGAAGCGCTGGTATACTGCACATTCACCGTAAAAGGCGGCAATTGCGACTTGCCCTGTACCGGGGCGTAAACAGGCCAGCTGGTAATGTTTTTAGTAATATTCAGGATAGCATCCAAATGCCCTTTAGCCAGATCCTTATTCATCTGCTCGGCTGATTCATTGGTTACCAAATGAATTACACCCGAACTTTGCAGCGCTTTATATATCGGGTTATTTAAGTCGCTGCCTTTAGCCACACCAACGTCAACAGTTATACCGCCCCCGCCAATAAAGCCGAACACCAAAATAAATATCAGCGGAAATAAAAGCGTAAATATCACCGCCGAAGGGCTACGCAATATCGATCGAAAACTGGCCTTGGCAATAGCCAAAGTCGCATTAAAATTACTATATGGTTTACTCATTGGTCATTGGGTCATTAGTCATTGGGTGATTGCCAATTGGCAAATTTACTCCCCCTTCAGGGGGCTGGGGGGCCTACCCTTCTCTCCACTCTTTACCTGTCAAATTAATAAATACATCTTCCAGGTTGGCCAGCTTCACTTCTTTCTTACGTTCAAAGCCGGTGGCAACCAGTTTATCAATAAAATTATCAGGTGTATCAATATCTATAATTCGGCCACCATCAACAAAAGCAACACGGTCGCATAGTATTTCGGCTTCATCCATGTAATGTGTGGTGATCACAACCGTAGTTCCACTATCGCGGATTTCTTTGATCAAATCCCACAAATTACGGCGCGCCTGCGGATCAAGCCCGGTAGTCGGCTCATCCAAAAATATGATACGGGGATCATTTATTAAGGTAGTAGCGATAGAAAACCGTTGTTTTTGTCCGCCCGAAAGTTCTTTGTATTTAGCTTTGGCTTTATCGGTTAAGGCCACTTTTTCTAACATTTCCATAGGCGTTTTGTTAATGCCATATAGACCGGAGAACAGCTCTATTAATTCAGAAAGATTTAAGTTTGGATAATATCCCGCTGCCTGTAATTGCACGCCGATACGTTTTTTGATACTTGCTGCATCCTTCTCAATATCAAAGCCATCAACGATAATAGTACCCGATGTTTTGTCGCGCAGGGTTTCAATAATTTCTAAAGTAGTTGTCTTCCCGGCGCCGTTCGGACCAAGCAGCCCGAAGATCTCGCCCTCGTAAACTTCAAAACTAATATCCTTCACGGCATTAAAATCGCCGTAGTTTTTTACCAGATTATTTACGGTAATAATGGGTTGTTTAGCCATGGCGCAAAAATGCGATAGATTAATGATATAACAATATGTTTTTTAAAGCAATGACAAAAGTTTTACGCTTACCCCCTCCCGGCCTCCCCCTGATATCAGGGGGAGGTGTCGACAAAGGAGACGGAGGGGGTATTATACGCTTGTAGAAACACACCCCTGTCGTCACATTATCCCAACGCGCCCCCTCTCAAGAGGGGAATTAAAAAAATCTCCCCTCCCGGGGGAGATTTAGAGGGGTTTTAATACCAGTTAAGCAAAACCGCTGCCGCAAAACGAAACAGGTTTATTTGCAGATAATTGTAAAAGGTAGTAATCCGTTCCATTGCCTTATTATTTTACCAGGTGCCCCATTGTAACCAGCATCGAGTGCAAAGCTTCCGCAGCATGCAACGCGAAATTTATTAAATGAATAGTGAGTAGCTTTTCCATAGTGTTTATTGTTTATGACTCAAAAATGCACATACAACGCACTCACCGTTAGCGCTAATTGGGGAGGCTTGAAAAACTGTCGGTGAATGGCGGAAATTTGGCGATGAATGTTTTGTTAGTATCAAGTAGCTAGTATCAAGTATCAAGATGTTCGATACCTAACGTATGGGATGCTGAAACAAGTTCAGCATGACCGGCTTTTTTAAATTTGTTCATACCTTTATAAAAACGAACTACCACCAACCATGAAAAAGCTCCTCATATACATCACCTGCATCATAACCCTAAGTGCCTGCCATACCAAAAGCACCCAACCTGTTACCGATTCCGCAGCCGTTTATACCGTACCCGACGACCAAGCCATCACCAAAGCCGTACACGACACCTACGCATCCCTAACCTTTAAAAAAGGCGACACACCGAATTATGATAGTATCAAAACCCACTTTATACCGCAGGCACAGTTAATCAGTTGCAGGTCGGATACTGCACGGGTGACTACTATTAACCAGTTTGTTTATCTCTTCCGCTCATTTGTGGAGGCCGATACGGTTTATGCTTACAGTGAAAAGGAGATTTTCGGTAAAACCGAGCAATTCGGTAAAATAGCTGAACGTATCAGCACCTATAAAGCAGTCGCCAACAGCAAAAAGAAAGATATTGCCGAAACGGGTGTAAACAGCTTCCAACTCATCAAAACACCAACCGGTTGGAAGGTATCGAGCATTATCTGGGATGTAGAAAAGAAAGGATTGAAAGTGCCGGGGTATTATTTAGGGAAGTAAAAACAGTATGGTTTACCTTTCTCTGGTATCGCTGCGCTAAGCGTCACTTTTTTCGGTTGTTTGTTTTCAAATGCTCTCAAGAGGGCTCCGCCGTTCTTTTTGGCCGTCAAAAAGAAAGTAACCAAAGAAAAACTCCCGGCTACGCCTGCCTCTGTTAATGTTAGTGCTTGTAGTTGGGTCTGTGCTATCCGAGCCAGACGATGCCGGCTTTGTCAGTGACGTTTGGGCAGCGCTTTTACTGCCTTGCTGAAAGCTTACTTACTTGATAGAAGCATTTTTCTTACTTGGGGATTTACAGCATTCGGGTCAAGCTTATCTGTAATGGCCATGTACTTTCTAGCACTATCCTTTTGCATAAAATAAGAATATGCAGACGTTAGTTGACCATAATATTGGGGATTATTAGGATCAAGCCTGATTGCATTTTTAAGTGCATCAATTGCAGCGTCTAAATATTTCTTATCATTTGTTTGCCCAAAAACGTTTCCATAGCTGGTTGAAGCATCTTGCCATACTCGCGCATTGTTTGGGTTTAATTTTAATGATCTTTCAAAAAATGGTAATGATTCTTTAAATTTCCCCTGCATGCCTAAGTTATCGCCAAATCCCCAATAAATTTCTGAGTTTAAACTATCCAAAAGCCACGCCTGGTTAAACCGCATCATCGATGTATCTAAATGATTCGAACGTAAATACTGCCAACCACGCATTACCATATGTTCTGCTGCGGCTTTACGAGTAGATGATTTTTCACACAAAGCAATAAATTCATTATCATCTTCAATCTGCCCCTTACATTTTTTCGCATGGCCGTACATAGGCAGCTTATTTATGCCTTCAGGACAATCTTGCGATTGCGCGCAGCTACAGGCTAATAGAGAAATTAAGCAACAAAGGATTAAAGAGAATTTCATTATGATTTGGTTTTTATAAAGAAACAAAAAAATGTCATAACAAAAAAAGTCAGGATTAAATCCGAATCGTCATCCCGAACTTGTTTCGGGATCTCTCAGAACGAGTCAACTCCATGATGGCTACTTAGCAAGTGGGATGCTGAAACAAGTTCAGCATGACGATACCAAGCGCGCAAAGGCTCGACGGAAAACCGGGCCGGGTGTTAGCCTTGTGTGCAGAAGTTTTTTTCCGTCTTGAATTTTTGCTTCTTTTGTTTCAAGACAAAAGAAGTAGCCCCCGCGGCAATGAGCGGGCGAGAATAATTTATTTAAACGAATATATCTCTGCTGAGGAACGAAGCACCTGTAAATCGGGGATTGCCACGCTCCGTTACAGCAATGACGCTTGGATAGAAACAAAAAAAGGTCAGGATTAAATCCTGACCTTTCCTATTATAGGAATGAATTCCTTAATTCATCAACTTAATAAAATCATCAAACAAATACCTGCTATCGTGCGGACCTGGAGATGATTCCGGGTGGTATTGTACCGAGAATGCTTTTTTATCTTTTACCCTGATACCTTCAATCGACTGGTCGTTTAAGTTCAAGTGGGTGATCTCTACTTTGTCTGATGCCCTTACCGCTTCAGGTACTACCCCAAAACCGTGGTTTTGTGAGGTAACCTCGCAATGGTTGATTATGATATTTTTTACCGGGTGATTTAATCCGCGGTGACCGTTAAACATTTTTTGGGTTGGGATGTCATTAGCCAAAGCCAATAACTGGTGACCTAAACATATTCCGAACATTGGTTTACCTGCCGCCAATATTTCTTTCACGGTATCAATCGCGTAAGGCATAGCCGATGGATCGCCAGGGCCGTTAGAGATGAAGTAACCTGACGGTGCAAAATCTTTTTCCATTTCTTCGAATGTTGTTTTTGCCGGATAAACTTTGGCAAACACATCGCGGTCGTCAAAATTACGCAGGATATTTTTTTTAACACCTAGGTCAAGCACCGCAACACGGTATTTAGCGTTCTCGTCGCCAAAAGTATAGCTTTCGGTAGTTGAAACTTGTGAAGATAGCTCCAAACCATCCATTGATGGCACAAGGTCTAACTTAGCTTTTAACTCCTCAATATCAGTGATTTCCGAAGATATGATCGCGTTCATCGCTCCCTTATCACGTATGTGGCGAACCAGCTGGCGGGTATCAATATCGCTGATACCAACGATGTTCTGCTGTTGGAAATAATCCTGTATGCTCTCGTTAGCTTGTTTACGGCTGTAGTTAATGTTGTAGTTCTTACAAACCAAACCGGCAATCTGTATCTGTCCCGATTCAACTTCAGCATCAGCAATACCGTAATTACCGATATGCGCGTTAGTAGCCACCATAATCTGACCAAAATACGATGGGTCAGTAAAAATTTCCTGGTAGCCGGTCATGCCGGTATTAAAGCATATTTCGCCGGTAGTAGTACCAATTTTTCCGGCAGCTTTGCCATAAAACACAGTTCCGTCAGCCAGTAATAATACCGCCGGTAGTTGGGTGAAGTAAGTCATTTGTTAAAAAAATAGAATGATTAATGGGTTGGTTAGCCCTTCGACTAAGCTCAGGATGACAAGCCCCTTTTAAGGATGCAGAAATGAAGTAAGAAACTTCTTTTTTCACGCTGCAAAAGTATGATTTTATTTTGGGGTTTAAAAGAGTGATTTTGAATTTTATTGTAATTCAATTCTCAAAGTTTGGAGGATTTGGGCATTGCCTGCGGCCCGGGCTTTCCACTCATACTGCGCGAGGCCTTAGGCGCAAGAGGCCGGTATCCGTTTCAATCCCTAATGCACTTAACCCTCTTTGCGTCGCAGACGAAGAGAGGGTGGTCAAGCGAAGCAAAGACCGGGTGAGTAGAATATGCGAGCGACATTAGCGCGAATGCCTGGCGAATAACCGACTCACCTCGAATGCGCTGCACTGTTCGGCCCTCTCTTCGGCAAGCCGGAAAGAGGGCTAAAAAATTTGACAATAGCTCAAGTGTAATTATATGTGTTCCCAAAACTCTAAAAAACATGCAATTTCCCATCAAAAAACAGTAAAAAATCATCAAAAAGAAGTGTTTTTCAATCGTTTTTTGGGCTAAAATGAGTGTTTTTTGTCCGGAAATCGCTTCAAAAACAATCTAAAAACCGGTTTTTTACTACTATTTTGGGCGTTTTTGGGGCGAAAAGTATACCAAATGTACCAGGTGTTTCACTAGTTTCATGAAACAGAAACGCCGAAAATAAATTCCAAATTGAAAATCCGAAATAATTCCCACCTTTGCTTCTCATAAACAAACACCATGTCTGTACACAAAGAAGTTAAGCGCATCACCACGCATATATTACAGGAGATGAGAAACAGCGGCGAAAAAATTGCCATGCTTACCGCTTATGATTATTCGATGGCTACTATTGTTGATGATGCCGGTATGGATATCATCCTCGTTGGTGATTCAGCCTCCAATGTAATGGCCGGACACGAAACCACCCTACCCATCACGCTCGATCAAATGATCTATCATGCTTCATCAGTTGTCCGTGCGGTAAAACGCGCTTTGGTAATAGTCGATTTACCTTTCGGCACTTACCAGGGAAATTCAAAAGAAGCATTAAACTCCGCCATCCGCATCATGAAAGAATCCGGCGCGCATGGTGTAAAAATAGAAGGCGGTGTTGAAATAGCCGAATCAGTTAGTCGCATTTTAACTGCGGGTATACCTGTAATGGGCCATTTAGGCTTAACACCCCAATCTATCTATAAATTCGGCACCTATACTGTGCGTGCCAAGCACGAAGAAGAAGCCAAAAAACTTAAAGAAGATGCTTTAAAACTACAGGAACTTGGCTGTTTCGGAATAGTATTAGAAAAAATCCCCGCTAAACTTGCTGCCGAAGTAACCGATATGATCAGCATCCCGACCATCGGCATAGGCGCAGGCCAGGCCTGTAGCGGTCAGGTTTTAGTAATTCATGATATGCTGGGTATCAACAAAGGTTTCAAACCCCGTTTCCTTCGCCAGTATGCTGATTTATATGAGATAATGAACGGCGCTATCAAAAATTACGTAAGCGACGTGAAAGCCAAAAGCTTTCCAAACGAAAAAGAGCAATATTAATTAATTTAGTTGATAGGTTATAGTTCATGCATAGTAGCTGCATCACAAAGCGTTTAACTATGAGCCATAAACTATGAACCATGAACCACCACGAATGGCCAGACCCGAATTTAAATATACCAATTACGATATTACCGACGATGATGTGCTGTATGAGGACAATCACCTCATTGCCATCAACAAGCGCGCGGGCGATATTGTACAGGTTGATGATACCGGCGATGAGTCATTAGATGATAAGGTAAAAAAGTACATCGCCAAAAAATACAACAAACCCAATGGCGCGTTTTTGGGTGTAGTACATAGATTGGACAGGCCGGTAAGCGGCGTAATACTTTTCGCCAAAACCAGCAAGGCACTGGAGCGCATCAACCAGATGTTCAAGAGCCGCGAAATGCATAAAACTTATTATGCAGTGGTACGCAACAGGCCAAACCCCATTGCAGGTAACCTGGTACATTATCTCATCAAAAACCCACAAAAAAACGTAACCAAAGCACACGATCGCGAAGTAACCGGCAGCCAGCGCTCCGAACTAAATTATAAACTAGTTGGCGAGCTAAACGGCTACTATTTAATAGAGGTTGACCCAATCACTGGCCGTCCGCACCAAATACGGGTACAGTTATCTACCCTCGGCTGCCCTATAGTTGGCGATAATAAATATGGCTACCCGCGCGGCAGTTTACGCAAAAGCATTTGCCTGCATGCTCGTCGCCTGCAGTTCATCCACCCCATAAAAAAAGAACCAATTCTGATTACTGCGCCAGTACCACGGGATGGTTTTTGGGAGAAGTTTGAAGGAATGATGGGGTAATATATTTCTCATAAATACCATTGCGAACTTTACCGTCATTGCGAGGAGTGAAACGACGTGGCAATCTCCAATATACAGAGGAAATTGCAAATTGCATAAGCAAAGTCGGGGATTGCCGCGCTATCGCTCGCAATGACGCTTATAGATTTTTAACTTTTTCCCAAATCCGTTCATCTACCAAAACACCATCAGCTAAACTTTTCTCGCGTGTCTTCATCGTATTTTCTCCTGGAAATGAAATAGATTTCCCCTCATGCTCCGATCTGCTGCTTTTAGTGTAACTGATTATTTCCTCGATAATATTAGCTGTATAATTATTATTCTGCGGTTTTATGCATATAAACACTTGCGACACACCACTCTCCGTTTCATTTTGGGTGATGTTAGCGGTAGAGTTCCCCTGGCTCAGTATACTCGCAAGCAAATCAAGAACCAGCGATAACCCGGACCCTTTCCAAAACCCAACCGGTAATAATCTTTTTGATTCCAAAATAGCGGCAGCATCCGTACTTAAATTCCCAGCGGTGTCGTAACCTCCCGGCAATGGTAAAACCTCCCCATTCATTTTGTATTGCTGCAACTTGCCTACCGAGTATTGTGAAACAGCCATATCCAACACCACATTTCCCTCAGCACGTGGTATCGCTATAACCAACGGATTATTCCCTAAACGTGGGTCTATCCCACCCCAAGGTGGTAAATTAGCAATGGTGTTGGTAAAGCAAATACCAATAAACCCTGCATCCGCGGCTTGCCAGCCGTATGTTCCGGCACGCATCCAATGGTTGGTGTTTTTTATCGCTACACATCCAATTCCGTTTGTTTTTGCCAACTCAATAGCGCGGTTCATGCAAAAGCGGGCATTTAATATACCCGGACCTAAATTACCATCCCATTGTTCTATCGCGCCAAAACCACCTGCTTTTGTTGCTTCGGCATCAGGTTTAACTAATCCCTGTTTTACAAAATCAACAAACACGGGGAAACGGTTTAAGCCGTGCGTATATACGCCATCCCTGCTATTCTCGGCAAAAACTGTCGCGCATTGTTCGGCTTTATCTTCGGTAAAATTAAGGTTGAGTAATATCCTTTTAAATTCGGATTGGAGTTCTGCAAAAGGTATGCGCATATTGTTGTAGACTTTTAATATAAACGCAAAGCTACCTATCCTGTTTATCTCATAATCATCAATCGTGTAATAATTGCGGCATAAAACAGTTATAATTACCCATATGCAATTACAATAGCTGCATTTTTTTACTTTTGCTGATAGATTCAATGAAAAACAAAAAAATACTCTTCTCCTTAACAATAGCAGTTCTGGTAATAGCTGCCCTTGTAATTAACTCCTGCAAAAAGGACAACCAAAATTCGGTTGAAATACTGCTGACCAGAGGAAAATGGCAGTTAGCCTCGGTAATGGTTTATAATTTTGTAGGCAGCAGCCAGGTTGGCACTACTGATACCTTGAATACCAACTGCGATAGCACTCAAATATTTACATTTAATAGCAACAACACCTGCGGCTATACTAACTTTGAATGCATACCGCAAAAAACTTCGGGTTCGTGGACATTATCAAGTGACCAGCTTACTTTAATATCGAACATGTTTTGTGCAGATACGCTAGTAGGTGGCCTGCCTGATCCTAAAACGGTACAACCTTTCATCAATACCAAAATCATTAATCTTGGCCAGTACTCTCTGATATTGCAAACAGGCGATGTTAACACATTTTATACATCAACAACCAAACGCAGGATAGTGCAATATGGCTTTGTGCATCAAGTCGCAAATTCTCAGTAACTATATTAACTTTCAATTCAATTAAAAAACAACCTATTTAACATAGCTTATTAATCCGAAAATTTTATATTTGGATGGATATAAAAATTGATCTGCCATTTTGAAAAAAAGAATAGCCATTTTTGCTTCAGGTTCCGGATCAAATGCTCAAAAGATCATGGAACACTTTAAGCGTAACTCCGAAGCGGAAGTTGTGCTTATCCTCACTAATAATCCACAGGCCTACGTATTACAGCGTGCTGATAACTTCGAGGTACCCTCACACATCTTTACCCGCGATGAATTTTATAAATCCGACGATGTAATTAAGCTGCTTAAAAATCTGCAGGTAGATTTGATCGTGTTGGCGGGTTTTCTTTGGCTGGTTCCGGTATCTTTATTAAAAGCATTCCCTAATAAAATAATCAACCTGCACCCCGCCTTGTTACCCAAATATGGCGGCGCAGGCATGTACGGCGATCACGTGCATAAAGCCGTTTTAGCCAATCACGAAGAAGAATCAGGCATCACCATCCATTTTGTTGATGAAAATTTTGATGAAGGTGAGATCATTCACCAATCCCGTTTCAAAATTGAACCCGGCGATAACCTGGAGATGATCAAATTTAAAGGCCAGCAGCTAGAGCACCAGCATTTCCCAAAAGTAGTTGAGAATTTGTTGAAGAAGATGAAGAGTTGAGGTTAGTGATAACTACTTAAAAAAGTAGAGATCCATGAATAATCTCAAATACAATTAATTCGTCGTTATTGATTTTAAATACGATTACCCAATCGTTAAAATGGCTGCAAGAGTAACCAAACATCGCAAGTATGTGGTGAGCGCATAAAGCATATTGTACATTGGGCATTGCTAATCTTTCGACTGCAGATTTAAATTTAAGAGCAAATCTGTTACCACTTCCTTTGGTGTTTTTTGACTCTACAAAGTCAGCAATTGAATCAATAACATTCAAAGCTTTAGGCGTAATGCTAATTTTCAAGAAATTACTTTTGATTTAAATATTTAGCGAATGCCTTTTCAAGGCTTATTGGAGTGGCATCTGTTTCTTTTGACAGATAATCCATTAATTCTTCATCAGTTGCTTTTCTACCTATCCCTTTCACCATCGAATCAATGTTTAATTCTTGAAAATTTTGCGCAGTGGCACTTAAGCCCAACTCTTCAGCAAACTGTAAAAGCAAATGCGTTTTTTCTTCAGAATTTGATTTTATGATCAACGTTGTCATAATATAAAGTTAGTACATTTTTTTATAACTAAAAAGTGTTGTTACTATTACAGTTACCATACAAAAACATTACCTTTGCGGCTCAAAAATTTATTGCAAATGAGCCAATCTGTTCAAATAAAAAACGCCTTAATTTCTGTTTATTACAAAGACAATCTTGAGCCGCTTATTTATGAGTTAAACCGCCTGGGTGTGAAGATATATTCTACCGGCGGAACTGAAACTTTTATACGTAGCCTTGGGGTTGATGTAATTGCTGTTGAGGACCTTACCTCGTACCCTTCAATACTTGGCGGTCGTGTAAAAACGCTGCATCCTAAAGTATTTGGTGGTATTTTGGCACGCAGAAATTTTGAAAGCGATGAGCAGCAATTAGCACAATACGAGATCCCCGAAATAGATTTGGTTATTGTTGATCTTTACCCGTTTGAAGAAACCGTAAAATCTGGCGCAGGCCAGGATGATGTAATCGAAAAGATCGACATCGGCGGCATCTCGCTTATCCGCGCAGCAGCAAAGAATTTTAAAGACGTTGTTATACTGGCTTCTAAAGATGATTATACCGAACTGGAAGGCATGTTAAAAAGCCAGGAAGGTACTACCACTTTTGATCAGCGCCGTACATTTGCACAAAAAGCATTTAACATATCATCAAATTACGATACCGCCATCTTCCAGTACTTTAACCAGGAAGAACCAATGCCGGTTTTCAAACAAAGTATCCAAACCAGTCAAACTTTACGTTACGGCGAAAACCCGCATCAAAAGGGTGTTTTCTATGGTAACCTGGACGCGATGTTTACCAAACTGCATGGCAAGGAATTATCATACAACAACCTGGTTGATGTTGATGCAGCAGTAGCTTTAATCGACGAGTTTACCGAGCCAACCATCGCCATTTTAAAACATACCAACGCTTGCGGTATTGCGTCACGCAACTTTATTAAAGAGGCTTGGATCGATGCTTTAGCATGTGACCCGGTTTCTGCCTTTGGTGGGGTGATCATCGCTAATGACGAGATCAATGCGGAAACAGCTACCGAGATTAGCAAAATATTTTACGAGGTATTAATCGCCCCTGCTTATACTGATGAAGCAGTTCAAATCCTACAATCAAAAAAGAACCGCATTATTCTTGTTCGCCAAACAGTTGAATTGCCAACCAAGCAATTTAAAACCTTATTAAACGGCGTTATCGAGCAGGATAAGGATTCAGTTGTTGAAGGTCCGGCTCAAATGACATCGGTTACCAATAAAAAAGCAACCGAGCATGAATTGAAAGATTTATACTTCGCTAATAAAGTGGTTAAACATACCAAATCAAACACTATCGTATTCGCTAAAAACAATCAGTTGATGTCGAGCGGTGTGGGTCAAACTTCAAGGGTTGATTCATTAAAACAAGCCATCATCAAAGCTGAAAGTTTTGGATTTGATTTAAAAGGCGCGGTAATGGCATCTGATGCATTTTTCCCGTTCCCTGATTGTGCCGAAATTGCTGCCGAGGCAGGAATTACAGCTATATTACAACCAGGCGGATCAATCAAGGATCAGGACTCTATTGATATGTGCAACCAAAAAGGCATCGCTATGGTTACTACCGGCGTACGCCATTTTAAACATTAATAAAACAATACTTAATTACACGATTTAATACGAATTATTAAAAATCGGAGTTATATTTAACAATTCACTTTTAACTGAATCGTGCTTTAATTCAAAAAATACAAATGGGTTTATTTAATTTTTTCACGCAAGAAATTGCCATTGACTTAGGTACCGCAAATACCCTCATTATACATAATGATAAAGTTGTTGTTGACGAGCCTTCTATCGTGGCTTTCGACCGCACAACCAACAAAGTGATCGCAATCGGTCGCCAGGCTATGCAAATGGAAGGCAAAACGCACGATAATATTCGTACCGTTCGCCCGCTTAAAGACGGTGTAATTGCCGACTTTAACGCTGCTGAGCACATGATACGCGGGATGATAAAAATGATTAACCCTGGCAAAGGATGGTTCTTCCCTTCATTGCGTATGGTGATCTGTATCCCCTCAGGCATTACCGAGGTAGAGAAACGTGCCGTACGTGACAGTGCTGAAATTGCAGGCGCTAAAGAAGTTTACTTAATACACGAACCAATGGCTGCTGCCGTAGGTATCGGTATTGACGTAGAAGAGCCGATGGGTAACATGATCATCGATATTGGTGGTGGTACTACCGAGATCGCTGTTATCGCATTATCAGGTATCGTTTGTGATCAGTCTATCCGTGTTGCGGGCGATAACTTCGACTCGGATATCGTTCAATACATCCGTCGCCAGCACAACATCATGATTGGTGACCGTACTGCTGAGAAAATCAAAATTGAAGTTGGTGCCGCTTTGCCTGAGCTGGCAGATCCACCGGCTGATTTTGCCGTACAAGGTCGTGACTTAATGACCGGCGTACCAAAACAAATCATGGTGTCTTATACCGAGATCGCGCATTGTTTAGATAAATCTATCTCTAAAATTGAGGAAGCTATCCTGAAAGCGTTAGAGATCACTCCACCGGAATTATCTGCTGATATTTACCAAACAGGTATCTATTTAACAGGCGGTGGCGCATTATTACGTGGTTTAGATAAACGTGTGGCATCAAAAACAAAACTACCTGTACACGTTGCCGAAGATCCGCTTCGTGCTGTGGTACGTGGTACCGGTACAGCGCTAAAAAATATTGGTAATTTTAAATTCTTAATGCAATAGGTTAGAGATTGGAGACTTGAAATTAGAGATTAGTTCTTTTTCAAAGATTATTTAATCACTGATATTTAGATATGAATTCTTTTACTGATTTGGAAGTTTGGAAAAAATCAAGAATTCTACGCAATAACATATTTAATTTAGTTAAAGCATTTCCAACTGAAGAAAAATATCGTTTGACCGACCAGATAATTCGTTCCTCCAGATCAGTAGGTAATAATATTGCTGAAGGGCATGGCAGATTTCATTATGCCGATGCTGCGAAATTTTTATTAAACGCGCGAGGATCAGCTACAGAAACGATAGATCATCTTATTATTGCTTTAGATAATAATTGGATTAACAACGATGTATTTGAATCATTTAAATATGATTGCGAAGAGTGTATGAAAATGATTAACGGATATATTAATTTTTTAAGAAAGCAAGCTGGTATTGATAATCCCGCTAAATAACTGAAGTTAACTAATCTCTAATAACCAATTAACTAATCTCTAACAAGTGCGTAATCTATTGATATTCATTACTAAGTACAACGCATTCTTCTTATTCCTTATTTTCGAGATCAGTTCGATAATTATTTACGTTAAATACAATTCTTTCCAAAAAGCATCGGTAATAAATAGCTCTAACGAGGTTACAGGCAGATTATACACGCAGATAAATGGCCTTTACGATTACCTTTCGCTGAAAGAGGTAAACGATAGTCTTGCACGCGAAAACGCACGTTTACGTAATCAACAAAAATCTTCTTTTTATATAGATACCATTGCCCGGCATAAAATAAACGATACCGTTTTTAAAACTCAATACGAATACATCGATGCCAAGGTGATCAACAATTCAACCAACCACAGCTACAACTACATTACCATTAACCGTGGCAGTAAGGATGGTATAGCGGTAGGTATGGGTGTTATATCTGGTGCGGGCATTGTGGGTAAAGTGGTTAATGTTACCGAGCATTTGGCTAACGTACAATCCATGCTGAATAAGGACACCCGTTTCAGCGTAATGCTGGCAAAAAACAGAGAGATTGGGTATATTAGGTGGGGCGACGACCTTAACCCTACCAAGGGCATGTTAATGGACGTAACAAATAACGCGCAACCCAAACTTGGCGAAATGGTAGTAACATCCGGTTACTCATTGTTTCCACAAGGCATACCCGTTGGCCGGATCACTAATTTACACCCTAAGGGTGGTGGCATATCATTAAACATGGAAGTAACCTTTTCTGTTGATTTTACTAAACTGCAATATGTTGATGTAGTGGATTATAAATTCGCGAAAGAACAAGAGGGATTGGAGGCTCTGCAGAAAAAGGATGATTAGGACAATTATAATTAACGTACTACGCTTTATAGTACTGGTGTTTATACAAGTGTTTTTATTGAAAAATATTACGTTGTATAACCTATCAACACCGTACCTATACATTTTATTTATTTTACTGTTACCTTTTGAAACGCCTAACATTTTACTGTTTCCGCTGGCATTTTTAATGGGTTTAACAATTGATGCTTTTTATGATACCCCCGGCCTGCATGCCGCGGCCTGTGTAATACTAGCATTAGTGCGGGTAATGTTTATAAACATCACCGTACAAAAAGAAGGCTTTGACAACGAACCTGAACCTACACTTAGCATCATGGGTTTCAGGTGGTTTTTTACTTACATATTGGTGCTAACCTTATTCCATCATTTCTTCCTTTTCAACCTGGAGGTTTTTAACTTATCTGATATTCAATTTACCCTTAGTCGCATAGTGCTGAGTACATTATTTACCGTATTTTTGATATTGATTTCGGGGTTGTTATTTTACAGGAGAAAAGAGCGTAAATGAATAGTTTCTTTGTGCGGCGATACATCATCGCAGGTATTTTTACCACCATTATTTTACTGCTTGTCGCCAAATTATTTTACATCCAAATAATTGACGATCACTATCGCCTTTACGCTACCAAAAACGTACTACGCCCCGTAAAACAATACCCCGCCCGCGGCCCGATCCTCGACCGTAACGGAAAAATACTGGTACAAAACGAAGCTTTTTACGATATCATGGTCACCCCAAAAGAGGTTAAACCCTTTGATACTTTAGAGTTTTGCAAATTGTTAGGGATAAGCAAAGACGAATTTGAGGATCGTTTTAAAAAAGCTATCAAGTATTCGCCAAGCTTGCCGTCTATTTTTGAGAAACAACTCTCTGCCGAAACTTACGCCTCGCTGCAGGAAAGATTATCTGAGTTCACGGGATTTTTCTCAACCACACGTTACCTGCGCACCTATCCCGATTCAACCGCTGCACAATTCTTAGGTTATATCGGTGAAGTAACCGACCGTGACATCAAACGTTCTAACGGTCGTTACCAACCGGGCGATTATATTGGAGTTAGTGGTGTTGAAAAAGCCTACGAAGATGTTTTACGCGGGCAAGTGGGTGTAAAATATACCGTGGTAAATTCGCATGGTAAAATGATGGGCAGTTATGAAAATGGCGCCTTTGATACCGTTGCCCGCCCCGGCGAACGGTTAAAATCATCGCTTGATCTTCGCATACAAAAACTAGGCGAGGAGTTAATGAAAGGCAAAGTAGGCAGCATCGTAGCCATCGAACCATCAACCGGCGAAATACTGGCATTTGTAAGCAGTCCAACCTATGATCCCAATTTATTAGTAGGCCGCGATCGTGGTAACAATGCCGCCAAAATGTATAAAGATCCTTACGACCCTTTGTTGATCAGGCCTATACAAGCTTACTATCCTCCGGGTTCATCATTTAAACCGTTAAGTGCATTAATTGCTTTACAGCAAGGCATCATCACCCCGCAAATGACTTACAATTGCCCGGGTGTATATTGGGCAGGTAACCACCCCGTAAAGTGCCTGGAGGTACATGGAACAGTTAACCTGAGCGGTGCCGTTGCTGGCTCGTGTAACGGCTACTTCTCCTTAGTATTTCAAAAGATCATTGATTTAAACGGCTATAAAAAAGTTGATACCACTTTCTCTCAATGGAGAACTAACGTTGCTAAATTTGGTTTAGGGTCGCGCCTTGGGCTTGATATGCCGAATGAAGGAAAAGGATTCTTGCCTACCGCGCAGCATTACGATAAAATATATCATTATGGCGCATGGCGTTCAAGTACCGTGGTATCGCTTGCTATTGGCCAGGGTGAATTACTGGCAACGCCACTACAGCTCGCCAATATCGAATGTATCATTGCAAATCATGGGTATTATTATACCCCGCATTTAATAAAGTCCATTGGCGATAAAGAAGTTAATACTGCGGAATTCCAGGCAAAACATTATGCTGGTATCGATTCCTTGTATTTTGAACCGTTGATAGATGGCATGCAGGCCGTGGTTGACCATGGTACAGCAGCGGCATCAAAAATACCGGGTATAGTGATGTGCGGCAAAACAGGTACAGCACAAAATCATGGGGAAGATCACTCTATCTTCGTTGCTTTCGCTCCACGCATACATCCTAAAATAGCCATCGCGGTAATTGTTGAAAACGGTGGTCAGGGTGCGCATTGGGCTGCTCCTATAGCAAGCTACATGGTTGAAAAGTATTTAACCGATACCATCAGGAGGCCGATGGATGAGTTTAACCGCATTAAAAATGCTAACCTCATGCCTGATCTGGCCAACTATTACTCATCAAGCAGAAGATCAATGTTAAGGGATAGTATTAAAAAAGCTAAGGCTGATAGTTTGCGTAAACTTCCCGCTAAAAAAAGCGTATCAACCAAAAGCAAAAAAATTAATACAATCGCTTATTTAGCACCCCAAACCGGCAAAAGGAGTAATAATGAATAATCCGCAACGCAGCCTTTTTTTTAATGTCGACTGGATAGCGGTAATTATATACTTATGCCTGTGTACCATAGGCTGGTTCAACATACATTCAGCAGCTTTTGACCCCAGATACCCCAGCGCATTCGATATGCATACGGATTATGGCAAACAGTTGGTGTTTATCATCGTAGCCATTTCATTGGCCATTATAATCTTGCTACTTGAGAGCCGTTTTCTCGTCGCCCTGGCACCCGCCATTTATGGAATAACTACCTTATTACTCATACTGGTATTGGTCGTAGGGCGAAATGTTGGCGGCAACCAGGCCTGGATTTCGCTTGGTGGTGGCTTCAGGCTACAACCATCAGAAATGGCTAAGTTTAGTACCTGTTTGTTGCTGGCGCGATATTTAAGCGGCACAAACGTTAAAATAACTGAGCTTAAATCATTCCTCATCGCCGCGGGGATCATTCTTTTCCCAATGGCTCTGATTATGCTTCAGCCTGATGCTGGTTCAACATTGGTATTTAGCGCATTGATATTGGTTTTATACCGCGAGGGCCTCTCCCCTTACTTTTTAATATTAGAAGGGCTGTTTATCACACTATTTGTTTTAACAATAAAGGTTGACAATCACTTGTACGTTATTGGACCATTGGTTGCTATTGCTCTTATTATAATGCTAATGTTTAAGCGAAATAAGAAAGTTGTTTCAGCGGTCTTTCTGGGTTTATGCATGTGTATTGCCTTTATATTTAGCGTAAACTTTCTTTACAACCATGTTTTAAAGCCGCATCAAAAAGTACGTATTGATATTGTTTTAGGTATAACTTCCGACTTAAAAGGTAAGGGGTACAACGTAAATCAATCCAAAATTGCGATTGGCTCGGGCAAGTTATGGGGACAGGGTTATATGCACGGCACCCAAACCACATACCACTTTGTGCCGGAGCAAAGTACCGACTTTATTTTTTGTACTGTAGGCGAAGAGTGGGGATTTGCAGGCGCGGTTACTGTATTGGCTTTATACCTCTTTTTAGTGCTCCGGATCATCCGTATTGCCGAGCGGCAACGATCAACCTTTACACGCGTTTATGCTTATGGGGTGGCGTCGGTCATTTTCTTCCACGTGGTAATTAACGTGGGCATGACGATAGGGATAGTGCCATCAATCGGCATCCCGCTACCATTCATCAGCTACGGTGGTTCATCACTAGTAAGTTTTACATTGCTGCTGTTCGTACTAATCAAACTCGATTCAAACCGGATGGGTATTATTTACGCGTAACGGCGTTTTAATAAAGCATAAAACTTCTCGCTGGTTTCCTGCTTAGTATCCCAATGGTTTTTGGCTACATAGTTATTCTTCAAAAACTGCTCTGCCTCGGCAAAACTGGTAAAGCGATTTAATATCTCAATAGCTTCACTATAAGCCAGGCTATAGCCATTAAATAAATCCTTAACAAAAAGCAGCTTATCATTTAAGTTAATAGCCTGCTTTAAATCGCTGATGCTTTGCGTATGTAATTGCTCTGCCACGCCCTGTTTAGCAACCATTTGTGCCGAGATACGTTCATTAATAGTCAGCACTTCGGGTTTTGCCTGCTCTTTTTGCGGTTCAACAGTAGGCTTAACCGCAACCGGTTCGGGTTGTTCAATCTTAGGTTGTTCCGGTTCTAATTTCGCTTTTGGTTCCGCTGCGGGTTCGGGATTTGGTACAAACTCAGGTTCTGATTTAATTACCGGACTAGGTGATACGGGTGATACCTCTTTTTCTTCAACCGCATCGTTTATAGCTTCAGTAGTATATGGCTCATCTTCATCCTCTAAATCTGTTTCATCCAAAACAAGCTCATGTCTTATGGTTTCAGGCTCGCTTTGCCCGATGAATGAGTAAGAATCCTCATCAGTTCCAGTTGTCAAATCTATTGATGGCACCGAATTTTCATCCTTACCTGCATTAAACGGATTTTCTTCCGGTTTACTTTTAACTTCTGGGCTCGCTGTACTTACCAAAGGCTCAAAATAGTTTTGTGGAGGTGCAGGTATATCGTTTTTGGGTTCTGTTATTACAGGAACAGGCGTTACCGGGCTAGGCGTGGCAACATTCTGTGCATTCAATTTACTCAGTATCAGCACATGATCAGTCAGGAAATTGGAATTAGCTAAAAACAACTCAAGCTCCAACTCATTTAGCGGGCCTTCTATTGTTTTCAAATATTCGTATTGTTCGTTAAGCTCTGTTATAATCCCGCCTATCTTTTTAAAAACTTCCTGTTGTTTCATGGCTTTTTATATTCAAAATGCTACCCAAAAATAAGATTAAATTCTGATATTAGGCTCTTCTAAAAGTTCAGGATGCAAGTACACGAAGAGATTTTTAAACGTAAAAGTGAAGGCGGTGGTAGTATTGAGGTTATATGCGGATCAATGTTCTCCGGCAAAACGGAAGAACTAATGCGCCGTTTAAAACGCGCCCGCATAGCCCGTTTAAGTGTGGAGATATTTAGCCCCAAAGCTGATACCCGTTATAGCGAAAATGCATTGGTATCGCATAATGCGAATTCAATACCATCAATGCCGGTATCAAAAACATCGGCAATATTGGCACCCGGTAGCCAAGTACAGGTTGTAGGTATTGATGAAGCCCAATTTTTTGATGATGAACTGCCTGCTATATGCAATGCCCTTGCCAACAATGGTGTTCGTGTAATTGTTGCCGGGCTCGATATGGATTTCCAGGGCAAACCCTTTGGCCCAATGCCCGCGTTAATGGCCATAGCCGAGTCGGTTACCAAGCTGCATGCGGTATGTGTAATTTGTGGCAACCCGGCACTATACTCCTATCGCCTGGTACATAACGACGGACAAATATTATTAGGCGAAAAAGAAAGCTACGAACCCCGTTGCCGTTTATGTTACGCTATATAGTATCGCTTATTTGTCATTATTAGTACATAAAAGCTTTCCTGTTAAAACAAAAGGTGTGGTTTAGGTTGTTAATACTGGTAAAGCATTATTTTATGCTATATTTATAGCTATAGGATAATTTTTCAACAAAAATTAAACTTAAAAACGATATCACAAGCTTTTTATGGAAGGTATAACTAAAAAAATATTGGTGATTGAGGATGACAAGGATATTAGAGATACCATTGTTTATATTTTGCAGGAAGAAAACTATGAAGTAATAGCTTCGGAAGATTCAAAGATCCTGAAATCAATAAATGACTATAAACCTAACCTTATATTGCTTGATAACTGGTTAACCGACTGGAAAAGTGACGCAAACGGCCAGCAATTAAGTAAAGGACTAAAATTAGATCCTGCCACCAGCCATATCCCTGTTATCATCATTTCTGCGGTAAGCAATATTAAAGAAATTGCCGAAGCCGGCCTTGCCGATGGTTACCTGCGCAAACCCTTCGATCTGAATGAGCTTATAGGGATAGTTAAGCATCACCTCAAATAGAATCTTCACAAAACACTGCTTTTGTTTTTATAACGCTATAGTTTATAATTGTTTATATAAGTTTAAATTAATATTTTTACTGCATAAACTTAAAAACACCTGTTTTATCGTTAATAATATGAATCACTTTTTGGGGTTGATTTATATTATTTCTTTAAGATAAACGTTTCATTTAAAACCAATTAACAAACTGTAAATACGATTCATTATGAATAAGAACATGTACTTAGTACTGTTGGGGATACTGCTTATCAGTTTTACCTCATGTAAAAAATCGCCCAATTCCGGGAACGATACCGGAAACACCACTACCGTTACATCAACCTCCATTCCCTCAGGCGCAGGCGATGGGGTAACATTTATTAATTCAGGCAAATCGGTAATATTCAACTTGTATGCGCCTAATAATACTTCGGTAGCTGTAATAGGTGATTTTAATAACTGGACGCCTACAGCCATGACCAAAACCACTGATGGCACACGTTGGTGGGTACAAATTGATAACCTGAACCCTAATACTGAATACAGTTATCAATACTTAATTAATGGAACATTAAAGGTAGCCGATCCTTATAGCCATAAAATACTTGACCCGGTTAACGACCCCGGTATTCCAACCACTGTATACCCTAATTTAAAAGCCTATCCTACCGGTAAAACAACCGGCGAGGTTACTGATTTTTATGCAAACGACCCTGCTTATAACTGGCAAGTAACATCCTTTACCCCTCCTGCACAAAAAAACCTGGTGATTTATGAATTACTTGTACGCGATTTTGTGGCCACACACAGTTATCAAACTTTAACGGATACTCTTAATTATATAGCAAGGCTTGGAGTGAATGCTATTGAATTAATGCCGGTAAACGAATTTGAAGGCAATGATTCATGGGGATATAATTCAAACTTCATGTTCGCGCTTGATAAATATTATGGTACCCCAAATGCTTACAAAGCTTTTGTTGATGCCTGCCATGCTAAAGGAATTGCTGTTATACAGGATATTGTTTTGGAGGATCAGTTTGGGTCGTCGCCAATGGTACAAATGTATGCTACATCAACCGGTAGCCCTGCTGCAAACAACCCCTGGTTTGATCAAACCATTTTGCATCCTGATGCTGTAGGATACCAATTAAATCATTCCTTGCCGGCAACTCAATATTTTACTGAAAACGTGATGAAATATTGGATGCAGGAATACCATATTGATGGATTTAGATTTGATCAGGCTAAGGGCTATACACAGGTAAACTCAGGCTCAACATCAACCCCTGCTACTGAAGCTGCATGGGCCGCCTACGATGCAACACGTGTTGCATTGTGGACTAAGTATAACGCTTACATGAAAAGCTTAAACCCTAATTTTTATGTGATATTAGAAATGTTTGCTGCCAACCAGGAGGAAGCGCAATATGCTAGCCAGGGTATGATGTGCTGGACCGATTTAAGCTCTTCCGGCGAGCAGGCTACCATGGGTTATCCAACCAACCCCAGTTGGGATATTTCGGGATTATTTTACGATGGATATGGCTTTTCGGCCACAGGTACATCACCTTACGGCTTAGTTTCCTATTTTGAAAGCCATGATGAGGAGCGCCTGCAATTTAAAAATGGCGCGTATGGCAATAGTTCCGGCAGCTATAATGTGCAAACCTTAACAACCGGTTTACAACGTGATGCAATGGGTGCTGCTTTTATGTTCTCATCTCCCGGCCCTAAAATGGTATGGCAATTTGGCGAATTGGGTTACGATATATCAATAAATCAAAACGGAAGAACCGGCGATAAACCTATTTTATGGAACTATAATACAGATCCTAACCGCCTGGCACTTTACGGCATTTATAAAAAAATGATAAACATGAAAATCAAGAACCCTGTTTTTGCAACCACCAACTTCACTTACAGTTTATCAGGCGCGGTAAAGGTGATACAACTACTTGACCCAACCGCCGATGTTGAAGTAGTCGGTAATTTCGATGTCGTGTCAAACACGGCTGTAGTTACCTTCCCTGCAACCGGTACCTGGATTGACAATCTTACCGGTGCAACCTACAATGTTACATCAACAAGCATGAGCATGACACTTGCCCCCGGCGAATACCATGTTTACAGTAATGTAGCGCTAAAACAGTAATTAAATAATAATTAAAAAGGCCTCTTTATTAAGTGTAAAGAAGCCTTTTTAATTATTAAATTATTGTTTGTAAAATAATACATTACCTCACAAGTAAATTTAATATAATACTATATTTATTTTATCTTAGCGATGGCCTAGTAATTAAACAGTAATGAGGATCTATTTTTTTAGCAAAACCGATAAAAGTGGCAGGTTTGCTTTCCGGTCTTATTACACGCTTCAAAATTTACGAAACGTAAAAACCATAGGCTTAATATATTTCATATTTACGCTGGTCATCAGATTCTTATTTTCTTTTTACCATCTCTCTGATCAAACCTTACATCATATAAACGAATATGATATAGCCAATCGAATATCGTTGGTTGTAACGCCATGCATTTATTTAATAAGCCTATGGCTGATTAAACGATTTTCAACCAAAGAGAGCTACTTAAAGTTGGTGCAATTCTTTGTATTTGTATTTGCCCTATTTATAATTATTAATTCAATGCGGGTAACATTCTTCAGTATGTACAACCCTCGCAATACCATGTTACCTTATATGGTTGGATTGGTAATTGTAGCCATATTCTACACGTTTGAATACATTGGAACCATAATAATTGTATTAGTAACCGGGCTGGTTTTTAGCTTTTTATTGCCATTTTATCAATCTGTTATTAACGAGCTGGTTTTAAACAATCTGGCCTCAGTCCTTCTTCTTACTGTTTTCTTTTGCATATCAAGGTATATATTCTCGTACCGGGCCGATAATTTTTTCAAAATTAAAGCCATCGAGGAAAAAAATATCGAAATAGAGAACGCCAGCAATGCTAAAAATGAAATACTGGGTGTAGTAGCTCACGACCTAAGAAATCCCTTAGCAATTATTAAGTCGGTTACCATGTTAATGGAAATGGAAGATAGCATCACTGATGATTATCATGAAAATATTGAGATGATAAAAAATGCCTGCGACAAGGCAACATCTATTATTCACGATTTACTTGAAACCGCGCAAAACGAGATACACAATCATTTTGATCTGGAAAAAACCGAACTCGGTGATTTTCTATCGATGATTATTGACGAATGGTTAAAAAACAAAAAAGGGCAGATAAATATAATCTACCAAAATGCCGACAAACCGCTGTATGCTAAAATTCATAAGGAAAAAATGCAGCGTGTAATGGATAACCTAATTATAAATGCCATCAAATTCTCTAAACCCGAAGGCAATATTGACGTATCGTTATCGCAGATAAATAGTGATATTTTCATCAAGGTACGCGACTATGGCATAGGCATACCCGATGAAATGTTACCCTATATTTTTGATCGTTTCTCAAAAGCCCGTCGCAATGGCATTCGTGGTGAAGCCTCTGTTGGCCTCGGCCTAAGCATTGTACATCAAATTGTTAAAAAACACGATGGCAATATTGAAGTAAGCAGTACGCCTGAGTCCGGTACTACGTTTACCATTAAACTACCACAATTACAAGCTGGATAGTTATTGTGTTATCAGTTTGTAGTTAACTCCTTTAGTCGTTTTTAAACTATCTATTTTTACTGTTTTCGCGGTTTTAATACTCTGTAATCCGGCATACGCTTTTTTCCACTTATCAGGATCTTCCTGAGCAACTTTCAAAGTATCATGCGGATTGTAAAAAGTGAGAATATTCTCTTTAAGCGGATAAGTAAGATCGCTAAACTTATTGGTTTGAAGATTGATCAGTAACTGATCGTAAGTTTCATCGGCAAGCGTATATTCGCCTATAGCCGTGGGATACCCTGTATCATAGTCAACATTAGGCAATTTAATATGCTCATAATGCAGTTTTTCTAACTCGGCAGAATAATAAAGCAAAACAGTATCAAAGCTTTTAATAAATAATTTTTCAGCTTCAGGCCCTGGGTCTTTAAATCTCAATGCTTTAAATGGGCCTACTTTAGGTACAACCCTAATAAATAGTGCTAACATATTTGCTTTGAACCCTGGTTTTTGACGAGTTTTACCATATTCCAGATAATAATCTTTGCGTTTCATTTTATAATGAAACGAACGGCTGGAGGCTGTTGGATTAAGTTTTTTAATGTCTGATTTTTTAATTACCCAAGCTGCACGGGTTAAAGTGGGCAGCAAACTTTTTACCGACCACCTGAATGTAGAAATAGCCAGATCAAGATCGCCAAATACAGAATTTATATCCTCTCCATAAGTTTTAATAAATGCTCGTTCAAGCACAGGCTTAGCAACATTAAAACCAATAAAATTATGATACTCCGCAGTAGCGTAATTACCTCTTGCTATCTGAAGTACATCAAAAGATATCTCGGTGCGGCTATGTGATATGTGATCCTCGCCATATGTAACTACATGTCCATATTTTTTTTCAATCTTAGGGTAAATTAACGGAACGGCATGATTAGTAGCGATTGAATGGCCATATTTATCTGCCATATAATGGCAAAGCGCACCCAACGCAAATGCATATTCATTTAAATTCTGCGATTCTGACAACAATGCCTCAACAAAATCTCCGGTACGTACATAGTGAGCTAAATCGGTAAAATATTTGCTACCAAATGGGAAATAACCCATATCTGGTATTAAACACCCTCCATAGGCATAAGAATGTGCCACAATTAAATCGCTATCAGTAGCTGAAGGATATTTTTCTTTCAATAAAGGTTTTAAATATTTTTCCCAACTTGCATCAATCACCGCCTCATGCGTTAAAACAGAATATGCTTGTGATTTTAATGGATAAAATAGAAAAACAAACGCCATTACTAAAAGGCACTTATTTAAACTTAGCTGCTGCATGTAATTGGGTTTATAACAAGGATATAATCATTTAAAACTCAAAATGTTTTCAGATTTACAATATCAGCTTTTTCACAAACAATTAATGTCAATAGGTGGTGATTTAATGACTGTTTTACAAGCACTGCCAGTGGAAACTACACAACTTACACTGGTCTGTTAAAAAGCATTAATGTCACTTAAAAATCATTATTATATACCAAATGGTATTATTTATAAAAACCATTACCTTTAGCTATTGTTATAGTATGTATATATAAACAAAAGGCAGGCATTATTATTTAGCCAATCACATTAATTATAATATTTTTGCGAAATTAAATTCAACTTATTGCCGATATCGCTACATGACAAAAAAGAAGATACTGATAACCGGGGCCAGCAGGGGTTTAGGACTGGCTATAGCAAAAAAGTTATCGGCCGATTACTCTTTAATTCTGCACGCCTCTAATAAAGATAGCTTTACCGAAATTATACCCGGCAGTGAGTTGTTATGTGCCGATTTTAGCAATAGCGACCAGGTAACCGAGTTTTGCAAGCAATTAAAAAAGCAGCACGGCGATTCATTATATGGGGTGATTAATAATGCGGGAGTAACATTTGATAAACCGTTGAACTATCAACCCGACAAAGAAATAGATGCCATGTTAAATGTAAATTTGCGCGCACCTATTATGATTTGTAAAACCGCCATGAAAATTTTTGGTTTAAACCAAAGCGGCGTAATCATTAACATCAGCTCGGTAGTTGGCGAAACAGGTAATGCGTTCCAGTCGGTTTATGCGGCAACAAAAGCTGGGTTGGCAGCGCTTTCGCGATCATTAGCGCAGGAGGCTGCAGCTTTGAATCAGGAACATACAATAAGGGTATTGAGTGTATCGCCGGGTTTTATCCAAACCGATATGACCGATACCATACCTGATACTATAAAAGATAAATACCTGGATATGATACCTGCCAAAAGGTTTGGCAAGGTTGATGATGTGGCTGATGCCGTTGCTTTTTTAATTTCAGACAAGGCATCATATATAAATGGTACAAATATTCACATTAACGGTGGATTAATTTAAATGGGGATAACTGATACTTCACAAATTAAGGATAACCTGGTAGGCCAACTACCCGAGGACTGGTTGATACACGGCCCTAAAAAGCGCTTAGTGAGTGCCTTTCATTGGCACAAGGCTAAAGTTGGCGTTGTAGCCAGTTACACGCCTAACGCGCACGATGTGGAAGATCATTTTGATGTGTTTCGCGGGGTGGATATGATCGAATCATTCGCGCAGGCTACCGTCGTTGCGGCAGCTACATTTTTAGAGTCGAAGAAACAGGATATGGTGCCGGAGGAATTGTCAAAATTACTCATCCCTACATTCATCAGTTTGGGCAATGTGTTTTTCCACTCCTATTTGGAAAAGGGTCAAACATTTGTTAACATTGGATTTATCAAGTTTTACAAATGGCGCCAAATGGTTTGTGAAGGAAGAATTTACCGTGCGCCAAAAGGCCTTGACCTTGATGCATACTTTAAGGATTTTGACGAAGAGCGCTTAAAAAATTACGATATAGGAGAAGGATTTGTGCTGATTGCCGAACTATTTGACATCACCGGCAGGGGAATAAAAAAAGAGATGTTTGAAAAACTACAATAACACTATAATGGAAAGACAGGAAATAATTGATGGATTGGTTGAAGTATTAAGAACAGTCAGAACAGTTGACCCGGCTAAATTGGAGAACGTAACCGAAGAAACTGATTTTTTAACAGATATGAACACTCCATCAACTGAGTTAATAAACATCGCCGCTAAAGTTGAGCAAAAATTTAATGTCGAGTTTGAAGACGAAGACATTGATGAGTTAGGCTCAAAAGTAAAAGACATCGTAGATCTGATCATCAAAGCGAAAGAACGCGAAAATTCTTAAACCTTAAACTATGTCAGTAGCCGGCAGAAAAGTAGCAGTTGTAGGTATGGGTGGCGCTTTCCCAGATTGTGCCGACATCAATGTCTTTAACCAAAAAATATTTTCCGGTCAAAGCTTGATAAGAGAGTGGCCAAAAGCCGCTGAGCGCGACAAACAAATACGGTCAAAAGTATCAGGCTTTATCAATGATAACGATCTTGGAATCCAGCCCATATACCTTGTTGATGGCTATGAATGGCCCGAAACATTTGTAGATACAAGCGGTCGTATTCCCGATGTTAACATGTCCACTGCCGATCTGGGTTGCGTTTGGGCAATGATGGGCACCCTGGATTCTATTGAAATGGCTGGTTGGACGACGGAAGAAACCCAATCAGAAAAAACCGGTGTCGTAATTGCTTCAGGCGGGGGTGGCAACGTTATTATGCGTAACGCCTGGCATGCTTTTTTTGAATTAGGTAAAAAATCCCGTCACGCAGGCTCGCACATGGTTGATAGGGCTATGTCGTATCGCGAAGCTGCAAACGTTTCTTGCTTGATTAAAAACCGTGGCGTATGCGAGTCTATTGTTTCGGCTTGTGCTACAGGTTTGGGCAATATTGGTTATGCGTACCGCTTAATAAAATTCGGCTTGCAGGATCGTGCTGTTGCCGGTGGCGTTGAAGGCACATCGCTGGAAACTTTTATCGGCTTTGATGCCATGCAGGTTTTAAGTAAAGGCTTTAGCCCTGCCGAAAGTTCGCGACCTTTTGATGTGAAACGAAACGGTTTTGTATGTTCATTCGGGGCTGGCATAGTAGCTTTGGAAGAGTATGAAATGGCAAAAGCACGAGGCGCTAATATTTTAGCCGTGATCGATGAGTATTTCAACAATTCTGATGGGGATGGCGATATGTTCTACCCATCATATGGCGGACAGAGAAGATTGTGGAAAGGCCTATCAGCGGAAGCAATTATTAAACCCGACGTGGTTAAGGTGCACGGCACCGCGACACCGGTAGGTGATATATTAGAGCTGATAAGTGTTGTGGATACGCTTGGTGAAAGCGGTTATCATATTTCGGCACCTAAATCACAATTTGGGCACATGCTGGGCGCGGCAGGCTCTGTGGAATTTATTACAGCATTGCTAATGCTCAAAAATCAACAAGTTCCGGGCTGTATAAATTCTGAAAACTTAAATCCGGAGCTGGAAAACTTCCAGAAGAAAGAAGGGTGGCAAGGCTCAATGAAACCTGCAGCAGCATACAGAGATTTGATCCCCCAGGAAACTATAAGCAAAGAGATAAACCAGATAGTTTGTTTAAACTATGGCTTCGGCGGCACTAACAGCGCCATGGCTATTTCAAAAGATAATTAATAATTCTGCCCCATGTCATTGCGAGGGACGAAGCAATGACAAAAGGGAACTCATACAATGATCGATAACAAAAATAAAGTTGCAGTAATATTCGGCGTCAGGAATGATAGCTCCATTGCTTATGATGTGGCATTAAAGCTTAGTCAGTCGGGTTGTAAAGTAGCTTTAAGCTATGTTGCAGACACCAAAGACGATGTTTTATACCTGATGGAAAAAATGGGTATGGACGCCCGATACGCCGCTGAAGTTGATGTACGCAACGAGGATCAGATCAAAACTTTCCTGCAAACTGTTTATGATGGCTTAGGCCCTATCGATTATCTGTTGCATGGCGTAGCCTTCGGCAACCAGGCGGTAATGTGCTACAGCATCCCCGGCAGTAAGGAAATTGCTTCTTCTTATATCGATATTCCTTTTGAAGATTTCATGGACTCCTTTAATATCAGCGCTTATTCACTTCTTCGCGTAGCGAGAGTTGCAGAAAAATTATTGGCGCCTAATGCATCTATACTAACACTTACTTACAATGCATCGCAAAGAGTATTCCCGCAGTATGCAGGAATGGCTATTAACAAAGCCGCTTTGGAAAACATCATGATGTACCTTGCCAGCTATTTCCGCGATAAAAAAGTACGTGTTAACGCTATCTCAGCAGGCTTAGTGATGACGACCTCTTCGGGCGTAATATTTGGCGTTCGTAAGCTGCGCAAGATGGGTAAATTTACCGCGCCGCTGGGCAATATCGAGGCTGGTGATGTGGGTGATACAGCGTTGTATTATTTCTCTGATCTTTCCAAAAAAGTTACCGGTAATATCCATTACGTTGATGGCGGTTTTAATATTATGGGACTTGCAGTAGATGGAGAATAAGCTATCACAATCGATCAAAGATTTAGCTCTCGACCAAAAGTTCGCCGTAGGCAACGACCTTGTCTTCCTACTTGATTTTACCGCATCATTCAACGACCTCTTTAAAAAGAAGATCTATACCCAAGAAGAAGTCGCGTATTGTGATCAGTTTGATGATGCGATGCTTAGGTACGCATCAACCTGGGCAGCAAAGGAAGCTGTTTATAAAGCAATTAAGCAAATAGATGCATCTTCTATCCCATTTAAAAAAATAGAGATACTGCGTGAAAAACCGCAAGGTCGTCCGCATGTTATCCTACACAAAAACCCAAACAGGTTTAATATCAGTTTAACCATTTCGCATGATGGTGACTATATTTGGGCTTTAGCATTAATCGAAATCAACCACTAACACACATTGACCGACCATTACTTTGAAAACGACCTGGTTAAACTCCATTACTACAAATTTGGTAAAGGGCAACAGATCATGTTATGTTTTCACGGTTATGGCATGCATGGTAAACAGTTTCTAAAGCTGGAACCCGCTTTAGGTGAAAAATATACTTTTATCGGTTTCGATCTCTTTTTCCATAAAGAGACTAAGCTTCACCAACAAAGCCTTGCTGATATAAAACAGCCCATCACTAAACAGGATTTCGCAAAGCTTATAACTGAATTTTGTGCACATGAGCAGATAGACCGTTTCTCCCTATTGGGCTACTCCATGGGTTCGCATTATGCTACAGCTGTAGTAGAAGAATTAGGAGATCGGGTTGATGAGTACATCATCTCTGCCCCATCCAGTATTGAGCCAGGCAAACTGGTTCGTTTTTTTGTGAAGAATAAAGTGGGTAACAGAATATTGGAAAAACTCACCCAAAGCCAAAAAGCATTAATCAACATGCTAAACGTAAGCAAGTGGCTGGGTTTGGTTGATGATGTAGGGCGTAATATTCTGTACAAAGAGATCGATACCCCTGAACTACGCTTTAATTTTTATGCCTGCTTCACTTATCTGCGTTTGTTGGAAACCGATGAGGATAAATTAATACAAACTTTAACTGAGCAAAACATCCGCAGCATATTTATATTTGGCAAACGCGATATTATGTATCCGCCCAAAATTGGCAATACATTCTTCGCGAAGCTAAAAAAAGCTGAAGTTGTAATTCTGGATCAGGATCATGAGATGATCGGCGAAGAATTCATTGCAGCATTATCCGGTTTACTATTATGATCATTAAATCGAAACCATTACCACATTTTTTTTTCAGGATACTGGGACTGATTGCCGCTGCCGTATTTCGCACACGAACTAAGCGTTTGGAAATTAATGCCGTAAAGCTAAAACCCGGTCACTCCTACATACTCATGTGCAACCACTTTAGCTTTTGGGATGGATTTTGGGCATTTTATGTATGCAACAGGGTTTTCTTAAAAAAGGGCATGAACAAGCTTTATATCATGTCGGTTAAAAAGCAAATGGAAAAGAATAAATGGCTGCGCTACATGGGCAGTTTCTCTATCGAGCCGGGTAAACGTTCTATTAAAGAAAGCTTTGATTATGCAGCCGAAGTTTTATCAGAGCCGGGAAACCTGCTGTTATTTTATCCGCAAGGCAACCTCGAAACCTGTTATATCCGCTATATTAAATTTGATGAGGGTTTGTATGAGATTGTCCCACAAATAAAAGGCGACTGCCAGCTGATCTGGTCTACTACCATGGTTGAATATTTCGAGAGCTTAAACCCAACCATCACCACTACCATGCTAGATTGCGGCACCAACCACGATTTTGATTTTGAAGCGTTGAAATTAAAAGTGAATCAATTTCACATCAAAACTATCGAAGACAATATCCGCTTTACCGATGAACCGATCAAATATGATCTTTAACGGTGCATCCTATCCAAACCTTCTTTAGCCTGCGTATCAATACTGTTTTGGTATTCATGATGTTTCATAGATAGGGCCTGGTTGTAATAATTAGCTGCCATATCGTAATCTTTGATATACTCATAAATATTACCGATGCACAACGCCGCATTCGCCGCAAAATAGTAATTTGATGACCGCCCAATGTTGATCGCTTTGTTATAGCTCGCAATTGCCTCATTATATTTATTTAGCATTTGGTATACACGGCCCAGGCGGTAGTTCAATTCTATTTTATCACGTTGCAGCTTTAAATCCGCATCCTTTTTGTCCTGTAATTGCGCAAGCGCCTTATTGTAATAACCGCCATCAAAATAAAACCGGGCTCTTAGCAAATCATTATCAGGTCTTGCATCATTTGCCTCCTTTAACGCCTGCTGGTCTTTCTCATCAACTGTATATCCCCTGCTCCGTACCAGTTTTAGGTAATAGTTATACTTTGCCTCATCATTCCTTAATAGGTAATAATAAGCTATTTTAAGGTAGGAGTCCTTTATATAGTTTACGCCTTTATACTCGCTGATATATTTTAAAAAGTAAGTGTACGAATCGGTATCCATACGGCACAACTTTGCGCAACCCAGTAAATAATCAGCTATAGGCAACTCAACATATTGGCTCGATCTGGGTAAAGCTTGCAGGTTAGCAATAGCATCATCATTATGCCCGGTTTTAGCGGCTACATAGCCCTGCAAATAGATTCGAAGCATGCTTTTGCTATCCAAATCACTCAGGTAAGCGCTAAGCTTGGCATAATTATCCTTTTTATGCAATACGTCGGTATTCATGTAGCATAAAAAGAAAACGATTTCCTCTTTATAAAAACCATACCGGGTGCCTGTAATTTGGGTGCGGAGCTTCTCAAGCTCTCCAACACCAGTCTCAATATTACCGCCCATTCCTAAAAAACGGGCTACACTTTTTAAGTTCGATGGTAATGCTCCGAATACCACGTTTATCAACGCCAGGCATTTTTGATTAGGCAAAAAGTCGGGATATTTAGCAGCATTATCCTCCAGAAGACTCCTGGCCTTTTTCAAATCGCTGGCCGACGACATATAATCGCCAAACTTGCCTTTGATCAAGCCCCATTGTAAGTAAACTTCCGCTTGCGAATACAGGTAATAAGGTGAGTTTTCCTCATTAGCTTCCAATGCATCCAGCCTGCTCCCCTTAAGGTCGACTAATCGTTTATAATCTGCCTTGCTATCAGAAACCAAAAGGCTCATGTAGTCCACATAATTATCCAGTAAGATAGAAATTCCGTTTTGCGGACTCTGTTGTTTTTCCTGTTGGATAAGTGCCCGGGCATCATTCAATCTCAATTCAAAAACGGCCTTATAAGCCTGCATACAGCGTGCATCAAAAACATAATTGGCACTGGCTGTTAACCGGCAGGTTAAAAGAGTTATAATTAATAGAATATGCTTGTAATTCATCAAGTTTCAGTACAGACAGTGCCTGGCTTTTAGTGAAGATAATTAATTTATTTTGCCCTATTATATTTTACCAAAGCGATAGGCGAGACTTATAGCCGCCCATTGATCGCCAAGCGCGGTACTTTTAACCTCCCTGGTTTTAATAAAAGCGACATAACTAGCCGACCATCTTGCAGAGGCATACTCCAACCCTATTTGCTGAATGTAAACAATATGATATATGCCGAAAGTTGGCCCTGTTTCATGCGTAAATAATCCGCCTTCTATAGTCGCATTATAAGCGACGTAACTAAACTGCGGCTCGGTAAAAAGATAGAATTCATGTTTCTGCGGCCCCTTATCAACACTCGATACCCGGCTATTGGTTATTTCCGAATCAAAAAACTTGCCTAAATTTCCTAACCTCAATTGCATACCAGCATCTACATAAGTAAAGGTATTGCCCAATTGCGCATCAGGATCCATAGATACATCAAACCAACCGCCATCGTTACGGTATAAAAGCTTTTTGTAATCTAAGTTCAGGTTAAGCCCCAACTCACTTTTTTGTATGCCGTATTTATACCACGGCCCAACCGGGTATAATTTAAAAAATTTGTGGAACCAGGTTTGTATAGGCTCTCCTAACGAGTTTGGCCCGATGGTTCCTAATTGCGCTGTAAACTTCAAAGCGCTTTCATCTTTATACAACAAATTAAACGCGACGCTACCAAACAAGTAACCGGTAAATGGCCTATCGAACAAGCTGGGTTTGTAAATGTGTGCTGTGCTGGGGTTATATAATTGTTGGCCCAACTGATACTCCACTATCTTTTTTACCAGGTTGCCGGTATCTGCGTGGCGAGTAGCGTGAGTGAAAGTTAATATAGTGCCATCAGTATAATACCTGTCGTGGTTAGGGTTAATGTATTGGTCGTTATCGGCCTCAATAGTAAATTGATTTCTATATTCCTGTGCATGCAGGGTTTCAAAACTTAAAAAACTAAATAATAAAATTAAAAGAACACGTAGGGGTTTCATCATCTGTAAATATTGTGCAATTATAATCAAACTATAATATTCAATAGTGGCAATTTGTTTTAGCCTACCTGCATATTTACAAAATGATGAAATACCTCGTACTTATTTTACCCCAACTACATGGTTTTAACAGATAGTACTAAAGGCTTTCCGTTCCATTCAAAATCAATCGCCTTATCGCCATTAGCATTAACCGTTATAGCATAGCTGGTTTTGTTTGAGAATGATACAGACTCAAACTGCTTATCCGCGATAATTAATTTAAAGTTTTTTGTTCTGCCGATAAGATGCTTTGGAGTAATACTGATAGTATGCGTTTTACCATTTCCGCTGGTTGTGAAATTAACCAGGTCGTACTTGCCATTTTTTAATGAGTTGGGATCTTTGCCATCGTCATAAAACCATTGCGATGTTGTAGTGGCCGATGATTTACCTATGTAATATTTCAGTATAATTGATTTACCATCATACTGCTCGGTATAGGTATACGGGCCTGCCATTGGGATGATGCTTCCTGCTTTAACAAACAAAGGCAGACTATCAATAGGTGCATAAACATCGGCAGAGTCTTTATACGATTTATGATCATTAAAACCTATCCACTCACCTTTCGGGAATAACACCTTTTTGGTGGTTTGCCCTTTTATAATAACCGGCGCAACCAGCATTTCATCGCCCCATAAATATTCATCATTGATATTAGATAGGCGTTGATTATCCGGTTCAAAATAATTTACCCCCAGCACCAATGGCCTGCCTGTAGTAGTATTTTTATAAGCCAGTGTATAATTATAAGGTAACATCGCATACCTGAGTTTAATAAACTTTGTCACGCGTAAGCGTGTGGTATCATCCCAATAAATAGGCTCAGGCGAATAATTTACAGCACCTGCATGGGTACGCATTACCGGGGTAAATGCGGCAAACTCCAGCCAGCGCGAATATAATTCCGGATCTTTATTTGGCTTGTCGCTTCCGCTTGTAAATCCGCCTGCATCTGAGTGCATATAGCCAACACCATTTAAGCCCATGCTAATGATGATAGGAATTTGTACCTTTAAACCCCCGAATGAACGGTCAATATCGCCCGACCATGGGAAGGTGGAATACCGCTGCATCCCGGCAAAACCCGAACGTGGCAATAACAAAATCCTGCTTTCCGGGAAATCTTTCCGATATCCATCAAAGGCAAATTTGGCCCAGGTTAAAGCATAGGCATTATGTACCTGTTTATTGGTGCCCGCGGCATAAACCAAACTGTCGTTATTCGCCTCCGGCTCGCCCAGATCAAACCACCAGCCTGCTGTCCCTTCTTTTATGCGTGCTTTGTAGAAATTCCAGTAAAATTGTTGTGTCGATGGTTTAAAAACATCCAGCAAACTTGAAGGTCCTGCCCAAAAATTCTCGAAAAAATAAGGAGAACCCTTTTTAGTAATATCAGTAGCGAATAAATGCTGATCTACTGCCGCTTTATAATTTTCTGATTTCTTGGTGATATAGGTTTCGCTAATGGTAACCACTTTAATATGATTCTTCAACAAATTAGCCAGCATACGTTTAGGATCAGGGAAGCTATCTGGCGCCCAGTTATAGTTACCCATAAACTCAGCTGCTTTGTACCAATACAAATCGAAAACCACCGCGTCAATCGGTATTCCTGCTGCACGGGTTTTGTTTACGACATCCGTAATCTCGCGCTCCGATTTATAACCATATCTTGATGAGATATACCCCATCGACCAGCGAGGCGGCAAAGGCTGACGGCCGGTTAAAAAAGTATAATTCTTTAATACGGCATCCATACTTTTACCACCTACAAAATAAAAACTAACCAAACCCGAGGTAGTTTTGTAGCCTAACACCTTAGCATCTGTTTTACAAACATCAAAACTACCTTCGGCTGCGTTATCCAGGTACAAACCATAGCCACGGTTCGATACCATAAAAGGAATAGAAATATTGATATCTGTTTGCCCGAATGAATAGTCGTAATGTGCCTGGTTGTTATTTTGCAATACCGTTCCTCGTCTGTTTAAATAAATAGCTTTTGACCCGCCACCATAAAAGGCCTCTTTACCATCAGATTTAAAACCGACAACAGAACTATCACCTGTTTTGGCATAATTGAATGCTTTGGACAATAAATGATTTTGATTGTCGATAAAACTAACCGACAGATCTCGTTTATCAACCAGTACTTTTAATGCTGAAGTTTTTATACCTGAAAAGTTCTTATCATTTATATAAACAGCTTTAACGCCGGTTGGCTCCCCAATGGTTGAATAGCTTTTTACAACATCACCCAGTTTATGTTTATAGGTAACATTAATTACATCGGCAGTATAAGGCGTTATTTCGATATAGCCATTTTTTGTGTTGATTATCAGATTCTTGCCATTGTAAGTACCATTTACGGAATCGTTCCCGGTTTGAGCAAAAGAAAAAGCCGGCATAAGCACTGATAAAGTAAGCAACACCAACATGCCGCCGGTAATTGTTTTAATAGATAGATGAGCTGATATCATAAATAGATGGTGATATTAAATGTGCAAACTGTTGGTTTATATTTTAACAACGAAGAAACAAATGTATTATAAGATTTTTGAAGAACAATACTTCCGTGTCGCTAATTTTAATTTCATGTCATCAATCTGTGAAATCAAAAACTAAAATCGGCTAATCCATTCAATAATATTAATTTTGCGGCATGAGTAATGTAAAAGTAGGTTTAGTGCAAATGAGCTGCACTGCCAACAAAGAGCAGAATTTACAAAAAGCGGTAAGCAAAGTACGCGAAGCCGCCCAACAAGGCGCGCAAATAGTTTGCTTACAGGAGCTATTTACCTCGCTATATTTTTGCGACGAGGAAAATTACGACAACTTTGCCTTAGCCGAAGCTATCCCCGGCCCATCAACTGATACACTTTCATCTTTAGCTGCGGAATTAAATGTGGTGATCATCGCCTCATTATTTGAAAAACGCGCTATGGGTGTTTACCATAACACAACCGCTGTTTTAGATGCTGATGGCGCTTACTTAGGTAAATACCGCAAAATGCACATACCGGATGATCCCGGTTTTTACGAGAAATTTTACTTTACCCCTGGTGATTTAGGCTACAAGGTTTTCAAAACCAAATATGCCACTATAGGCGTACTAATCTGCTGGGACCAATGGTATCCGGAAGCTGCCCGCATTACTGCTTTAATGGGTGCTGAAATATTATTTTACCCAACCGCTATCGGCTGGGCAACCACACAGGATGAAGCCACCAACAAGGAACAATACGATGCATGGCAAACCATACAACGCTCGCACGCGGTAGCCAATGGCGTACACGTGGTAAGTGTAAATCGTGTAGGTCATGAAGCTGGTGTTGATTTTTGGGGCGGATCGTTCGTAGCCAATCCGTTTGGTAAATTATTGTACCAGGCATCGCACAACGAAGAAGAAATTATCATACAGGATCTCGATTTGAATAAATCTGATTACTACCGCAGTCACTGGCCGTTTTTACGGGACAGAAGGATTGATTCATATCAACCTATAACGAAACGTTTAATAGACGAAGATTAGTCTGAACCTTGATTCGCTTGATTTTTTGATTTCCTGATTTCTTTAAAATGAAGTATAAAGAACTTACTGAAAAAATTATTGGCTGCGCTATGAAAGTTCACGGCATATTAGGCAATGGTTTTCAGGAGGTTATTTATCAGCGTGCGCTGGAAATAGAATTCAGGAAAGCTGGCTTAGGTTACAAAAGAGAAATGGAAATGACCATATTCTATGATGGCGAAGAAATTGGAACAAGACGGGTGGACTTTTTTGTTGAAGATGTGGTAATGGTTGAATTAAAAGCTTTAATAGCATTAGAAGAAGTTCACTTAGCACAAGCCATCAACTATGTTGAAGCTTACAAAATGGAAATTGGATTGCTGATTAATTTCGGTTCAAAAAGTCTTCAATTCAAACGAGTTCACAACAACAAACTGTTTAATCTATAATCAAAAAATCACCGAATCAAACAAATCAAGATTCAATCTATAATCAAGTAATCCCTGAATCAAGTAAATCATGGTTCAGACAATATACAAAATCAAAGAATCCTCAAATTAAGCAAATCATGGTTCAGACTCCACCTAAAGGCTTTTCTTTCCCCGCCGAATGGGCACCACACACCGCTACCTGGTTAAGCTGGCCGCATAAGGAAGAATCATGGCCGGGAAAAATCGACAAGATCTATAGCCGCTATGCGGAATTCATCAAAGTAGTAGCTGAAGGTGAACTAGTGCGCATCAATGTTAAGGATGAGCAAATGGCAGCTTTTGCCAAGGAGCAATTGATAGCCGTTGGTGCTGATTTAAGCAAAATTGAATTTTATGAATTCCCAACCAATGATGCCTGGTGCCGCGATCACGGGCCTGCATTTTTGATAAACGCTGAAACTAAAGAAAAAGCGATTATCGACTGGGGCTATAATGCCTGGGGTGGTAAATATCCACCCTATGATCTGGATGATGTGATACCAACCAAAATAGGTAAACATTTTGGAATCCCAATATTCAACCCGGGTATTGTAATGGAGGGTGGTTCGGTTGACTTCAACGGCAAGGGAACTATCTTAACTACTACGGCGTGTTTACTGAATGAAAACAGAAACCCACATCTCACCAAAGAACAAATAGAAGATTATCTGAAAAACTATTACGGTGCCGAGCAGATCCTTTGGTTAGGCGATGGCATAATAGGCGATGACACCGATGGCCACATTGATGATATTACCCGTTTCATAAACGAAGATACCGTGGTTACCGTGGTTGAGGAAAACCCTGAAGACGAGAACTACCACATCCTGCAAGAAAACCTCGAAGCCCTAAAAACCATGCGTCTGCTTAACGGCAAGCCATTGAATATAGTCGAGCTGCCAATGCCCACACCTGTTATCTATGAAGACCAGCGCTTACCTGCATCTTACGCTAATTTTTACATTGCCAACGCTGCCGTTGTTGTACCAACTTTCCGTTGCGATAACGATGCAAGGGCTCTTGAGATCCTGCAAAAATGTTTTCCTGATAGAAAAGTAGTAGGCATTGATTCCACCGATATTATTTGGGGATTAGGCAGCTTTCATTGTTTAAGTCAGCAGGAGCCGGCGGTGTAATTTTTTTTTACCGACACTTTTCTTTCATTCACCGACTTCTTTAATCACGCCACCTATATACCATAGGGTTGCGTACGCTATCGCTGTACATTTGATCTATCATTTAAAACATAAAGATCATGGACAATCAAATTAACAACACTCAACATAAATACAATAAAAATACAATAGCTGGTTTCGCTTTATTATTTATCGGCCTGGCAATTTTAACTAAGCATATTGGCTTCTTTTTATTCCCGCATTTTCTGTTCGGCTGGCCGGTAGTTATGATAATCGCGGGCTTATACGTAGGTTCCCGCAATAATTTCAAAAAATCAAACTGGATTTTAATAACTGGTATTGGTGTTCTGTTTTTATTGCCTAATATTATACCTTCGTTAGGTATAGCTGCGCTGTGGCCATTAGTACTGGTTGCAGTTGGTGTAAACATGCTTGCCAGGCACGACCAAAAATGGAACGGCCAGAAATGGGAAAAACGCAGCAACACTGAATTTCACAGGTTTGACAACAATATTTAATAAGATATAGATCATGAGTATCGATTTAGAAGATCAAAATCAAAAGAAACCAGGCAATGGAAAAATGCTGGTAGGTTTGCTGTTGCTGATTTTGGGTATAGGGTTTCTGTTTCAACAATTAGATTTCTTTTTTATTCCTAACTGGTTATTCTCCTGGCCGTCATGGCTCATCATTTGGGGATTATACGTTGGCGCAAGACACAACTTCCGTAATTCCGGTTGGTTTATAATGGTGCTAATTGGGATGGTATTTCTATCGGATAATATATTTCCCGGGCACAATATGCATCATTTAATATGGCCACTGGCAATAATCGCATTTGGTATATGGCTAATCACCAAACGCAACCAAAATCTCAGTAACAATAACTGGGGCCGTAAATGGGATGAAAAATGGGCAAAGAAACAAGGATACGGATATAATCAACCTTTTGAACCAATCATTACACCAGTAACCCCTGTTGAACCGGTAACTGCCGAGAATGCAGGCACTCAAAGTTCAAGTACAACAATACCACCGGTTGGCGGCAGTTCAAACTCAACCAATCAGGGCGCTTATAGGGGCGATGATTACCTGGATGCTGTGTCTATTTTTGGTGGGGTTAAAAAAACTATCCTCTCCAAAAATTTCAAAGGCGGCGAAATTGTAAACGTGTTCGGTGGTGCCGAACTGGATTTTACCCAAGCTGATATACAGGGCCGTGTAGTGATTGATATTACACAAATATTTGGCGGCACTAAAATAATCGTGCCATCAAACTGGCAGGTAGTGTCGGATCTGGCTGCTGTTTTTGCCAGTGTAGACGACAAACGTATCAACAGAGGCGTACTCGATAACGACAAGATATTAGTATTGAAAGGCGTATCTATTTTCGCCGGGGTTGATGTTCGCAGTTATTAATTACTAATAAAAGAAACAAAGTTTTGGTTACACCACAATTATCACCATCTAAACTCTACAGTTTGTTTGTAGCCTGCGGCCTGATATGGGCCGGGCTACTAACTTACATTGTACATAGTTTTGGTTTTATCTGGTACATAGCCTTAACTGATGGTATTGTAAACTCCATACTGCTTGCCGCTGCCTGTTGGCTCATCAACAACAACCTTCGCTATTATCAGCCGGGTAAAGGCAGCTACATGAATTTGCTAATGTGGTGCCTGATTCTTGCAGGCATTTGTACCGCAGGTTTCCGTGGGATCATCCCATATTTAAGCTCCAGTCAGGCTTACATGAATTTTATTGCAAACTCCTTAACCATACGTTTTTGCACTAATTTTTTAGCCATAGGCTGGATGGCCATGATCAGCATGTTATGGTATTCTCAACTGGATCACAAGGAAACCGAGAAACGCCGCTCCGAAGCCGAAAAGCTGGCCCGCGATGCGGAGTTATACAATCTACGTCAGCAATTACAACCGCACTTTCTATTTAACAGCTTAAACTCCATTAACGCGCTGATCGGTTTTAAACCTGATGAAGCCCGAAGGATGATCCACCAACTATCCGACTTTCTGCGTGGGACGCTAAAAAAGGACGACCAGCTTTTAGTGCCTTTGAGTGATGAATTGCAGCATCTGAATTTATATTTAGATATTGAAAAGGTAAGATTTGGCCACCGTTTGGATACCGAGATAAGCTGCGACAAACATTGCGGCGAAGCCCTGCTCCCATCTATGTTACTACAGCCTTTGGTGGAGAACGCCATAAAATTCGGTTTGTATGATACCACCGAAAAAGTAACGGTAAGCATCCGTGGCGAAATTGACGGCAATAACCTGGTGGTGATGGTGCAAAACCCTTACGATCCGCAAACATCCCGCCCAAAAGGAACCGGCTTTGGCCTGCGTGGTGTGCAGCGAAGATTATATTTATTATTTGCGAGAAACGATTTGATGGAAACACACCAAAATGATAATATATTTACAACCATTATTAAAATTCCGCAGGTAATATGAAACGCGCCTTAGTTATTGACGACGAACCATTAGCACGCATGGTAGTGCTGGAATATTTGCAGCAATTCAGCGATCAGATTGAGGTGTTGCAGGAATGCAATGATGGTTTCGAGGGACTAAAGGCAATCCAACAGCACCAACCCGACCTGATATTTCTGGACGTGCAAATGCCCAAAATAAACGGCTTCGAGATGTTGGAACTGGTAGAACAACCACCATCGGTAATTTTCACTACCGCATTTGATGAATATGCCATCAAAGCATTCGAGGCTCATGCGGTTGATTACCTATTAAAGCCATTCAGCAAGGACAGGTTCAACAAAGCCATCGAAAAATACCTGGCGCAATCACCAGCCCCTGCGCAGCAAACCAAAAAAACAGAAGAGCTACTGGATGCCGTTGCCTCATCCCCTGCCCAACATGAGCGTATCGTAGTAAAAACCGGCACTAAGGTAAAAATCATCCCGGTACAGGATGTACAATATTTGCAGGCTGACGACGACTACGTAAGCGTTTTCACCCAGGAAGGCTCCTACCTCAAAAACAAAACCATGAACTTCTTCGAGCAAATGCTCGATCCCCGCTATTTTGTACGCGTACACCGCTCCTACATCATCGCCATACAACAAATCACCCGCATCGACCCATACGAAAAAGACAGCCACCTCGCCATTCTAAAATCCGGCGCTAAAATCCCGGTAAGCAAATCCGGCTATGTGAAGTTGAAGGGAGTTTTGGGGATATAAACATTCCCCACCATGTCATTTCGAGCGATAGCGCGGCAAACTCCTAGCATGATTATCATTTATAAAGTAAATTATCTATACCTAAGCTATAATGCAAATCGAATACCAAAACAGCAAACAGGATTTTGTTGATTATTTTAAAACGGTATTAAAAGAGAGATTTAAAAAGTCAATTCTTTTCATGTTATTAATGTTAGCGTTTTTGCTATACTTCCTTTATGATGGCAAATACAATTGGTATGCATCTTTGATCATAATCGCTGGTATTTTGATTTTCATATTGGCATTTTCATATTTCGTACCATTGTGGAGATTCACTAATAAAATAAGTCTATCTATAAAAACAAAACCAAACTATGCTGAACCAAGAATATTAACTCTTGTGGATGATGGCATAAAAACTGAAGGGAAAATATCAGGAAATTCTATATCAAGAACTTGGGAGGATATAATAACCATAAAAATAGTTGGCAATTTTATTTTCATTTCTACCAGAAGTAAAGAAAATCTCCTTCTTTCCAAAAGATGGTTTTCGTCAAAAGATGAAATTTCAGAATTTATCAATTCAGTGCAATCAAGAATCAATATTGGAGTTCCTAATTTTTTCATCAATAAATCACATCGTTCAAACAAGTCAATTAAGCCTCGATATCTAATTGGGATTCTATGTCTAATTCCATTAGTTGGAGCATTAATAGGCTTTGGTATGATTATGTTTGGGATTTTTCAATACAGGGATAAATGGGTAGTATTTATTGGAGCAATTGGAATTTTAGTTACTGTATATTTTATTAAAAGCAATGATCTTCATAGTAAGAGCTCCATAAAAAACTTTGCAGTTGGTGACAAGTATGAATTGAATGATCTTGTGAAACAAATAGAGTTTTACAAGCTGCAAAATGGAGTATACCCTGATAGTTTAAAACAAATAGATGTAAAGGGAGAAATGGTAATTATAAATGATCCAATATTATCTTTAAGTGAATGCAAAAACACTCTTTTCAACTACCACAGAATAGGAAAGAAATACACATTATTTTCATCTGGAATTGATACAATCCCCAACACCGCCGATGACATTTATCCTTCACTGCAAATCGATACCGCTAAAATCGGCTTAATAATTAACAGGAGATAACTCTACTCACAATCCTTCACCACTTCCCAATAAACCGTCCCTATAAAAATATTATTCTTGATGGCTACTTTAGCCTTAACATTTTCGAGTTCTTCTTTTACTTTATCTTCAGCCCGGTCGCAATTTAGGGTGTGGTAGTGTATCACGTACCCGGTTTCGCTGTTGATAAATTTGTATTGTTTTTCAGCAGGTTTCATTTCATGAATGCTTATAAATAAACAACAGTTATAGCTGTAAATGGTTTGCTATTCAAAAAATAACCATGCGTGAAAATTCCCCTCTTGATAGGGGGCGCAAAAGGCTTGCGGTGTGGCAGGGGTGTGTTAACCAATCGATCTCGCCACCATTGTCGTTGCAATGACGATTGGATATATAGTTGATCTATTTCCCCGGGATTTTGTAATAGTATATGGGGGAGTAAACACCTTCGCTGGTGGTGTAATAACCTTTGCCATCGGGGGTGAAGCCAATGGCCTCGCCCTGTTTTTCCATGGTATAGGGCAATTCTTGTGGCTTTTGGGTGAGCATTACCTTCCAAACAGGTTCGTTTAATGGGCGTTGCCAGTAGTATACTTTATCGTAGCTGCGTAATAGTATTTGCGTACCATCTTTGGATATATCGCCGGCTGTTATCCATTTAAATGGTTTTATGCCTTGAAAAAACAGCTTACCATGGAGGGTAAGTGTTACTGTATCATTTGGTTTATACAGAAGGGGTGTTGTATAAATACCTACAGAATCGCGGCGTTTGGAAACGATATAAATCAATTTTTCAGTAGGATCAATCATTAATGTTTCAGCGTCTTTTGGCCCATCAGGATATTTTAGATGTAGGGGTATTGCGATAGCATGTTTAATCCCAGTATCGGCCCATGCCTTTTGTTCCTCCAACCTGTAAATTGTCAGGGATTGCCTGTCGGAATAATTATCACCTATATCACCATCATATAAATAACTTTTGCCCTGGATGGGGCCCGGGCCTACGGCAATGTCTTCACAATCCATAACTCCAAACTCCAATTTGAGATTCCCTTTAAAATAAATAGTAGCATGGACTTTTCCGGTAGGATCAATACTAAAAAAGCGACTGGTATCGCCGCTGTCATTTTCTATATAGTAAAGATTATCATTAATACTGGATGCCGCGATTCCCGATATTTCGTCCAGTTCCCTGCCTTGTAGTGTGCCCGTTATATCATTCTGCCGTTGTTCATGTTTGTGCCATGCATGTGCGCAAAAAAAAGCGACGATAAGTATAGGAATTAATATTTTAAGCTTTGTGGGGTTACTCATTGCTGTTAATATCTGCAAAAATAGCAAAAGCTATAGGGTTATGAAATTGCATAATACTATAGCCTTTAAAGTAATTATCCGGCAAGATGTTGTTGATGACACCTGCCGGATAATAAATATGTTTTTCTCCTAATGGAGTCCTGTAAAAAGATGAAGCTTTAAAGCGTAGCAGGCTCCATTTCAACGTCTGGTTTTGAAACGTCGGTTAGGGCTACTTTGCCACGTTCTTTACGCAGTATTCTGTTGAATAATGATATTTCACGATCAAACAGAAAACGGAAAAATAGTTTAGTCCATGAAGTATGGAAATATAATGTTTCGTAATACTCGGGTGCTGTTTTCTTTATCTGCGGAAGTCTGTTCCATGGGATAGAAGGAAAATCATGGTGCTCATTATGGAACCCAACGTTAAAAGCGACTGCATTAAATGCGCCATAGTAGCTGTACGTTTCTTGTTCAACACTGTGGGTAAGGTAATGTTCCTGTACCCAGCGTGCGCCCAGCGGATGTAATCCAACTGAAAAAGAAAAGCTAAGCAGCAAAAACGCTAACGCATGCCAGCCCATAAAATAGTATATGGCAGTGGTAAATACTACCTGTACTAAAAGGTTTGCCACTACCCACCAATCAAATGTTTGTAGTTCGCGTAGTCTTGATAGGCGAAATACCTGGAAAACCGGATAGAATAATAACCAGATGGCTTTCCCAAAAAATGAATTATCGATCAATTTTGCTTCCCAGCGGTTTGGTAAATCGGCATCAAGCTCATGCACACCCTGAAAAGAGTGGTGTTTAATATGATAACGTTCGAATGATATAGAACTTGGGAAAATTTGCGGCAAGTTTGCAAATATACCAGCCCAGCGGTTAGCTGAACGGCCTTTAAATAAAAGTTGATGCGCGCATTCGTGTATCATTACAAATAAGGCATGATCAGCAAAAGCACCAATAACGTATGCTGCTCCAAAAACCCACCACCATGATTGGTCGCGTAGGACCCAGGCTAAAACAACCTGTAAAGCTACCAGGCCTGTAATGGCAAAGATAGTTGCAGGGTTTTTGCCTATCAAGTTTCTCATTTGTGGAAACTGTTTTAAAATTTTTTTGGTACGAATACGGTGCGGTTCTGAAGCCTCTGAGTAAACGAAATCGGTCTTATTAATCATATAATTTTAAATGGTTTTTTATATAGAAAACCGTGACAGGGGAGGGTGATTTTTGGTTGCTACTTTGTTATTAACGTTTAATTTCAATAATAAATATAAAAGTTGGAATAAATTAACGAAACCGGAATATTATTTCATATCATATACCAACACTTTGAAAGTGCCAGGTAATGCCTTGCGGCTATTCGGCGCAGTTTCGGCAACGCTTAAATAAATTTTATGTGTTTTTGTATCTAAGGCCATGGTACGGGCGCGATTTTGTGTTTTAATAGTTTGCACAACAGTATAGCCATCGGCATTTTCTTCTTTAATCACCGTAACTGTACCATCGCCGCATGAGCAAAATATCAGTTTAGTTTCGGGGTCGAAAGCAACGGCATCAACACCTGCACCAATAGGCAACGTAGCTATAACTTTACCGGTTTTGGTATCTATTACACTCATTCCTTTATTCGCGCGGCAACCGCTGAATGTGCGACCATTTTTAAGATCAATAGCCAGACCTGTGGGGCCACCACCTGGGGCCAATGGATAATTGGCGGTTACTTTTAGGCTTTTTACATCGATAACATTTAAGCTGTTTTTGTCTTCGAGGTTATTGTAGATTTTTCCTTTACCATCTGATACCGCGAATTCCGGGCCACCGCCCAGGTCAACAGTACCTACTTGTTTTAAAGTGTTAGGGTCAACAACTGATGAGCTGTTGCTGTCGCCATTAAAACTAAAAACACGGTCGCTGTATGGCTCGTAAATAATACAATCCGGGTCTTTGCCGTCAATAGGTACCGTTGCAATAGTTGCCAATGTTTTCAGGTCGAACACTACGATGGCATTCGCTTTTCCATCGCTGATGAACCCGCGATTCGCTTTGTTATCTATGGCGATACCGTGGATGCCAGTCAAGTTGCTGATCATGCCAACAGGTTGTTCTGTTTTTAGATCGACAACGTTTACAGCATTACCATGCGATACATACAAACGATCATTCACCTTATCAATCGACATATAATCCCAGCCGCCATCTCCAGGCAGGGCAATGGATTTTTCAAAAGTATAAGTTTGGGCGCGGGATGCCAATGGCATTAAGCCGATTACAAAAAGGGGTACTAAAAATATTTTTTTCATAATATTAGGTGCAGTTATATAAATTATAAATGTCAGGTTTAATTCTGAAGAGAGTTTGTAGTTTATGGGTTTTGCACAATTGTACTATCGGGATTAGCAAATCCATTACGATACAGAATGCGCATCATACTTGGTAAAACAATAAGTAGTAATGGTAATGCTGCCAAAAAGCCGCCAATAACCGCGATAGCTAAAGGTTGATGCAATTGCGCGCCTGCACCTATGCCTAAAGCAAGTGGCATTAAAGCTATAATTGCGCCCAAAGCAGTCATTAGTTTTGGCCTTAAACGGGTTGATATGGAGTAGATGATGGCTTCATCAACCGTACTTTCCAAAGCGCTTTGTTTAAATTGCAGGAATGTGAAAATGGAGTTTTCGCCTATGATACCCACAATCATGATGAGGCCGGTATAACTGCCTACATTTAATGGTGTATTGGTTATAAATAGGGCTAATAATCCACCCGCAGCGCCCAATATGGATATAATCAATATGAGTAATGCTATACGGAATTGCTTGAACAGGAATATTATCACCGCGAAAACCAATAGACAAGCGGCTATTAATATGTTTAAAAGCTCTTTAAAGGTTTGTTGCTGCTGGGCATAATCGCCACCATATTCAATGTGATAGCCTTCGGGGAGCACAACTTTTTGGGCGATGCTGCTTTTTATACCTTTTATTACTGTACCCAAATCGGTGTTCTCCATGCGGGCGGTTATTATTCCCATGGATTGCAAGTTTTCGCGGTTGATCTCGGCGCTGCCTGAATCGATTGAAACGGTGGCTACCTGGCTAATGGGTATCAGCTGGCCTTTTGCTAAAAAGATGTTCATCTTCTTCACATCATTTATAGTCAATGATCGGCTGCCCGGGTAAACCATGCGGATAGGCGATAATTGTTGTTTTTCAATCATACTGCCAACTACATTACCCTCCAGTGCCACTTGTGTTTGTGATTGTAGCTCAAGCGGACTGATATTATATTGTGCCAGTTGGTTAAAGTTCGGAATTATAGAAATAGATGGCCCGGCTATAACTATCCCGTCAAAAACATCCGCGGTTCCTTTTACGGTGCTTACGGCGGCGGCTATTTGTTTGGATAGCTGTTGCAGTTTCTGGTTATCATCGCCATAAACCTTTATTTCAATAGGCTGTGCCGATTCCATCAGATCACCGAGCATGTCGGTGATAACCTGGCCAAAATCGATGGTTAACTCGGGTTGAGTGGAGACGATCCTGGCGCGGAGATCGCTGATTACTTCTTCGGTAGTTTGCTTGTGATTCTTTTTAAGTTGGATGAGGTAATCACCGGTATTGGGTTCTGTAATAAAGAATCCCATTTGTGTACCGGTACGACGCGAGTAGGCTTCTACGTCAGGTTCTTTTATGATGATTTTTTCTACCTCACGTAAAATGCGGTCTGTTTCTTCGAGGGAAGTTCCCGGAGGAGAAGTATAATCTAGAACAATACTGCCCTCGTCCATATCAGGTAAAAAACCTGTTTTTAATAACGATGGTACAACTACCAAAATCAAAACTAAACCGGCTACAATAAGTAATGCCAGCCACGGACGAAGTATAAAGTACGATACCCATTTCTGACTTTTTACATGTTCGGCTTTGTGCTTTTTGTGTTTAAACGCATCTGAGGGTTTATGTCGCGTTAGCAATAAATAAATAACAGGCAGGCCTATCCAGGTAACAAAAAAGGAGCATACCAGTGTGATGATCATGGTGTTGGTAAGCACGCTGAAATAAGCGCCGGCAACACCCGTCATGAACAGGAATGGTATAAATATTACAATAGTGCTTATTGACGAGCCAACCATCGCCGGGAAAAGATAATCGATGGCTTTTTTTAGTAGGTTGCGGGTAAGTTCATTCGGGTATTCCTCGTGCATGCGGTGGATTTGCTCAACCACTACAATAGCATCATCAATAATTAAACCGATGGATGCGGCGAGCGCACCCAAAGTCATGATGTTGAAGGTGTAGCCGAAAGCACATAATACTATCAGCGTAAGCCCAAGTGTAACCGGTATGGTTATTAAAATAGTAAAGCTTGCTTTTGCCGAGCGAAGAAAGATGATCGCGACAATAATGGCTAAGAGTAAACCAATCCATAAACTATCGCTTACGCTTTTAACGGCATCGTTTACAAAATCGGCTTGTACGTAGTAGGGTTTAATGGTAACATCAGGCGGTAATATCTTCTTGAGATCCTCAACCTTTTGGTCCATATCTGCCGAAACCGATATCAGGTTAGCATTGGGTTGTTTTATTACTGCAACCAGTACCCCGGCATGGCCATTAGCGTTTATCTTGGTATAGTCTACCCCTTCACTTATCTGCACATTGGCTACATCTTTTAGCTGGATAATGCGTTTACGATCATTACTGATCACCATGTTTTCCAGTTCTTCTTTTGTACCGATGGTAGCATCGGTTATGGTGAGATACATCCGTTTGTAATCAGATAGATAGCCACCCGATTTTACGAAGTTTGTTTGGGCAAGCGCGGCACTAATAATGTCGGGAGTTATACCCAATGAGCTCATTTTTTGCGCGTTGAGGGTTAGCCAATATTCTTTAACCTTTCCTCCAATAACCCTTATCTCAGATACCCCGTCAACTTGTGACAGAAATGGTTTAACGGTGTAAGTAGCCAATTCCTGTAGTTCAATAGGTGAGCGGTTGTGACTCTCTAAAGTATAGCCACTTACCGGTAGGATAGATGGGTTCATCTTTTCCACTGTGATGTTTACATCAGCCGGTAAATTATTTTTTATTTGGTCGATGCTGGATTGAATACGTTGCTGGCTCAGATCAATATCTGCGCCCCAGTTCATATACGCGGATATTTCGCAACTGCCGCGACTGGTTGTGCTGCGTACGGTTTGCAAATCGGGGACCTGCTTAATTACATTCTCTAGCGGTTTGGTTACCGTAAGCATCATTTTGTTTACGGGTTGCAGGCCCTCATCAGCAATGATCTTTATTTTAGGAAAGGTTACATCAGGAAATAAGGAAGTTTGCAATTTTGAATAAGCATACATCCCGCCCAAAAGCGTAAGGAACAAAACCAGCGCTATTGGTTTTTTGTGCGATATGAAGTAATCTCTGACAGGTACCATTATTGCGCAATTTTAACTTTAGCGGTATCTGTTAAGCCATAATTCCCTGTTACTACTATGCGGTCGTCCTTTGAGAATTTAGGGGAGATGATTTGAATGCGATCGCCAACTTCTAAGCCGGTTTTTACGGGAACTTTAACAGCAGTAGTTGAGTTAATCAATTTCATTACCCAGAATTCGGTTTGGGTATCATTACTCAGAATGGCAGATTTTGGCAGCGATGCAGCGTTTTGTATCTGCATACGTACAACCCTTGCTTTGGCTACTAAGTTTTCGGGGATTTGCTTATCGCTATTTATTTTGATCACTACACCTTGTGTTTGCGATGCTGTATCTACCGCAGGCATAAATGAAGTTACTTTACCATCTATCTTTTCGCCATCGGGCAGGGTAAGTTGCACGGCCTGGTTTAGTTTTACTGTAGCCCGCATTTCGTAAGGCAACTGCATGATGAATGCGAAACTGCTGCGATCGCTTATCACCGCTAATTGCTCACCATCCTGCACATAATCGCCAACCTGGTGATTTAGTTGGGTAACGTAACCATGCATAGGTGCTTTAATTTTGTTTACGCCGGAAAATTTGAAGGTGGTATCCAACACATTTACACTGTTACCAATGCTCATGGCCTCCTTGGTTTTTACCGTAAAAACAGTCTCGCCCTTGTCAACAAAATGCCCTATCTGTGTATTTACCTTGGTTATGTAGCCGTTGGTGTTTGATTTTACATAGTTTTTTTGCTGAAAAGCAGATGAAGCATTCAGCATAGTATAATCAACCAAATCGCTGTCGCTAACGCCGGTAACAGTAACGGATACCTGCGCGTTTACGGCTTTATCGTCACCGCTATCATCGCTGCTTTTGCTTCCGCAGGAGGATAGTAGTGCCACAGCCACCATCAGCATAAAAGCAGGCTGTTTTAAAATATATTTTATGTGGGATGTCTTCATGTTATTTATTCCAATAATTCAACTGGTTTATCAATTGCAGTCTGCTGATAACGGTTTGGGTCATCAGGTTTTTTATGGTCAGATAGTTATTTATGGCCAACACCAGGTCGGAAATATGTAGATCGCCAGTTTGCATCAGCTGCATATCTACCTTAATTAAGCTTTCGGTGTATTTGGTTTGATCTTTTATCTGGGCGATGAGCGTTTCGTTCTCGGTTATCTGCTGGTTCAGCTGCGCTATCTGCTGGCGATACTGCACATCAAAAAAAGCTTTATAGTTTTGACGGGTTTCTTCCTGTAGCGATAGCTTGCGGTATTGCAACTTGCGCTGGCCGCCATCATAAATCGGTATCACCAAACCAAAGCCCGCACTAAGGCCGAAGTTTTTCCATGCCTGCCCCATAAAATCGCTGTTGTAACCGCCATCGGCAAGTACATTTAATTTTGGTTTATAGGCATAATCTATCAGCTGTTTGCTGTTGATGAGTTTTAAACTATCCAGTTTATATTGCTGAAAATAGATGCTGCTGGTCACATCGGGTTTGACATTGCGTTGTAATACTGGTTCATCCAAATCGCGGACGCTGGTATCGGCAACGCCTGCTAAATAGTTAAGCGTTGCAAAGTCATTTTTATAAAGTAAGCGTGCCTGGGTTAAAGCTAATTCCTGTTGTTTTAGCGTTACCAAAAAGGTCAGGTAATCGCTTTGGCGGTATACGTTTGAGCGGGTTAGCTTTTTTAACAGGTCTTCTTCGGTGCTTAATAATTTCACTACATCCTGGGTAAATTTGTATTGCTGTAAATCGCCGTAGGCTGTGATGTATTGGGTAGTGATGGCTTTTTTAAGATCTTGCTCAGATATTTTGGATTGGTTGTTTAATGATAGCGTTTGCAGGGTGATGGTTTGTACTTGTGTATTGATATTTTCCCTGCCTACAATGGTTTTGCTCACCTGCATCAGGCCGTTAAGCGTGTGCTCGTTGGTGATAGCTTCGGCGTAACCGTAACCATTTACAATAGGGGCATATAAACCGCCACTATTTATATTTACCTGTGGTTTTAAACCTGCGCGTAAGCGTAAACTATCGATTTGATTGGATGCGATTTGATTTTGCAGATCTTTTAACAGCGGGCTGTTAGTATGTGCCAATTGCAGGTAATGCTCAAGCGAATAGGTTTGCGCCTGGGCTATTGAATAAGAGAATAGACATATTAAAATGCTGAAAAACCATTTCATTAACAATAAATATATGGGATTTGATCGGTTAAAAATATAATTTAAATATGTATTTATTCTGAAGTTGAAATGTATAGCTTTAAACTTAATATAAAATTTATGTGGTGGATATATGCATTACTGTCGGCCCTGTTTGCGGCGCTGACCGCTATTTTTGCTAAAATAGGCATTAAAGGGGTTGATACTGACCTTGCTACGGGCATTCGTACGGTGATTATTTTAGTGTTGGCCTGGTTGTTGGTTTTCTATAAAGGGTCGCAAAATGGTATTGGTAGTTTAACAAAAGTTAACTGGATATTTCTGATCCTGTCGGGTTGTGCTACTGGTTTCTCGTGGATATGCTATTTTAAGGCCCTGCAATTGGGCGAGGTATCGCAAGTGGCACCGGTTGATAAATTGAGTGTAGCGATTGCCATTGTTTTGGCTGCTATATTTTTGGGTGAGCCCTTAACGCCGAAGACTATAGTTGCCGCCACATTGATTATGGCGGGTACGTTTGTGATGATATTTTTTAAATAATAGGATTGAGTACTAAGTTACGGAATTAATGGGTCGGTAGAGCTGACAGTGTTTTGTCAGTAGGTTGACTCACCCCGACATCGTTGCGCTTGTCGACCCTCTCTCCGCCTTTGGCGGAAAGAGAAGAAAATACTAATGTCATTGCTGGCGAAGCGTGGCAATCCCCTACTTACAGAGCCGCCCGAATTATCCATTATTAAATTGTCATTCTGAGGGACGAAGAATCTGTTCGGTATTATACAGATGTACAGATTCTCCGTGCTTGCAATGACAGAAAAATGACAAACTTAACAACCAGTTAATTTTTAGATTTTATTAGACTGCTAACTTTATCTCGATAAAAAAAACACCATGAAAAAACTGTTTTTATTATCGATTTTGTTGTGCTTTGTGGCGGCAGGCCTCGCAGCAACAACAGCCCTGAACGGCCAATGGATCGGCACTTTAAAAACCGACGATGGCAATGAGTATCCGCTTCAATACACTTTTAAGGTGGATGGCGATAAATTAACCGGCACTGTCCGCGGCCCGCACGGAGACTTGCCTTTAGATGATGGCGAAATACACGGTTCCAATTTTACATTTGATGTATCGCTTAATAAAATGCTGCTGATACATTCCGGCAAAATCTATCCTGATTCTATTAGTTTGGATATAGCCTGCGATGAAACCAAAGCACATACGGTATTGAAACGAAATTAAAGGCGTTTATAAAATCCCGGATTTAAATAAACTATATATCCGTCTTGTCAATGACATGCACATAAACAGACTTGCGAAGTTTAAAAACTTCGTAAGTCTTAAATATTTTTGTCACTCTGAGGGACGAAGAATCTTCTTCGATATGCGTAGCAAACTATGTATCCCGCAGAAGATTCTTCACTACGTTCAGAATGACAAGGCTCTTTTGTCATTACTAACTAACAATTTAATTTAAAACCACGCATATCAAACTTTTGCGTAAAATATTCCGTTATTTTATAACAGAAAGGTACAATATGCGTGGTTTTGGATTTTCCAAGTTTCAACCCAATGAGATCCCTAAAGGGGGATTTGAAGAATTACTGAAGTTATTTCTTGAATTGCTTAATTATACGTCGGGCGATGCAGGCGAAGCTTTGGCGTGGCTCAACGAACTCGATAAGCAATACAACATCACCAATGACGATTATGGCATGGGTGATTTTATTGATGAGCTAAAGCAAAAAGGCTATTTAGACGAAGATAAACAGAACGGCGAATTTCGCATTACCGGCAAAACGGAGCAAAGCATCCGCCAGGCATCGCTGGAAGAAATTTTCGGCAAGCTAAAAAAATCAGGGAAAGGCAATCACCGTTCGCCGCAATCAGGTCAGGGTGATGAAAGAAATTCTGAGCGCCGCGAATTTGAGTTTGGCGATAGTCTGGATCAGATTGATATGACCCAATCCATCCACAATGCACAGGTTAATCACGGCATCGGCGATTTTATGATGACCGAGCGCGATCTGGAAGTTGAGGAAATGGATTATAAAACTCTAACCTCAACCGTGCTAATGATCGATATATCGCACTCCATGATACTTTATGGCGAGGACAGGATCACCCCGGCAAAAAAGGTCGCGATGGCTTTGGCTGAACTGATCCGCACCAAATACCCTAAAGACACTTTAGATATTGTTGTTTTTGGTAACGATGCCTGGCCCATCACCTTAAAAGACTTGCCTTATTTACAAGTCGGCCCTTACCATACCAATACCTATGCAGGTTTGGAGTTAGCTACCGATATACTTCGCCGCCGTAAAACGCAAAACAAGCAGATATTTATGATTACCGATGGTAAGCCAACCTGCTTAAAAGAAGGCACAAAATATTATAAAAACAGTGTAGGTCTAGACCGTAAGGTGGTAAATAAAACCCTGAATATGGCGGCGCAATGTAAAAGGTTAAAAATACCTATCACCACTTTTATGATAGCTAAAGACCCTTACCTGCAACAGTTTGTACGCAAGTTTACCGAAACCAATGGAGGCAAAGCATTCTACAGCTCGTTAACTGGTTTGGGCGAATACATTTTTGAGGATTATATTAAGAACAGGAGAAGAACAGTTAGATGATTTGATGTGCAAATGTGCAGATAAAATGGGCTTACCCTCTTTCCGCCACAGGCGAAGAGAGGGTCGACCAGCGAAGCGCAGTCGGGGTGAGTAACTATAAAAGCGACTAATAATAATAATGAACATCGACCACATAGATCACCTTGTACTAACCGTTGCGGATATTGACATTACGTGCAAATTTTACGAGGATGTAATGGGAATGCAAAAAATAACATCGCCGCAAGGGAGGGTTGCTTTAAAATTCGGTAAGCAAAAACTAAACCTGCACCAAAAAGGCAGAGAGTTTGAGCCAAAGGCTGAATACCCTACACCCGGCGCTATTGATATTTGCTTTATAACCAACGACCCGGTTGAGCAGGTAAAAACAGAATTAGAAAATAAAAACATACAAACGCAAGGATTATTTGAGCGCACAGGAGCTACCGGCAAAATACGCTCGGTTTACTTCCGCGACCCTGACATGAACCTTATAGAGGTAAGTAATTACATATAAACAATGTGCAGATGTGTAAGTATACAGATGTGCAAATGACAAAAAGACTAAATTAAGAATGAGCAAATTATTAGAGATAACAACCCTTGGTCAGCTAAAAAAAACTGAATACAAAAGCCGATCGGTTAAAGATGAATTAAGAGCAAACCTGATAACGCAATTGCAAAAAAGTGAAGGCGGTTTTGAAGGCATTATCGGTTTTGAGGATACGGTTATCCCGGATCTGCAAACTGCTATACTTTCGCGCCATAATATTTTACTGCTTGGCTTACGCGGACAGGCAAAAACACGTATTGCCCGTTTACTGGTAAATTTGCTGGATGAGTATGTGCCTTATATTGAAGGATCGGAATTATTTGATGATCCATTTGCACCAATCTCATGGTTTGGCCATAACGAGATTTTAGCCAAAGGCGATGCCACCCCTATCGCGTGGCTGCACCGCTCAGACCGTTACACCGAAAAACTAGCTACACCCGATGTTACCGTTGCCGATTTAATTGGTGATGTTGACCCGATAAAAGCTGCCACGATGAAACTGACTTACAGCGACGAGCGTGTAATTCACTTCGGTTTGATACCACGTGCGCACAGAGGCATATTTGTAATCAATGAATTACCCGATCTGCAGGCACGTATACAAGTTTCGTTGTTTAATATTTTGCAGGAAAGAGATATACAAATCCGTGGTTTTAAACTGCGTTTACCATTGGATATACAGTTTGTATTTACTGCTAATCCTGAGGACTATACCAACCGTGGTTCTATCGTAACACCGTTGAAGGATAGAATTGAGAGCCAGATATTAACGCATTACCCACGCTCAGTTGAGATCTCACGAAAAATAACCCAACAGGAAGCCCTGTTATCACCTGAACAAAAAGTTGCCGTTGAAGCCGATAGTTTGGTGAAAAATATGGTGGAACAAATCGCTTTTGAAGCGAGGAACTCTGAATATATCGATAAAAAATCAGGCGTATCTGCAAGGTTAACCATATCAGCTTATGAAAACCTGATCAGCAATGCGGAAAGGCGCATGATCATCAATCGTGAGGCAAGCACATTTGTGCGTATCAGCGACTTTTTAGGCGTTATCCCGGCTATTACCGGCAAAATAGAGTTAGTATACGAAGGTGAACTGGAAGGCCCTGCAAAGGTTGCTAATATGCTTATTGGCAAGGCCATCAAAACTATGTTGGTACAGTTCTTCCCTGATCCTGAAAAAGCTAAGAAAGCAAAAGCGCCAAACCCTTATGCCGAAATTATTGCCTGGTTTAGCAACGGTAATAACTTGTCGTTAGTTGATGACCTGTCGTTAGTTGATTATAAAAAGAGCTTGAATTCTGTGACCGGATTAAAAGATCTTGTTAAAAAGATGCACCCTCGTCTTAGCGAAAACCAACAATTATTATTGATGGAGTTTGTGCTGCATGGTCTGGCTGAATTTTCACAATTAAACAAAGGTTTTTTAGATAATGGTTTCGCGTTTTCAGATATGTTCACCAGCCTGTTCAACCTTGAACCGGACGATGATGATTTGGATATGGATGATGACCGTTATTAATAATTAGTACCCTTTTTGTCATTCTGAGCGGAGCGAAGAATCTGTAAATAGTTTACGCCGTACAGATTCTTCGCTCCGCTCAGAATGACATTTTTGTTTCATATATATTCTTTCCATCCCCTTTATTATTCTCAAAGATTGTTGCGATATTTGGGCCACCCCTTGTTAATTCGGGCGCACCACTCAGGTAATCCATGAAAAAAATATTGCAATCTATTGTTGATTTTTTACTCTTCAGCAATGTTTTTATGGCGTTGTGCGCCGTGGCCCAGGGCTTGGTTACTTTTTATCTGATAGGCTCAAAACCAATACCCACTGTACTTTTCCTGTTGTTTACATCCACATTAGGCATATATAACTTCAGCATATTTATGGGCAAGCCAAAGCTGCTCGATAAAACAGCTACCGCCCGCGAAATATGGTATTTTACGCACCCGCGCTTAATGATAACGCTGGCCATTGTGTCAATCCTATCATTAGCGCCATTGTTTTTTTTGATAACTATGGAGTCGAAAATACTGCTCATCTTTTTGGCAGTTATCTCCTTTTGTTATAGCCTGCCATTATTCACGCTGGGCGACAAAAAATTCGGGTTACGCAACATCCCCGGATTAAAGCAATTTTTAATAACCCTGGTATGGACCATGAGCAGCGTATTATTACCGGTAATGGAATCGCTGAATGCACACTTATCTAATATTTCCTTACGCGATGTCACCATCCTTTTGGCTAAACGGTTCCTGTTCATCGGTGCTTTAACCATGCCATTTGACATTCGCGATATATTCCATGATTATAACCTCGGGCTAAAAACCATACCCGTAATTTATGGCGAAAAAAAGGCGTATTTATTTTGCCAGATAATACTTATAGGATATGTAGTATTACTATTCCTGTTCAGAAACAACGGTTTTAATAACGACTTCTTCGCGCTAACCATAACCGCGGTCTTAGCCGGTTGGCTAATTTTCCATTCAACTATTGAGAAGGACGACTACTATTATTTTTTTTACGTTGATGGTGTTTTAATACTGCAATACTTACTCCTGCTGCTCTTCCATTCTTTCAGCTTTAAATTATAATGGCTGCCAATTACAATAATTCGGCCTGGTTTTATGATAGCCTTGCGCGGTTGGTATACGGCAAAGCATTGGTAAACGCCCAGGTTTATTTATTGAAGCATATTCCCGAAAATGCAAAAGTACTTATCGTTGGCGGTGGTACAGGTTGGATATTGGATGATCTGGCTCGCATACATCCATCAGGCTTACAAATCACTTACGTAGAGATCGCGCCAAATATGATGGTTCTGTCCAGAAAAAGAAACATCGGCAATAACCAGGTAACATTTATTAACGATGCTATTGAAAATGTTGATCTAACCGCGAATTTTGATATAGCGCTCACCCCCTTTTTACTGGATAATTTTACAGATGAGAACTTAACTAAAGTATTCAATAGCATTGCCGTTTTACTTAAACCAAATACACTTTGGCTCAACACCAGTTTTCAATTAACTGGTAAATGGTGGCAGCGGATTATGTTAAAAGCGATGTTTATTTTCTTTAAACTAACCTGTGGAATTGAAGCCTCGAAACTGCCAGAGATAGATAAATGCTTTGAGGAAAAACATTTTAAGCTTGTAGAACAACAATGCTTTTTCGGAGATTTTATTGGGGCAACGGTGTATCAAAAGTAGTAACCGCCCTTTCAAGTGTCAACACTTGAAAGCAAATAATTTAAGCGTGGACGCTTGAACTGGCAGGTGTAGACGCTTGAACTGACAGGAGATTTATAGCACGTCATTGCGAGCGATAGCGTGGCAATCCCCGATTTACAGAGCCGCTCTGCTTATTAGGGATTGCCACGTCGCTCCGCTCCTCGCAATGACGCGCGGAGGGGAAACGGTATTATTCGATATAGCTTTCCAATATTTTAAAACCTTCGGTAGTTTCCAACTCCACATGGTCAACTACTTTTGGCAACAGGATACACTCACCCATTTTAACAGAATAGCTTTGATTATTATACTTTAAAGTATAAGCGCCTTCCACACAAACATGTATCACAAACGAATCCAGGTTTGAGTAATCTTTTGACACCTCTTTATCAAAATCCAACAGATTGGTAGTAAAATAAGGGCAAGTTACTAAGTGAACAGTTTTGTCCTTTTCAGGTATGTATTTGGTTTTGTATTCAGGATAATGTTTGTAGTCTATAGCGGCAAGGGCTTCCTCAACATGTAGCTCGCGTTTGTTGCCCTTATCATCCACACGGTCAAAATCATAAATACGGTAAGTAATATCCGATGTTTGCTGTATTTCGGCTATCAGTAATCCTTTGCCTATAGTGTGCACTCTTCCCGCAGGTAAAAAGAAAACATCGCCTGCTTTTACATCTTCCTTATTTAATACATCGGTTAAGTGGCCGCTGTTGAAAGTATCTAAATATTCTTGTTGGGTAAGTTCCTTATTAAAACCGGCAATTAGTGTTGAACCTGGATCAGCTTCAATTACATACCACATTTCGGTTTTACCGAAGGAATTATGACGCTCTTTACCCAACTTATCATCCGGATGAACCTGGATTGAAAGATCTTCATTAGCATCAATAAACTTTACCAGTAAGGGGAATATATTACCAAAATGATCGTATACTTTTTTACCTACCAATTGATCTTTATATTGCTCTAACAAATCAGCTAATGACTGTCCTGCTAGTTCACCACCTTCAACAACAGATACATCAGATTTCACACCTGATATTTCCCAGGTTTCGCCACAATTTGGCAAATCGCCAAAATCTTTATGTAAATAGGTATTGATCTTATGGCCGCCCCAAATCTTGTCTTTGTAAATGGTTTTGAATTTCAGAGGATATAATGTTGACATGGTAGTTTATGTTTATTTATTCTTTTCAAAAATAGCTAAATCCTTTAATTAGAAAATTATTTAGAGCATTATCTTACCATTATAAAACATCTTTGTAGGATTGTTCTATTAAATTCATGACATAATCAATATCGCTTTTATTATTAATGTAAACTCTTTGATTTAAAGACCAATTATAACTATCTGGAATTTGGTAAATTCTTTTTTCGGGGTCATTATACATATTTACGGGCCGTAGATAAATTAGTAATTTATTTTTTTGAATATGGATCTCGGCGAATATTTTAGATACTCTGAAAGCTATATAATTATTATTGATTTTCATTTCTATACTTTCATCCAATAAAACTATACGTTCCTGAAGTATAAAGAAAAGTTCTTTAACAAATAATTGACCTTTACTTAGATGCTTTTGTAAATCAACAAAGCGCATTTCCGGAATGGGGTTGACCGTTTCAATCTCTATTACAGTTTTTTCTATTCGCTTGGGCTTTTCTTCTTCTCCCTTTACATTTTCCAAAGTAAAAATACTCTCTTCATAATAAAGATATCTATGAAGTTCTAAATTAGGGATTTCATTTAAAGCAATAATATCATAAGGATTGTAGCTTTCAGCAATACAAATAACTCGTGGATTTTTCCAATCAATGAGTTTAGCTTTTTCATCACCAAACTTTCTCATTACCAATAGTTCAAAGAATTCTGATTTCTGAGACTTTAGCCAATTCAGGTAAAATAATGCCTGAGGAATTACCGTATCATTCTTATTTCTTTTATATTCAATTATTACTGGAGCCCCTTTTGAATCAATGGCAAGTGTGTCTATTCTCCCACCATGAGTTGTTTTGTATTCGGTAGCTAAAAAATTCATATCAAGAAGTTCCAGCAAATTATCTTCAACAAGTGTTTGAAGTGTCCTCTCTTTATCTAATGGTATTACCGTTAGTTTTTTAAGCTTTCCATTTATTTTTGAATATACTGGCATGAATTAAGTTTAGGCATGTAAATAACAAAAAAGTCCGCATATACAATATGCGGACTTTTAATAATTACTATGAGGGATAGAATTACTTACCTAATTTCTTTTTCAGGTTTTCATCTATCGCTTCTAAAAACTCTTCGGTGTACAGGTAATCAGTACCATGTTCAACCTTTGGTTTTATAGTGATAGCCAAATCTTTGGTCATTTTACCGCTTTCAACTGTTTCAATACAAACTTCTTCCAAAGCCTTGCAGAAATCGATCAGCTCCTGGTTGTTATCCAACAAGCCACGGAACTCTAAACCACGTGTCCATGCAAAAATGGATGCGATTGGGTTAGTTGATGTTGGCCTGCCTGCCTGGTGCTCGCGGTAGTGGCGGGTTACTGTACCATGTGCTGCTTCAGCTTCCATTACAGTACCATCTGGTGTAACCAAAGTCGATGTCATCAAACCTAATGAACCAAAGCCTTGTGCTACAGTATCCGACTGTACGTCGCCATCATAGTTTTTACAAGCCCAAACAAAGTTACCATGCCATTTTAATGCAGAAGCAACCATGTCGTCAATTAAACGATGCTCATAAGTAATGCCGGCATCAGCAAATTTTTGTTTGTAATCATTTTGGTAGATCTCTTCAAAAATATCTTTAAAACGACCATCATATTTTTTTAGAATGGTGTTTTTAGTAGACAGATATAAAGGCCAGCCTTTCATTAATGCCTGGTTAAAACAAGCGTGTGCAAATCCTCTGATAGATTCATCAGTATTGTACATCGCTAAAGCAACACCATCACCTTTAAAGTTAAATACTTCAAATGATTGCTCAGGGCTGCCATCTTCAGGAGTGAATTTTATGGTAAGCTTACCTTTTCCTTTAGTTAAAAAGTCGGTAGCGCGGTACTGGTCACCAAAAGCATGACGGCCGATACATATTGGAGCTGTCCAGTTTGGAACCAAACGAGGAACATTGTTCATCACAATAGGCTCACGGAAAACAGTACCGTCAAGTATATTACGGATAGTTCCATTAGGCGATTTCCACATTTGTTTTAAGCCAAACTCTTCCACGCGTGCTTCATCAGGGGTAATGGTAGCGCATTTAATACCTACGCCGTATTGCTTTATCGCGTTAGCAGCGTCAATAGTTACCTGGTCATTAGTTTCATCACGATACTCTAAACCAAGGTCGTAGTATTTAATATCTACATCAAGATAAGGAACAATCAGTTTATCTTTAATGAATTTCCATATAATGCGGGTCATTTCGTCCCCATCCAGCTCAACTACCGGATTTGCTACTTTAATTTTTGACATTGTTAAATCCTATTTATTTAATGGAGTCAAATATATAAAATTGAGCTTACCTGTTTTATCAAATGCAGGTAATAACTAAAATATTTCTTTTAATCGCCCGTTTTTAAACTATTGGTACTATTTATGCTATCAAGGTAACGTTCATAATTTCAACATAAACGAATGACTAACACTATGGTTAAATCATTTATCGTAACATTTGTTATTAGCCTCTTCGCCTTAACATCAAAAGCGCAATTAGGCTACATGTACTCTCCATTAGATTTAGGTGTAGCAGGTACTGTAAATACTGTTTATGGCGATGCCAAAATACAGCAGAATAAGTTTTCCGGAGATGTTTCTCTTAGCTATAACCAAACACCCTTTGTAAACTATGTTTTTGATTTCCAGGCAGGTAATCTATCAGGTGGTAACATACAAAAGGACACTCACGACAGCCAGTTTTCCAATAACTATACAGCGTATACAGCCCGGGCACAGCTACAGTTAGGTGAAATTACAGATTACTCTCAAAGTGCCATTGCAAACGCTTTTAAAAATCTATATCTATCTACAGGTGTAGGTTTTATTGCTAATAATGCATCTGCACTTCACTATGTACCTCCAACAAACTCCTATGCCGCCACCCAAAGTAACTCAACTGAAGCATTTATACCCTTACGCATCGGATATGAATTCAAACTGTTTAATGCTTACGACGAGCCAACGATTAAATTTGATTTGGCCTATCAAACCAACTATGTTTTGGGCGATGAAATAGATGCTTTAAAAGTGGGTAAGAGTAATGATATTTTTACGCAGTTTTCATTAGTGGTTAAATTTGCCATTGGCACACCAACTTCATACCGAAAACAAATAAGCTATTAATTATTTTTTGTTGTTTTTTGTTTGCAAGTGTTTTGGCAGGGTTTTAGTACATTTATATATATTAACTAAAAACCCTATGATTAACGAAAATACAGATCCGGTTTTTGATGACGAAAGCGTGGATAGGGACAGAACCCTTAAGGACGAATTAGGCGAAACAATTGACGAAGAACAATTGAAATACAATGCCGACGACAATAGCTATGAGTACGATGTAAAAAGTGATAACCCGGATTACGATCATCCTGATCCTTACAAAACATCTGCTAAAAATGGCGAGGATATGAACTCCACCTACGATGAGGCTAATCCTTATGATACGACTGACGAATACATTCCTAATGAGTCGCTGGAAACCGATGTTGACAAGTTAGGCATGCATGTTGAAGGGAACGAAGCTGTAGAAGTTGACCCGATTGATGCGCTTTTATCACACACGCCCGAAGATGACCGTGATGATTTGGATGAAGAAGGTTATCCAAAAAACGACAGAAGATAAACAACCTCAGCTATAAAGAAAGCGTCCGTTTTGTTATAAAACGGACGCTTTTACTTTTATAAATAATAATCTACTGCTTAATCAAAGTCGAGATTAAAACGCTTTTTTAATTCAAGCAGTTGCGGGTTTTTTGCTGCCATGTACTGAAACTTCTCAAGATTAGTATACGGCCGTTTAACAACCACTTTCTCATCAAGGCGGGCGTTAAGCTCAATGCTAAAATTTTTTAAAGTAGTACGTAAAAAGTTAAGGATGTTCGGGCGTTCGTTCCTGAAATCCTTTTCCTGCACCATTGTGCCTACCGCTATTTCAAATTCATATGGGCGAAGCATAACTGGTGCATCACCCGTAAAAATACTAAGCGCGTTATGCTTACCTTCCGTTTTTAGTTTGGCTGCATATTCACTCCAGCATTTTAAAAAATCAGTAGGGGTAAAATCTTCCCGCGCATCCCCTTTTATGTAAGGGTCTTCCTCCTCTTCTAGCGTTGCAGCCTCCTGTATTTTGCCCCAATCTTTTAAAGACGGTATTTTTATTGAAGTTGATGCGGTATGCAGATTAGGAATGAAACCCTTTGGCTTTTCAGCAACTATAGCTTCATTAACAACTGTAGCAGCAGGCTTTGGCTCAACTTTATTTGCCGTATAATTTGTAGGTGCTTCGCTTAAAATAGGTGTTGCAGCGGGTACGGGTTGTGGTGCCGCGGGTTCTGCTTTTACTGCGGAATCAGGTTTTTTTTTTAATTGCCCTTCGGGCGAAGGCATTGCATTGATTGGCGTAGTGGCCAAATTAAAGGCCGATACCAGGTGGCACATTTTGAGCAATGCCAGCTCTACCTGTAATCGCTGGTTTTTGCTCAGCTTATAACTCAAATCGCACTGGTTGGCAATATTCATTGCCGATAACAGGAACGACACCGTTGATGCCTGCGACTGTTGCAGATATTTGGTTTTTATGCCCTCGCTAACTTCTAATAATTTAAGTGTAGCGGCATCCTTCCCCACCAATAAATTGCGCAAATGCTCCGACAGGCCGGATATAAAGTGCGCGCCATCAAAACCATTATTTAATATCTCATCAAATAACAGCAGTGTATTGGCGGTATCTTCTTTTAATAAACTATCGGTTACATTAAAGTAGTAATCGTAATCCAATATGTTCAGGTTGTCAATTACCGAGCGGTAAGTAACATTGCCACCCGAAAAACTCACAATCTGGTCGAACATCGACAAGGCATCCCTTAAACCGCCATCAGCTTTTTGGGCGATGATGTGCAGTCCATCAGGTTCGTAGCTTATATCTTCCTTTTTAGCAATAGATGCCAGGTGATTAGCCATATCCTCTACCCTGATCCTGTTAAAATCAAATATCTGGCAGCGGGACAATATGGTAGGCAGTATCTTATGCTTCTCGGTAGTGGCTAAAATAAATATGGCGTAATGCGGTGGTTCTTCCAGCGTTTTCAGGAAAGCGTTAAACGCCGCCTGCGATAGCATGTGCACCTCATCAATAATATATACTTTATACCTAACACCTTGTGGTGGTATGCGCACCTGCTCAATCAAACTCCGTATATCATCAACCGAGTTATTCGATGCGGCATCCAGTTCATGAACATTAAAGGAGTTTCCGTTAAGGAATGAGCGGCAGGAATCACAGGTTCCGCAGGCTTCGCCATTGGGCTGTAAATTGGTACAGTTTATTGTTTTTGCAAGGATACGGGCACAGGTAGTTTTACCCACACCACGCGGCCCGCAAAATAAAAATGCCTGCGCCAGCTGATTATTTTTAATAGCGTTTTTAAGCGTATTAGTTATATGCTGCTGGCCTACAACACTTTCAAATGTAGACGGACGGTATTTACGTGCCGAAACAATAAAATTCTCCACAAGTGCTAAGATAATGAGAATTTACCGATGTTAAAATAGCTGAATTTGATTGTTGAAAAACAACGGCAGATAGAATCAAGAGCCAACAATCAAGAACCAAGATAAGTTGGGTACTGCTAACCACTTGGCTGCATAATTGCGTATACAATTAGTTAAAAAACCTTATTTTAGGACCAAATACTACCGTTTTGACCAAAAAAAGCGACTCAAATTACATTCCGGCGCTAACAGGGGTGCGTGCCATGGCAGCTTACCTTGTTTTTATATCCCATTATTGTTATGTGTTTGATGCCAATTTTCCCCACATTGTGCAACGTTTTTTCGGCGAGTTTCATATTGGGGTGTCCATCTTCTTTGTGCTATCGGGTTTTTTGATCACTTTCAGGTATTACGACAAATTTCATAAGCTTACAAAAGATTGGTTTTTGCAGTACTTAAAAAATCGTGTCGCCCGCATTTACCCCATGTACTTTTTGCTTACGGTAGCGGCTTTCGTTTATTATTTCATCACTAAAGATCCTATCGTTGTACAAAAAAGCACCATAAACCCTATTTGGTTAATGGTGCTGAATATTACTTTTTTACGCGGCTTCTTCTATCAATTTTGGAATACGGGCATAGCGCAGGGCTGGTCGTTAACAGTAGAGGAATGCTTTTATTTTTCGGCGCCAATCATCTTTTTGATCGCCAAGCGTTACGGTAAGTTTTATATCCAGCCAGTGGTAATCACATTGTTTGCCGTAGTAATGGTGCTCATATTTAGTCATGTAAACTGGTATGGCTTTTTCAGCAACTTCACTTTTGTAATGCTGTTTACCTTTTTTGGCAGGTGTTTTGAGTTTTTCGTAGGTGTGCAGTTAGCCAAGATCATGCTTAAAAAAGGATTCGAACGTAAAACCCAAATCCCATTCACCTACGGTGGTTTTATATTGATATTTTTTTGTGTGCTGATTATGGCCTTTCAGCCTATTCCGAATGGCTGGGCGGCAGGTTTGGAAAGCCCGGTTGGCATCATCACTAATAACTATTTTCTGTGTATTGTGGTATCACTATTCTTTTATGGGATACTGACTGAAAACACTGTATTCAAAAGCTTCCTCGCCTTACCTTTTATTGAATTATTAGGCAAAAGCTCCTACATATTTTACCTGATACATTTAGGTTGGATGCAAACGCTGATCAGTAAGGGATGTGACAATTTGAATGATTATGTTTTTAACCTATATGATAAATGGGGTGTAAACTGGCACTCGCCTTTTGAGTACGACTGGCTTAATTTACTTTATGCGTTCATCCTCCTAAACATAATTTCGGTAACGCTGTTCAAGCTAATCGAGGAACCTTTAAACCATTATATACGTAAATCAGATTTCCTGATCAAAAACAAGCCCCGGAACCTGGATAACATCGCTCAAAAAATTAAATCTTAACAAAAGATATATAGTGAAAAAATTAGTTAACTGCATAAGCATCATCATTCTTTTTATAACCTTTAGTGGTATTACCAGGGTTATGGCGCAAGCTATACCGCCCGACATGATGAAGCGCGATACCAGCACCAAAGCCAATAATGATAACGACGACAGTGATGATGACAACAATGCGAATGATATATCGACCAGCCTTTTAGCCGGCAATAAAACCGCGACTTTTGATAATGCCGCCAGATATACTTACATCGTAAAAAACCCGACCAATAACGTGCAGGTTGGCAGGGTAAGCTACCAGGTTTTTACCGAAACAGGCGTTAAACTAAACCACCAAACCTTTGCGGTAACTATCGGCAAAAAAAGTTCGGGCAGGTATGATTTTGATATACCTGAAAGCAAAGCTGGTTTCTACAAGGTGAGCTTTATAGTGAACGTGACTGATTACGATGATACCACCCGCCGTGCCTTTGGTATCAGGCCTGAAGAGCTTCGGGCCAGCCACGACAAGCCCGCAGATTTTGACCAATTTTGGAAAGAATCAAAGATTGAGTTAGCCGAAGTAAAACCTGATTTTAAAGTTACCTACCTACCTGATTCAACAAAAGATAACCGCAAGGTGTATCTGTTCGAGATGAAATCATTAGGTGGCTTAACCATTCGTGGTTATTTAACTGAACCTAAAACTAATAATAAACACAAAAAATTCGCGGTATTGTTGGGGTTGCCGGGTTACCAGGTTAGTTTGCCGCCAATGTATGGTACCGATGATGATTTGGCAATAATCACGCTCAATGTTCGCGGCCAGGGTAACAGCCGGGATGTGATACATACCCAGCGCGATGAGTATATTTTTTACCATATAGAGGATAAATACAAGTACGTAATGCGGGGCGCAATTATGGATTGTGTTCGTGCCGTAGACTTTATCTGTTCACGCCCCGAACTCAACCACGATCAGATTTTGGCATCTGGTGGAAGTATGGGTGGTTTTTTAGCCATTGCAACCGCCGCGGTCGATAAACGTGTAGCCTTATGCTCTGCCCAAAACCCTATTTTGAGCGATGTTTATGACCTGAACGGCGAGGTAAATTGGCCGATAGATGATATTAGCAGATATATAAAAACCAAACCCGGCTTAACAATGGATAAAGTACTGCAAAACCTAAGCTATTTTGATACCAAGAACTTTGCATCGGAACTAAAATGCCCAACATTGATAGGCATGGGTTTATTAGACCCTATTATACCGCCAAACAATGTGTATATTGATTACAATAACGTAACTGTTAAAAAGCACCTCATCATTTTCAGGGACTTAGGGCACGAGGTTGGGGTACCTTACAAAAATTACGAAGGCCGCTGGATGCGTGACACTTTTGGATTGTTTTAAACGAGGATAATCACAAAACAAAAATACAACGTATAACGATCACCACAACCGAGAGATATGATATTTACAAAATACGTAAGATATATAATAACTATTGCCTTAATAACCGTATTTGCGCAAAGCAGGTCGTATGCGGGCGGCTTTCCCGTTAGGCCGGGAAGGTTGATATTATCCCCATCCGTAAATTATTTTTTCGCTAGCAAACAATGGGATTCTACCGGGGTGAAAAAGCCTTTTGCCAATGATGGAAAGTTCACCTCTATCAGCATATCACTTTATGCAGAATATGGTATATCCAGAAGATTTGCCGCGGTGGCTTTAGTACCTTATGTGATCAATGATTTTAAACAGACAGGCTACGATCAAAAGTATTCGGGTTTAACAGATGCGGAAACAGGTATAAAGTATTACCTGGCAAATATTAACTACATCTATTACTTCTCTTTACAAGGTACAGCCATTACCCCAATGTATCGTAACCCTACAAACGGCGGTCCGCTATTAGGTTATGGCGAAGAAGGAGCTGAGCTTAAGCTGTCTTTTGCAGGTAGCGGCAATTTATTTGATAGAAGTTATTATTTTAACGTTGAAAACGGTGTAAGGCAATACTTTGGAGCTGACGGGCCAATACAAGATCGTTACAACGCTACATTCGGCATTACACTCGACAGGAAATTTAAGGAGCAGATATCCGCTTCATTCGGCGGATTTTATACGGTAAGTAATTTTAAGCAGTTTAATGAGTTAAACCCAACACTTACCAAAAACTTTGCATTTAAACAGGTATCGGTTAGCTATGGACATGCGTTTAGCCATGAGCTGTCGCTTTTTTTAACTGGCGGACAGTTTCTTACAGGAAGAAACACTGGTGATGGCGCCAGCGCTTCATTAGCTTTTGTATATAGGATTGGGAATTAAAAATGGAACAAAGAATTTATTTCTTTATCCATTTAAATACTGTAGTAAAAACAATAATAGTAGCGATACCTAAAATCACGTCAGCAACTTCTGAGCTGTAACGGAAATCAGCAAAACGCAGGTAAATACCCACCAGGCCTATAACAACTGCTGCAATAATGGTTGCAACATATGGTAATGATTTATCTTCGCTTTCGTCGATTAAGTTCATGTTATTTTTATTAAGTGAACAAAAATATAAATGTTTAACGTAAATGTCTAATCTCTATTAAAAGAAATTAGACATTATACTATCAGCCCTTAAGCCGCGATTATACTTTTTATATCAGCGATAATTTTTTCCGCCAGTTTACCGGCATTTTCCAGCGATTCCGCCTCAGCATATATCCTGATCACCGGTTCTGTATTTGATTTGCGCAGGTGTACCCATTGCTTATCAAATTCAATTTTTAAACCGTCGATAGTACTGTAAGGCTGGTGCTGATATTTCAGTTCCATCTTTTTTAACAGTCCATCAATATCCATTCCCTCCGTAAGGGTAATTTTGTTTTTCGAGATGTAGTATGCAGGGTAAGTCGCCCTTAATGCCGATACTGTTTTGCCTGTTTTAGCTAGATGCGTTAAAAATAAAGCTATGCCAACTAAAGCATCACGACCGTAATGTAACTCGGGGTAAATGATACCGCCGTTACCTTCGCCGCCTATAACCGCATTGGTTTCCTTCATTTTGGTTACCACGTTAACTTCGCCTACTGCGGATGCATTGTAAACGCCGCCATTTAACTCAGTCACATCACGCAAAGCACGGGTTGATGACAGGTTAGATACCGTATTGCCGGGATTATGCTGCAAAATATAATCAGCAACAGTTACCAGCGTATACTCTTCGCCAAACATGGCGCCGTTTTCATCAACAAAACAAAGGCGGTCAACATCAGGGTCAACGGCAATACCTAAGTTTGCTTTAGTTTCTTTCACTTTACTTGATAGCGCTACCAGGTTTTCAGGCAACGGTTCAGGATCATGCGGGAACTGACCGTTTGGTGTGCAGAATAATTCTTCTATCTGTGTAACGCCTAATTGCTTCAACAATTCAGGCAAAAATATACCACCTGATGAGTTTACACAATCAATCACTACTTTAAAATTAGCTTTGGTGATTGCCTCAACATCAACCAATGGCAAAGCCAAAATCTTGTCGATGTGTTTTTGCAGATAGGTATCATCGGTGGTTACGTTGCCAATGTCATCTACCTCAGCAAAATCAAGATCGCTGTCTTCGGCTATGGCTAAAACAGCTTGCCCTTCAGCATCATTTATAAATTCACCATGAGCGTTTAATAGTTTCAGCGCGTTCCACTGTTTTGGATTATGGCTTGCAGTGATGATAATACCACCACCTGCTTTTTCATCAGGCACGGCAACTTCAACCGTTGGCGTTGTTGACAGGCCAATATCAACCACATCAATACCAATGCTCATCAGCGTTCCCACAACCAAATTTTTAACCATTTCGCCCGAGATGCGTGCATCACGCCCGATGACTACTTTATTGACACCAGTAGTTTGTAGCACCCAGCGGCCATAAGCAGCTGTGTATTTAACAATATCGTTCGGGGTAAGGCCATCGCCGGGCTTACCACCTATAGTTCCCCTAATGCCGGAGATTGATTTAATTAAGGTCATTGCTGTTTTTATTAAAACTTCCACTTCACAAATGCTTCCATGGCCTCATATTCTGCCAAACCAAGCTGGTTATATGTTCTTGCTGTCTCGCTGGTACGGTCCTCGGCACGTACCCAAAACTCGCGGGCATCGTCACCCGGAAAAACCGGCCTGTCCTTTTGCGACTGGTGTTTAAATATCGCCAAACGTTTACGCTCCACTTCTTCAGGTGATAATGGCACGCACATCTCAATTTCGTGGGTTTCAAACTCAAACCAGGCGCCACGGTATAGCCATAACCAGCAATCTTTAACCCATTCCTCAGTTTTACCCAAGCGTTTTAAAGCTTCTAAAATAATATTGAAACAAGTTTCATGTGTACCATGCGGATCAGCAAAATCACCTGCGGCATAAACCTGTTGGGGTTTTACCTGTTGCAGCAGAGCCATCGTTTGTTGAATGTCGTCTTCGTAAGAAACATTTTTGCTCACCTTCCTTCTATCGTAAAAAGGCAGGTTTTGAAAATGGATATGATCATCATCCAAACCAACAAAACGCGCACCGGCAATAGCTTCTCCTTTGCGGATCAAACCTTTAATGGTTTGCAATTCTTCCGGATCAGTTTGGTTGGGTTGTTTTGTGCTAATGAATGAGCGGGTAGCTTCGTATAATTTCTCAATATCACCACAACTCACATTTTGCGATTTGGCAAAATCAAGCGAAAATTCAATATATCTTAAAGCATCATCATCCCAAACTGCGGTATTACCCGATGTTTGGTAGGCCACATGCACATCGTGCCCCTGATCTGCTAAACGTATGAATGTACCACCCATCGAAATCACATCATCATCCGGATGTGGCGAAAATACAATCACACGCTTTTTAGCCGGATTTGCACGTTCCGGGCGCTGACTATCATCTGCGTTTGGTTTACCCCCCGGCCAGCCGGTTATGGTATGCTGCAACTTGTTAAATATGTGTATGTTGATGTTATAAACCGGGCCTTTTTCTGTAGCCAGTTGGGCCATGCCGTGATTATTATAATCGTCCTCGGTTAATTTTAAAATAGGTTTGTTTAATGTTTTTGATAGCCAGATAACCGCTTTTTTAATCATCTGCTCATTCCAAACACAATCTTTTACTAACCATGGCGTATTGAAACGGGTTAGCTCTGAGGCTGCATCGGTATCAACAATAAATTCAACGTGATCGGATAATTGTAAGTAGGTAGCTGGTACGTCAGCAGATATTTCACCTTCAACTGCCTTTTTCAAGATTGGTGCTTTTTTAGCGCTCCATGCCATCAGGATAATCTCGCGGGCCTTGAAGATAGTACCGATACCCATGGTGATGGCTTTGGTTGGCACATTGGCTTTTCCACCAAAATCATGCGCGGCATCGCTGCGGGTCAATTCATCCAGTGATACTAAACGTGTACCAGAATTTGGCGCGGAGCCAGGCTCGTTAAAACCGATGTGACCAGTACGACCAATACCCAATATTTGTATATCCAATCCACCTAATGCCGAGATCTTTTGCTCATAAGCCAGGCAAAAAGCAGCAATATCTTCCTGCTTTAATGTACCATCAGGGATGTTTACATTATTTAGATCGATATCCACATGGTCAAATAAATGCTCTTTCATAAAAGCATTATAGCTTTGAACCGCGGTTGGCGCCATTGGATAATATTCGTCGAGATTAAATGTAATTACATTTTTAAAGCTCAACCCCTCCTCTTTATGCAGGCGAACCAGTTCGCGGTACACTGCAATAGGGGTTACGCCCGTGGCTAAGCCTAAAACGGCGTTTTCACCTTTGGCGGCTTTTTTTCTAATTACTTCGGCTATGCGTTTTGCAACAGTTTTTGATGCGGTGAGCTTGTCGGGGTATACCGTTACCGGTAGTTTTTCAAATCTTGTTTCTTCTAAAAGATTTAAACGTGGCATATGTATTTAGTATTTGGGTATGATGTATCTTCATTCAGGCATTCTGCTTTATCGCCGGGATTTCTACTCCGGCCTCTACATTCTTCCATTCAGTTTGAACAATGTTTTCCAGTTCTTTCCTGTTCAATTCAAGCATTTTAAACAGTTGCATTTGCGCATGGGTACGTTGCAAATTATGTTCGGCGAAATGTATTTTATAATACACATCACCCTCCAAATAATCAGTTAAAAATCTGATAGATTGCATGTATGGCAACAGCAACACACCCATTATCAGCGATTTTAATTCCGCTTCGGTAAGGAATGATTTGGTTTGGCTCAGGTATCCTTTAGTAAATTCAGCAAACAAAGGAATATTTAACTGGATAGCATTTAAATCGGCCTCATCTTCGACAGCAGTATTGATGATGGTACGGATAGCATCGCCAAAATCAAAAGCTACATAGCCCGGCATTACGGTATCCAAATCAATAACACATTGGATATTATTATCCTTATCCAACAGGATATTATTGAACTTAGTATCGTTATGGGTGATGCGTACCGGCAATATACCAGCCCTTCCCATTTTAGGGATCTCGTTCATGGCGACAGCCCAGCTATTCAGGAACTCAACTTCTGCTTTTACATTTTTTAATCTGCCAGCAGAATCTTTTTTGATCGCATTCTTAAAATCATGCAAACGCTTTTCAATGTTCAGGAAATCCGGAATAGTATCGATTAACACCTTCGGATCAAGATCTGATAATAAATACTGGAATCTGCCAAAGGCTACCCCACCCTGGTGGGCTTGTTGTTCTGTCGTAACCAGATCGTAGCTTTTAGTATTTTCTAAGAAGCAAGTCATGCGCCAGTAGTTGTCCTGCTCGTCTTTATAGTAATATTTGCCTGCTTTTGTGGGGATAAGCGTTAAAACCTCTTTATCCGGATCGCCGCCTGCTTTGCTTATTTTTTGTTTCAGATGATTTACAACAAACAGCATGTTATTCATTAAACCATCAATATTTTTAAACACAAAGCTGTTTATTTTTTGCAACAGGTAGCCCGGATGAACCCCTGTTTTGCTTTTAACCAGGTATGTATCATTAATATGTCCCGATCCGAAATTTGAAATTTCGAAATTCTCACCTTCCGTATTAAAATGTGCAATGATGTCGGTAAAATTATAAGGCATTGCGTTGTTATTCATATATGTTATGTAACCTGGTTTATTCTTGTTTTTGTGTTAATTAAAATATATAGTACAAATATAGTACATTTTGCGTGTCCGTACACACATTTTATAAATTAACACACATTTTTTATTTATTTATTTTCATTTCGCTCATAACTACTTAGCTTCCATCACCTTTACTTCAAATGGAGCTAATTTAACCACAAAAGTTTCACCAGTATACAATGGTGTTTTTGCATTTGTTTTAGCATCATAGAAATTATAATTAGCGCTATAAGCGGTAGGAATATCTAATACCTGCCTTACATGCACTGTAAATATTTTTGTGCGCGATGTTGGGTTACGTAAACTCAACACGCCCTTTTTATCGGCCCAGCCGGCATAACCATAAACTTCACCTTTCAACGGGCTACCGCCAACCCAGTGGGTATCGGCTAATTGTTTAGCGTGTGCTTTTGACCAGTTTGATGCATCGCGAATACAATCCCAATCCACTGAATTTAATTTGTGCGGATCAACATACAATTCCTGCAAGCTTGTTCCGCTACCAAAAAATGCCCATATCTCATCACTGATGTCTTTATTATCCATTTCCAAAGTACCCGGCAAGCCACGATCCGCAATACAAATACCATGATACATTACTGAATTTAAAGGATATAGTGGTGCACGTTTTACGATGTTTTCATATGCCTGCCCATCTTTATAAGTGATCCACTGTTGGCGTTTCGGGCCTTCACCACCTAAGCCTGTATCATCACCTGCACGCCAAATGGCATCACCATACTTTAACCAATAAACTGATGGCCATGTGCCAACGGTTAGGCTCAAATACAAGTCGGGCTTATCGGTACGTAACTCGGTTATCAGTTTTAAAAAGGCTTCTATATCTTTTTGATAAGTAATGCTTGCACCACTTGCGCCGTTACCTGCACCTACTCCATCAAACTTAAATATACTGATGTTGTAATCTTTAATGAACGATGTTGTTACGCCCCTGAAACGTTTGTAATAATTTGGTCCTGTTAATGAAAAACCATTTTCATTAGTTTCAAAAGGCGGGGTTTGTTTTGCACCGTAAGCGAGGCGTTGTTTTTTGTGCTCATCATAGCCTCCCCAAGGCGAGATCCATACCCCAAGTGTTGAATTGGCTTCTTTAGCTGCTTTAGCAATTTTGGTGAAACCATTAGGAAAACCTGAGTTAAACTGCCACAAAGTTTTAGTATCGTCCCAACCGTCATCAAACAAAAATGCTTTTAATTTTACATTGCGTTTGTCTATCAGGCTGTCCTTAAATGCTTTTATACGATCAAGGCAAACGGAATCGTTTAGTTTACTGTCATCCCATGAAATATCAAACCATGAGTTATAGTGCAAAAACTGGCGATAAGGCACCGCTCTTTCGCGCTCAGTATAATACAGAAAACCACGACGCAGTTGACCAACAGGCGTAGTACCCCAAACTGATGAGATTGTTAGCGGCGCTGAATTATAAACAGGGTTTAAACGTGGCAGATAAATAGAAACATTAGTTTTATTTGTCAATGTCTGACTCATCGGATGCTCTAGCGAGAAGAACATGTTGTTGTGCACCAATGGGGAGCCATCAACTGTACCTTCTTTTTTTATGCCGATGGATGATGGTAACTGTACCAGCGTAATTTTGGAGATCTTAACCGAATCAGCAGCGCTAAAAGTAAATACCTGCCGAACATAGTTATCCTCGTTTAGCAAACTGGCTTCCCAATGAACTTTTAGGCCTAGTTGAGCATCTTCCAGATCAGCGCTTAATTTTTTGCCGGATAGTTTGTCGGCGTATTTAAGTGCACTTTCATCTCCGCTTATGTTTGATATTGTTGCTAAGCCTACCAAAGTAAACTCATTCGATGTAATAGTTTTATCGCCAACTAATAATGAAAACAATGGACTTTTGCCAATGGCTAAATGCTCTTTAGTTTGCTTATCGCTAAAACCGTCAATGGTTAATTTATTACCATTGGTGGCAAAGCTCATGGCTAGTACGTTATTTTCAAACATTATGGTTTTGTCCGTTTTCTTGATTGACGCAAGGCCGGGTTTATTGCCCGGGTAACCAACCTGGGCAATAGAACCATTTAACCCGGCAATCAACCAAATCAAAAACAAAAAAAGTTTCTTGTACATATTTTTAGTTAAAAGGATTGTTATTAATATATTTTTCCCAAGCCCAAGCCGATGATAACATACTGGTTAAATCGTTTTCGGCTTTCCAGTTCAACTCTTTTTCAGCAAGGCTCACATCGCCCCAAATTTTTACAATATCACCATCACGCGGCGGGCCTACACGGTAATTCAATTGCTTACCGGTCACTTTTTCAAATGTGTGGATAAGTTCCAGTACAGAATAACCGTTACCCGTACCAACATTAAACACTTCGTAAGCAGCAGCCATTTGCTTTGCTTCCATGCGCTTAATAGCGGCAACATGCGCCTTAGCCAAATCAACTACATGAATAAAATCGCGGATACAGCTGCCATCAGGTGTATCAAACTTATCGCCAAAAACAGTTAATTGCTCGCGTTTACCGATAGCTGTTTGCGTGATGAACGGCACCAGGTTTTGTGGTACACCGTTTGGTAATTCGCCAATTAAAGATGACTGATGCGCGCCTACCGGGTTAAAATACCTTAAAGCAATAACCTTTAAATCATCAGTCGCATTGGCCGTTTCCTTTAATATCTCTTCGCCTATTTGCTTGGTGTTACCATAAGGCGATTCTGCTTTTTTTATTTCCGCCTGTTCCGTAACAGGTAACGTATCAGGCTCCCCATAAACGGTGCATGATGATGAGAATACAAAACTCACTGCCTTGCCTGCCAGTGAGTTTAACAAATTAACCAGCGTTGATATATTGTTATCATAATACAACAGCGGATTTTTAACCGATTCACTTACCGATTTTGAGGCGGCGAAATGTATTACGCCACTTATATCGCTATGCTGTTTTAAAAATTCAATTATTGACGATTTATCACGCAGATCGAGCTTTACAAAAGCAGGTTTTTTGTCAGTGATAGTCTCGATTTGTGTGAGTATCTTAATATCAGAGTTGGATAAATTATCTACAATAACAACCTCGTAGCCGTTATTTTGTAATTCAACAACTGTATGTGCACCTATGTAGCCCGTGCCCCCTGTAACCAATATCTTTCCCATTATTATTATTTAACCACTAAAGTCCCTTGTAATTTATTATAACCTGTTGTTGTTTCCCAGGTATTATTGTTTGCTAATTGTATACTGAAATTTGGATTTGTGTTTAACGTTGTTGCATTATCAGGCATATTTAATAATACATCATAATTGCCGGCTGTAATACCCGATGGCATAGTTAATGTTTGTTGCAGATTAATAGTACCTGTATACCATTTGCGGATATCGGTATTAAATGCTGCCACGAATACCTTACCCGATGTTTGATTACGCAGAACCAATTGTACCGGCCTTGGGTTATAAGGAGAAGCATAGCCAATATTATCAATGGTTAAATTAACGCTGATGTTTCCGGTGGCGCTTGCCGATATTGGCAGCTCTGCTTTGCGTAACACAAAACGATAACCTAATTTTTGTTTGATGCTATCCATACAACCGCCGGATACCCAGTTGTTGTTCAGGTCGAGGTTATAAACTGCATTTAAAAAGCTGTAATGAAATTTTTCAAATTCCGATTTGGCGATACCTGTAGGTTCACACTCATTTTGCGGGGTGTAAGCGTCGCTACAAGTTTCTCCCCCAACTGCGGTGTACTTGGTATCATAAGCTTCATAATTTCTTAAAGCTGTTGTTGCATCCGCTTCCGGGCTTGATGAGTTACCGTAGTCGAAATAGGTACCTTCATCATTACTGCTTGATAAAAAGCAATCATTATGGAAGCCTATACGTGCTTTATCCGTTTCGGTAAAAGCTTCGGCATCGGTCATGGCTGGTGAATTTACATTTGCCTGGATGCCATAAACATATCTTTCTTTAAATTGCGGTGTACGAACCTGTACCATACGATCGGCAGGAACAGCAGCCAACATCGCTTTTAAAACATCAATACGGTCCTGCCAGTTTTGATCTAATAATTTGCTCTGTCCATTGTCTGATGCATCACCGAAATAGTCAGTATAATAATTTTCTCCATAAAGACCTATAAAACCTAATTGCATAACGGCAATCACATCTTCATTAGCCTGCAAATGTGGCGCTAACTGGCTGATATGATTTAAAACCACCGATTTTGCAGCATCGCCATAAAGAGGACATGTACTTTGATCGGGACAGTTACCCGCATGCGGTGTGTTTGTATAGATAAAACGCGGGATTAATTTCACACCAGCGGCTCTTGCAGTAGCGCAGTCCTGATCGAACTTGGTTAAAAAATCGGCAGATATAGGGCTAGTTACAAAACTATCCAATACGTATTCTACGAAGACCAGGCTGCATGATACCGTGTATGTTGCACCTGTAATGCTCGTACTATTCCGATAACTAGCCAGCAAACTTTGGCTAAGCGGAATGTAATTACTTGAGTGGATTTCCGCATATTGAAAAAAACCTCTTTCTGGATTTACAATATCCTGGGTACTCTCGGTATACGTAGCAGTTGTTGCTGTATCCGTCGGAGTATTTTTAATGGCCAGTTCCTTTTTGCTGCACGACATCAGGAATAATGCTGATGCGAACAGGAGTGCTAATGCTTTCATGATTGTTTAATTAGTATTAATTAACATTTATAGTTTCTTAAAAACAGGCACATCGCCCAGTCCTACCTCAACAATCTTTACTGATGGCCCCTTGAATATTTTTCCATCTTCACTTTGCCATTTACCTTTCGGGAAGATGATTTTTCGATGATCAGCCTTTTCTAAAACAGGCGCCACCATAATCATTTTACCCAGCATAAACTGATCTTTAACCGTATCTAACCCCTGTCCCGGGAATTCGTATTCCATATTTCGCACTATAGGCTCGCCGGTTACAGCTGATTGCTTAACCATTTGCATGATATAAGCTGTGTATTTTCGTCTAAGCGCTACAGCCTTTTTTACCGCTGCCAAATGGCTTGCATCCAGTATGCGCCATGGCGCAACAGAAAACTGCATCATCGGCATCAAAGCACTGCATTGCGCCGACCTTACCACCAAGTCCTGATCGAAGTGGTTTAGGCCAATGAATGAACCGTACTCTCCGCCGCCAATCATATCAGGGCAGGTAAACTGGTAACCTAATAAACCGGATGCTGTAATATTTGGTATCAATTTTTGCAGATCGTTCCAGTTATGCTTTTTATCACGTAACCTTTGCGCCAGCGGTTGGCCGCCTCGTTTCCACATTGCGCGGTATTCATTTAGCGGGTAGGATAAGCCAATACTTCCCCATAACTCTGATTGCTGATTAGGTGTAGCTGGTTTAAAAGAGATCACGTTGGATGGATAAAATTCCATATCCCCGGCATCAAACTTAAATCCATCAAGGCCGTAAGTATCCACCATGTATTGTAACTGTGCTTTATACCACTTTACCGCATCGGGATTTGTAAAATCAAGTTCGGCGCTGTAGCCATTCCACCAGCTGATGATTGCAGGCTTGGATGCTTTATCCCACGTTAAGGTTTTATCTCCCTGATCGTCCAGCAAAAGCAGTTTTTTTGCTTCGAGATCTCTTGATATTTCACTATCAGATGAGATAAATGGACAAACCCATACCATCACTTTAAAACCTAATTGATGCAGTTCGGCAATCATTTGTTTGGCATCGGTAAACCTGTCTTTTCTAAAACTGAATTTGCCGTAAAAATCCATCCAGTTATCATCGATCATTAAAACACCCGGAGGAAATCCGTTATCGATAATCTGATGGGCGTATTTTAAAATATCTGTTTGGTTCTGATTATAAACCAACTCAATCCAGGTATTGTATTGCGGGCGGGCGAACAACAAACTATCGGGCATTTGACCGCTTGCCGCGAATTTGCTTTTGCTTGCCGCTTTAAACGCATCTGCTAAAGTGTTGCCTGCTTTTATAACTGAAACGCTGTCTAATGCTTTATCAATAATTAGCTGATTGCCTTGTATTGTAAATTCAAAAGGTTGATCACTCCATATATAACGGCCTTTGGTCGATAATAATAATGGCGCGGATTGATTGTCTTTATTATCACCGTACAGATTAAAACTATAACCATTTTGAAACGGCATTACGTGGCCATCATCAACAGTGCCGCCAAACCATTTCTCCCCGGCTTCAATAGTTATATTTTTTTTAGCAGATTGATTTGTTTGGGCAGAAGACACCCCGCATACCCATATTAAAAGGCAGGTTACAATAGTTAGCTTATTCATTTATTGGTTTATATTTTGATAAACACTTTATGCTTACTCAGGAAATAACACAGGTACCACTCGGCAAATAAGGTAACCAGTGCAGAAATTACAGCTATAATATTTAAAGGCATACCGGTAAAGCCTATAAATCCTTTCACAAAAATACCAATGGCGCCATTGAACCATTGCGCGCCAACGGTTTCAAAAAACAGGTAAATAAATATGGAATTCATGCCCACTACTACACAAACCCAGGCATATTTATTTACTTGTTTAATATCAACCAGCCAGTATAAAAAGGCCATAATGATCAATACCCACCCACCTGATGCTAAAGTGAAAGAACTGGTGCTTATGCGTTTGATGATAGGGACAATATTTGTAACATCGAGCCCGAAGCCCAGTACCAGTCCAGCCAAACCTGCTATTAACAGGTAAAGTATTTTTTTATTGGCTGATTCTTTTGAAATCAACAACTTACCTGCCAGAACGCCCCATATGGTATGCGCGGCTGTTGGGATTATATTGATTGCTACCCAACCATCGGTATTAATCTTACCCATTAGAACAGTATCCATGTAAGCCCCGAAATTGTGGAACTCTACATAAGGTTGAGTGAAACCCGGGATTAATATATTGCGGTATAATACATCAGTGATGATCAATAACGCAACAGAGAAAGCGACCTGGAACCAGAATGACCTGTTAATAATCAGATAAGCAATGAGCGTTGTAAAGGCCAGTTGTGTTAATACATTCCAAAGCTCAAATACTAATTTACCGGCGTAAACACAGTGAAGGCCTGTACCCAGTATAAATAGTTTTAATGATCGGATGGCTATGTGCTTAAGGTTTTGCTGCCATGTTATCCCCTTTTGCAATTTTGAGTGGTAGGAGATATACATTGCCGCCCCGGCCATCAGCATGAAGGCAGGCTGCACGCAATCCCAAAAGTGCAGGCCATGCCATGGATCATGAAAAAACTGGTTAATTAAACCGTCGGCAACACCTCCTAAATGCAGGGCCTGCAAATTTACATACACCAGGCAGCTTTCGCCGGCCAGCAGTATCATTATAAGGCCTCGCATTACATCTAAGGAGATGAGCCTGTTTGACGATTTTGGAATGATGCTTTCCATTTAAACTAATTATAACTCGCTATTAAATATTATTGACTGATATCAAGTGAAACAGGTGGCAAACCATTGCCGGGCAGATAACCTATTGCTGAATAACCCGAAGTACTAACGATGATGCCTATTTTACAAGCCGGCCCTGTTAAACCGCTAATTTTACTACGTGATAATGCCATTTCGAAACTGGTAACGCCATTTACTTCCTGCACAGTACCTAATGTAAAGAACCCGGCAATACTCAAAGCATTGAATGAAAAAGCACTCTGGGCACCTATATGCTGGTATTGCGTAAATGGAGTAGACCCCTGAGGATAAATCAACATACCTTCAAGTAAGTAATCATAGCCACCACCAGGTACTGATCCGGTAATTAAGCCTGTTGCTGAACTATTATCACTATCGATGTAAAAGTCAAATATGTTTTGATCAGTAGGATTTACCGCTAATTTCATATAGATGTATATGTTCTGGCTATCATAATCAAATTTAGCTTCCTGTACTACACCACCTGATGCAGCTGTAGGCGGTATTACAATATTTGAGATTGTATCCCAGTCGGCCAATGTATTGTCATTCAACAATATTGGCGAACTTTTAGATACGTGAATAATTGTTGACCCATTTATCACATTTCCGTTGTTTAACGTTGCATACAAGGTAACTACGTGTTTACCTTTTGTTTTATAGGTATGCACAGGGCTGGTTTGGGTTGAACTGGTACTGTCACCAAAATCCCACCTGAATGATTTTGCATCGGTTGTGGTATTGTAAAATGAAACAGTATAACTTTTTACCGAATCAGTAAAAACCACATCTTTTACAGCCAGTTCAGGGTTCTTTTTACAGGCCTGGAATCCTATCGCAAGGCTTCCTAATAAAAGACAGCCTAATATATATTTGAATTTTTTCATATCATTTTTATTAAAAAACAATTAAATATTTTACTAATAACTATGGATTTTGAGTTGCTGCGGTATTAGACAGTATCTCGGCCTCCGGTATGTAATAAATGATCTTGGTACTGGTATAAGGGATTATCATATTAGGATAATTAGCAGGAGCAACGCTCAGGTTAATATCACTCGCTTGTAAACCCTGCAAATGATAGCCCCAATAAGTTTTATTCATACTTTGTTTGTTGCGGTATACGGTAAAAGTACGATCGGCCTCAAACGCTAATTCTAATCTTCTTTCCTGTAATACCGCGCCTAGTACAGTTTGACCTGTCGGTACGGTGCCATTGTAAAGCGCTCCTGATAAGCCTCTGTTCGACCGGATAAAATCCACATCATTAAGCGCTGGTGATGTTTGGCTCAGATTTGCCTCAGCCTCGGCCCTGTTCAAATACATTTCTGAAAGGCGGAACATAATTGGCGAGCTTAGTGTTGGGCTACCTCCCTGACCGGAGAACTTAGTTACATAATAAATTGGGATGCCATTTTTATATTGCTGCGCACCTGTTGAATCAACATCATCATCAATATATGAGGTACGTACATCTGAAGGGTTTTGAGCATACAAATCGCGTAGTGGTTGTGAAGCATATTCCTCGCCCCAGCCAGAATTACCATTAGAATAGTATTGAGAAGCAATAGAACCTAATTTACCATAATCATCTAACGCATCAAATGCTATACAGAATATAGTTTCTTTATCCGTTTGCGCATTTGCAAAAAGTGTTTTATAATCTGAAGCAGTTGCTTCGGTAAACTTACCGGAATTGATTACAGCATTACTATAAGTGATAGTGCTCTGATAATCGCCCTCGTACAGAGAAACACGTGATAATAAAGCTTCCGCTGCTTCTTTAGTCGCGAAGGTAACGCCTCTTGATGCACCGTCAGTCATTAAAGTAGATGCTTTGATAGCATCGGCAATTACTTGCGCATATACATCTTTTACTGATGAACGTGCTTTTATGGCAGGATCGGTAGTTGATGTCCTCAAAACAATGCCCGGAGCAGTTGGATTGATGGTATATGGTTCTGCAAAAAAGCGAGCTAAATTAAAGTGACAGAACGCACGTAAAAAGTAGCACTCGCCAATTAGTTGCTGTTGAGCAGCACTTGGGTTGCTTATTTTTTCCCCTGCTTCAATAACGGTATTCGCGTCACTGATAATTTTGTAGGATATGTACCAGAAATAACTGGCATTTTCCTGAGTTGGCGTAAAGCCCAAAGAGAATGTCAGAAAAAACGGATCGGTTGTTACTTGCCCGCATACCACATCATCCGAAGCAAAATCAGACATCTGGAAATACTGGCGCAGGTACATATTGTTCAAATCGGTAGTACCTTCAAATACCTCATGGTCTTTAAATAAGGCATAGGCACCATTTACCGCGTTTAATAAACCATCTGGCGTTGTTGCTAATGATGCCGTGGTTACCGAATTGGTAGGATTATCTTCAAGCTTACAGCCTGAGTATATAAGCATTGAAAATGCTGCTATAAGTAATAATTTATTTTTCATCACCTGATCTTTTAAAATTTAATATCAATGTTTAGTAAAAACTGGCGGTTATCCGGATACTTGAAATCAGCAACACCTGGTGTAACAAAATTACCCGGGGTTATAGTTGTTGCAGGATCCTGGCCCAGATAGCGGGTGAACGTATAAACATTATCAGCACTTAGTGATAGGTTGATATCGCTTAAGTTAAGCTTTTGAGCAAAAGTTTTAGGTAATGAATAACCGAAAGCTATATTCCTTAAACTTAAGTAGCTGCCATTTTTAAGATACCTTGTTGATACCGAAGTTGAATTGGTATTATTTTCAGGGCTTGGCTCAGTCGCGATATCGCCGGGATGGCTCCATACACTGCTACCTTTGGGCAAAACTATCTGGTTTAATAACGGCTCGCTGCCATCATTTTCAACCTCAGCAAGGTTAGCGTTATAAACCTTATTACCGTACAGGAAGTAAGTGTTAATTCTCAGGAAGAATTTTTTGTACCTGAACTCGTTATTAAAACCTCCCTGGAATTTAGGCAATGCCGAACCTTGTTCCTGCAAAGTTGCAGAAGCGTAATTAGATGTTACAGAAGTCGATATTACTTTACCATTGGCATCTTTATTTTGAACAAGCCACTGCGGTGCGCCAGTTTGCGGGTTTACACCCTCCCATGTAGGCATGTAAAACTCATACAAGTTGCCCCCGGTGCGGTATATTTGTGATACAGCATCTTCGCCGGTTGAAATAACTGTTGAAGGAAAATCCTGCAGTTTGTTATTGTTAAAGCTGATGTTAAAGTCTGTAGTCCACTGGAAGTTTTGATTCTTAATGTTTTGGCTGCTGATAGCAAACTCTAAACCATTGTTAAGTACCTGTCCGGTGTTTTCCCATTTAGTTTCAAAACCAACTGACAATGGTTGGGCAACCTGTAACAGTAAGTTTTTAGTAACGTTGTGGTAAGCATCAACAGTAATGTTAATACGGTGAAATAAACCAATATCAAAACCTGCATCTAACTGGTGTTTACTTTCCCATGTTAAGTTAGGGCTTTCTAATTGCAGTGGTGTTGCACCTACAGCTGAATTATATTGGCTGGTAAGTGAATACAAACCTAAATATCTGGATGCACCAATATCCTGCGTACCAGTTATACCGTAGCTTAAACGTAATTTTAAATTATCAATCGAATGGTTGTCTTTTAAAAAGTCTTCGTTACTTGCTAACCAACCGGCTGATATAGACGGGAACGTACCATATTTATTACCGGGAGCGAATGCTGATGAACCATCGACCCTGTATGAACCACTTAAAAAATAACGCTCTTCATAGCTATAATTTACCTGGGATAAATAGGATAGAATTGACGGGCTATCAGGTGAACCATTTACTGCCTGGCTGTTTGCAACAACATCTAAAGATGAAAGGCCGATTGGTAAACCTTTACCCGAAGCTCCAACAGTATTAGTTTGGCTGCCTTCAAATTCCACACCTGCTAAACCATTGATAGCGCTCTTACCTAGTTTGAAATCAAATTTCAATAAGTTGGTTGATATACCACCATAATCGTAAGTGCTTTGATCGTTTAGATAACCGGTACCATGGTATACGCCTTCAACCTCGGGGCTATAAAATGTAGAACTATAATAGTAAGAAGCTGAACCACGATTAGTTGTACTAAATGATAACCAAGGTGTTATAGGTAAGTTTAAAGCCAGATCATAATTAATGTCGAAACTTTTGAACGGATGGTTTGAATTATCTATGGTATTAATCGGGTTTGTTTTATCCCTCGACCACCATGTGAACTTAGAGTTACCATCAACATAAATAGCGTTATGATTTGCATCATAAGGGTTATCCCATGGCAAATTTAAATAAGCGTAATAAATATCATTATAATCATAGCTCTTACCTTCGCTACCGCTAATGTTAATGTTATTGGTAAGGGTTATTTTATCTGTAAAATGATAAGTATTGTTAGACCTTAAGTTAACACGCTTATAATCCGTATTCATAAAAGTTCCACCTTCGTCGTAAAAGGTAGCGCCGAAATAGTAATCGTTTTTAGCGGTTTTACCCATTGCCGAAAAATAGTAATTCTCAACCGGGGCCGGCTTAAACATAGTAGTTAACCAATTGGTATTGGTATTTAATATAGAAGCCGGGCGCTCAGATTGAAACTGAACCAAATCAATCACATAACTATTACCAGTTGCTCCAGGGATGTAATCGCGGAACAGTTGTTTCTGGTTTTGGTACAGCTCGCTGCTGTTCATCATAGTCATGGTACCAAAATCCGGTGTTCTGAAACCGGTTACGGCTTTAAACTCGTATTGAGTTTTATCGCCTTTAGCTTTCTTAGTAGTGATGATGATTACACCACCGTTAGCTTGTGAACCATAAATAGCGGTTGCGCCTGCATCTTTTAATACAGTAACACTTTCTACATCGTTCGGATCATAATCACCGCCAATGATACCATCTACTACAATAAGGGGGGCTTGCGCAGCATTTACAGATGACACACCTCTCAGCCTGATCTCGGATACGCTACCCGGAGCACCTGAAGAGTTTACAACCTGTAAACCGGATACCTTACCTTGCAGCATCTCTCCGATATCATCTGAAGTAACATCCTTCAGCTTTTCTGCCGATACCACGCTGATCGCGCTGGTTAGGTTACCTTTCTTTTGAGATGAATAACCGGTAACAACAACTTCTCCAAGTTGCTTGTTATCATCTTCCATTACAAATGAAATTCTGTTTTGATCTGCAGCAACCGGGATAACTTTGGTAGTGTATCCTATTGAGTGGGCTTCGAGGATAACAGCACCCGGTGTCACATTAATTGAGAAAAAGCCGTCAGGGCCCGACGCTACTGCGCCTTTAGTAGTGCCTTGTACTTGGATAACAACTCCTGGCAAGGAGGAGCCGTCTTTGCCTGTAACCTTTCCTTTTACTACCCTTTCCTGGGCATAAAGGTTACAATAGCTAACTACTAATAAAAGAAAGAGTAAGAGTTTTTTCAAATTAAACATAGTTGATTTGTTAATAGAACGTTAACGGATAGGGTCATTTTAGTTTGGTTTTGTATTAGGTGGAAATAGATTAAGCAGAAAATAAGTGTGTTCGCATACGCAGAATTTAATTGTGTATAACATACAATATGTGTTCATTATTACACCTATATTATCGTTAAACCAAATATATGTAAATTAATTGCGTGTTCGCACACATTAAATAAAAGTTTTTTATGAAAAAATAAACTTTTACGACTTTAATAATAAAAACAGGCTAATAAATCAAAAACCAATCAGTTAAATAACAATTAATTAACAAATTGATAACGAATTACCAATCACCTAAGCGAAAAAGAATGAAGTGGAGAGTTTGGTTGATTCTACGCAGCTTATGCGGACACGATTGTACCAAAAAACTGAGGCAAATGAAAGTTTGGTTGAGGATAATCGATGGCGTTCCAACTGAGAAAATGCGGACTGGGGAGATCATCGCCGCATTTAAAAAAATTCGCCCGGCAATGTAACCCGGCTAATGGGCTTATAGTATTATGTATAAATAAGGTAAAAGGAATATTCAACGTAAGCTCCCACGCTGTATTGCCTTTATCATCTGGCGCAGCAGTAATTGTATGGTGGCTTTTTATTTTGGAAATCATTGATTCCCTCAGCATTTCACGATCATTATTATCTGATCCATAGCCAATTAGTGCAGTACCGATGCGATTAAATTCCAAATTATAATAATTTCCATCATCACCGAAGGCAACAAAAAACTCTACACAGCTGTCTTTATATACCGGGTCGTTTGTTTGAAGATAGTCGGCTTTAACATATTTTTCAGTAACAAAATATTTCAGGAGGATGCTATCTTCGGTGTATGCCATAGCGAAGGACACTACCGGCTTGTAGCCATCATTACTCCATAATAAGTTGTCAATGCTTTGCCTTTCGCTATTATTTAAAAACGAAGAAATACCTGCCATGCCATTATTAAGTTCCTGGTTTGAAATAAAAGCAATACAGAAATTTTTCATGAGCAAACTGCGTGTACGGGCACAAAAATAATTTATAATTAATAAATCACTTTCAATAATTAAACATTAGGAAACGAAGGATCTTTCTCGTCCAAAAAATAATTAAGGTTTTCCTTAGTTACAATATCCAGCGGAAGGTATTTAAGTATAGGTACTTCTTTTTTAAACACAAGGTGTTCTGCCAGTTGATAAATACCCCAATACCCCTGCCCTTTCGGATTTTGGTTGATGAGGAAGCTGATATTACCTTTCTCCAGGTAATGTAAGTTTGGCGGTATTAAATCGTAGCCTATTAATTTAATATGGGTGATATGGCGCTGCTCTAAATATTTAGCTACGTCATAAGCCTGCGAAGTGGTTACAAATATTTGTTTAAGATCCAGGGTTTGTTCAAAAATCTCATCCAGTTTTTTGATAAAACCCGACTGGCTTGATCTTTTTAACTCTACCCTTAATATATTGTATTGATGATCGAGGTTGTTTTGTGCGAAGTAGTTTTTGAAACCCTGTTCTTTTTTTACTAAGTGCTGGGCATTGCTTATTTCCTCATCAATATGCGCTATTAATATAGAACATGGCGAAGGCTGCCCGTAATGCACCAATTTAGCGGCTACCTGCCCGCTTTGGTAAGAATCCTGACCGATATAACTCAAGGGATCATAATCTGCTATCTGGGTATTGAAAAGCACAAACGGAATTCCGGCTGCTCTCCATTTTTCAAAAAAGGTTAATGTTTCCTTATAATATATAGGCGACAGCAATATGCCATCAGGATTTTTTTGAGTGATTTCGTTTGCTTTTGCAACATAGGCATCCACATCCTGCGGGTCAAATACAAATTGCTCTACCGTAACACCATATTGTTTCAGATCCTGTTCTGCTCTTTCAATACCTGATTTAGGGGCAAGCCAAAAGTTATCATAATTATGATCTGGAAGCAAAGCGGCAAAACGGTACTGTTTTTTTGAACCCAGCATACGAGCCATCATGTTTGGCTCATAGTTTAATTCTTTAATGATTTTTAAGACACGCTCTTTTACGTCGTCGGCCACGCGGCCACGATTATGTATAACCCTATCAACGGTACCGGTTGACACATTAGCTTTGAGCGCGATATCCTTTATACGTATTACCGAACTTTGCGAAACAGGTTTATTCTTCATCACTGGATACAATATTACAAATATCGATATTAAAATTGCGTGCTTTTTTTTAAACACTTCAATATTATTACCTAAATCATAGAAACACTGTAGAAGATGTATGATTAAGTATCATTGCGGGGAATAAAAACTGCCCTCTCTCCCAATAATATTTAAACCTGAAAACCTTTGATCAATTTGTTAGTTTATTATCATTATGGAAACTAACCGACTATCATCAACACTGGCAGCTGCGCTTAATGCGCAAATGACAAACGAGGCACATAACTCACAGATATATCTTGCTTATGCCGCTTGGGCAAGCGAGAAAGGTTACGGCGGCGTGGCCAATTTTTTATTCAGACACGCTAACGAAGAACGCAACCATATGATGAAGTTTTTGGAGTATATCCTTAAACGTGGCGCCAAAGTTCATATTACCGAAATACCTGGCCCCGGAGCCAACCCAACCAGCATTAATGATTGCTTTGAAAAAGTATTTAAATACGAGGTGCAAAACACCACCTCTATTTACAATATTGTAAACATGAGCATGGCCGAAAAAGACTGGGCCACCTGGAACTTTTTACAATGGTTTGTAAAAGAACAAACTGAAGAAGAAACTATGGCGATGGATCTGCTGGATAAAATAAAAGTAGCCGGCGGACCAAATGCTAAAGATGATGCCTTGTTTGCCTTAGACAGCGAATTGGCTAAAACGCCTGACGATGCTATACTGGCGCAGGATGTTACCGTAGAAAAACCGTAGTTTTAAAGACCTATATTTATTTAACCCCTGGCATTAAAACCGTCAGGGGTTATTTTTTTGAAAATTTTACACGCTGCTAACCAGCCAGTCGCTCAAGATCACGATTTTTATAGATTATTATCGTCTGGTCAATCATGCATAAAAAGTTATTATTATTTTTTCTATTGTTTAAGCTATTATCGGCATCGGCACAAACCGACTGGAAGTTTAATAGTGAAAACGACGGGATAAAAGTTTATACCAGCATTGTACCCGGCTCAAAAATAAAAGCGATTAGGGTAGAGTGTGATTACAAAGCGACACCCTCGCAATTTGTCGCTGTTTTATTCGATATTAAGAACTCGCCGGAATGGCTTTATCATACTAAGTTTTGCAAGGTATGTAAACAGGTTTCGCCGCAGGAGCTTTATTATTACTCAGAAGTTACCCTGCCCTGGCCTGCTGAAAATAGGGACTTTGTTTCGCACCTTAGCGTAAGTCAAAATCCAACTACAAAGGTTGTATTGGTTGATGGCCCTGCCGTTCCCGGATTTATCCCGGTAAAATCAGATATTGTGCGTGTTGACCATTCGGGTAGTCAATGGGAAATTACTCCTTTAAATAATGATGAAATTCGGGTAATCTACACATTACATGTCGATCCCGGAGGCGCATTACCTGCCTGGCTCATTAATATGTTCGCAACTGAAGCACCAACACAGATCTTTAAAAATCTGAAAACAGAATTACAAAAACCGGTCTACAAAAACGTCACGCTTCCGTTCATCCAAAACTGATCAGGATGCCAGCCACTCTTCAACAGCTTTAACGGTATCAGTATAAAACAGTTTGTACGTATTTTCGGTAACATAACCAACATGCGATGTTGCCAGCAAATTATCCAGTTTCCGAAAAGGATGATCGACAGGTAATGGTTCTGTATTAAACACATCAATTGCCGCGCCGGCAATTTTATGTTGCTGTAGTATTTCTATCAATGCCGACTCATCTACCAATGGGCCGCGGGACGTATTGATAAAATAAGCCGTAGGTTTCATCAATGATAAATCCTCTTTGCCAACAATCCCTCTTGAGCGGTCACTCAGCACCATATGTATGCTAACAAAATCGGCTTGCTTAAATAATTCTTCCTTGCTAACTAATTGCGCGCCTGATTCGGCCGCTTTCTCTGCGGTAAGATTGGGGCTCCAGGCAATTACATTCATATCAAAAGCTTTGGCATAAGCGGCAATTTTACTACCTACCCTACCCATACCTAAAATGCCCATAGTTTTACCTTTAAAATCGCCGCCTATAGTAGTTTGCCATCCACCTGATTTAAAGTTATTGCTCTCCTGCGGAATATGTCTTGCTATGCTCATAATGAGGGCCCAGGTCATCTCTGGCGCGCCGCTTTCTAAATAGCCGGTGTATTTTAGGGTGATGCCAAATTCTTCGACTGCTTTTATATCGATGGATGCATTACGCATACCTGTAGTTACAATCAGCTTTAAATTAGGAAGCTGAGAGAGTATGCTCCGGTTCAGCGGTGTTCTTTCGCGCATTACGCATACCACGTTAAAGGGTAGTAAGCGTTCAATTACTGTTTTTTCATCAGCAGTATGATCGGTAAATACTATTACCTCTGCTTTAGCGGTAATAGCCGACCAGTCAGCAAATTTGAAGGCTACCTGCTGGTAATCGTCCAGCACGGCAATTTTAACGGGCGAATTATGTATCATATTATAGGCTTATATGGCGCCTACAATATTACACGTTTTTTAACGGTATATGTTTCAATTAATGCAGATGCTGGAATAATTTATTCCTGCTTATTCCGCATGTACCTCGTTGTTTACGTCTTCGCGTTCAACCATAATTTTGCATTCGCCTACCAGCGCTGCGATAGCGCCTATAGCAGCCAGCACCGGCATAAGTAAAACACCTATAAGGCCAAAGGTTAGCGGGAAGCTGGCCAGTTCCTTATCGTATTTATCGTAGATGGTGATTTTACGTACATTACCTTCTGCTATTAGTTCTTTAACCTTTTTTACAAGGTTCTCGCCGTTGATGTGAAATGATTCTTTTGTCATGATGTTTGTTATTTATTATACAACAAAGGTATATCAGCCTAAAAAAACGTCACTATATAAATCGGTGTGATGCAGCTTTTTATCGGTAAAATTGCAGATAATTCGGTGATTATCATAAGATACAAAACATATCCACCTAAATAAACTTATACCAACATGACTTCCGCTATCATCATTATCCTCCTCGTTATTGTAGCCGTGTATTTTGTATTCCGCAAAAAAGGAAAAACAACACCAGCTGTAATTGATTTAGAACCTACCGAATATAAAAAACTATTAACTGAGCATGTTGCTTTTTACCAGAAACTTGACAACACCGGTAAAGACCGCTTTGAACAAAAAGTTACCGATTTTTTGGCGGAAACTAATATTGAAGGCATCGGCACAGAAATTACGCCGCTCGATCGTACACTAATTGCATCCAGCGCGGTGATACCAATTTTTGGTTTCCCGGAGTGGAAATATAAAAACCTGACCAACGTAATATTGTATCCGGATACCTTTGATAAGGATTTTCAGTTTGAAGGCGAGAACCGCAATATTATGGGTATGGTGGGCACCGGTTATATGAACGGACAAATGTTGCTATCAAGGGCTGCATTAACCAAAGGATTCTCGAAAGATAGCGGCAAAGAAAATGCCGCCATACACGAGTTTGTACATTTATTGGATAAGGCCGACGGCGATACCGATGGTATACCCGAAACTTTTATACCGCACGAATACGCTGAACCATGGCTTAAAATGATGCACCAGGAAATGCACCACATTAGTGAAGGGCACTCCGACATCAACCCATATGCGCTAACCAACGAAGCGGAATTCTTAGCTGTAGCATCTGAATACTTTTTTGAGAAACCAACGGAACTGCAACATAAGCACCCGGAGCTTTATGCTGATCTGAGCAGAATATTCGGGCAGGATTTGGCGGGTTAAAGAATTGTCATACTGAAGAACGAAGCATCTGCACAAATATAAACAATGCTGTTCGTAGACTTGGTCTACGAACACACAAAGCCTGTAGTCTTAGACTACAGGCTTTGTCGTCCGAAGTTTTAAACTTCGGACAGCAGCGGTTTTAAACTTCGGACAGCGGTTTATCAGTTTTAAGTGTAGTCCTCACAAATAAAACCGCCATTAACGCACCCAAAAAACCCAGTCCCGCTGCTATACGCATAATATTGGCATAGGCTTTTATAAAGCTCTGGTGATAGGCTTGTTCAATCACCTTACTATCGGCAATTCCTTGTGGTACTTTGGCGTTACCTAAATCCGCTGCCTGTGCCATTACTTCTTGCTTTTGTTTGGGGTTGAGTTTGATGGTTTTTACCTGTTGCTGTAATGCGCCCGTAAAAAACAATACCGATAACGCCCCAAATATCGCGGTAGCAAAAACATTGGCAATACGCGACATGGCATTGTTTACCCCCGATGCCGTTCCCGAAAAATGATCGCTCACCGACCCCATTACCGCGGCCGTAAGCGGCGCTACGGTGAATGAAATACCTAAACCAAAAACTATTATTCCAGGGAAAAATGTAGTCCAATAATCACTGGGGCCTGCGGTTTGTTTTACAAAAGATAAGATCAGTAAGCCTACGCCAGCCGCCGCCGGGCCGAATATTAATAGCAACCTCGGGCCATACTTATCTGCCAAAGCTCCGGCATATCGTGCAACGGAGATCATCATTATGGTAAATGGTAAAAATGTTAGTCCGGATTGTAGTTGGCTGTAGCCCTGTACCTGTACTAAATTAAGCGACATAAACAGCATACCTGCTCCTAATCCCGCGTATAAAAAGAAGGTGAGCAGGTTTGTACCGCTAAAAGTCGCGTTAGTAAATAGTTGCAGGGGCATCATAGGATATTTGCTTTTGGCCTCGATGATGATAAAAGCTATTAAGAACAGCACTCCCGCAGCTAAAGCTAGGCATACCTGCCAATTGTTAAAGCCCAGGGCAGGCATCCGCAGAAAACCAAATGTCACCAGCGCTAAACCAAGCGCGATGGTGATTGCTCCGGGGAAATCCAAAGATTGCTGATTGTCCTCATCCTTGCTTTCCTTTACCTTCAGCCAGAGCATTAGCAGGGCAGCTATTCCGATGGGTACGTTGATGAAAAATATGTACCGCCATAAACCGGCATCGCCCAACGCGCCGCCCAAAATCGGCCCACCCATGGTTACCACCGTTGTAAAAGCCGACCATGTGCCAATGGCCTTACCCCGCTCCTGTTGATTAATGGACGAGGAGATCATAGAAAGACTTCCCGGAATCATTAAAGCGCCGCCAATGCCCTGTATCAGCCTAAAAACAACCAAATATAGTACGCCAGGCGCAAACCCGCACGCCGCCGACCCGCATATAAAAATAAAGATGCCCGCCATGAATACTTTTTTGCGGCCCAGTCTATCGCCCATGGAGCCCCCAATAAGGATAAGCGACGCCAGCATGAGCAGGTAAGCATTGAGTATCCAGAAGAGATCGGCACCACTGGCCTGCAAACTTTTTTGCAACGACGGTAATACCACATTGAGGGCGGTACCATCAATAAAAGCCATTGCCGAAGCCAGTATGGCCGAAACCATTACCCACTTACCGGCAGTGCTACGCAACGCTACAGTAGTCATAATTTGATTTACAGGTTGTTAGTAAATCTACAAAAAGCAAATGATATACCATGGCGGAAATGCCCTGCGCACAGTTGACTCACCCCGAATGCGCTGCGCTGTTCGACCCTCTCTCCGGCAAGCCGTAAAGAGGGTAAAAATCATCTATTTTAATTTAATGGCGTTGGCTGGTATTCACTACAATCCTAAACGCAGATTAGTATACAATACAATAAACAATTGAAGTTTAATGCCTACAAGTTATTAAAGCACCTATTGAATATTAAGTAAATATTTTATTTTTAATTAAAATAGTGATATTTCCATTGCATATTACCTTTGAAAACCAATGACTTATGACATAATTTCAATCTGTTCACTAATCAGCCGATTAAAAAACTACATTTAAACGCTGATTACGGCATATTATTTGCTTTTTAAGAAACAAATAGGGCATATAATGAAAAATTTCAAAGAAAACGACGTAGTAATCTACACTGATAAAGAAGGTAACCACTTTGATACCTTCGTAATTTTTGGTAATGATATTGATACCGGTTTAGTACATATTAATCACGAAAACTTAAAGGTTAGCCCCGCCTTTTTAGAGTTACACCCGAGCGCGTTTTCCGGTAATGCAATGCCATTTGCCGACCCATACAGCTTTATGCTTTTTAATAAATTGAAAGAGAAGTATGAGCAGAAAGCAGAAGAAGCAACAGAAGCTGTTACTTTATATAATGAGCTTAAAAAGCCTATGTTAGCTAATGCTTCGTAAAAAACATATATTCTATTAAAAGAGCCATTGATTATTAATCAATGGCTCTTTTGTTTATATTCTAATTTCTATTTCCCAAACGGTGGCCTGCCAGTTAACTGGTGATATACCGGCAAATCTTCGCGCGGTTGGGCCGGTACATGGAAACGGGTACAATAGTAAACCTGTAAATGCAATTCGTCTCTGCCGCCGCGCATAATGATGATATCAGGAAGTTGTTTCACGCTGTCGAAGAACGGCGTTACATCGTTCTTAACACTAACCGGGTTGCCCTGATCTATCACAATGGCATCCTCCCCGACTAATTTATTTGGATTGATTAAGAATGCGATGTTGCGCGGGTCATCGTTAAAACAAACAATATCCTTTTTGCCTTTCAGCACCCAATCAACCTTACCGTTTAGCCACCAACGAGTAGTGCCTGCAAATATTTTAGGATTGTTTAGCCAGCCTTCTTTTTCAAATCTTGGCAGAATGGCATCATCATCAACCCCTTGTATAGTTGGGTCGATTTCCCTGGCTTTAGCTTCAGGGGTTTTGTCGTTTAAGCTTACAAAGTATTTAGGGCCGTACCACTGCCAAAATCCGGTAACCTCGTGCAGGTTAAGTACAGCGAGTGTAATCACTGTAAAACAAGCTGAGAATATTAACCAACGGCGTGTACCCCGTGCTCTTGTGGGGTCAGATAAATGTTGATCGATAGAATATCCCAAAGGCATAAATAACATCATATATCCCGGCGCTTGCCAATGGAAATGGTATTGCAGATCGGACCATAGCGTTACTATCGTAAAGAATACTAGTGGTAAAACCGATGTCCAGAATAAAAAACTATATGATTGTGATTGGATGCGTTGTTTGAATGATTTAATAAGCTGGCCTACCAGCGGAAACCAAAACCATGGCAGCAGCCATAAACATTGCCCGCCAATGCTGCGCAGTAACCATATAGGATGCAAACCACCGCTTGAGCCTGCACGTGATCCCTGGAATACAAAAGATACCCAGTTGTTATGAGCATTCCACCATAGTATAGGCCAGGCAAATATGAGTGCTATAATCATGGCGATATATGGCCCAGGATGCCTTAACCAATGACGCTGATTTTTATTAACGCTCACAAATATCAGCACACCTAAAAATAGGAATATGGTATGGTATTTACTTAGGATAGCTAAACCCATACAGATCCCGATGATGATCCACAAGGAATATGCTTTACCTGATTGTAATTTTGTACGGCCTTGATTGCTAATAGATAAAACCTCAACAAAAAAGTAAGTACTCAATAGCCAAAAGAACATCAGCGGCGCATCAGGCTGGAACCAAACCGCAATAGGTATGGTAAATACCGCGCTTAAATTCATCACCAAAACGGCCCAAAAACCCGCGGCAGCATTGAAAAGTTTTTTGGTTACCAGAAACAGCAGCCAGCTTGTACCTGCAAATAAAAGCACCGCCGGGAACCTGATACCTAAATTGGTTAAGCCTAAAACTTTAAGGCTTAAACCGCTCAACCAGAAAAACAAAGGTGGTTGATCAAAGTAGCTCAGATCCAGGTGTAAAGCGCCACGGAAGTAGTATGCCTCGCCAATGCCGAGCCCGGTGTAGGCGGCAATAAACAGGCGTATAACAAACGTAGTTATAATTAAAAAAACGGTATAGGATGCTGCGTTGCCTTGAGTTATTTTCTTCATTGATCAAAAAATAATGCCCGTAATTTTTGGGGTGAAAAATTTTTTAAAATTATTACATATTATTCAGCTTTTGTGCAAAGCGGGAAAATTTATCGTTGATTGACTCACCCGACTACGCTGCGCTGGTCGGCCCTCTCTTCGCCTGCGGCGGAAAGAGGGCAAGAAAACTACATTGCAACCCACTTTCCAAAAGGCAATTTGCTTAATAACCAAACCAGCAATAAGGATAGGCTATAGCAAATTAAAGCTGTTAATGGTATACTGATGAAAGGTGTACAAAAGGTATAATCAATATTTAAATGATAATCCGGATCGCCAAGGATGGTTAGGATGAGGGCGTGGCTTAGGTAGATTCCATAGGTATAGCCCCCTGCAAAATTGACTATCTGTTTTATTTTGGGTGATAATTTAAACACACTCAGCCTGAAAACCATAAATATACTGGCGGATAAGACTACAATTGACGGGCTGAGCGGCTCGTAAAATAAGGTACTTAAACCTTTATGAGTCAAGCAGGCAAAATAAGTTCCGGCGACTATCACAATTAGGCTGATCAGAAACAATACACCGAACCATTTAGCATTAAGCCATGCAGAGAATTGTTTAGATGCGAGATAATAACCCAGCACCAAATAGCCCATATAACCAGTCATGTTATGAAAATCGATCTGTGGGTTGTAGCGCGATAGGTAGGGTTGGTTGATGAACATTACACCTAACCACAATAGCAGGAAGTAGACAATTTGTATTTCGGTAGCGTTGCGCACAAATTTGCTGAGTATCGGGATAATAAAATAAAGTCCGATAAGCATGTACACGTACCATAAATGGTAGGATGCGCCAAACTTTAACTGATGCAAAACCATTTTAACATTCATCCAGGTATCGGCAGTAAAGGTTATATCCTCATCGTACCAGGCATAAGCTACATAAATCAAGCTCCAGAACAGGAATGGCGGGATGATGCGCCAGAGTCGTCTTTTTAAAAAATCGCCCAGCTCATAATCTCGGCTTAATAGCAGTGCCCCAGTTATCATTACAAAAACAGGTACGCCAAAACGGGCTAAGGCATTGTAAAAATCTGCTATCAACCAATAGCTGTTGGGCACCTTGCCATAGGCCATTAACATAGGTGATGTGGTATGCAGTATCACCACCAAAAACATAGCCAGCACGCGCAGGTTGTTTATCCAATCGAGTTGTTGGGGCTTGGTTGCTGATGGGATTGGATCGGTGGTTGACATTAGTAACTTGTAAAAGTTTTTTAAAAGTAATAATATTCGGGTTAGTCGGCTTATTTTAGTAGCATGCAAGTTAAACTTTTCATGCTGATGCTGGGCGCTAAGCCCCAAGGTCGCCATACCGAACAACACGATATCTTCTTCGTAATAGCTGAATCGATCAATGATGTTAAGCCCAACATCCAGGCTTTCTGGCCCGAAGCTCAAGATAAAATACATATTGATGCCTGGCGTGAGGTAACTTCGGTAGAAGGTTATCAAATTAGCGTAGTGAAAAAACAAGCGGGTGTTGTGCCATCGTCCAAACACAAACTATTTTTTGTAAACCTCGGTGGCTACCAGGAAAATAAGTTTGAAGAGCAGCATTATGTTTTGCTTACGGTGAAGGAGGATAAATCGCTTGCATTTAGGGAATGCTAAGCAGACTTTATTCTATCAGCATAATCATTTTGAAGGCGCAACCTCGCATATTGATGACAAGTACGGTGTTGATGTGGATGACCTTTATGAGATAGAAGATATTTTATCTGCGGAGCAAAAAGAGAAATATCAGATTGAGATTATGCCTGCGGAGGGCTTAGTGGAGGATGAGTTTCATTTGGGGTATTTGAAATTGAGTATGTTGAAGTAAGGTGGCATCGCTTGCCGCTATGGCTGTGTTCTTTGTCTTGATACAAAGAATCAAAAATCAAGTCAACCCTAAGGCTTCTTTGCTGCACCGGGCCTTTGCCCTGCAAAACGCACAGAACCAGGGCTGGGAACTTTTACCCTTTGCTTCGCCGCTCACTCCTTGGCGTCAGTAAAAATCCCCTATGCCCTGCAACCGCACGTGGCCAGCATTGTTCTGTCCGTTTTCTGGCGAAGCTGACGGGCTGACAGGGGAAAGACGATATGAAATATTTTCGGCCAATTAAGTAATAGCTTTTTAAGTACTTTTACTTAACACTTCCATCCCATGCAAAAAACATCCATCCTTATAATCTTACTCCTATTCACGCTCACATTAAATGCCCAACAAAGGGCTGCATCCCAAAGCAATACCTTTAACAACATGCTTGGCATTAATGCTTTTGAGTGGGATTTTTTGCAGGATCCTAAGAACCCAAATGATGCGAGTAAGATTTATGAGCCTAAAATGGAGATCATTAAATCTTTCGGAGGGTTCAGGCATTATTTGGATTGGCAGAAGGTTGAACCGAAACGCGGTAGTTTCACCTTTAACCCAACTAACAACGGTGGCTGGAATTTGGACGTGATTTACCAGCGTTGTAAGCAGGAAGGTATTGATGTGTTGGTTTGCTTGAAGGGTTGCCCGGATTGGCTGCAGGAAACTTACCCGTTAAACCTGCGCGATGGCGAGAATATACCAATGGCTTTTGGCGCTACGCGCGATGACCCGGCATCGTATATTGAACAGGCAAAGATGGCGTTTCAGTTTGCGGCAAGGTATGGCAGCAATAAAAATATAAACCCCGCTTTGGTAACGGTAGACAGCAAGCCCCGCTGGACTGCCGATCCTGTTAATGTGCCTAAAATTGGTCTGGGCTATATTAAGTATATAGAATGCGATAACGAACGCGATAAATGGTGGAAAGGCGATAAGGCGCATCAAACACCGGAAGAATACGCGGCTAACCTATCGGCTTTTTATGATGGGGACAAAGGCAGGCTGGGTAAAAACGTTGGCGTAAAAACAGCCGACCCAAACATTAAAGTGGTGATGGCCGGCTTAGCCAAACCCGACCCGGATTATGTGCGGGCGATGATCAATTGGTGTCGTATCCATCGTGGTTACCGGGCTGATGGTTCGGTAAACCTTTGTTTTGATGTGATCAATTATCATTATTACTCCAGCAATGCCAAACCCGGCTCAACCGACCTGGGTACTGAGGGTGTAGCGCCGGAGCTATCGCAAACAGCGCAATTGGCAGATGCATTTGTAAGTTTGGGCAAGCAATACCACCTTCCGGTTTGGGTAACGGAATCGGGGTATGATATTAACCAGGGTAGCCCGCAAAAGGCTATACCTATTGGCAATAAATCAGCTTTGATAACACAAGCGGATTGGATAATTAGGACATCGTTGTTGTATGCTCGTCATGGTGTTAACAAGGTATTCTATTATGAACTTTTTGACGATAACAGCACCAATAGCACGCAATATGAAACGAGTGGTTTCGCCGACAAAGAGCCTTTGCATCGCCGGCCTGTCGCTAATTATTTTTACCAGGTTAAACCTTTGTTAGGCGGATATACTTATAAAGGTACTATTAATAATTTCCCGCTGGTTGATGTTTATCGCAATGGCAATAAAACTATTTATGTGTTGACTGTACCCGATGAACAAGGCAAAACAGGGGTATGTAGTTTGAATTTGGGTAAGGCTACAAAGGCAGTTATTTATCATTTAAATCCTGATGGGATCGAGATGGGGCAAAGTACGATAAGCTCTGCAGACCATAATGTAAAGATTAATGTGGGTGAAACACCGGTTTTTGTGAAGAAGGTGGATTGAGGATTATAATTTCCCTCTTGAGAAGGGTTATGGGTGTGTTACTTGTCGTATAAACACACCCTGCCATCGCACTGTCTTTCGCGCCCCCTCTCGAGAGGGGAACTTTTAGGTAATGTTACCAACCTCCTATCATAATAAAAACTTAACATACCGGTAATATGACAGTTGCACCTTTGCAGCATATTATTTAGGCGAAACACTCACAAGCTCGTTCTTTATTCCCAAATAAGATCAGTTAAAAGTTAATAAGATAAGGAGAGCGGAGACTCTCTTTATTTTTATCTATTCAATAATATTCCTATATATTATTCCATAAACCATGAAAATACTATACGCTATACAAGGTACAGGTAACGGCCATTTAAGTCGCTCAATGGATATTGTTCCATTGCTTAAAAAAATGGGCGATGTTGATGTACTGGTGAGTGGTACGCAAGGTGATCTGGCTCTACCCTTCCAGGTTAAATATGTGCTGCATGGTTTTGGCTTTGTATTCGGTAAAAAGGGCGGGGTTGATATCTGGGCATCATTTTTAAAATCACGTTTCCGTAAGTTTATTCACGAGATAAATACTTTGCCGGTGGAGGACTATGATTTGGTGATCAATGATTTTGAACCGGTATCTGCCTGGGCTTGTTATATGAAAAATAAGCCTTGTATTGGGCTTAGTCACCAGGCGGCGGTGTTATCCACCAATGCACCTAAACCCGATGATACGGATATGATGGGCAGGCTCATCCTCAAAAATTACGCGCCGGTATCGGCACAATATGGTTTCCATTTTTCAAAGTATGATGCCAATATCTTCACCCCGGTTATACGCCAGCAGGTAAGGGATCAAAAAATAGCGAACAAGGGACATTACACTGTTTATCTGCCTGCTTATGATGATAAAAGGCTGGTAAAGCGCCTAACGGAGTTTAAGGATGTGCAATGGGATGTTTTCAGCAAACACAATAAAAAAACTTTCAAACATAAAAACGTATCTATCCAGCCAATAGATAACGAGAAGTTTATTAAAAGCATGGCTGAAAGTGCGGCGGTACTTTGCGGTGGCGGTTTTGAAACCCCTGCTGAAGCACTTTACATGAAAAAGAAGTTGTTGGTTATCCCCATGAAAACGCAATATGAGCAGCAATTGAATGCAGCCGCTTTAAAGCATATGGGTGTACCTGTTGTAAAAAGCCTGAAGCCAAAGCATAACGATATTATTTTAGACTGGATAAACAACGGTAAAGCTATCCCCGTAAATTATCCGGATACGACACAAGCCATACTCGACCTGGTGTTTGAGAACCATGCCAAAGCCGAGTACGCTATTGTATAATATTACTTAGGGGCTGTTTAAAAACGATTCGTTTTTTTATTTAAACACACAAACCAATCGTCATTGTCTGAACTCGAATTTATTGAATTAAAGAATTTCCAGAATTCTAAAAATTCAACAAATTTCAAAAATTCGAGTTCAGACAATGACGATTTTTACCATTTTTTAGACGGCTACTTATTAGTATCTAACTTAATATCTTTTGGGTCGGATAGAACGATTTCGGGTTTGCCTTTGTAGTCGATAATAGTTCCGGTTACGCAGATGGCTTTATCTTTAAAATCATTTTCGGGCTGGCCTGCAAATTTACTCCTGTCCTCACCTTTTATTACTACTGTTAATAATTGATCGGGATGAAAACCGCCAAGGTCTAAAAAAGTCATGTTTGATGGTGTGATCAATTTGGTGCTGAAAACTTTACCGCAAACGGTTAAAGTTTCGCCAACGTGCTTGGCCGCGTCTTTTACATCAATCGTTTTTTGTGCCGATGCATTAAAAGCTAAGAATAATGCTAAAGAAGCCAGAATAAGTATACGTTTCATGGGTGATTTATTTAGATGCAAAATAGTAATTTATTAAGCTAATTATCAGTATTGATATGTAACAAAATTAAACCGCTTTTACACTTTCATTTTATAAAACCCCTGATTTTTGTTACTTTTCGTCATATTTTAACTCGAAACATCTATCCTGCTTATGTCTCTTAAAAAGTGCACGGTTCTTGCCTCTGTAATTATTTCTTTTGTGTTGCTTACACAGCTTCAAACATCAGCTCAAAATCAATACGAATTAAATAGCGGGTGGAAATGCCAAAAGGCAACTGCTGTAACCGTCGATGGTGCACAATTATCAAAAAGTGATTTCCCGCTTAGTTCATGGCAGGAAGCAACAGTACCCGGCACGGTATTAACTACACAACTTAACAATAAGCAAGTTTCCGATCCTTTTATTGGGATGAACAACGCGCATATCCCCGACATTTACAAGGTTGGGCGCGATTATTATACCTACTGGTTTGTAAAAGATTTTAAGGAAGCGTCACCCCAAAACAATAACCAGGTTTACCTTAATCTGCGCGGCGTAAATTATAGCTACAATGTTTTTTTGAACGGACACCAATTAAACGACAAGCTGCATAGCGGTATGTTTTTACGCCAAACCTATAATATTACCCAATGGCTAAGCAAAACCGGCAATAACCGTTTGGCTGTAATTGTTTATCCGGCTGATGTGGTAGGCAACCCGAACGGTGGCCAGGGTGGCGATGGTACTATTGCCCGTAATGTGAGCATACAGTATACCGCGGGTTGGGACTGGATACAACCCATCCCCGACCGTAATACCGGTATTTGGGATAAAGTGACTATTGAAAAAACAAGCGCTGTTAGGATAACCGACCCGCATGTAATTACTTTGGTGCCGGGTATCCGTCAACCAGATGGGCCGCAGCAACCAGCGAACATAATAGTATCAGCGGTTGTAGAGAACGCTACAAATTTGTCGGTTAGCGGCGTATTGCAGTATATACTGGATGGGAATATAGTATCAAGCAAAGTTACCTTAAAGCCTAACTCAAAAGAGCAGGTTCAATTACCGTATTACGTTTTAAAGAACCCAAAACTTTGGTGGCCTAATGGTTACGGACCGCAAAACCTATATAATTTAAAATTGCAGTTTGTTACTGCGGGCAATAAAATATCCGACCAACAAAATATCGAGGTTGGGGTTAGGCAGATAACTACAGAACGGAATGAGCGCACGGAAAGCCGCCAGATAAACGTAAACGGACAAAAGATATTTATTAAAGGTGGCGACTGGATCATATCCGACGAGATGCTGCGCTTTAGTGATAAACGTTATGATGCAGAGGTGCGTTTTCATCATGATATGAACTTAAACCTGATTAGGGTTTGGGGTGGCGCGCTGATTGAGCGACCTGAGTTTTATGCGGCTTGTGATAAATACGGCATGCTGGTTTTCCAGGATATGTGGGGATCGGGCGATTGTAACGGCCGCTGGGAAGATCCGATGAAGCTGGACGACCAGTGGACACGCCGTAAATACCCTGATGATCATCAGCTTTACATTAAATCGATAGAAGATCAGGTAAAAATGGTGCGTAATTATCCATCGCTGGCCATTTGGTGTGGTGGTAATGAGATCACCCCTCCAGCAGATATTTTAACCGCTTTGCGGGATACTGTTATGCCTAAACTGGATAATACCCGGTGGTTTGTGGAGTATTCAAATTCGGAAAACATGTCGCGCAATGTATTGGGTGGTAATGGCGACGGGCCTTATGGGATACAGCCGTTGTCCGTATTTTGGGATCAGCGGACGTTTCCGTTTAACTCCGAAGTTGGTTCGGTTGGGGTGAGTGATTATGAATCGTTAAAAAGATTTATGCCCAATGCCAATATGGTAGTGCCGGAGTATGACGAAGCTACGGGCAAAACCAAAACGGATTCTGTATGGGAATATCATAAATATATTGGTTATGATGCTTCCATTAATAAATATGGCAAACCTAAGAATGTAGAAGACTTTGCCAATAAAGCACAATTGGTTAATTACGACCAATACCGCACTTTGATGGAGGGTTTCAGCTCGCATATGTGGGATTGGTATACTGGTGTTATCATCTGGAAAACACAAAACCCATGGACGGCGTTGCGCGGGCAGATGTATGATTATTACCTTGACCCAAATGCCTGCCTTTACGGCCTGCACAACGGCAGCGAACCACTACACATTATGTACAACCCCGGCGATGGTATGGTGATGGTTGCCAACAATACATTTAAGCCACATGCTAATATGATGATCGCGGTAAAATCATATAGTATTAGCGGTAAAGAAGAGATCATTAGTCAGGTTATTTCGGATGTAACGGCAACTACCACCAAAAGGTATTTCAGCATAAAGGAATATACTGATAAGCTGGCACAAGCAGGCGGAGGTTTTATTGACCTGGAGCTTTTAGATATGGATAAAAATATCATCAGTCAAAATATTTACTGGCTGGCAGATGATAAAGGCGAATACAGCGGCTTGCAGAAATTACCTGCATCACAACTGCAAACATCTGCAAAATTGATTGCACCGGGGAAAGTGGCTGTAACTTTAGCAAACCCAGCTGGTGCACCGGTTGCATTTTTCAATCGTTTATCATTGGTTGATGCCCAAAGTGGCAAACGTTTGCTGCCTGTTTTTTACAGTGATAATTATGTATCGATTTTACCGAGTACGAATAAAACTATTGTGATTGACTATGATACTAAGCAATATCCAAACTTGCCATTATTAAGTATAAGTGGTTGGAATTTAAAGGAACATAACCAAACTATTACATTGAATTAACATTTAAAACACCTACATTTAATTATAAATATTTTGTTTTTTAAACACGTTCACCCCTAAAATTAAACATATGGAATGGTATAACTACTTAGCGGCATTTTTTTCAGGCGCGTTTTTGTCGAATAGTGTCCCTCATTTTATTAAAGGTGTCGCGGGCGATAAATTTCCTACTCCGTTTGCAAAACCACCGGGCAAAGGCTTATCACCGGCTTATGTTAACGTGTTATGGGCTGGCTTTAACATAATTGTTGGCTACTTATTGTTAGTACACAGTAACATACGCACACAAAACGATCAGGTTGGTAAGATTATATTTTTTGTTGGGGTGATGGTAATGGCGTTAATATCAAGTAAGGGTTTCACCCAAAAACATAAAGAATAAACAATATTGAATATTGTTAAAATGTACTACATCATATCTCTACTGAGGGGAAAGGTGGGTTATTCTCTTTTTAGTGGTAAACGCTTGCCATAACTTAGTTGCCGCCAAATCCACTCAATTGGGCCATAGTAGTAACGTGTAAGCCACCATTTGCTAAAGTAGATTTGCAGTATATAGATTAACAAGGCAAAAAAGTAATAATAACCTAAATATAACTTATGGCTTAACCCAAAGCCTAATCCGAAACCTGAGAAAAGGAATAAACCAAGGAGGTTTTGAGTCATGTAGTTAGTAAGTGTCATCTTGCCGATGACCTGCATGGATGCAAAAAAATATTTCATCTTCCCGGCGATATAAAGCCAGCATAATGATGATGCGATAAATAGCATGGTTGCCAAAACCAACAAATAACGTATGCTAAAATGCGCATAAAAAGCATCATATTTTTTACCATCTACTAAAAATGAAAATGTTAACAGCCCTACTGAAACAATTAAACTAATCCAAAAAATTCTTTTAATATGTTTTTTGTTCATCAGGATATTGCCAAAGATGTTACTCTTTTGTGCGGCCAAGCCTAAAAAGAAACAGCAAAGCATAACAATGTGAACGGTTATAGCATAATTAAGACTGATAACTTCGTCGTGCCAGGTGCCGGTTAACCCAAACCACAATACATTTATTATATTATGACTTTTGTAAAGATGGTAGTATGGTATCAGGGAATCTATATACGGGCCGGTATGAGTACGCACATAAGCTGCAACAAAAGGTATTATAACAAGCAGGCCTATACTTAACCGGAAGGCTGTTTTAGCTGAACTGCGATGAAACAACAGTAATATCAGTCCTAATACAGCATAATCTTTTAAAATATCTCCATAAAAAAGCGCACTGTTAATTACAGCAAGCACCAGCAACCAAAACATACGTTGTGTAAAAAACTTTACGCTATGTACACCTTTTTCTGATGTATTCTTCATCAATACGGCAAAACCATAACCGAATAAAAAGCTAAGCAACGTCCATGATTTTGCGGCGAAGAAGATGCTTGATATGTACAGGAGTACATTGGATGCTGGTCCTATTTGTGGATTGCCTGTCCCTATAAAGAAAAAGTCCTGATAATTCATCAACACTACACCGAGCAATGCCCACCCTCGTAAAATATCAACAATTACAACACGCTGGCTGGATTGAATAGGCTGAAAGTCGAGGTCTTGCATATCAGGAATGAGGTTGTTAAGAGTTAAAGATAAAAATATTTTTTGTCATACAACTCTTGCCCTGATAACCTTGATACTTAATAAAAAAGTCATTCCGGGCAAAAACGAAGAATCTGTACACGCGTAAACTCACTTACAGATTCTTCGCTCCGCTCAGAATGACAAAGGGGGGACAAACTTATTTCTTAATAGAATTTAGGCAACGGAATCAATTTAGTATCCTGCCTTTGGTGCCAGTATGGGTATATTGGGTCAACATCGCTGGCGGCATCAAGCTTTTTAACCTGATCGGTGGTAAGGTTCCATCCTACCGCGGCTAAGTTTTGTTTAAGCTGCTCTTCGTTACGGGCACCTATTACCAAATTGGCAACTGTAGGCCGTTGTAATAGCCAGTTTAAAGCCACCTGCGGTACCGATTTACCAACCTCTTGTGCTACTTCGTCCAAAGCATCAATAATAGTATAAAGGTGCTCAAAGTTAGTTGCCGGGCCGTGACTACCGCCTTTGCTTATGCGCGAATCTTCAGGGATTGGTTGATCTCTGCGATATTTTCCGCTTAACCTGCTTGATGATAGCGGGCTCCATACTATGGTGCTCACACCTTGGTTGATACCTAAAGGCATCAGCTCCCATTCAAATTCTCTATCTAATAAAGAATAATAAGCCTGATGAGCTATATACTTTGCCCAACCATACTTTTCAGATACCGACAATGATTTCATTAAATGCCAGCCTGAGAAATTAGAACAGGCTATATAACGTACTTTACCACTGGTGATCAGATCTTCTAAGGCATGTAAAGTTTCTTCAACCGGGGTATTACCATCAAAACCGTGCATGTGGTAAACATCAATATAATCAGTTTGCAGACGTTTAAGGCTGTCCTCGCATGATTTGATGAGGTGCAGGCGTGATGAACCATAATCGTTCGGACCATCGCCCATTTTAAAAGTTGCTTTGGTTGATATTAGCACCTTGTCGCGTGCAATACCTTCGAGCGTTTTGCCTAAAATTTCTTCAGATGTACCACGTGAGTAAACATTAGCAGTGTCAAAAAAGTTAACGCCCGCATCAAGACACAGGTTTACCAGTTTCTTCGCTTCATCTAATTGGGTATCGCCCCAGGCTTTAAAGAATTCGTTTCCACCGCCAAAAGTAGCTGTGCCGAAACTAAGTACAGGTACGTTTAGTCCTGATGCTCCTAATTGTCTGTATTCCATAAATAGATATTGTTATGTGTTTTATCAAAGTAACAACAGATGGGGCAGAGAATTGTCAGGAGATTTTCAGGATAAATATTACTCACCCAAACTGCTTTGGTCACCCCTTCGCTATTTACCCTCTTTGTCGCACAGCGAAAGAGAGGCCAGGTTGAGCGGCTGAGCGAAAACCGGGTGAGTCATGACGCTAATGCATGACGACGAGTTTACTCACCCCGACTACGCTACGCTGGTCGCCCCTCTCTTTCGCTGCGCGACAAAGAGGGGAAAAAGTAATATGTGGGAGTTACTTACGCGTGCATAGCGCTTTCTTCCATCCAATGCTTTACGCTGGCATATAAATGATCGAGGTCGAATGGTTTAGCGATGAATTCATCAGCACCATAATTACCTAATGATTCCAGCACACGCGGGTAGCCCGAAAGCATAATTACCGGAATATGTGATGAAATTGGATTCGTTTTTAGCTGATGGCAAAGCTCGCCACCATTGATGCCCGCCAGCAAGAAATCAAGCATTACCAAGTCGGGTTGGTATTGCGATATGCTGGTAATAATATTTTCGGTATAAGGCAGCGCGGTAACATCATAGCCCTCCTGCTCCAATGCTTCTTTCAGTAAGTCGAGTGTATCGCTGCTATCGTCGACTATTAAGATGTTTTTTGACATGAAAATATAATAATTGGTAGTTGTTAAACGAATGAATTAATTCTATTGTTTTTAAACCATTGTAAAAATAAGCCGTATTTTTTATAAATATGTAATTGCCGTGATATTTTTACATTAAGCTTTTATGAAAATGACATAAACAAACAGTACAATTGTGTTATTTGAATGTTATGCGCAATATTCTATTCTTTGGCGATAGCCTTACAGCAGGTTATGGTCTTGCCGATGCCCGCAAAGAGGCCTGTCCTGCCCTAATACAACAAAAGATAAACGCCGAAGGGTATGATTACCATGTGATAAACGGTGGCTTGAGCGGTGATACTACAAGCGGTGGATTAGCCCGGTTAGATTACTGGCTTAACCGCCCTATGGATATTTTTGTATTGGAATTGGGAATAAATGATATGCGGCGGCATATATCGCCAGCAAAAATATATCAAAACCTGGATGCGATTGTAAAGCAGGTTAAGGCTAAATACCCCGATATTAAACTAGCTTTAATGGGGATGCAGCTACCGACAGTTATTCCTGGTTTACCTGCTGATAATTTTAATTCGATGTTTAAGAAACTGGCTGATGCACATAATATGGCTTTTGTGCCTTTTTATTTAGATGGCGTGGCCGGGCAGATGCATTTAAATCTTCGTGATGGTTTGCATCCTTCGGCTGAGGGATATAAGGTTATTGCGGAGAAGATTTGGCCGGTGATAAAGGGGTTGTTGGTGAAGGATTAAACATTTTGTCATTCTGAGCGAAGCGAAGAATCTGTACTGATGTATACCGCTTTACAGATTCTTCGCTTCGCTCAGAATGACAAGCTCTCGTTTTAATAAAATATTCTCGCCGCTCATTGCCGCTGGGCTAGTTCTTTTGTCTTGACACAAAAGAACCAAAAAGTCAAGACGGAAAAAACCTTCGGCCCACAAGGCCAACTCCCGGCCCGGTTTTCCGTCGGGCCTTTGCCCACATCTTTTTATTGCCTTTCTTACGAAAGTTCCGCACTGTTTTTTACTGCCCAGGCTGCCATGCTTTGGAGTACCGGTTGAAGCTCCTGGCCTGACGGACTTAGGCTATAGGTTACATAGGGCGGTACAACAGGTTTGGCTTCGCGGTTGATGATAAAATCGGCTTCCATTTGCTTTAGGTGTTGGATGAGCATCTTTTCAGTAATGGTTGGTATCGCTTTTTTTAGTTCGCTGTAACGTTTAGGGCCACTCATTAACTGGTACAGGATAATGGGTTTCCAATATCCCCCTATCCTATTCATAATATAAGTTACCGGGCATATATCCGCGGTAATTTTTTTGTTGGCGCTTCGGGTCGAGCTTTCTTTAATTGCTGTCATGGCTTACATACTTTGGGGTAAGTACTTGTATAAAAGTAAGTACAAATATACCTTTGTTTCATTAAATAAAAACAAAAAAATCATGAAAATTACCATAACAGGTTCGCTTGGAAATATCAGCAAACCATTAGCACAAAAATTAATCGCCGCAGGCCACCAGGTTACCATCGTTAGCAGCAATGCCGATAAAGCGGCAGCTATTGAAGCATTAGGCGCAACACCAGCAATAGGATCAGTTGAAGACGTTGATTTTTTAACCAAAGCCTTTACCGGTGCCGATGCGGTTTACACTATGGTACCACCAAATATGGTAGCCAATTCCTGGAAAAAATATATTGCCGGCATTGGCCATAATTATGCCATCGCCATTAAAAACGCAGGCATCAAACGTGTAGTTAACTTAAGCAGTATTGGTGGTCATTTAGCCGAAGGCGCCGGACCAATATCGGGTATGCACTTTGTTGAAGTGGAGTTTAATGAGCTTGAAGGTGTTGCGGTTAGGCACCTGCGCCCGGGATTCTTCTACACCAATTTTTTACATAATGTAGACATGGTGAAAAACATGGGCATCATCGGTGCAAACTATAAACCAGATAGCGTTATATCAATGGTATATCCTAATGATATAGCTGATGCCGCGGCTGATGCTTTACAATCAGACTTTACGGGTAAATCCCTCTACTACGTAATCAGTTCTGTACATACCAGTACTGAAGTGGCCGCTATTTTAGGTACTGCAATTGGCAAGCCAAACTTACCGTGGGTTGAGTTTAAGGATGAGGATGTGGTTGCTGCCATGGAGCAAAACGGCGCATCACGTGATGTAGCTGTAAACTATGCCGAAATGGGCGCTGTTATCAAATCTGAAAAAATAAATGAGGATTATAACAAAAGCGCTCATGTTATAAAAGGTAAAACCAGCTTTGAAGCCTTTGCTAAGGACTTTGCAAAAGCATTTTAATAAATATAAAAACAGGGTGGTAAAACTATGCCGCCCTGTTTTTATAAAAATTGATAAAAACTACCGTCCCTAAACCATTCTTAAAAGGTTTTCATAAATCACGAATACGTTTTCGTAATAAACTTGCTATCATCACTACAAATAAGTGGTAATTATCTCCGCGTATTTTAACTTTGGGCGTCTTCATACACAACCAATTATTATATGAAAAAGTTATTGCTGCTAATAGCGATTCAGGGTGTGCTTATACAAGTATCCTCGGCACAAAAAACTTCCATTTACCATAAGGGCTGGATAGATTTTAACAAGAATGGCAAAATGGATGTTTTTGAAGATCCATCGCAGCCGATTGATAAACGTGTTGCTGATCTGCTGAGCCAAATGACCGTTGAGGAAAAAACCTGCCAGCTAGCAACATTGTATGGTTACAAAAGAGTTTTAAAGGAAGAAATGCCTGCCGAATCGTGGAAGAACGAGGTTTGGAAGGATGGTATTGCCAATATTGATGAGGAGCTAAACAACCTGGCCTCCAGAACTGATATGGCGCCTACGCAATATAGTTTCCCCTTCAGCAAACATGCTGCGGCTATTAATACTGTACAAAAATGGTTTGTGGAAGAAACCCGCATGGGTATTCCTGTTGATTTTACAAATGAAGGTATCCACGGTCTGAATCATGACCGTGCTACTCCACTACCCGCCCCTATTGGCATTGGCGCAACATGGGATAAAGAATTGGTAAGATTAGCTGGCGATGTAGTTGGTCGCGAAGCACGGGCTTTAGGCTATACTAATGTTTATACGCCGATATTAGACCCAGCCCGTGATCAGCGCTGGGGGCGTACTGTTGAAACTTATGGCGAAGACCCTTATCTGATCGCTGAATTAGGCAAACAAATGTGCCTGGGTGTACAGGAAGAAGGCGCGGCATCTACCTTAAAACATTTCGCGGTTTATAGCGTGCCTAAGGGTGGACGTGATGGTGCCGACAGGACCGACCCGCATGTTGCACCACGTGAAATGTATGAATTATACCTGTACCCTTTCCGCAGGGTGATACAGGAAGCGCATGCTATGGGCGTGATGAGCAGCTATAACGACTGGAACGGCGAGCCGATAACCGGCAGCTATTTCTTTTTAACTGAATTGTTGAGACAGAAATTTGGCTTTAAAGGCTATGTGGTTTCGGATAGTGAAGCGGTTGAGTTTTTATACAGCAAACACCATGTAGCCAGCAGTCCAGAGGATGCGGTTAGGATGGCTATTGAAGCTGGGCTGAATGTACGCACCAATTTCACCATGCCGCAAACTTATATTATGCCATTGCGGAACTTGGTTAAAGACGGTAAGGTTTCTATGAAAACATTAGACTCCCGCGTGGCGGATGTGCTGCGGGTGAAGTTTGAGCTGGGTTTATTTGATAATCCTTATGTGAAAGACCCTAAAGCGGCTGACAAATTGGTTCATAATGCTGAAGCTGACAGTATGAGCATGAAAATGAACCGTGAGAGCATGGTATTATTGAAAAATGAGGGTAATCTGTTACCATTAGATAAAAATAAATACAAACATATTTTAGTTGCAGGTCCGCTGGCTATGGAAACCAGTTATGCCATCAGCAGGTACGGACCATCACATAACCCGGTGACTACTGTTTATGATGGGATAAAGAATTACGTAGGCAACAATGCGACCGTAAGCTATGCTAAAGGTTGTGATATTGTAGATGCCACCTGGCCAGAGAGTGAAATTATTGAAACACCGCTTACGGATAAGGAACAGGCAGATATAAATGCAGCCGTTGAAGAAGCTAAAAAATCGGATATTGTAATTGTTGCTGTTGGCGAGGGTGTTGATCAGGTTGGCGAGAGCCTTTCTCGAACAGGATTGAACTTACCGGGCAGACAATTAAAACTGGTACAGGCTTTACAAGCAACTGGTAAACCGGTAGTTATGGTGATGATAAACGGGCAGCCATTAACTATTAACTGGGAAAATAAATATGTGCCTGCTATTTTGGAGGCCTGGTTCCCTAGTCCGCAGAGTGGTAAGGTTATAGCTGAAACTTTGTTTGGAGATAATAACCCGGGTGGTAAATTATCTATAACCTTCCCGAAAACAGTTGGGCAGATTGAGATGAATTTTCCGTTTAAACCAAGCTCTCAGGCTCCGCAAAGCGGCAAAAATGGCTGGGGACACACCAGTGTGGATGGATCGTTATATCCGTTTGGTTATGGCTTGAGCTATACAACATTTGATTACAGTAATCTGCAGGTATCACCCGAAAGTGAAAAAGGCCAGGCTGATGTGGAGGTAACGGTTGATGTGACGAATACAGGCTCGCGTAAAGGTGATGATGTGGTTGAGCTCTACCTGAAACAGGAATTAAGTGATGTAACGGTTTACGATTATGACCTACGTGGTTTTACACGTGTAAACCTTGCCCCGGGAGAAAAGAAAACGGTACATTTTACTTTGCATCCTGATGATTTAGCTATATTGGATAAAAACATGAACTGGACTGTTGAGCCCGGAAAATTCAAGGTTATGATTGGAAGATCATCGGAGGATTTGGTTTTGAATAAGGAATTTGTGGTGGAGTAGATTTAAGCGTGGACGCTTAAATTATCGTTCGGTCAAGTGTGGACAATGACCGGGCAATTCAGAATCAAATACAGCTAATCCAAGTGTCAACCACTTGGATTTTTTAATTTTAGCGTCTGCGCTTAAAATTAAAATCGCTTATGACCAAAATCCTTTGGCATTGATCTGGCAAGAATTATAACCCTGTAGCTTTAACAGTTTTTTCATCTGACTTACCATGATATTGTTGCCGGTTAGGTAAAACACGGTATTCTCCAAAGTATATTGCTGCCCGATTACCCACTGAATTAAACTATGGTGTCCATAAGCATCATCACGCTTAACGGTTTGCAGCGGTGAGCGGAAGAATTCGCTGAACTGGCTGCGGTGGTCATCGTTACCCATAACTACGGCTCCGGAGAAACGTGCGGCAGGCATTACCATTTGCTGCAAAGCCAGCATATGGCCCAGGCTGCTTTCATCGCCCAAAGCAATAACAGCCGAGGTGCTTTCGGCTACCTGGTGGGTGGTGCCTATTTTAAAATAGCTTACCGTATCGTTCTTTTTTAATTGTTTTGCCCAAGTGCTGCCGGGGCCATTGTGCGCGGCGTCAATAAATATGGTGCAGGTACAGGTTTCGGCATCCCAGCCGGATGGTGTATAATCGCGGTAAGTAAATGATGCTACTTTGAATTTAATATAAGGAATTTCGGTCCATTGCTGCATATCGGCAAAAGGCAGGTGCAGGTCGATCTCGATCAGGGTAGATAACTGCCAGTAGCGCACTTCCAGTACGCGGCCGGTTTGCATTTGTGAGGGCTCGAATATTTTTTCGGCCTTTCTTTTTAATCTGTCTAAAGTAAATGCTTCCATTATTGTAGTGTTTTAACACTGCAAAGTAACGGCACAAATAGCTCAATAAAAATGGCAACTTCGGGGTAAGTATTGGACTATTTACGGTAACACCCACGAAATGTAAGCGGCGTGGTATCTGTAAATTTTTTGAATAAGCGTGAAAAATAAGCATGATCTTCATAGCCTAGCAGGTGGGCGATCTGCTTTACCGAGCGCGAGGTATAGTACAACATGCGTTTAGCCTCGAGCACCACTTCGTGTTGTATCCAGTAGCTTACGGAGAAGCCTGTAACCTTTTTAAGCGACTCATTCAGATATGATTCGGAAACATTCAATTGGGACGCATAAACTGAGGGGCTTTTTACAGTCCGAACATTGGTTACCAATAGCTTTTTAAACTCCTGCGAGAGCTGTGCTGGGCGGGATATATGGTTATGCGGATTGGTTAAAGTAGTAAATCCGCCGGCAGCTATCCCTAAAAATGATTGCAGTAAAGAATGTACAACTGATAGGTTAAAAGGTATTTGTTCGTCTTCGTGATGTTTTTGATCGAGCACGCAAAGCAGGCTGCGGCATTGGGCCATTAACTTATCCGATAAAGCAAATGGCTGTTGCAGCAATAATTGATTTTCAAAAATATCCCGGTAATCAGGTGGCACCAGCAGGGTATCTACCGCCAGAAACCAGCCCTCGGTTTGATGAGCGTATATGCGGTGATGTACCTGCCCCGGTAAAATGTAGTAAATAGATGATGGCTGCAACTTCAGTTCATGAAAGTCGATCATTAACGAAGCAACGCCGCTTTCTATCAGGAAGAAGATATAATGATCATCACGATGGGCGCCTAATGTGTCAGCCTCATGCCTGGTGATATCACCTGGGATAAAATGCTTGATCTCGAGGCCTGAGTCTATCCTGTCTTTTAGTTGATGTACGGGAATGTCTTTCATTTACGCGGCTAAATTAATAATTAAGTGGCTTATAAATAAGCATCTTAAACAAATGACATTGCCGTGCGTTGTTGAATAAATCATCACAATCACATGAAAAAGCTCTTACTTTTTTTTATCATCATAATTGCGTTCACTTTTAAAACGCAGGCACAGCAAAAGCCTGAACAATATAATGTTAACCAATTTATTAAACACGTAGGTAAAAAAATAACGATGTGCGAAACGGTTTATTCTTTTAAAATATTGAGCGACACCGTTACCATGCTGAATATGGGTGGCGAATACCCTAATCAACGGTTTACGGTAGTGGTTAGCGGCAAGGAGATACAACTAAATTATGATGATTTAAAAGGCAAGCACATTTGCGTAACCGGCGATACATCGATGTACAAAAACCATCCGGAAGTGCTGATCTATCATGAAGACCAGATTCAGTTTAAATAGGTTAGGTTGATGGCTTGACTGCGTTAGTTTTTATTTTAGATGCCATCCAAACAATTAAAGCGCCAAGCGTGGTGATAACAGCAAACGACCAGCGCAGATTTAATGCCTGGGCCACAAAACCAACCATTGGCGGTACCACCAAAAAACCAAAATAACCAACCGTTGATACCGCCGCGATGGCAGGGCCTTTGGCCATGGTTGTTGATTTACCTGCTTCGCTGAAACATAGCGGTACTATGCAGGATGTGCCTATCCCCACCAAGCCAAAACCAACAATGGTAGCAGGCACGTAAGGAAAAAGTACAGCAAGCAAAAAACCGGTTACAATAAATACCCCGCTGCATTGCATCAATAGCTTTACGCCGTAACGGCCCACGATTTTATCACCCGCGAAGCGGGAAGCAGTCAGCGTCGTCATGAACACAACGAAGGCCGCAGTTGCGGTGGCGTGGGTGGAGTGTACTGCTTTGTCCATATAGATACCGCTCCAATCGTACATGATATTTTCGCAGGCCATGGAGGAGAAGCAGATGAGCGACAGGTTGATGAGCGTTTTATCCGGCAGCGAGAATAAGGGCTTTTTTTCTAATTGCTGAGGCTGTTGTTGCAACGTGAAAGGCGCGAAGCAAATAGATAATACCACCAAAGTTGTACTAACTGACAGCAAGTGCCAAACCGGTAACACATGATTAGCCACCATTAAATACCCCAAAGCTGCCCCGGCAAAACCTGCGCAGCTCCAGATGGCGTGAAAGGTGGTTATGATTGATTTTTTATATAAGCCCTGCACGCTGACACCCTCGGTATTCATGGATAGGTTGAGCAGGTTGCGTGATGAGCCGAAACAGAGCAACACTAATATGAACTCCCAGTAATGCACGGCATAACCCAACAAACCGAGCATGAGGTTAAACAACAAAGCACCAAACAACATAATACGGCTACTGCTATACGCACGAAGCAGGCGCCCGGTTAAAGGCATGGTTGCTAACAGCCCAACAGGCAAAGCAAATAAGGCTGTACCCAACTGCGCTTCGTTTAAATGCAGATCGCGTTGGATGGATGGAATGCGGGATGCCCAGGTAGTGTAACCAAACCCCGATATAAAGAAAAACGCGGCTGTAGCAATACGTATAGTTTTTGGGGATCTGGACGGGTTAATCACGGGGGTGAAATTAACAAAAAAGGTGTTTAGCTTTCGCTAAACACCTTTTAAATTTTATGTAGGAAGTATGAACCTTATTCAGCTACTACTTCAAACGGTACGCGTACTTTTACTTCTTTATGCAGGTTTACATTTGCAACGTATTCGCCAACAAATTTAGGTTCTGTATCAAAAGTAATACGGCGACGGTCAACTTCAAAACCTTCTTTTTTCAAAGCATCAGCAAGCTGAATAGTATTGATAGCACCGAATATTTTACCGCTTTCGCCGGCTTTAGCACCAATGGTAAGTTTAACACCTTCCAAACGGGCAGCTATCGCGTCAGCATCTTTACGTATTTTTTCTTGTTTAAACTGAGCCTGTTTAAGGTTTTCAGCTAAAACTTTGCGGGCACTTACAGTGGCCAATATGGCGTAGCCTTTAGGTAAAAGGTAGTTACGGCCATAACCTGGTTTAACGCTTACTACATCGTCTTTGTCACCCAGGTTTTTTACATCTTGTTTTAAAATAACATCCATTTCTTGATCTCCTATTATTTTAATGAATCTGTAACGTAAGGCAATAAACCAATGTGACGGGCACGTTTAACTGCCTGAGCCACTTTACGCTGGAATTTTAATGAAGTACCTGTTAAACGGCGAGGTAATACTTTACCCTGATCGTTAATAAACTTTAATAAAAAGTTAGCGTCTTTGTAATCGATATACTTAATACCATTCTTTTTGAAACGGCAGTATTTTTTACGGTTATCCTCCACTTTTGGAGCGGTAACGTATTTAATTTGATCGTTTGCCATTATCTTGCTGCCTCCTCTGTTTTAGCTGCAGGTTTTTTGTTAAAAGCACCGCTGCGTTTTTTGTCATTGTAAGCGATGGCATGTTTATCCAAAGCAATAGTCAGGAAACGTAAAACACGCTCATCGCGCCTTAACTCAATCTCCAACTTGTTAATTAATTCACCCGGAGCCTTAAATTCAGTTAAGTGATAGTACCCAGTTGTTTTCTTTTGAATTGGGTACGCTAATTTTCTCAAACCCCAATTATCCTCCTGGACAATTTCGGCTCCGCCATCAGTTAGAGTTTTGCTGTATTTAGCGTAAGCCTCTTTAGCAATCTCTTCTGAAAGCAACGGGGTTAGAACGATCACGATTTCGTACTGTTGCATTATTAAATTGATTTTTAAATATTTACCCACTATATCGGGGCTGCAAATGTAGGAAGAATATTTTAATTATCAAATGCTTATCACCCGAATTTAAGCAAATCATCGCCTTTAAAAACAATTGTCGTTTTATTGCATTACCATAATACCCCACAACCTATTATGGCCGACGATAAAAAAACAACCGAAATCATTAAAAAAGAGCTAACCTATGTTCAAAAGGTATGGCATACAGTTGCTATTATAGCTTTACTGGTGGGTGTTATTTTAATTGCCCGGGTTGCTTTTAACGTGCTGCTAATGGCGCTGGCGGGCTCGCTTATCGCGGTATATTTTCATGGTTTGGGTGATATTATACAACGCCGAACCCGTTTACAGCGCAAATGGGCCATGCTCATATCCATTGTTGCTTCGTTTGTTATTTTAGGGATGCTATTGTGGTTTATGGGCACCAAAATACAGGTGCAAATAGCCGAGTTAAGCAATACCCTCCCCCATACTGTAAGCACCGCCAAAGCTAAAATAGCCGAGAACCCTATCGGGCAAAAGGTGCTGGATTATGTTTCTAGCACCAACTCCGACAAGACAATGGCCACGGTACAGGCCTTTTTCAGTACAGGTTTTGGGGTTTTGGGCGATATGTATATAATTCTGCTACTGGGCGTATTTTTTACCGCAAGTCCGTCACTTTATAAAAATGGCATCCTGCTGCTTATCCCCAAAAAGAGAAAAGAACAAGGCAAGCACATTATGGACCGCATAAGCCTATCCCTTAAAGGTTGGTTGAAGGGGATGATGATATCAATAGTGCTGATAACCGTAATGATTACCGCTGCTTTAAGTATTATGGGTATACCTGTTGCCATGGTATTAGGCCTGATTACGGGTATACTGGAACTTGTGCCCAACATAGGATCATTAGTGGCGATGATACCGGGCGTATTGCTGGCGCTAACCATTGGCACCAATACGGCAATTATTGTGGCGCTGATATACATTATATCACAAACTATTGTGGCCAATATTGTTACACCACTGATACAGAAGAAGATCATCAACCTGCCGCCCGCGCTTACGCTCATCAGTCAGTTGGTTATGGGTACTTTATCGGGTGCATTGGGTATTATACTGGCTGTTCCGCTGCTGGCAATTATTATAATTTTGATTGATGAATTATATGTGAAGGAAATAAATAAATGATAAATTGCGCTTGATTTTAATCAGCAAAACAAATCAAATTTTACCCTTTATGTTATTTACTGAATACGAAACCCTTACCGTTGAACTTGAACCGATAACTGCCCTTAACCCAGGCGATGATGATGATTTTGAGGATGATGATGCCGACACCGATGCCGGTTGGGATGATATTGAGGACGAAGATTTTGAAGACCTACAGGACGACAAAGAAGCTGAGCACGCGGCTGAGCTTGATGACGACATCCTAAATGATGATGACGAGGATGAGGATGATTTTCCGGATGATGATTTTTAGGTAGTTTTCTTTTGTCATGCTGAGCGCCACGAAGAATTTGCAAAGTGGTTTACACTGTACAGATGCCTCGTTCCTCAGCATGACAACTCTATTTATAAAAACACCTTGTCATTCTGAACGTAGTGAAGAATCTATCCGCTTGTTTACACTGATGCTCCGCTCAACATAACAAATTAATTTAACACACCCACCCCCGAACCTGCTTTTACATATTTAATCATCTAATCCTTTCCCACTAAGGATTTGCGGCATGTATTTTTCAACTCTTGATTCGCGGGTTTTGGATTGCTTGGGTGCGGAGAAATAAAGCAGGTATGCTCTTTGTCGCCCTGGTGTTAATGCCTCAAAAGCAGTTTTTAAGGCGGGGATGTGATTTAGCTTATCCTGAAATTCTGCAGAAACTGCGAATTCTGTAACCTTTTTTAATTCTACATTCAAACCGGCTTTTTCTACTTCGATGGCTTCGTATACGTAGGCTTTCAGGACCGGCTCCAGCTCTATTATTTCCCGAAGACTAGTAAATCGTATCTGGCGGGCAACCTGTACATTCTCTGTTTGTTGGATCAGGATACCATTGGCATCATTTAATAGCACTCCTTTGAAAAACAGCAGCGCGCAGTATTCTTTAAAGCCGTGTATTAAAACGATGTTTTTTTCCTGGAAGGTGTAACAAGGGCAACCCCATTTCAATTCTTCTGTGAGTTGACAATCGAGAATGATCATTCTCAATCTTTCATATTCTTCCTGCCACTTTGTGGCTTTGTTAAAATAAAAATCAACTTTAGGATTCATGCTACTCATTGTTATGATGCAAATTGGTTAATCAAATATAATGAAAGTGATAGAAAGTTGGTAAGCCCTTTGGAGACCTTGCTTGCGTTTTGACTCACCCGGTTTTCGCTCAGGCGCTTAACCTGCCCTCTCTTCTGCTGCGCAGGAAAGAGGGCTTGGAAATTAATTTGAGCCTCGCTTTTCTTTTGTCATTCTGAGCATCGCGAAGAATCTGTAAGGTGGTTTACGCTGTACAGATGCTTCGTCCCTCAGCAGAAATATTCTCGTTTAATTAAAGTATTCTATCCGCTCATTGCAGCGAGGCTACTACTTTTTTCTTGATAAAAAAGGTAGCAAAAAATCAAGACGAAAAAAACCTTCTGCCTGCTTAGCCAGCTCCCGGCCCGGTTTTCCGTCGGGCCTTTGCGCGCATTAATTGTCGTTCTCAACGACAACGAAGAAATTGTAATATGAGAGGGGAACTTTATTTTGTGCTTATAAAGGCTTGTATTGTGAGCCTTGTATTACTCCTCTTTCGAGGATTTTTTGATCGATGTAGTATTGGATTTCGGACTTTTTGAGTTGCCAGTTTGGGGCGATCAGCAAATCGAGATCGCTCAGGCCGAAGAGGCGCTGGATGATGACATCGGGGCGCAGCAGCGGCAGAAAATCGCACAGGAAGTTAGCATATTCATCCAGCGTAAAAAGTTTGAATGGTTCGCGCTTGTATTTTACGCCCATTACCGAACCTTCCACAATGTGTAAATGGTGCAGTTTAGTGAACTTTATTTGCGGGTGGCGATTGATTTCGTGCGCATAGGCCAGCATCTGGTCGTGCGTTTCCCAGGGGAAGCCGAAGATGGTGTGCACACAAACATCAAGCTTGCTGTTCTCCAGCATTTTCAGGGCGTTGATCAGATCATCGTGATTGCAACCACGGTTGATCTGCGCCAGGGTATCGTTATAAATAGATTCCATACCCATTTCAATATCTACATCAAAACGGTCGGTATAGGATTCTAATAGGGCAATCTTTTCAGGGTCGATGCAATCGGGGCGGGTACCTACGGATAGACCCACTATATCTTCTGTATAATAGCTCAGGGCTTCGTCATACATAGCTTTCAGATAATGCGTTGGCGCGTAGGTATTGGTATTAGGCTGAAAGTAAATGATAAACTTATCGGCCTTGTTACCTTTCCGGGCACGCTCCACTCCTGCTATTACCTGCTCTTTTATACCGGGATTATCGCGGGTTGGTGATGGGGTAAAGGAATCGACATTGCAATAGGTGCAGCCGCCATAGCCTTTTGAGCCATCGCGATTTGGGCAGGTGAAGCCACCATCAACTATCACTTTAAATACCCGTTGACCGGGATATTTTTGTTTGAGATATGGGCCATAGTTGTTATAGCCTTTTTCCCAGGGTGATGTTTGTATTGCTTGCGTTATTGATTCCGTTGATTGCATTGGGGCAAAGATAGGGAATTTTTATTTGGAGGTCTAGAGGTCCTTGTGTATTGACATTGATCCGACTATTGAGGATAATCTCGTTTCAAACAAGATTCTTGCCGCTCATTGCCGCGGCAGGGCTAGTTCTTTTGTCATGACACAAAAGAACCAAAAAGTCAAGACGGAAAAAACCTTCTGTTCACAGGGCCAACTCCCGGCCCGGTTTTCCGTCGGGCCTTTGCGCGCCTGGGGATTAAAATCTATTAAATCATGGTTTAGACAATCATCATGCGAATCCTTTAATCCCACAAATCATGGTTCAGACTTATTTGCTGCTTATTATTACCTCAACTACATCTTTTTGCTTGTATCCGTTTTTGCGGTGCTATCTGGTTTCTTGGTGGTATCAGCTTTTGTACTATCCTGTGTTTTTTTGGATGAATCCAGCAGCGCATTGTTACCGTCGGCGGCATTGGTTGCTTTGTGACTGCCACATGATGACGCCACAGCTATACCGGCACAAAGGCATATGCCTAAAAATATTTTTTTCATGGTGATATTATTACGTTACTGTTTGTCCAATTTACCCGACCCGGTGCTTGTGCTATCGGTTGGGGCGCCGTCGGATTTTCCTATTCTTTGTGAGTCGGCATCGGCTGCTGTGTGCGATGAATCATTCACAGTACCGGCCTGATCGGCTTTACCGGTCATCATAGGTGAATCGGCGTAAGCGTCTTTTGGTTTGCTGTTGCTGTGACACGCTGCCAGCCCGGCACAAAGGCATATTCCTAAAATTAGCTTTTTCATGGTAGTATTGGTTATGTATTAACAACCCAGTTTGGAGGGGGATGTTTGCAGTAATATTAAATAGATGCGTATTTGCTGCGTTAGCAAGTTACAGTTTGCTTTTCCCTTTGGATTAGCTGGTACTTATGTCACGAATGATATTTACCGGTGTCTATTGAGTATGAAGAAACTTATACTTGCTGTTTTATTGTCGGGAATTGGGTTACAGTTACACGCCCAGAACAAACCTTTGGCTGTTTTGCCTTTCGAGCTGAAAAGTGATAACCGTATTTACATTAAATGCCGGGTTAACAAGTCGGATACGCTAACCTTTTTGTTTGATACCGGCGCGGGTGGTATGGTTATTAATCAGGATATATTGGGCAAAAAACTGGATCTGGTGTTAGATTCGGAAACGACCAATATTGGCGAGAACGGCGAAAGCAAGATTAAGGAAAGCACTAACAATAAACTGCTTTTTGGTGGCCTGGAAGCGGATAGTATTACTTACGTAGCCATCCCCTATGGCAATGTGGCTTTCGACGGGGTGTTTGGGAATAATATAATGCGGAATTATGTAATCGAGATAAATTATCATAAAAAGCTGCTTTATTTTTTCAGTAAAAAGGATTATGTGGTTGATGCTAAATCTTATGACCAATTCGACCTGAAATTTGTGATGGAGGTGCCTACTATCAGTGCCTGCTTATTTATTGACAACAAAGAGGTGAAAGGTACTTTTGAGATGGATACGGGCGGAGACAGTGGTTTAATCATTTCGGATAATTTTGCCAAAGCAAATCATTTAGCACAACAATTGAAGCAGGTAGCTACGGCGACTTCCTTAGGGTCGGATGGGGTGGCAACTAAAGTGGCTATTGTGATGGTGCCTGAAATCAGATTGTCGGATAAGCATTTTTACCGGGTGCCTGCCTTGTTATCAGGTGTACAATCGGGGGTGTTGGGGAGCGGGGCGTTGTCGGGTATATTGGGTAATGGTTTTTTGAAACGTTTCGACGTGGTGTTGGATCTGCAACATAACCAGCTATTCCTGAAACCTAACGATTATTTGTATACGCCTTATTATGATTTTTTGGTGAAGTAAGGGGGGCGTGGTGATGGGTTTGGAGATATTCGCGTTTTAATGATGTATTCTCGCCCGCTCATTGCCGCGGGGGCTAGTCCTTTTGTCTTGACACAAAAGAACCAAAAAGTCAAGACGAAAAAAACCTTCTGTCCGCGAGGCCAACTCCTGGCCCGGTTTTCCGTCGGGCCTTTGCGCGCTTCTTTTATAATTATGATGATTGACATGCAAATGACCTATATTTGAATATAACCTTTCCTCATGAAAAATCCTGCACACTCGGTTGTTGTCACCACTATTCTTTTGGTGATCATCTTTTTGGTTTTCGCCTTGATAGGGGGCCATTGTAGGCCTCACTTATGGGGGCAGGATCTGCGGGTTTACTGTACCGTGATCTCCGGTTTATGTGTTATTACCGCTTTTGGGGTTTACCAAATGATGATTCGTGAGGATTGATTGGGGATTGCCGTGTGTGTAGTTGCAAACTACACGCTCTGTCATCCGAAGTCAGAGACTTCGGACAGCAGGGAGGATTGATTGGGGATTGCTGTTTTGCAAATTACTAAGCTTATTGATCCGAAGGTGGCGATTTTGGACATCAGGATATTGGGACGTATTTTCGTTTAATAAAGTATTCTCGTCGCTCATTGCCGCTGGGCTAGTTCTTTTGTCTTGACACAAAAGAACCAAAAAATCAAGACAGAAAAAACCTTCTGCCCACGAGGCCAACTCCCGGCCCGGTTTTCCGTCGGGCCTTTGCGCAGTTTGAGATTGTTGGTTTATCTTTAATAGTTGCGAGGAACGAAGCAATTCATATGCTGTACAGAACTGAGACGCTTGCGGTAGCAAGAGCTACGCTAACTCTTAAACCAGTGCAAGGTTGTAGTGGCAAACTACAAGACTTTATCTAAGTAACGTGTAGTCTTAAAAAGGCCTCAATAACAGAATACGGTATTAAGAATGGCTTTTTTGAAATCTCAATTGCGATGACATTATTATTTACATTATAATTACCTTCAAAAGTCCCCCCTAAAGCTGGGATTGAGAATGTACCTTTTTTAGTATCACCAGATAATTGGCCACCTTGAGCAATAGCCTCATTCAATCCTAACACATAAAGTCTATTTACATCGACGGTAAATGGAACATTAATTATTCTTCCCAAAGCGGTATAAATTTCGCATATTTATATGTCCTAAACAAAAATCTAAAAAACTTATCCAAATTTATAATATCAATGAGCAAATCTTCAGATTACGAATACCTTGATGAGGAAAGAAGGAAACTTTGGTTTAAGGTCAATTCGATTGAAACGGAACTGAATGATCGTATTAATCATGAATTAGCAAGAATTCCAGCCGATTATATCTCTGAATCAAAGCAAGCTTCAAAAAAAGCTTCAGAATATCGAAATAAAAGCGAAGAATCTAAGAATGCAATTTTTAATTATTTAACACAAGCAGAACTTACCTTAAATAAAATTAATGAAGTTTTAATTTCCGTAGAAAAAACTAATCTAAAAATTACTGTTGAAGAAGAAGAAGCAAGAAATTACAACGACAATATTAAGCTAATTTTTGAAACCGTTGAGACAAGTAAGCTATCCGTTGAAGGGAATGCTGCAAAATTAGAAGATATTTTTGAGGACTTTGATATTCTGACTGACAGAATATCAAAACTACAAAGTATTTTATCAGAAAGTGACGAAACATCTTCTAAAATCGACATTTTACATAAATCATTACTTACTAGGAAAACAGAAATTGATAAAATCTATTATGAAATTTTTGGATATGCAGATACTACTGCTGGCACTACGACACAAGTGAGTGGTTTAAAAGATAAATTAGACCAAGCATATGGCGAGTTAAGTAATGATATGCATTTGGTAAAAGAAGCTTTAGAAAGTCTTAAAAAGAAAACTGAGGATGAATATGTTACTCTGCTTAATGAGTCCAAAAGCGATGCGGAGAAACATGTTCAAACCTGGAATTTAATATATATAGGTTTAGAAGGCAAAATTGAGGCTTTATTACCAAATGCATTAACGGCTGGCTTAAGCTCTGCCTATTCGGAAAAAAAGACAGTTGAAATTAATGAATACAAAAAATTAAACCGAGCATTTATGATTGCCATTGGTGGATTAATTTTAGTTTCTTTCATTCCCTTTGCAGTTAGTATATATATGTTAAATCAAAATAAAACTTTCGATCAGATTGTGTTTGACCTGCCAAGATCGGTTTTGTCTATTTTGCCACTATATATTCCAGTTTTATGGGTAGCTTACTCTTCTAATAGAAAAATGAATTTATCGAAACGACTCAGTGAAGAGTACAGTCATAAAGAAGTACTAAGTAAAACCTTTGAGGGTTTATCTACTCAGATTAATAATATATCAGACCAAAAAACATCAGCAGATCTGAGAAACAAACTTTTGTATAATATTTTAGAAGTTAGTTCAGAGAATCCTGGTAAGTTAATATCAGACTATAATAAATCTGATCATCCAATTATGGATGTATTGGATAAAAGTGTGAAACTTGCTACAGCATACGAAAAGCTTGAAAAAATTCCTGGTCTCTCTAAGTTAGCTGATAAAATGAATCAGAAATCTAAAACGATTGTAAAAGACGAAAACGAAAAGGCGAATACAGGACTTGATGCTGTCGATTTAACAGAATAGTTGAATCAAATAATCATCCACATAATTAATATTACAAAGTTGCTCTGCTTTTATAGAGATTGTTTCGTTCCTAACAATAACGCGCGGAGCCTGCTATTTAACAATATTTCAAAAAACTATTTTCCCGCTTTCACAAGCAGATTTAACGACCTGGTATATACAAATTTCGGGAAATGGGTTGGGATAAGTGCTGACACTGTTTTGTCAGTGGTTTACAATGACGTGCGTGGAGAGCCTGCTGGTTATGGCCCTTACCTGCCTGGCGGCAGGCAGGCGCTTATGCTTCGAGTGCCTCTAGCATGACAGCCGCACTTTTGTTTGCGCCTCTGTTGACGTATTCAATACTTATTAGTTTATAAACCAGCGGAACTACTGGTTTGTGCAGTTCCGCTGGTTTGTTTGTTTATTTTTGGGGCTTTTTGTTTTTTGTGGTGTCTCTAAATACCAGGGGTTGTATTTCAGTAAATACGTGGCTTAGTACGTTTGGATTTAGCGATGGCGGTAATTGAGGTTCCCCGGGCAAAGCCTGGTGGGTTGAGTGGCAGAAAAAGCATGACCTTACCGTAGATTGCATATAGGTTTCCATGGTACTGTTTGACAGCACGTTGGTGCCGATTGCTACGCCATTGGCGGTATCGATCTGATTATTTGCGCCGTGGCGGCCGTATGAGTCGCGGTTGGGGGCTGCTCCGCTGTTGGTCCAGGTGGCACCTATGAATAGGTAATTGCTTCGTACATCGCCGGGGGCCAGCATACCTAATACAGAGTTGTTGATGGACAGTATCTCACTGTTTGATCTTGCCGAGGTTGTATCTTCGGCATTGCTTAACGAATCTGCCGTGGTGCCCCATGGCTGTGAACGCAGGGTATTGCTCGCGCTGATGTGGTAGCCTGAATCAGCTATTATGGTATCCCCGTATATGTGTTTTTGCGAATTGATAACATTAGCGCCCATGTGCGCAACGTTAGGATTTGGATCGGCCGCGTTTTTGCTAAACAGCCAGCCGGTACCACTATCCTGCGGCACTTGTTTTACATGGCTATTTTTATCCAGATACGCATAGGCTGCATTGGGTGTATTATTGGTATGCTCAAAAGTAGCCCAAATCATTTCGGGATGGCCAGCAACGCTGCCTACTATGTGCATGCCTACCATTGCCATTTTAACTGTTTTGTGTCCACTTGGCACCCACTTGGTGTTACTTGTAGTATCATATTGCTGTATATCGGCCCTGATGGTGATATAGCCCGCACCGGTGGTATCGGGAAGGGAGCTGACTTCTACCCATGATGATTTTAATTCAATAGCTAGCGCGTTGGAGTCGGGCAAGGTTTTGCCGTGAGAACGTGCATATGTGCAAATGGCATCGCGCTCCTTAGCGGTGGTAGGGAAATTTGACGACACGCCAAGAAGATTTTTCCGCATAGTTAGATAATAGGCATATACGTCATTAACCATAGTAAGGTAATATACCAGCGAGCCATTTTGCGACATTAACACATCACCTGTGGCCTGCCCTTGTTCGGATTGTACCTGGTTACCGTTGACATCCAAAAAGATAAACTTTTTATTGATCGTTAAAAACCTGTGCACAATAATGCTTTGGCTGTTGGTATGGGCAATAATTGCTTCGGGATGTTTGATGGTGTTGCCTGCTTTATCTACAAATAAAAATTTGCCTTTTAAGCCCGGTATAACATGATCTACCAGTACAGTTTTGCCTGCGCTGTCCTTCACCGGGGCATTTTTCAGAGGCGATGGTTCTACTTCAAACAAGCGGCCTTTATTGTCCCTGACTACAGGTAGCCCGTCGGGACCAACTTTGTTAAGGTGGCTGGTCATTTGTAAAGGTAAGTTCAGATTGTTTTGCAACAATACGCGTTTACCGGAGTCGGAAACGGATACGTTATAAAATACAGAAGAGCCCATTACTGTGCTGTTTTTATCCGGCGAGGTGATCCAAAGGAACATATGCTCTGACCAGCGGTAAAAGTCGCAATTGTTATTGTGCGGAAAGGCAACGCTGTTGGCTGGTGTAACCATACCGCCAGCGGTAACTTTCCCGCCCACGAACCAGTTTTTAAAGGTATCCTGGTTAACGGTGCAACAAGGCAACACATCAGCAGGCAAGCTACCGAGTTTTACATAAGAACCGTTGGCATGCTGGGGTGTGGAACTGCATTTCCATAAGGCAAACACTACTATGAGCAATGTGCAAATGGTTGGAATTAATTTTTTCATGATTTTTAAGGTTTAGGATTTATGAAATGAGAGTAACAGCAACAACCGTAATGAAACAAAAAATACTATATACGGCAATGTTAAGATGTATGGCTTTGGCATGTGTTAAGGCTTAACGAATATAATTAAAAAGGTGACGTCTTTCCAATATTTCTCATCAAAAAGGGCAAAAAAAGGTGCTTTGAAGGGGCAAAATCAGCTTAAAAAAGATAATTTTTAATAAAAAGTTGAAGTTAAAACAGGTATTTAGACCTATTTGAGGCCTGAAACAGGCAGTTTTTGGAGTAATTTTATCTATAATTTTCTTTTAATGAGAGTATCGTGGTACAGTAATTGGTAATGGTGAAGTAATCGGTCCTGGTTGTGTGGCGGATTCAGTATTATTCACCTATTTATGAAATATTTAAAGCCAAGCGAAAAAATGGATGTGGTACTGGGGTATCTGAAGAATCACCCTGATACTGAACTTACCACCGGCAATATAGCTGGCTATGTGGAGCTTACCAATCCCGGAGCTCTTACGCCTAAAGACTTGAGTGCCATACTGAAAATACTGGCGAACGATCATCACATTGAGGTACTCACCCCAGGCCTGTACCGTATTACCTTTGAAGGTATTGTTTTTATGGAGGATGGTGGCTATACTGTGGAACGCCAGGAAAGGCTGACTGAGCGCCAATACATCAAGTATACCAAAAAGGTTGGCAATGAGACCTCGAGCATGATGTTGTGGCTCATAGGCTTTTTGATTGTTTTCGGAGCATATTTTTTGTTCAGACTTGGCTACCACTACTGGAACTGGAATATCCCATTTTAGCGCCGGACACGACTATTGTCACATACCTGCGAAAGTAACAGCCCCCTTAATCAGCATGTTAATAAGACCTACCCGGTTTTGTATAGCACAGCATACACTTTTTAATCACTTATTTGCATTTTTTATTTATTTAAATAAATATTTAACTTAAAATTTAATTAAAGGACCTATATAACCAATTAAGGCGTAGTAATTGCATACCAGTATATGAACTAATTTTAATAATTATGCATCATATACTAATTGAAGCACTACACGTATTTGTGGTTATAATGATGGCGTTTTTTATTATCATGTGTACCATGGCAGCCTCAGGTAGTTTTGACAACTGGGGAAAACGATACAAAACCCAAAAGCCAACAAGGTTTCGGCGAAATTATGAAGATGCTTAATCATCATTTATAGGAAATAAAAAAGGGTATCTATATGGACACCCTTTTTTATTTATTTAACAATTCCAGTATTATTGATCGGTATTAAGCCTTTGCAACTTACGCTTATCAGGCGACAGGGCTTTAAACTTTTTGTAGCTATCGGCTATGTAAACTGCCATTGTTTGGGTGGTATTGCTATGTACAAAATCGTATGAAGGGCGATAAAGGGTCATGAAGTCTTCCAGGTCCTGGCCACGCAATGGCACCAGGCTGCTTACGTAAGCGGCATTGAATACATTATCAATTTCCTGTTCTTCCTGCTCCATGGCAAAATAACGTTTCAGGCGCCGGGCATCGCGGGAGTCCTTACTGAACCAGCTGCTTGGCGACAATACGTATACTTTGCTTTTTTGGTAAACTTCGGGGTATTCTTCTTTAGGGTCAAAGCTGCTGCGGCTCCCGTTGATCTTTACTTCGCGCAGGGCAATACTTAATATTTGCAGTTTAACTTTTTTCGGGGTCATATCAACCACGTACAGGGTATCACTGATATAACCAGGTGAGTTAAATATTAACAAATGGCTCGGTGCAGATTTGATAACGAAGTTGCCATTTTTATCGGTAAGGGTTAGCTGGTTGTTGGTGGCATCCTTAATAAAAACATTACTAAGCCTTAATGTACTGCCAGTTTCTTCCACGGTACCTTTTAACAGATTTTGAGCGTTAGCCATGCCGGTGATAAAAACCAGCAGCACGAGAGTGATAAATTTCAGTTTCATAGCTATGTATAGGTTAGGATAAATCTAATAATTTAAATATATCCGTTAGCTATTTAACGAATATTTAACATATAAGTTCTGGAAATAATCGCTGTATTTTGTTTGTGAGATTAATATTACAGAGGAATATTGCCGTGCTTTTTTCTTGGGTTATTTACCACCTTGTTTTCCAGCATTTTAAACGCGTGGATCAATTTAATACGGGTATCCTCCGGTACTATCACTTCATCAACAAAACCACGCTCGGCAGCACGGTAAGGATTGGCAAAGGTGTCGGAATATAACTGTTCCATCTCTTTCCACTTGGCCTCCTTGTCTTCGGCAGCGTTTATCTCGCGCTTAAAGATGATCTCGGCAGCGCCTTTAGCACCCATTACCGCGATTTCGGCAGTGGGCCAGGCAAAGTTCATATCCGCGCCGATGTGTTTGCTGTTCATCACATCATAAGCGCCGCCGTAGGCTTTACGGGTGATTACAGTAATACGGGGCACGGTAGCTTCGCAAAAAGCATAAAGTAGTTTTGCGCCGTTGGTGATGATGGCATTCCACTCCTGGTCTGTGCCGGGTAAAAAGCCGGGGACATCCTCAAACACCAACAAAGGAATATTGAAACTATCGCAGAAACGTACAAAACGCGCGCCTTTGGTTGACGAGTGAATATCTAGTACACCGGCTAAAAAAGCAGGCTGATTAGCTACAATCCCAATACTACGACCAGCTAACCGGGCGAAACCAACTACAATGTTCTCGGCAAAATCTTTATGAACTTCTAAAAAGCTATCGGCATCAATCACCTCGTTAATTACTTCGCGCACGTCGTATGGTTGCGAAGCGTTCTCGGGCATAATGCTATTTAAAACCGGGCGTATTTCATTTTGTATATCATAAGGGAATGCGGGCGCTTTATCCTCACAATTCTGCGGCATATAGCTTAGCAGTTGTTTTATATTATTGATCGCCGCGATTTCATTAGGGCAGGCAAAATGGGTAACTCCTGATTTGGTGGCATGCGTGGTTGCTCCGCCTAATTCTTCGGAGGTTACTATCTCATGAGTTACTGTTTTAACTACATTGGGACCGGTTACAAACATGTAAGAGGTGTGCTCTACCATCAAAATAAAGTCGGTAATGGCAGGAGAATATACCGCGCCGCCCGCGCAGGGGCCCATAATGGCTGAGATCTGTGGCACCACACCTGATGCCATAGTGTTACGGTAGAATATATCGGCGTAGCCACCTAAAGAGTTTACACCTTCCTGTATCCTCGCCCCTCCTGAATCGTTTAAACCAACTACCGGTGCACCGTTCTTAATAGCCAGATCCATGATCTTGCAGATCTTCTCCGCATGGGTTTCGGATAATGATCCCCCAAAAACAGTAAAATCCTGCGAGTAAGCATAAACGAATCTACCGTTAATGGTGCCGTAACCTGTGATCACACCATCACCGGGATAGTTTTCCTTCTCCATCCCAAAATCAATAGAACGATGCGTTACCAGCATCCCTATCTCCTGAAATGAGCCTTCGTCCATTAAAAAATGCAAACGCTCGCGCGCGGTAAGCTTTCCTTTTTTATGCTGACTTTCTATCCGGATTTTGCCTCCGCCTAAAAGAGCTTCAGCTTGTTTTTGTTTGAGTAGTTTGATCTTATTATCCACGGTACAGTTTATAATTATGCAAGATGCTAAAAATACTGATTAAGCATCAAAATTGTTTGATGCTTTAATTATCATGTCCCTACAAATAACACACAAGTGGTTGAAATAGTGAAAGGCTAAAATTTAATTACATTTACCGTAAGTAAATAAATTATTCTGTAAATGGCTAGCTGGCAATTCAATTTATTTTTAATACCTCGAGTATCTCTCTTAAATCGGTACAAACACATCCCGATGAAACTTTATGTTGATCATAGAAATGAAGATAACCGTCTTAAAACTAATTTAGAAGCCTATGAAATAGATGATGCGTTAGACGTTGATTGGTGGACTGATTTGAATATATATACATCTGATTTATTTCCGATAATAGAAGAATTTGCTGCTCTTGGTAATAATTGGAGCACTGAAAGTCTAAAAAATTTTGGTGATAGCGACAAAAATGATATACACGTACACTTTAATAAAGACACTCAGCAAATTGAAGAAGTTAGTTGCAGATTTGATCTTCGCGAACTAAATAAGGAGTTTATCGATAAATCGCTTTTACTTGCGCAACAATTTAATTGTCTGCTGATGGACAATGATGGAATACTTATTCAGCCTAATTTATCTAATCTTTTTGAACTGATTAAATCATCAAACGCATTCAGATTTGTTTCCGATCCGGAGAAATATTTGGATGATATTTCAAACGGTAGAATACAACTATAATATATTTTATCTTTCGCCTAATGTTAAGACGTACCAAAGAAGAACGGACATTAAAGGAGAACCTATTACTAGCTTCTTCCACTGCTTTTGTATCGGGGGTAACCAATGTGGCGGGTGTTGTAGCTTTTTTGGCTTTCACCACCAATATGACGGGGCATTTTGCCAACCTTGCCCGCAATGTCATCGAACGTAATTTATCACAGGTAATTATATTCCTGGTATGGCTATTCCTGTTTTTCGCGGGGGCGTTTACATCTAATTTTTTAGTCAGATGGCAATCGCATAAAAGTGCTTACCGGGCTAATGCAGCACCTATTATTTTAGAGATCATCATTTTATTATTCGTAGCCTATTATGGCACTAATCATTACGATGGCACTTTAGCCGAAAAGCAAATCATTACAGGCGCCTTAATTTTATCTATGGGTTTACAAAACGGGTTGGTATCCAATATATCAGGCGGGATCATCAAAACATCACACCTCACCGGGGTTTTTACTGATCTGGGGGCTGATTTTGCCGAACTGTTATATCCCAATGCCCAAAAATCTCCTTTGCTTAAAAACCGCATGTATATACGCCTTACTATCCTGGGTTTCTATTTCGCGGGAGCTCTGGCGGGTGGTTACTTTTTTGATAAGTACGACTTCACGATGTTTTATTTCATTCCGGTGATATTATTTACCATTTTGTATTACGATCTTTCTCCCCTAGCTTTGCATAAGATTGCCCGTTTATTTTTCAAAGTAAATAATTAACCCCAATCAGTATTATACCCTATGTGCGCAAAAAAAGACATTCTGATTCACGATACAAGCCATATTTCCTACGAAACCTTACTGGAAGGCAATAAAAAATTTATTGCTAATGCCATTGAGGAAGATCCTGACTATTTCACCAAGCTTGCCAACGGCCAAAAACCGCCTATTTTGTGGATTGGCTGCGCCGATAGTCGTGTGCCTGCCAACCAGATAACCAACACCAAACCGGGCGAAATATTTGTACACCGTAACATTGCCAATATGGTGGTACACTCGGATATGAATATGCTATCGGTACTGGATTACGCGGTGAACGTGTTGCAGGTAAAACATGTGATAGTTACCGGGCATTACGGCTGCGGTGGTGTTATAGCCGCTATGAGCAACCAACAATTTGGACTGATTGATAACTGGCTATGCCACATTAAAGACGTTTACCGCCTGCATGCCAGTAAACTCGACCTGATAAAAGACGAAAAAGAACGCGCTGATAAACTGGTAGAATATAACGTGGTAGAGAATGTTTACAACCTATGCAAAACATCCATTGTACAAAACGCCTGGCATAAAGGGCAGGACCTGGCTGTACATGGCTGGGTGTACAGCATTGAAACCGGCGTTATAAAAGATATGAACGTAAGTACCTATAACAATGAGAACATGGGTAATGTATTCAAATTTAAATAACCCCCCAGCCCCCTGAAGGGGGAGCAAATAATCATAAAAAAGAAAAGGCGAAAGAATATTAAATTCTTTCGCCTTTTTATATTGCTCCCCCTTCAGGGGGCTGGGGGGTTATATTTCTTTATTCAAAAACGGATACTTGTAATCTTTTGGTGGATCGAAGGTTTCTTTGATTGTTCTTGGTGATACCCAGCGTTGCAGGTTTAATGCTGATCCGGCTTTATCATTAGTACCAGATCCCCTGGCACCGCCAAACGGCTGCTGACCAACTACCGCACCGGTAGGTTTATCATTGATATAGAAGTTACCTGCCGCGTTACGCAAAGCATAAGTAGCTTTAGCGATAGCATACCTGTCCTGAGATATGATAGAGCCTGTAAGCGCGTAGATAGAAGTTTTATCGACAATGTCCAGTATCTCATCAAACTTCGCGTCCTCGTATACATAAATGGTTAATACAGGGCCGAAAAGCTCTTCGCACATGGTAACGTAGTATGGGTCGTTTACTTTAAGCACGGTTGGTTCAACAAACCAGCCCTGGCTTTTATCGTATCCGCCACCAGCAACAAGTTCAACACTTTCATCAGCTTTGGCTGCATCAATGTATTTAGCCAGTTTATCAAACGACGCTTCGGTGATCATAGCATTAACAAAATTACCGAAATCTTCAACCGGGCCTATTTTTATGGAAGCAAGATCACGCTGCACATTAGCTTTAACCGCCGGCCATAATGAAGCCGGGATATATGCCCTGCTCGCTGCTGAACATTTTTGTCCCTGATATTCAAAAGCACCACGAACTAATGCGGTACTTACTACATCGGCCTCAGCGCTTGGGTGGGCAAGTACAAAATCCTTACCACCGGTTTCGCCAACTATGCGTGGGTAAGTGCGGTATTTGTGTATGTTGTTACCAATAGTTTGCCAAATATTTTGGAACACTTTGGTTGATCCTGTAAAGTGGATACCCGCGAAATCATGATGATTGAAGATCACATCGCCGGCTACCGGGCCATCAACATAAATCAGGTTGATCACACCATCAGGCAAACCAGCCTCTTTAAACACCTGCATAATTACATGGGCAGCATAAATCTGCGGATAAGCAGGTTTCCAAACCACTACGTTACCCATCATGGCGGCACTTGCTGGCAAGTTACCGGCAATAGCGGTAAAATTGAATGGGGTTAATGCGAATACAAAGCCTTCTAATGGGCGTTGCTCCACCCTGTTCCATACACCTTTTGAATTTGCAGGAGGCTGCTGCGCATAAATCTCAACCATGTAGCTTACGTTGAAACGCAGGAAGTCGATAAACTCACAAGCGGAATCAATCTCGGCCTGGTAAGCATTTTTGCTTTGGCCCAACATAGTAGCTGCGTTTATTTTAGCACGGTACGGACCGGCAATTAAATCAGCCGCTTTTAAAAATATGGATGCCCTTTGCTCCCATGCTAATGCTTCCCATTCGGGTTTTGCGGCAAGGGCGGCATCAATAGCGGCATTAACCGTTGAGGCATCGCCTTCGTGGAAAGTAGCCAGTAAATGTTTATGATCATGTGGCGGGCGAATCTCCAGCTTTTTACCGGTGTGAACCAGCTTTTTACCAATGTACATCGGTATTTCAATAACCTGGGCGCGCGCTTCTTCTAAAGCGGCTTTAAGTGCCTCGCGCTCAACACTGCGCGGACCGTAATTCAATACCGGCTCGTTCTGCGGTTGCGGAACGCTGAAAAATCCTTTAAGCATAATATATGAAGTCAGTTAAAACACACAAATATAAGCATATTAGGTGTATATGAAGCCACAAAATGCGCAATTAACGCTACTATGACTATTACCAAACTGTTATATAATCCTAACCAGCTTTAACATTGATCAGCTCACAAGCATCGGTATTTAACACATCGGCAATTACCAGGAGTTTTTCAACGGTTACCTTGGTACGGCCGAGTTCAATTTTACTGTAGGCATTCTGTGATATTTTCAACTTGGCGGCCAAATAATCCTGGGTATAATTCCTGTCGATCCTGGTGCTTCTTATATTATTGGCAACGTCTATTAATTTGTTCATGTTATATTAATGTAATGATAACCTCTTTAACTACTGAACATTACTTTTGTTTAGAAGCAATAAATATTTCTTAGTTGTGAATTAATTTCAGGTAGATGATTAACGCGAATATGTATTTATATTAGTTGCGAAACATATACCTTATACGCAGTTCCCATAATGGATATAGAAGAAATCAATCCCATACAAGAATCCATATTAACTAATCCTGCTATTGAAAAAAGACGTTTTAATGCTTTGATGCTTGCTGGTATAGCGTTGCCAATACTGCTGTATCCATTTTTTGTGGCCGTATTTTTACCCACAGTTACCGATTTTGCCTGGCGAATTTTCTTGTCGAGATTAATTATATGGGCCGTTTTGGGTGGCATGTTTCTGTTTGCCCGCAAAGGTGAAATGCAAAACTTGCTACTTTGGCCCGAGGAGTATTATAAGCCCTCCTTCTATTTTAAATGGCTGTTTCTTTTATACCTGCTTGTATTAGTAGTGGGGGCAACTGCACGCATACCCTTTTGGCTGGGCTTTCATGAAGATAACGGGATGGCGATAAAAATAGTCGAGGTAGCGCGCAAAAACCCGGTGCTGCTGGTTTTTATAGCTGCCACCGCCGGTATTACTGAAGAATTTCTTTTCAGGGGATATATCATGAGTCGCCTGGCGCTGCTTATTAAAAACAAGCATATGGTGGTTATCACATCGGCATTATCATTCGCACTGATACATTTGGGCTATAAAACCTATCAGGAATTGATTTTCGCCTTTGGTATAGGAATTGTGCTTGGTTATCATTATCAAAAATACCGCAGCTTAACTACCGTTATTATTGTACATTTTTTAATAGATGTAATAGCATTGGGTTTTGGGAAGATTCATTGAGTTATTAGATGAGTAGTTGAAAACTACTCGCTTGCAGGATCGAAGTCAGAGACTTCGATCAGCGGTATTAAGCTTTCACAATCGTAACTTTCTGGAAAACCTTTTAGCAATAGATAACGTAAACATATACAGGATGTTAAAAGAATAGTTAGTTTAGATTGATTGATCTTCCGGTTTATAGCCGGAAGATTTTTTTTGTGTGGTGGATTTCTAAATTACTCCTTGTTATTCTGAACGCAGTGAAGAATCTTTTAAAGGCGATAATCGGATATACATAATTCGTTTGCAAATCGAAGAAGATTCTTCGTTCCTCAGAATGACAAATCATATTCTTCAATTTCTTCATCAAACCAAAAAAGCCCCGCTTTTCAGCAGGGCTTTGCATATTTCTTAGTTAACGCTTAAACGTCAATTTTAGCATATTTGGCGTTGCGCTCAATAAAATCGCGGCGTGGTGCAACCTCGTCACCCATCAGCATACTGAAGGTGTGGTCGCATTCAGCGGCGTTTTCAATGGTGGCACGTTTCAGGGTACGGGTTTCCGGGTTCATAGTAGTATCCCATAACTGCTCGGCGTTCATCTCACCCAAACCTTTGTAACGTTGTATGTGTACGCTATCTTCTTTACCACTGCCTTTTAAACGTTGTACGGCTGCGTCACGCTGTACGTCATTCCAGCAATATTCAAATTCTTTACCTTTTTTAACCTGGTATAGTGGCGGCGACGCGATGTATACATAACCATACTCAACCAATTCCTTCATATAACGGAAGAAGAAGGTTAAGATCAACGTGGTAATGTGCGAACCGTCGACGTCAGCATCCGTCATGATCACAATTTTGTGATAGCGCAGTTTACTGAAGTTAAGGCCCTTATCATCCTCCGGTGTGCCAATGCTTACACCCAGGCCAGTAAACATATTTTTTATTTCCTCATTCTCATAGATCTTGTGCTCCATGGCTTTTTCCACGTTCAGGATCTTACCACGTAATGGTAAAATAGCCTGGTATTCGCGGTTACGGCCTTGTTTGGCGGTACCACCCGCCGAGTCACCTTCGACAAGGTATAACTCGCATAAAGCAGGGTCGCTGTTGGCGCAATCGGCCAGTTTACCGGGTAAACCTGATCCGCTCATTACGCTTTTGCGTTGCACCATTTCGCGCGCCTTGCGGGCAGCGGCACGGGCAGTAGCAGCCAATATAACCTTGTTTACGATCATTTTAGCTTCCTTCGGATGTTCTTCCAGGTAGTTGCCTAAAATCTCGCCTACGGCCATATCTACCGCACCCATCACCTCGTTATTACCTAACTTGGTTTTGGTTTGACCTTCAAACTGTGGTTCCTGTACTTTTACAGAAATTACGGCGGTTAACCCCTCGCGGAAGTCATCACCCGTAATTTCGATCTTCATGTTTTTCAACAATCCGGATTTATCAGCGTAAGCTTTCAATGTACGTGTCAATCCTCTACGGAAACCGGCAACATGTGTACCACCCTCAATAGTATTGATATTGTTTACGTACGAGTGTACATTCTCGCTATAAGTATCGTTGTATTGCAATGCCAGCTCAACCGGGATGCCTTGTTTAATTCCATCTACATAAATAGGCTCAGGAATAATAGAAGGGCGTGTACCGTCAAGGTATTTAACGAACTCACTTAATCCACCAATAGAGAAAAACTCTTCGGTATTAAAAGTGCCGTCTTCGTTAGGTTCACGCTCGTCGGTTAAAGTAAGGCGGATACCTTTATTTAAGTAGGCAAGCTCGCGTAAGCGGCCTGCTAACGTATCGTATTTATATTCGGTAGTTAAGGTAAATATTTCCGGATCGGGATGGAAAATAACGGTGGTACCTCTTTTGTCGGTATCGCCAATTGTTTTTACATCATACATCGGTTTACCTTTTTCGTACTCCTGTGTCCAAATTTTACCTTCGCGGTAAACCAGCGCGGTTAAGTGGGTTGATAAAGCGTTAACGCAACTTACACCCACACCGTGCAAACCGCCCGATACTTTGTAAGTGTCTTTATCAAATTTACCACCGGCGTGTAATACCGTCATTACAATTTGCAATGCCGAAACTTGTTCTTTTGTGGTGATACCTGTTGGGATACCACGGCCATTATCGGAAACTTTAATAGAATTATCTTTTTGGATAACCACGTCTATTGTGTCGCAATGACCGGCAAGCGCCTCATCTATCGAGTTATCTACAACCTCATAAACTAAGTGGTGGAGGCCTTTAACGCCTGTATCGCCAATATACATGGACGGGCGTTTGCGCACCGCCTCTAAACCTTCTAAAACCTGTATATTATCTGCTGAGTAATTTGATTTATCCTGATTTTCTTCGCTCATAATTGATTAAAACAATAACCATTCTCCAAGGTGGAGTTCTTTAAACAAAAATACTCATTTTGGTTCGATTTTTAGCTATTGTTGATAAATATGACCCGTTATAAACACCATTTTAAAATCGTTAGGAAACTTGCCCCTAAAGTTTATCTTTGTAAACTTTTTAATGAAAAAACAAACAGGAAAAGCATAGATTAACTACCTGCTGATCCATTACTTAACGATAAAATATACAATGAAAAATTCTTCTGTTTTTACAAAGGTTGCTTTAGGTTTATTAGTGGCCGGAAGTGTTGCCGCATGTAAACAAGCTCCAACCAGCACAACCGCGGCACCTGCTGCGGCATCAACACCAGCAAATGGCGACAAACCGACCACTGTTTATATTAATTCTGACACGCTATACAGCAAGTACAATTATGCGAAAGATGTAAACAACGCTTTACAAGCAAAATTAAAAGGCGCACAAGGGGACATGCAATCAAAAACAGATGCGTTTCAGCGTGAGGTTGTTGATTACCAGAAAAACCAGGCTACTATGCCAGCTGACCAACGCCAGGTAACTGAGCAACGCCTGCAACGCGAGCAACAACAACTACAAGGTTACCAGCAAAATGAGTCGGCCCAATTACAGGATGATAAAGCGACTCAATACCAAAAAGTATATGACAAGGTTGACGATTTTGTAAAGAACTTTGCTAAACAAAACGGTTACAAACTGGTACTTACCTATTCAAAAAATGTACAAACCGTTATTTACGGCGATCCAAGCCTTGATGTTACTGCTGATGTAGTAAAAGGTTTGAATGATGCTTACGCTAAAGAAGGCTCAAAATAGTTTTTGAGTTTAAAGTATAAAGTTAAAAGCTGAAAGTTGGATGCGAATTGCATTGGCTTTCAGCTTTTTTGTTTTTGGGGTACTCACCGAACGTCATTGCGAGGAACGAAGCAATTCCCTACTTGCAGAGCAGCTCTGTAGGTTGGGGATTGCCACGCTATCGCTCGCAATGACGGGTGGAGATGTAATTATTACAGCCTCCCGTCTACACTATCCTTAGCTAATATCCCCTTAACATCGTATATCACTTTGTTGGGTTTTGTGATAGCTTGTAAATCAAGTATTTTAAATTCATCGTGACAAACGGCTACTATTACCGCGTCATATTTATCAGAGGCGTTTAATGCTTTAACCGAATCCCAGCCGTATTCATGCTTAACATCGGCGGGCTCGGCATGTGGATCGAATATGGTGAGGTTGGCATCGTAGCCTTTTAGTGTGTTTAAAATGTCGACTACCTTGCTGTTGCGCACATCGGGGCAGTTTTCTTTAAAGGTGATGCCCAGCACCAGGATATTGGCATCTTTTACAATGATGTCCTTACGCACCATCAGCCTGACAACTTCATGAGCCACGTATTCGCCCATGCCGTCATTAAGTCTGCGGCCCGCTAATATTATTTCGGGGTGATAGCCTACTTGTTGTGCCTTGCGGGCTAGATAATAAGGGTCAACACCGATGCAATGACCGCCAACCAATCCGGGTTTAAATTTCAGAAAGTTCCATTTGGTGCCTGCAGCCTGTAGTACCTCGTCGGTATCAATATTCAGGCGATGGAAGATTTTGGCCAGTTCATTCACAAAAGCGATGTTTATATCGCGCTGCGCGTTCTCGATAACCTTTGCGGCTTCGGCAACTTTAATGGAAGTTGCTTTATGTGTCCCTGCGGGGATGATGGATCGGTAAAGCTGATCTACCCGTTCAGCCGTTTCAGGTGTTGAGCCCGAAGTAACCTTCATCACCTTAACCAGTGTATGCTCTTTATCGCCGGGATTAATACGCTCGGGTGAGTATCCCGCGAAAAAATCAACGTTAAATTTCAGGCCTGATATTTTTTCCAGCATCGGCACGCATTCTTCCTCAGTAGCGCCGGGGTATACGGTTGATTCGTAGATCACAATATCGCCCTTTTTTAAAACCTTGCCTACCGTTTCGCTGGCTTTGTACAAGTGGGTAAGGTCGGGGCGGTTTATTTTATCAACCGGCGTAGGAACGGTTACAATGTAAATATTAGCTTCGCTGGTATCTTCTATCTTATCGGTACAAATTAATCCAATACTACTGCTCTTTGCGCTATCTGTGGCAGCTTTTAAACCATCTTCATCAACAGTGAGGGTATGATCGCGACCGCTATTCAATTCCGTTATTCTTTTTTTACCGGTATCAAAACCAACTACACGGTATTTCTTGGCGAATTCAACACCTAAAGGCAGGCCCACATAACCCAAACCAATTATAGCTATCTTAATATTTTGCAGATCAGTTTGTGTAGTTGTTAAGGGCATTTTATAGGTTGATTTTTATTATAAATGTCGGTGTTTTATTATTCTTGTTCTTTATCGTCAGGTGTGCTGAAGAAATCATCTTTCAGGTCGTCAATTTCGCGGCGGTCTCTTTTGGTTGGGCGGCCTGTACCCCTGTCGCGGGTTAATACCGGCGCGTTGAACATAGATTTGTAAGCCGTAGTTTGCTCAAGCGGGGTAACATCTTCATAAAAGAAAACAGCGGTTTTAGCATCCACCCTACTCTCTAATAAACCGGTTACCTTTATCACCTTGCGTTCCAATCCTTTTGATACCTGGTATACCTCGCCCACTTTCACTTCGTGCGATGGTTTGATGTTGTTGCCATCTAGTTTTACCCGACCTGCCTTGCAGGCATCAGATGCCAGCGTGCGTGTTTTAAACGCCCGTATGGACCACAGGTATTTGTCTATTCTTAATTTTTCTTTTTCAGCCATTGAGCTAAATTATTATCAGATCGTCATTGCGAGCGAAGCGTGGCAATCCCCGATTATACAGAGCCGCTCTGTAAGTAGGGGATTGCCACGTCGCTACGCTCCTCGCAATGACGTATTCTATATTTTGTTATATAATCCCGTGCAACACACCACCCTTTTCACCCATTTTGTCTACCAGTTTTTCCACTGCCGGGTCTTTTTCAAGTACCGGGGCATGGTGCGGTTTTATACGGGCATTAATAATCAGCGGACCTTTACAGCCCCAGTGTTTATGCTCGGTAAAACTATGCACGCCATAAATATCGTGCGATGGGTTGCTGCGTGTAAATGTTACCCAAACAAAATTATCTAAATTTTGCGCCGTAAACGCCGCATCATCACAAAGTATTATTAGTGGCAAACCACTTAATTCAGCATCAATAAAATGCTCGTCCAGAATACTTAGCATATCGCCAATATCCTTATCGTTGATATATTTTGGTACCTCTACCGCCAACACACCCGGCATTACCATTTTAAAATTACTAAACGGACGGGGAATGGTAAAGTTTGCAGGTAATTCCGTCCACAGTTCTCTTTTTATATCACCTGCCACGGTAATAGCCACTTTACTACCTGTATTTAAGCCGTCGCCGCTATAATCAAGCGTATCAATGGTGGTTTTGGTGTAGAAGTGAAGATCTCTTGTAAGATCAACGCGCTGCAATATGTGTTTTAAAAACCCGCCAATGTCATTCACATTTAAAGCCGGATCATCTTCCTTAGCAGCAATAAACAAGTACTTGGCCAAACTTAACTGGCCTGTGCCCAAAATATGGTTGGCTATGGTGAGTATCTCCTGTGGTTGGCGCTCTTTGATGTAGGGCGTATAGCGCTCGCTGCCGATAGCAAATAGTAAAGGGTGAACACCGGCCGCATCAACCGCGTTTACGGCATGCAGGCCGGGTATTTCTTTTGGCATAGCTGATCCTGTAATCTCATGGATCAACGCGCCAAAACTGGTATCTTCCTGCGGTGGCCTGCCTACTACGGTGAATGACCATATCGCATCCTTTTTGTGGTACACGTTATGCACCTTCATTAACGGGAAGGGATGCTTTAAACTATAATAACCCAGGTGATCGCCAAATGGGCCTTCTAACTTATTCTCATGGGGCATTACTGTGCCGGTAATTACAAAATCGGCATCTGCTGAAATACAAAAACCTTCAGCATCATAAAAATATCTAAAGCGGCGGTTTCCTAAAGCTCCGGCGAAGGTCATTTCTGATAAACCTTCGGGTAAAGGCATAACCGCTGCCACCGGATGCGATGGCGGGCCGCCTACAAATATGCTCACTTTTAAAGGTTGACCCTTTGCATTCGCTTTGGTCTGATGCACGCCTATGCCCCTGTGCAATTGGTAGTGCAGGCCTATTTCTTTATCCAACACATAATCATTACCCGCTAACTGGATACGGTACATGCCTAAGTTGGCATTCATAATGCCCGGCTTATCGGCATCTTCGGTGTAAACCTGTGGCATGGTAACAAACGGGCCGCCATCATTTGGCCAGTTAACTATTTGGGGTAACTCGCTGATATGGGTGCGACCGAAGTTGATAGGTGCGCCTTTACCGACTTTCATTGGCAGGGCCGATAAAGCGGTAAGGGCTACATTAGCGTATTTAAATGGATTTTTTATGGCTTTGATAGGATCAGATTTCAAATCGACCAACGTTTTGATCTTATCCAGCGTATCCCTGAAAATAAATTCAGATCTATCGAGTGTGCCGAACAGGTTTGATACCGCCGGGAACTTACTGCCTTTTACGTTTTCGAATAATATAGCGGGGCCCTGGTTTTCAAAAACACGCAGGTGTATGGCGGCCATTTGCAGATAAGGATCAACTTCTTCCTTAACGCGTATCAGGCGACCATTTTTTTCGAGATCGGCAACACAGGCTTGTAAACTATTGTACACGGATTTTTACGAATTAGATGACACGAATTTCACGAATACGATGCGCAAATATCACGAATTAACAAACAAGAAATCATATCAAACGAGCTACATTTGTGTAGTTCGTGATTATCTTACCGGTAAATTCTTCAGATATTTTCCGTAACCGCTTTTAATGTATTTTTCGGCCAGGGCCATTAACTCATCGCGATTGATAAAGCCCATGCGGTAAGCAATTTCTTCGATGCAACCAATTTTGGTATCCTGGCGTTTTTCAATCACCCGAACAAACTCAGAGGCATCACTTAATGAATCGAATGTGCCGGTATCTAACCAGGCCATCCCCCTATCCATCACACCCACCTGCAGGTTGCCTTGTTTCAGGTATTCTTTATTAACGTCGGTTATTTCATACTCTCCGCGCGGAGATGGTGCTATATTTTTGGCGATCTCAACTACCGAATTATCATAGAAATACAATCCCGGTACCGCATAATTTGATTTTGGTGCCGAAGGTTTTTCTTCGATGGATAAGGCTTTAAAATCAGCATCAAATTCCACTACACCATAACGTTCCGGATCAGAAACCGGGTATGCGAAAATAGCTGCGCCATCAACATCGTTAAAACTTTGTATCAGCTTGCTAAAACCTGAACCGTAAAATATATTATCGCCCAAAACAAGAGCTGCTTTATCATCACCAATAAACTTCTCGCCTATTACAAAGGCCTGCGCCAATCCGTTTGGCACTTCCTGTACGGCAAATTCAAAATGACAACCCAATTCCGAGCCATCACCCAATAAACGGATAAAACCATCCTGATCTTCGGGAGTGGTAATGATCAATACTTCCTTTATCCCAGCCAGCATCAATACCGAAAGCGGATAATAAATCATCGGCTTATCGTATATCGGCATTAATTGTTTGCTGATAGCCTTAGTTATAGGATATAAGCGGGTTCCTGATCCGCCTGCAAGTATTATTCCTTTCATGGTTGAATATTATTAAATCTAATTGTCATTTCGAACGAGGTACGAGGAGAAATCTTCTACGACTTGCATTACTGCCTTCTTTTGTTGTAGAAGATCTCTCACTGCGTTCGAGATGACAGATGTTATTTGAGCCTTTGTATACATACCGCCAGGCTATCCCGCCAGTATGGTATCTCAATACCAAAAGTATGTTTAATCTTTGTTTTATCCATCACCGAATAAGCCGGGCGGGTAGCCTTTGTAGGATACTCCGATGTACGAATAGGCAGCACCTTCACCTCCGTTTCCGAAAGATCAAATATCCCCTTAGCAAAATCGTACCACGAGGTTACGCCCTCGTTACTGTAATGATAAATACCATATTCCGCCTTGCCTGATGATATAATATCAAGCACGCAGGCAGCCAGGTCGATACCATAAGTTGGTGTACCTACCTGATCGGCTATTATTTTAAGCAGATCGCGCTCTGCACCAAGCTTAAGCATGGTTTTAACAAAGTTATTCCCGAACTCGGAGTATAACCAACTTGTACGTAGTATAAAATGCTCAGGCAATATCCTAACAATATCCTGCTCGCCTTCCAGTTTGGTTAAACCATAAACACTAATTGGTTCGGCTATATCTTCCTCAACAAGCGGATCAGGGGTGTTACCCTTAAAAACGAAATCCGTAGATATATGTACTAATGCTCCTCCATGCGTCTTACAAGCAATCGCTAAATTTTCAGCGCCGGTTTTGTTTATTTTACGGGCTAAATCAAGCTCATCTTCGGCTTTATCTACGGCGGTATAAGCGGCGCAATTTATAGCGTAAGCTGGATTATAATGGGCAAAGGTTTTATCAATGGCTGCGGTATCAAGTATGTTAGCCTCGTTCTCGGGCAAGAAATGAATATTACTTATTCCTTTTTCTTCGGCTACTTTTTTTAAGCATTGGCCTAATTGACCGGCTGCACCAAATACTATAATATTTTTAATCGGGCTCATGCTTATTTTTTAAAATCCAAAATCACTTGCGTCTTTTAAAAACGGCAACTCCTTATCTTTTTCTGATACCACAAGCTCGCTTTCGCCAAGCTCCCATTTTATATTTATTGAAGGATCGGCATAATGTAGGCCACCCTCTGACTCTTTATTGTAATAGTTATCGCATTTGTATTGAAATACGGCGGTTGGGCTTAACACTAAAAAACCGTGACCAAATCCTTTAGGGATAAAAAGCTGCTGATTGTTTTCTGCCGATAGAATTACTGAAACGTACTGACCATAGGTTGGTGAGTTTTTGCGCAGATCGATCGCTATGTCCTGAACCTCGCCCTGAGTTACTCTTACCAATTTTGATTGCGCATGCTCGCCTTTTTGCAAGTGCAGGCCGCGTAGTACGCCTTTGGTTGAGAACGACTGGTTGTCTTGTACGAAATTCACATCGTATCCTGCTGCTTCGTTAAAAGTACGCTCGTTATATGATTCAAAAAAATGCCCGCGCTCGTCATTAAAAACTCGGGGGGTAAGTATAAAGCATCCCGCTAACGGGGTTGGTGTTATGGTCATTTATTATATTATGATTACGCTACAATTAGCGGTTTTCGTATTGATTATCGTAGTATTTAGCATATGTACCGCTGGTAACGTTATCAAGCCATTTTTTGTTTGACAGGAACCAGTCGATTGTAGCAGAAAGTCCTTGCTCAAAAGTTACTGACGGGCTCCATCCTAACTCTTTATTGATCTTAGTGGCATCAATGGCATAACGCAGATCATGACCCGGGCGATCTTTTACAAAGGTGATCAGTTTTTCGCTTGTGCCTTCGGGCCTGCCTAATTTTTCATCCATTTGCTTGCACAACAAATGCACCAGATCAATGTTTTGCCACTCGTTAAAGCCACCAATGTTATAGGTATCACCTTTTTCCCCTTTGTGGAAGATCAAGTCGATAGCGATGGCGTGGTCAATAACATACAGCCAATCGCGGGTATACTTGCCATCACCATAAACAGGCAGCGGTTTGTTGTTGATGATGTTGTTTATAGATAGCGGAATCAATTTCTCAGGAAAATGATTCGGACCATAGTTGTTTGAGCAATTTGACACTACAACCTGTAAGCCATAGGTATCATAGTAAGCACGTACAAAATGATCAGACGCGGCCTTGCTCGCGCTGTATGGCGAATGCGGATCATACTTGGTTTCCTCGGTAAATAAACCGGTTTCGCCTAATGCACCGTAAACCTCATCGGTTGAGATGTGATAGAAGAGATGATTTTCGTAATCACCTTTCCATTTATTTTTGGCAATATCAAGCAGAGTAACCGTACCGATAACATTGGTATACACAAAATCCATCGGACTTAGTATCGACCTATCAACATGTGATTCTGCTGCCAGGTGCACCACATCGGTTATGCCATATTTGTCAAATATTTCGGTAATACGAGTGCTATCTTTGATATCGGCTTTTTCAAAAACATAGTTTTTGGCATGCTCAATATCTTCAAGATTTTCGAGATTTCCTGCATAGGTAAGCGCATCAACATTTACTATTAAGTAATCAGGATGTTGGGTAACAAACCTGCGAACTACGTGCGAACCAATAAATCCGGCACCGCCGGTTATCATAACTTTTTTCATAGTGATATTATAGGTCAAAGGTAATAATTTTAGTGTATTACCCTATCCTCCTCCTTTTCCTATCCCAGGGAAAGGTATCGCGCCGGGCCTACGCCTTGCAACTTGGAGGTTATGATTAAAATGCTATAAGCTTACCGTTCAGCTACTAATAAACCTTTACTCAGAAAATCCTGGTAAGCCAACGCTATTCCTTGCTCGAGCGTGGTATGATATTTCCAGCCTGCATTGGTTAATTTGGTTACATCCATTAGTTTACGTGGCGTACCATCGGGTTTTGTGGTATCAAACTTTATTTCGCCGGCATAACCTATTATTTGTTTAATAAGTAAAGCCAGGTCTTTTATTGAAAGATCTTCGCCGGTGCCTATATTAACCAAACCAGGTTCGTTATAGTTTTGCATCAGGTAATAGCATGCCTCTGCCAAATCATCGGCAAATAAAAACTCGCGTTTTGGCGACCCTGTTCCCCAGATAACTACTTCGGCTGCATTTTGCTCCTTAGCCTCATGAAAACGGCGAATTAACGCAGGCAGTACATGCGAATTTTGCGGATGATAGTTATCGTTTAAACCATACAAATTTGTTGGCATTACCGATATATAGTTGCAGCCGTATTGATCGCGGTAGGCATCGCACATTTTAATGCCCGCGATTTTGGCTATAGCGTAAGGCTCGTTGGTTGGTTCCAAAGTGCCTGTTAACAAATATTCTTCTTTTAAAGGCTGCGGCGCCATTTTTGGGTAGATACAGCTCGAACCTAAAAACATCAGCTTTTTAACCTCATTTACATAGGAGCTATGGATAACATTGTTTTGTATCTGTAAATTATCATACAAAAAATCAGCACGATAAGTATTATTGGCAATTATACCACCAACTTTTGCTGCCGCTAAAAATACATAATCGGGTTTTTCCTGTGCAAAAAAGTCGCTTACCTGTTGCTGGTTACGCAAATCAAGCTCGGATGAGCCGCGGGTAACAAAATTGGTGAATCCTTCTTTAACCAGTTTACGGTATATAGCCGAACCGACCATCCCTTTATGGCCTGCAATGTATATTTTCGCTTGTTTATCCATTATGCTGCAAATCTCCTGATTTTATTTCTGTATGCCAACATCATTCAAAAATGATTGCATTACGTTATCAATATTCAAATACTTTAATGCATAATCACGGGCATTTTGCCGCATCTCATCCATATTTTTAGTTAGTATATTTTGTATGGCGGTTGCCAGTTCCTGCGTATCATCGGGCGTAGTAACCATCCCTACATTGTTTTCATTGATTACCTGCTCCAGGCTTGTGCCATGTGGGGCGGTAACAATACTTACGCCTCCAACGGCTAATATGGTTGTAAGTTTTGATGGCATTACCAAATCGCTCGCATCACCTTTTTGAATAATGAGGTGCACATCGGCCATGTTTAAAAAAGCATTAAAATGCTCTTTATCCTGCAAAGGGAAAAAAAATACATTACTTAATCCGCGGGCCTCAGCAAGCTCGGTCAAGTTGGTTTTATAAGGACCTGAACCTGCAATAACAAATTTAATTTGTGGTTGATCTTTTAATATCTCAGCCGCATAAATTATACTTTCTAAACCTTGTTTTTCGCCAATACTACCTGAATACAGGCATACCTGATCATCCGGTTTAAAACCCCATTGTTTTTTGGCAGCATCTCTGTCGTCCAAAGGATAAAAAAATGAGGTGTCGGCCCAGTTAGGGAAAAAGAGAACTTTTCTGCCTGCTTTTTCTTCAACCTTTTTCATCATTCCTTCGGATATAGTGCTCACGTAATCTGAGCTGCGAAGAATTTTCTTTTCAATTTTATACATCAGATTGAAGAGCCGGGAGCCACCTAAAATATTTAGCTGCTGCGCAGCCTCTATCTGCAAATCCTGGATATGATAATCAATTTTACCACCTCTAAAAAATCGATAAAAAAAAGCCAGATGAGCCAGGTGAAAAGGTGGCGCGATAGTGATCAGCAGATCATGCTTTTTTTTAAATAGCATTTGCTGCAATACCACCATCAGTTTTACCGGCCACAATAATACATCCTGTATCATGCGCTTTGCACCGGTAGGGAAAGCAGGAATATAAATGGGGCATCGGTAAATTGTCATAACCGTACCCTGCTCAGGATATTCAATACGCTCCCTTTTATACCATTTATTGGTATAAGGGGCCTGCACTTTCCAAAAAGGATAATATGGAAAAGTGGTTATAATAGTAGTATTATAACCATTTTTGCAAAGCCAGTCCATCATTTCGCCATTGTATTTACCTATGCCGGTTGGCTCTGGCGAAAAGTTATGACTTAAAAGTAATATACTTTTTTTGGCTGATGGTTTACTCAAACTGATTTTTGATATAGTAACCTGATTCTTTTAAAAGTTTTTCTTTTCTGAATAACTCCAGATCGGCAGCAACCATCTCGGCTACCAATGCAGCAAGATCGTATTTTGGTTTCCAACCGAGTTTTTCATTACATTTTGTAGGATCGCCGATAAGCAAATCAACTTCTGTAGGCCTGAAATAAGCCGCATCAACTGCAACAACCTCTTTACCAACTTCAAGCTGATACTCCGGCAAAGCGCATGATACTACATAGCCTTTTTCGTCGGCACCTGTACCTTTAAACTCAATAGTTATGCCCACTTCGGCAAAAGCCATTCTTACAAATTCTCTTACTTTGGTAGTAACGCCGGTAGCTATTACAAAATCTTCGGCAACATCCTGTTGTAATATCAGGTACATGGCCTCCACATAATCTTTAGCATGACCCCAATCGCGTTCAGCATCCAGGTTTCCTAAGAATAATTTATCCTGTAAGCCGGTAGCTATTTTTGCGGTAGCGCGGGTTATTTTGCGGGTAACAAAAGTTTCGCCCCTAAGCGGACTTTCGTGGTTAAATAATATACCATTACATGCAAACATGCCGTAAGCTTCGCGATAGTTTACGGTTATCCAGTAAGCGTATAATTTAGCTACCGCATAAGGTGAGCGTGGGTAAAACGGTGTAGTTTCTGATTGAGGAACAGCCTGTACCAAGCCATATAACTCCGAAGTTGATGCCTGGTATATCTTTGTTTTTTTGTTTAAGCCGAGTATACGTACAGCTTCCAATATGCGCAGGGTGCCTATACCATCGGCATTGGCGGTATATTCGGGTGTATCAAAACTTACTTTTACATGCGACATCGCACCTAAATTGTAAATTTCATCAGGTTGAACCTGTTGGATGATACGAATAAGGTTAGTTGAATCGGAAAGATCGCCGTAATGCAGTATGAATTTTAAGTTACTTTCGTGCGGGTCCTGATATAAATGGTCTATCCTATCAGTATTAAATAATGAGCTTCTACGTTTTATGCCATGAACTTCATATCCTTTAGATAACAATAGTTCGGCAAGATAGGCGCCATCCTGACCAGTTATACCTGTAATTAGAGCAACTTTTTTCATATATTATTAGAATAGATCAGCACCTATAAAGGAATTGACCTGCTTTTTGTTTTAGATAATTGTAATTATTAATTTTTCAAAAAGCGAAATTACGAATGAATTGTTCCCGCTGCAACAGTTTCGTTAGTGGTATCATCAATCAATATTAATGATCCGGTTATCCTGTTTTTACGGTATTCATCATAAACCAATGGCCTTGTAGTTCGCATCTTAACCATCGCCATATCATTCATCTTAATACTGGTATCCTCATCGAGTTTTTCCATGGTATTAATATTTATTTTGTAGGTCACTTCCTTAATAATTGCCATTACCTCGTTGGTGGTGCTTTTTAAATAATATTTCGCGCCTGGTCTTGGTGGTCTCGCGGCCATCCAGCATAATAATACGTTCAGGTCCTGCCCTACTTCGGGTTCGTTATTTGTTTTAACGATCATATCGCCACGGCTCACATCAATATCATCATCCAAATTAATGGATACCGACATCGGCGAGAAAGCTTCTTCAATATCGCCGTCAAAAGTAGTAATGGATTTTATTTTGGATGTTAATCCCGAAGGCAAAACAGTAACTTTATCACCTTTACGGAAAATGCCACCAGCCACGCGGCCTGCATAAGCGCGGTAATCATGGTATTCGTCCTGATGCGGGCGTATTACGGTTTGTACCGGAAAACGCGCATCTATATGGTTTTGATCACTGCTGATGTGGATAGTTTCTAAGGTATCCAATAAACTTGCACCTTTGTACCAGTCCATGTTTTCGGAACGGTTAACCACGTTATCGCCATTTAAAGCGCTGATGGGGATGTAGCGTATATCGGTTATATCCAGTTTGCTGGCGAATGCTTCATATTCCTCAACAACTTTGTTGTAAGCTTCTTCGGAGAAATCAACCAGATCCATTTTGTTGATACAAACAATAACGTGCGGGATTTTAAGCAACGACGCGATAAATGAATGGCGACAGGTTTGCTCAATTACACCGTGGCGGGCGTCAACCAAAACCAAAGCTAAATTGGCGGTTGAAGCACCGGTAACCATGTTACGGGTATACTGGATATGCCCAGGGGTATCGGCAATAATAAACTTGCGTTTTGGGGTAGCGAAGTAACGGTAAGCAACATCAATAGTGATGCCTTGCTCACGTTCAGAACGTAAACCATCGGTAAGTAGTGATAAATCAACATGGGTAAGCCCTTTGCGCTCACTTGATTTTTTTACGGCTTCTATCTGATCTTCAAATATTGATTTTGAGTCATATAACAAACGACCGATTAACGTACTTTTTCCATCATCAACACTACCGGCAGTTGTAAAACGCAATAATTCCATTTCTTTTGTTGTGCTTGTATCTAAATATCTCTCGCGAATATTTATCAAATATTAACTAAAGGCCGAAGCCAAATTCTGTATAATAATCAGGGTTATTTAATTAAAAATACCCTTGTTTTTTTCTGTCTTCCATTGAGGTGTCGGAGCGTTTGTCATCGCTGCGGTTACCACGTTCGGTGCTTCGGGTTGCTGATATTTCTTCAACAATTTTCTCCAGTGTATCCGCATCCGATTCGATACCGCCGGTTATGGTAATATCGCCCAGGGTACGGAAACGCATCCTTTTCTTTTCTATTTTTTCGCCCTCGCGCAGCACCAAAAATTCAGAGTTTGGCAACCACGTACCATCACGGTAAACGGCTTCGCGCTCATGTGCAAAGTATAATGATGGGATTGGTATATTTTCCTGAAGGATGTAATTCCAAACGTCCATCTCGGTCCAGTTACTTATCGGGAACACCCTGAAGTGTTCGCCCATGCGCTTATGGCCGTTAAACATATTCCAAAGCTCGGGGCGTTGGTTTTTAGGATCCCACTGACCAAAATCATCACGGTGCGAAAAGAAACGTTCTTTTGCACGTGCCTTTTCTTCATCGCGGCGGGCACCACCAATGGCAGCGTCAATTTTATTTTCTTCGATAGCATCTAATAACGATACGATCTGCAATTCATTACGGCTGGCGTTAATGCCTTCCTCTTCTACTGCACGGCCTTTATCAATGGCAGTTTGTACTGAGCCTACTATTAATTGGATACCCAATTCATCAACCAAATTATCACGAAACTCCATTGTTTCGATGAAATTGTGGCCAGTATCAATATGTATAAGCGGCATAGGAATGCGTGCCGGGTAAAAAGCCTTGCGGGCCAGGTGCGTTACCACAATCGAGTCTTTACCACCAGAAAACAATATGGCGGGCCTGTCAAACTGAGCGACAACCTCCCTGATTACATATATGGCTTCTGATTCAAGCTCCTGAAGATGGGTAAGGTAATATTTAGACATTATTATTAATTATAGCTGTATTTTGGGTAAAATATTTTCCAAAACTAAACTTACCGATTGATTTATCGACAAGTTTTTCGTTTCGACATGAATTTCGGCAGTTAAAGGTGGCTCGTAAGGCGAACCAATTCCGGTAAAGTTAGCAATTTCTCCTCGTCTTGCCTTCTTATATAGTCCTTTTATATCACGTTCTTCGCAGATTTCCAGGGGAGTATCTACAAAAACCTCGTTGTATAGGTCGCCTATTATGTTGCGCAGCATTGCCCTTTCATGTATAAAAGGGCTAACAAAGGCAGCTATTACTATAATACCTGCATCGCACATCAGTTTGGCTACTTCACCAATGCGGCGCAGGTTTTCATCACGGTCTTTTTCGGTAAAAGTGAGGTCCTTACTTAAGCCGTTGCGCACATTATCGCCATCAAGTACGTAGGTTTTGTAACCTTTCTTGAAAAGCTCTTCTTCGAGGTGACTGGCCAGTGTGCTTTTGCCTGAGCCTGATAAACCTGTGAACCAAACGCAAATGGCTTTATGGCCATTAATCTTCTCGCGTTCGGCGCGGCTTATTTTAAATTGATGTTCAACTATGTGAAGTTTTTCTTCCATTATTAAGCCTGCCCTACTGTTCCGCCAAAATTCATCGGGAAGCCTGATGGTTCCTGTTGTGTTTTGATACGGCCATTTATCGCTTCAAATTTCTCTACATTATCCGACAATGCAGAAAGTAAACGTTTGGCATGTTCAGGGGTTAATATGATCCTCGATTTTACTTTAGCTTTAGGCACGCCCGGCATCACACGGATAAAATCCAACACAAACTCAGAGCTTGAATGGGTAATGATAGCCAGGTTGGAATAGATCCCTTCAGAAACTTCTTCAGAGAGTTCAATACTCAATTGATTTTCATTTTGTTCTTCCATCCTGCGAAAATAACAAAGCCTTTCCGTTTATGGAAAGCCTTTTAATATTTATTGTATATAGATGTAGTATATTAAGTATAAAGCATTAAATATGTTACAAAAAAAGCCTGCCAATTTTCATTTAGCTTGTAGTCGGTGTTCTGACGACTGTATTCAAAGTGACGCGGGAAATATCAACTATACATTGAACATTTTTTCTATATTTATTTATGAACAGCGATTATTATTATTCGGACTTTTTTATAGACAAACCTGAGTTTGAAATAATATTAAAAGAGTTTAGCGAAAAATTCAACATTGCTACAGAGAGAAAACTCAAAACGATAAAATGTAAAGATGAATTTTTAGCTGAAATAATTGAATATCGTTTTGGTATTTTCTTTGGTTCAATGTTTAAAAATATTCAGCATGAATATAAAATATTCCCAGGCTCTCAACGTAAACCGGACTGGACAATTACATCTGAATCACAGACGATTGTAGCTGAAGTGATAAGATTAAATCCCTCGAAAGGTGATGCCGAGGAAATGAAATTGTCAGATACTTTAATGGATGGTTTATATAAAGTTGCAGGCGATTATCTTGTTCAGTTGCAATACAAATACGATGAGGTAAAAGATTTATTGTTGAATCAAGAACATTTTGAATCGCAAGCGAGAGAATGGATATACACGAATCCATCTGAAGGCGACTACATGACATTCGGGCATAAAATAAAGATAATTGTAAAGCAAAAAGATATTGGGTTAACTAAAGTTAATGCGATGAGCCCTTTTGTATCAATCCGATTTGACTATAGAAGATTAGCAGGGGAAGAAAGCAGGCTATTTGAAAAGTTAGACAAATACGCAGATTTAGCTAATAAACATAATTTGCCATACCTCATTTGTTTACATTTAAGTTTTGAAAGCTGGTTTAAACCAGAGGACATGTATACAAAATTATATGGTTGTTCAGGGGTGTTCCATGGAGATGAACCTTTTAACGAATATTACCCCGATGCAGTATTTCATACGTACGCTGATGGCCTCTACTACTGTAATGATATAATTAAGAATTGTGTAAGCGGGGTTATAGTTTATTATCAGAACGAGTTTACGTTCTTTCCTAACTACAGCGACAAAAACAGGCTTTCTAATGATTCTATGCAATTATTGAATGCGTACTTATATAATGATTTGAAGAGTTAACATTCGCTTCTATCTGTTTAAAAAACATCTTTTTAGCTTATCGTCAAAGCATTGGCGCAGAAGCCCACCCACATACTTCGACTATGCTCAGCATGACACCCATTTTAATTTTCCGAATACTTGTGGTTACAAAAAAAGCCTGCCAATTTTCATTGGCAGACTTAAAATTTATAACGTTTATAGTTATGCTTCTACTTCTTCAGTTTTTGAAGCCATTTAGCTTGTGGTGAGTGTTTTCACTGCAGGCTGAATTGTTTTTCATTTTGTCCCTCCATCCTGCGAAAATAATAGACCATGCTGTTAAAAAGAATTTATTATCTTACCTATAATTATTAATTTCTTTATTTTTAGCTCGCTACATAAATATGTAGCGAGCGGGTGATCTCCTACATTTAAATTTCGGATAATTTTTATTTCATGGATTCAAAAAGTACGATTAAACACAAGTTACAATACATTAAGAGCCTTGACACCCTAAGGGGATTTGCCGCCATATTTGTGTTGCTATTTCATGGTAGTTATGGCTTTTTTGCAGGTGGCTGGGTTGGGGTTGATCTTTTTTTCGTTTTAAGCGGTTACCTGATCACAACTTTAATTTATGATGAATACCTGAATTTTTCAACTGTATCGCTTTCTAAATTTTATATACGCAGGGCTTTCCGCTTGTTCCCGCCATTAATAATGTGCGTAATTATAGCTAACATACTATGGCCATTCTCCAATTTGCAGAATAGTAATCAATCGCTGGCTACTTTTGCATCGTTGTTTTATTTTATTAACCTGATTCCGGGAAATCTTCCCGGGAATATGGCGCATCTTTGGTCATTAGCTGTAGAAGAACATTTTTATATTATTTGGCCTGTATTTACTTTGTTTGTATTATTTAAAACTTCCCTACGAAACAAAGTAATCATACTTATTTCACTTATATCTGTAATTGAAGTTTTTAGGATAATTGCTTTTAATTACACGATACACTTTTTTAACACCAGTTACATTATCAATCCCGCAAGGTTCTCCTTTTGCCGTATGGATGAGATTTTGATAGGTGCATTAATGTCGTTTGCCCTGTTACAGCCGTCAATTAAAAAAATAAAACTCACTTCTCTGCAAGCTTCCATATTATTGGGTATTATGCTATGCCTGTTTTTAGTGATACTGTTTAAAGTTGATGCAGCAAGTTATTTTTGGAATAGCGGTGGATTTATTTTAACAAATTTAATTTGCGCATTTACCGTTTGGTTGGCTATAAAGGTACCTGATCACTATCTTTTTTCGAGTAAAGTGATGAATTGGTTCGGCAAGCGTTCATATGGGATCTATGTATATCATTTCCCGATCTTCTTATTTATGGAGCGATTCAGGCATCCGCATGGCATCGTTAACCTTTTAGTGATAACTATCCTAAGATTCGCTATCTCAATTGGTATAGCTGCTGTCCTATATAAATATGTTGAACAACCCATATTAAAATTAAAAAAGAAATACGAACCGCAGGCGCAATAAATAATCAGCTTGTGGTCGGTGTTTTCACCATGTGTGATCGGAAGATCAGATTTGCTTCTTTCCTAATGACTTTTTATAAAAAAAATGGGTGTCATGCTGAGCGTAGTCGAAGCGTGTGGGCAAAGGCCTTTACGCTCATACTTCGACTACGCTCAGCATGACACCCATTTTAACCTTCCGAACACACATGGTGAAAACACCGACCACAGGCTGAATAGTGTAAAGCTCAAATATATCACATAAAAAAAGCCTGCCAATTTTCATTGGCAGGCTTAAAATTTATAACGTTTATAGTTATGCTTCTACTTCTTCAGTTTTTGAAGCCATTAAACGATCGAATTCCTCTTGAGAACCTACACGGATATTTTCGTATGCGCGTAAACCTGTTCCTGATGGAATTAAGTGACCAACAATTACGTTTTCTTTCAGGCCAAGCATAAAGTCTTTTTTACCTGCGATTGCTGCTTCGTTCAGTACTTTGGTAGTTTCCTGGAACGATGCTGCCGAGATAAACGACTTGGTGCCTAATGACGCCCTTGTGATACCTTGTAATATCGGGCTTGATGTAGCTGCGATAGCATCCCTTACTTCAACTAACCTCATATCCTTACGTTTAAGGATTGAGTTTTCGTCGCGGAGCTTTCTAACAGATATGATCTGACCTGCTTTTACTGTGGTAGAATCACCTGGTTCAACAACAACTTTCTTATCGAAAATTTCGTCGTTCTCGATCATGAAATCCCAGCTATCAACCGCTTCTTTTTCAAGGAACGTAGTATCGCCGGCATCCTCAATTGATACTTTTTGCATCATTTGGTGAACGATTACTTCGAAGTGTTTATCATTGATCTTCACACCTTGTAAACGGTAAACTTCTTGTATACCATTTACTAAGTATTCCTGTACCGCAGCAGGGCCTTTAATAGCCAGGATGTCGGCAGGAGAGATAGAACCATCAGACAATGGCATACCAGCTTTCACAAAGTCATTATCCTGTACCAGGATGTGTTTAGACAATGGAACAAGGTATTTTTTGATCTGACCGTCTTTTGATTCGATAGTCATTTCGCGGTTACCACGTTTAACACCACCTAAGGTTACCACACCATCAATCTCAGTAACAACTGCAGGGTTTGATGGGTTACGTGCTTCGAATAACTCGGTTACACGTGGTAAACCACCTGTGATATCTCGTGTTTTTCCGGTTGAACGAGGTATTTTAGCAATAACTTGGCCGGTTTGTAATTTCTCGCCTTCATCAACCGCGATGTGGGCGCCTACCGGGATGTTATAACCTTTAACTACGTTACCTTTGTCAACAATTTGTATAACAGGGTTTTTAGTTTTATCTCTTGTATCAATAATTACTTTTTCACGGTGACCTGTTTGCTCATCTGATTCTTCACGGAAAGTAATACCTTCCAATACAGCTTCAAACTGGGTTGAACCCGCAAATTCAGAGATGATTACCGCGTTGTACGGATCCCATGAACAGATACGGTCGCCTTTAGCAATTTTGCTTCCGTCTTTAACGTATAAGTAAGCACCATAAGGGATATTGTTAGTTACAATAACCTTGTTGGTTCCTTCTTCTACGATACGGAATTCACCTGAACGGCCTAATACTACATCAACCGGACCATCTTCAGCAGTTTTGTATTGTACTGTACGAACGTTTTCAAATTCGATAATACCTTCAAACCTTGCATTGATCTGTGATTCAGCCGCGATGTTTGACGCGGTACCACCCACGTGGAAGGTACGTAACGTTAACTGTGTTCCCGGCTCACCGATTGACTGTGCAGCAATTACACCAACAGCCTCGCCACGTTGCACGCGTTTACCGCTTGCCAGGTTACGGCCATAGCATAATGCACATACACCACGCCTGCTTTCGCAAGTTAATACCGAACGTATCTCGATACCCTCTAACGGAGAGTTTTCGATAGTTTTTGATATTTCTTCAGTAATGTCATGACCTGCAGCTACTAACAATTCGTTAGAGATAGGATCATAAACATCATTCAGGGCAGTACGGCCTAAAATACGTTCGTGCAATGGCTCAACAATATCCTCGTTATCTTTAAGGGCGGTTGTGTATATACCTCTTAAAGTACCGCAATCTTCTTCGCCTACGATCATATCCTGGGCAACGTCATGCAACCTACGGGTTAAGTAACCAGCATCAGCAGTTTTTAACGCTGTATCCGCCAAACCTTTACGTGCACCGTGAGTAGAGATAAAGTATTCCAATACCGACAAACCTTCTTTAAAGTTTGAAAGGATCGGGTTTTCAATGATCTCGCCACCTGAACCTGATTTTTGAGGTTTCGCCATCAAACCACGCATACCTGCAAGCTGACGGATCTGCTCTTTAGAACCACGCGCACCAGAATCAAGCATCATATATACTGAGTTGAAGCCCTGGTTGTCTGTTGACAAGATTTCCATCACATTCGCTGTTAAGCGGTTGTTGATACGTGTCCAGATATCGATGATCTGATTGTAACGCTCATTGTTAGTGATGAAACCCATGTTGTAGTTACCCATAACCTCTTCAACTTCTTTCGAAGCCTGCTCAATAAGCGTAACTTTTTGTGCAGGGATATTAATATCCTTCAGGTTAAATGATAAACCACCCTGGAATGCCATTTTGAAACCTAATTCCTTAATATCATCAAGGAACTGGGCTGCACGTGCCATACCAGTGTTTTTAACTACCTCACCAATAATATCACGAAGTGATTTCTTGGTTAATAATTCATTTATGTAACCAACTTCGGCTGGTACGTGTTGGTTAAACAATACGCGGCCTACAGTGGTATCAATAATTTTATTTACGATGCTGCCATCACGTTCTTTAACATTGGCTTTCACCTTGATAAATGCGTGCAGGTCAAGTTTTTTCTCGTTATAAGCGATGATAACTTCTTCAGCAGAGTAGAATGTTAAGCCTGAACCTTTAACAATGTGTCCTTCTTCTGTTTTACGGCCTTTGGTTATGTAGTACAAACCAAGCACCATATCCTGTGATGGTACTGTAATTGGGGTACCGTTAGCAGGGTTAAGGATGTTGTGTGATGCAAGCATTAAAATTTGGGCTTCCAAAATTGCCGCGTTACCTAGTGGTACGTGAACGGCCATCTGGTCACCGTCAAAATCCGCGTTGAAGGCGGTACAGGTTAACGGGTGTAACTGGATAGCTTTACCTTCAACCAATTTTGGCTGGAACGACTGGATACCTAACCTGTGCAGCGTAGGCGCACGGTTTAGTAATACAGGGTGTCCTTTTAATACATTCTCTAATATATCCCAAACTAATGGGTCTTTACGGTCAACGATTTTTTTGGCAGATTTTACTGTTTTAACCACACCACGCTCAATCATCTTACGGATGATAAATGGTTTGAATAACTCAGCAGCCATATCTTTTGGTAAACCGCACTCGTGTAATTTAAGGTTTGGACCTACAACAATTACCGAACGTGCTGAATAATCCACACGTTTACCTAATAAGTTTTGACGGAAACGGCCTTGTTTACCTTTCAGGATGTCTGAAAGTGATTTCAAAGCACGGTTACCTTCAGTTTTAACGGCGTTTACTTTACGTGAGTTATCGAACAACGAGTCAACAGCTTCCTGTAACATACGTTTTTCGTTACGTAAAATAACTTCCGGCGCTTTAATCTCGATCAAACGTTTTAAACGGTTGTTACGGATAATTACACGACGGTATAAATCGTTCAAATCTGAAGTAGCGAAACGGCCACCTTCCAATGGAACTAACGGGCGTAATTCAGGCGGGATAACCGGAACGATCTTAACGATCATCCACTCAGGGTTATTCTCGATCCTGTCTTTTGAATCGCGGAAAGCTTCAACAACCTGTAAACGTTTTAAAGCTTCGTTTTTACGTTGTTGAGAAGTTTCGTTAGCAGCCTGGTGACGTAAGCTGAAAGAAAGCTCGTCAAGGTCAAGGCGTTTTAAAAGCTCTTCTAAAGCTTCAGCGCCCATTTTAGCTACGAATTTCTGCGGATCCTTATCATCTAAATACTGGTTTTCTTTTGGAAGAGTATCCAAAACATCCAGGTATTCTTCTTCAGTAAGGAAATCCATTTTATTGATACCGTCAGCTTCCTTAATACCTGCTTGTATTACTACATAACGTTCGTAGTAAATAATCAAGTCAAGTCTTTTGGTAGGTAAGCCTAAAAGGTAACCAATTTTATTTGGTAATGAACGGAAGTACCAGATGTGCGCAACGGGAACCACCAAGTTAATATGGCCCATACGCTCACGACGTACTTTCTTTTCAGTTACTTCAACACCGCAACGGTCGCAAACGATACCTTTGTAACGGATACGTTTGTATTTACCGCAATGGCACTCATAATCTTTAACCGGGCCGAATATACGTTCGCAAAACAAACCATCACGTTCAGGTTTGTAAGTTCTGTAGTTAATGGTTTCCGGTTTTAAAACTTCGCCACTTGATCGCTCCAGGATAGACTCAGGTGAGGCTAAGCTGATGGTAATAGTGGTGAAATTACTTTTGATTTTATTATCCTTTTTGTAAGACATAGTCTCCTTGTTTTTTAAATGAAGGTGAAAGGGTAAAGGCGAAAGGTAAAAGGTTTTGCACTGCTGCCTTTTACCTTTATCCTTTTGCCTTATTCTTATTCTAATGTGATATCCAAACCTAAACCTCTTAATTCGTGAATCAATACGTTGAATGATTCCGGAACTGAAGGAGTTGGCAGGTTTTCACCTTTAACAATAGCCTCGTAAGTTTTAGCGCGGCCGATAACATCATCAGATTTAACGGTCAAGATCTCTTGCAAGATGTTTGCTGCACCGAATGCTTCCAGTGCCCAAACTTCCATCTCACCAAAACGCTGACCTCCGAACTGGGCTTTACCACCCAATGGTTGTTGTGTAATTAATGAGTATGGCCCAATTGAACGCGCGTGCATCTTATCATCAACCATGTGACCTAATTTCAGCATGTATATAATACCTACTGTAGTCTGTTGATCAAAGCGATCGCCTGTTAAACCGTTGTATAAATAGGTACGGCCTGATTCAGGTAAGTTGGCCTTTTTAACCCACTCTTCCACTTCTTCATGGCTTGCACCATCAAAAATCGGAGTAGCGAATTTAATGCCCAGCTCTTTACCGGCCCATCCTAATACAGTTTCATAGATCTGGCCCAAGTTCATACGTGAAGGTACACCCAGTGGGTTCAACACAATATCAACAGGTGTTCCATCCTCCAGGAAAGGCATATCTTCGTCACGTACAATACGTGCAACAATACCTTTGTTCCCGTGGCGGCCTGCCATTTTATCACCCACTTTAAGCTTACGCTTTTTAGCGATGTAAACTTTAGCCATTTGCACGATACCTGATGGAAGCTCATCACCCACACTGATAGCGAATTTATCACGACGATAAGCACCTAATTCCTCGTTAACCTTGATGTTGTAGTTATGAAGAAGAAGTTTTATCTGATCGTTTTTATCATCATCAGTTGTCCATTTGGTTGGGTTAATATTTTCATAATTAAGCTCAACCAGGATTTTTTGAGTGAATTTAACACCTTTAGCAACCTGTAACTCTTTGTAAACATTAAATACACCTTGTGATGTTTTACCATTCACAATCTCGAATAATTTTTCGATCAATGTATTTTTAAGGTCTTTAACAGCCTTATCATGTTTGTTATCCAATTTTTCTATCTGTGCTTTTTCTTCTGCTTTCGTAGTTTTCTTAGCACGAGAGAATAATTTGGTATCGATAACCACACCAGCGATAGATGGAGGAGTTTTTAAAGACGCATCTTTAACATCACCTGCTTTATCACCAAATATGGCACGTAGTAATTTTTCTTCCGGTGAAGGATCTGATTCACCTTTTGGAGTGATCTTACCGATCAAAATGTCGCCTTCTTTAACCTCAGCACCAACACGGATGATACCGTCTTCGTCAAGGTCTTTAGTAGCTTCTTCTGATACGTTAGGGATATCCGGTGTTAATTCTTCTTCACCACGTTTGGTATCACGTACTTCCAATTCAAATTCTTCCACGTGAAGTGAAGTGAATATATCCTGTGAAACTACGCGCTCCGAGATCACGATCGCATCCTCAAAGTTATATCCCTGCCAAGGCATGAACGCTACTTTTAAGTTACGGCCTAAGGCAAGCTCACCATTTTGGGTAGCATAACCTTCGCAAAGTACTTCACCTTTTTCAACCCTTTGGCCTTTTTTAACAATCGGCTTAAGGTTCATGGTAGTGCTCTGGTTCGTTTTCTTGAACTTGGTTAAACGGTAGCTGCGTGAATCGCCATCAAAAGATACAAGGCGGTCCAGCTCGTTACGGTCATATTTAATGCGGATTTCGTTGGCATCTACATACTCAACTACGCCGTCACCTTCTGCATTTATCAGTGTACGTGAATCTTTAGCCACACGGCCTTCCAAACCAGTACCAACAATTGGCGCTTCAGGGCGTAACAATGGTACAGCCTGGCGTTGCATGTTTGAACCCATCAATGCACGGTTAGCATCATCATGTTCCAGGAACGGAATTAATGAAGCCGCGATCGAAGTGATCTGGTTAGGGGCGATATCCATATAATCAAGTCTATCCGGCTCAATGATCGGGAAGTCACCTTCAAAACGTGCTTTTACACGTGGGGTGCTAAATACACCTTTATCATCGTAAACCGCGTTAGCCTGACCGATGGTTTTACCATCTTCGTCCTCTGCAGATAAATACACAACCGGCTCATCCATTGATACTACACCGTCAACCACACGTTTGTATGGTGTTTCGATGAAGCCCAGGTTATTGATTTTGGCGTGTACGCAAAGTGAAGATATCAAACCAATGTTCGGTCCTTCCGGAGTTTCGATAGTACATAACCTACCGTAGTGGGTATAGTGTACGTCACGAACTTCGAAACCTGCACGCTCACGAGACAGACCACCGGGCCCCAGGGCTGACAGACGACGCTTGTGCGTGATCTCTGCCAGTGGATTGGTTTGGTCCATAAACTGTGACAACTGGTTTGTTCCGAAGAACGAGTTTATCACTGATGATAATGTACGCGCGTTGATCAGGTCGGTTGGTGTGAACACCTCGTTATCACGAATGTTCATACGCTCACGGATGGTACGAGCCATACGTGCTAAACCTACGCCGAACTGAGCATATAACTGCTCGCCTACGGTACGTACACGACGGTTTGACAAGTGATCAATATCATCCACCTCAGCTTTTGAGTTGATTAATTTGATCAGATATTTTACTATCGCGATGATATCCTGTTTGGTTAAAACTTTAGTTTCTTCAGAGGTGCTAAGTTTTAATTTACGGTTGATGCGGTAACGACCTACATCACCCAGGTCATATCTTTTATCAGAGAAGAATAAACGATCGATGATACCACGAGCAGTTTCCTCATCAGGTGGTTCAGCGTTACGTAATTGACGGTAGATATGCTCAACCGCTTCTTTCTCAGAGTTTGAAGTATCTTTTTGTAAAGTATTATATATGATAGTGTAGTCACCGCTGGTAGCTGCATCTTCCTTGTTCAGGATGATGGTTTTTACACCTGCATCAATGATCATGTCAATATGGTCATCTTCAAGTACGGTTTCACGCTCCAGAATGATCTCGTTACGGTCGATTGAAACAACTTCACCGGTATCTTCGTCCACAAAATCCTCAACCCATTTTTTAAGCACCCTTGCGGCAAGCTTACGGCCAATGAATTTTTTAAGACCTGATTTACTAACTTTTACTTCATCAGCCAGTTCAAATAATTCTAATATATCTTTATCAGAATCATAACCAATGGCACGTAATAAGGTAGTAACCGGGAATTTCTTTTTACGGTCGATATAAGCATACATCACGTTATTAACGTCTGTAGCAAACTCAATCCATGATCCTTTGAAAGGGATAACACGGGCAGAGTATAATTTAGTACCGTTAGTGTGGCGGCTTTGGCCAAAGAACACACCTGGTGAACGGTGCAATTGCGATACAATTACACGCTCAGCGCCATTGATAACGAATGTACCTTTAGGAGTCATGTAAGGGATAGTTCCCAAATACACGTCCTGTACTATCGTTTCAAAATCTTCGTGCTCCTCGTCATTACATGACAGGCGCAACTTGGCTTTTAAAGGGACGCTATAAGTTAATCCGCGTTCAATACACTCTTGTATATCATAACGTGGCGGATCAATAAAATAGTCAAGAAATTCTAAAACAAAGATGTTTCTTGAATCTGAAATTGGAAAGTTTTCGGCAAACACTTTAAACAAACCTTCTTTATAGCGGTTGTCTGAAGTAGTTTCCAATTGAAAAAATTCCTGAAAAGATTGCAACTGTACATCCAGGAAATCAGGGTAATCAAGTACCTTTCTGCTGGTTGCAAAGTTTACTCTTTGATTATTGTTGTTTGCCAAGGGATTATAATTTTAGTTTATTAATAAACTTAAGTAGATGTTTTTAGATGCGAGATTTAGAGATATGAGATTTGAGATAATATATCAAACCTAAACATCTAAAATGTCTAAACCATTATAAACAGCAATAGACCCCGACCAAAAACGGTCGGAGTCTGATGCTATTGTGTATCGGGTTAAATTATTTAACCTCAACTACCGCTCCGGCTTCTTCTAATTGTTTTTTCAAAGATTCAGCTTCTTCTTTAGTTACACCAGTTTTAACTTCTTTAGGTGCACCATCAACTAAGTCTTTAGCTTCTTTCAAACCAAGGCCGGTAAGGTCTTTTACTAATTTAACAACTGCTAATTTTGAGCCACCTGCTTCTTTCAGGATAACATCAAATGCAGTTTGTTCAGCAGCAGCTGCAGGAGCGTCATCGCCACCAGCTGGAGCAGCAGCAACAGCAACAGCTGCAGCAGCAGGCTCAATGCCATACTCATCTTTCAAGATCTGAGCTAATTCGTTAACTTCTTTTACTGTTAAGTTTACTAACTGTTCAGCAAACGCTTTTAAATCCGCCATTTTATTTAATTTTTACTTTTTAATGCTTTTTGTTTAATTCGAAACTTAGGGTGTTCCGTTAACCTCTTTCTTGTAATGTTTTTACAACTCCTGCCAGTATATTTCCGCCTGATTGTAGTGCAGAAATAACATTCTTCGCTGGTGATTGCAATAGTCCGATAATCTCGCCAACCAATTGTTCTTTTGATTTTAAGTTAATCAAAGTATCAAGTTGGTTATCGCCAATAAATATCGATGAATCAATATATGCTGCTTTTAAAACCGGTTTGTCACCTTTTTTCCTTAACTGTTTGATCAGTTTTGCCGGAGCAGTTGCTGATTTAGAGAAAAGGATTGATGATGAACCTTTTAATACATCATATAATGGAGAGAAATCACCTTCGATATTGTCCATAGCTTTTTTAATCAAGCTATTTTTGGTTACCTGCATGGTGATGTCACTTTCGAAACATTTGCGACGGATGTCATTTACTTTTGCAACCGTTAAATTAGAAGTATCGGTAATATAGAAATTACCATACTCTTTCATTTGTTCAGTAAGGGCAAGAACTAAGTCGTATTTTTCTTCTTTATTCATGATTAAATCCCCGCTACTGTTTTGGTTTCAACTGCAATTCCCGGTGACATTGTTGACGAAACGTGTATACTTTTAAAATATGTTCCTTTTGCTGATGAAGGTTTTAATTTAGAGATAACCTGCAATACTTCTAATGCATTCTCATAAATCTTATCAGCAGGGAAAGATACTTTTCCTATTGAGGCATGGATGATGCCGGTTTTATCAACCTTGAAATCGATTTTACCACCTTTTACATCAGTTACAGCTTTACCAACTTCTGGTGTTACTGTTCCTGATTTAGGGTTAGGCATAAGGTTACGCGGGCCTAATATACGACCCAAACGACCTACTTTAGCCATAACACTAGGCATAGTGATGATAATATCAACGTCAGTCCATCCGCCTTCAATCTTGGCAATGTAATCATCCAAACCTACGAAATCCGCACCTGCGTCTTTAGCTTCTTGTTCCTTATCAGGAGTACAAAGCACAAGCACACGTACAGTTTTTCCGGTTCCATGAGGCAATGTTGCAATACCACGTACCATTTGATTGGCTTTACGAGGGTCAACACCTAAACGTACATCTATATCAACAGATGAATCAAACTTGGTATTGGAAATATCCTTTACCAATGCTGTTGCATCCTGTAATGTGTATGATTTATTAGCCTCAATTTTGGAGAGTGCCGCTTTTTGATTTTTTGTTAATCTTGCCACTGTCTTAAACTGATTTGTATAAATTTAATTAATTCCAGGGAGCCGTACCTGATACGGTTATTCCCATACTGCGGGCAGTACCTGCCACCATTTTCATGGCTGATTCAACTGTGAATGCATTCAGGTCAGTCATTTTATCTTTTGCTATAGTCTCAACCTGATCCCAGTTTACACTGGCAACTTTTTTACGGTTGGGCTCAGCAGAACCACTTTTTAAACCTGTTACTTCCATTAACTGGATTGCTACAGGAGGGGTTTTGATGATAAATTCGAATGACTTGTCAACATATACAGTAATAACTACAGGCAACACTTTACCAGGTTTATCCTGGGTACGTGCGTTGAACTGCTTGCAAAATTCCATAATATTCACACCTTTTGCACCCAATGCTGGGCCAATTGGTGGAGATGGGTTTGCAGCGCCGCCCTTCACTTGTAGTTTCACCATCGCACCGACTTCTTTTGCCATTTTTTTGTTTACTTTAATTGTTACTCAATGTTAGTAAGTGGAAGCTATGTAACATTCTTTAATCTGGTATCAAGTAGTTAGTATCAAGTATCTAGACTTTTTACCTTTTCTATAACCATTATCTTTATTAGTATGTATCGAATAATCTTGCTACTTGATACTAGCTACTAAGTACTACTCTTTCTCTACCTGCATGTAATTTAATTCAAGCGGCGTACGGCGCCCGAATATTTTTACCATTACCTTCAGTTTCTTTTTCTCTTCGTTAACTTCCTCAATCACACCGCTAAAGCCGTTGAAAGGTCCGTCCATCACTTTCACATTCTCGCCAACATAGTAAGGCACATTCATGGTTTCACCCTGTGCTGTCATCTCATCAACCTTACCTAAAATACGGTTAACTTCTGCCTGACGAAGCGGTATAGCGTTTCCGGCTTTATCACCAAGGAAACCAATAACGCTATTTATGTTTTTTATTACGTGCTCAATTTCGCCATCAAGTTGGGCTTCCATCAGCACATAACCCGGGAAGTAATTACGCTCTTTAGCGATTTTCTTTCCGTCGCGCATCTGGTAATATTTTTCGGTAGGGATTAATATCTGAGGGATTAGGTGGGTTATACCTAAACGGTTTATTTCAGCCTCAATATATGTCTTTACCTTTTTTTCTTTACCACTTATGGCACGTACCACGTACCATTTTAATTGATCGCTCATGTATCTATATATTAACCTAGTGAACTATAAAAACTTCTTAGCAACCAACCAATTAATTGATCCATACCAAAAACTACCAAAGCGATAATAACCGTTGCCACCAACACCAAAACAGCGCTGCTTTGCAGCTCGCGCCAGGTTGGCCAGGTAACCTTTTCGGTCATCTCGATATATGATTCTTTTATATACTCACCTACGTTAGCCATATCTTATTAATTATGCACGGGAACAAGGATTCGAACCCTGATCAAAGGTTTTGGAGACCTCTATTCTACCGTTGAACTATTCCCGTGTATCCTTTTTAAAAGCGATGTCTTCATCACTTTTTTATAGTAACAAAGTACTTAGCCGATTTAGCTAAGTACTTTGCTGTATATTAACCTAACTTATTCCCCGCTTTTGGCAGGTCGTAAGGTTTTATTTTACTATCTCAGTTACCTGACCAGCACCTACTGTTCTGCCACCTTCACGGATAGCGAAACGTAAGCCTTTTTCCATCGCGATAGCGTTGATCAATTTTACGTTGATTGTAACGTTATCACCTGGCATAACCATTTCTACACCTTCAGCAAGGGTGATTTCACCTGTTACGTCTGTTGTACGGAAATAGAATTGCGGGCGGTATTTGTTGAAGAATGGAGTGTGACGGCCACCTTCTGCTTTTGATAATACGTAAACTTCTGCTTTGAAATCAGTGTGTGGAGTTACTGAACCTGGTTTGCAAATAACCATACCACGACGGATATCAGTTTTTTCAATACCACGTAACAATAAACCTACGTTATCACCAGCTTCGCCACGGTCAAGGATTTTGCGGAACATCTCAACACCAGTACAGGTTGATTTTAAGTTCTCAGCACCCATACCTAAGATATCTACAGGGTCACCAGTATTGATAACACCACGCTCGATACGACCAGTTGCAACAGTACCACGACCAGTGATCGAGAATACGTCCTCAACAGGCATTAAGAAAGGAAGCTCAGTTAAACGTGGAGGGATTGGGATGTAAGCATCAACTGCATCCATCAATTCCATAATTTTTTCAACCCATTTAGGATCGCCGTTAAGACCACCTAAAGCTGAACCTTGGATAACTGGAATATCATCACCTGGGAAATCATAGAATGATAATAACTCACGGATTTCCATTTCAACTAATTCTAACAATTCCGGATCATCAACCATATCCACTTTGTTCATGAATACAACCAATGAAGGCACACCAACCTGGCGAGCTAAAAGGATGTGTTCACGAGTTTGAGGCATCGGGCCGTCTGTAGCAGCAACAACGATGATAGCACCGTCCATTTGAGCAGCACCAGTAACCATGTTTTTCACATAATCCGCGTGACCTGGACAGTCAACGTGAGCATAGTGACGGTTGTTGGTTGAGTACTCAACGTGAGCAGTGTTGATAGTGATACCACGCTCTTTTTCTTCAGGAGCTGAATCGATTGAATCGAATGAACGAGCTTCTGAAAACCCTTTATCAGATAATACTTTAGTAATAGCTGCGGTAAGGGTTGTTTTACCGTGGTCAACGTGACCGATTGTACCGATGTTTAAGTGCGGTTTACTGCGGTCAAACTTTTCTTTTGCCATGATTTATATTTAATTTTGTAGGTTAATTATACTTTAAAAACTCTCTATTATATACTTTAAATAAAGTGAGCCAACAATGGGATTTGAACCCATGACCTCTTCCTTACCAAGGAAGTGCTCTACCCCTGAGCTACGTCGGCTAATTTTTTGACTTCTGGATTTGGGATTTTCAATTTCGGATTTGCCGCCATTAATAACCCTGTCTCTTTTCATCATTTAAGTCCGAAATCGAAATTTCGAAATCCGACATTCCCTTTTTTGAGCGGAAGACGAGGTTCGAACTCGCGACCTATAGCTTGGAAGGCTATCGCTCTACCAACTGAGCTACTTCCGCATTTTTTTAATGAGTGATTGAGTGATTGTGCGATTTTTGATTAAAAACTAAAAGCTTTCAATATTAAAAATTCACTCAATCACTCAATAATTCCATCACTCAATAACTGTGGGGGGAGAAGGATTCGAACCTTCGTAGCCGAAGCAACGGATTTACAGTCCGTCCCATTTGACCGCTCTGGTATCCCCCCAATTGTTATTCCGGATCGTTAATGCTCAAAGTTGAAGCTAAACATCACAATCCGAAAAAACAGAGCCTCCTATCGGGATCGAACCAATGACCTACTGATTACAAGTCAGTCGCTCTACCAGCTGAGCTAAGGAGGCTTAAAAATTCACCTTTATTTCCCCTCTGCTCCATTACTGGCCATCGGATTTTTACCGGTTAAATTATTAATATCTTTTTTATTTTAAAGAACCAACCCTTTTGTTGAAAATCCGCGTTGCGTACCTCTCTAAAAGGGATTGCAAATTTACAAATAAATTATGCCCATCAAAATTTTTTATCAAAAAAAAATCGATGGGTTTAAAGCCATCGATTTTCCTGGAATTGTATCCTATGATTTCGGTTAGAAATCGTCCTCATTATCAGCTAAAACCGCATTTTTAACGGCTTCGGCAGCAATTGTTTTCTTCTGTTTATATTTTTCAATTTGTTTGCGTAGGCTCTCAACCGCCAGGTCGGTAGCCTCTTCAAAGCTCTTACATTGTTCTTTCGCGAATAATGCGATGCCCGGAAGCAACAGTTTAATCTCCGTTATCTTATTTGCCTCATCTTCTACGTTTTCCAGTTTTAAATAAACCTCGCCACTAATAATGTGGTCGTGAAAGGTGTCTAACTTATCAGCTTTCTTCTGGATAAAATCCAACAACTTCTTGTCTGCGTTAAAACGAATAGATTGCACTGTAATTTTCATGATTCCTCCTTGTTATGCCTTTGGATGGGCTTGTTTATAAATAGACTTCAATCGCTCAACGGAGTTGTGCGTGTAAATTTGGGTTGCGCTAAGGTTAGCATGGCCCAAAAGTTCTTTGATGGCGTTAAGGTCGGCGCCGCGGTTAAGTAAACTTGTTGCAAATGTGTGCCTCAGCACGTGAGGGCTTTTTTTGTTTTGGGTTGATATGTAAGATAAATACTTTTGCACTATTAAATAAATGAGCTTTGGATATGCATCGGCTCCTTTATCTGTAACGAGTAATGTTAGGGAATTGTTATTAAAATTTTGACTTTTCTTTAAGTCCAGGTACTCGCTTATTAGCAGCTTCAGCTCGTTATTTATGGGTATAATCCTCTGTTTGTTGCGTTTACCTAAAACTTTTACCGTGCCTTCGTAAATATTTATATCGGTTTCTTTTACGCCTAATAATTCAGCCAGGCGCATGCCGGTGCCAAACAGGGTTTCAATCACCAGTTTATCGCGTAAGCCTTTAAAATCGTGGGTGAACACCTCGTTATCATCCAACATTTGCGTAAGCTTTGCATCCTCGACAACAACAGGCAGATTTTTAGGGCTTTTTGGAGTATTTATTTTTGAGGCCGGATTATGGGTGATGATACCCTCCTGCAATAAAAATTTAAAGTATTTGCGCAGCGTAGCTATTTTGCGGGTGATGGAACGCGCAGTAATATCATCGCTCATCATGGCTACCATCCAGTTGCGGATGAGGTGATGGGTGATCTCTGAAGGGTGTGTAATAGTTTCTTCCGGCGTATTGAGGAAGCGCATAAATTGATCCAGGTCTGACTGATAGGCAGATACTGTATGCGGGGAGTACCGTTTTTCGAACTGAATATATTGTATAAAACGGGCTAAAAACATAAAAACTATTTATACATCCAAGAATATGAATGTACAAATAGTTTTAATATATAATTAGCAAAAACTGTAAAATAAATTTACACAGTTTCCGCGTTCATATTTTGCTTGTAGATAGCATGTTTGATTTCATGCCTACGGGTAATCGATTTCTTTTCGAATGCCTGACGGCTACGAAGTTCTCTTAAAACACCGGTTTTCTCAAATTTCTTTTTAAAGCGTTTTAATGCTTTATCCAATGATTCGCCGTCTTTTACGTTAATAATGATCATAGTTCCTGAAATACCTCCTTTCGTGGGAGGGCAAAGGTAGAGATAAAGTTTTGAATATTAAAATGATAATTAATAATATTGAACATCGAATGCTGAATATTGAACATCGAAGTAAAACCTTCATAATTCAATATTCAGCATTCGATGTTCGTTATTATCAAAATCTACCGCAAAACTTCTCTACTAATCACAATTTTCTGTATCTCGCTTGTCCCCTCGCCTATGGTGCATAGTTTGGCGTCACGGTAGTATTTCTCTACCGGGAAATCTTTGGTGTAGCCGTAGCCGCCGAAAATTTGTACTGCCTCAGTCGCGGTGCGTACTGCTACTTCGGATGCGAAGTATTTGGCCATGGCTGATTGTTTGGTTACCGGCAGGTGCTTGTTCTTTAAGTCGGCTGCCTGCATAACTAAAAGTTCGGCTGCTTCTATTTCGGTGGCCATATCTGCCAGTTTAAAGGCTATGCCCTGGAAGTTAGCTATTGGCTGACCAAATTGCTTGCGCTCCTTAGCATAGGTTACCGCAGCCTCGAAAGCGCCTTTGGCGATGCCTAATGATAGCGCTGCTATAGAAATGCGGCCGCCATCCAATACCTTCATGGCTTGTGCGAAGCCTTCGCCTTGTTTGCCTAAGAGGTTTTCTTTGGGTACGCGGCAATTATCAAATATCAGTTCAGTAGTTTCTGAGGCGCGCATGCCTAGTTTGTTCTCCTTTTTGCCATGGGTGAAACCGGGTGTACCTTTTTCTATCACGATGGCTGAGATGCCTTTTGAATCGCCTTTCTCGCCTGTGCGCACCATTACTACAGCTACGTTGCTTGATTTACCGTGGGTAATCCAGTTTTTTGAACCGTTGATCACATATTCATCGCCATCTAAAACGGCGGTGGTCATCATGCCCATGGCATCGCTGCCGGTATTAGCTTCGGTTAAGCCCCATGCTCCTATCCATTCAGCAGTAGCCAGTTTGGGTAGCCAGCGTTGTTTTTGTTCTTCGTTGGCAAAAGCCATAATATGGCCGGTACATAGCGAATTGTGCGCGGCTACTGATAAGCCTATCGAACCGCAAACTTTAGCGATCTCTACAATTACGGCAACATATTCATGATAGCCGAAGCCGGAGCCTCCGTATTGCTCGGGCACCATTACGCCCATCATGCCCAGTTCGCCTAAGTGTTTAAAAAGTTCTATCGGGAAGTGTTGGGATTCATCCCATTCCATTACATGCGGTTTGATGTATCGTTCGGCAAAATCCTTTGCCATTTGGCCTACCATTTGTTGATTTTCGCTAACAGAAAAATCAAATCCGGAAGGCATGTCAGTTAATAAAGTACTCATGATTTATAATTGGTTACAGCAAAGTAACGCATTAAATCACAGCTTAGTTTCAGGATTTTATACATTAGAAAGTAGTACAAAATGGTATATGGTATGAATTTGATGTTTAGTTGATTTAAAGTGGTATTGGCGGTTTTAAAATGGTGAAAATATTTTCTAAAAAAAACCATTTAAACCAAATTGTCATTCTGAACGATAGTGAAGAATCTGTAAAGTAGTTTACAACCGTACAGATTCTTCGTTCCTCAGAATGACAATTTATTTAGTCATCCCGAACTTGTTTCAACATGACAAATCATTTTAACTTTTATCTTAATACTTGATACTAACTACTTGATACTATCAGATACTAATCCAATATCAGCTCCAAAAATATCAGATCCAGCCAACGGCCAAACTTGAAGCCTACTTCTTTAAACCGGGCTACTTGTGTAAAGCCAAATTTGAGATGCAATTGCAGACTGATCTCGTTCTCACTATCTACACCTGCAATCAACGCGTGCATCCCGGCACTTTTGGCAAGTGAAATGATCTCCTGTAATAATATTTTGCTGATGCCCTGTCCGCGGCTATCCTTGTGTATATATACTGAATGTTCTACCGTAAAACGATAGCATGGCCATACCCTGAACTTGCCATAAGTGGCGAATCCAACCAAAACACCATTCTGCTCGGCGACAATTACAGGGAAGCCGGCCTGTTTACGCTCATTAAACCAATTGAGGCGCATTTGCAGGGTATGGGGTTCTTCGCTGTATATGGCGGTTGTAGTTAGGATGATGTCGTTATAGATCTCCAATATGGCGGGAAGGTCGGTTTCCAGAGCATCACGAAGGATTATGGGTGATTTTTGCATAGTATTCTGTTAGTGTCAGTACAAAAATAAAAATTTGAGACTTCCGAAGTTTTAAAAACTTCGGAAGTCTGTTTACAAAATTATTGTCATTCTGAGGAACGAAGAATCTTCTAAAAGCGCAATTCAAGCTTTGCAGGGCAAAGAAGATTCTTCGTTCCTCAGAATGACAGTTTTATTTAGTAACGACAAGAATAGCATAGCGATGAACCCACCCCTGCCACCGCGCTTGGCCGGCACTCCCCCTCCTGGGAGGGGAACTTGAAAATTCTTATTTCCTCACTAAAAAATTCCCTATCGCCAATACGTCAATTTCTGTATTCAGAAAGCAAAGGATGGCATCCTCCGGTGTGCAAACGATGGGTTCGTCCATGCGGTTGAAGGAGGTGTTGATCACCATTGGGCAGTTGGTTAACTGATAGAATGCATCTATCAGTTTGTAAAAGTCGGGGTGCTGGCTTGGGTTTACGGTTTGCAGGCGGGCGGAGTAATCCAGATGAGTGATGGCGGGGACTACGGAGCGTTCCTGATTTATTTTCTTGAGGGGATCTTGCTGATCGCCAACTGGTACTTTACGTTTTTCTTCTCTCACTTTACCTACCAACAGCATGTACGGACTTGGCGCGCCGAGATCGAAGTATTCATCAGCATGTTGTTCCAGTACCGCGGGGGCGAAAGGACGGAATGACTCACGGAATTTTATCTTGTTATTTAGTACAGATTGCATGGTACTGTTACGAGGATCGGCTATAATGCTGCGTGCGCCTAAAGCTCGCGGACCAAATTCCATACGGCCTTTAAATCTACCAATGACTTTGCCTGACGCTATTTCGTGGGCGATAGATTTATATAGATCATCATCCGGTAGCTCTTCAAATTTAAGATTATGATTGACGAGGATTTGCCTGATCTCAGTATCATTATATTCAGGACCAAGCAGGGCATTATGCATGCTGTCTTTGCCGGGTTCTATAATTCTTTGTTGTTTTAGATGCTCATGGTATACGGCTAAAGCCGCGCCCAATGCCCCGCCCGCATCACCGGCAGCGGGTTGTATCCATATGTTTTTAAAGCCGGATTGCTTTAGTATTTTGCCATTTGCTACGCAGTTTAACGCCACACCTCCCGCCAGGCAAAGGTTATCTTCTTTATATTGCTGATAGAGGTTGGTAGTTAACTTCAGCATTACATATTCTGTGGCTTGCTGTATGGATGCAGCTATATCCATGTGGAACGCGGTCAACTCAGCTTTGGGTTGGCGGACTGGATTTTTAAAGAGCTGAGCGAATTTATTACCCGTCATGGTTAAACCGGTGGCGTAGGTAAAGTTCTTCATATTCAACCTGAAGGAGCCATCCTCCTTCACGTCGACCAGTTCCTTTAATACCAGGTCGGTATAAACAGGCTTGCCATATGGCGCAAGGCCCATCACTTTGTACTCATCGCAATTCACCTTAAAACCTAAATAATAGGTAAAAGCCGAATACAACAAACCTATAGAATGCGGGAAATTGATATGACTGATGTTTTCAATAGTACTGCCATCTCCTTTGCTTACCGAGGTTGTAGCCCACTCGCCTACCCCATCCACCGTTAAAACAATAGCTTTATTAAAAGGTGAGGGATAAAATGCCGATGCCGCATGCGATTGATGATGCTCGGTAAATAGTAAGTTATGGTTGTTATTTTTCCACTCCGGATCAATTTGCTGTAGGGCTTTGGTGAGCATCTTTTTAAAATAGAGCTTTTCTTTTAGCCACAAAGGCATCGCTTTCAAAAACGATTTTACACCGAAGGGCGCGAATGCCAGGTGGGTTTCCAGCAAGCGCTCGAACTTCAAAAATGGCTTCTCGTAATAAACAATATGGTCTACCTGGTTTAGGTTGATACCTGCCTGTTGCAGGCAGTAATTGATGCTTTTTTCCGGGAATACGGCATCATTTTTTATCCGGGTGAAACGTTCTTCCTGCGCTGCCGATAATATGTTGCCATCCTGAATTAAGCAGGCGGCACTATCATGGTAATAGGCAGATATACCGAGGATGTACATCTTCGCTTAAAAAAGTGAGTAAATAAAAGGCGCCAATGCCGAGCCTTGTGCTATTACCAAAAAGGTAGCCAACAGTACCAGCACAATACATAATGGCCAAAGCCAGTAACGTTTACGCTGTTTTAAAAACCTAAAAAACTCTAATAAAACTTCCATATCATTTATTTAATCGCAACTTCATTGCCCCTATTGATCAAAAATCATTGCCCGCCGCTTTAGCGGGGGGATTATAATAACTTAATTCGGCTTTAGCCTAACCTATCGAATTTGGCTAAAGCCAATGCTTCTTTGTACTTTATCCCCGGCCTGAAGGCCGGGGCAATGAATGAAAATCCCTTTTCAACAAAGAGGTTACTTTTCATTAAAATTGATTCTCCATATTGTTAACTTCCTTTAACGAGGCAACTTCCCAATAGGTGTTTTTATTTTTCAACCACTTTATCTTCAAAATATCCTTACCAAATAAACGCATGATCATCCCCAGCGGGCTCAGTATCAAAAAATAAAAAATAGTAAGCAAAACATAAGTATTGATAGTGCCCAACACATGCCCTATTTTATCCCAAACCAAGCGCAAAGGGTTTAACAAAACAGGCTTAAGCAACGAAAACATCAACAACACTATCGCGATAGCAAAAGCCACCCACCAACCTTGTTTGTGCCTTATAAATATACGAAAAGCCGATAAAACCAACAAAGCAATGGCCACGGTGTAACCGAACTTGCGGTTTTGTTTGATAAGCTCCACCTCCATCATTTGGCTGAATATTTTGATGCCATATCGGTAAGGCCCAATAATTTATAGTTAGATACCAAACGTGCGGTTGCCTGCAGGTCATGCGGCTGCTTTGCTAGAATAGCCTTATCGTTAATAATTTGGGTGAGTATATTAAACGCCTGCGCCTGCTGTGCCTGCGGCAGATTTTTAATATAGGCAAGCGCTGCATTTGGTTCATCGGCACGCAGGTACAGTTGGAATATGTTTACGGCCAATTGATCGTTCGGCTCTAACTGGTACAATTTCCTATAATAAAAAGCTGCTTCATCATAATTACCCAAAATCGCATCAATATTTGCGGCATTACCGCAGTATTGCTTTTCGTTTGGAAATTCCAGGTTCATCGCCTTCATTATTCTTAACGCGCCTTCCTTATCGTTGCTGTTTTTATAATAGCTAAATAATTGATCCATACCATCAGCCCATGTTGCCTGAGCAGATTCTATGCGTGAAGCTAACTCACCACTAATGCTGGTATCGGGTTTGTAACCCGCAGATATTGGCTGATTGAACGGCCAGCCTGTTTTTAGGTTAGTGATTTGAATTAACCCGATCAATGAATCCATTTTGGTAACGGGCATCTCTTTTACCAATTGCACATAGCTGATTTGTCTTTCGGCAGAATCAGCAATCAGATGCTGACCTTGCATCGCCTGAAAAAATGCGTCGGACATAATAGAATACCCATGCAAATTAGGGTGCAAATGCTCCAGTATGGTTTCGTTGCCGACGATACCATGCGGCGAATATTGCTCAAATTCCTTCTTAGTATCTACCAAATGAACTTCGGAAAATTCAGTAGCGAGCTTCCTGATGATGGTATTGATTGCCTCGGGTGCACGGAAACGGAGTTCATCCAGTTCCTTTGCTTTGTCAAAATCCTGTTTAGCGGTGGCATAGTCGGCTTTTGCAAAGGCCTGTTGCCCCGCTTTATAAAAGCCTATTGCCGAATTTGGACCGGTACCATCGCTGATGAAAGGCGGCTGATCTTTCTCGTTGCTTACTACGGTACTTAAAAACGTTGGTATTTTTTCATTGTTCAATAAGCGGCAAAGCTCGGTCATGTTTTCATCGTACTGATTGATACCTGCCTGGTAATCGGTAGAATTCAGTTCGATATGCTGGCGCGAGGCCATGCGCTGCATAAGGGTTGTGCGGTCGGCGGCGGTTTTATGGGGTGCGAATGCGCCAGATACTTTTTTGATACAATTATTAAATAACTGCACCACTTTTAAGGTACGCAGTTTTAACAGAGTTTGCACCAGGAAACGGTTACTGCCGATGTAGCTGGTTGAGCCTACGCCCAAAGCGCCGTAATACTCGTTATGCCCGGTATATATCAGTACCGCGTCGGGCTGGTATTGCGCCAGCTGTTTGCCAAAATCAAGCACAGTATAGGAATTGACCGCTGTTAATGAGAGGTTGATGATCTCGAAATTTTTATCAGGATACATCCGGTTCAATCGGTATTGCAGCCAGCGGTGAAAGGAGCCGTTATGAAAATATGGGTAACCGATAGTGGTTGATTCGCCCAGTACAAATATGCGGAAGGTATTAGGCGCTTTATCAATCTGAAACAGCTCGGAATTACCTTTGGTGGCGTTAGCGGTGTCGGAGAAAAATTTTTCTGACGCATAATTATTCATCACCATATAGTGATCATCATACGGATCTTTAATGAACAGATCGGTATTATGCCCGTAATGAAAAAAGCGGAGCACAAACTCCAGCAAAACCAATAAAACAAACGGAAACAGTGTAGCCAACACTTTAAAAAGCAGCAGTTTTTTACCCTTCGGGGATTTGGTGGTAACCGTAGTCATATTTAGTTTAAATTACCTGTAAAACACAGGGTATTAGTTTAATTGGCTTAAAAATGATGAAGATATTAATTTTAATATTTTATGTGCGAAGATTTGGATAATTTTTTTGAGGTGGGAGAGAGTTCCCCCTTTGTCATTCTGAACGGAGTGAAGAATGTGTAAAGTAGTTTACAAGCGTACAGATGCTTCGTTCCTCAGCATGACAAACACTTTTTGTTCATGGTGTCACAATCGTCCATGTACTAACCACCATTATCCATGTTTGTGCAATGTTTCCATTGCCACCTTTGTTATGTCAATAACGACGATTAAAATTCAAAATCATGCAAAGAATAACCGCACTTAACCCAGAAACAACAACCGGAAAATCAAAAGACCTATTTAACGCCATACAAAGCAAATTAGGCCTTGTGCCCAATATGATGTGTACTTTTGGCAATTCGCCTGCGGCATTAAATGGGTACCTATCCTTTAACGCTGCTTTAAATGAGGGTGTTTTAGGTGGCAAACTTGGTGAATTGATTGCACTTACTGTGGCCAATGTAAACCAATGCGAGTATTGCAATGCAGCCCACAGCTTTATTGGAGAGAAACTAGTTCATATAGACCCAAATACATTGGCAGATGCACGCCATGGCAAATCAACCGATGCTAAAATCCAGGCTGCGCTTACTTTTTCAAAGATCATTGTTCAAAAAAGAGGATTAGTAAATGATGATGATGTAAATGCATTAAAAGATGCCGGTTATAATGAGGCTGAAATCACTGAGATTATTGCTCATGTTGGCTTAAACATTTTAACAAACTACTTTAATAATGTGGCAAATGTTACAGTAGATTTTCCGAAAGTTGAACTAATTGAAACAGCTGTTATTTAATATATTAATGATAATAGAGGGTGGATAAACACTAAATTTATCCACCCTTATTAAAAACATTATGGAACAGAAATTACCACTACCGCCGTTTACCATGGAAACGGCCTTACAGAAAGTACAGTTTGCTGAAGATGCGTGGAATACACGTAACCCGGAGCAGGTTTGCCTGGCATATACTATTGATACCGAATGGCGCAACCGCACCGAGTTTATTAATGGCAGAGAAGAAGTAAAAGCCTTTTTAATCCGCAAATGGGAAAAAGAACTGGACTACAAATTAAAAAAGGAGCTATGGGGTTTCCGTGGAAACCGGATGGCTGTTACTTTTGAATATGAATGGCATGATAAAGCCGGGCAATGGTACCGCAGTTACGGTAACGAATTATGGGAGTTTGATGAAAATGGTTTAATGAGAAAACGCATTGCCAGCATAAACGACCTTAACATTACAGCCGACGACAGGAAATTATTTTAACAGAAAACAGTGACCGCGCAAACTGCATTTACTTTAGTTAATCCGCAAACAAAAGCATTAGCGTTTAAAATTTATGCTTTTGAGGATGACAGCTATTTTGATAAATTAAATAACTTTAATTATTACTCCATTTTATTGATTACCAAAGGAAGTGGTGACATACGGGTAGAATCTTCGGCGTATAATTTTGATGGCAACTGTTTAATAAGTTTTTCTGTTTATCAGCCTTTTATGCTGAAAGCCACGGGTGAATTTAAAGGTGTATTAATCAATTTTCATCCCGATTTTTTTTGCATCCATAAGCATCAGCCTGAAATAGCCTGCAATGGTGTGTTATTTAACAATATTTATGAGTCGCCGGTAACCGAACTGCAGGAACAAGAAATGCAAGCATTACTAACTATTGTAGACGGATTAAAACTGGAAATGCAGAACGCTGCGTTGGCTCAATATGAGTTGTTGGTTTCGTATCTAAAGATATTTTTAATAAATGCATCCCGTATCAAACTTAACCAAGCTGATGCAATTGAGTTTAAAGTTGACACCGAACCATTTATACTAAAAACGTTAAAAGATAATATTGAGGAGCATTATAAAACAAAGCATAGCCCCGGTCACTATGCCGATATGTTAAACATATCTACCCGAGCATTAAACCGGATAAGTAAATCGCATTTCAATAAAACATTAACTAATCTGATTGCTGAAAGGATTGTGATAGAAGCCAAGCGAGAATTGTATTTAACGTCCAAATCCATAAAAGCCATAGCTTACGAACTGGGGTTTAATGATGAGTTCTATTTTAGCCGGTTTTTTAAAAGTAATGCGGCGGTATCACCGCAGTTATATCGTGAAACTGTAGGATTTGCTAAGGCTGAGATTTAAGTTGCTGAGTTTAGACTTCCGAAATTTTTTAAACTTCGGAAGTCTATTTTGCACCCAAAAAAGACGTTAAAAATGGTCTAAAAAATGACGAAAAGCATAATTTTCTCATCAAAAACGGGCAAAAAACATGCGAAATATTGACATTTTTGAGTGATTTTAACCCTAAATTTGATGATTTATCAATCTAAAACCACGCTTTTCGTCCATAAAAAGGCACTTTTTCGGGTCAAAAGATAGCACTTGTTTCACCTCTTTCATGGTACAGTATGCTGGTTAATATTCCGCCAGGACTACTATATTATCGCTTATCGGCGTGATCTTTTCCTTGCCGCCTAAAAAGCCTAAACCAACTACAAAGCTAAAACCGCTTACTATTCCGCCGAGTTCCTGTATCAGCTCACTGGCCGCAGTTACGGTACCGCCGGTAGCCAGCAGATCGTCGTGTATAAGTACATGCTGGCCGGGTTCGATGGCATCGATATGCATTTCGATGGTAGCGGTGCCGTACTCCAATTCGTAAACCTTTTGCTTTACAGTATGGGGTAGCTTGCCTGCCTTGCGTACGGGCACAAAGGGAACGCCAAGGCGGATAGCCAACATCAACCCAAACAAAAATCCGCGACTTTCCACACCTGCTACTACATCTATTTTAGTACCCGCCAGCTTCACGGCGAACACATCCACTATGCGCTCACATAGGGCGGGATCTTTTAAAATCGGGGTAATATCCTTGAAAATAATGCCGGGCTTAGGAAAATCCGGTATATCGCGTATGGCTGCTTTTATCTGCTGTGCTATCATTTAAATTTTATGTAGGGTTCAATCTTGTGCAGTACATCGGGCGTTATAATGGCCACGTTGCCCACATCATCAATTGAATTATAGTTGCCGTGCTGGGTTCTGTACTCAATAATAGCACTGGCTTGCTTATAGCTAAGGTATGGGCTTTGCCGCAAGGATGCAAAAGAAATGGTATTGATATTTACTTTAATTACAGCCGATGGACTGACGGTTAGCTGGTCTTTTATCTCAGCGTATTTGGTGGTGTCAAGTTCGTATACTTCCATCAGTTGTTTCTTGTTATAAAAGCCACCTATTCTATTACGGTAACGGATGATCCGGATGGCAAATGAAGCACCAATGCCACGCACGGTAGTTAAAGCTGCTGAATCAGCAGCATTTAGCTCGATAGTCGCGCCGGGCTTTAACTTGTTACTTATGTAAGTTTTTACAGATTCATTATTGTATATAGGCGTTTTAGTAGCAGCTATGCTATCGGTCTTTTGAGCCTTGCTTAGCTGGGCAACGGCCATATCAAAGCCGCTAAAGTTAATTATAGTATCTTTGCGGAAACGCTGGTATACATAAGGGGCAACCAGTACTAATAATATAAGTACAACCAGCACTACCATTCCGTTCCATTGTTTTTTAGTTATAGCGAAGTAATTTTTAAATTGTGATTTCATTCAGGTTTTAATACCCGGTTAAATTAAATAAATTTGGAATATTTTTTACCCCAAAACAACATCTTTTAAACTACTAATGAAAATTATAACCACCGAAGAGTTTGCCAAAGCCACTAAGTTAGATAAGCTGAAGATGCCCGGCCTGGCTGCTTTACTAATGGAAGTAATGAAAATAAACCAGGTAAACGAAGTGTTTGCCCAGGCACAGCACAAAAATGGTATCGAGTTTATTGATGCTATTTTGGCCGGTTGTGGTGTTGAGATTGAGTTTGACGAACGTGACCTGAAAAATATACCCAAAGAAGGTAGTTTTATAGCCATTGCCAACCATCCTTATGGTGGTATTGAAGGATTAGTACTATTAAAAATGTTGCTTACAGTTAGGGCTGATGCCAAACTGATGGCTAACTTCCTGCTTAAAAAAATCCCTAACCTTAGCGATTACTTTATAGCGGTAAATCCGTTTGAAAACATAGAGCATTCATCCAGCATCAGTGGTTTAAAAAACACTTTAGAGCTATTAAATCAGGGTACGCCAATTGGTATTTTCCCTGCGGGCGAGGTATCTACTTTTGATATGGAATCGCAGCAGGTAACCGACCGCTTATGGCATCCGGTTGTAGGCAAGATTATCGCTAAAGCTAAAGTACCTGTAGTGCCTGTATATTTTCATGGCAACAATGGCTTGCTGTTTAACCTGCTGAGCATGATACACCCCGCCCTGCGTACCGCCAAACTACCATCGGAACTGTTTAACAAACAGGGCCAAACCATAAAGCTGCGCATTGGTAAACCCATCAACATAGCCGATTATCCTGAATATAATAACAGCACTAAGCTGCTTAGCTTTTTAAGGGCGCGTACCTATGCTTTAGGTACCGGTTTAGAGGAAGAGAAAAAGCTGTTCAACCCGCGTAATCTTTTCAAAATAAAGAAACTTCCTGAAGCCTTTGCACCCGAGATGGCTAGCGCGATACTGGAGAAAGAAGTGGAACCGCTACGCGATACTTACCGTGTATGGCAGGAGAAAAACTACGAAGTATTTATTGCACCTACATCGGTTATCCCGAATGTTATAAGAGAAATTGGCCGCTTACGCGAGATCACTTTCCGCGAAATTGGCGAGGGTACCAATAAAAGTGTCGATTTAGATGAATATGATATTTATTATCATCACCTGTTTATTTGGGATATAGAAGCCAAATTGATAGTAGGTGCTTACCGTATTGGTTTGGGCGATGAGATATTTTATAGTCAGGGTAAAAGTGGATTTTATTTGAACGAACTGTTTAAAATAAAAGAACAGTTAATGCCTGTATTGAGAAAGAGCATTGAGCTGGGCAGATCATTCATTCGTAAAGAATACCAGCAAAAACCGCTTCCATTATTTTTATTGTGGAAAGGCATATTCAAATTTTTAATTGATAACCCGCGCTATCGTTATTTAATTGGCCCGGTAAGTATCAGTAATTCGTTTTCTAAGTTTTCAAAATCACTGATCGTGGATTATATCAACCGTAACCATTTCGACCACGAAATGGCGCAGTATGTAAAACCACGCAGGAAATTTAAAGTTGATTTCTCAAAAATTGATGCCGATATGCTAATGGCAGGCGAGGATAGCTTTAAAAATCTGGACGATATTATCTCTGAGGTTGAAACCCGCAGCATGAAGGTTCCGGTATTATTAAGGCAATACATCGCGCTAAACGCCAACATCATCTGCTTTAATATCGACCCAAAGTTCGCTGATTGCCTGGATGGGTTCCTGGTACTGGACTTCCAGAAAGTACCTGCCGAGATGCTGGAAAAATTAGCTAAGAATTTATAAAAATCAAATTCCCCTCTTGAGAGGGGTTAGGGGTGTGTTTGCCGAGTAACAATGGTTATATCTTAATAATCTTACCACTTTTCCGCTCCTCAGGCTTATGTTCCAAAGCTTTTGGGATCATCTTCACAATGGCAAACATTACTGAACCTATTACAACAATCGATTTAAAAGCAAAATGTACAAACGGCTTCATTACTTCCCAGTTATCTTTGGTTAAGTAAGTGCCTTTTTTTGTTTCTGTAGCTGGTTTTGCATCTATTCTTTTTGTATGTTGATTTGCCATAATTGATGCTATTTAGTATAAATAAGCATCAGGGTAAGAATTTGTTTGAGGTACTCTAGTATGTTATTGCGAGGAACGAAGTAATCGCGAACTTTGCAGGCGGCTTTTCTACGTGAGATTACTTCGTTCCTTACAGCAATGACATGGTTTAATTTTAATTAAGCAACCTTCTTCTTCAAAGTAATTACAGTAACCTCCGGCCAAATACCTAATCTGCCCGAGAAAGCTAAAAAACCAAACCCTCTGTTTACATATAAATAGCGGTTATTGTGATGCGCCAAACCAGCCCAGTCGACGTATTTATATTGTACGGGGCTCCATCTAAAACCTGCGGTTTCAACACCAAATTGCGCGCCGTGGGTGTGGCCAGCTAATGTCAGGTCTATATTGGTTGTATTAAAGCGTACTTTATCCTCCCAATGCGTCGGGTCGTGCGATAGCAATATTTTAAATGCATTTTCATCAACATCTTTAAGCGCTTTATCTAAATCCCCTATCTGTATAAACCCTCTGCCCCAGTTTTGTACGCCTATTAATGATATTTTTTGCCCGTCTTTTTCCAATTCCACACTTTCATCCAGCAACAGGCGGTAGCCTAACTCTTTATGATGTTGTTTCAGTTTATCTAAGTTTGCAGCTTTTTCGGCTTCGCTGTTCCATTGTATGTAATCGCCATAATCATGATTCCCCAAAATAGAATATTGACCATAGGGCGCCTTCAGTTGTTTAAAATTGGGGATATATCGCTCAATTTCCCAGGCGGCATTGTTCACCAAATCGCCTGTAAAAACAAACAGGTCGCTTTTTTGAGCATTGGCTAAATCAATCCCTCGTTGCACCGCCGCAGTATTGTCAAAACTACCGGAATGTATATCAGATATTTGGGTGATGGTAAAGCCATCAAAAGCCTCTGGCAGTCCGTCAAAATAAATAGTTTCCCGGTGTACTTTATAATCGTACTTACCCCTTACCATGGCATAAATAAAACTGGTAAACGGAAATGCAGCCAGTAAAATAGCCAATTCGCTTATAAATTTTCTTCTCGATGGAAAAAATGGCTCAGTACTTTTATCATTATGTTTAGTTACTGAATTGCCTATCCCATATAGAAAACGCCCCAGATCGCCCAAAGACAGCACAATAACGAAAACAAGCTTGGTTACCAGAAATGTAATGAATAAGCTTAATATGTACTCGTGATACGGTGTCATTCCGCGGGCGTGACTGAAACTGCCTAACCCACAAACAAAAAGAATGGTTACCCCCACAGAGATGATCAAATATCCCCAAAGCACAATCTGCCTTGCTTTTGTGGATTTCCAGTCGTTGGTAAATGTTTTCAATCCCGAGAATACATACCAGTCAAACACCAGGGTGATAGCCGCTATAATTAAAAAAATTGTAAATAAACCACCTCTGTGCATGTTAAAACTTGTAAGTATGCAATTTAAAAAAGTTAAGGTAATTACAGCGTAAAAATTAGCCGGCACTCATTTAAAGTCAAAAAAAAAGCCCCGCTAATGCGGGGCTCGAACATATTACTAATAGTAACGATAGTATCTACGGTGATGGCGCCAGTATGCTGTGCGATGATGGTAATGACGGCCATTATGGAAATAAGGGCCTATACCTACTTTAACACGAACTTGCGCATCTGCGCTGTTTCCAAAAGTGAATGCCATAATTACGGCAAACAACATTAATTTAAGGTACTTCATGATATATGTTTTTTGTGATTGTTAATCAATATTGACTAATATCTGTGGTAACGGTGATGCCAGTGACGGTGATGCCAGTGACGGTGATGATAACCCGGGCCGCCAACACGCGCCCTTACTACAATTTGCGCTTGCGCGCTTGCAAATGTGAATGCCATAATTAAGGCAAGCAACATTAATTTAAGATACTTCATAATTTGTGTTTTTTTTATAGATAAATGTATTTGTATTACTAACTATTAATGATTCATGTCATGATCGTGGTCATGCATGTGATGGTGACGTTCCCGATATTCTACCGAGCAACTTGAAATGGCTGAAGCAAATATCAACAGCGCAATCATTCTTGTTATGTACTTTTTCATGGTATGTGGTTTTTTATCGGGGCATCATAACATAAACCATGCAATTGTCAAATTGTTTCTTATAATCACAATTAGGTTATTTGAAACATTATTGCAAACTTTATGTTAAAAATTTACATACCAACACCATCACATTAATCTTAAGAAAATGAGAAAATTATTTTTTGCACTTACTTTTCTGTGTAGTGTACTCGTTTTTAAACAAACCGATGCACAGTTAAGCATTAGCTTTAACATTAGCAGCCAGCCAAAATGGGGGCCAGTTGGCTACAATTATGTTCAATATTACTATTTGCCTGATATTGATTGTTACTACTATGTACCTGCAAAGCAGTTTGTTTATTTAAGCGGTGGCGAATGGATACATTCAGTATTATTGCCGCCGATGTATCGCAACTACAATCTTTATAACGGATATAAAGTGGTTATCAATGAGCCTCACCCATATTTAAATCACAGCTATTATCATAATCGGTATGCTAGTTACCGTGGCCGCATAGGGCAATCTATTATTCGTGATAGCCGCGACCCCAGATACAGGCCGGGATACCGCCCGGGAAATAACCGCCCGCCGGTTAAACCTAAGCCACCAGGCAATGGCGGTATACCAACCCGCCCGGGCAATGGCAACAAACCTGGGCAACCAGGTGGTGGTGGCCGGCCTCAGCCCGGCAATGGCGGGGTACCAACCCGCCCGGGTAATACTGGAAAACCTACTGCTAAACCCAACAATGGTGGAGGTCGCCCACAACAAAAGCAAGGCGATAATAGTGGCAAATAAGCTATTCAACATAAAAAAGTCCCATTCAACATAATTGAATGGGACTTTTTTATGTTATTCGATATATGGTGCATCTACACTACTCCTGCTAAATTATCACACATAGCGGCCTCCCAGCCAATAATTGCCGATTTTCGGGTACTGCCCCAATGGTATTGGCCGGTTTCGCCTGAGGAACGAATAACCCGGTGACAAGGGATTAAAAATGCAACAGGGTTTGCTCCTATCGCACTACCTACCGCCCTGTTAGCCTGTGGAGAGTTGATTTGCTGCGCGATGTTTGCATAAGTGTGCAATCCTCCCATCGGAATTTTGAGTAATGCTTCCCAAACTTTGAGTTGAAAACTGGTACCTTTTAAATGCAGTTTTATTTCGGACAGCTGCTTCCAGTCTTTCCTGAAAATAAACAATGCGTTTTGCTGCGCGGCGTCTGCAAATTGATTGTAAACAGCATTAGGAAATTGTGCTTTCAATTCAGCAAAAGCTAAATCTGCATCATCGGCAAATGCAATGTAACATACTCCTTTAGTCGTCGATGCTACAATCAGATTTCCGAATGGGCTCTCGGCAAAACTATAATTAATACTTAGCGCCGCTCCACCATTTTTATACTCGGCAGGTGTCATCCCTTCTATATTCACAAACAAATCATGCAAACGCCCCGTACCCGACAGGCCAGTTTCGTAGGCAGTATCAAATAAAGTGGCGCTTTTTTCTTTAAGCATGTTTTTCGCGTACTCAAGGCTCAGATACTGTAAAAACTTTTTGGGGCTTATACCCGCCCAATCAGTAAACAAACGCTGAAAATGGAATGGGCTCAGGTTTATTTTTGCGGCAACCTCATCCAAATTTGGTTGTCCCTTAAAATTTAGCTTAATATAGTCTATCGCTTCGGCTATGCGTTCGTAGTTTATTTGTTCCTGCGTTTTCATATCTATCTTTATTTTCTAAACAAATTTACCATCTTACCAGCGGTGTTAAAACCCGGAACTTGCTAAGTTATCAATCGATAAATATAGTTTTTAGAATCCTAAACTCAACTTAATAATTATCTTTGCTGAACTTAAAACTACATTTATGAAAAAACTTTTTACCACCCTGGCTATCGTTTTAGGTTGCTATAGCCTAACCTTCGCACAACAAAAAGGCAGTGTTGAATTTGGCGCTAATGTTGGCTACAACAACTCTTATGTAAACGAAACATACTCCAACCAAAGCAGCGACCTTATTGGCGGGCTTAATACAGGTTTATTTGTAGATTCCTATTTTTCAAGCGACTGGAGCTTAAAAGTAGAAGTAAATTACGACCAAAAAGGCTGGGGAAATGGCTTTTATACCGACCAAAACGGAAACACCTATGATGGCGTTAATTTCAGGCTAAATTATATTACTATACCTGTGCTGGCAAGCTGGCACTTTGGTTATACCCGAAACTGGTATGTACATTTTGGCCCTTACATCGGCATATTAACCGGTGCTAAAGAAACTACCGACGACATTGATGTAAAACCAATTTTTAATACAGTAGATGCAGGTCTTGATGTGGGACTTGGTGTAAAAATCCCAATTTCCAACAAATCCAGAATATTTTTTGAATATGATGGTCAAGCTGGCCTGACTGATATATTTAAGGACAATGGCGGTTACTCTTCAGTACAAACCCTGCGTTCAAGCATTAATGCGGGGATCAGTTTTTCAGTACATTAATCAGTTTGGCTACAATCATTAAAAGGTTCGTGTATAGTGCACGAACCTTTTTTTATTTGATAAAATTGAGAAATTAGAAATCCAAAATCCTCAAAAAAAGCTATCTTTGCCCATGCAAGAAAAAATCCTTATTCTTGACTTCGGCTCACAGTTCACTCAACTGATAGCTCGCCGTGTCAGGGAACTCAATATCTACTGTGAGATTTACCCCTTCAATCACTTTCCTGAAATTGACAGCACTGTAAAAGGCATCATACTTTCAGGCAGTCCGTATTCTGTACGCCAGGAAGATGCGCCAAACTTCGATTTCAAAAAATTCCATAATCAATTGCCACTATTAGGCGTTTGCTACGGAGCGCAACACATTGCCCACAACAATGGCGGCGAGGTAATGAAATCAAGCACCCGCGAGTATGGACGCGCTAACTTGCAGTACATTGATAAAGCTAATAAGCTATTTAAAGATATTCCATTAGAATCACAGGTTTGGATGTCGCATGCGGATACTATTGCTCGCATTGCGGATAACTTCCATATCATAGCCAGTACCGAGTCTGTAAAAGTAGCAGCCTACCAAATTACAGGCACGCAAACTTATGGCATACAATTCCACCCGGAAGTAACCCATAGTATTGATGGCAAGCAATTGCTCCAAAACTTTTTGGTTGACATATGCGGATGCTCACAGGATTGGACACCTGATTCTTTCATCGAAACTACTATTGCTGCCTTGCAGGAAAAACTAGGCGATGATAAAGTAGTTCTAGGTTTATCAGGTGGTGTGGATTCATCGGTTGCCGCGGTATTATTGCATCAGGCCATCGGCAAAAACCTGCATTGTATATTTGTTGATAACGGCTTATTGCGTAAGGATGAATACCAATCTGTATTGGATTCATACCAGCACATGGGCCTTAATATAAAAGGTGTTGATGCTAAACAGCGTTTTTATGACGCCCTTGCGGGAATATCTGATCCAGAGAAAAAACGTAAAGCCATCGGCCGTGTATTCATCGAAGTTTTTGATGATGAAGCACACAAAGTAACCGATGTAAAATGGTTAGGTCAGGGTACTATTTACCCGGATATTATTGAATCAGTATCCGTAAAAGGCCCATCAGCTACCATTAAATCGCACCACAATGTTGGTGGATTGCCCGACTTTATGAAACTTAAAGTGGTTGAACCATTAAATACTTTATTTAAAGATGAAGTTCGCCGCGTTGGTAAAGCTTTAGGTATCGATCCAAACATATTAGGCCGCCATCCTTTCCCGGGTCCGGGCTTGGCTATTAGAATTTTGGGTGATGTTACCCCTGAGAAAGTTCAGATATTACAGGAAGCAGATGCGATTTATATCAACAATTTGCGGTCATACGGTGTTTATGATAAAGTTTGGCAGGCCGGTGCAATATTTTTGCCCGTACAATCAGTAGGAGTTATGGGCGATGAGCGCACCTACGAAAATGTAATTTGCCTGCGCGCGGTAGAATCATTAGACGGAATGACAGCAGATTGGTGCCATTTACCTTATGATTTATTGGCTAAAATATCAAACGACATTATTAATAACGTAAAAGGTATTAACCGGGTAGTATATGACATCAGTTCGAAACCGCCTGCTACCATTGAGTGGGAATAGGTGGTTAATAGGTTTATTTACAGTATTGGCCATCGGGGCGTGTTCACCCAAAGTACGCCGGGTACCCAATCCTGTAAATAAACCTGCTGAAAGTCCAGCGCCGCCGCCGGCACCCAAGCCAGTTGTGCCGCCTGCCCCTAAAGTTTCAGTCATCTCGTTAATACTGCCTTTCAATCTGGATCATATTGGCCCGGGGCTATCTTATACGCCTACTACTTTAAAGGAGGCACGCATTGCGGCAGATTATTACCGTGGCTTTAAATCAGCTTTAGATTCGCTTACCTTTTACGGTTATAATTATAAATTGCAGTTATTCGATTCAAGAGATAATGGATCACAGGTTCATAGCCTTGCTTATAACCCTAAAATACGCGCAAGCGATTTAATAGTTGGCCCTGTTTTTCCTGAAGATATAAAAGTATTTACATCCGTATTAACCAGCGCGCGTAAACCTATCGTATCGCCCTTATCGCCGGAGTCGCCATCTACCTTTAAAAATCAAAACCTGGTTACCGTAAATCCGCCGCTTGATTACCATGCGTGGACTACCGCCAGGTATATCAACGACCATATAAAACCGCAAAAAGTATTCATTCTTGCCTCTGGCTTTAGCGATGATAATAAATACATCATCCCCTTTAAAAAAGCGCTCGACAGCCTGAGCGGCAAGCATATTAAAATAGTAACCATCACTATTGTGCGTGGGAAATTAAATGCTTTGCTGCCCCAGTTAGCAAAAGATAAGCAAAACATATTTGTGGTACCGTCCACTGATCAGGCCTTTTTAACAATTACGCTACATTCGCTTGATACATTGAACAACCACTACCCGGTTACGTTATTCGGCCACCCAAACTGGGAACATTTTGTTTTTTTAAAGGCGAAGCAGTTACAACGCTTAAGAACGCACATTACCTCGGCGGATAATGTAGATTACAGATCGGCAGAAACCATTAATTTTATACGCAGCTACCGCAATACCTGGCATACCGAACCTTCTGTTTATGCATTAAAAGGTTTTGACGAAGGTTTATATTTTGGTAGATTACTTGCTGAAAACAGTTTAAAAAACATGGCAGATTTTAATGGTTTACATAACAGCTTTCATTTTCAAAAAATAACAGGAATGGGCTGGGTAAACACGCATGTAAAACTGCTAATGTATAGTAATTTTGAGCTTAAAAAGGTAGAATGAAGGCAATAAACCAGTTAAAGACGTTTCATCGATTATTAGAAAAATACCCGGCAGAAACGCCTTTAAGTAAATTTTTACCCGGTTTTTATCGCCAAAACAAACAAATGGGCTCCACGGACCGCAAGGTTGCCAGCAGGTTGATCTATAATTACTTTCGTTTAGGTGCAGCTTTGCCTAATCTGCCGTCTGAAGATCGCCTGGTAGTTGCTGAGTTTTTATGCAATAGCCAGGTAAACTCCTTTCTTCAACATTTTAAACCCGAATGGGCCGTCTGTGTAGGTTTTACTTTGGATGAAAAGCTGGCGCTGGTAAAAACAGTTTATAAAGATTTTTATTTAGCCGATGTTTTTCCATGGGCTGATCAAATATCCGAAGGGATTAATAAAGAAGCTTTCCTAAAATCATTCTTTGTCCAACCCGATCTTTTTATACATGTGCATAACGGTTACGACCATTTGGTTAAAGCCGAATTAAACAAAGCAGAGGTTGCTTTTAAAGATGAAGGTAATGGTTGCTTCGCTTTGCCAAATGGTACACGATTGGAAACCATCTTCCCTACCCAACATTGGTTCGAGGTGCAGGATTATTCATCGCAGCAAACAGCCAACTACTTTAAACCCAACAAATGGGACCAATGGTGGGATGCCTGCGCGGCATCAGGTGGTAAATCATTATTGCTGCATGAGATGGAACCCGATATTAAATTGGTAGTATCCGATATCCGCGAATCCATCTTAGCCAACCTCGACGAACGTTTCCAGCAGGCAGGTCTACGCAAGTACCAGAAAAAACTACTCGACCTCACCCAAAATCCCGACCAGGAAATGCATGATTATGCCTTTGATGGTATCATCCTGGATGCCCCCTGCTCCGGCTCAGGTACCTGGGGTAGAACACCAGAAATGATCGCGCAATTTCATCCCTCCAAAATAGAATTTTTTCAGCGTTTGCAAAAAAGTATAGCAAGCAATGTGGCTAAGTTCATCAAATCCGGTAAACCCATTATTTACATCACCTGCTCTGCTTTTAAAGGTGAGAATGAGGATGTGGTTAACTTTTTAGTAAAAGAGTTAGGGTTGAAACTGGAAGAACAAACCGTACTAACAGGCTATGGTAATAAGGCTGATACGATGTTTGTAGCTAGATTAATAGGAGCATAATTGTCTCTTGGGAGTTCGAGTCTCTCTTCGGGCACACAATAAAATACTATATACTTTCCTAATCGCATTACACTTCAATCAGGTGCAATTTGTCATCTCTGCCTAATAATTTCTATTATTGGAATGATCGTTCCTAAATGAATATATATTTGCGGAACGATTATTCCAAATATAAAAAGTAATCATCACACAACAATGAAAAAATTAGAAAATAAAGTAGCCGTTGTAACAGGAGCATCAAAAGGTATTGGTGCTGGTATTGCCAAACATTTGGCAGCAGCAGGTGCAAGCGTGGTTGTAAATTATGCTTCGGCTAAAGAAGGTGCGGATAAAGTAGTTGCTGAAATAACAGCCAAAGGCGGAAAAGCCATAGCAGTACAAGGCAATGTGTCTAACGAAGCTGACATCACCCGCTTATTTGAAGAAACTAAAAAAGCATTTGGGGCAGTTGACATATTAGTGAACAACGCAGGTGTTTACAAATTTGGCGGCATTGAAGAAATTAGTGCGGCCGATTTCCACACACAGTTTAATACAAATGTACTTGGCTTGTTGTTAACCACACAAGGTGCAGTTAAAAACTTTAACGAAACGGGCGGTAGCATTATCAATATTGGCTCAGTAGTTAGCAATATCGCGCCTCCGGGCAGTTCAATTTACACCGCGACAAAAGGCGCTGTTGATGCCATCACTCATGTATTGGCAAAAGAACTCGGTGGTAAAAAAATACGCGTAAACTCCATTAACCCAGGTATGGTTGAAACTGAAGGTACGCATACAGCAGGTTTTATTGGCAGTGACTTTGAAAAAGAGCAATCGCGCACTGCACCACTTGGCCGTATCGGACAGCCTGATGATATCGCTGATGTTGCGGTATTCCTTGCATCCGAAGATTCCCGCTGGTTAACTGGCGAGATATTACTTGCAGGTGGCGGCGTAAGGTAATACCGCTGCTTTAGCAGAAAATAATTTAAAATGAATAGCTTTGCCTTTACAAGCAGAGCTATTCCCCGTTATGGCAAGAACTAAAGATTTTGATGAGAACGAAGTGCTGGCTAAGGCTATACAAATCTTTTGGCACAAGGGCTACAATGGTACGTCCATGCAGGATTTGGTAGATGGCTTGGGTATCAGTCGGTCAAGCTTGTATGATACTTATACCGATAAGCACACACTGTTTGTTAAAGCATTAGAAAGCTACCAAAATTCAGGTGCAGGTAAAATCCAGGAACTCATCAATAATACAGGATCAGCAAAAGATACCGTAAAAAAACTACTGGAATTTGTTACCGATGAATTGCTTGGCGATAAACAGCAAAAGGGCTGTTTTATGGTTAATGCCGAAGTTGAAGTAGCCCCCCACGATGCCGAAATAAATAACCTGGTTTGCAAAAACGACCAGCAGATGGAAGAGGCCTTTTACCAGGTGATCAAAAAGGGTAAGGAAAGCGGCGAGATCAAAAACCAACAGGATGCCCGGGCATTGTCACGTTTCATATTCAACACCGTTAAAGGCATACGCGTAACGGCTAAGTCAACCACTGATAAGTCTGTTTTTGATGATATTATTAGGTTAACTGTGGCTGTGTTGGATTAAAACTTTCTATATTCATTGACCAAAACCAATTACCAACGCAATGAAATTTTGCAAATTTCTATTTTACAAGTTTTATTATCTTTCCGAATATATAGGGAGCGGAGATTCTTCAAGCAAAATAAACGCTTGGACTAACACAACAGTACTTTTAGCATTTAATGTCTTTTCGATTGGTTTTATAATTGAAATCTATTTAAAGAAAAGGATTGTTAATGAATTTAATGGAGGTTCAATATGGCTTATTACAGGTTTGCTTGTTTATTATACATCCGTATACAATAATTCATATTTGGTAAGTATTGAACAATTTTCAACAATTAGCACCAGAAATCGAAGAATAAGTTCAGTCGCTCTTATGCTGTATTTTTTATTTTCCTTTGTAATATTTTTCTATTTATATGATCTCCACCAAAATCCCCAATTCTAATATTTAATAGACGATACTGCTTACTTCTACAAATGCGTATTACTCCTAAACAACTTAATCGCAATAGCCAATAATATTACTCCAAAAGCTTTACGCAAAATATTGATGCCGGTTTTTCCGAATAGCTTTTCCAGCCATTTTACATTTTTTAGTACAAGGTAAACAAATATGGTGTTCAGCACAATACCTACTAATATATCTTGCGTTTGATATTGTGATTTCAGGGATAACAATGTGGTCATTGTTCCGGCGCCTGCAATTAGCGGGAATGCTAATGGGACAATAGATATTGTTTCAGGCATTTCCTCTTTAAAAAACTTGGCGCCCAATACCATCTCCATTGCTATAATAAATATCACCAGCGAACCTGCGATAGCAAATGAGGATACATCCAGTCCAATAATGTTTAGTAGTTCGTTACCCGAAAACAAAAAAACCACCATTAATACCAATACCGCAATACTTGCTTTTTCCGACTCGATATGGCCCGCACGCTGCCGCAACTCAATAATTACAGGGATGGCGCCTAAAATATCAATGATCGCGAAGAGGATCATCGTTACTGATAATATCTCTTTAAATATTAATGGATGCATAACGTTAGGATTTACATTTAGCTGTTAACCTAAAAGTAAGCAAAAATGCAATGAGAATATAAAATGCTGACAAAAAGAAAACGCAGTGAATAGAAAACATAGTAACCAACCCGGCAGTTATCGGCCCCAATGTTTGCCCTATTGAGGCATACGACTGATTTACCCCCATTACCTCGCCTTGCCTGTTCGAGGTGTTATTATCCGCGATAATAGCATTCAGCATAGGGTTGCGGATACCGTTAAATAAACCATAAATAATCATCCCTATGCTAAAGGTAATCACCATGCCTGTAAACCCGGTATAAAACATAGCCACAAAACACGCCGCTGTAGAGAGTAGTAATATCATTGCTTTTGACGATATTACCCGGGTAAAAAATGGCACGCATAGTTGCATAATAATACCTGTAGCTGCAAACCCGGTATACAGTAAGCCAATATTGGTATTGCTTAGTTTTAAGTTATCTACACTAAAAGTTTGAAAACCGATAATCATGGTAAACTGCGCCATGGTCAGTAAAAAGCCGATAAAAATGGCTGTACCTACAACCGGCATTTTTAAAGTAGTAATTAACGAACTAAAGCTAAACCGTTTGGCTTGTACTAAACCCGTTCCCTTCTCTTTTATCCTGGTTTCCTTTAAAAGGAACGCTGAACACAGTGCGCCAATAAGCGCTATAAAGGCAGCAAAATAAAAAGGCACCTGTGGCCCCAGCTTACTCAATAAACCGCCCACAGCAGGCCCTATAACAAAACCAAAACCAAAAGCCGAGCTTAATATGCCAAACTTTTTTGCCCGATCCTTACTGGTTGAGGTATCGGATATCATCGCTTGCGCCACCGAGACATTACCGCCAGTTAATCCATCCAATATACGTGCAGCAAACAACATAATAACGCCCTGCGCGAAGGCAAACATCAAAAACGACAAACAAGTACCAAACAAACTAATAGCCAACAAAGGCTTACGGCCAAATTTATCGCTCATTGACCCCAAAACCGGTGTAGCGAAAAATTGGGCGATACTGAAAGCCGCCGTTAATAAACCGATAGTTTCATGGTTGATGCCAAACCTTTTGCCATAAGAATAAAGCAAAGGAACAATGATGCCAAAACCCAGCGAATTAATGATGCATATAAAAACAAGTACGGAGAGTTCTTTATTTTTCACTGGTTGTTGTAACGATGAGGACGGGATAAAAGTACTTAAAACAAAAAAGGTTCTGAAATTCAGAACCTTTTTTAAATGTAATTTATTCGTTAAGCCATTGGCGGCTCCGGGTCATGGGGCAAAACCACTACACCTTTACGTATCAATGAATGTTTTTTACTGTAAGTAAAGTATACAACAAAACCGATAGCCATCCAGATAATTAAACGTAACCAGTTAAATTCTCCAAGGCCAAGCATCATTAATAAACAAACTACCGCACCCAGGATTGGCACAAACGGCACCCATGGTGTACGGAATGGGCGTGGTGTATTAGGATCTGATTTTCTCAGGATCATTACACCTATACAAACCAGCATAAATGCAAATAATGTACCTATACTGGTCATATCTCCCACTATATCTCCCGGCACAAACGCGGCAAAAATCCCTACGAATACCAGGAATATCAGGTTTGATTTATAAGGTGTTTTGAATTTTGGATGCACCTTTGAAAACACAGGCGGCACCAAACCATCTTTCGACATAGAGAAAAACACCCTTGATTGTCCCAATAACATCACCAATATAACAGATGAGAAACCGAACAAAATAGCTACTGTAACCAATAATGATAACCAGTGGTAACTGTGCATATAAGTTTCAATGGTATAAGCTACTGAGGCTTCTTTACCGGCAGCCTCAAACTCTTTATAATTAGCAACACCGGTTAATACGTGGCCAAACAATACATATAAAACTGTACAAATAGCTAAGGAAACCAATATACCGATAGGCATATCCCTTTTAGGATTTTTAGCTTCTTGCGCTGCTGTTGATACAGCATCAAAACCAATAAAGGCAAAGAAAACCACACCTGCTGCACTAATTATACCCGATATACCAAACTTCCCGAAGTCGTTCGCGAAATAATCCAGGAAGCTTTTTTGCCCATGGAAAAACGCTACCTCACCAGCATTTACAGGTATGTATGGTGTATGGTTTATTGGTTTCATAAAGCCCCATCCTATACTAATAAACAATACAACAATGGCTACTTTAACAATAACTATAATACCATTCAACGCTGCTGATTCCTGTGTACCGCGTATAAGCACTAAGGATAGGCATACTATAATAAATAATGCGGGTATGTTAATTAAACCGTGTGCGGTTCCATCTAAAGATGTTTGGAATGGTGAGTGGCACAATTGGTAAGGTATATTAATACCAAAATTATTGAGGAGTTTATTGAGATATTCGGACCAGGCGATAGATACGGTGGCAGCGCCTACGGCATATTCCAGTACCAAATCCCATCCTATTATCCAGGCTACCATTTCGCCCATTGTAGCGTATGAGTAGGTGTACGCGCTACCTGCAATTGGTATCATGGCGGCAAACTCTGCATAGCATAAACCTGCAAGGCCGCAACCTAATGCGGCAAGTATAAATGCTAATGTTACAGATGGACCAGCATGATCTGCGGCTGCAGCAGCGGTTCTTACAAATAATCCGGCACCTATAATGGCGCCGATGCCCAGGGCAACCAGATTACCTGCTCCTAATGTTCTTTTTAATGTACCCTCGCCTGTTTCAGCGGCTTCTTGTAATAGCTTATCAAGTGGCTTTTTAAATCGCATAAATGTTTAAAATAATTTCGATCAGTTAACTCCCAAACGTAATTATTTTTTTTGATATCTTAAAACGCTGGTTATGCAGTAAATATAGCGTAAAACAGTCAGTAATTCCCTCTAATTTATATGACAATAAATTTACATGTTTAAACATATAACTAAAAATAACTATCCTACATTTGATTAAAATATTCAAGAACAAAAAAAAATATGAAAAAATTAATGCTATTAGCTGCTGCTGTGTTATTTCAAACCGCAGTATTTGCACAAACTACCTGGAAACTTGACAAAGCACACGCGCGCTTACAATTTACCATCACCCACATGGCTGTATCTGATGTTGACGGCAATTTTAAAGATTTTGACGTAACTATCACCACCACAAAACCTGATTTTAGCGACGCTAAATTTGATCTTACTGCAAATGCAGCCTCTATCAACACCGGAAATGATATGCGCGATGGCGATTTAAAATCAGATCATTTCTTTAACGTTGCTGTTAACCCAACGCTTACTTTCACCAGTACCCGTATTGTTAAAACAACAGCTAATCACTACAAATTAAGCGGTAATTTAACTATGCACGGCATAACCAAACTAGTAACGCTTGACCTTTGGTACCGTGGAACTATCGTGAACCCAATGAGCAAAGCTAACGATGCAGGTTTCCAATTAACCGGAACCATTAGCCGTGCAGCATTTAACATTGGCGGTATGTATCCAAATGCTATCCTGAGCGATGACGTTGCCATTAAAGCTGATGGTGAATTTGCAGTAGCAAAATAAGCCCCCTCAAATATGTTTGAAAGCGCCGTGTTATTAACCCGGCGCTTTTTTTATTTACTGAATTATGCGTAAAAGTGGTACTAAATATTGCTTATTTGCACTATTTATTTATACTTTGCCTTAGCAATTCCATTTTGCGTTTTTATAGATTTTCATCACCAATTAATTTAATAATAGTTTGAAAAATTCACCGCTAAAAAGCCAGATAATTAAACATCTTTATTTTGATAAAGGACTATCATGTGCCGAATTAAGCGAGATATTGGATAAAAGCCTTCCTTCAACAGCAAAGGCCATTGCTGAATTGATTGAAGATGGTTTGGTAATGGAAGATGGCTACGCCCGCTCAAGCGGTGGCCGAAGGCCGCAGGTATACTCTATAAAAGGAGATGCCATGTATATTTTAACGGTGGCCATGGATCAATTTACAACCCGTATCCAGCTAACCGATTTACTTAATAATTCGGTTGGCGATATGATGGTGGTTGAGTTGCAGTTAATGGATAACCCCGACGCATTGCCTAAACTAATATCCTACATAAACCAGTACGTAAAAAGTACCGGTATCCCTAAAGATAAATTTGCCGGCATAGGCATAGGAATGCCTGGCTTTATTAATGTAATTGAAGGCGTAAACTATACCCACCTTGATGCCGGTGGTGAAAGCTTAACCCATTTATTAACACAAGAAACCGGTATACCAACTTGCATCGATAACGACTCAAGCCTTATTGCCCTTGCCGAACAACGTTTTGGGATAGCAAAAAACCGTAAAGATGTTATGGTGATTAATCTGGGTTGGGGTATAGGACTGGGAATGATTGTGAACGATGACTTATATCGTGGGCATAATGGTTTTGCCGGTGAGTTTAGCCACATTCCTATATCCGACAGCAACGCGCTATGCAGTTGCGGTAAACGTGGTTGTTTAGAAATTGAAGCATCCTTGCTGGTTGTTGTACAAAAGGCTATAGAAGGTATAAAAGAAGGCCGTGTATCATCTTTAAAATATACTGAGGAGAATCATCCAAAGTTGGTTGGCGATGCGATTATGGAAGCTGCAAATGCAGGTGATCAGTTTGCTATAGAACTACTATCAGATTCTGGTTATAAAATAGGTAAAGCATTGGCTATCCTTATCCACATTATGAACCCGGCAAGTATTGTGCTAAGCGGCCGTGGTGCTATAGTGGGTAAAATATTATTGGCGCCAATACAGCAAGCCTTAAATAAATATTGCATCCCTCGTTTGGTAGCGAGTACTGAGCTACTAATATCAGAACTCGGTTTTGATGCCGAATTGATAGGAGCAGCTATTTTGGTTATGGAAAGTTTAGTTTGCGATCAGTAAGAATTGATAAGCCGTAAGACATTCTTGAACCAAGAATAGGTTTTGTTTTGAGACCTCAGAAGCTATCTAGAAACGATTGAAAGTTTTTATATAAAAAAAGTGAGTCTCATTGTTGTAAGCGCATCGTGTCAATCCCCCACTTTGCAAGGTGGCTTTTCTACGTGCGATTGCTTCGTTCCTCGCAATGATATAGTTTTTTATACAGCTTCTCAGTTGACACAAGAGCTAAATTAAATTGGTTAAACTTAATCTAGGTGTAACCAATCATAAAAAACAGCTTACCTTATTATACTGATTTTACTTATTTTTTCGTTTTCAACTTCAAAAATAATTACCTGTTCCGTTTTTTGATCGCTGCCGTTTCTTCCAAAAATAAATTCATGAACAATGGCTTTGTTCTCAAAAATAATTGTGTTTATAATCTCCGCATAAAGCTTCGGGGAATGTTTGAATAAATCCGAATACATTTTTTCACATTCTTCAAAACCATCAACTAAGATTTTATTATCTGAGAAACTAATTATTTTAATGTCATTATTAAATACAGCCATCATGCTTTCAATATCTCTATTATCGAAAGCATGCATTTGTTTTTCTACAACTTGTTCTATGGTCATGCTATTAATTTGCTTGAACTTTTATTATTGCGTTCTCAGCAATCTTGGTTGTTACAACAAAACGGGTTAACTAATTATAATCACTAAAGTATTTCCAGCAGATCGGTAAAATGCTCAATAGTGGCTATTTGTCCTTCCTCTACCTTACCAAAACCATAAGCGGCAAAAATAAAAGGTACACCTGCTTTGTGCGCACTGGTAAAATCGCCCATAGTATCGCCAACATAAACCGGGGTCTTAAGTTGATGATCATTAACAATATCCATAATATTTTCAGCCTTCGGCGCATTTTTGGTACCGTAGCACTGGTGCCCCAAAAAGTAATGTCCAAGCTGACTAAAATTCAAAAACGTCTCGATGTAATTACTCTGGCAATTGCTTACGATGAATAACTTGTATTTAGTTTGAAGTTCTTGTAATACAAACTCTAGCTGCGGATAAAGCTCACCACCCTTTTCATCCAGCATTTCAATCTCATATTTGGCGGCTATAGCCTTAAACTCTTCACGTTGATTTTCATCAAGTTCTGGCAATAAAACCTCAAATATGGCTTTGTAAGTCATACCGGTAATGCTACGGATAGTATCTACTGTAAATTCCTTTTGCACATAGTCAACTTGTTGTTCGGCTTTCTGCCATGCTGCAGCCACATTAGCGGTACTATCCCAAAGTGTGCCGTCAAGATCAAAAATTATACTGTCGAATTTATTTTTTAGTGAGATACTCATAGCCGCAAAAATAGATTTTTACCGGCGGGATTGTGTTAAATTATGGTAAATAACCTCAGATAAGTAAAAATAATCTCTAATTTTTGGAAACATCAACAATCAATCGTAATATTGCGATGCAAATATGGGAACTACTAAAACTGAAATATTTACTGAAGAACAAAACAAGTTGGCGCTAATGCTTAAAGCCATGGCACACCCGGCACGTATTGCCATTCTGCAACATATAATAAGTGCCAATGCCTGTATTTGTGGTGATTTAGTTGAAGAACTAGGGTTGGCACAGGCAACCATATCACAACATTTAAAGGAACTTAAAAATGCGGGCCTAATACAAGGCACCATTGAAGGTGTAAGCGTTTGTTACTGTATCGAACCCACAGCATGGGCAATGTTGAATAAAGAATTAGCTGATTTCTTCGGAGCATATAATAATCCCAAAACCTGCTGTTAAAAAAATTTGATTTAATTCATCGCAATATTACAATTAAACAAAAAAAATGAACACTACCCAAACAATAAACTGGCAAACATTTAAGGATACATTAATACAAAATCCTGAGTTGAACCTGCAATTTAAGTATGCGGAGAATAAACTGGTTGATGCGTCCTATCACATCACCGAAATTAAACAAGCACCTATCACATCGGTTGATTGCGGTGGGGTACTAAGTAGCTGGACAGAAATAGTTGTTCAATTATGGGAGCCAATTGGCCAGCAGCAACGTAAACCCATGAAAGCTAAAAAGGCTTTAACAATTATTGATGTTGTGGACCAAAAATTAAAATTAGCACCCGATGGTATCGTGAAAATTGAATTTGGCAACGCTGATTTTGATACCCGTCAAATGTTTCCGAATAAGATCATAATAGATGGCGACGACCTGATTATTGACCTGCGTCCGGATGCTGTGCAATGTAAAGCCATTAACCGTGGCGATACCTGCGGCACCGATAAACCAAAAGTGGAATTAAAAAACCTGGCAGGGGTAAATAGTTGTGCACCTGGATCAGGATGTTGCTAATTAACACACAGATGAAAAACATATTAGTACTATGCACCGGCAATAGTTGCCGCAGTCAGATAGCCGAGGGTTATTTAAGGCACTTCGCAAACAACAAAGCAAACATTTACAGCGCAGGGATAGAAACCCATGGCGTTAATCCCAAAGCTATACAAGTTATGGCGGAGGATGGCATAGACATTTCTAAACATACCTCAAACAATATTGATGAATACATGGATATACCATTCGACTTTGTAATAACCGTTTGTGATAATGCCAAAGAGAATTGCCCTTATTTCCCAACCAAAGCACAACGCTTTCATCAAAACTTCCCGGATCCGGCAAAAGCTACCGGCGATTTAAACAAGGTAATGAACGAGTTTAGAAGCGCACGGGATATGATAAAAGCATACTCCGAAAGTTTCATAAATGAACATTTATCATAAGCAGATGAGCGCAAACAACTGCAATCCAACCCAACGAAAAAAGCTATCTTTTTTAGACAGTTACCTAACCCTATGGATTTTTATCGCGATGGGTGCGGGTATTGCCCTGGGTTATTTCATACCATTGGCACCAGCCTTTATCAATTCGTACTCCAGTGGAACAACCAATATTCCATTAGCTATAGGCTTAATATTGATGCTATATCCGCCGTTGGCTAAAGTGAATTATGAAACTATTGGCAAAGTGTTCAACAACACCAAAATATTAGGTGCATCCCTCCTGCTTAATTGGATCATCGGACCAATACTGATGTTTGCACTGGCAATAATATTCCTGCATAATTATCCGCAATATATGATCGGGCTTATCCTCATAGGCATTGCCCGCTGCATAGCCATGGTATTAGTATGGAACGAACTTGCCGATGGCAACCGCGAATACGCCGCAGGCTTGGTAGCCATCAACAGCATTTTCCAGGTATTGCTTTACAGTGTATATGCCTGGTTATTTATTACCATACTTCTACCACTTTTTGGGTTCAAAGGTTCCGAGATCAATGTTACCATTGGCGCGATTGCAAAGTCGGTGGCCGTGTATTTGGGGATACCGTTTATTGCAGGTTTTAGTAGCCGATACCTATTAATAAAAGCAAAAGGCAAAGATTGGTATCAGCAGAAATTCATTCCTCTTATATCGCCCATCACATTGGTTGCCTTGTTGTTTACAATCATTGTAATGTTCAGCCTTAAAGGAAAGCTGATTGTGGCTATTCCTTTTGATGTATTACGTATTGCCTTGCCATTGGTAGTTTATTTTGCCATTATGTTTTTGGCTAGTTTCTTTATAGGCAGATACCTTGGCGCTGATTATTCGCAAAATGCAGCTATATCCTTTACCGCCGCAGGCAATAATTTTGAATTAGCTATTGCTGTCGCGATAGGGGTATTCGGCATTAATAGCGGACAAGCATTTGTAGGCGTAATAGGCCCGTTGGTTGAAGTGCCTGCTTTAATAGCATTGGTGAATGTGGCTTTTTGGCTGAAAAGAAGGTTTTATACGGCAAATTAAACCCACAAAAAAGGGCAGGTTTTATACCTGCCCTTCTAAAAATCAAATCAAACTTATTTCAACTAACCTATTGTTGCTCTTCATCAGCCAAACCTTCGCGGCTGCTCTCATAATGTTTAAGGATCTTGGCCTCAACATAAAAAATAATTTCTTCTGCTATATTTTTTGATTGGTCGCCTACCCGCTCCAGTTTACGGATGATGGATAAAATATAAAGCGCCTCAGGCAAACTATCTATGTCGCCTTTTATAACTTCGGCAACAGTTATTGGTGCGGCATCATTAATATTATCTAACACATCGTCACGTTTAAATATGCTACGTGCCAATACCGTATCTTCTTTTTCAAAAGCGGTACGGGTGTCAATCAATATATTCACAGCTTCTTCATACATGCGGATCATAGAAGTGCTTTCCATAGCCGCCTGATCAAAATTAACCGATGAATCAACCACATACTTAGCTATACCGGCAGCAATATCGCCAATACGCTCTAAGTTGGTATTAATCTTTAAGGCTGCTAATAAAAACCTAAGGTCGATTGCTACGGGGCAATGTAACGCGAAGATATTTTCGCAATCCCTATCAATCTTTAACTCAAAAGAGTTTACTCTTTTTTCTTTTATCAAAACTTCACGAGCCAGATCCTTATCAAACTGAATCATGGCTTCCTTAGCCTTGTTTAATTGCGACTGTACCAATATCCACATACTGATAAGTTCTTTTTTTAGCGCGTTTATCTCAATTTCTAATGGTGTCATATCTACCCCCTAACCCCCTAAAGGGGGAATTTTAGTTAAAATGTGATTATTAATTTGTCATTTATATGGTGTGCTCCTCACTCCCCCTTTAGGGGGCCGGGGGGCTTAACTAAACCTTCCTGTTATATAATTTTGTGTACGTTGATCTGCCGGGTTGGTGAACATTTGTTTGGTATCATCAAACTCCACCAGTTCGCCCATGTAAAAGAACGCAGTTCTATCACTAACACGAGCAGCCTGCTGCATATTGTGTGTTACGATGATCAAGGTATAATTAGCTTTCAATTCATGAAATAACGCTTCAACACTTGAAGTAGATATAGGATCGAGTGCAGAAGTTGGCTCATCAAACAAAATCAATTCAGGCTGCATGGCAATAGCACGTGCAATGCACAAGCGCTGTTGCTGTCCGCCTGATAAAAACGTTCCTTTTTTATGTAACGAATCTTTAACCTCTTTCCACAAAGCGGCGCTGGTTAATGATTTTTCAACGATCACATCCTTATCCGCTTTTGATATTTTGATACCGTTAAGTAAATATCCGGCTACAACATTTTCATATATGCTCAAATTCGGAAAAGGGTTAGGGCGTTGAAACACCATACCAATTTTCGACCGCACGTAAATAGCATTCATGTCGTAAACATTTTCACCATCAAGCAAGATCTTACCTTTCGATGTCGCGTTAGGAATCAATTCGTGCATACGGTTAATACCACGTAAAAACGTAGTTTTACCGCAACCCGAGGGGCCCATTACCGCAATAACCTCATTTTTGTTTATGCTGATATTTACATCTTTTACAACATGGTTATCACCAAAATAAGAGTTATAATTTTCAGCTTTTACAATTGTACTTTCCATTTTCTTGTTAACACTTTTGTGAATATGTTTAATACTAAAACAAACATTAATAATATGAATGATGCGCCCCATGCCAAATTGTGCCAATCATCATAAGGGCTGGTGGCGTAGGTAAATATCAGGTGGGGTAAGCTTTCCATTGGTTTGGTAAGCGAATATGATAAATAAGGGTTACCAAAAGCGGTAAACAATAATGGTGCAGTTTCACCAATAACACGCGCGATTGACAGCATGATACCTGATAGTATACCCGCAAATCCGCACGGAACAATAACCTTTAAAATCACCCTGTGATAAGGTACTCCTAATGAAAGCGCTGCCTCTTTTAATGAATCAGGCAACATTTTAAGTGTTTGTTCTGTCGATCTGATAACAATCGGCAACATCATAATGGCCAATGCGGCACTACCTGATAATGACGAGAATGTACCCAATGGTTTCACTATCCAGAAATAAACCACAATACCTACTACAATTGATGGTACACCTTGTAAAATATCAACACATAAACCGCTGTAATAAGCAAGTTTCGACCGTGGATTTTCACTCAAATATATACCGGCGGCCATCCCAACGGGTATAGCAACCACCGCGGCTACCATAACCATAATGAAACTACCTACTAATGCATTTATTATACCACCACCTGTTTCGCCAACCGGTGCAGGTACACTGGTTAAAAAATGCCAGTTAACCTGGAATATGCCTTGTTTTATAATGTAACCTAATACTACTATAAGCGGCACGGTAATTAAAAAAGCAAAAAATACTATGATGCCTTTGAATATCGCGCTCTTGGTGTTTCTTAATCTTATATTTAATTCCATAACAGATTAATCGTTTGTGAACCGGGTGATGATTCGTTTACCAATCAGGTTAATTATCACTGTTACAAAAAACAACACCAGGCCAAGTTCTATTAACGCTGATAGATATTCGGTATGGTCTGCTTCAGTAAATTCATTGGCTATAACGCTGGCCATGGTGTTACCCGGACCAAAAATGGCGTTCTTGATACTATCAGCAACCGCGCTGGTATTACCAATCAGCATGGTTACTGCCATAGTTTCGCCTAAGGCCCTGCCTAATGACAGTAGCACACCAGCAAATAAGCCTGAACGGGTATAAGGCATTATCACACTTCTGATCACTTCAAAACGTGTTGCACCTAAGCCGTAAGCAGCTTCTTTTAATGGTGATGGTACCATACGTATTAATGTTATACCCAATGATGCGGCGTAAGGAATAATCATCACCGCCAAAATAAGTGATGATGTTAAAACACCAATACCATAAGGGGCAACGCCAATTTTCATTTCGAAAGTGCGGATAATGGGTACCAGTACAAACAATCCCCAAAAACCATAAATGATGGATGGAACTGCCGCGATAAGCTCGATAGCATTCTTTAACAGGTCAGACAACCAGCCTTTAGGATTGTACTCCCCAAGGTAAATCGCGATAGCATAAGAAAATGGCACCGAGATAATAAGCGCGATAAACGATGTAAGCAACGTGCCTACTAAAAACGGATAAGCGCCGTATATGTTACTTACCGGGTCCCATACCTTGCCCCATAAAAACCCTATACCTAATGATTTGATTGAGGGCATAGATTCAACGATGAGCGTTGCCAGTACACCTAATATGATGACCACCAGCAAAATACTCATTGCTATCAGTATACGCCTAAATATGGTTTCCCATTTAAGCTGACTGTTAGATAGTTTTAATCTTTTATTTTCCACAAACTTGTTGGTTTTCTTATACAAACAATTACCAGCCCCCGATTTTCGCAGGAAGCTGGTAGTTTTTTTGAGAGAATCAAGGGGGTTGGAATCAAGAGTCAAGACTTTATGTTTTCAGTCTTGATTCTTACCTCTTGATTCTTGACTCTATAGATTATAATATTGCTTTACCGTCGTAAGTAGCTGATTTTAATATTTGCTCAGCAACTTTAACAGCCGATTTTGAAAGCGGTGCATAATTTAACGGAGCGCAATCAGCTTGTCCCTGGTGAATGTTCCACCATAACAATTTCACTAATTCAGTAGCACGAGCTTTTGAACGGCCACCATAGTTTTGCTCTTTGTAAATCAAAGCCCAGGTAAAGCTGGCAATTGGGTAACCTTTAGGGTTATCAGTATCAGTGATAGATACTTTTGAATCCGCAGGGATAACCACGTTGCTTGCTAAAGTTGTAGCTTCGATAGTTGGAGTGATAAACTTGCCACCTTTGTTTTGGATGTTAGCAAAAGGCATGTGGTTTTGTTTAGCATAAGCTAATTCAACATAACCAATAGCACCAGGAGTTTGCTTTACTAAACCAGCAACACCTTCGCTACCTTTACCACCTAAACCAGCTGGCCAGTTAACAGCACTTGCTTTACCAACTCTTTTTGCCCAATCAGCATTTACTTTAGTTAAGTAATCAGTGAAGATAAATGATGTACCGCTACCGTCTGAACGGTGAATAACCACGATAGGTAATTCAGGTAAGTTAACACCTTTGTTTGTAGCTTTAATCTCAGCAGCATTCCAGGTAGTAATTTTACCTAAGTAAATATCAGCAAGATCTTTACCGGTAAGGTTTAAAGCCGCGCTAACACCAGGGATGTTGTAAGTTACAACAACAGCACCTGAAGTCATTGGGATATGCAGAACAGGGGCACTCATTTTAGCTGTTTGATCAGCATTTAAAGGAGCATCTGAATCACCAAAATCAACTGTTTTGTTTGTTAACTGCAATATACCGCCACCTGAACCAATTGATTGGTAGTTTACTTTTGAAGCAGTGTATTGAGAGAACATTTTTGAGAACAGGGGGTAAACAAATGTACTACCTGCACCCAGTAAGGTATTATCCTGTGCCGAAGCAGATAATGTTGCCACTGATGCTGCTAATGCAACAACCGCAACTTTTAAACTTTTCATTACTTTCATGATCTGTATTTTATATTACTTGTTTGTTATTATTTACCAAAAGTGTAGAAGAAAGTCATTCTGTATACTAAAGTATGGTTATCAGGAAGGTAACCTGCTGTAGTTTTGTCTAACTGTTCGTTGTACCTTATAAACCATATGTTTGGCATAAAGTGGATGTTTTTAGCCGGAGTGAAATCTAAACCTGCTGTAACAAATTGTTCTTTAACTGTAGGGTCGTATGAACCGTAGTTAGTATTAACAGTGTAAGTATTCGCGCCGTTAAATTTGGTATCTGGATTGTAGCTATCGAAACGAGCAAACCAACCCCATTGATTTTTAACAATTGCACCTTTAGCCCATAATGAAAGGCCTTGTGCAGTTACATTCTCAGCTGTTAATGTAGTTTTATCGGTAACACCTAATCCAAATTGTTGAGTATAAGCCTCAACACCTACGGTTAAAGGAGTGCTGTTGTACGAAACAAATATCTTATACATGTTGTGCTCTTGTGTACCTAAAACACCTGAAGGAAGAACTGTAGTAGCTACAGGAGTGTTAGATTGAGTTTTTGCATAATCCGCATATAAATCCACATATATCCTGTTGTTCAGGAATTTACCCCACAAATCGCCATAAAATATTTTAAAGAAACCTGTGTTAGGGTTAGGATTGGTTGCACTCAAAGCGTTATTGCTGTTATAAACAGTAGCTAAAGTTGAAGTAGTGTTATCACCAATCATAAATACATAACCAAAGTTTTTAGTCTTAGGGTCGAATGTACCTTGTAAAGCTGCACCTACGTCATAAGAGTTATTTTTGTGGAAGTCGGTGATAGTTCTTTCAACTGAACGATATCCCCAAGTTGTTTCCGATAATGATGTTGGAGCATTTGTTCCACCTTCGTTCAATGCGAAACCTGGTGTGCTCAATTCACCTATCACGAAATCTGTTCCAGGCCAAACTTCTCTTGCACGTAAGTTAAAGTTTTTGATGTAGAATGACATTTTACCATCAGCAAGGTTATCACTGTTCTGAACACCAACAGTACTGCTTACTGGAAGCGTGTTCTCATTAGGCTCAGATGCTAACAAAACTTCAGCTTTGAATTTTTTGTTGATATCGTAGTCATATCCTAAATACAAACGACGGAATTGGAAAGCGTTTCTGTTGCTTGGTGTTTGGTAATAGTTATTTTCTTTACCTTGAGTAGAAGTTAAAGCAGGTGAATGCTGATCATAATAAGCATCGCCAAATGCATAACCCCATAATCTTCTTTGTGGATGCCATGCGGTATCAACAGGCTCATCTTTTGCTACTGCTTTAGTAGGTGTTATATTTGCATTAGCTGCTGAGTCAGTTTTAATAACTGTTTTTTTATGCATGGTTTCTGCCGATGCAAATGTAGTTTGGGCTTCAGTAGTAAAGCTGCTCATTAACAATCCTGTTAATAAAGCCGTACTAAGTAGATACGTAAACGTTTTTTTCATAACGAAATGAGTTTAATTTTTTCTTCAAAGGTGCGGCACTCAGGTTACCTTAATATTAAGGATGCATTAACATTTGGTAATGTTATTTAAATATTAACTCCGTAACATTTATATACTTTGAGTATAATTTGATTAATTATTGATTAAATCTATATTAAATAAATAGCTGTTTAGCAGCTATTTAGGTTCAAAAACAACTCTTTAAAATTTGTTTATATAAAATTAACATAGCATAATCCTGCGTTAATGCCTAGTTAATATCCCGCCTTTATTTTAGCGTTTAAATAACAACAGGCATATGGGAAGATTTTTCCAGGATTACTTTTTAAATGGTGCACAGTTCTACAACCTATTTGACCAGGCTGCCGATAATACCGTTGAAATGGCTGGCTTACTGGTAAATGCAGTAAATAGTGACTTGGCGGATGACCGGGAAGTGATCTTTAAACAAATAGACCGCCTTGAAAATTTTGGCGATGACATCACCCATAAAATATACCTGGCGCTTGATAAGGTAATATTCACCCCTTTAAACCGCCCCGATATTCATACCCTTGCATCAGCTATTGATGATGTTGCCGACTTTATACATGAGGCAAGCGAGCGGATGTACCTATATAATATTACAGAGTTCACCTCATCCATGATAGAAATTGCTGACATTGTATTGGAAGCGAGCAAGGAAATTAAAAAGTCGATTAACATGCTTAGCGCGTCAGCAAAGGGTTTTTTAATATTGGAATCATGCAGGCACATTAAACAATTAGAGCATAATTCTGATCAGATATATTATAATGCCCTTGCTGATCTGTTCGCAAATGAGAAGAACGCAATAACATTGATCAAATACCGCGAAATACTATATTCATTAGAAACCACCACAAATAAGTGCAAAAGCGTTACCGACGTTTTAAAAACCATATTAGTAAACAGCTTTAATTATTCGGTTAATATTAATAGTTAAATGGCACTAATACGTTTTACTTAAATAATTACTTTTGCGTATAATGGCAGATTCTACTAATAATTCCAGATACGAAAAGCTTACCCTGCTTACTGAAGGCGATTTCCAGGCATTTTTATATGATTGCGATGGGACACTTGCCGATAACATGGGCGCCCACAAAAAAACCTATGTTCACATAGCCGCACAAGATGGTGTTTTAATAGATGCTGCCCTGGTTGACGAATTAGCAGGCTGGCCCGTTGTAAAAGTTGTTGAAGAAATAAATAAACGTTACAACAGCACGCTTGACCCAACTGAATTCGCGCATAAAAGAGAAGAACTTTTTCTGGAAGAATATATAGATCAAACCCAGCCCATAGATTACGTGGTTAATCATTTAAAGGCACATGTAGGCAAAGTTAAAATCGGCATAGTATCCGGCAGTCAACGTAGCGCCGTGGAAAGAACATTACGTGTACTCGGAATAGCCAAATTGCCCGATATATTAGTTTGTGCAGGCGAAACTACGCACGGAAAACCATCCCCTGATCCGTTTTTAGCTGCCGCCGAAAAGTTAGGTGTAGCGCCCGAACATTGCCTTGTTTTTGAAGATGGCGAAGCTGGAACGCGTGCCGCGGAAGCAGCAGGTATGAGGTGGATAAGAATTGATAAAATATAGTTCCTGGCGATTGGTCGGGTTAAAGTGTGATTTCATCGATTCTAACCCCTTTACAATCCGAAAAATTTCATAATCCCGTTTTAATTACAGAAACTTGTTAAACTAAAACTTAACAAGTTAAAATATTTATTTTCAGGGTTTATGAAGAAATGCTACTCGGCAGTAATTACCGGTATTTTGTTATTTATTTTTATTGGTGATGCATTCGGCCAACATCAGTTAGTTACTGATGCTAAAAAGAAAGCTCTTCATGATCTCTCTCTTCAAAAAAATGCGCTATATGCCAGTAGCCACCAACAAGCTTTGGCTCAGGCAGCCATTCACGGTTGGAAAGTACGGACTAAAACGAAAGATGGTGGTGTAAAATCATTACAAGGGCTAAACAGCAAGGGCTTTCCTATCTACCTTAAAACTTATGATAATATCATATCAGCAGCAACAACACAAACCAATGCTGTTCAGCCCGGCGGATCATTAGGCCTTAATTTATCAGGATCAAGCAGCTTTTTAGCTAATAAGCTTGGAATTTGGGATGGGGGCGCGGTATATGCTGCTCACCAGGAATTTGCAGGCAAAACCATAACCATTAATACTGCCGAGGCGGTATTAGATCACTCAACACATGTTGCAGGCACCATGATAGCCAAAGGTGTTTATGCACCAGCTAAGGGGATGGCTTTTAATGCCGCTACCCTACAATCCTATGATTTTGATAATGACATTACTACTATAAGCGCAGCTGCATCAGGATTAATCCTGTCAAACCACTCCTATGGTGATGTTGCCGGATGGGATCTGGATGCTAATGGTAACTGGATATGGTATGGCTTACCGGGTGATAGCGTCGATTATGCTTTCGGCCAATATAGCGACCGTACAGTAAGCTTTGACCAGATAGAGTATAATGCGCCTTATTACTTGATTGTAGAATCAGCGGGGAACGCACGTGGCTATAACGGCCCTGCAATTGGTGGCACCTACCAGGGTTACACCAGCGCAACAAATATGACTTTAATAACCAAAACCCGTACTGCTACCAGTAACATTAGCAGCCAACTTGGTTATGATGGTATTGCCACCACAGGCAACGCTAAAAATATTTTAACAGTAGGCTCAGTAGGGCAGTTACCGTACGGGCCACCAAATAGTGCATCTATTATTGCAAGTTACTTTAGTAGTTATGGGCCAACTGATGATGGAAGGGTTAAACCAGATATAGTAGGTATGGGCGAAAATGTACTATCATGCGGTGCTGCATCACCCACAACTTATATTACGTTAAGTGGTACATCCATGTCGGCACCCAATGTAACCGGCTCCTTATATTTATTGCAGGAGTATTATGCTGAGAAACATTCCGGGGCTTTTATGCGTGCTGCTACCTTAAAAGGACTGGTATGCGCTACTGCTGTTGATGCCGGAAACGTTGGCCCGGATTATATGTATGGATGGGGATTACTCAATACCAAAAGCGCGGCACAGGCATTAATTGATAATGGCACAAAAAGCATAATAAAAGAAGATTCCTTATCCCAGGGGCAAACAAAAACACTTACCGTAACAGCATCAGGTAATGGGCCGCTAATAGCTACTATTTCATGGACAGATCCCGCAGGTACCGCAACAGCGGATGGCATAGTAAATGACCCGACTATTAAATTAGTAAATGACCTGGACGTTAGGGTTAGCGACAGCACGACTACCTTTATGCCATGGATATTAGATCCATCAAATCCATCAAGCCCGGCACAAACAGGTGACAATATCCGTGATAATGTGGAACAGGTTTATATAGCAGGCGCTGTTCCCGGCAGGAAATACACGATCACTGTATCACACAAAAACACCCTAAAATCAGGCGGGCAGGCGTATTCACTAATAGCAACTGGTGTAGGAGGATCTGCTTATTGCACATCAGGACCAACATCAAGTGCCGATTCGCGCATAAACAACGTAACACTATCAAACATAAATAACACTCCTCCGGCGGGCTGTACCACTTATTCTGATTATACAAACCTTACAGATTCATTGATTGCAGGAAAAATTTATCCATTAAGCCTTACATTAGGTACTTGTGGTAATAGCTTTAATAAAGTCGCTAAAGTATATATTGACTGGAATGGCGATGGCAATTTCAATGGCCCCGGCGAACTGGTAGCAACCACAAATGTTATTAATGGCACAGGAACCTACAACACAAATATCACCGTTCCCATTACTGTTATACCCGGCAATTACAGTTTAATGCGCGTAGTATTAACCGAGACCAGTGATACATCAGCAGTGCAGGCATGCGGCTCTTACGCAAAAGGCGAAACACAGGATTACCGTGTTGAATTTATCCAATCAACCACAGATGCAGGTGCAGTAGCAATCGCCAGCCCGGATACAACGGGTGCCTGCTCAGGCCCTACTCCTATTACAGTTACGCTAAAAAACTATGGTTCTGCATCCATCAGTAATATACCTGTAACAGTTATAGTAAAAGCGCCTAACAATACGACAACCACTTTTAATGAAACTTATACCGGCACCTTATCGCCACTAGCTGAAGCTAATTTCACATTAAATTCAACATTTAATGCAACTGCCGGGTCAACGTATACCATAACAGCTATAACCAGCCTGCCTAATGATGTAATAACCAGCAACGATACGGCAAACTCCAAAACAACTATAAACCCAGCCCCTGCCATAAGCAGCCTGAATGTTAACTACTGCATTGAAAGCAGTAAATATTCATTTACCGGTACAGGCGATGGCACAATATTCTGGTATAATAATACTACCGACACTGCTCCTATTGCCATAGGATCTCCTGCAACCACAACACAAATCCCTGCAAACAAAACAGTTTACGCAGGCCTTAATGATTTTAGCGGCACTGTTGGCCCTGCCACTAAAGAAGTTTTTACCGGTGGTGGATATAATCAGTTTGGCCCATCGGTATTGGTACATGCCAATGCGCCGGTAATATTACAAAGCGCGCGTTTATACATTGGTTATCCGGGTAGTATAACTTTTTCGGTAACTAATGCAGGCGGCGAAACATTCTCAAGCACTACTATTAACGCAGCAGCTACTACTACTAACCCGCAACCCGGCGCACAGGATGACGACCCAAGCGATACAGGCAAAGTATATAATTTAAATTTACAGATACCGGCAGCGGGAGATTATTTAATAAATGTTGCTTATGACGCGAATGTCACCATCTACCGTAACAATGCCGGTGTAAGCGGGTATCCTTTCTCTGCTGATAGCGTATTTACGATAACAAGCAATACTGCGACAGGCACAGGTACCAATCCGGCTACTTACTATTACTATTTTTATAACTTAAAAGTAACAAGTATGGGTTGCACTTCTGATGGAAGACAGGCGGCAGCATTGGTTAGGCCAACTATTACCGGCAATGGTACGGTACTAAGCTCTAACTTTGCATCAGGCAATCAATGGTACTTTAATGGCAACGTTATAACTAATGCTACCAATCAAACATACTCGCCAACAGTTAATGGCAATTATAAAGTCCGGGTTACTTCAAGCACAGGTTGTTCAGATACATCTTCTACTTATGTATACATATCCCCATCAACCATAACTGATAATGGCGTAGGTTTAACAGTATACCCCGTACCGGCAAATACTATTTTAAATGTGTTATTTGATGCGCCAACCAATGCAGACATGAGCCTAAGCCTGGTAAGCAGCATAGGCAAGATTGTGTATACCGGCAAACAAAGTATAGCTGCAGGTAACTTTAGTACTATATTAAATGTGAGCAACCAGGCTCCCGGGGCATATATATTAAAGCTGGTGCTAGGTACTAAGGTTTATACAAAAAAGATCGTTATTGTTAGATAACGATCTTTTTTAAGTATTTGCTAAAAGGTATACTTCAATCCTATACCGGGGGCAAGGTCAAAGTACGGGCCGCTGGCCAGTTCTATTCTTGGATCAAGATCAAGGCTTATGGCTATAGGTGCTTGCGGAAAAGTATATTCAAGACCAACAACTCCGTCTGCTCCTAATAAGATATGGTTGCCGTTATAATATTCACTTCCGTTAAAGTTGTCAATTTCACCCTTGCCCACAGAACCGATATGAGCGCCGAATCCATAATAAAACTTTAATGCAGGTACATTAAAAGCTTCCTGGTTTAACTCATACAAACCAGTTAAAACAAGTCCGTGATTCTTGAAACCGATTATACCTTCATAAGATATATCACTGGTAGGGAAATACTTTATGCTCACCCCGCTTTCAAACGGACCAAATTTTAATCCTACAGCGGTTTTATAATCCTGACCGCCCTGCGCTTGCGAATCTTGTGCCTTCGACTTATTAGTCATTAGCAAAAAGGACGCTGAAATAAACAATGTTACTAGTACTTTTTTCATCAATAGGTAGTTTTGTGCATATAAATGTTACAATCAGTAAACGGCCAAAATTAGGTTTTATGGCTTTCTTCTCTAAAAAAAATAATATTATAACCCGCAAACTAACTGTGCATCAATTAAAAACAATTATGTTTTTAACAGTACAATGCATCAAAATAAACTAAATTAGTGCGATTATCCCGGCAGAGCATTACGGATATTTTAACCACACTATAATTAAATGCGAAATCCAATCACCATAAAAAAAGCATGTTATGTGCTTTCATTTTTGCTTGTCATTCCTGCTTTACATGGCTGCGTACAGGGTGCTTTAAACGATACCAGCGGTAAAGAATATACTAATGGCATGGTTGTTTGCGCGTATCCTGATGCATCAAAAGTTGGGTTAGCCATTCTTCAAAAAGGCGGCAATGCAGTTGATGCGGCTATAGCTGTACAATTTGCGCTTGCGGTAACATTACCACAGGCTGGCAATATAGGTGGCGGCGGATTTATGGTATATCGTGCTGCCGATGGCCAAAGCAATACGCTTGATTTTAGGGAGAAAGCTCCCGCCGCCGCAACCACCAATATGTATCTTGATTCGGCTGGTAACCCAATACCCGATATGAGTTTATATACCCATAAGGCATCGGGTGTACCCGGTTCTGTTGACGGAATGATTGAGGCGCATAACAAATACGGCAAGTTAAAATGGGCCGACCTTGTTCAGCCAGCGATTGATTTGGCGGCTAATGGGTTTAAAGTTACAGCTAAACTTGCAGCGGGCTTAAATGCATCACAGGGAGTATTCAAAAAGTTGAATCCGGGCAAATCATACATGCTAAAAGATACACCGTGGAAAGAAGGTGACCTGCTAGTACAAAGTGACCTGGCTAAAACGCTACAACTTATTCGTGATAAAGGCCGCGCAGGCTTTTACGAGGGTGAGGTTGCTGATGAAATGGTAGCCGAAATGAAAGGCGGCCAAGGCATCATTACCAAAGCTGATCTTGAAAATTACCATGCCGTTTGGCGTAAACCTATCGTCGGTCAGTATAAAAATTATACAATAATTACCATGCCTCCTCCATCAAGCGGTGGTATTGCCTTAATTCAACTATTAAAATCAGTTGAAAAGTATCCTTTACAACGATGGGGCTATAACCAGGATTCAACCGTACAATTAATGGTTGAGACGGAACGCCGGGTTTATGCAGATCGTTCAAAATATTTGGGCGACCCTGATTTTTATAAGGTACCTGTTGATAGTCTGCTAAACCCTGCTTACATAACGCAACGGATGCAAAGTTTTAACTGGAACGCAGCCACTCCAAGCACATCAATACAACCCGGCACATTTGTAGGTTACGAAAGTAATCAAACCACACACTATTGTGTTGTTGATCGTGATGGGAATGCGGTATCCATCACCACCACACTTAATGATACATTCGGGTCGAAAATATTTGTTAAAGGCGCAGGCTTTTTGCTGAATAACGAGATGGATGACTTTAGCGAAAAACCAGGCGTGCCTAATATGTATGGCCTGGTTGGTGGCAAGGCCAACAGCATACAGCCAGGCAAACGCATGCTATCATCCATGACACCAACTATTATTGAAAAAGATGGCAAATTGTTTATGGTGGTAGGCACACCGGGAGGATCAACTATTATTACCTCTGTATTTCAAATCATATTAAACACGATTGAATTTAATATGGATATGCAACAAGCCGTTTCCGCAAAACGTTTCCATAGCCAATGGCTGCCAGATAAGGTAGATGTTGAACAAGGAGCAATAGATAGCCTCACCCGTAAAAAATTGCAAAAGAAAGGCTACAAAATTGTGGATCATAAACCAATAGGCCGCGTTGATGCAATTTTGAAGACAAAATGGGGGTATTATGAAGGCGGTGCCGACCCACGTGGAGATGACACCAAACTTGGATGGTAAATTTTACGAAGCCGAAAATTACTTATGTTTGTGAAATATGCGTAACAATGTAAAAAGCCAGGAAACCATCGACTATTTTTTGAAGATAGTATGGCAAACTGTTGCAAACAGGTATAACCAATTGGTAACGGAATTTGGCATTACGCAATCAATAGGATATTTATTGATCAATATTGATGAGCAGGAAGGCACCACGGTATCAAAAGCAGCTGCTTTACTAGGGCTTAAATCAACCAGTTTATCGCGCATGCTTAATCAGCTGGAAAAAACAGGACTTATCTATCGGGGATCAAATCCGGGGGACAAGCGATCTGTTAAAATTTATTTAACAGAACTAGGCAAAGAGAAACGACACCTTGCCCGGGGCGTTGTTAAACAGTTTAACAACTACCTGAATGACCACATTAATGAGGCCGATAAGCAGTATTTGATCAATATGCTCGAAAAGATAAACCAGCTAACCTTAAATTACAAGCCATAAATGGCTCTTAAAAAGCATTCTCACCACAATAAATATCAATTTATAGGGTTAAATCACAATAATATTGTTAAAAAATGTTAACCTGCCGTTTTTGAATTATAAAAGAATAAATTTGCTGTTTGAAATTTAAATGACGAGGATACTGCTAGTTATTGCGCTTTTTTATGTTTGCTGTACTGTTGCCTGCACCAAATCGTCATTGTATGGGCCTGAACAGTATGCGGCACAAAAAAAAATTGATGATTCAATTGTAAGCAATTACATCAGGAGCAATAGTTTAGAAGGCAAATTTAAGCATGTACAAAACAATGACACAATTGGTGTTTATTATATGGTGATTGATACAGGATCGGCTAATACGCTTTTTACTACATCAACACAGGTAACAGTTGGCGATACCGGAAGATATATTAACAAAGATCTTACTGAAACCCAATTTTATGAAACCAACAGTTTTCATCCCTCTTATACATTGGCAAGTGTAATTTTAGGATGGCAATTAGGTATTCCAATGGGTGCTGCAGGCGGCGAGATCCGTTTACTTATACCATCGCGCTACGCATATGGCCATTATGCTCAATCAGGTTTGGGGCTACCCGCGAATGCCATTCTTGATTTTTCGATACGAATTTATAGTGTAACTAATTAATTAAATGAAACAAACAATTTTTACCCTTTTACTACTCTCAACTATTGGGTTTGTATCATGCCGAAAAAATGGCACGGAACCCAATATTGTACAATATGATAAAGCCCAGATACAAAACTATATTAAGGCTAATGGCATAACCGGCATGCAACAAGATACTGTAGGCGGCGATACATCAGGTATTTATTATAAAATCATATTACCAGGCTCAGGTGCTCCTTTAGCTTATAGTGATGAAGTGTCCTTCGTATATACCCTGCGCAGCTTTGATGGCAAATATATAAGCTCTGATACCATTGCAAATCAATATTTTGGTTATATAGGGCATCTTGTTAACGCTAATTACCCTGCAGGACTTCAACTTTCTGTAATTAATGATTTAAAATACAGTGGCGCTAGCATGCGTGTATTAATACCATCCTATTTGGCTTACGGTATTAATGGATATGGCTCTGGTAGTATAAACGTTGCGGGCAGCCACATAGCGGGCAACCAATGTCTTGATTATTATATACACGTAATTGATAAACAACCGGATACGGCAGCGCAAGCAAAATACGACGATGAGGTAATTAATAATTACCTGACAGCCCAGAATTTAAGCAAGCTTTACACTAACGATGGTGGAGTATATTATAGGATACAAACAGCCGGCAGCGGTACAGATCCGATAACAGATAACACCACTATTGAGTGTACATATAATGAAAGGTTACTTAACGGCACTGTACTTGGCGGAGCAAATCAAACTACCGGTATTGACAGTACATCGTTTGAAGTACCCGCTCTTATACCCGGCGTAACACGTATGTTAGAAAAACATGCCGTAAAAGGAACTGTAATATCTATGATAATACCATCAGGTCAGGCTTACGGAACATCATCACCAACGGGTACACCGGCTAATTCCTGCTTAAGATATGAGTTTACAATAGTGGACGTTAGTCCATAGTTTACCGGACTAATGCAGCTTTAAAAGCTTTTAAACAACGTTCACGTGCAAAAGCGTGATCAACAATGGGTTTTGGATATTTGCTGAAGTCAGCATACTCCGGAACCCATTTTTTTATGTAGACAAATTGCGGATCGAATTTTCTAAGTTGAGAGTCCGGGTTAAAAATCCGGAAGTATGGCGCTGCATCAGTCCCACTCCCGGCCGACCACTGCCAACCGCCAACATTGCTTGCTAGCTCATAATCCAGTAGTTTACGGGCAAAATAGCGCTCACCCCAACGCCAGTCTATTAAAAGATCTTTGGCTAAAAAACTGGCAACAACCATGCGTACACGATTATGCATGTAGCCTGTTTCATTAAGTTCGCGCATACCGGCATCAACCAGCGGAAACCCCGTCTTACCTTCGCACCATGCTTTAAATTGAGCTTCATCATTTATCCACTTAATGTTGTCATATTCCGGCCTGAAAGCATGATCAATTGTATGTGGGAAATGATCTAAGATCATCATATAAAACTCTCGCCATATCAGTTCATTCAGCCAGGTTTTTTCTTTGTAGCTATTAGCTGTGCCAACCAAATCCCGGATACTTACGGTGCCGAATCTCAAGTGTAAACCAATATGCGAAGTACCATTGATTCCGGGGAAATCACGCTTTTCGGCATAATCTTTTATCACGGCTTCATAGTTTTCATCGGGAAAGTTTATGGAGCTTTTTTCAAAGCCGATATCTTTCAACAACGGGAACCTAAAGCCATCCGTTTTAAACAAATTTTTGAAGTATTTTTTTGTCGGATATGCTTTTAGGTAGAATGGGGTAAGTGTCTCATACCATTTACGCATGTAAGGGGTATAAACAGTATAGGGTTTACCGTCGTTTTTCAAAACCTCGTCACGGTCAAAAACAACCTGGTCTTTGTACGTCTTAAACTCAATGTTATGCTTCTTTAATAATTGGGCAATCTCTTCATCTCTTGTCTTTGCATAAGGCTCATAGTCATGATTGGTATACACCGAAGCAATTGTATAGTTCTTTAGTAGCTTAGCCCAAACATTATCAGGCTTATCATACAAAACCTGTAAACAGCCGCCATGCTTTTTAAGTTCCGCATTAATATTTTCTATCGCATTATAAATAAACAGAACCCGCGCATCATCCTTATCCTCCAGCTTATCCAGTATTTTTTTGTCGAAGATAAAGATCGGCAATACAGGGTTACCACTTTTTAAAGCGTGGTATAAGCCGGCGTTATCGTTCAACCGCAAGTCACGCCTGAACCAAAATATAGTTAACGGCAATTTATTATCCATAAATTTCTTTTAGAGCATCAGATAGCTCGGGATAATCAAATTTAAACCCGGCGTCCTCTATTTTTTTTGATGATGTTCTGGCACTTTCCAATACAGCGAGGCTCATTTCGCCCATTACCAGTTTTAAAACAAACACCGGCACATTTGGGGCCCAAAATGGTTTATGGAGCTGTTGCGCTACCGCTTTTGCTAATTGTTTATTGATTACGGGGTTTGGCGCTGCCATGTTGTATATGCCAGATAATGTCGCGTGTTCGATTCCGTAAACGTACATCTTCACCACATCCCGCCAGTGTATCCAGGGCACCCATTGTTCCCCGCTGCCCAAGGGTGATCCAACACCCCATTTTATAGGGTTGGCTAGTTGCGGCAAGGCGCCGCCATTTTTATCTAATACTATCCCCGTGCGAAACTTCACTACCCGCAACCCCAGGCCCTTGCCTTCATCAGCAGCAGCCTCCCACTTTATACAAACTTCTGCTAAAAAATCATTCTCTGCGTGACTATCCTCTGTAAGTAACACTGCGCCCCTATCGCCATAATAACCCGTTGCCGATGCTGAGATTATCGCTTTAACTACATGATTCTTTTTGCGAAGTACCTGGTATATCAACCCAATAGATTTAGTCCGACTATCAATGATCTCTTTCTTGCGTTCATCTGTCCAGCGTTTGTCAACTACCCCTGCACCTGCTAAATGCACTATGGTATCAACCCCAATTATACAAGCCTCGTCAATCTCACCTTTAGTTACATCCCACAAATAGGTTTTCACTTTAGGGTTATTGCCCGGATTCCTGCTTAAATGGCTCACCTCATAGCCTTTATCGAGTAAAGTTTGGGTAAGTTCCGTCCCAATAAGTCCTGTTCCACCGGTTAATAGTACGTGTTTATGCATTTGTTAAGAATAGCTTTATTTGATTGTTAAACTTAGGCAGGGAATTACTTTCATACAAGTGCAACAATGCAAGCTACAGGGTGTTTTTGTTTACATCATACCTATGAAATGCTGATTACACATTCACACTATCCTGCGCCACTACTTTTGAGCAAATTGGCTTGGCACAATTCTCCACAAAAGCAATATGAATAGGATCAACAATATAAGCGTCCAGCTCTGCCTGGTTATTAAATAAAATTAATAATGAAGCATCATAAGAACTATCAGCCGTAGGATCGTTGGTAGCAATAGGAACGCCAATATGTATATCACGAATATGGGTTATTGCCTTTAGTGTATTTAAGCCATCGATAAGCTTTTGCTTATCAGCTTTATCTTTTAACCAAATATGTACATGATGTACTAAGGTGTTTTCTAAAATCATAATTAATTATTTCTATTAGGTTATTATAAAGTATCAACTGTAAATTGCATCGTTACATGCGGTTTATAAGTATCAGTTTTCACCTTGGCTTTTAGCTCATGCAATATATTGTATAAGCCAAAATTGGTTCGGTTAACATAAATAAAGTGCTTTACACCGCGGGCTTGTTTAAACTCCGGCATTTTTGATATTTTCTCACCAAAGCCATATAATTCATCGAAGAATTTTGTCTCGCCAAAATCAAAAGTGTTATCTATATAAGGCATCGCAAACAGCTTTATCATTTGCTTATACATGCCATAATAAAACTCAACCTGCGCCGGCGTATCATTGGGATGAATCATCTCCAGCAATCGAAAAGCCTTAATTGTCTCTTCCTTATTATCCAATAAATTGGTAGAGGTTAGCGAGAAGAACGGCGCATAAAAATCCTCGGGCATTTCCTTAATGCAGCCAAAATCAATCACACCCAATTTACCATCGGGCGTAATCATAAAATTACCAGGATGTGGATCAGCATGTACGGCACGTAACTCGTGCTGCTGGAAATTATAAAAATCCCAAAGTGCCTGCCCTATGGTGTTTCTTAGTTCTTGTGATGGATTGGTTGCGAGAAACTCTTTTAAATGCTGACCTTCCAACCAATCCATTGTAATGATGCGTTTGCTGGATAATTCGGGATAGTAAGTAGGAAAAACGATATTATCCAAATTAGCGCAGGCGTTTGAAAACTCAATAGACCTGCGGATCTCTAGTTCGTAATCCGTTTCTTCTAATAAACGCTCTTCAACTTCGCGCATGTAAACATCCAGTTCTTTTTCGCTCATACCTAACAACCGGAATGCAAACGGCTTAACCAGCTTTAAGTCGGATGATATAGAATCGCCCACACCAGGATATTGGATTTTAACGGCCAGTTTTTTGCCATTTAATTCTGCTGAATGCACCTGACCTATTGATGCTGCGTTGGTTGATTTCAGATTGAATTTATCATAGATCTGTTCAGGCGTTTTACCGAAGTACTTTTTAAACGACTGAATGATTAGCGGACCAGAAAGCGGCGGCGCATTATATTGTGATTGCGAAAACTTATCTACATAAGCCTGCGGCAACAGGTTTTTATCCATGCTGAGCATCTGAGCAACTTTTAGAGCGCTGCCTTTCAATTCGCTTAATGACTCGTAGATGTCCGCGGCATTGTCTTCATTCAATTCACTTTTATCCAATTCCGGATTAAAAAGCTTTTTTGAATAATGCTTGATGTAATTTCCACCAATCTTAAAACCGGTTTTCACAAATTTGCCCGACCGCTGTACTTTACTGGTTGGTATGCTATTTTGTTCTTTTGGCTTATCGCTCATGTCTTCTAGTTCATAGTTCATGGCTGATAGTTCATGGCCTCAAATACCCGTTAATATTAATAGCTATTAATAACTATGAACTACCAACTATTCAAATAATGCAGCCAGTTGTTGTACCGTTAAAGTGGAATAGTCATCTATTACCAAATTTGATGGTTGTAACTGTGCTGCTGCGTGTCCTGTGGTAATCCCTACCACTTTCATGCCAGCCGCATTTGCGGCTTTAATACCTGCCAGCGAATCTTCAAAAACCACACAATTGGAAGGATCGGCATTCAGCTCTTCGGCTGCTTTTAAAAATATTTGTGGATTAGGTTTTCCCTTGGTTACCCGGCTCCCATCAATAATCGCTTCGAAATCGTCGCGGATGGGTATTTTATTCAGGATGAAATTAATATCCTCCATGGTGGCCGACGATGCCATAGCCATTTTTACACCGGCGCCTTTCAATTCCGATAAAAAGTTTTCCAAACCATTTATCGGCCTTAAAAACGGAGCGTATATTTCACGGTAATAGGTTTCTTTTTCATTTAGATAACCTTTTAAAGTTGCCTCATCGGCATCGGGAAATAGGCCTCTTAAGGTTTCAATAATAGGCACACCACTAATAGATGTTTTATAAGTTGATTGTTCCAATTCGCCAAGCCCATGTTTTTTATAAAATGCTTGCCATGATTTAAAGTGATATGGAGTATTGTCGACAAGCGTACCATCCATATCGAAAATTGCGGTAAAGTTTTTCAAAGAGTAAAGTGTAAACTTACCATTCTGAGCCTAGCGAAGAACCTTCTACGGCATACTTTTCTTCTGCAGAAGATTCTTCGCTAGGCTCAGAATGACAATGGTGAAGAATTATTATGTTGTATTAAAATCCGAAACCCATCTTTTCTTTCATACCGCCGTTTTTAACCAAAAACTTGCCGTACTCAAAAAGGTTGTCAATAGGCGAGCGTTGGAAAAGATCGAATGTTACATTAACGCCTTTTTCAATGGCTTCATCAGTTTTTTCAAAACCTGCTGTACTGTCATTGATCCAAAAATTCAATACAAATACAAACTGTATCCATAAAGCATCTTTATAACGTTTTGAGAAAAACTTACGATCAGATAATTCCGAAGTTTCAATGCCCTCGTTAATAATCTCTTCCGCAAACCCTTCAAAAATTTCCTGTAGCTTCTCAAACACCTTTGGTGTAGTAAAGCCTTTAGGTTGTTTTTTAATGCTATATACCCCGAAACTGCGGCTGCTTTTAAGCAATTCGAAAAAAGCGTAAAAAAACGACAATGCTTTCTCTCTGGATGAATACTCCTGCCATACTTCCTGTGCACGGATCTCGATAAGCGTATTCAACGCTAAACCCGACCAGATACTTTCTTCTATCGCATCAAACGAACCAAAAAACTGATAAAACTCAGCCTCGGTCATTTTATTTTTTTTAGCGAATATGTAAACCGACTTTGGTTGCTCACCCTCAGTCAATACAAAATCCATATATGCCTTTCTAATCCCTTCTATAGTTGCCATATTGTTTGAATTATGATATAAAATTAAGCATTATATAAACAGGTATATGTCATGCCTATCTATAATTAAACGGATAATATGTGGTGATGTTATACTCAACACTTCAGCTACTACAATACACATATAAACTTCAAAAATGTTTAATGCATGTCAAATAATCGGTACATATGCAAAAAACAAATAAAAATTTGCAATTTTTGTCTACCGCTATTTTCTGAAGGGTCTGCTAAACATGAGCGAAAAAACTATTCTGGTTTGGTTTAGAAATGATTTACGAATACACGATAACGAAATATTGTTAGAAGCTATCCGTAAAGCTGATAAAGTTTTGCCCGTATATTGTTTTGATCCTTTCTACTTCACCAAAACTTCTACAGGCGAACCCAAAACCGGAAGCTTTCGCGCACGTTTCTTATTAGAATCTGTTGCTGATCTACGCAAAAACTTGCAAGCCCATGGCGCCGAACTTGTTATTCGTACCGGTAATCCGGCCGAGATTTTGCCACAGCTTTGCGAAGAATACCATGTAAATGAAGTATACCATCATCGTGAAGTAGCCTACGAGGAAACCAATATATCTGAGCAGGTAGAAGAAGCGTTATGGAAAATTAAACTTAATCTGAAACATTTTATAGGCCACACCCTATACCATAAAGAAGATCTCCCGTTCCCAATAAAAGACATTCCGGATAGCTTTGCCATATTTAAAAAGAAAATTGAGCGCGATAGTAATGTACGCCCATGTATCGATACACCGGGTGAAATTAATATCCCCACTATTACGGATGCCGGAGAGATACCAACGTTAATCGACTTAGGTTTGGATGAGCCTGTTGATGATCGCCGTGCCAATATTAAATTAGCTGGTGGCGAAACAGAAGCTTTAAAACAATTACAAAACTTTCTTTCCAATATCCAGCAAGCTAGCCCCAAAACAGGTAAAAACAACGCAAGTTCATCTATAGCTTCACATCTTTCTCCGTGGATTACAATTGGTTGTATATCATTAAGGCAGGTTTATTGGGAAGTATTAAAAACAGGGAATTATCAGCATAACAATGGGCCTCTGATATTAGAATTATTATGGCGTGATTATTTCAGGTTTATGTTTAAAAAGCATGGCCAAAAATTTATTGCTGCTAAAAATGATGAAGATGGTAGCGATTTTGCTGATAACCAGGATGAGCTTTTTGATAAATGGAAAAACGGCACTACCGGCACTCCTTTAGTTGATGCCATTATGCATGAATTAAATGCTACAGGCTACATTAATAATTATAGCCGACAAATTGCAGCCGGATACCTGGTAAATACACTTAAAGTGGATTGGACCAAAGGTGCCAGCTATTTTGAAGAGAAACTAATAGACTATTCGCCTGCCAGCAATTGGGGTAACTGGGCGTTTATAGCAGGCATTGGCAATGACCCACGCGATAGCCGTTATTTTAACATCGCCCGCCAAACCGGCGAACTTGAAACCAAAGGCGATTTTATTGATACCTGGTTATGCAATACCGCAAAACCGTTAGTCAGTTCTTTGTAAACTAAAATTTAGCACGTAACTTTCAGTCGCTTATTTCGTCTATATAGTTATAAACGCCACAATCATGAATTCTTTTGAATCCTTTACTGTTATTATCGGCCTGCTTGCAGTGCTTTTAGAAGGGGTATCTTATGTGCGTGATTTTCTGCATAAACTGTTACACTAAGGTAACATCCTAAGTTATTTTTAATAACAACCACCTTATTTCAATTTTAATGAATGTTTTATAAATTAAATTTAAAGTTTGTAAGCACATATGCTTACTTTTGTACCGTTTAATAGATTGGTTTTACACATGGATCGCCTAAATTATATAAATAGTGCTAACGCAGCTTTTATTGATTCCCTATACGAAGAATATAAGCAGGACCCCGCCTCGGTTGATTTTGGATGGCAGAAGTTTTTTGAAGGTTTTGATTTTGGCCGTGGTGCCGAAGCAACCTCAGTAACTGCCGAAACGCCTGAGCACTTTTTGAAAGAGATTAACGTACTGAACATGATAAACGGGTACCGTACACGCGGCCATCTGTTTGCCACCACAAACCCAGTACGTGAGCGCCGCCAATATTTCCCGGGCAAAGAGCTGGAAACATTTGGTTTAAGCGAGGCTGATATGGACACCGTATTTAATGCAGGTGTAGAGATTGGCTTAGGCCCTGCCAAACTGCGCGATATTCGCCAGGCTTTAGAAGATACTTATTGCCGTACTATTGGCGCCGAATACCGCTATGTACGCAATCCGATAAAAATAAAATGGTTTGAAGAGCGCATGGAGCGCACCCGCAACACGCCTTCATTTACCGTTGACCAAAAAAGGCTGATGTTTGAAAAACTTAGCCAGGCTGTAATATTTGAGAACTTTTTAGGCACTAAATTCCTGGGTCAAAAACGTTTTTCGTTAGAAGGAGCTGAAGCTATCATCCCTGCCCTTGATTCTGTTATCCAAAAAGGATCGTCATTAGGTATCCAGGAATACATTATTGGTATGGCTCACCGTGGTCGCTTAAACGTGTTGGCAAACATCATGAAGAAAACCTATAAGGAGATCTTTTTTGAGTTTGAAGGTAAAAACTACGACGAGGATTCACCGTTTAGTGGCGACGTTAAATATCACTTAGGCTACTCAACCGACGTAAAAACCGACGATGGTAAAAATGTTCACTTAAGCCTTTGCCCTAACCCTTCGCATTTAGAAGCGGTTGATCCGGTTGTTGAAGGTCTTACCCGTTCAAAAATTGACTTTAAATATAATGGTGACGAAGAAAAGATCGCGCCAATATTGATTCACGGTGATGCATCAGTTGCTGGCCAGGGTATAGTTTATGAGGTTTTACAAATGGAAAAACTGAATGGCTATAGCACCGGCGGTACTATCCACCTGGTAATCAATAACCAGATTGGCTTTACCACCAACTACCTTGATGCCCGCTCAAGTACCTATTGTACCGACGTTGCTAAAACTGTGCTTTCGCCGGTTTTCCACGTTAATGGAGATGACGTTGAGGCGGTTACCTATGTAATTAACTTAGCTATGGAATACCGTCAGGCTTTCCACAGTGATGTATTTATTGATATTTTATGCTACCGTCGTTATGGTCATAATGAGGCTGATGAACCAAAGTTCACTCAACCGGTATTATACAAAGCCATTGATGCACATGAAAACCCACGCAAAGTTTATTTAGATAAACTTTTGGCAGAAGGTTCGATTACTGATGAACTGGCAAAAGAATCTGAGAAAAAATTCCGCGATCTTTTACAATCACAGTTAGACGAATCAAAAGCAGAAGAACGCTTTACCAATGCTATCCCGATGTTTGAAGGTGCATGGCAAGGTTTGCACATAGCTACTGAAAAGGAAACTATCGCCAAAACTGAGACAGCAGTACCTAAAGACGAGTTATTAGCTATTGGTAGATCACTTACTGAATTACCAAAGGATAAAGAGTTTTTCAAGAAAATAGAAAAATTATTCCAGGATCGCGCAGCAATGGTTAACCAAACCCAGGTATTTGACTGGGCTATGGGTGAGCTATTAGCTTACGGTACTTTATTAAAAGACGGTCATTCAGTTAGACTAAGCGGCGAAGACGTTAAACGTGGTACATTCTCTCATCGCCATGCGGTGTTAACACTTGCCGATTCGGAACAAGAATATACTCCGCTTGATACTATAGAAACTGATGCAAAATTCAGCATCTACAATTCATTATTATCTGAATACGGTGTGTTAGGTTTTGAATATGGTTATGCTTTGGCTAACCCTAACGCATTAACTATTTGGGAAGCTCAATTTGGCGACTTCTTTAACGGTGCGCAAATCATCGTTGACCAATACATAGCCAGCGCCGAAACAAAATGGCAACGTGGTAACGGTTTGGTTATGTTATTGCCGCACGGTTACGAAGGTCAGGGCCCTGAGCATTCATCAGCACGTATTGAGCGTTTTATGGAGCTTTGTGCCGATAACAATATCCAGGTAGCTAATTGTACTACACCTGCAAACTTCTTCCATATATTACGCCGCCAGATTTACCGCGACTTCCGTAAACCGTTGATCGTGTTTACGCCTAAGAGTTTGCTTCGCAGCCCTAAATGTGTATCACCACTGGTTGATTTCACCGAAGGTAAATTCCAGGAAGTTATTGATGATAATTTCGCGGATGCTAAAAAAGTTAAACGCGTATTATTCTGCTCAGGTAAAATATACTACGATTTATTAGATAAACAACAAGCCGATCAGCGTAAGGATGTAGCTATTGTTCGTATTGAGCAATTGTACCCTACACCTGTACAGCAAATGGCTAAAATAAAATCTAAATACGGCAAAGCCACTGAATTTATATGGGTACAGGAAGAACCGGAAAACATGGGAGCCTGGCCATATATGTGCCGCAAATTCCGCAAGGGAGATGTATTAGATTTGGACGTAATTTCTCGTTTAGAAGGCAGCAGTACCGCAACAGGTTTTGCTAAACAACATGCCGCGCAACAGTTACACATCATTTCTAAGGCATTTGAATCACCTGTTGGCCCTGTATTAAAGGAAAAAATAAACAAAACAACACAAAAAATGGCTACGGCCAGCGCAGATTAAGTTTGTGAGCAGTGAGTGGTTATTAGTGAGTAAAATCTATTATTAACCATTCACAACTCACTACTCACCCAAAAACTAACAACAAATGAGTTTAGAGATCAAAGTTCCGCCGGTAGGCGAATCAATTACCGAAGTAACACTGGCATCGTGGTTAAAAAAAGACGGTGATGCAGTACAAATGGATGAAGTAATTGCTGAATTAGAATCAGACAAGGCTACCTTCGAGCTTACTGCCGAAAAAGCCGGAACTTTAAAAACAATAGCTAAAGAAGGCGACGTATTACCTATTGGCGCAATAGTTTGTACTATTGAAGAAGGTGGCGCGGCAGCATCTGCTCCGGCAGCAACCCCAGCTAAAGAAGAAGCTAAGGAAGAGGAAAAATTAGCTGCAACAACTGCCGCTACATCAAAACAAAGCACTTATGCATCGGGCACACCATCGCCTGCTGCTGCAAAAATATTAGCTGAAAAAAGTATTGATCCTGCCAGTGTAAATGGTAACGGTGTTGCCGGAAGAATTACTAAAGAGGATGCTCTTAATGCGCAAAGCGCGCCGGCGGCTGCTCCTGCCCCAAAAGCGGCACCTGTTGCAGCTCCTGCTCCGGTAGCACAAACAGGCGAACGTACTGAAAAACGCGAAAAAATGTCGTCGTTACGCAAAACTGTTGCTAAGCGTTTAGTAACCGTTAAAAACGAAACCGCGATGCTTACCACTTTTAACGAAGTGGATATGGCTCCGATTATGGAACTTCGTGCTAAATACAAAGATAAATTTAAAGAGAAATATGGTGTTGGCTTAGGCTTTATGTCATTCTTTACCAAAGCGGTTACCGAGGCATTGAAAGATTGGCCTGCTGTTGGCGCACGTATTGAAGGCGAAGAAGTGGTTTACAGCAATTATGCTGATATTTCTATCGCGGTATCTGCTCCAAAAGGTTTGGTAGTACCGGTTATCCGCAACGCGGAAAGCCTTAGCCTTGCAGGTATTGAGAAAGCTGTTGCTGCATTGGCTGTTAAAGCCCGCGATAACAAATTATCACTGGAAGAAATGACAGGCGGTACATTCACTATCACTAATGGTGGTGTTTTTGGTTCGATGTTATCAACCCCGATTATCAACTCACCGCAGTCAGCAATCTTGGGTATGCACAATATTATTGAGCGCCCGGTTGCAGTAAACGGACAAGTAGTTATCCGCCCGATGATGTATGTTGCATTATCTTATGACCACCGCATTATTGACGGTCGCGAGTCGGTTAGCTTCCTGGTAAGGGTAAAACAATTGTTGGAAGATCCATCAAGATTATTATTGGGAGTTTAACCCCCTAGCCCCCTGAAGGGGGAACTTTAAAATATAAAGCCCGGTTGTAAATTACACCCGGGCTTTTTTATTGGTTTTATATTTTTTAAACAGCGTCTTAAAAAGTCGGTATAAAATATTTCTTCACTACCGCGGTAACTTTATGCTTAATATGGGTCGAGGCTTTTTTCTCCCACACTATTTTATAAGATTCATTAGGTCGTTGGATGATTTTGAAATAGTCTTTCAAATCTCCGGTAATCTCAATTGCATTCTTTACCCCTATCGCGGCTATTTCTTTATTAAATTCGTCCATGCTTTTTTTGTGCGAATTTACCGATTTTTAATTTAGCATTTTCTTGGGGAATCGGTAACATAATTATTGCCCTACTTTTTCTCTTAAAAGCAAACTTCCCATACCCTTTCCAATTGTAATTTAATAAACAAGAATGGCACTTTTATGATTACACCAGCTTTCTTAAACTCATGATATATCCAATATGCAGCCCTTCATGAAACGGTAAAAAGCCTATCGCCTCCTCAATACTGCTTAGCGGGATATTATAACGGGTAACAAATGACGTATAATTAGCAATCACGCCATTATCATAATCGGCATCTAATTGTTCAAGTGTGCTAAACAGCATTTTTTTGATTTCTTCAACACCTGCTGCATCAACAAAACCTTCAGGTTTTGTTCCGGGTTTGTAGGTGTTAAAAAATGCCTCATCTATCCTGGTGTCTAAACCGGCACGTTTGTAGCATATACCTTGCTGGGCAGCTATCATGTGGCCAAGGTTCCATATAATATTATTATTAAAACCAGCAGGCACTTTATTTAACTGCTCAACAGTCAATTCCTTTATTTCATCAAGTACTCGTTCCCGTGGTTGTTTTATAATTTCAATTTCTCTTATCATTGTGATACAAATTTCGGCTAATGTGCGCAAAATATTTTAATTGGCTATACGTTTGCTACATTTCAGCTTCATAGTTTTATTATAACTTTACAAGCGCTAACTAACACGAAATTGAATGCCGGATAATACTGTTAACGTCCCTTTTCAGTCTAAAAAAATCATCTGGTACTTCCTTTTGGGGTGGACGATCTTAAACATCATCCAGGGCTACACCTTTGAACTCCATGCCGACGAAGCCTACTATTGGCTCTACTCCCGTTTTTTAGATTGGGGCTATTTTGACCACCCTCCAATGGTCGCGCTGTTCATTCGCTTTGGCGATAGTATTATGCACAACGAACTTGGGCTGCGGATACTCACCATTACCGTTAGCACTGCATCTTTTTATATACTTTGGCTCATTTTAAAAAAATATAACGCCAGCGCAAAGCTGTTTGCAATTGTGATTGCCTGCATGTTTATGTGCCACATGTATGGCTTTACCACCACACCCGATTCCCCGCTTTTCTTTTTCGCGGTAGTGTTTTACTACTTCTATCAAAAATATATTGAGCAGGATACCTGGCTATTGGCTTTTATATTGGGTGTGGTAATTGCATGCCTGCTTTATAGTAAATATCATGCTGTATTACTTATAGGGTTTACCGTAGTCTCAAACATCAAACTACTAAAACGACCATCCTTTTGGCTGATAGTTGTACTGGCCGGTATATTATTCATCCCACATATATTGTGGCAAGTGCATCATGATTTCCCGTCGCTTAACTATCATTTGTCTGAGCGTTCAGCAGAAAAGTATCACCCTGAATTCACTTATTTGTTCCCCCTCGGGCAAATATTAATGGCCGGACCGCTAATTGGCTGGTACTTATTTTATAAAGGCTTTACCGCTAAAATTACAGATGGTTTTATCCGCTGCCTGATGGTTAACAGCATCGGTACACCCATATTTTTCCTGATCTCATCTTTCCGCGGCGAGGTACAACCACAATGGACTTATATTGCCTTTGCCCCGCTTATCTTATTAATCGTTATCAACTTTTCACAAAAACCCGCTCTGCCAAAATGGTTTTACCCGGTTGCTTATGCCAATATCGTTATCATTTTATGTGTACGGATAGCATTAATTGCAGGCATACCTATTGGCCGTTTGCAAAGTCAGTTCGGGTTTAAGCAATGGGCATATGCCGTAAAGCAAAAGGCAGGCGATAACTACGTGGTATTTAACGAAGGTTTTCAAAATCCGTCTAAATATGATTACTACAACAACACATTAAAAGGCTTTTCCTATGATGATATATATTATCGTAGCACCCAATTTGATATTTGGCCAATTGAAGACAGCATACAACATAAGCGTGTTTTATATGTAAAAACTTTTAAATCGCCGGAAACAACTGATTCAATAAAAGTACCTGCGGGCACCTGGTATATTGGTTGGGTTAATGATGTACGCACCTATCAAAAAGTTATCATTGATAATGGCAATTACAAAATGACCGTACCCGCAGGACAAAAGCACACCTTTGATCTGGTGATCAAAAACCCATACCCGATAGCTATAAGCTTCAGTAATAAAGGCCAGCTACATCATGCTTTTTTAGAAGCTTGTTTTTTTGATGAAAAAGGGGACGCAAAAATACAACAGGCAGATACTACCTTTAATAATATTGCGTTAAAGCCGGGACAAAGTACCCATTACAGCTTTACAATTGTCACCCCAAAGCAAAAAGGACAATATGAATTGATGTTTTCTATCCGTACAGAGCCTTTTAACGGTAGCAAGAACAGCAGAATAGTTAAATTCACCGCCGAATAACCATAACAGATGATTAAAAAACTTTACTTACTCGCTTTTCTATTATTTTTATCTTCAGCTGCAGCTTTTGCACAGGATAGCCTTGATGTGCATTTTAGTGCATTAGGCTGGTTAGATAACCGCGAATACAAAGCCTTTATCCCACGCTCACGTACCTACTCGGGTACACGTACTGCTTTGGACGTTGGTTTGGTAATAGATACCAATAACAGCTTTCGTGTAGGTACAAATGCCATACATGAGTTTGGCGCGCAACCTTATTTTTTGAGCGCGGTGCCGGTTGCATATTATCACTTTGAGAACAAAAGCTGGTTATTTAACGCCGGTGAATTTCCACGCGAGGGTTTAATAGACGATTTTCCACGTGCTATGTTGAATGATACGTTGATGTATTTCCGGCCTAATGTGGAGGGTTTGCTCACGCGATATACCTCTGAGAATTTTTGGCAGATAGGTTTTATCGACTGGCTAAGCCGCCAAACTGATACCCAGCGTGAAGAGTTTATGTTCGGAGCCGAGGGCAGATACACCCCCAATGCTGACGGACCATTTTATGTAAGAGATTACTTTATGATGGAGCACGATGCCGGAGCAGCCATATTACAACCAACAGACCACATATATGATAACGGAGCGCTTGAATTAAGGCTTGGATTAGACCTTACAAAAGATTCAGGTCTGGATTCGTTAGCATTTGAGGCTGGTAACCTTACCTCATTTTTAAGGGAACGTGGCTCAACCGGCTGGCAAACACGTAATGGCTTTGTGTTTACCGCTTATGCTGCCCTAAATCGTCGCCTTGCTTTTAGAGATGAATTTTATAAAGGCCAAGGCAGTATCATCTATTACGGTGATTCTTTCTATGAAAAAACTCTTTACAACCGTTTGGATGTAATATACACGCCATTTAAAGCTAAACGTATTACCGGCCAGTTTATCGCGAGCTTTCACTTCTCACCCGGTCACTTTAATGATAATCAGGAAGTATTCCGGATTACTTATGATTTAGGCAGAAAGACTATAGCGAGATTTACGCCGGCTGAGAATAACAATTATTAAATTGCATTAGCGCGCTGACTCACCCGGTTTTCGCTCAACCACTTAACCTGCCCTCTCTTCCGTAAACGGAAAAGAGTGCAAAAGACTATCTTCTTCACCTCTTTCCGCCGCAGGCGAAGAGAGGTCGACCAGCGCAGCGTAGTCGGGTGAGTAGAATAGACGCTAGTCATTCAGCCTGTCCCATTTTCTGCCATCCTGTCACCGTTATTTTGACTTTTTCTGACGGCATAAAGTTTCATTCTTATTCATTTCACGAATATTAGCTGCCAAACGCATATTGGCACAAGCATTGATAAATACGTATAGTATATAAAATATCAATCAAGAAAAAACAATATAATGGCTAAAATTATTGGAATCGACTTAGGGACAACAAATTCATGCGTAGCTGTAATGGAGGGTAACGAACCTGTAGTTATACCTAACAGTGAGGGTAAGCGTACTACACCATCAGTAGTTGCATTTGTTGACAACGGTGAACGTAAAGTGGGTGACCCGGCGAAGCGTCAGGCTATCACCAATCCTACAAAAACTATTTATTCTATCAAACGCTTTATGGGTAACAACTTTAACGAAGTTACTAAAGAAGCGTCTCGTGTACCATACAAAGTGGTTAAAGGCGACAACAACACTCCACGTGTTGAAATTGGCGACCGTAACTATACTCCACAGGAAATTTCAGCAATGATCCTTCAGAAAATGAAGAAAACTGCTGAAGACTTTTTAGGTACCGAAGTTACTGAAGCGGTTATTACCGTTCCGGCTTATTTTAACGATGCGCAACGCCAGGCTACTAAAGAAGCCGGTGAAATTGCTGGTTTAAAAGTACGCCGTATTATAAACGAACCTACTGCTGCTGCCTTAGCTTATGGCTTAGACAAAGCACACAAGGATATGAAAATTGCTGTATTTGATTGCGGTGGTGGTACACATGACGTGTCTATCCTGGAATTAGGTGATGGCGTTTTCGAAGTGAAATCAACCGATGGTGATACTCACTTAGGTGGTGATGACTTTGACCAGGTTATTATTGACTGGATGGCTGACGAATTTAAAAGCGACGAAGGTATTGATCTGCGTAAAGATCCAATGGCTTTACAACGTTTAAAAGAGTCTGCTGAGAAAGCTAAAATTGAATTATCAAGCACTGCTCAAACAGAAATTAACTTACCATACATCACTGCTGTTGATGGTATGCCTAAACACTTGGTTAAAACTTTAACCCGTGCTAAATTTGAGCAATTAGCTGATAGCTTAATCAAACGTACTATTGATCCTTGCCGTTCAGCATTGAAAAATGCAGGCTTAAAAACTTCTGATATTGATGAAGTGATCTTAGTAGGTGGTTCAACCCGTATCCCTGCTATTCAGGAAGCGGTTGAAAAATTCTTCGGTAAAGCGCCTTCAAAAGGTGTAAACCCTGATGAAGTTGTAGCTATTGGTGCTGCTATCCAAGGTGGTGTATTAACCGGCGAAGTGAAGGATGTGTTATTGTTAGATGTTACCCCGCTTTCATTAGGTATTGAAACTATGGGTGGTGTAATGACTAAATTAATCGAGGCTAACACAACTATCCCGACTAAAAAATCTGAAACATTCTCAACTGCGTCTGATAGCCAGCCGTCAGTAGAGATCCACATATTACAGGGTGAGCGCCCAATGGCTGCGGGTAACCGTACTATAGGCCGTTTCCACTTAGATGGTATACCACCAGCACCTCGCGGTGTGCCTCAGATCGAAGTAACATTTGATATTGATGCTAACGGTATATTACATGTGGCTGCTAAAGATAAAGCAACAGGTAAAGAGCAAAACATCCGTATTGAAGCTTCTTCAGGTTTAACTGATGCTGAGATCAAACGTATGAAAGATGAAGCTGAAGCTAACGCCGATGCCGATAAAGCTGCAAAAGAAGAAGTTGAAAAACTGAACGCTGCTGATGCCCTGATCTTCTCAACTGAAAAACAATTGAAAGAATACGGCGATAAAATTCCGGCAGATAAAAAAGCACCTATTGAAGAAGGTTTGAAAAAACTGAAAGATGCTTTCGCTTCTAAAAACTTAGCTGACATTGAAGCTGCTCAAGAAGAGTTAAACACTTCATGGACTGCTGCATCTGAAGATATGTACAAAGCTGCTGCTGACGCAGGCCAGGCACAACCAGGCGCTGAAGGCGCAGGCGGCCCTGAAGCTCACGCTGAAGGCAATGCTGACAACGTAACAGATGTTGACTTCGAAGAAGTAAAATAATTCTCCCTATCTCCTAATAGATGGTAAAACTAAAATCCCGGTTGGAAATTTCCAACCGGGATTTTTTTGTTTGTAAGAATTAAACGAGGTGTCATGCTGAGGCACTCGAAGCATGTGAGCAAAGGCCTGCCAGCGTTAAGTCTACTTCACCAAATCAAGGCATAAACAGCTTCCAATTCCCCTCGGAAACAACTTCAACAACACCATCAACTACTTTAATAGCGGTTTGGTCATCAATAGCATATACAGGCATTGGCAGCATTGCGGCCCATTCTTCTGCATTAGCCATAGAAGACTCCCGATGATCCTTATGATCCAGGTGCGGAATGATAGCGAAGTCAATCAATCCTATACCTTTAGCCGTAACAAAAATTATATTTAGCACTCCATCCGATGTAGTAAATACCATATTTTCTGATGATAGTGGTTCACCGGCCCCACTACGGGGATTGCTATAGGTTTCTCCAAAAATAGTACTTGTTGCCATACTTCCAGCGCTTACTCCCACATAAACCATTTTTTCCAGTAACGATGGCAATTGCTCTGCCAATCCTGACTGTTGCATCCAATAGCTAATGTACAAAGGATCACCTCCCCAAACCAGCAGAGCATCAGTTTCCTGCACAGTATGTAGCCAGACTTCTTTATTGATACTTGGAAGCGCTGAAAGTTCCAGTACGCCTAAAGATTTCCAACCCAAACCACATAATGACGACTGCATTTTTCCGGTTATAGCTTGCAACGCATACATCGGCCCACGGGGATATGGATATATCCCCGTGGGAATAAACAGAGCACTGGATTCGGCAATAGGTTTGCCCAAAAGCTCAGTTAAAGCCTTAGAAATACTCGCGTTGCTAATACCATTGGAAGTTAGGAGAAGCTTCATGACATTAATTTTGATAAGTATAGATTAATAACTTTATTTTCAATATAATATCGTGAAAATAAAATTATTAGTTCAGACTTACGAAGCTTTAAAAACTAATTTCCGGCAAGGATTTTTTATAAGAATTAAAAGAGGTGTCATGCTGTGAGCCGTAGTCGAAGCATGTGGGCAGGCCTCTATGCACGTGCTTCGAGTGTCTCAGCATGACATCCCCCTATTATAGAATTAATATTGAATCTTTATCTCTTTACTATTATTAACAAACATACTGTAATCAGTACCATCTTTAACATTTGGGTAAAGTTTAACGGGTTCTCCGTTCACTTCAAAGGTCTTAAGGTTACCCTTAAAGCCATGCAGCACTAATTTAATTTTATTGTATTTAGATGCGAAGGAACCTTCAACCGCACCCAATGTTATCTCTGATTTTTTAGGATCAAAACTGATAATACGTTTGTAAAAAGTGCCTTGCTGGTAATCATATGATGAACCGTCGTCTTCATAATAAACATAGTTATTAGCTTTTGAACCGTACCATATGTTTATTTTTAAAATACCATCACCTTTTTCGTTAGTGCTTTGTACCAGGTTTTGCATTGGGATGATAGCGCTACCCTTAATAAACACTGGCAGATCAGTTAAAGGTGCTGGTGCTTTAATTATTTTGCCGCCCTTAAATTTCTCGCCAGTAGTTAAACGATACCATTCGCCTTTTGGCAGATAAACATCTTCTACCAATCTAGTGCTTTCAACCGGGGCCACCATTATCGCATCACCAAACATAAACTGATTCTGGAAGCGTTCAGAATAAATGCTGTCTTCCTGCGTATAATTAATTGCCAACGTACGGCTTATTGGTAAACCCGTCAAGTGCGACTGATAAAAACTTGAATAAATGTATGGCAATAATTTATAACGTTGCTCAATATCCTTCCTGATGATCGCTTCATTAGCTTTGCCCCAACGCCAAGGCTCCCGATATTTGGTACCCTTTGCAGCATGGTTACGGAACATCGGCGTATAAACACCCAATGAATTCCAGCGGACCATCAGCTCCGGCGTAGGGTTGCCTGTAAAGCCACCAATATCAACACCAACTAACGACATACCTGTAATACCCAAACTGTTTACCATACGCTGCCCTAACAGCATGTGCGCATCATAGGCCGAGTTATCCCCTGTCCACACTGCCGAATAGCGCTGTGTGCCTGAATAAGCGGCACGGGTTAACACAAACGGGCGTTTATTCCCTAATATCTTTTTAGTACCTAAATAAGTACCTTCGGCCATTTGCATACCGTAAACATTTCTTATCTCAGGCATATAGTATTTGCCGAATTTCACCATCCATGGGATATTCTGTCCCCATGCAGCGGGTTCGTTCATGTCATTCCAAAAACCTTCAACACCGGGCTCAGTTAGCGCGGTAAATGATGCTCCCCACCAGTCCCGTACCGCTTTATCCGTAAAATTCGGGAAATAGCAACGACCCGGCCAAACGCTGCCTATGTATTTTTCACCATCTGGATAAGTAGCGAAGTAATTATTGGCAACACCTTCATCGTGCTGTTTATACCCATCCTCAACCTTTATACCCGGATCTACAATGGTAACCAAATGAAAATTCATGGCTTTCAACTTATCTATCATCCCCTTCGGATCAGGGAAAGTAGTTTTGTTCCATGTAAATATCTTGTAATGATCCATGTAATCAATGTCGCAATACATTACATCGGCAGGTATTTTATCTTTTCTAAGTCGTTCAGCAATACTTAAAACTTCGGCAGCGCTTGTATAGCTCCAACGACATTGCTGGTAACCCAGGCTCCAAAGTGGCGGCATTTCCATACGGCCGGTTAACCAGGTATAGTCCTCAATAATCTGCGCTACACTTTGCGCGCCGAAGAAATAATAATTCATATCACCTGCATCCGCGCCATACCAACTGGTTTGCTCATCGGTAGATGCTCCGAAATCAAAATAGCTTTTATGGGTATTATCAAAAAACAGCCCGTAGGTTAACCCGCTATGCATCCCCACAAAAAACGGGAAAGTTTCATACAAAGGATCAGTTGTTGGGCCGTGGTTAGGCGCATCTGTATTCCAGTTTACATATGAGCTACCCCTGCGATCAAGGTTTCCGGTTTTCTCGCCTAAGCCGATGAAACGTTCGTCTTTATATAGCTTACGGTAATTAACTACCCTTGTGCCCTGCCAGTTTGTACCAAACCGTGGATCATCCTGACTTAACGCTTTACCATCGGCGGTATAAAAGTTAAACCTTAATGGCGATTTAGTAATAACCAATTTTAAAGCTGATGTGGTTAATTCAACATCTTTATCGTTCTCTTTATATTGCAGATCGCCTTCCGGTTGTTGTACAACGGCGAAGGACGTGTCGATGCTATGCTCCTTGCTAATACTGACCCTGATAATAGTAGGGCTATATATCCAAACCCTTGCTTCCGCTTCTTTTGTTTTGATGACTAAAACATTGTTCTCTTTATTGATGCTTTCAGCATTTCCTAAAATTTGTACATCCATATGTTGTTGAGCAAATAGGTTTGATGAATAAACTGCTAACAGAATAACGAGCGACAAGCAATAACGTTTCATATTTTAATAATTGGTAAAGTCAAAAGTAATAATTCTCCGGGAACGTTGCCGGAATTATAAGATATTTTCCTGTAAAACAAAAAATCCCGCACAAGGCGGGATCTCACATAATAGTATTGTTAATTATGCCCAAAGATTCTCCGGATAAACACCGCTGTTTACCAAATCAGAGATACATTTTTGAACAATAGGTTTATCTTCTTTATAAGTAACACCAAACCATTTTGAGGCAGTTGGAATAACTTTGAATGATGCGATATTGCTTTTTATAAGCTGATCGGCAACCAAAGGAATGAAAAATTCCGATTTTGGTTTATCCTCATTAGCCGCAACAAAGTCGCGGAACATTTGCTCGCTTTGTTTAAATACAGCCGGAGTAAATCCCCAGAAATTCATTGAAACACGTGTATCTGTAGATAGCGGAGTTTCAACACCACCTTCTTCATAAACTACTTTACCCCCATCTTTAAAATAAACCTGGGTACGCTCGTTAATTTCAACCATGTTGCCATTGTCATCAACCTTACAAACACCACGAGATACTGATCCGTAATCAGACAAGGTTTTATCTATCTGGTAACCTATTAATGAATATTTATCATCAGCAACCTCGGTGGTTAAAAACTTAGCCATTTTTTCAAATGAATCATAACCGTAAAAATCATCGGCGTTAATTACACAAAAAGGTTCGTTTATCTGGTTGCGGGCTGCTAATACCGCATGGGCAGTTCCCCATGGTTTAGCGCGCTCAATTTCTTTGTCGATGCCAAAAGGCTTCAAATCGTAACTTTGGTAAACATAATCAGTTTCAATACGCCCTGCTAACTTAGGTTCAAAAATAGCCTTAAAGGGTTCAGCAAATTCTTCGCGGATAATAAAGCTCACTTTTCCAAATCCTGCTTTAATGGCATCATAAATTGAATAATCAATAATGGTTTCGCCATTAGGGCCAAAGCCATCAACTTGTTTCATGCTGCCATAGCGGCTGGCCATACCTGCAGCCAGTATTAATAATGTAGGTTTCATAGTATTTTTAGAGGTGATAATTTATAACTGTAAATATGACATTTTAAAATGACTTTTACTATAGTGAAGACTTATTTTGATAAAAATTGTTTTAAATCTATTTAATATATCTAAAATCCTGCCCTGCTTTGATGTTCAGCAGCGATTCATATATTAAGCGTATAACGTTATCCACATCTTCTTTGTGTATCATTTCTACAGTAGTATGCATATAGCGTAAAGGCAATGATATTAATGCTGATGGTACGCCTCCGTTTGAATAAGCAAATGCATCAGTATCAGTACCTGTAGATCTTGAGGATGCCTGGCGCTGGAATGGGATTTCGGCTTTTTGCGCAGTCTCAATCAATAGTTTATTCAGGTTATTTTGTACTGCAGGTGCATATGAAACCACAGGTCCCTTGCCACAAGCCAAATCGCCCTGGGTAATTTTGCTGATCATCGGGGTTTGGGTATCATGGGTAACGTCAGTTACAATAGCCACATTTGGTTTTATATGATGGGCGATCATTTCCGCGCCACGCAAGCCAATTTCTTCTTGTACAGCATTTACGATATATAAGCCAAAAGGCAGTTTCTTTTTATTTTCTTTAAGCAGACGTGCAACCTCAGCTATCATAAAGCCACCGGCACGGTTGTCTAATGCACGGCCAACATAATAACGGTCGTTAAGGATCATAAACTCATCCTCGTAAGTGATTACACAACCTACATGGATACCTTTTTTCTCTACCTCTTCCTTTGATGTGCAACCGCAATCCAGGAATATGTTTTTCAGCGATGGCGCTTCTTCTTTTTCACCTGCTCCACGGGTGTGGATAGCTGGCCAGCCGAACACCGCTTTTACAATGCCATTATCTGTATGGATATTTACACGCTTTGATGGCGCTATCTGGTGATCAGAACCACCGTTACGAATAACATAAATCAATCCATCACTGGTGATGTAATTTACAAACCACGAAATTTCATCGGCATGAGCTTCGATAACAACTTTATATTCAGCTTTTGGGTTGATGATACCTACGGCAGTACCGTAATTATCTACATAATGTTCATCAATATAAGGGGCAATATAGTCAAGCCATAGTTTTTGGCCTGTAGATTCAAAACCGGTAGGTGATGGATTATTTATATAGTTCTCAAAAAAAGCAAGAGAAGTTTCGGTTACAACAGTAGAGTGTTTCGCTGTATCTGATTTTTTTTTAGCCATATGTGATTGGCAGCCATTTGCATTTGGCCACCCGCAAATATAATAAAGCTGAGGATATTGCTATATATTAAATAAACCTATTCGAATTTATTGATGCCTTAACATTTACTTTATATGCTTGCCGTTACTTTGCAACAAGTAATTTTTTTCAGAAAATTAGTTTAGTTTGGTTAGAAGCCGGTTGTAGTTGACCGGCTTTTTTTATGCAATATATTTTTCCATCGTTTCATAATCCACCCCACCTTTTTCAAAAGTTTTACCAGTTTGCGCAAAACCATGCTTCAAATAAAATGGTATTGCGGTAAGCCTTGCATTACACCATAAACGCTTACATCCCTCGCTTAAAGCAAAATCAGTAATATAATTCAACATCATACTACCAATGCCCATATTTTGTGTCGCCTGGTCTACAGCAACTTTTCTGAATTGAAAATCATTACCATTTTGAAACAAAGAAATTACCCCAACCAGGCGATTACCTTTAAAGGCGCCAAAATGTATCCCGCTTAGGTCTTCTTCCAATCCCATATCATACATATCACGTTCAGGATATAAAACCTTTTGCCTTAATATCCAGGTAAGCTCGTGGCGTATTTGTTCTATTGATACTTCTTCCATTTGTGCTATTTGATGCCAAGATATAAAAACCTGTTAAACAAAAAACCCGGCTAAGCCGGGTTTTTAATTATTTTGCTGTCCAAACGTTATTGTCCGGGTTATAATCCGGGAATACATTGTCAGGGTCGTAAGTAACAGATTGTACTTCTTCTGTTGATGGATATTTGAATGTCCAGCTGCTAAAGCGCTCCCATATTTCAACAGGGAACTTTATACGGTCTGTTTTACCACTCTTCAGTTTTATTTCCAGCACAACCGGCATTGCCATTTTATCAAGGTTATCAATGGTGATCAATGCGCCTTTTGTTGGGTCATTGTCTACATATTTAACATCGCTAACAGCAACGTCTAAGCGCCAGTTGTTAACAAACCACGCTCTCCAAAACCATTGCAAAGTTTCGCCTGATACATTTTCCATGGTGCGGAAAAAATCATCCGGTGTTGGGTGTTTATAAGCCCATCTCTCTATATAAGTTTGAAATGCACGGTCAAAACGTTCTGGGCCTAAAACTTGCTCACGCAATAAGGTTAAAGCTACACTGGGTTTGTAATAAAGTAATATCCCTGTATTTTTTTCTTTTAAATCTGCGGGCTCTGTCATTACCGGTTCAAGATCAGGTGAAGTTATTGCCGGACCAACCCGGTGCATATCCATTGGTTTTGCCGGTTTATATTCGCCATTATTAAAATTGGCGGTTGAAAGTGTATTGATAAATGTATTGAAACCTTCATCCATCCAACCGTATAAACGCTCATTTGAACCAACTATCATCGGGAACCAGTTGTGACCGAACTCGTGGTCATTCACTCCCCATAAACCTTTACCTTTTGCTTTATATCCGCAGAAAACAATACCCGGATATTCCATTCCTCCTACTATACCTGCTACAACAGTAGCATTTGGATAAGGGAACTCATACCATTTTGATGAGTTAAATTCCAATGATTTTTTAACGTATTCGGTTGAACGGCCGTAAGCATCGTTACCATCACTTTCAACAGGATAAGCAGAAATAGCCATTGCTTTTCTTCCGCTTGGTAAATCCAGTTTTGCCGCATCCAGGATAAATGCAGCCGATGATCCCCATGACGCATCGCGTGCATTTTTAATTTTAAAGTGCCAGGTTAATGTACTTTTGCCTGATGGGCGAGATGCCGCGTCGGTAACTTCTTTAGCGCTGCGGATGATAACTGTTTTTTCACTTTGTGATGCATCATTCCAACGTTTTAATTGCTCAGCAGTATAAACTTCTGATGGATTTTGCAATTCGCCCGATGCTACAACGATGTGATTAGCAGGCGCGGTAATGCTTAAATCAAAATCGCCGTACTCCAGGTAAAATTCACCCGGACCTGTGTAAGGCAAGGTATTCCATCCCATTATATCATCATACACACACATGCGTGGGTACCATTGTGCTATCTGGAAGATCTTTCCATTTTTGGTTGTCAATACACCCATACGGTCTGATCCGTAATCGGGTGCTATAAACGACCATTCGATTTGTATTTTTACTTTGGCTCCATTAGCTTCCAGTTCTTTTGGTAAAAATACCTGCATACGGGTGTCGGTAATCAGGTATTTTACATCAACACCATCAGCTTTAACTGATTTTATTTTGTCGCCTGCATCAAATTGTTGGCCACGGCCCCAGTTGCGGCTACCTGTTAAAGGCACAATAGCTGTCCCCCTTGAGTCGGCCTTAAATAAATTTTGTTCAACCTGCATCCATAAAAAGCCAAGTTTTTGCGGGCTGTTGTTGGTATAGGTTACAGTTTCTGAACCTGTAATTTCATTAGTTTGATCATTAAGCGAAGCGGCTATTTGGTAGTCCGCATGGTTCTGCCAATATTTTGGCCCCGGTTGGCCATCAGCAGCGCGATATTCATTACCATTCTTGCTGTAAAAGAAAGGTGCGAAAGCATCACGATAATTATATTTGGTGTCGGTTGTGGCGGGTGTAGTTGCCGCCGTGGGTTGTTGCTGCGCGAATGAACAATTAACAGCAATTAATAAAGCCGGCAGGAAACCAGCTATTAGTTTTAATTTCATTATTAGTCAGTTAAAAATTATGTGACTAATATAGTATAAAATAAATTAAAGGTGCATAGGTAAAGTATTTGTTACCCTACCATTAACTCATAGCATATTAAGAATCAAATAACTAATTACTTTTTGAAATGTGCACTATAGGCTGATTCATCAAACCCAAAAAACAAAAAACCACCGTCTTCAATAACCGGCCTTTTTATCATGCTGGTTTTTTGTTGCATTAATGGCAATGCTTCGGCAACTCCTTTTACGCTTTCTTTTATTGCAGGGTCGAGTTGTTTCCAGGTAAGGCCTTGTTTGTTCATGAACTTTTCATAACCGGCTTTTTCATTCCACTCATTAAGCTTTTGTTCGCTTATACCCAGTTTCTTAAAATCGTGAAACTCATAATCAACATTATTAGCTTTAAACCAGTCGAGTGCTTTTTTTACTGTATTGCAATTTGTTATTCCGTAAACCTTCATTTATTTATTAGTTATTGCTGCTTGATTTTCCCTTGGTATCATCATTATCAATACCGTGCTGATTTTTCTTAATATCACTATTCAGTTTGCCAAATTTATAACTTAATCTTATAGCAAATGTGCGGTAAGTATTATAATTATTATTCTCCTGGTAGAAATCAGTGGTACGTGTGTAGGAGTTGCCAATCCAGAATTTACTCCATGGATTATTAGCTACGAATGATATGGTCGCACTCTTTTTTAACAGATCCTTGCTGAAAACATAAGAGTTGAATATAAAATAACTTGTTTTCCCCTGCAAATTAACATTACCACTAAAATAGCCCGTGTTAGTACCTATGCGATAGCCATCGTCGAATTTATACGAGACATTGGTAAACATATTACCTACATAGCCTGTATTTTTATCTAAACTACCATCATAAACACCTTTTAACCATACGCGGTTAATCTGGCCGTTTATACTAAGCGATAACTTTGTGGTGATAGGATAATTGGTGTTCACATTTAAGCCCAGGCTGCTATTACTTCCCAGGTTTTCGTACGTTGAGTAGGTAACGTTGTCGCCTGTTAAGTTGCTGACATTTTGTATTGAGTTATTAGAGAAAGAATAACTAAGCCCAAGGTTTATTGATCCCTTTGAAAAGCTGCTATAATTAAGTTCAAAAACATGGTTTAACTCCGGCTTAAGGTCCGGATTACCCTGTGTGATAAATTGCGGGTTTGATCGGTTCACGAACGGATTTAATTCATAAATATTCGGGCGTTGGATGCGTTCAGTAAATCCAAAATTGATGCTGCTGGTACTTGTTAATGATCGCTGTATGGAGATTGATGGAATAAGATTGGTATAATTAGTTTTTAACGTAGTATCAACAGAACTAAAATCAGCGCCAACTGTGGTTTCTTCTAACCGAAGCCCTACTTTCGCTGTCCACTTAGTTAGTTTTAACTGGTACGAGTTATATAAACTATAAATATTTTGGTGATAAGTAAAATCATTTGTTTGGGTTGGATCAAGCTCAAACTCGTTGCTTTTATTATTAAGCGTGTCGGATTGAAAATCACTAAAATCATTTCGCAAGATCGCTTTCGCTCCCGCCTCTATACTGAATTTCTTACTTAATGGCTGGGCATAATCCAGTTGTATGGTATGCTCGCGGGTGCCTGCATTGTTGTATTGGTTATAATTTGATTGAGGATAGTTAATGGTATCGCTAAATCTGTTATTGGTTATTTGCGTGTTTGGCGAATAACTGTACTTATAGGAAAACGTCAATAATTGATCTTTACTCTTTTTAAATCCCAGTTGATAATTAATACTTGCATCAAATCCCTGATAATGTGAGTTGGCTAAATCGTTTTGATAGTATTGTTGCGTGATGGCATTATTCAACTTTGTTTGAGTAAGTTCGTTTGAGATTTGACCATTCTTATCCGTTTCATAGTCAACAGAAGCGGTAAGCAAATTCAAACTGTCAATTTCATAGCTAAAATCGCCATTAGCATATTTATAATTGCCGTTATAACTATTTACGCCTGATTGAGATAAAACCGAATTATTACTAAAAAATGTTTCCGTACCATTATAAGGGGTTACCGTTGTATTGTTACGTCCTGCACCCGCATATCCTGAAAAACCAAACTTACCTTGCTTTACTGTACCATTAAGATTTACACCAGGCCCCCAGGCAGTATTGTAGCGGGTATTGATGCCGATGTTATAACCTTGGTCTATATTCTTCGTGGTGATTATATTGATGATACCAGCCAGGCCCTCTGCATCATATTTTGCAGGTGGGCTTGTTATAACCTCTATCTTCACAATGTTAGTACCGGGCATTGAACGTAGTACATCCGATGGATTTTTAGCCAACAAAGCAGATTCCTTACCGTTTATTAATATTTTATAGTTGCCGCTACCTTTTAGCTGGATATTATCATTAGCATCAACGGTTAATAATGGCACTTTGCGCATCATATCAAGCGCGGTTACTGATTTGCTTTCCGGATCGGCGGCTACATTGTAGCTGATCCTGTCAACTTCCTGGGTCATTAATGGTTTTACCGCAGTAATAACAACATCTTTTAGCTGATTGGTTGATGCCTGCATCATTATTTTGCCAGCATCAATTGCATTATTGGCTCCGGTTATCGGTAGTACTTTGCTTTGGTAACCAACAAATGCTAATACCAATGTATAAGATTTACCTGCAGGTGCTTTTAACTCAAAGCTGCCATCATCTTTAGTTAAATTACTTTTAACAGGCGTATTAGTTTTAGCATCCTGTAAAGCGACAGTAACATACCCCAGTGGTTGTTTGCTTACTGAATCGATAGCGATACCCTTAACTGTTAAATTTATTGGTGCATTTTGCGCGATAGACAAAAAAGAAATAGAAACAAAAAGTAGAAGAAATAGAAATGCTTTCATTAGTGATATTAAAGTTATTTAGGTAGACACATAAATTTTGTGTCCGTTACAAAAAACAGCAAAGAATTCTACTTTTTTTCTAGAAATAAAACGATTTAACAAACTTTAACCTGGCGGTTAAATATTCTTAACACTTGCTACTTATTGTAGCGCGTCATGGTAAGTTCGGTGCCTGCTGTTGCAAAACTTTTTATCATTTCGATAGAACGATCAATTAATGCAGGGAGCTCGGGTTGCTCATCTTTATCAAATCCGCTTAAAACATAATCAACCTGGTGACCTTTGGGATAGTTATCACCCACACCAAACCGCAGGCGTGCATATTCATTATTGCCGAGAGTTGCTTCTATATGCTTAAGTCCATTATGACCTGCCGCACTTCCTTTGGGTTTTAAGCGCAAGGTGCCTAGAGGCAAGGCAATATCGTCAACCAATACCAGTACATTTTCAATGGGGATCTTTAATTCCTTCATCCAATAGTTTAGTGCCTTTCCGCTTAGATTCATGTAAGTGGTAGGTTTTATCAGGCAAAGTGTACGGCTTTTATACGGCACTTCGGCATAATAAGCAAGGCGCATATTGTAAAACTTATTGTTTTCCTGCTTTACCAACTCATCCAATATCATAAAGCCTATGTTATGCCGGGTATCAGCATATTCGGGGCCTATATTTCCTAAACCAACTATTAGATATTTCATAAACCCTCAGCCCCACAAAGGGGTAGCAATTTTAATTATTCGCGAAGATATTACATTTAAACAAAAACAGCGATAAGTATAAACTTACCGCTGTTCCAATTTTTCTCCTTATTCCCCCTTCAGGGGGTGAGGGGGATTATTTTTTACCTTGAGCTGCTTCTTGTTCAGCCTGACGTAATGCACGTGAAGTAGTTACCGAAACGATAGTATCTTCTTTAGCATTAGTAATTGTTAAGTTAGGAAGGTTGATTTCAGATACTTTTACTGATTTACCAACTTCTAAACCTTCAATGCTTACTTCAATAGCATCTAAGTGATCTTTAGGTAAAGCATTGATGCGTAGTTTTCTTAGTTTTTGAACTAATTTACCACCCGCTTTAACACCTGAAGAACTTCCGGTTAATTTGATAGGAATTTCGATAGTTACAGGTTTTTTCTCATCTAATAACAGAAAATCCACGTGGATAATTTGCTCTGTTAATGGGTGAAATTGAAGATCTTTAATGATAGCCTGTGAAGTTACACCAGCAATTTGTAAATCGATGAAATGAACAACCGGTGTATAAACTACGGCTTTCAAATCAGCTGCGGACACTGCAAAGTGGGTTTGGGTTGGCCCACCGTAAAGTACTGCCGGTACCAAGCTTTGGTAGCGTAGTTCTTTAGCATCTCGTTTCCCTACGTTCTCTCTTAGAGAACCGCTAATAGCAATTGATTTCATTATTATTTATTTATTAAGCCATGGCTATATACCATGGTTTGTTTTTAGTCTACTTTAAAAAGCTGGCTTATTGAGCCATGCTCATTTACATTTTCGATAGCGCTTGCAAACAATTTGGCTGTTGATAATACTCTTATCTTTTCGCTTTGATGTTTTAGTGGTATCGTATCGGTAACAATAAGCTCTGCTAATACAGAATTTTCAATTGTTTCGTATGCTTTTCCTGATAATACAGGGTGTGTACAAACCGCTCTTACACTGCGTGCACCGCGCTCCATAATCAGAGCTGCTGCTTTAGCTAAAGTACCGGCAGTATCACAAATATCGTCTATCAATACAATATCCTGATCGGTTACATCGCCTATCAGTGTCATTGATTCAATTTCGTTGGCACGTTTACGGCGTTTATCGCAAATAACAACCTCGGCATTAAAAAACTTGGCAAAGCTACGTGCCCTGTATGATCCGCCCATATCCGGCGAGGCAATAGTTAAATTACCTAAACCCAGGCTTTTTATATAAGGTACAAATATGATAGACGCATCCAGGTGATCAACCGGGATATCAAAAAATCCTTGTATCTGCGCAGCATGCAAATCCATGGTCATAATGCGGTTAATGCCCGCAGCAACCAATAAATTAGCTACCAACTTTGAACCGATGGCTACACGTGGCTTATCTTTTCTGTCCTGCCTTGCTAACCCAAAGTAAGGGATAACAGCAGTTACATAATGGGCAGATGCTCTGCGTGCCGCATCAATCATCATCAGCAACTCAATTAAATTGTCAGTTGGTGGGTTGGTTGATTGTATTAAGAATACATCACATCCACGTACCGACTCATTAAAATGTGGCTGGAATTCGCCATCGCTAAACTTTGAAAGAACAACTTCACCTAACTCCTTTCCATAAGCATTAGCAATGTTTTGCGCCAATACAGTTGTACCGGAACCTGCAAATAACTTAATGGGGTTAAATTGTAATGGCATGTTTATATGACCGTTATGTATAAAAAAATTCGGATTTCAATTTTCAGAGCGGTATTAACCGAAATTGAAAATCAGAAATCCGAAGTTCTATTGTTGCCCGACCAGGATTCGAACCTAGACAAACGGTACCAAAAACCGTTGTACTACCATTATACTATCAGGCAATCTCCTTTGGTTTGTTATCCATCCCGAAAAGGAATGCAAATATAAGGCGTTTTTTCAGATTTTAAAAACAATTTGAAAAAAGTATTTTAAGGCCTTAATCCTCTACTACAACACCCATTGAGCAGAACTTCTCAATACGCTCATTCACAACTTCATCTATGTTTTTTTCTTTAAGCGTTTTCAGGTCTTTTAACAGTTGTTTTTTAAGCGTTGATGCCATTGCAACCGGGTCTTGATGGGCGCCGCCAAGTGGTTCTTTGATGATTCCGTCTATCAATTTATTCTTAAGCATCTCGGTCGAAGTTAGTTTTAACACCTCTGCCGCACGCTCTTTATTTTCCCAGGTCTTCCATAAAATAGTTGAACAATTCTCTGGAGAGATAACGGAATACCATGAATTCTCCAGCATCATTACTTTATCACCTATACCTATACCCAATGCTCCACCTGATGCACCTTCGCCAATAATTACGCAGATGATAGGCACTTTAAGTACCGACATTTCTAACAAGTTACGGGCGATAGCTTCCCCTTGTCCGCGTTCCTCTGCCTCTAAGCCAGGGAATGCTCCGGGGGTATCGATCAACGTAATAACCGGTTTGTTGAATTTTTCGGCCATTTTCATCAGCCTTAATGCTTTGCGGTAGCCTTCGGGGTTTGGCATACCGAAGTTGCGGTATTGGCGTTCTTTGGTGTTTTTTCCTTTTTGGTGACCGATCATCATAACGGTTTGCCCATTTATGGAACCGAATCCACCAACAATAGCTTTATCATCACCAACGGTACGATCGCCATGCAGCTCAATAAAATCATCGCACATTAGCTCAATATACTGTAAAGTATAAGGCCTTTCGGGGTGGCGAGATATTTGAACTTTTTGCCAGCCGGTTAGGTTAGCATATATTTCTTTTTGTGTAGTATCGAATTTTTCCTGCAATTCTGCAATCGTTGCAGACATGTCAAGGTTATTTTTTTCTTCAACCTGCTTAACTTTTTCTATCTGCTGTTGCAGGTCGGCAAGCGGTTTTTCAAAATCAAATGTAATCTTCATACAGTTAAAATAGGGATGCAAATTTACACAAAATTAAACGTGATGTAGTTTATTTATGATTTTCCAGTATTTCTAATTGTTTAAGCTGGCCTTCGCTCAATAATTCCTCTGTTTTATAGCAAGCTTGTAATATGGCATTTCTTATTTCTCCCTGATACAACCCATAGCGGTTGGTATAAAAAATAATTATGCCGTCATCTACTTGCCGGGCTTTAAACAGATCATCCAGCTTCTTTTCATTGGTGATGATGTTGCCGCCCATCTCTACCCGCTTACGATGCAACTCTGTATTGATGGCGGTTATTTTACTTAATTGGGTGGGGCTTAAATCAAGTTGTTTTTTATGTTTGAGCACTTTATCGGGCATAGGATAATGATTTAGCTCAGCCACGGCGGCCATATTATCCAAATCAATGCCTTTTATCAAGGCATCATAACGCTCATCAGTAATGCTTTTAACTGATGAATGATTAATAGTACTATCCGTTTGCGCATAGGCATAACCGCACCCAAAAAGCAATAATAACGTGGTTATTTTTTTAATCATACTGTACAATTAATAAACTAAGGTATAACTTTTAGGGCGTATCGCTCCTAAAATACTTAGAGGCTGTCTAAGAACTATAAAACTATCGTCATTGCGAGCGAAGCGTGGCTATCCCAAGCTATGCAGAGCCACTCTGTAAGTAGGGGATAGCCACGCTTCGCTCGCAACGACACTTTTTTTTATATAAAATAATGGTCAATCGTTTTTAGACAGCTTCTTATAAACAAGAAAACCTGCTTTTTTTTCAAAAACAGGTTTTCCTTATATATGTTGAGTTTTAATATTAATATTCCTCGGCGTATACCGGTTTTTTAACACCATTATCATAAGCTTTTAAGCCTTTTTTCAACAATTTACGTGCTACGTGAATACGGGTTTTAACGGTTCCGATAGGTATAGTTAAATGATCAGCTATCTCATGATATTTATGTCCTTCAAAATACATAGTGAATGGAACATAATAGTCGCTTGGTAAGCGGTCCATTGCTCTTTTAATATCGTCCATGATGAATTTTGATTCACCTTGGTTTTTTGTTGAGCTGAATACTAAGTTTGGAGATGAAATCTCATCAGACTTGGTAACAAAAGTGCTCATTTTAACAAAACGGCGATAATTATTAATGAAGGTATTTTTCATGATGGTATATAACCAGCCTTTTAAATTTGTGCCTTCTTTAAACTTATTATAATAAGTTATAGCTTTCAACATTGTATCCTGAACAAGGTCGTTTGCATCGTCTGCGTCGTGAGTGAAGTGTAAGGCATAAGACCTTAATGAACTTGCCTGACGTAATACTAGGGTGTTAAACTCAATCTTTGTCATTCTGTTAATGTTTTGTATTGATAGTTAGGCAAACATGATACCATGTACCAAAAACATTACACCATAAACAGAAGTATCCGGAATTTTAGCAGAAAACTGCTACACAGTGCATAAATTTTGTTTTATGAAAAGAATCAAATTAATATACTGTAAAACAACCATTTACACACAGATGACAATTCATTTTCAAAGATTAGTGTCTATGAAAAAGCAGGGAAATCCCGATAAATTAAAATTGTTTTAAAAAAATATTTTAGCCGACGACATTTACTTCGCGCTCCAGCGTAACGCCAAATTTAGTGTACACACTGTCTATGATTTGCGACGATAAACTGTACACTTCTTGCCCTGTTGCACCTCCGTGGTTCACTAATACCAATGCCTGATTATGCCAGGTACCGGTATTGCCTACTACTTTTCCCTTCCAGCCACACTGTTCAATTAACCAGCCTGCGGCTAATTTTACAAAGCCACCATCTGCTGGATAGTTTACAACACCTGGGAAATGCTCCTGCACAATATCAAATTCATCTTTAGGGACAATCGGATTTTTAAAGAAGCTACCCGCATTACCTATAGTTGATGGGTCGGGCAGTTTGGATACCCGTATATACGAAACCACATCAGATACATCTTTTATAGTAGGCTTATTGATACCCCTCTTAGCCAGTTCATCATTAATGGCACCATAATGCGATTTAATATCCGGAGTTAACGACAATTCAAATTTTACCGACACTATTATATAATGCCCCTTCATATCATTTTTAAATACGCTGTCGCGATAATCAAACTGGCAATCGGCCTTACTAAAAGTTTTAAAGGTACCCGAAGAAATTTCAAATGCATTACAACTAACGAAGATGTCTTTTAGCTCCACACCATAAGCCCCGATGTTTTGCACAGGCGATGCCCCTACAGATCCTGGTATCAGGCTCAGGTTTTCCATACCGGCAAATCCGTTACTTACACAATAGTTAACCAGATCATTCCAAACCTCGCCGGCACCGGCTACAACTAACACTTGTTGGTTGTTGATGCGATAGTCAATTCCATGAATGTTCATATGAATTACCAGGCCATCAAAATCCTTCCTGAAGAGCATATTACTGCCGCCACCTAAAACCAACCGTTTCATCTCCATTCGTTTTGGATCAGAGAAAAGCTCTATCAATTGCTCGGCGCGGTTTATCTCGACAAAGTATTTAGCAGAAACATTAATACCAAAGGTGTTAAAGTTTTTAAGCGAGACATTTTGTTGAATTTGCAGCATTTTATATAAATATTGACTACAAACTTCGTAAAATTTATCGGAATGTTTAATTTAACCCAGTAATTGCAGATAAAATTATAATAAGAAGGCAAAAACATGACAATGTTTAAACTTTTTTAATTATTTTAGAAACTCAAAACTACTTATTAAAAAAATTAAAGAAGTAAACATGTCAGATACTACCAAAAAGTCAGCACTTAATCCTATTATCATTATTGGGGCTTTATTCTTCGTATTCGGTTTTGTAACCTGGTTGAATGGTACGTTAATACCATATTTGAAAATAGCCTGCCAGTTAAATAACTTCGAATCGTACCTGGTTGCTTCAGCATTTTATATAGCTTATTTGTTAATGGCAAAACCATCAGCATGGTTATTAAAAGTGTTTGGCTTTAAAAATGGCATGGCTGTAGGCTTGATCATAATTGCCGCAGGCGCGCTAATTTTTGTACCAGCTGCATTAACCCGTATTTATCCCATCTTTTTGCTGGGCCTATTTATTCAGGGTTCCGGTTTGGCGGTGTTACAATCTGCATCAAATCCATACATCACCATTTTAGGCCCGCCTGAAAGCGCTGCTAAGCGTATCAGCATAATGGGCATATTTAACAAGTTTGCAGGTGTGCTTGCCCCAATTGCTTTGGGATCTGTAGTATTGAGCAACATCGATTCATTTAACGCCAAATTGGCTACGCTGAATGGCGCAGAAAAAGTAGCTCAGTTAAATGAGCTGGCATCAAGGGTAATCGTACCTTATGTATTGATCGTTATTGTACTGGTGATATTAGGTATACTCATCTATTTCTCAGGCCTGCCTGAAATTGATACCGATCATGAAGATGAAGCTTTAGCGGCTGCAAATTCAGGTAAAAGCAGTATTTTAAATTTCCCTCACCTTATAATAGGCGTAATAGCCTTATTTTTTTACGTAGGTGCTGAAGTAATAGCCGGTGATTCCATTATCAGCTATGGCGTTGCGCATCATCTCCCGCTTTCCGAAGCACGTTACCTCGCATCTTGCACATTAGCCTTTATGGTTATCGGTTATATAGCTGGTATAGTATTTATTCCAAAATACATCACCCAACAAAAAGCATTGGTTTATTCGGCCGTACTGGGTGTGATATTAACAGTAGTAGCCATATTCGCTCCCAAATATGTGTCAATTGCTTGTATCGCACTTTTAGGTTTGGCTAATTCATTAATGTGGCCTGCAATCTGGCCGTTGGCATTATCTGGGTTGGGTAGATTTACCAAGATAGGTTCATCATTACTAGTAATGGGTATAGCCGGTGCCGCAGTATTCCCGCCGCTATACGGTTTATTGGTTGATGCCAGCAAGGCATCTCAAGGCCCCGAAATGGCTGCGCAAATTTCTTATTGGATATTAATTCCTATTTATTTATTCATACTTTATTTTGCTACTGTTGGATATAAAAAGGGTAAGCATATTATAGCGGTGTAATTCAAATTGTCATTCTGAACATAGCGAAGAATCTGTAAAGTAGTTTACACCGTAGAGATTCTTCGCTATGTTCAGAATGACAAATGTTTAATATTTTTTCTCCGTCACCAACAACCCAAACTCCTCCGCATTATCCCGCTCCATTGATTTATGGTGAATTTTATGCGCCCTGCGAATCCTCAGCAAATACTTATTATTGGTTTTAAATGATTTGAAACGGTTATGAATAAACCAATCATGGAAGATGAAATAGATGATGCCGTAAGTACTGATACCTGTCCCTATCCAGAAATGATAATCTAAGGCAATATGTCCAAGCCACATCAGCCATAATGCGATCGATGCAAATAGAATACTGAAGAGATCATTCCATTCAAACCAACTATGTTTTTGTTGGTGATGTGTTTTATGGATAAACCATAACGGCCCGTGGAAAAGGTATTTATGCATCGCCCAGGAAAGTAGTTCCATCAAGGCAATGGTTAACGCTGTTATTCCTATGTCGATCAAAACCTGCATAAATCTAAAAAGCAGAAACAACCTGAATTGTTTCTGCTTTAGTATTCAAAATTCTATCGGCGATTTGACTCACCCGACTACGCTTCGCTGGTCGACCTCTCTTCGCCTGCGGCGGAAAGAGGTGGGGGAATTTATTAAATATGGATCGGCCTGTTATCTGTTGCCGCTAAGCAAGCTTCACGCATAGCCTCGGTATAAGTTGGGTGGGCGTGGCTGGCACGTGATACATCTTCTGCAGATGCACGGAATTCCATGGCAATAACCGCCTCAGCAATCATATCAGCAGCACGAGGGCCAATGATGTGTACGCCTAAAATTTCGTCGGTGGTAGCATCAGCCAAAACCTTAACAAAACCATCAAGGTCACCGCTGGCTACTGCCCTACCCGCTGCACGGAAAGGGAATGAACCTGCTTTGTATTTAATGCCCTGTTCTTTTAACTGCTCTTCGGTTTGACCAACAGCCGCAACTTCAGGCCAGGTATACACTACGCCCGGAATCAGGTTGTAATTAATGTGTGGTTTTTGTCCGGCGATAATTTCGGCAACTAAAGTACCTTCATCCTCGGCTTTGTGGGCAAGCATTGCGCCACGGATCACATCGCCAATGGCATAAACACCTTTAACGCTGGTTTCTAAATGCTCATCAACAGTAATTTTTCTACCGCGTTCTTCAACGGTGATGCCGATCTTATCTAAACCTAAATTATCAGTATAAGCTATACGGCCAACTGCAACCAGGCAGTAATCGCCTTTTAATTCTTTTTTATCGCCGTTTGGCGCATCAAAGGTTACGGTAACTTCCTTACCTTTTACAGTAGCACCGGTTACTTTATGGCCTGTATAAAATTCAAGGCCTTGTTTTGATAGTACACGTTGTAATTCTTTACCTAAGCCTTTATCCATGGTTGGGATAATGCCATCCATAAATTCAATTACAGATACTTTAGCGCCCAAGCGTGAGTAAACTGAACCCAATTCCAAACCGATAACGCCGCCGCCTATTAATATCAGGTGTTTAGGTATTTCGGTAAGGGTTAACGCTTCGGTTGAAGTGATGATGCGTTTTTTATCAACCTTTAAAAACGGAAGGCTTGATGGTTTTGAGCCTGTAGCTATAATAATATTTGTACCGGTAATTTCTTGTTCTGAACCATCTTCTTTTTTAATGATGATGGTATTTTTATCTTTAAAAGAGCCAACACCCTGGTATGAGTCTATTTTATTCTTTTTGAAAAGGAAAGTAATACCACCGGTGTTTTTTGCAACAACCTCAGTTTTACGTTTCATCATCTGCGCCATATCAACCGATAAATTATCCAGATTGATACCGTGTGTTTTGAAAGAGTGCGATGCATTATAATAATGTTCGCTCGAATCGAGCAGAGCTTTTGAGGGGATACAACCTACATTTAGGCAGGTGCCTCCAAAAGTTGAATATTTTTCGATACAGGCTGTTTTCAAACCTAATTGGGCACAACGAATAGCAGCTACGTAGCCACCTGGGCCCGAACCGATAACGATAACATCATATTGCATAGTAGTGTATTTTGGAACGCAAAGTTAAGCATTATCAGTTGCTAACAAAACGTAATAGTGTTACACTAACGTCAATTGTTATCGTCACAAACCAACCGTAGTATTTATGCTGTAACATATTTAGGTTTTTAGCCGGTTTTTGTAAAGCTTTCAGTATTTTAGCTGTTCAACTGATCTCGCTACAAAATGAAAAAGCTATTACTCCTTTTTTGCTTTGCTATTCCCTGCATTGCATCCTACGCTCAAACCGCCGAAGATTCCACTTACATCAGGCAGAACTACATTAAAATGGAAAAGCAAATTACCATGCGCGATGGTAAAAAGCTATTTACTGCCATTTACATGCCGAAGGATCAATCTAAAAAATACCCTATCCTGATGACCCGTACGCCTTATAACGTTGGGCCTTACGGACCCAATGCTTATAAAAAAATGCTGGGCCAAAACATGCTATTCGCTAAAGCAGGGTATATTTTTGTTTACGAGGACGTGCGCGGCCGTTGGATGAGTGAGGGGGATTTTGTAGATGTTCGCCCACAAACAGACAAAAAAGGCAAAAAAGATATTGACGAAAGCACTGACACTTATGATACCATTGATTGGTTAGTAAAAAACGTACCTAACAATAATGGCAAAGTTGGTATACTGGGTATCTCCTACCCCGGTTTCTACTCAACAGCATCGTTGCCAAATGCCCACCCGGCTTTAAAAGCTGTATCGCCACAGGCACCTGTTACCGATTGGTTTATTGGTGATGATTTTCACCATAATGGCGCATTCTTTTTGATGGATGCATTTTCTTTCATTACTAATTTTGGTGTGCCTCGTTTAAAACCAATCACCCCGGATCAATTTAAAAATGGTGTAAAATATACCGAGAAAGACAACTACAAATTTTACCTAAACATGGGTGCACTGCCTAATTACAAGACAAAGTATATGGGCGACTCAGTTAAGTTTTGGGATGATATCATGAACCACCCGAATTATGATTCTTTCTGGAAAGCGATGAATATCCGTTCGCATTTAACCAATATTACACCTGCTACTATGGTGGTAGGCGGTTTTTTTGATGCGGAGGATTGCTTTGGTGCGTTACACGTATATAAAGCCTTGCAGGATCAAAATTCGGCATCGCATCCCAATATGCTGGTTATGGGACCATGGTTCCATGGCGGCTGGGAACGCAGCGATGGCCAGTATTTTGACGATCAGGATTTCGGACAAAAAACGAGTGCATGGTTTCGCGAAAATGTTGAACTACCATTCTTTAATTATTATTTAAAAGGGGAAGGAGAAATGGATCTGCCAAAAGCCACCATCTTTATTACAGGATCAAATGAATGGCATAAATTTAAGTCATGGCCGCCTGAAAATACAACCGAGAAGACGTTATACTTGCAGGCTAATGGTAAGCTTACTTTCGACCAGCCTAAAATAACAGATAGCTTTGATGAATATGTAAGTGACCCGAGTGCCCCGGTACCTTACCAGGATGGTATACAGGAAAAGCGCACACGCGAGTATATGTTAGACGATCAGCGTTTTGCCGAACGCCGTCCTGATGTTAAGACTTACCAAACCGATACCCTGACCGAAGATATTACACTTACCGGCCCTATTTTAGCCGATCTGTTCTCATCAACAACAGGTACCGATGCAGATTATGTTGTTAAGCTCATTGATGTTTTCCCGGATAATTATCCTAACCCCGTGCCTAACCCAAAAGGAGTTGTCATGTCGGGTTATGAAATGCTGATCCGTGGTGAAATATTCCGTGGTCGTTACAGAAATTCTTATGAAAATCCTGAAGCTTTTGTACCTGGTAAAGTAACCGAAATAAAATATAACATGCCCGATGTAGCGCATACCTTTAAAAAAGGCCACCGCATTATGATACAGGTACAAAACTCATGGTTCCCGTTAGTTGACCGCAACCCGCAAAAATTTGTGGATATTTATACCGCGAAGGATTCGGATTTCCAAAAGGCCACCATGCGCATCTATCATGATGTTCAAAACCCGTCATCAGTTAAAGTAACAGTACTGCAATAATTTATAAATCAAATACGTCAACAATAAATCATGAAAGCATATCGCTTATTATTAATTGCCTTAGCCGTTACAACGCTTAATGCAAAAGCCCAGCTAGGCAAACCCAAGGAAACTTTCACCAAAGCCGATACCCTACGCGGCGACTACAACTCGCCTTTAAGGGCTTGTTACGATATTAATTATTATCATCTCGATGTTAAGTTTGATATTGATAACAAATTCATCAGTGGCAGCACACTTTTTAAATTTACCGCTACGCAGGATTTTACCAAACTGCAATTCGATTTATTCGCTAACCTTAAAGTGGAGAAGGTAGTTTACAAAGGCCAGGAACTTCCCTATACCCGTGAATTTAACGCGGTGTTTGTGACTTTCCCAAATACAATAACTAAAGGCAGTTTGGACGAGTTTACTGTATACTATTCGGGCAACCCGGTTATAGCTAAAAATGCTCCATGGGATGGCGGTGTAGTGTACACCGTAGATTCATTGAAACGTCCATGGGTAGCCACAGCATGTCAGGGTTTAGGCGCAAGTGTTTGGTGGCCTAATAAAGACCAGCAAGCTGATGAAGTTGACAGCGCGTTAATCAGTATCAGTGTACCTAACGGTTTGAAAGATGTTTCAAACGGCCGTTTACGTAAGGTAATTAAATTAAAAGATGGTTATACCCGTTTCGACTGGTTTGTTGACAATCCGATCAACAACTATGATATAGAAGCTAACATTGGCGACTACACTCATTTTAATGATACCTACAATGGCGAAAAAGGTAAACTTACACTTGACTACTGGGTATTGCCATATCACCTTGAGCAAGCTAAAAAGCAGTTTGGCTTAAACGTAGTACCCATGATTAAAGCATTTGAACATTGGTTTGGCCCATATCCTTTTTATGAGGATGGTTATAAATTGATTGAAACGCCACATTTAGGCATGGAACACCAAAGCGGTACTGCCTATGGTAACCATTTTGTAAATGGTTACTATTCACATGGCAAGGGCCGCGATCTATCCGGTACAGGTTGGGGTTTAAAATGGGATTACATTATCATTCACGAGAGCGGCCACGAATGGTTTGGTAACAATATCACCTCAAAAGATTTGGCCGATATGTGGATACACGAATCTTTTACTGATTATTCGGAGTCGTTATTTGTGGAAACTTATTATGGCAAACAGGCGGGGCAGGAATATGTACATGGCTTACGTATGGGAATTTATAACGACAGGCCAATAGTAGGTCCGTATGGGGTTAACAAAGAAGGTTCCGAGGATATGTATGATAAAGGATCAGTAATTTTAAACATGGTTCGCACAATTATAAATGATGATGAGAAGTGGCGCAGTATTCTTAGGGGCTTAAATAAAGAATTCTATCATAAAACCGTAACCTATGATGATATTATTGGCTACATTAATAAAGAATCAGGTATGGATTTTACCAGTTTCTTTGACCAGTATTTACACCATAGCAACTTACCGATTTTAGAATTTCACACATTTAATGGGAAACTTTATGCCAGTTGGACAAGTTGTGTACCCGACTTTAAAATGCCTGTTAAAATTAGGGTAAAAGGCGGTGAATATAAATTTGTTACTACTATTGGCAAATACCCTACACCACTAAATATTGATGGTATTACCGAAGACAATGTTGAGGTTGATCTGTTTAATTATTATATAGGAATATTAAAAGACTAAATAATTTACTTAGTGTGCAACACATGATCTATATCTGTGTCATATAAAAAACAACACAGATATAGATCATGAAATCACTAACCAAAATTTTATTAGTTGCAGCACTTATAACAAGCGCTGGCTATACTTATGCTAAGCCTGTTAAAACCATAAAAACCAAGGCTTATTATGATACCCAGGACCGTCATCTTTCCGGCTTTAATGGCGTATCTGTTGAAGGCTCATTTGATGTTTACATCAGCCAGGGGTCAACCGAATCTGTTATTGTCGATGCCCCTGCGGATCAAATAGACCATGTAGTTACCGAAGTTCGTGACGGTAGCTTAATAATAAAGGATAAACACAAGAATGGCTGGGGTAATAATTGGACCGGCAACCACAAAAAGGTAGTTGTACATGTTACTGTACGCGACATTAACGCGATCGGCATTTCAGGCTCAGGTGATGTTTATTTTAGAGATGGAATTAAAGCTGAAAAATTAGACATCGCGGTTAGCGGTTCGGGCGATGCTGCCGGTAAAATTGAAGTTAGAAAACTGGATATCAGCGTATCAGGTTCAGGAAATATTAAAATCAGTGGGCATGCCAATGATTCAAATGTCAGCGTATCAGGTTCGGGAAATTATAGCGGTAAGGAATTACCTACTGTTAATACAAATGTAGAAGTATCGGGCTCAGGCAATGCAAGTATTAATGCAAGCAGCAATATTACAGCTGGTGTTTCGGGCTCTGGCGATGTGAGGTATACAGGCGGTGCACAGCATGTTATTAAATCAAAGTCAGGTAGCGGCGATATTAGCGGAAGTTAATTTATACCTATAGAATTTAGAAAGGCTTCGTTCTTATTGAGCGAAGCCTTTTTATTTACACTACTGTCATTTCGACTGGAGGGAGAAATCTTCCTCGATTAGCAAGTCCGAATTGCATGTTTTAGAAGATTTCTCTCTCCGGTCGAAATGACAAGGCGGATAATAAGAAAGTACAGTCAAAACAAAAACGCCCTGCTCAAATGAGCAGGGCGTTTTCTGTATCTTAAAAAGAGATTTAATTATTCTCCTTTTTCAGCATTTTCTTCGTTGTCAGCAGCTGGTGCTTCTTCAACAGCTGGAGTTTCAGCAACTGGTGCCTCATCTACAACTGGAGCTTCGGTAACTTCTGCAGCCGGAGCAGCAGAGTCCTGACCAACTGGAGCAGTTTTAGCTTTAGCTGAACCACCACGACGACGTGTTGTCTTTTTAGCAGTTTGAGCGTTATCAGCACCGTAAACAGTGTTGTAATCAACTAATTCAATAATTGCCATTTCAGCGTTATCACCTAAACGGTTTTCCAATTTGATGATACGTGTGTAACCACCTGGGCGGCTAGCAATTTTTTCAGCTATATCGCGGAACAGGATGCTTACAGCATCTTTATCCTGCAGGTAGCTAAATACGGTACGACGTGAGTGCGTAGTATCGTTTTTTGATTTAGTTAAAATTGGCTCAACATAACCGCGTAAAGCTTTTGCTTTAGCTAATGTTGTAGTAATACGCTTGTGTAAAATAAGCGAAGTTGCCATGTTACTCATCATCGCCTTACGGTGACTGTTAGTACGGCCTAAGTGATTTAATTTTTTTCCGTGTCTCATTGTTATTTAATTTTAGCACGTGCATACCGTTGGGCGACGAAATTAGGTCAAGCCCGCGGAATTATGCCTTCGCTGTTTTATTTGTTAGTATTGAGATATGAGATTTTAGATGTAAGAACTAATCTCCAATCACCAACCTCTGATCTCTCTTTATTATTCTTCGTCTAATTTAAATTTAGACAGGTTCATGCCGAAAGATAAACCTTTAGATTTAACCAAATCCTGAATCTCAGTTAATGATTTTTTACCGAAGTTTCTGAATTTTAACATATCAGCAACATCATAAGAAACCAAATCAGCAAGACTACGGATGTCAGCAGCTTTCAAGCAATTTAATGCACGAACTGAAAGATCAAGATCAACTAATTCAGTTTTAAGGATTTTACGCATGTGTAAAATTTCTTCGTCAACTTCTTTAGTTTCTTCTTTAGCCTGAGCCTCAAGCATCATGTTCTCATCGCTGAACAACATAAAGTGCTGGATAAGGATCTTAGCAGCTTCTTTAAGTGCATCTTCAGGATGTATTGAACCATCAGTAGTAATATCCAGAACTAATTTTTCGTAGTCTGTTTTTTGTTCTACACGATAGTTTTCAATAGTGAATTTTACGTTCTTGATTGGAGTGAAGATAGAATCGATAGCGATAACACCTACATTCGCATCAGGATTTTTATTCTCGTCACTTGGAATATAACCACGGCCCTTGTTGATAGTAAGCTCGATTTCAAGCGTTACTGAAGAGTCCATGTTACAAATAACCAAATCAGGATTTAAAATTGTAAAGTTGTTAGAGAACTTAGTGATGTCTCCGGCTTTAAAAGCATCCTGACCATTAATGATTACAAATATTTTTTCGCTGTCGCCAGATTCGCCTGTTTTCTTAAACCTTACTTGTTTCAGGTTTAATATGATTTCGGTTACATCTTCAACAACACCTTTGATTGTAGAAAACTCATGCATCACGCCTGAAAAACGTACAGATGTGATCGCAAAACCTTCCAGTGATGAAAGTAAGATACGACGCAGAGCATTACCAATGGTTATACCGAAACCTGGTTCTAACGGACGAAACTCAAACGTGCCATCAAAATCAGTTGATTTCTGCATGATAACCTTGTCAGGTTTTTGAAATGCTAAAATTGCCATTTATATCCTTTATTTATTGTTTACTAATTTGAATTGATTAAACCACAAAAATGATTGGCATAATATGCCAACCACTTTGCGTATAAATATCTTATTATTTTGAGTATAACTCGACGATCAGGTTTTCCTTGATGTTTTCAGGAATCTCATCACGATTTGGATAGTTTAGGAACTTGCCAGTTAATTCATTGGCATCCCATTCTAACCAGCTATATTTATTAATCTTTCTGCCAGCTACTGAATGTGAGATAGCTTCTAAAGATTTTGATTTTTCGCGTACTGATATAACATCACCTGCTTTTAACTGGTAAGAAGCAATATTTACTACTGAACCATTAACGTTGATGTGTTTGTGACCAACTAACTGGCGTGCGCCTGAACGTGTTGGAGCAATACCTAAACGGTAAACTGCATTATCAAGGCGTGCCTCTAAAAACTTTAATAAGTTTTCGCCGGTGATGCCTTCTTTAGCAGATGCACGGTGAAACAAGTTTTCGAATTGTTTTTCTAATACACCGTAAGTATATTTAACTTTTTGTTTCTCCATCAACTGAGTTGAATACTCAGATTGTTTTCCTCTTCTTTTTGAGGCGCCATGCATTCCTGGCGGATAGTTTTTTCTTTCTAACGCTTTATCCGGGCCGAAGATCGGCTCACGGAAACGACGTGCAATTTTGGATTTTGGACCTGTGTATCTTGCCATTTTTGTGTTGTTTTAAAGTATCAAACGGCCCGCAGCCGCTGAATCTTAGCTTTAAAAATTTGTATTAATTAAACTCTTCTTCTTTTTGAAGGACGGCAACCATTGTGTGGAAGCGGTGTAATATCCTTTATAGTTGTTACCTCGATACCTGCAGTTTGCAAAGTACGGATAGCTGATTCACGACCAGCACCCGGGCCTTTTACAAATACTTCTACTTTACGTAAGCCTAAATCATAAGCTACTTTACCGCAATCAGAAGCAGCCTGGCCGGCAGCGTATGGGGTATTCTTTTTTGAACCTTTGAAACCCATTTTACCAGCAGATGACCATGATATAGCCTGGCCTGTTTTGTTGGTAAGGGTGATGATGATATTGTTGAATGTTGCGTTGATGTGTGCCTCGCCTACTGATTCAACAATAACAATACGCTTTTTGGTAACTTTTTTAGTTTTAGCCATTTTTTTAATTATTGAGTTTACGAATTATTGAGTTGCTATAACAACCCGGACCCGTAACCATATTATTTTCAATTTATTCCTAATGACTAAAGAGCGATAGAAAATCACTCTTTAATCATTAATCACTTACTATTTAGTAGCTTTCTTTTTGTTAGCAACTGTCTTACGTTTTCCTTTACGGGTACGTGAGTTGTTTTTAGTGCGTTGGCCACGTAATGGTAAACCTTTACGATGACGTGTACCGCGGTAACAACCTATATCCATTAAACGTTTAATGTTAAGCTGAACTTCTGAACGTAGTGAACCTTCAACTTTGATCTGGTCATTAATAATACCACGAATAGCAGCTAACTGATCATCATTCCAATCCTGAACTTTAATATTGAAATCAATACCTGCCTGGGTTAAAATTTGTTGAGCGGTTGAACGGCCGATTCCGTAGATATAGGTTAAGCCTATCTCTCCTCTTTTATTGTTTGGTAAATCAATACCTGATATCCTTGCCATATTTTTTATTTGTGCTTTTACGTAATAACCGAACGGCGGGCCACCGTTGTACGGATTAATACAATTTTTTTAATTATCCCTGACGCTGTTTGTACTTCGGATTCTTTTTGTTAATAACATAAAGTTTACCGTTGCGGCGGATGATCTTACAATCAACACTACGTTTTTTAATGGATGCTCTAACTTTCATCTCTTTGTTTATTTATATCTATAGGTTATTCTACCCTTTGTTAAATCGTATGGACTCATTTCCAATTTCACTCTGTCGCCAGGTAAAATCTTGATATAGTGCATTCGCATTTTGCCGGATATATGCGCAATAATTTCATGACCATTCTCCAATTCAACCCTGAACATAGCATTAGATAATGCCTCCCTGATAGTTCCGTCCTGTTCAATCGAAGATTGTTTAGCCATATTTTACTGATTATTACTCAATTATCCACCCTAAAAGCGGGATGCAAAATTAATAAAAATTTTTTAATTATTATTTTTTTCTTTTAAAACATTATCAACGTATGAAAACGTTGACAGAATATCTACTTTTCCTTTGGTTACAGCTACGGTGTGCTCGTAATGTGCTGATGGTTTTTTATCAACTGTTGATACTGTCCATCCATCATCCCAAAACTTAACACCGGCACGGCCTGCATTTATCATCGGTTCAATGGCAATTACCATTCCCTCTTCTAATTTAATGCCCGAGCCGCGTTTACCATAATTAGGCACTTCTGGTTTTTCATGCAGATGTATTCCTACGCCATGGCCAACTAATTCTTTAACTACGCCAAAACCATGCTTCTCAGCATGCTCCTGTACTGCATAACCTATATCGCCTATACGCATCCCTACTACAGCCTTTTCAACACCTAAGTCAAGGCATTCACGCGTAACACGCATAAGTGTCTTAACAGTATCGCTAACTTCGCCTATGGCAAAGGTAAAAGCTGAATCGCCGTAGTATTTGTTTAATATAACGCCACAATCAACTGATACCAGATCACCTTCAACCAATACATGGTTGCCAGGGAAACCGTGTACTACCTGATCGTTAAGAGAAATACATAACGAGTAAGGGAAACCATGATAATTTAAAAAGGCAGGAACGCCGCCGTTATCACGTATAAAGGTTTCAGCGAGTTTGTTTAATTCAATAGTTTTAACACCCGGAGCAATAACCTTAGCTATCTCTCCGAGTGTTTTAGAAACAAGTAAAGAACTTTCTCTTATTAGTTCTATCTCTTCGACAGACTTATAATTGATCTTTGACATTGCTTATTTTTTTAAATAACCGGGGTTGTTCCTGTAACAGCTGGTGCTGAACTACGGGCCTTGATCCTACCGGTTTTCATTAATCCGTCGTAATGTCGCATCAATAAATGACTTTCAATTTGTTGTAAGGTATCTAAAATTACACCTACTAAGATGATAAGCGATGTTCCTCCAAAGAATCTTGAGAAGAGACTGCTTACACCGATCATGCTAGCTACAGCCGGTATAACAGCAATAATAGCTAACGCTAATGCACCTGGTAAGGTAATTTTAGAAATAATATCATCAAGAAAATTAGCTGTTGCTCTACCTGGCTGAACACCCGGAATAAAGCCGCCATTCTTTTTCATATCCTCAGCCATTTGGTTAGGGTTAACCGTAATAGCTGTATAGAAGAAAGTAAATAGTATAATTAATACCGCAAATAATAGGTTATGCTCCCATGAATTATAGTTAGCCAAGCCCATTACCACAGAATTTGCAGCAACACTTGGGAACAATGAAGGGATATATGCCGGGATAAACATTAATGCCTGAGCAAAAATGATCGGCATTACGTTTGCCGCATTCACTTTTAAGGGAATGTATTGGCGCACACCTCCGTATTGTTTATTACCAATAATGCGCTTCGCATATTGCACAGCAACCTTTCGGGTACCTTGCACAATTAAAATGGTAAACATAACAACTGCAATATAAGCTACAATCTCAACCACAAAGGTAATTAAACCACCCTGGCCGCTTCTACGCGCATTAAATTCAGTTACAACCGCACCAGGTAATGAAGCGATGATACCGATCATGATGATCAATGATATACCGTTACCTATACCTTTATCAGTTATACGCTCACCTAACCACATTACAAATAAGGTACCTGATGTTAATACAAATACGTTTAATATAGTAAAGAATGGATCTCCAATTAACATTGCATCAGGGCCGATCTGAGATTTCAAATAGCCGATTGCTTGTAAAGCCGTAATACCTATTGTTAGGTAACGGGTCCACTGGTTAATTTTGTTTTGGCCGCTTTCGCCTTCTTTTTGCAGTTTAGCAAAGTATGGCACTGCTATACCAAGCAATTGCACCACAATTGAAGCCGAGATATAAGGCATTACGCCTAATGCAAAAATCGATGCACGCGAGAACGCGCCACCGGCAAACATGTTTAATAATCCTAATAAACCTTCTTTAGCGCTAGTGTTTAATGATGCAGGATCTACACCAGGTAAAACAATAACGCAACCTATACGGTATATTAAAAGAAATAAGAGTGTGTTGGTTATACGCACTCTTAGATCCTCGATTTTCCAAATATTGGATAATGTGGTGAAAAAATTCTTCATTGAAAAATTATAGCTTAACTATGGTACCACCAGCCGCTTCAATTGCTTTTTGCGCTGTGGCAGTAAATGCATGTGCTTTAACTTCTAAAGTGGCTTTCAGTTCGCCACGACCTAAGATCTTAACAAGGTCGCTTTTTTTCGATACTAAACCATATTGTTTTAGTGTATCAAAATCAATTGCTGTAACTGAATGCTGCTCAACCAAGCCTTGTAATACATCAAGATTAACACCAACGTATTCTACGCGGTTGTTATTCTTGAAGCCTACTTTAGGCACACGGCGTTGCAACGGCATCTGTCCACCTTCGAAACCAATTTTGGCTGAAGTACCTGAACGTGAACCTGCACCTTTATGACCACGGGTTGATGTTCCACCACGGCCTGAACCTGTACCACGGCCAATTCTTTTTCTATTTTTAGTAGAACCTTCTGCAGGTTTTAAATTACTTAAATTCATGATATTAAATATTTTCTACTGCTACCAAATGATTAACTTTCTTTACCATACCGATGATAGCTGGAGTAGCTTCAACTTCCACGCTGTGGTTGATCTTACGAAGACCTAAGGCTTCGATTGTTCTTTTTTGGCGTTCACTTCTATCGATCACGCTCTTAATCTGTGTTATTTTGATTTTTGCCATGACTGATTATCCGTTAAATACTTTACCTAAACTAACGCCACGTTGCTGTGCTACAGTATAAGCATCACGTAATTGTGATAATGCTGATACGGTTGCTTTAACCACGTTGTGCGGGTTTGATGAACCTTTTGATTTTGCCAATACGTTGTGAACACCTGCAGACTCTAATACTGCACGCATTGCACCACCAGCAATTACACCGGTACCATTTGCAGCTGGTTTAATGAAAACAAAACCACCTGAAAATTTACCAATTTGCTCATGAGGTACAGTACCGTTAATGATAGGCACTTTTACCAAGTTCTTTTTAGCATCATCAATGCCTTTAGCAATAGCTTCAGTTACTTCTTTAGCTTTACCTAAGCCATAACCTACAACACCGTTTTCGTCGCCTACTACTACGATAGCAGAAAAGCTGAATGTACGGCCACCTTTGGTTACTTTGGCTACACGTTGTATGCTCACCAAGCGGTCTTTTAATTCGATCTCGCTTGTTTTTACTCTTTTTATGTTGATTGTTGACATTTCCTGTTTCGATTAAAAGTTTAAACCGCCTTCACGTGCACCTTCAGCCAGTGATTTAACACGGCCATGGTACAAATAACCGTTTCTATCGAAAACAACATCTTTAATGCCAGCAGCTAAGGCTTTCTCAGCTACCAGTTTGCCTACGGCTACTGATTGATCTGATTTAGTACCTGTTGTTGCTACAAAATCTTTTGATAAAGATGATGCTGATACAATAGTTTTTCCGGATACATCGTCAATTATCTGGGCATAAATACCTTTATTGCTTCTGTATACAGACAAGCGCGGACGCGCTGTTGAACCTGAAAGACGTTTTCTAATGCCTTTCTTTATTCTGTCTCTTCTTGATAGTTTAGCTCCCATGACGATTATTTTTTAGATGCTGATTTACCTGCTTTTCTTCTCAATACTTCGCCAACAAACTTGATACCTTTACCTTTGTAAGGCTCTGGTGTACGTAACGAGCGTATTTTTGCAGCTACCTGACCGATCAATTGTTTATCAATTGATTCAAGGATGATAGTTGGGTTTTTACCCTTTTCAGCAGTTGTTGAAACTTTAATTTCTTGTGGCAATTCAAATACCCAGTGGTGAGAGTAACCCAACACTAAATCTAATGTATTACCTGTATTGGTTGCGCGGTAACCTACACCCACTAATTCCTGCTCAATTTTGTAACCAGTGGTTACACCTACAACCATATTATTTAAAAGCGAACGGTATAACCCGTGTAATGCTTTGTGGCGTTTTTGCTCTGAAGGGCGCTTAACAAGCAAATTTCCTTCTTCCTGTTCAACAATGATGTCACTGTCTACAGCTTGATGCAACTCACCTTTAGGGCCTTTAACAGTAACCAGGTTCTCTGGTGATACAGTTATAGTTACTCCCTGCGGTAGTGCTATTGGTGCTTTTCCTATTCTTGACATTGCTTAATTTCTCCTATTAATAAACGTAGCATAAAACTTCACCACCTATGTTTTGTTGACGAGCTTCTTTATCGGTCATTACACCTTTAGAAGTTGACAAGATGGCGATACCTAAACCATTTAATACTCTTGGCATATTATCCATGCCTGCGTATTTTCTCAAACCTGGTTTACTTATACGTGCGATGCTGCGGATAGCAGAAATTTTAGTTATCGGGTGGTATTTTAATGCCACTTTAATGGTTCCTTGTGGGCCATTTTCCTCAAACTTGTAGTTCGCGATGTAACCTTTGTCGAAAAGCACCTTAGTGATTTCCTTTTTCAGATTTGATGCAGGAATTTCAACAACCCTATGGTTGGCTTTAATAGCATTCCTTACTCTTGTAAGATAATCTGCGATTGGATCTGTATTCATTTTTGTATGTTATGACAGTGGTTTCCTTCCCGTAACGTCCGGGGCGACCTTCTATCGGTTAAATTCTTCTTTTTAGTATCAAGTCGCTAGTATCAAGTAACCAGTATTGATTTTCATCTTGATACTTGCTACTGAATATTACCAGCTAGCTTTTCTTACTCCCGGTATTTTACCTGCAAGGGCCATTTCACGGAATGTAACACGTGAAATACCAAATTGGCGCATATAACCACGAGGGCGGCCAGTTAATTTGCAACGGTTGTGCAATTTTACCGGTGATGCAGCTTTAGGTAATTTATCTAAACCTGCGTAATCGCCTGCTGCTTTAAGAGTTTCTCTTTTTTCAGCGTATTTAGCTACTAATTTAGCACGTTTAAGTTCACGTGCTTTTATACCTTCTTTAGCCATTGCTATTTTGATTTTTAAATGGTAATCCAAATTGTTTAAGCAACTCAAGTGCTTCAACATCGTTTGTTGCCGAGGTTACAAAGGTAATATCCATACCTTGAATTTTATTGATTTTATCAATATTAATCTCAGGGAATATAATTTGCTCTGTTATACCTAAAGTATAGTTGCCTCTTCCGTCAAAACCTTTATCGTTGATGCCTTTAAAATCACGTATACGTGGTAAAGCAACCGCAATCAAACGATCTAAAAACTCATACATTGTGTTGTCACGCAAGGTAACACGTACGCCAATCGGCATATTTTTACGCAATTTAAAGTTTGATATATCTTTTTTAGATTTTGAAGATACTGCTTGCTGGCCGGTAATAGTAGTTAACTCAGTAATGGTGTTTTCGATAAGTTTTTTATCGGTAGTAGCACCACCTACACCCTGGTTAATTGCAATTTTTTGCAATTTAGGAACCTGCATAACGCTTTTGTACTGAAATTTATCTTTCAGCGCGGTACGAATTTCGTCCTTGTATTTTGATTTTAATCTCGGTGTGTAAGTCATTACTTAATTTCCTCCCCTGATTTTTTTGATACCCTTACTAATTTGCCAGCATCATTTAACTTGCGTCCAACACGTGTTGGTTTACCAGTTTTGGCATCAACCAAAGCTAAATTAGATACGTGTATAGCAGCTTCTTGTTTAACAATTCCGCCGTTAGGATTAGCAGCATTAGGTTTTGTATGTTTTGATACTAAGTTAGCACCTTCAACAATTGCTCTGCCTGTAGCTAATATTACTTCAGTTATTTTACCTTGCGTACCTTTTGAGTCGCCGGCTATCACCTGCACTAAATCACCCTTACGGATTTTTAATTTAGCTGGTTGTGCGTGTTTTTTCTTATCCATGTTACAATACCTCCGGTGCTAATGATACAATTTTCATAAATTGTTTCTCACGCAGTTCCCTTGCAACAGGGCCGAAGATACGTGTACCACGTGGCTCGTCCTGGTTGTTTAACAATACTGCTGCGTTATCGTCAAAACGTATATATGAACCGTCTTTTCTACGGATTTCTTTTTTGGTACGTACTACTACCGCTTTAGATACAGTACCTTTTTTCACGTTACCTGATGGTATCGCGCTTTTTACGGTAACTACTATCTTATCGCCAATAGAAGCATATCTTTTGCCGGTACCGCCTAATACGCGGATAACTAAAACTTCTTTAGCGCCGCTGTTATCAGCTACATTTAATCTTGATTCCTGTTGTACCATGTTATTTAGCCCTTTCTAAAATTTGAACTAATCTCCAGTTTTTGCTTTTGCTCAACGGGCGTGTTTCCATTATCAAAACGGTATCACCAATACCACAGGTATTAGTCTCGTCATGAGCCATAAATTTGGTAGTTTTCTTAACGAACTTACCATAAATCGGGTGCTTCACCTTCCGCTCAACAGCTACAACGATAGATTTTTCCATCTTGTTGCTAACTACCAGGCCGGTACGTGTTTTTCTTAAATTTCTTTCCATTTCTAAAAAATTAATTCTTTTCAGAAGCCGGCGCAGCTTTGCGCTTAGTTAATTCAGTAGTTAAACGAGCAACTTCCTTGCGTACTTTTGTGATACGTGTTGGGTTCTCAATAGCTGAAACTGCATGTGCAAATTTCAGTTTGGTGAGATTCGCTCTCTCTTCGCCGATTCTTGCAACCAATTCTTCAGTTGATAGCTCTAAAATTTCTGAGTTCTTCATTTTCTCTTGTTAGTTATTTGAGTTTTTAGTTCTAAGCCCGCTTATCAAACTGATAACTGCAAACTCAAAACCGCTAACTTTTTTATTTATGCTTCTACGTAATCTCTACGTACTATAAATCTTGTTTGTACCGGCAGTTTCTGTGCTGCAAGGCGTAAAGCCTCTTTAGCAACGTCCAATGGCACACCTTCTGCTTCAAAGATGATCCTTCCGGGGCGTACTACCGCTACCCAGTATTCAGGGGCACCTTTACCTTTACCCATACGTACTTCCGCTGGTTTTTTGGTTACAGGTTTGTCAGGGAATATTCTGATCCATACCTGGCCTTCACGTTTCATAAAACGTGTTACAGCAATACGGGCAGCCTCGATCTGACGGCTGGTAATCCAGGCCGGCTCGAGTGATTTTATACCGAAAGATCCGAATGAAAGTTCAGCGCCACGACTGGCGTTTCCCTTCATCTTGCCTTTTTGCATCTTTCTGAACTTAGTTCTTTTTGGCTGTAGCATTTTCTTAAGCTTTTATATCAAACTGATATATTAATCTACTATTGTTATTATCTCTTTGCTGGACCACCCGGGCGATTGCCACCTGGACGGCTGTTTCCTGGACCACCTGGGCGATTTCCACCACCACCACGGTTGTTAGGGTTACCACCTGGTTTCCTGTCGCCACCGCCTCTGCGATCGCCACGGTCACCACCTCTTTCGTTGCCACCACGGCCACCGAAACCGGCTGCATTACCTTCTGGACGTCCACCTTTACCGCTGTTGCTGCTTGTACCACCAATATTTGGAGACAAGTCGCGTTTGCCGTAAACTTCACCTTTACAGATCCAAACCTTAACACCTATTTTACCATAAGTAGTTAATGCTTCTGCTAAAGCGTAGTCAATATCAGCACGGAAAGTGTGCAAAGGAATTCTTCCTTCTTTATATTGTTCGCTACGTGCCATTTCCGCACCGCCTAAACGGCCTGATGTCATCACTTTAATTCCTTCAGCACCCATTCTCATGGTTGAAGCAATTGTGGTTTTCATCGCACGACGGAAAGAGATACGTGCTTCTAATTGTTTTGCTATGCCTTCTGCCACTAGTTGTGCATCAAGCTCAGGGCGTTTGATTTCGAAGATGTTGATCTGAACTTCCTTTTTAGTAAGTTTTTTCAACTCTTCTTTGATCTTATCAACCTCAGCGCCACCTTTACCAATTACAATACCCGGGCGTGCAGTGTGAATAGTTACCGTGATGCGTTTTAAAGTACGCTCAATAACTATTTTAGATACACCACCTTTGTTTATACGTGCTGAAAGGTATTTGCGGATCTTTTCGTCTTCAACTAATTTATCGGCATAGTGATTTCCACCGAACCAATTAGAATCCCAACCTTTGATGATTCCTAACCTGTTACCTATTGGATTTGCTTTCTGTCCCATAATTAGTTGTTATCGTTTTTACTGTCCACAATAAGTGTTACATGGTTTGAGCGTTTGCGGATACGGTATCCTCTTCCTTGCGGAGCAGGGCGTAATCTTTTTAACTGGCGGCCACCACCTACCGAGATCTCTTTAACATATAGAGCGCTATCTTCAACACGTTTGTCTTCATTTTTTGCTTCCCAGTTTTTAATAGCTGATAACAATAATTTCTCAACGCGTATCGCGGCTTCTTTATTAGTAAATTTTAAGATGTATAACGCTTTCTCAACGTTTTCACCACGTATCAGATCAACCACCAAACGCATTTTGCGAGGTGAAGTTGGGCAGTTCTGTAGTTTAGCAACTGAAGCGCCACCCACAAGGGCTTTTGCAGCTTCTTTTTGTTGCCTGATTAGTACAGACTTTTTGATTTTAGTTGTTGCTTCCATGCCTTATTTTTTCTTTTCTGCGTGACCGCGGAATGTACGGGTTGGGGCAAATTCACCCAACTTATGACCAACCATATTTTCTGTTACATACACAGGGATAAATTTGTTACCGTTGTGTACTGCGAATGTATGACCAACAAAATCAGGAGAGATCATGGAACGTCTCGACCATGTTTTTACAACTGATTTCTTGTTTGAATCATTTAGCGTCGTAACCTTTTTGTCAAGGTTATGATCGATGTAAGGTCCTTTTTTAATTGAACGAGCCATTATTTTTTCCTTCTTTCAATGATATAACGATCCGATGATTTCTTTTTGTCACGAGTTTTGTAGCCTTTAGCTAATAAACCTTTGCGTGAACGTGGGTGACCACCTGAGGCTCTTCCCTCACCACCACCCATAGGGTGATCTACCGGGTTCATGGCTACACCACGAACTCTTGGGCGACGACCTAACCAGCGTTTGCGACCAGCTTTACCTAACACCGCGTTTGCTTTTTCGCCATTTGAAACGGTACCGATAGTTGCCAAACAAGTTGACAAGATCATACGTGTTTCGCCTGAAGGCAATTTGATGATAGCGTATTTGCCGTCACGTGCTGATAGCTGAGCATAAGCACCTGCACTACGTGCGATGATACCACCCTGGCCTGGATTTAATTCAATGTTATGAATAATAGAACCCAATGGGATATTTTTCAATGGCATTGTATTTCCAACTTCAGGAGCTGCTGTTTCGCCTGATACAACAGTTTGTCCAACTGTTAATCCTGCCGGAGCGATCATATATCTTTTTTCACCGTCTACAAAGTGAAGTAGCGCTATACGGGCTGAACGGTTAGGATCATACTCAATAGTTGCAACCTTTGCAGGGATGTCAAATTTATTACGTTTGAAATCTATTAACCTATATGCTTGCTTATGACCACCACCCATGTAGCGCATAGTCATTTTACCGCTGTTGTTACGACCGCCCGATCTTGTATTAGCTGATACAACCAACGATTTTTCAGGAACGTTAGTAGTGATGTCAGAGTTAATAACATCTACTCTGAAACGGGTGCCCGGTGTAACCGGTCTAAATCTTTTAACTGCCATCTCTTTTATATATTGCTGTAAAAGTCTATAACTTCACCGTCTTTCAGCGTAATGATCGCTTTTTTATACGAAGCAGCACGACCGCTAACGGCACCTGCTTTAGTATTGCGGCTTTTTAATTTACCAACGTACCTCATGGTATTTACATCTGTAATGTTAACACCGTACATTTTTTCAATAGCTGCTTTTATTTGGATTTTGTTGGCACGTGGGTCAACTATAAAAGCATAACGATTAAGTTTCTCAGTTAATTGAGCTACTTTTTCTGTAAGTAAGGGTTTTCTTAAAATTTCCATAATTACTTAGCTAATGCTTCCTCCAAAGTTTTAACAGCACCTGCGGTTAGTAAAAGTTTGCCAGCGTTTAACACATCATAAGTGTTTAACTGATCGGCAGTAATAACTTTCGCTTTCTTCAAGTTTCTGCTTGATAAATACACATTGTTATCTGCAGTTGCCAATACTAATAATGTTCTTACTTCAGAAACATTAAGATCGGCTACCATTTGTATGTAGTTTTTAGTTTTAATAGAATCAAAATTGAAATCTTCCAAAACAACTACATTGTTATCTTTTGCTTTATATGATAAGGCTGATTTACGTGCCAGCGCTTTAAGTTTCTTGTTTAATTTGAAACTGTAATCGCGTGGCTGCGGACCGAATACACGGCCACCACCGTTAAACAATGGTGATTTTACGCTACCTGCACGGGCACCGCCGGTACCTTTTTGCTTATATAATTTGCGGGTTGAACCTGCAATCTCGTTACGCTGTTTTGATTTGTGCGTACCTTGACGTTGATTAGCTAAAAACTGCTTAACATCAAGATAGATAGCGTGATCGTTAGGTTCGATACCGAATACGGACTCAGGAAGTTGCACTTTGGCACCTGTTTCTTTACCTGATACATTTAATACTTTAACTTCCATCTTATTTATCCACTATTACGAATGAACCCTTAGCTCCAGGTATGGAACCTTTAACTACTAATAGGTTTTGCTCAGGATAAACCTTCAAAACTTCTAAGTTTTGAACCTTAACGCGCTCATTACCCATTTGACCAGCCATACGCATACCTTTAAATACACGAGAAGGCCATGATGACGCTCCTAATGAACCCGGTGCACGTAAACGATTGTGCTGACCGTGAGTTTGCATACCCACACCACCAAAACCGTGACGCTTTACAACACCCTGAAATCCTTTACCTTTTGAAGTACCTACTACGTCAACAAAATCTCCGCTGGCGAAAATATCTACAGTAACAGTGTCACCTAAGTTTTTTTCGTCTTCGAAAGTTTTGAATTCAACAAGCTTACGCTTTGGAGCAGTACCGGCTTTTTGGAAGTGGCCTTTTAAAGGGCCTGAGGTGTTTTTTTCTTTCTTGTCGCCATATGCTAACTGAACAGCAGCATATCCGTCTGTATCCACAGATCTAACTTGTGTTACAACGCAAGGGCCAGCTTCGATTACTGTACAAGGAATGTTTTTCCCTGTTTCATCGAAAATGCTGGTCATTCCTACCTTTTTACCAATAATTCCTGACATTTTCTTTTAATTTATTTGTGCCCATCGAAGCAGTAGGGCTTCGTTCAAGGCAATTCTTCCCCGTTAAGGGACGGCAAAGATAGGAACTTTCCATTAAATATCAAATAGTTACTACGTTATTTTTTCATAAATATTTAGTAAAGACTTTTTAGTGATAAGCAACTCATTAAAAGCAATATCCTATTGATTTGACGGACACCTTTTTTTGGTTAATCAATACTTATTTCTTAAATTCAGCTCATCTATTAACTGATCTTATTATTGACCATATGAAGAATCTCGCCAGAACTGGTTTTGTATTGGCTATTGCCATTCTATTTTTCGGCTGTAAGCAACCTGTAAGCACAACAACAACCGTTACTTCAACAATCGTAGCCTCTACTCATGACCGCTTAGGAAAAGCAACCCGCGAGGATAAAAACGGCTGGATCTATGTGCATTTAGCCGGCTCGCCATCGGACATTGGATTTCAGCATGGTTACCTATTAGCAAAGGAGATAGATACCTTGATTAAAGTGATGCAGTTTTATTTGCCGCATACCAGTAAAAGGGATTGGGCCTTTTATCGCGCAGCCTCAAAAAGATTCATGTGGAATAAGATAGACCCTGAATATCAGGCTGAATTAAAAGGTATCGCCGAAGGCTTAAACGCCAAAGGTTATAAATATGACAGCCTTGACCTTGTAGCATTGAATGCCAATATTGAGCTTTCACAATATTATGTGCCGGGATTAGATAATAAAATTAAACCGGGCAGTGGCAATAATAAAGCACCTGGCAATTGCAGCGCTTTCATCGCCACCGGCAAATACACTAAAGACGGCAAAATAGTAATCGGCCATAATAACTGGACGGATTACATTGAAGGCGAACGCTGGAATGTGATTGCAGATATCACCCCGCAAAAGGGCAACCATATATTAATGGACTGCGCCCCCGGTTTTATACACAGCGGCGATGATTTTGTGGTAACCAATAGCGGCATATTAATTACAGAAACTACCATAACCGGTTTCTTAGGTTTTGATACCACACGTACACCTGAATTTGTTCGCGCCCGCAAGGCCGCGCAATACAGTAAAAGTATTGATGACGTTATTCGTATTATGACTACGGATAATAATGGCGGTTATGCCAACGATTGGCTGATCGGTGATATTAAAACCAATGAGGTTGCCAAACTGGAACTTGGCTTAAAAGATTATAAAGTTTGGCGATCAAAGGATACCGCTATGATCGGCTCTAATTTCCCAAGTGATCCCAAACTGATTAAAGAAGAAACAACTTTTAACGTAAATGATCCTACCAACTCTCCTAACGCCCGCAAATTACGGATGCAGCAATTAGTGGCTGTTGATTATAAAGGCAAACTGAATGATGCTACCGGTAAAGTTATTGAAGGCGATACCTACGATGCCCTTAATAAGAAACAGGCATTGGATCGTTGTGTGATCGACGGCCACGTAGACCAAGACCCTAAAGGTGTACCAGAATGGAACGAAGGACCATACTACCCGATGGGCGCTGTGCAAGGAAAAGTTACCACCAGCGCCTTAGCCAGCAACATGCAGCTTTGGGCCCACATGGGCCACCCTGGCGGAACCGACTTTTTAGCAGGACCATTTTTTAAGAAACATCCTGAATATGGTTACCAAAGTAAATATCTGCGCGATATGAAAGCTTATCCCTGGACCTTGTTTACAGCCTCGAAATAATATAGATTGTTATCTTTGCAGCCCGGAGGCATTATAGCCTTCGGGCTTTTTTATGAATTTTTATACACGTAAATGGGTAAAACCCGAAGACCTGAATGCACACGGAACCTTATTTGGTGGCAGGTTACTGAGCTGGATTGATGAAGAAGCGGCTATTTATACAATTGTGCAGTTAGGCACCAACGGTTGTGTTACCAAGTATATGTCGGAGATCAACTTTATTAATTCTGCAAAACAGGGTGATATTATTGAATTGGGAATTAAGGCAACGCATTTTGGGCATACTTCCATCACCTTAACTTGCGAAGTGCGCAACAAGATCAGCCAAAAGACTATTCTTACTATCGATAAAATTGTATTTGTAAGTGTTGACGAGTTTGGTAAGCCAGTTAAGCATGGTAAAACGGAAATCACATATACTGACGAACGGTTGAGGGAAGAAGATTGATTATTCCATCATCAATCTTCTGATCAATTCGGCACTTTGTGCTTTGCCCTCATCCAGGCGGTGACTAAAGAAATTCTGCACCTCGTTAAAGTGCTTTTTGTAGCCTTCCATATCGCCGTAGCCTATAATAGCCGACCATTCGCGCACCGCGGAGTGAAATTCCAAATCGTCACCACGGATAGTTTTATCATATAGCGCGGTTTCAATTGACTCTTCCAATAGCGCCTCGTTTTTAAACAGATATTCAGCAATGCCCAAACGCAAGCGGAAAGGCGGTGTTTGGCAAATGAGGTTATCATAAGGGTTTACACCTAAATGATACCAGGCATCAACCATACTCAATATACTTAGGTGCGAGTTTGGCTTTTGAAGCTCCGGCTGAGAGGATAGGGAAAATTCCTTCATTACTGTATCGCTTAGCATTATCGGCTTGCGGCTTTCATGGAAAACAAAATCCCGGGCACGGTAAAGGCGGGTTCGGAACGCTTCTTCCTCCTCCTTGATCATCAGCTTAAATAATTCTGATTCTGATTCAGCATAAGCTTTCACTTGTTGTCGTGCATACGGGTTCAATATAGCTAACCCAGCATACACGTGTGCTTTGTAGCTAAAGATGCGCAGGGTGGTTAATATCTTCACATTATCAATACCGCCAACGTAGGAGCCATTCTCCCATGGGAAAAAGCCGGCAGATTTCCAGGCCGTTCCCATACTTTCAAAACCAACGTGGGTTACGGCTTGGGTATCTGCAACTATTTTATCGTGCTCATGATAATCGGCCATTTCCACAATATCAGTTTCGATGGATGTGAATAAATCAAGCATTCGTTTATAAGCCTCTTTATCCGTGCGATGCGGAATCAGGATCAGCTTCTGCCCTTTCGGCTCAAAGCCTGGACCATGCATGGCGTGAAAAGTGATTATTTTAGCATCAGCCGGCAGGTATTTTTCAAAAATGTTTACCTCCGGCGTTTTCACCGAGGTTTGCCCGGCTACGATCGCGCCGAACTTAGTTGCCGGGCCGCATTCAGCGGCTACCTGCTCTAATTTTTCAGCTTCTACCGAATAAATAATCAGGTCGTTAGTACGTGCAACATCTTTGCCGTTATCTAATATTTTTATACCAAAAGGTGAGAGTTCCTGTTTAAGTGAATTAATATTTTCAGGCAAATCACAACCGCATACGGTGTAACCTGCTTTTGCAAAGGCCTTTGCATAAAGCTTGCCCATGTCGCCTAAACCAATCATGCCAATATTCATTCCGCTAATATAACTATGAGCGGCAAATTTCCGTATGAAAGGAAAAAAACATCACCTTTAAATCCAGTTTAACAAACAATAAAGCAAAATTGTGCTTGTTTTATTAGCATTGTTATATGTAATTTCACAATATGAAGAAGCCGCTTATCCTTCAACTCGTTATTGTATTAATTTGCTTTACTGCAACATCGCTTTATGCTCAGGATTCTGTAAAAAAGGTGCCTGTTATAAAACCGGCTGTTCCCAATACGTATTCAAAGTATAAAACTTACAAACCCCTCGCCAGGACTTATGCCTCGAAAGTAGCCGATACCACAAAAGCTGCCATCGCAACTGCGAAACCTGCTACACCAACAGATAACAGCCTGAACGGCCAATATCAATATTTACTAACCAAGGTTTACTTTTATCAGCAACCATTATTAAATGCTTTTCACAAAAGTATTACCGATACCCTTAGCCAGGTGCGCAAGGGCTTAAAGGCATCGCAAAACAATCTGGCTGTTGCCAATAAAACTATTGATAGTTTGCAAGCCAGCATCAAAGCAAATACACAATCACTAAACGAATCCAACCAAAAGGTTGATGAAGTAAGCCTGATCGGCGTACCGGTTACTAAGGCAACTTATAACCTGATTATGTGGGGACTGGTTATTGTATTTGGCGCTGTTGCAGGTATTGTACTTGCCAGGTCAGGATCTAATATCCGCGAAGCTAAATATCGCGTTCAGCTGTATAATGAGTTGGAAGAAGAATACCGCGTTTACAAAATAAAAGCCAACGAAAAGGAAAAGAAAATGGCCCGCGAACTGCAAACCGAACGCAACAAGCTCGACGAGCTTTTAGGCAGGGGGTAATCTATGAGGGCTTACTTATTCGGATGGAACCCTGTTAAATTTAAATGGGATGATCTGGATGATGATATTGCCAAACTACAAGCAGGCAATAAACTGGAGGAAGACTGGAGTGTAGCAAGCCACAAAACCATACAACCCGGCGACAGGGCGTACATCGTCCGTGTAGGCGTGGAACCAAAAGGCATATTCGCCTCGGGGATTATATCATCCGAGCCATTCCTCGCTTTACGCAAGGGTCGCACTTACCACCGAATAGTCATTGCGTTTGATGTGCTGCTCAATCCCGATAAACAACACATACTTACCCTGGATATTTTAAAAACCGGCAACCTCGCTGCCCAAACCTGGACACCGCAAGCATCCGGCATCTCCATCCGCCCCGAACTGGTTGATGAACTGGAAGGCGTTTGGCAGGATTTCCTAAATCCAGAATAACTGTACTGTTTCACGAAACAATTGGTACACTTTTCAGGTCCAAAAGTGTCTTTTTGTGGTCAAAAACAGCTATATTACAAACCAAAATCGACCAAAAAATAGCAATTTTAAGCGATTTTGAGTCTCAAAAAGCATTTAAAACATCAATTTTGAGTCTAAAACATTAAAAAATAACGCCATTTACAAGTTTCAGAATTCCATTTTGTTTCAATTTGGAACAGTCATGCTATCAATAGACTATCGAACTTTTGTGCATAGTGGCATAGCCAATTATATCTGCTTCAAATAAAAATCGCTTATAAAGTCTTTGATTGAAAGGTGCAATAAGAGTATCGGGTTTCCCATCTCCTTTTTGCATTCTATAATGTAACCCGATCGTGTATTTTTTTGAAGGCAGTTGTAATGTACCGGGAAACTTTCTTATCGAAAGCAAAACAGCCGAATCACATTCCGCGCTAAGCCCTTTGACAATCTTAACCTCACTTATCCTTTTATCTTTATTAAGCTTAAAACAGATTGCCACATCTCCCTCCACGTCATTCTCCCTGGCAACGGCTGGATACCTTGTCTTTTTGAGTAAATAATCCTTAAAAGCATTAATTGTTGAATCTTTCTTTGATGCTGAGGACTGTGAGTATCCCGTCATACAAAAAAGCAAAATTGCGATAATTAGGTATAGGCTTTTCATAAAGTAATTTACACTAAATTCTACAATAACAAAAAATCCCTGTACAGCACAGACATTGCTTCCTTCCAATGACAATAGGAGAAAAACCCAAATAAAACAAAAGCACAACCCCACCGTTAACCCCAAAAAATCGGCATCAGGGCTGATCTGGTAACCACAGGCCCAGCCAAAGCACTACCGCTCATAGGATCAGAACGCAGCCGAGAGTTTTCTTTTGGTTACTTTTCTTTTGCGGAAAAAGAAAAGTAACGCTTAGCGCAACGATACCAGAGAAAAGTAAACGTTAATGCAATGCTGTAGAAATGCACACCGCAGAAGATTCTTCGCTACGTTCAGAATGACAAAGGGGATAGGTTAAAAGCAAAAAAGCCATTCGAATTATCGAATGGCTTTTTATATCTTGAATCTTGATTCTTATATCCTGACTCTAGCTTCCGTACCTTCCGGTACTATCACACTTTGATCTCAACTTCAACTCCACTTGGCAATTCAAGTTTCATTAAAGCGTCTACAGTTTTTGAGTTAGAGCTGTAGATATCCAATAATCTCTTGTAAGAGCATAATTGGAATTGCTCACGTGCTTTTTTGTTTACGTGCGGTGAACGTAATACTGTAAAGATTTTCTTTTCAGTTGGTAAAGGTAGCGGTCCGCTTACTACAGCGCCGGTAGGCTTTACAGTCTTAACGATTTTCTCGGCTGATTTATCAACCAGGTTGTAATCGTAAGATTTTAGTTTGATTCTGATTCTTTGGCTCATTTTGTTTTTGTTTTATACCAACCCTAAGAGCTATTTATTAGGGTTGATGGATTTGTTACTATGTGCAGATGTGCTTATATGCAAATGTGCGGATGCTTTTGATTTCTCATTTGCATATCTGCACATCTGCATATTTTCACATCAATTTATTTACGCGTTTGCTGCTGCTTTTTTACCTTTTACTTTAGCAACTACTTCTTCCTGTACGTTACGTGGCGCTTCAGCATAGTGATCAAACTCCATGGTTGAAGTAGCACGGCCTGAAGTAATGGTACGTAACTGGGTTACATAACCAAACATTTCCGACAATGGTACAGTTGCTTTAATTACCTGTGCACCTGCGCGTGAATCCATACCTAACAACTGGCCACGACGACGGTTCATGTCACCGATAACATCACCCATGTTTTCTTCAGGGGTAAGGATCTCGATTTTCATGATCGGCTCTAACAACATTGGTTTACATTTTGGCAATGCCTCACGGTAAGCCATCTTAGCTGCTAACTCGAAAGATAGCGCGTCTGAATCGACCGCGTGGAACGAACCATCAATCAACCTAACTTTTAAGTTAGTTAAAGGGAAACCTGCTAACACACCATTTGCCATTGAAGCCGCGAAGCCTTTTTCAACAGATGGGATAAACTCACGAGGGATTGAACCACCGCTAATTTCGTTAACAAATTGTAATCCTTCTTTACCTTCGTCGTTAGGTGATAATATAACTTGTATATCAGCAAATTTACCACGACCACCAGTTTGTTTCTTATAAGTTTCACGGTGCTGGATAGAACCTGTGATCGACTCTTTGTAAGCAACTTGTGGCGCGCCTTGGTTAACCTCTACTTTAAATTCACGTTTCAAACGATCCATGATGATATCTAAGTGAAGCTCGCCCATACCTGAAATTACAGTTTGGCCGGTTTCTTCGTCAGTATTCACACGGAAGGTTGGATCTTCTTCAGATAATTTACCTAAAGCCATACCTAATTTATCAACGTCAGCCTGAGTTTTAGGCTCAATAGCTAAACCGATAACCGGCTCAGGGAAGTTCATCGATTCAAGAATGATCGGGTGTTTCTCGTCGCAAAGGGTATCACCTGTTTTAATATCTTTAAAGCCTACTACCGCAGCAATATCACCTGCACCTACATTAGGTATAGGGTTTTGCTTGTTAGCATGCATTTGGAATATACGTGAGATACGCTCTTTATTGCTTGAACGCATGTTGTACACATATGAACCAGCCTCTAAGTTACCAGAGTATACGCGGATAAAGCACAAACGGCCTACGAAAGGATCCGTCGCGATTTTAAACGCTAAAGCTGCAAATGGCTCTTTTTCTGATGGCTGACGAATAATTTCTTCGCCTGTATCAGGGTTAGTACCAACAATACCATCAACATCAAGTGGCGAAGGCAATAGCTCCATCACGTAATCAAGCATGGTTTGTACACCTTTGTTTTTGAATGATGAACCGCAAACCATAGGAACAATCTTAGCATCTAAAACTGCTTTACGTAAAGCGTCAAGCACTTCGCGCTCAGTGATAGTTTCAGGAGCATCAAAGAATTTTTCCATCAGGCTCTCATCGTAATCAGCAACTGATTCCAATAATTTCTCTCTCCACTCAGTAGCTTCCTCTATCATATCATCAGGGATAGGCACTTCAGTAAAGGTCATACCTTTATCATGCTCATTCCAAACAATACCTCTCCAGTTAATTAAGTCAATAACACCTTTAAAGTTCTCTTCTGCGCCAATTGGCAACTGAAGCGGAACAGCGTTACTGCCTAACATGCTTTTTACCTGTTTTACAACATTTAAAAAGTCGGCACCTGAACGGTCCATTTTATTAACGAAACCTATACGGGCAACGTTGTAGTTGTTAGCAAGTCTCCAGTTAGTTTCTGATTGTGGTTCAACACCATCAACAGCACTAAATAAGAACACTAAACCATCCAATACACGTAACGAGCGGTTTACTTCTACAGTAAAATCCACGTGTCCCGGAGTATCGATAATGTTAATGTGGTAGTTATGGCCACGGTATTTCCAGCCAACAGTAGTAGCTGCAGAGGTAATGGTAATACCACGTTCCTGCTCCTGCGCCATCCAGTCCATTGTAGCTGCACCTTCGTGTACTTCACCAATCTTGTGGCTAACGCCCGAGTAGTAAAGGATACGCTCTGTTGTAGTGGTTTTACCAGCATCAATGTGAGCGGCAATACCTATGTTTCTTGTATATTTAAGATCTCTTGACATCTATGTTTTTTTATTGAGTGAATGAGTGATTTTGCGAATGACCGATTTTAATATGTACAAATCGTTAACAATTCACTAAATCACTCAATCACTAATTCGCTAATTAGAAACGGAAATGTGAGAACGCTTTGTTAGCCTCAGCCATTTTGTGCGTATCTTCTTTCTTCTTCACTGCTGCACCTTCACCTTTAGCTGCTGACATGATCTCGCCTGCTAATTTCTCCATCATGGTTTTTTCACCACGACGACGTGCATAGCTGATCAACCATTTCATACCCAAAGCAATCTTACGCTCCGGGCGAACTTCTGTAGGTACCTGGAAGTTAGCACCACCAACACGGCGGCTTTTTACTTCAACAGCAGGCATTACGTTATTTAAAGCTTTTTTCCAGGTTTCTAACCCGTTTTCGCTTGTTTTCTTTTCAACTATTTCAACTGCATTGTAAAATATAGTGTAAGCGGTAGATTTTTTACCATCATACATCATGTTATTTACAAACCTGGTTACCAAAATATCATTGAATTTTGGATCAGGAAGAAGGATTCTCTTTTTTGGTTTTGACTTTCTCATTTTTACTATCCTCCTTTAATTATTTCTTTTTACCTTTTGTTGGAGCCGCAGCTACTTGACCTGGTTTAGGGCGTTTAGTACCGTATTTTGAACGGCGCTGATTACGACCCGCAACACCTGATGTATCTAACGCACCACGGATGATGTGGTAACGTACACCTGGTAAATCTTTAACACGACCACCACGGATTAATACAATTGAGTGCTCCTGCAAGTTGTGTCCTTCACCCGGGATATAAGCGTTAACTTCTTTTCCGTTGGTTAAGCGCACACGTGCAACTTTACGCATTGCTGAGTTTGGTTTTTTAGGGGTAGTGGTATACACACGGGTGCATACTCCTCTTCGCTGTGGACAGCTGTCCAACGCTGGTGACTTACTCTTGTCAACCAGAGCTACTCTACCTTTTCTAACTAATTGCTGAATAGTAGGCATTTTTTCCTTTTTGTATTTACAGTTTTATCCTTATTTTAAGGACTGCAAAGGTAGGGACAATATTTCTGATTTTCAATAGGGTAGGCTAATTATTTTTCACTATCACTTTCTCCGCCACGTCATTGCGAATGTCTGAACCTCAATTTATTGAATTAAAGAATGACCGGAATTCCAAAAATTCACTAAATTCCAAAAATTCGAGTTCAGACAAATGCAAAAGCACAACCCTCCGTTCACCGTCCCAAATCGGCATCGTCTGGTTCGGCAACTACACCAGAAGTTCAAGCACAACCATTAAAAGAAGCAGGTGCAGCCGAGAGTTTTCTTTGGTTACTTTCTTTTGCGGAAAAAGAACGCGGAGCCCTCTTGAGAGCCTTTGAAAACAAACACCGAAAAAAGTGACGCTTAGCGCAGCGATACCAGAGAAAGTAAACGATTTCTTTGAAAACCAACACCACTGCTCCTATCAAAGCCAGCCCCGCTTTCCCCTCATACGCGCACAGGCATTAACCACGAAGGCCGGTATCCGCTGCAATCGGGTTTAGAGAACTAAGGCTTGTGCTAAAATCATAATTTTGTATAAAAAGGCTTCGTTTCCTTTATAAAATACGATTCCAAAGAACCCTTACCATTAATCTGTAAAAAGTCAACTATTTGATCGTTACCAAGATGATGCTGCGCTATGAAACCGGCTTCATTAGTTAAAGTACGCCATTCTCCCGTGGTTTCGAACGCGAAAATATAGTGTGGAGGATCAGCAGTTGCCGGATCATGAAACCACCCCAGATATGCGGCTTTAACCTCAGTCTTTTTCGAAAATAAATCAATTAAATCCTTTATAATTTCAGTTGGATATATCGCCGGTTGTCCTATTTGAATAGGCGTCGTTTTTTCATAGGTAATTTGTCTCAGGCTACCAGGATTCCCATTGAGTAAATTCTGTATCTCTTCTGCTGAAAACTCTTTCCCATAATCGGAATAAGGATTCAATATTAAATTTGCGCCCTTTAACAATTCAAAAATATCAGCGCCTTTGGCCTGAAAATATTGTTTATTCCCTTTAAATATGCCTTTATCTGTTATCCTTGCAGGAGATGTGAATACAGGTATACGTTTATCAGCATAGGTATATATACTAATTTGGGTATCAGCCCGAAGCTTAATAAATCCTTCATCTTCAAACTTGTTATTTGTTAAAACAACCAGGTTCTCAGTTAGTATTCTTTTTTCAAACTCACCCCGATAGTATTGATTAGTGGCAGCCTTTTTTAGCAGTTCCTCAAAGCTGTCAGTTTTTTGCTTTCTTAAAAATTTAAATAGATCCATTATAAAAGTAAAAGTATTATCAAAACCCTAATCTAACCGCAGCCCTATAAATTTCCGAATTAGGCGCCGACCATCCTTTTGCTTTCACTACCCATTCCTTATAGTCATCATCTTTACCCATTTTGTGGTACACGCTTGCCAAATTAAAAGCCATCTCTGCTTTGGTTTCGTTACTCCCTTGTGCATCCGGGTACAAATCAATGCCTTGCTTATAAAGCGCTATTGCTTTATCATAATCCTTCTTATTCATATAAGCATACCCCAACTCGCGATAGAACATCATATTCTTGGGATCATATTTAACCGCATTTTCCAACACCGCAATAGCATCATCAGGTCTGTTTAATGCGTTGTAGGCATAAGCAACCTCAAATTCCAAACCCTTGTAATGCTGGTTAGCTTTATACGCTTTAGCCAGATACTTTAACGCCGTTTCGCTATCACCTGCAGCATTATAATTAAAACCCATGTGGTAATTATAAAATGTGGATGTATCATTATTGAATTTATAGTATAAATTTACCCAACCTGGGCGCGGTTGTATATTTAACTCCCTAAAATGCTCCGCTGGCAGTAACGCTACGTTCATTGTATTCGGCTGCAATCTATATTTAAGAGACCGGGTTCTGGTCATGCTGGTATCCCCAACATAATGTCCATTAGCATCAATGATGAAAAAACCTTTAAGATCCAACGTAAATCCGGCCACCTCATCAATATAAATAAAGCCGTAATAATATCGTGCTGAGGTATCTCTCTTCGGCATTACCACCCATTTCAACTCGCATCTGGTAAAGCGCTTATCAAATTTTAAAGCAGTATCAATATGCTGCATTTGCTGTGCAAATGCCTGAACTATTAAGATGGTAAAAAAGCAGGTAAGCAGTATTTTTTTCATAGGTTAATAAGGTTTCGCCCTAAAGCTAAGTAACATCCGCCACAAAAAAAAGAGCCTTGAAAAACTCAAGACTCTTTACAATAAACACTCACTCTAAAATTTCTTAATAACCACGGTAGTAATGGTGATGATGTGGGTAACCATAACCTACGTAGCAACCTGATGTTACTGATACAACTGCCGCTCCTATGATCAATGCTAATGCAAAAATTCTCTTTTTCATAATCGTATTTTTTAATGTCAACAACCAAATTAGCGGCTGTTTAATTATTGGATACAATTAATTGCAAAAGGATTAATTACGGATGCGATTTTTTAATAATTGCATCTTAGCTGCCAAAACACGACTGTTCATTGTTTGCACCTTATTTGCCGACATATCTACATTAAACTTACCGTTGGTAACAGTTTCAGTAGTTGTACCATCCGCATCATTAACCAATACACCACTAAACGTACCCTGTACATTAGTACTGCTGATTGAGGTAATAGTTACTGTAGTTGTTGTAGATATTGTAGAATTGGGAATATTAATATCAACATCAGTTTCAAAAACATCAGCATCATTCCCTGATAAAGATCTAGCATAAGTAATAGCCGGGAGAACTGTTGCATTGGGGTCTGTTGATGAATTTAAAGTGTAAGTACCTTTAACAATTGGCCCTTCAGCCAAAAGGCCGACAATAATTGATTGCGCGCTACTGCCAGTTCCGCTTACGCCTTGTATGGCAAGTACATACACACCTGAGTCGCTTGCAAGCTGTGCAATTGCAGTAGTGCTAAAATTAATATTTGAGCCACCAACAGTTGCTGTAATTGTATTTGAGCTGCTCGTTTTAGTAGAATCTTTTTTACAAGATGCAAAAGATAACATTGCACATATCGAGAAAAGTAAAAGTTTTTTCATTTTTTATCGCAATAAATAGTTTAAGAATACAGCTAAGATAAGGCTTTTCTAATACATTTCTAATGCTATAGTAATATTCTTGTTACTTTCGACCACTTACCATCACATCCAATTACGATCGTTTCTCCACACTATCATAAAATCCACCAAACGAATTCATCCTAACCGCTTCCTCTCTAAAAAAGTCGCCCGGAAAACCAAGTGATATGGCGCTAACCTCATCCAACCTTTTCAGCTGATCCTCGTTAAGCGTAACATCCATTGTTTTCAAATTATCATGCAGCTGGTCAACCTTAGTTGCACCGATGATGGGGATGCACGAGAAACCCTGCTGCCTTGTCCACTGTAAAGCCACATTCCCCGGCGATATGCCCAGTTCATCCGCGATAGCGATAACTACTTTGGTGATTTTTTCACTGTGCTCGCTCAAACGGTTACTTTCCGGTTTGATGCGACCTTTCTCGCCACGCAAATATTTGCCGGTTAATGCGCCGCCCGCCAATGGCGCCCAGGGTGTAACCGTCATGCCGAAATGTTTAGCCATCGGGATCAGCTCGCGCTCCGGAGTACGCTGCAATAAACTGTATTCAACCTGCAAAGTAATAAACTGGCTCCATCCCATCAATTCTGCAAGGGTGTTGCCTTTAGCTACCACCCAGGCTGGTGTATCGCTTATAGCGGCATAATTTATTTTGCCTTGTTTAATCAGATCATCCATACCGCGCAGTACCTCATCAATCGGGGTAATATTATCCCAGATATGCAGGTACAGCACATCAATAAAATCAGTTTTTAAACGCTTCAAGCTTTCCTCCACGCTACGCATCATATTTTTGCGGTTATTACCCGATGCATTTGGATTGGTGATATTATCCTTCAACGTATATTTAGTAGCCAGCGCAAAATAATCCCTGTCGTGGTTACTTAAATAATCCCCGATGATCTTTTCGCTGGTGCCAAGCTTGTAAACATTGGCGGTATCAATAAAATTGCCGCCGGCATTAGCAAAGGCATCCATTATATCAAAGCTGGTGGCAGCATCAGCACCCCAGCCACCTTCGGTACCAAAACCCATGGTACCCAAACAAAATTCCGAAACTTTAAGACCTGAACGACCCAGTAATTTGTATTTCATGACAATAGTTTTAATACAAACAATATTAATACACTTTTGGTTGTAAACTTATATATATAAAGTCAATTTTACATGAAAACGATAACCCTGCACAAACCGCTTAAAATCGACGCCATATACAATCATCTATCCCAAAACTTAAATCCGTTGTTTAATAAGCATAAGCCTACTATACTTAAATATAATGTAGATAATACCGGGAATGCTATTGAAATAACCCAGCCCGAACTTTACGAGGGAGTACTATATCACATTGAATTAGATAACGATAAGCTAAACATAACCCGCTCCGAGCATTATGTAGATGATGTAAACTCGTTAACCCTTGAAAGTGTAATGAATGAATTATTTGATGACCTGTCCGGCAATCGCGGCACAGATCTGGTGCAGGAGGGATGAGGGAACCGGGATTTAACGAATTTTAGTGATTTACAGGAGCTTATATCCTCTAAATCACTAAAATCGGTTTAATCTAGGTTTTCTAACCATTAATCCACGTAAATTTATACTCTAACATTGGATTTTTCATACGTTCGGCAACGCGTAGTAAACGGTTTGGAAGGCTTACTATATAATCACGTGCTTTTTCACCGGCTTCGTTAAGGTCGGGCATGCTTTCAATGTGCCAGTCCTCAATAAGTTCCTTTAAAATATCTACGTAGTCAATCGCGGTGTAAATACCCAGGCGTTGCGCGGCATCGGTAAAGTGACCAAAGGTTTGGCCTATCTTTAATCCCACTTCACGTAAAAAGTGCGCAGGCATAACAATTTTCTTGCGCATCATATCTTCAAAAGCAAGCATTGCTCCGTTAGGGTCAACCTCAAATATTTTTTCGATAAAATGTTTATAAGCCTTAGCATGGCGGGCTTCGTCAGACGCGATCACACCACACATTTTTGATAACAAGGTATCACCATCTTTTTTAGCCTGTGAAGCCACACGACGGTGAGAAATATTTGTAGCCAGTTCCTGAAATGATGTGTAAATAAAATTACGATAAGGATCATGTCCTGTACCGATGTCAAAACCATCAGCAATCAGGTATTGTGTTGATACCTCCATCATGCGCATATTAACACGGCCCGATAGGTATAGGTATTTGTTCAGCAAATCACCGTGACGGTTTTCTTCAGCGGTCCAGTGGCGGTTCCATTTCATCCATCCACCTTCCTCATCGTCGGATACACCCTGAACCATTGCCAACCATGATTCATAGCTTGGCAAAGCTTCTTCGGTAATGGTATCACCAATTAGTACAGCAACCAGGTCATATGATAAGCCTTTGGCGCTTTCCTGCATTTCTTTAATTTCACTAAAAAATGTATCTCTCGAAGCATCTGGTAAAAAGTCGGATGGCTGCCATATGGTATCAATCGGCTTCAAATATTCACCCATTTTTTCGAGCATAAATTTCTCGATATGTACCATTACTTCCCGTCTCTTATCTTCAAAGAATTTCATAAAATGTATCAGTAAAGCGCAAATGTACTTATTTTAATATAAATAAAAATATATCATTTTGTAGCGGTATAGCCTATGGCATCTTTCATACACGCGGGTAAATTTTCAACAGAGGGTGGCCCTGTAAAAATAGAGAACCCAGCATTATACTCCCACAACATACCGGGTATATTTAATCCCTTTAATGCGCTTCGCATGGCTTTAATATAATGGCACCGGCTATCCAAATCGGCATATTTATTATAAACGCCATATTCACCGCATAGTATGGGCACATCATATTTATTGCTCCAGTTTTTAGCTATTTGTAATTTATCCCTGAGCGATTGCTCGTTCCCATCCCGCGGGTATTGTTTGTAATTGGCTTCGCCCCAGGTACCTGCCGTCTCCGGGTTAAGTTTTGGGAAATTTTCCCCATTGTATGGAAATGATACCCCAGTTGTTGCAGCTGCCGCACCAACCCATTCCGCTCCCTGATGAGTAAAAAGAAATGGCTCATAAAAATGAAAAGTGTATATAATATTGTCATCTGCCAGCCTTACAAACCGGCTCAGCTCGTAAATACTGTTATAGTTTGATGCGCCCACAATCAGGGTACGTTGTTTATCAATTTGGCGTATGGCGGTAACAATATTATACGCGGCATCCTTCCATATTTGCGGGTTCATGTGCGGCGGTTCATTGTACAACTCAAAAAATAGGTTGTTTGGGTTTTGGTTGATGTAACGTTTTGCTAAAAACGACCATAACTTAATGATTTTGGGTGTTTCCGCCAAGTAATTACTGTCATTCAAATTGCCGCCATGGTAATCTATTATCAATTTAAAACCATACAGGTTGCACTGTTTTACTACATAATCAACACGTGCCAAAACTTTATCAATCGGTATTTGATGCGATTCGTAATAAGCGAAAGCTACCGGCAGGCGGATACTTTTAAACCCAAGCTTTTTAAGCAACCTTAAATCGGCAGGATTAATTTCACTGGTATCTAACACGTTTTTATTCCAAGCCTGCTCCAGCCACGAAACACTGATGCCATTGTTTAAACTTTGCGCCCTGGTAAATATCACCGCCCTATCAGGCAATATTTTTGGTTTGCTTTTTGCATTGAGGCATAGTATAGCGATTCCGAGTAACAATATGTGCCTGAATGCGATTGAAATAGTATTGCAATTTTCATTAGCCATATTTTTAGTTTATTTTTAATCGCGTATTACGTATTATATAACACAAACCTGATTGCATACTTAATCATAATTTAAGAAAAACGAATAATGTTTATTCAGATTACTAAAGAAGAACTTACCCGGGACTTGTCAAAAAAGGCCTGGTATCAAACCAATATTATCATATTCAGCATTATACTGTCATACCCCTTATTTAGTATAGTTGATCTTATTTTCGTACCCAATATATGCTTACAGCTTTTTATAGTACGTATTATAATCAGCATTGTTATATATGCTTTGTATACCTTTTTTCAGTACAAAAAATATAATTACCGCATATTACTGCATATATCCTTCCTTCTTCTATCAATAACATCAGCATTACTGTGTACATTGGTAAATATCGAACAATTAAACATATACTTTTTATTGTACTCGGTTGTAATACTATTTTTTAATCTGCAGGTTTTTTGGGAGCCTGTTAACTCGGTAATACAAACATTAGTAGCCTTTTTATTACTGGCATTGTTTTTTAATATTTTCGGCGAATACACCTTAGATTCTTTCATCAGCAATGGTGGCATATTCTTTTTTATAATAGCTGTAATATCATGCCTTATTCCTACCGCCCGTTACAAGGTGATTGAACGTGATGTCCGCTCTCAAATCCTGATCGAAAAATCAAACGAACAGCTTAAAGATCAAAACCGCGACATCAACGAGAAAAACAAGATCATCGATATGCAATATGAGCAGTTGCGCAAGCTTGATGAGCATAAAAATAGCTTTATAAATATTGCAGGGCACGACTTGAAGAACCTGATCGGTTCTATTGTGATGAGTAATAACATGCTGAAAGAAGAAAGTTACAGGTTAAGTGCAGATCAAAAGGATTTTGTGGGGTATATAGCTGATTCAGCCGAAAAAATGCAATACATGTTAAACAAATTGATGGACGTGAAAGAAATTGAATCGCCGGAAATGAGCTTCAACATGGAAGTATTTGATATAAACGCCGAAGTACTGCACGTATTTAAAGGCCTTGTTGAAACCGCTCAGATGAAGAACATTCACCTGGTTGATAATATTTTGAAATTACCTTTACAGGTAAGGCTTGATAAAGTATTCGTGGGCCAGGTATTTCAAAACCTGCTGTCAAACACGATTAAGTTTTCACAAACCAATAACAGCATAAAAGTAATTACCAGTCTTCAGCGCCAAAAGTTTGTATTTGAAATTATTGACGAAGGTATAGCCATAGGGCAGGATGAGTTGGATATGATGTTCAACAAATTAAAAACCCTTAATGATGCAACCGGATCAAAAGAAAGCAGGCTTGGTTTAGGCCTTTCAATAGCCAAATTAATGACCAAAGAAATGGGCGGCGAATTAGTTTACCGCAGCGACGAGAACGGCAACTATTTTAGAGTAGAATTTTACGTAATAAATTAACACCATCAACCAAAAATGAACAAATTTTTAAGCTTTTTAGCACTTGCGCTACTATTAAGTACAGCATCAATTGCCCAGCAACAGGCTATAATATCTTTTAAAGCTATGGGGCATGATGATGAACCTATATTTGGAATGATCGGTTCTACATCTTATTTTTTTAAGCTCGATCCGCAATACGAGGTAACGGGTAGTAAGCTGGTTTTATTTTTCGAGCCATCACAGGCTTTACTGAAAGATAAATCATTCATTAACATACTTATTGATGATAAACCGGCATATAGCAACAGGCTTACAGGCGATTCTATACAAAGAATAGTTTTAAACCTGAGCCGAAATGATATATCACCCGGCGGGTTCTTAAAAATACAGGTTAAAACCCTGGCCACGATAAGTGATGACAAGTGCCGCGATTTGGATAACCCCGGCATGTGGATCAAAGTAAAAAACTATTCTTACCTGTCACTAACCAAAAGCGATAAAAACTTTTTCAGTAACGTGAATATCAGCAATTGCTTCGATTCAAAAAAAGCGATTGTTTATCCGGCAAACCCTACCCTGCACGATTTAAAAGCAGTAGCCTGGGCATATTCAAGATTAAAAAAAACAGGCATAGCCAATATTGGTGTTTACGAGGCTGATAAAAAACCCGATAGCGTTAGAAATTACGTAATGGTTGGTAACATGAGCTCGATACCTGATGGCGTAAAAGGCTTGGTAAAAGTTACACCGCAAGATGGCGAAGGTTTGTTTTATTTACATAAAGCCATCACCCTTGCTACCGATACCGTAACACAAATTGTTAATGTTAGAAACTCACTGCTGCCTATAAAAACTGTAGTTACCTTAAAAGTACCTACCGAGATATTATTTGTTACCGGTGGTGATGATGCCGGTTATGAGAAAACAATTACCGCGTTGGGTAATATGAATATCTTAAACTCAACCTTCGGCGATTATTTATTGATAGGTACTGCCGAAAATACCTTCTTTAAAACAGTTGATGAAAACCGCTCAAAACTTACCTTAAAACAAATTGGCGGTGCAACCAATTTCATGTCGGGTATCGGTTCATTAAAAAGTGAGTATAACTTTAAAAACAGCGATTTTAGCTTCACCCCTAAAGAAGTTGAAATACACTTCCAGGGTATATACAGCAGTTTAGCCCCCGGCGATCGCGGGTTCTTCAACATCTACCTGAATGGCTCATTAATAAGCAGTGAAAAGCTGGATGTTTCGGGCAAATTGAATACCTCAATAACCATAAACCGTTACCAGCACCATAAATACAATACTTTGGAGGCCGAGTTCAGGTTCTATCCAAATAGCGGCAACTGTAATAACAGCTTTACCAATTTCTTCTCAGAAATTGATGTAGATCAGTCGTACCTGGAATCAAAAGATCCATTCATCACTAACGATCTGAGCTTTTACCAGTATCCCGAGGCATTCAATAGCGGTACTACCCGCATTGTAGTAACCAGGAGCTATGCTAAATACGCGGCAGCGGCCATGGGCGAAATTATTTATGAGTTGAACAATAACATCAACGCCAATAACTTCCCTGAGTTTGTATACTCCGATCAGATTCAGCCAGGCGATTTAAAGAAATATAATATTGTAGCGCTGTTATCTAAAGATGACAAGTTAATGGATGACTTCCCGGATGCACCTATCAAATTTAACCAAAAATTCAGGATCTATAACAGCGATAACAATAAGACTGTTTACAGGTTATCAGATAGTGTATCAAATGGCCTGGCACAAATCTTCTATGGCCGAAGCAATAACGCTACACTGGTTTTAACCGCCACAGGCACGCAATTGGCCGATGCATTTTTAGCAGCCTCTAAGTCAATTACCGAGCAGCTTTCCACATTATCAAGCAACGTTTGTATCTCTGATGTAAACTCTAATAAATACCTGTTCAACATCAATAAATCAAGCGAAAACCTGGAATACATAGATACCAAAAGCGCCCTTACACGCTTTTGGGAATCATATAACCTGTATATTTTATTAGGTATACTAATATTAATATTGTTATCATTCCTGTACGTACGTTCAAGAATACAACGCTCACAAGAGTTATTTAATGATTAATTGCTTTTAAGCATTATTAAATCTTATAACCAACCTGCTTTGGCGGCCTTTACCGCTGCCAAGGCAGGTTAAAATTCATAAAACAATTTGTTAACAGCAGTAGATATGTCGATTCCGGAACTTTTGGTAAGTGATGGTTTTATTACATCGGATGATAAGCTAAAGATTGAAGATCTATCAGCCCAAACAAATACCTCGTTTATGAAAGTAGCGCTTACCTATGGCTACATTTCACGTAAAAATTATGAGCGCATACTACTCAATGCCGAATACAAAATTGAACAAATAAGAGATCAGCCTTTTGATATTGAAGTTTTAAAGAAAATAGAATTAAGGTTTGCCGATGACCGCCTGGCGCTGCCCTTACGCATCGAAAATAACAAAGTGGTAGCTGTAATGGCCGACCCAAGCGACGAACTTTTCCTTGATTTTATACGCTTCACCTATAACCTGGAACCACAGGTGATTGTAGCATCTGACCTCGACATATTATGGCTCTCGCATAAACTCATCGGCGAAAAGTATGTAAAATCTGCCGTATACGAACTTCTAAATACCGATGCCGAAAGCTCGGCCATTGTTACGTTTACATCTCCACAGCTTATTTCAATGTTTGTGCTTATCGCCGTCATTGCTATTGGTTTGGTAGTCAATTTTAAAAACACATCCATACTGATCAACGTGCTGCTAAGTTCGTTTTTCCTGATTGCTATTATATTTAAATTGTTCCTGGCCTTAGTAGGCTCCCGGTTCGAGTTACATCAGGCCGTCACTAAAGAAGAGTTAGCTTTAGTTAATGAAGATGAGCTGCCTATCTATACCATACTGCTCCCGGTTTATAAAGAGGATAAACTGATCAAAAAGCTGATATGGAACCTGCAAAGCCTCGACTATCCCCGCGAAAAACTCGACATAAAATTAGTTATTGAAGAGGATGATGATAAAACATTAAACGCTGTTCGAAATCTTGATTTCCCTGCCATATTCGAGGTAATTGTTGTGCCGTTCCACATGCCTAAAACCAAACCAAAGGCTTGTAATTATGCGCTGCACTTTGCCCGCGGTAAATATCTGACCATATATGATGCCGAGGATATCCCCGATACCGATCAGCTTAAAAAAGTAGTCGCCCTTTTCAATAAACTGCCCGAAAATTATATCTGTATTCAAAGTGCACTCAACTACTTCAACCGTAACGAGAACTTTTTAACAAGAATGTTCACCCTGGAGTATTCCTACTGGTTTGATTATATGCTGCCGGGTTTGGATACTTTGGATATTCCCATCCCACTAGGCGGTACCAGTAATCACTTCAAAATGGATAATTTGATAGAGCTTGGTGCCTGGGATCCATTCAACGTAACCGAAGATGCCGATTTAGGGGTGCGCGCTTATGCCAAAGGTTATAAAGTAGCCATCGTAAACTCCACCACTTACGAAGAAGCCAATAACGAACCCTTCAATTGGATTCGCCAGCGTTCACGCTGGATAAAAGGTTACATGCAAACTTACCTGGTACACATGCGTAACCCGTTTAAACTAATAAAAAAACTAGGTTGGAAAGGCTTTATCGGCTTTAGCTTTTTTGTTGGAGCAACGCCGCTTACGTTTTTGGTATACCCGCTTTTGCTTGCCATATTTATCGCTTATTTAATATTTGATTTTTCAGGCATCCACACCCTATTCCCCGACTGGGTGCTATTCATATCCATCTTCAACCTCATTGTAGGTAACATACTGATGATATACGTAAACATGATGGCCGTATTTAAAAGGCGCTATTACGAGTTGATACTATTTGCCATGGCTAACCCAATTTATTGGTTAATGCACTCCATCGCTGCCTATATGGGCTTATACGAATTAATTGTTAAGCCTTTTTACTGGCAAAAAACCAACCACGGTATAAGTAAAGTTAATAACCCGGTAAACGTAGTTAAATGAGATTCTCCAAATCATTCTTCTTAGCATTAATTACGCTGTTTTTAGCGATATATTACCTGGTTTGCGGCGCCTATCTCAACAAATTAGGCTATACCAACGCGGAGTCTCTTTTTTATATCGAAAAAGCCCGCATAGTATTTGACGGCGTGGGTAACAGAATTAAAGTAATGGGCTTAACCTCACCTATCTTTCCATTCTACGCCACATTCATATTTTTTATAACCTGTAGCAAAATGCTCGCGCCGGTTATCGCCTCAGCCATAGGTACCGCCGTATTATTTAACATCATGGCCGGCACCCTGGTAAAAAGATTTAATGATGATTTTTACATGCTAATACTGCTGATACTATTCATGCTTCATCCCGGCATACTCTATGCGGCATGCTCAGGTAAAGGTATTTATTTGGTGCTTATCTTCTTTTATCTATTCTTCCTTAATATACTCAAGTTTTACAAATCAAATACAACATTCCATATCTCCATAGCCAGTATATGCCTGGTTGTATTGGTGTTTTGCGATTATAAATTTATCTGGCTTACCCTATTCTTTATCCCGCTGGTGTTATCAATAGCTATACAAAGCCTAAACCTAAGCGAAAAAGAATCCATATTCCGGCTGTTTCTAAGTTTCAACAGCCCATCATTACGGCGTAAGCTCATCAGCAAAACATTTGCCTTATACATCATCATTTTCATACTGCCTATTGCATCAGTAATCGTTTTCAAACTGCTCAACCTAACTCACGCTAACGATTTAAATTACTTTTTAGAGAGCCCTTACGCAACATGGAACGTGTTGAGCGAAAGGGTGAATTTCGATCAGATCACCAGCACCCGGGCAAGTACGATCATCCCGCAGGAAATATCACTGCTGATTAGTTTAAAAGCCTTAGTATTTTGTCCAATGATAATATTGGCCATTTATCTGTTCAGGCGCAGCACCTACCAAATACTTACACTATTAACCCCCTTTGGGCTTATCGAATTTCTACATATAAAATACGATAAAGTATTTTTATCCTATGAGTATTACCTCATTTTCCTGGTACTGGCTCTATTATGTATCACCTTTAAAGCGCAACTAATACATCGGCAAAAAATCTTAAAACTTGCACTCATAATATTAGTGCCTATACAAATTTTTACGGGTTACTTATTTTTGGCGAAATCCAATTTACCCGAAGAAAGAAACTTTATAACAACGCTGTTAACCCGCAAACCATCCAGCATTGATAACCAGGATAGCAATCGCGACATTTCCTACTACTTGAATGGACTTCCAAGTAATTCCAATGTTTTGGTTGATGATGCCATTGCCTATCCGGTAATTGCTTATGTAAACAATATTAAGCAGCTCACCATGCCTTACCAGGACGAATTCTCCAGCGCTATCGAGTCCCCTCAAAAATACGACGACTATATATTAATTGCGACAGCGAAAAATATTGTTACCGGTTACACACAACTTAATAATAAATATATAGCCATTATAAAGCTGGCAAACTCAGCACTAAATCTGCGTACAGTTTACCAGAGCGACGATTGGATACTTTATCGCATTGAGAAATAAGTACTGATTTAATCCGCGATATATAGATCCATCGCCAGATTTATATCAATTTGCTTACCCGAAATTTCCAGTAAAGTATTTCTGATCATATCGCTCATCCCATTTAAAGCCAGGTCGTTTGGTTCTACACCGAAAGGTTCTTCAATTTCATCAGCAATAGCCTCCAAAGCAACAAAGGTATAGGCAATAAATAATACGATTATCGGAGTCATCCAACCAATACTATCCACAAACCCAAAAGGTAATAAAAGGCAATAAAAATAAACCGTCCGGTGGAGCATAATTTTATAAGTAAAAGGGATTGGCGTAGATGATATTCTTTCGCAACCACCAACAATATTTGAAAGCTCATTAAAATTCTCATCAAAAGCAGTAAGTATTATGGAATCCATACTACCTTTTTCCTTCGCATCCCTTGCCCATTTCGCAGCCTCCGAAAGAATGATCATCGGCTTATATTTAACACTACTTAGTTTCTGTGCTAACTCATCAGGTAACCATTTTTGCATATCACTGCTGGCATCCGTACCCCTTAACTGATGTTTCAGGGCATAAGTAAAAGCGATCAGGTAATTAATGAAAGTATTAGTCTCGATAGACGGACTTTTATACCCACTCAAAGTAATGCATTGCCTCGCTAACGATCTCGTCGTATTCAACAAAGCTCCCCATAACTTACGTCCTTCCCAAAATCGATCATAACTCGCGCTGTTCCTGAAACCTAAAAATAAGGCAAGTGCTATACCGAATAAAGTAAACGGAGCCGGATTTAACGAGATCTTATGATTGAATAATGTGCCCTTAAAATAAACAACAGCAATACTCAATACAAATAACACTATTAATCGTGGTAGCAGTCTTGGTAGAACAGATCCTTTCCATACAAACAACAGTTTAAACCAATGCAAATTCCTTCTTTGTATCATGAGTATTATAAAATGATGGATGCAAATATCGGAATAAGAAGCTTATTCTTTACCGGAAAAACAAAGCCACACCTTTCTATAAATGGTAGTCCCGCTATGCGCTCATACTACACAGGGCCTTAGCCGTCGAGGCCGGTATCCGCTGCTATCGGGTTTAGGGAAGAAGGGTCTGTAAATACCCATTAATTAAAGAGGATATTTAACGTCTTAATTATTTCTGATGAGCTCTTTAAATTACATTCCCAAATTCTAATAACATTCCACTTTTTGTTTGTTAAAGTTTCCGTTACTACCTCATCTCTTGTTATATTTCTTTTAATTTTAGCAGTCCAATACTCACTATTTTGTTTTGGAGTAGTGTTACGGCAATTATGCCCGTGCCAAAAGCAGCCGTCTAAAAAAATAACTAATCTTAATTTAGGAAATACTATATCGGGCTTACCAAACAGTTTAAAATTTCTTCTCCAGCCAGTTATGTGATTATCCTTAAATATCTTAATAAGTTTAAGCTCCGTAGATTTATTGCGATTGCTTTTCACATTTCGCATTATCTGGCTTCGCTTTTCTTTGGAAAAGGTATCAGTCATTTTTATGAGTAATACTTACCCATGATTTATCAAAACCAAGAGCATCAAGTACATTTTGTTTATCTAAAGCTTGAGGTTGTTTAATCTTGACAATAAGGCTTTTATTAGGTACTGGCTCTACGATGGTGAATTGAGAACCATGCGGTTGCCAAGTAAATAAATGTTCGTTAGTAGATTTTTCTATGCCTCTAAGATTACCGTTTTTGTTCCATTCCCATACATACAATTCCGGATCATATCGAATTGTGTCGAATTCAAAAATAACAACTTCAGTTAGATCTTCAGATTTAACCAAAACAACGGTGCGTAAATTCTGAAATTTTTCGCGCACTGCGGATACTCGCTCATTCCAAATATCCAGTATTGACTCTCCAACTAAATTTGGATCAGCATGAGTATCAATTGTATTTCCAAAGGAATAAACAGGTGAATTTCTTCCTGATATCAGTCTTACTTTTGCTTGCTTAGAAGGCTTACTCGATTTAACAGTTTTTGCACCCCAAGCCGTGTTTCCAAATATAACGTCATCCAAGCCTACATTTGAAGGTTTCCATTCTGCCCCAATGCATGTTGCAAAGATCGCTTCCCATTCGGGTCCCTCAAGAACTGGCTTTCCTTTTGATGCAAGTAAATACACTAATTCTTTTGCAAGCAAAAATGGGAACTCTTTTGCAAAATGATTTAATGGAAATGGAGGTAAAGATTTATCGACTGTTCGTAATCTTGGAGATTTTTTATCCATTAATCTATATTACTATTGTTATAAATAACTTCGTATTCACGTAAAACGCTTGCCATATCCAAAGTTTTCGCAATATATGGAAGCATTTTTAGAATTACGGCTTTTACCAAATTTACAGGAACTGCATTTCCAGCTTGTTTCCTGGCTTGAGAATCATTGTTTACGATTTTATAGGTATCAGGAAAGCCTTGGAGTCTAAACATTTCCCTTGGAGTTAATCTTCTTTCACCATTCACTAAAAGATAATTGTAAGACGCGCCTGCTCTCAATGCACATGAATAAGGATACGAACATATATTGCCCGACTTATTTTCATGCCAAATTGATGGATTATATGCAGACGTATGTTTTTCTTGTCTTTTCTGTTTTATGTAATCTGACGCATAATACTTTTTATCAACGTTCTTTTCCAAAATATAATTCAATGGCTTGAAAGGCCTAATAGGATTAGGAAAGGAAAACATGATAGGTTCTCTATGACCAATAATAATTATCCGCTCTCTTTTTTGGGGTAGGCCATAATCTAAAGCATTTAAAACTGCATATTGAACGTGGTATCCTAAATCTTCTCTAAGTACTTTTAATATTACTTGTAATGTTTGCCCTTCATTGTGGCCTACCAGCTGTTTTACATTTTCCAAAATAAAAGCTTTGGGTCTTTTTTCCTTTATAATATTAGCTATGTGAAAAAAAAGTGTCCCCCTTATATCTTCAAATCCTTTCATTTGACCCATTATGCTAAATGGTTGACAAGGAAAGCCACCAAATAATATATCATGATCAGGAATTGTTTGGGGGTCAATTTTAGTTATATCTCCAGACGGCCTATGACCAAAGTTATTTTCATAGCTATCTTGGCAAGATTCATCGATATCTGATGAAAAAACACAATCTGGATCAAGATAATTTTCATTACAAGCCTGGTCCATCGCAACTCTAAAGCCGCCTATACCACAAAACAAGTCGATAAATTTTAGTTTTTCCATAAATAAAGTATATGCTAATATATTAGTTATGATTGCTAAATTATTAACAAAGCAATATTAATTTCCACAATAACAGCCTCGGTCTTTTACTTTGTATTAATAATAAATCCTGCTTTCCGTAATCTGAACTACATTAGTCAATAATCGGTGTTTTCACCTCACCATTAGCAAAAGGTTATAAACCAGGAAACCCCTCAATCTATTCGATTGAAGGGTTCTGATTAACAGCCGTTTGGCTGATAAGATTTGGCACCGACCTACTCTCCCACATTTTACTGCAGTACCATCGGC